>JAABUY010000020.1_pt1 | contig 430824 bp, 333 predicted proteins | sample 5560271 | NCBI WGS metagenome assembly JAABUY01 (sample SAMN10711886, study PRJNA513374) | rock metagenome | isolation source: Antarctica rocks | place: Antarctica: Victoria Land, University Valley | reverse complement strand
GAAAATTTAGATTAAAATAGATATATCTAATTTTATTATAACTACTATCTTATCCTAATAGGATAATAATAGGGCTTAGTATCTAGTAGCTTTCTAGTCTTATAAATTAATACCTACTAATACTAGGTATAAGATATATAATTAAGAGCTATTAATAATTATTAAAGCCTTTTAGTAATAGTAATACTATATAGAAGGTAGTTATTATACTATTAAAGTACTTATAAACTATAATAATCTTAGGGGATTCATATAAGTAAAGTAGTTAAATAGTTATTAAGCTTAATAGGCTGTTTATTTAGTTATATATAACTTTAATATTAAATATTAACCTAATAAAAAGAATCCTATAAATGCTCCGTTATATAGACCTAATTATAATAATATTAAGACGTCGTTTAACTAGCTCCTACCTACCTTATAAAATAAGCTAGTAAATTTAGGAAGTATTATCTCTAACTAAAAGTAGTTAAAAGAAATAACTAAGTATATAAACTTATCTAGCTTAAGAGGGCTTAAGAAACCCTTAATTAAGCCTAAAAACTTAAATAAAACGGGCGTAAAGCCACCTTCCTAATATTAAAGTAATATAATAGCGCTACTACTTAATCCTATTACTAGGGTTATTAATTATAAATAATATATCTTATAAGTACTAGTAAGAGTAGTTACTAGACTTAAAATAGCTTATAAAGCTAGATTAAAATCCCTAAAAGAACTTATCCTCTTATTATAAAATAATAATCTATTTATTATTAAATAGAAAGATAAGGTAAAGCGTATAACTTCTAAGTAAAATACTATTAAATAGCCTTAAAAGGTTAATTCAATAGGATTACTAAGATTTAAAGGAGTACTTTATATATTAGATAATTTCGTATTATATATAGAAATTATTATAAGGTATTATAATAATACTTTAATAAGTTATTTTAAGTTATAAAAAACCTTAGAGTTACTCTAATATAAGTATTATTAGAGTAGAATATTAATAGATACTAAGCTATATATTTAGACTTATAAAATATATTAAAGGGTAAAAGCTCTTAAATATAAACCTTATAATAATATAGTATCCTTATTATAACCTAATAGGCCTTAGGAAGAACTCTTTATAAATTTTATTATAAGCTTACTACCTAATAAATATAAAATTTTTATATATAATTCTATTCTTATAATTATTAATAGGTATATAAAAGTAGTCTAATACCTTCTAACTAAGAGTACTTATACTACTATAAAATTAATTAAGATCTTATTTAGAATATAATATTATAGTATAATTTATTAATAAGTATTATATTAGATTAGAGATCCTTATTTATAAGTACCTATTAATTAAAAGTCTATTATTATATAAAAATAAAGAGATAATTAAGTACTACCTTCTATCTATAAATAGATAGGTAGATTAAACGCTAGAATTAAATATTAGAGTATTACCTTAAGGTATTCTTAAATAAAAAATAAGATAATTAGGCTATATTACTCTTAATAGCTAAATTCGCGTATTATAATAGTATTTATTATATACTAGGTTATTTACTATTCTATATAATATATAGATATAATCTATATATAAAAGACGAAGTTAGGGATAACTTTTTAAAAGGAGGAGTACTTATAATTAAAGATTATATAGAAAACCTTTTAAAAGTAAGAGCTACGTTAGTAGATTAATAGTAGACTATTTAAGTATAAGCTATAAAGTTCTATAATAAACTTGATATCTTAAAGTCTTATATAATAGGAGAACTAGTAATATTAATTATAAAGAACTTAAAGTAAAAAAGATTAAATTAAAAGCTATTATATAAGTATATTAATCCCTTTAAGGTAGTAGATATAATTAGATATTAAGTATATTACTTAAGTCTCTTAATAGTATAAAGAATCTATCTTATATTTTATATTTCCTTATTAAAACTATATTAAAGCTATCTTAATAAAAGTAAATAACTATTTATACCTCCTTTAAAACTTATTAATAATAAAGAATATTATAAGGTAGAATAAACCTTAAATAAAATAAGAAGTAAAGGTATTTAATACTACTTAATTAAGTAGTCTAATTATAGAAGGGAATATAATTAATAAATATCTATTAAGGATATAAATATAAAAGACTTATAAAGGGAATATAATAATATATATATAATAAAAAAGTATTATAAGTAAAATATTAATATATAGCTATTATAATAGAACTATTTAATTATAAAGTTAAGTTATATAAGGTAAGTTATAAGTTAAATTTATATAATAGAGATTTTAATAAAGAGGTATATAAGAAAAGAATTAATTAAGAGGAAAATCCTTATAATCTAAGAAAAGAATCTTTATTTAAAGGCGTAATATTAAGGTCTTATAAGGGGAGCGTATTAAGGCGAGCTAGGGCTTATAAAAGATAAGGTAGAGCTTATAATAAATAAGCTAGAGTATAAGGTAATATCCCTAATAGGAGTAAGTAGAGTAGGTAGAATAGGCGTAGAAATAGGAGTAATAGGGGTAGGAGGAGCGCGAGGGGCGTAAGGGGCACGGATCTTACGGGTAAAGAGGGCGGAGCTAATAGTACTACTATTATAAGAAGGATAGCTAAGGCTAATAAAAGCGGGGGCGGGTAATAAAATAATAGGAGAGGTAATAGCCTCTTCCTCCTCCTCCTTTATATCCTCTAGGGTCTCCCTTATCTCCCCCTTATTAAAATTATTGTTATCCTCTTCCTAATATATAATTAACTTATATAAAGATAGCGTAACTCTTTAATAATATACTTACCTCCCTTAACTCCTTATTAACCTCTATTATAATAAGGGTAGTTAACCCCTCTTATAAAAGTATTAATACCTATTATAAAAAGTATATAATAAAAGGACTTACCTATTATCTTATTATATTTAAAATACCCTTTAAGGTAATAGCTACCTAACTACCTACCTTTATATTAAGGCGTAGTAATTCCTTAGAGGTTTATAACTTATATAAAAGTATTTTACTACGCTCCCTTAAGTAAATTACTACCTCTACCTTAATTTTAAAGGTAGTAACCTATATTATAAAGGTAGTATAATAGGATAACTTTCTACCCTAGAGGGTAACAATAGGGCCGTAAGTAAAGAGGCTAAATAAATAGGTATAAAAGATAAGGGGGACTTATAACCTATTAATATATCATAAGTAAAGTATATTAAAATCCTATTATTATAAATTAATTTATAAGGCTTATAAAAGTAGTAGTACCTCTTATAAGCCCTATTTATCTTATAATTATATAATAACCTAGGACTTAAACCTAAGTACTTAGCGTACTAAAGATAATAGGGCTATAAGAGGGCTACTACTCTAATAGTATAATAGGATAGCGCGGTATAGTAAGAGGATTTAACTATCTATTATAAGAGTTAGCTAATAAGAATACCTTTAAGCGTAAAAAGTATAAGAATAATTTAAAAGAAATATAATAAAATAAAATATTAATAAAGTCCTTAAATAACTAATATAATAGACTTATATAAGAAGGTAATTTATAAGTAATATACTTATAATATATTTAAAGATAATTAAAGTCTATTATAAGGTAATAATATATATAGAGTAGTAAAGAATAACTAGTAGAGACTTACCTTAATTATTATTATAGTTATTAACTATTTAATATATAATATTATATTAGTAATTAATCCTTTATATTATACTTATACTTTAATAGTAGTTATCTTATAAAGTATAATAGTATTAATACTAAATATATTAACTTATATTATTAATATATTAAGATAGAGCTTAAAGTAACTTATAATAGGTTAATATTAATAGTAGTAGTTATAAAAGAAGTTAGAAGTAAATAAAATATAACTTTATTATATACTATATTACGCACGTTAACTACGCGATTTAACGGCGTAATATTATTACCTAACTTTTATAATTATATATTTATATTATATATTTATAAAGTAATATAATAATAAATTTAGTTAATAATTATATTCTATTATTAATATATTATAACTATAAAGGCTTTTATATATTAGTAGTATATAATATTAGTAGCGTATTACTATTACTATATTATTACTATCCTTAGAACTCTTTCCCTTACTTTTCCTATCGGGGTTTTAAAGGTTTTTAACGAGTCCTATTATAGATAGTAATAGTTAGTATTTAGGGATAAATACCCTTAAAGGGGAGGTAATTATTAGGATATCTTAATATATCTAGCTAGTATAATACGGCCTACTAGTAATATCCTAGCGGTATTAGTTTAGCTTCTTATTATCCTAATAGATATCCTTTTATCTAGATATCTAAGAGGCTAGGTAGCTTCCTTAAGGGGTATTTAGATAGTCCTCCCTCTACCTCCTTAGAAGGTAGAGATTAGTTCTTCTATAACTATAAAGTTACTAGAGTATTAAGTCTACCTTCGTAATACTACCTACTTACTAGTAGTTTATACTATCTATTCTAGCCCTTAGGAACTAGCCTTCTAGTCTAGTTCCTAATAAACGGACTATACTAGCCTAAAATAAATAGCTAAAAGCTAGGGGTTTAAAGAATAAGAACCTATTAATTACCTAGGTAGTATATAAATATAATATACTAAAATAGATACTTATTAATAGAATTAATAGAATATAATTATACTTAGTAGCTTATAATAGTAATATACGGCTTATATCTAGGAAAGAAGTAGTACTATTAACCTAGGCTCTCCGTCTTTAAGCCTAGGGTTAGCTAATAAGGGTTAAATAAGTATACTTTATAACTAAGAAACTTATTCTTATTAAAGGGATTAAAGATAAAATTAGGATTAATTAGCTATAAAAATTTCTAAATAGACTAACCGTATTAAGTTAGTACTTTAAACTCGAGTTAGGTACCTAACTTAAGTCTTAGTAATTTAATACTAATTTCTAGTACTAAGTATTTAAGTCGGTACTAATAGTTAGTACTAAGTATTTAAGTTAGTACCTAGGTAGGTACTAAGTATTAGTACCGAAGTATTAACTTAGATTACTAAGATATTTTACCTAGTAATATATTCTATTTTTAGTAGTATTTCTTACTATATTTTCTATTATTTTTTTCATTATTATTATTATTATTACTTAAGAAATTCTTAAAAGTAAATAAGGTAATATAAGACGGTAATATATATCCCTAGGAAAGTAACGACTATAATATTAGGAATATTTTTTATTTATAATAATATTTCGTACTATATATAAGACTTACTAGTAGATTACTAAGTATTATTGTTATTACTAAATAGGTAATCCTTAATAGTAAATAAGATAATAGCTAATTACGTCGGCAATTTCTGAAAAGCCGGAGGGGTACCCAGGGCCGTAGTTTGAGAAAGCTTGCCCTAGGGCGGTAGGGGTAGACACGAGTCCGCGTAGGGCTATAGGGGCCGCAAGGGCAACCTACCTAGCGCCTAGGGCCGCCCTAAGATTAAGCTTCCGGGCGCTACGTAATAGCGTCACGGTATCCTATAATTAGGCTTCCGGCCGCTAGGTAATAGTACCCGCATCCTATAATTAGGCTTCCGGCCGCTAGGTAATAGTATTAAAGTACCCGTAAGAGTAACGCTATCGTATTATTAACACCGAGTTAATATAGCTACCACGCTATTAACCCCTATTACGGCCCACCCTAGCGTATTACATCGGTAAACTGGGAACTCGCGTAAAATAAATAAAACTACTAATTCCGCTAAAAGCGTATTTTTCAGGTAAAATGCAGGTAATAAATAGGAAAATTTTAGGGTTTTTTTATTCTAGCCTAAAAACCCTAAATATAGAAAATCCGGATCTAAGGCCTTAAATCCGTGATTTTCCTCTAGCGCCGGGAAGAAACGGGAAGCTCGCTAGAGCTATAGCGGCTACGTCGTCAACGCTAGCGTAATATAGGTTTTAAATACAGTCGATTCACGTAATTTATACACGCGTAGGGTATCCTCCTAGCCTAGCCCTGTTTCGTATACCTATATTACGCCTGCGATTAATTCTCTTACTACTAAGTACTAGTACTATTAGTTAACTATTAATAAGACTTAGTACCTTATTATAATTACCTAGTTAATACTAGCCTAATATAGTTATATTATAGCTAATTAGTAGGACTTATCCCCTATTAGTCCTATTACCTAGTATTTCTAAAAGTTACTAAATGCGCATTTCGCAACTTACGGTGTTATTCCGAGCTCTAGGGCTAACACATAAGCGCATTAGTTATGTACGCATAATACGTATAAATAAGTAATATGCAGGCTCCCCCAGTTTACCGATGTAACCCCGCGTAGAAATCGGCTGAATTAATCGATTCCGGGGTCGCTTTTAGGGTAGCGTTAGGGGTGGCTCCGGGGTACGCTACCTAAGTCCCCCGTCGATTATAGAATATTAAAACTTTTAAAGTTTTTCTTAGTAAGTAGTCACGTGATATAGTTTCGCTTAGTAATTAGTTACGTGACTTCCTAAAATCTACGAACTAATAGATTTTAAAAATATTACTTAGTTAGTAGTCACGTGACGCTACCCTTGGAGCCCGGAGCGGCCCCAGGGCCTTGCGACACGCTGCGACAGGCCCGGGGCTAGCCCGGGCCCCTCGGGGCCGGCCCCGGGCCTGCGGGCATAAGGCCTTTACTAAGGGTATAGGGGCGAGTTAAGATCTTACTAACGTAGTAATTCCTATAGAAATAATAACTATAGTATTACTAATATTTTCTACTTATAGTAGTATTTACTATTATATCTATAGTTTACTACTATATTACTAAGTATTATTATTATTATTACCTAGCCTAACCTAGGTAATTCTTTAAGGTAATATAAAAAGGTAATATATATCCCTAGGGAACTAAAGGGGGTATTAAAATTCTAATTTAAAAAAAATTTATTTTTAATATAGAGATAATTCTAGAAAATTTTTAGGATTCCTTACTATTTTATTAGGGGCTTGGCGTCTTAGCGATACCTTGGCGATTCGAGTCGGTACTAATAGCTAGTACCAAGTATTTAAGTTAGTACTAAGACCCTAACCTAAGTATTTAGTCGGTACTAAATCTTAGTACTAAATCCCGACTTGACGGTTAGTCTATTTCTAAAGTATTATCCTATTATAGTTCTAGTACTATATCAGCCTAATTAGGACTAGCGTGGCCTTGGCGCGTACTATATCAGTCGTGTTATAGATATATTACAATACTATAGCTCTTATTCTTATTATACTAGAATACTACGTTATTAAACCGATATTATTCTAGTCCCTAATAATCCTAAAGTTAAGATAGCTTATATCCTACTATTAGATAAGGAGTATTCTATAGCCTAAGACCCTAAATCCTATTAAGCTAGTTTAACATTTATTTAAAGCTTAAGATAGAGTATAAAGTTAATAAGAGGGATATCTATAATATAAATAAAAAAGGATTCCTATAAGTACTAGCTAGAAAGATATAGGATATCTTATAAGATATCCCACGTAGGATAGTATAGGACTGTAGGATATAATAGGTAAATTAGGTCCTAATCCTATATCTTTATAAAGATATAAGATAGGAATAGGATAGGATTTTTTAGTAGGATAAGATTTTCGTAGGACCTCTTTATAGGATAGGATATTTATAGGATATCTTATAATTATTAAGAGGAGCTTAGTATCTATAAAGAGGAGTATAAAAGGTTATATTAAGTAAATATAATAATTAGAATAATAATTATAAACTTTTCTAAAGTTAATATTTTATTCTAGTTTATAAGAACTTCTACTATTAATTAAATAAACCTAGTTTATTCTTAGACCTTACTATCCCTTACTACTTTTACTTATCCCTCCTATTCTACTTTATAATAATTACGGAGAGTAATAATAGGCTAGTTCTATTAGATAGTATTACTTAAACCTTAGTAGATAGTAACTATTAATCCTACCTCTACCTTTTTAATATCCTTATATTATTACTAGTAGACTCTTATTAACTATAAACTTACCCTCTTAGTTATAAGAGTAAGTATTAATACTATTTTCTAAGATATATAAAAAGGGCTTATAACCTATTTACTAGATTACCCTTATTATCCTTATCTCTATTATTAATATAACTACTATTAAGATAACCTTCTTCTACTTATATATTATATAGAATACTATTAGCCCTTTTTACCTAATTAGATATACTAAAGTTAGCTTCTAGATTAAGTCCCGCTTATTTAGATAGATTCTACTAATTTTTAATATAAAGGACTATTATTAAGGTATAGAAAGTAGGAGGTATATAATATATATAGCTTATATAATACCTCTTTATATAGAGAAGTATTACTTATATATAACGGCCCCTATTATAATAGTAAGGATATCACGCGTTATATAAGTAATTAATAGATATTAGGGCTCTAAAGCCTTCTACTACTTAAGAATAGACCCTTATTTTAAATAAGTAAAAGGAGTTATAAGAATATTAAAAAATTAGTAATAATAATAATCATAATAACTAGAAACCTTATTATAAGCCTTATACTATTATTTAAATCCTTTAATAGAGCTTCTAAGGCGTTATTAAGGTTAAAACTAGTATAACTCTTTATTAGTATAACCCTTTAATCTTAGCTATTTACTTTATAATTTTAATAGTTCTAAAAGGTTCTTTTAAGTACTTACTAATAGACTTCTACTTATAGCTACTAACTAGTTTTAATAACCTAATTCCTACCCTTAAATATTATATCCCTACGGCTTAAATAAAGAAGTACTACTTAGTTATAAAAAAAATCTTAAACTTAACTATATTTAATTATAATATATAAAAAGCTTCTAGTAAGCTACTTTAAAGGCCCTAAGAAGCTTAACTTTTTATAAAACCCGCTTACGCCTTAATTACCTAAATTCTATTTTTATATAATTAAAGAGCCTATTACAAATAGTAAAAATATTATATATTATAACCTCCTTCCCTCTACTTATTAGTAATATAAATATATAAAAAGGCCTAGTAAGTTATATTAGGTATCTAACTTATAACTACTTATTATTAGTAAGCTTAAGGAAGCCTCCTAATTTCTTATTAAAATAATATTTTAAATCTTTATAAAGTAGATATACTTATTTTAGTATATAAAAAGTTAAGTCCTAGCGCGTTTTAATATCCTAAAAAAGCTTAAGAGGGTATCTCTATTAATACCTCTCTTTAGTAGTAGGTATATTATTATCTAGGATTACTATTATACTATCCTTTTATAGCCGCTCTTTTTATATATTAAAAAAGGGCTCCTTTTATTAACTAATTATATTAATAAATATTATAATCTTTTATACCTTTAATTAATTAATTAGAAGATAACTAGAATAATAATTATAAAGATCTTACCTTAGTTAGGGTTATTAGTAGGCCCTTCTTTACTACTTAAACTTCTTACTATTTATTATTATTAACCTAGTTCCTCTAAAATTCTTTATTAGTTAGATTAATATAAACTTTTCTAAGTAGCTCTTTTAATACTAATTAAATAATATATACTATATATAGAATATATATTAAAGAATACTTAGGATTATCTTCTCTTTAATTAATAAAATTATTAAAAGGGCTTATAAGAAGGGAGTTAATAAGTCTATTATATAATAAAGTATTATTACTTATATTATTAATAGTAAGGGTAAGAAGTTAATTTTTAATCTTATATTACTTAATAATTAGATTTATAACTATTATAAGTTATAGGCTACTATATTAACCTTTAAGATACTTAAAGCCTATAAGTTTCTTATACTATATTTAATCCTTATTAATAAAGAAAGCTATAATTACTATATATAATTAATAATTAAAGGCCGACTAATAATTAAGTAATAGGGAGACTTTAATACTATTAGTAGGTAAGTTTAATAGAAGATCCTATTTAATCTCTTTAACCTTTATTATTAGATAATTCTTAATTATAAATACTAAGTCTATTTAGAGAGTAGGGTTAAGGTAGTAAAAGAGTTATAATATCTTAGGGTTATTAGTAATACTAAATAGTATACTTATAATTATAATTTAATATTAAAATTACTTAGGGAAGTCTTTATATATAAGTTTCCGCCTACTTAATACTAATCTTATATCCTTATCCTTATTCCTCTAGGGTAGATAGTAGTATATTAGTTCTAGTTATTATTCTACCTATTAAAGCCTAGGAAAAAATAATACTAATATACCTTATTTTAGTAACTATTAATAATTAATATTTATTATAAAGTACTAAGACCTAATTTCTTAATATATCCTTTAGATAATAGCTAGATACTTATACTATTAGTACTATAACTTATAGAGGGGTAAATAATAACCTTATAATAATAGTAGTATATAAGCTATAAAGCTCTACTAGAGATAAGGGTATATTTATAAAAATATTCCTATCTCTTAGACTTCTTTATCAAACCCTAATAGATATTATAGTAATTATAACTAGATTTTAATTTATTCTTAATAGCCTACGCTATCTTTACCTACTAATCTAGCTACTTATCCTTCTACTTATATTAAAAGATATAGTAGGGTTTATTTTTACCCTTAACTACTAGATTAGTAGTTAAAGTATTTATAGAAGTCTTAATTATAAAAGAGGGTAGAGTATTACTATTTAAAGAGAAGGATAATATAGTAAAGCTAATATTTTTAATATACTATTAGATTTAAGAATTTAGGTTAGGATTTATAAGCTCTTATTATATTATAATATTTATATCTACTATTTTACTACTAGTCTTAGTAATAGTAAAGTATAATCTAATTAGAGGCTTAAAAGTAGTATAATTAGCTACGCTTTAACCTTTCTAGTTATAATTCTAGTTATTACCCTACCTAGTTAAATATTATAATCCGTACTCCTAGACTAGTAGATAGACTAAGTTTTAAGTATATTTTATAACTAATATTAATCTCCTAAAATCCCTTATACTCTTTCTCTCCTCTATATTTAGTATATAATATATTCCCTATATTTTCTATTAATAGCCGTACTACTATTTTTAATTAAGTATCTATTAGTAGTAGATTTATAGAACTTAATAGTATAGTCTTTAATACTAAATATCTATTAAATAATTTACTTAATCTACTACTAAATAGGCGAACCCTATTAAAACGTTAATAACCTTAGAAGATAGTAGGTAGTAAGAAAGCTATTAGAAGAAGGGTAAAGGGGAAGTAAAGGAGATAGTTAATTATACTATAATAATAGAAACCTAGATATATATTAGGAATATAAATAGGGTTAATTATAGCTAATATAATATTATAGTATAGGTATTACTAGAAATTTAATATCTATAAAAAATAATAGACCTAATAATACTATATTTATTATTTAGTTATCTAATAAGAGAAGTTATTATAAACCTTTTATAAAAGGCTATACCTTTAATATAAATATAAGCCTCTACTTTAAGTATACTTTAAGAAGTTATAAAGGCTAAGGTTATTAACAATCTTAGTAGTATTTTATATTATATTATAAACTCTTAATATAATAGATACTAATAAATTATTAGTAGCCTAATTATATATATTTTATATAAAGAGAGTTATTATATAGGTAAAGGATATAGACTTATTTAGAAAGCTATAAAATAATATAAGTCTTTAGATAGTATAAAGTATAACTTCCTTAAATAGTACCTATATTATATTATAATTACCTTTTATTATTTTAAATACTATTAATAACTAGAATAATAATTATAAATCTAAAAACTATAAGCGTAGAACTTATCTATATTTATTAATAATAATAATAAGAAGACTAATTATAAGGACCTTAAAGAATATATTAAGGAGAAGAAGATAGATCTTAAAGAATATATTATAAAGAAAAAAAATAAAGGGATATAAAAGTATAACTAGATTTAGTAGTTAGAGGTCTATTATTAGTATAAAGACTAATTTAAAAAAGGTTAAAGATAAATCCTATTACTAAATTATAGTAATAAACTATTAATTAAAAATATAATATAAGGAGAATCTTTAATTTATTATATCTATAAATTATAGCTATTTATATAGGGAAATAGGCTATATCTTATAATAGGAGGTATAATCTATTAATAGAAGGCGCGAGGTAGCTAAACTCCTAAGGTACTTATTTAAAACCTTAAATAATTAGAAGATATACTTATATAATATTAGCTATATCTATATTAGGCTTAAAGCTATTAGCTACTAGATTATAATTATTAGGCTATTATAAAGTAGGTTTAGGGAGATTAACTAAGCGCGTACTATTTATAATACTAAAATACTAGTCTTAAAGATAGCTAGCTATATTACGCTAAATAGCCTTTTCTCTATAACTAAAGTATATATACGGCGGAGGGAGGGGCTTATTATAGATCTAACTATTCTACCTAGGTTAATAATATATATAGAGATAACTAGAATAATAACTAGAATTATAGAATTAATATACCTTAATAAGTAGTAGATATAAGCTACTAGTATAATAGTTAAGATAATATCCTAGGTTTAAGTATTAATCTAGGTAATCTAACTTATATAATAAGTTATATATTAACTTATATTAGACTAGTTAAGTATAAATAAATAAACTTATTTTAAAGTTTATTATATATTCCTATTATAATTAGCTAGACTTTTATAAGATCTACTAATCTATAAGCTAATATTAAGTAATATTATATTTCTTTTAATTATAAAGCGCGTCCCGCTTACGCGTAGCTTAGAAAATTAGATTTATATAATTAGTATATAGTTTAGAGAGGGAATTAATCATATATAAATTATCTAACTTAGCCTCTTTATTATTAACGTCTTCTTATACTAAGTTCCTACTATTATTATTAATATAAATAATAGTACGCGTAGTAAGCTATATATTATAACGCTTTACTACTACTTTAATATAAATTCTAGTAGCGATCCTTTAAGAATATTAGATAACTAGAATAATAATTATAATTAGGAGAATCTTACCTTTAATCTATAATAAATTATTAAAGATAAGCGAGCTATCCTTCCCTTTCTTATATAAACTCCTTAAGATAAAGTAAGGACTTCTTATACTTCCTAATAATATAGCTAATAGCTATAATATTAGCTTTCTTTACTAATTCTACTACCTTTTCACCTAATATAAAAGACTTTATATATATTTATAAACGCTTTATATATATATTCTTACTTAATTCTTTAACTACCTTATATTTTACTTAACGACCTAGGCGGTAACCCCTTATACTACGTATTAAGCCTTATATAGTACTACTATTATAGGTATTATAGGTATTAAGGCGCTAGAGGAGGGTTTTATTAGAGTCTTCTTCTTTATTTTTAATATTTATAATAGTTAGTAGGATATTATATAAGTTTTAAAAGAGCCTTTATATTATAATCTATTAAATTAAACTCTACTACCTACTCTACCTTTACTACCTTATATTTACCTTCCTATATTATTAATTCTAGCTATTATTATAGTTATTAATAATAAGATATATATACCGCGTACTACTATATTATAAACTATTTAACACTTAAATAGATTTTAATAATATATAGAGGAAGTATTAAGTAGAGATAGGAATTAAGGGATTTATTTTAATTATAAAATATACTAGTCCTAATTAGGTTATAATAGCCCTACCGCTTATTCTTAGCGTTAGTACCTAGCGCTAGTAGTAAATAATATAAATATTAATTCTTTAGGTAACTATAATTATTATTAACTATAGATTTTCCTAATAATATATTATATACTATTATTAATAGAGACGTATCTCTATACGCTTAAATAGTATTAAATAGAGAGGTATTACGTATAATAGTAGAATTTTAAGTTCCTAGCCCTATAGTACTAGTAGAGGCCTCCCGCTACTAGTAGTAAATCTCTATAAATAATAATTTTATAAATATTCTAATTATAATAATAACTATATTATATTATAGGATTCTATAATAATATAATATATAATAATACTAAATATATAGATTAATTATAATCTTCTCTAGTATTAATTAGAGGAGTATAATAAATAATAGAGTAGTTTTAAGTAGAGAATAGTAAGAAATCTAAGTATTTACTTAAAATAATAATAGTTAAGGATATCTTATTTAAAAGACTTAATTATCTAACTTATAACCTCCTCTAATATTATATATATATAATTCTAGAACTCTAGGAGTATATTAGTCTTATATTATATATACTATATCCTTATTATATAATTACTTATTTTATTTTATAATAATTTAAGTATATCTACCCTTCTATAATTAATAGTATAGCTTAAACTAATAAGATAGTATTTATATATTTCTAACCTTATTAGATATAATTAATTACTTCTAATATAGGTATTTAATTTATAATAGCTAATATAATAGCATAAAAAGCTTATAAGACTATAGGTAGTAAAGGTAGTAAGAAGGTTATAAGTCTTAAGTCTAATACTACTAAAGGTCTTCTAGGTTTAGGTACTTAAAAGAAGCCTAAATAGAAGTATAGTAGTATATCTTTATAGCTATTATTCTACTTATTACTCCTAGCTAATAAAGTATATAAGCTATTACTCTTTATAAGATCCGCTACTACTAGAAAATTTCTAATTTCCTTATTCTAAAACTCCCTTTTTATAGACCTATTCGCGAGATTACCCTTAATTTATATATAAGTACTAGATTCTAGACTAAGGTACTAGAGGGCTTATAAGAAGCTTTAGAAGTATTCTTAGTAAATATATTAAAAAGTAAGTTATCTATTTATTTCTAATATAACTAATATTAATAATTATAATAGTATTAAACCTATATACTATATACGCGAAGCGTATTATATTAATAATAAAGGATATTTAGCTATATATATAGATTATAAATCCTTATAATTATAGAGTATTTACTCTAATATAGTTTATAAGGCCTAAACTTCCTAATAATTAGTATATTATAAATTATAATATTCTCTATATATAATAGATTAATAATTAATATAATATTTATAATATTATTATTTCTAGTTATTATTCTAATTATTATATTTACTTAATATAACTTTCTATTCTCCTTTATATAGATACTAAGCTTCTCTTAGTAATTATAAGATATCCTAAAAGAAGGTCCTACGAATAACCTATCTTATAGGATTATCCTACGAAAACCTATACTATCCTAGAACGGGATAGGACTAAAATAGCTAATCCTATACTATAGTACGGTATAGCAGGCGAGACTAATATCCTATACCATCCTATATCTTTCCGGCTAGTACTTATAAGGAGTTATTACTAAACTCTAAGTAATAATTTCTAAGTAGGAAAAGAAGAAGGCGTATATAATATAATATAAATTTTTTAAATAGGTTTCCCTTATTAAATATATCTTAATAGATAGAAGATATTTACCCTTATAAATCATCTTTAAAGGGGTAAGACTTTAAAAAGCTTAAAAAAAAGTTCTTTAAAAAAGAGAAATTAGAATAAGCGAGAATAGTTAGACTAATAATACTATTAGATATACTTAGATAGAAAAATACTTTAATAAAAAGACTTAGTACTATTAAAAAGGGGAATACTAAATACTTTTAATAGATAGCTATACTTCTTATATTACTATTATAGTAATCTAGTATTATATTAACTAGAAAATTATCTTTATATATTTACTACCTTATACTATATATCTATTATAGCTATTAGATATTAGAGTCTTTACTCTATTAGTAATAATATATAAGTCTCTTATTAAATAAACTACTTACCTTAAAGCTAGCTACTATATTAATAAACTTAACTTTCTATAAATTTATTAATAAGCCTAGTAAGAAATAATTACCCTAGTTAATATTAAAAAATTATAAGCTATAATTAGACTCTTACTATTTAATCTTAATATAATACTTTAATATTTTCTTAATACTTAATAGTCCTCTTAATATAATATTAAAGTTTACTCTACTATACCTCCTAAGGTTATATTTAAGTTATAATAGTTTAAATAGAGGCTTCTAGGTTACCTTAATACTAGCTAATACTATAAAGATCTAATAGATTATATAGAAGTTTACTAAGGGTATTATACCTACTTAAGGGCTAGGTCTTACTTAGGCTTTCTAAAAAGTAGGTAAAGCTATAATCTATATAATAATAGAGTCTAAAATCTATAAAGTTACTAATTTAGAACTTCTAAAACTAAATAAATAATAAATATAAAAGTTAAAATAAGTAAAGGGGAATTATAATATTATATAATTTATAAATAAAGCGGTTCTTAAGAAATAAAAGGTTAACTAGTTTAATAAGAAGTTAAAAAGGACTATTATATCTTTCTTATAACTTAAACCTAATATCTTTACCTTAAAGCTATATCCTACTACCTAGAAGAAGAAGGCTCTTACTCTACTTTAATTAATAATATTTACCTTAAAGAGATTACCTCTAGCTATATCTATAATAGTAATACTAAGCTAACGGCTCCCTAATATTATACTAGTACTAGAAGTAATACTAAGTAAATAGCCCCGTATAAAGGCTCTTATAATAGTAAAGAAGAAGCCCCTTAAGCTATTTATCAAGCTACCTATTAAGGTAACTATAACGGAGTTAGATTAGTAATTAAGGGTAAAGAGTTAATAGGGCTACCAAGGTTATACTACTAGCCTAAAAAGCTAATTAGAGCGAGTTATATATACTTAAAAAGTATATTAAGTAGGTATTTAGTTTTAAGATCTTTTTCTTTAATAGTTAGCTTCTTAGTAAATCCTTTATAAATTTAGATTTTACTTACTAGTAATAATAATATAGCTTACTTATATATAAATTAAATATTAGCCTCTTATAAACTATTATTATACTACTTCTAAGCTCTCTATATAATTTATAATATACCTTACTATTATTATAAGCTAAGTAAAAGAAGTCTATAAAATAGAGAACTAAATCTATCTCTATTAAGGGTTATTTTAAATCTAATATATACTAAAAACTCTAAGATTTAATTATATTCCTATATTACTCTTATTATTAATATAAACTACCCTTATAATATAAACTTCTAATATCTTATAAGGAAGGTTAAAGATTATTTCTATAATAATAAGTATTCTTAGTTTTCTAATAGGTATTATATTATTATTATACTATATTACTATTAACTATTACCTATTAGGATATCCTTAAAAACTTAGTTAAGATTTCTTATACTAGCCTTTATAAGTAAGGTTATAACTAATATTCTAATATAAGATTCTAAACTTCTAATAGCTACTACCTATCTTTCTACCCTTTTATAGGCTAGAATAAGTGGTAAAATATAAGTATTATATAGTATAATTAATATAACTATTTATAATATTACTATAATTATTACTAATAAAAATAAATTAAGGCTTTCCTAGAAGTTAAATTATTAGTATAAGTATTTCTAATATAATTAGTTTACTATTCCAATTATTAGTATTATTATTTAGTTAGGGTTTTTTTCTCGTTATTAACTCTAAGGTCTAGGCGAGGAATATTTAGCTACTAACTAGTTTTATCCTTATAATATATTATAATTTAAATTAGATAAAAGGTATAGACTTACTATTATACTATCTAACCTATAATTTTTAAGTTAGGAACTATTTTATTCTATATACTTTTAATTAATTAACTAAGCTCTAAATCTATCTATTATACAGTCTATTATAGGTAGTATAACGCTATATATACTTAATATAATTAGTATATTAATTAGCTAGTAAATCTCTACGAGTTATATATATATTATATATAGATAATACTAGTAGCTATAATAATACTAGTATATAGAGTATACTCTACTAGTAGTTAGGGGCTCAGCCCTATAGGGCTGGACTAGAAGTAGGTTTAAACTAGAAGGGTTTACTAGGTAACTAGTTATACTTAGTAAGTATCTAGCCTTATAAGGCTAGTCCCTTATAAGCCTACCCTATTATAGTCTAAAACATCTATTTCTTACTACAAATCCATGAAATAATTATTTAAAGCTATTTATATTATCCTTTACAAGGTTTTCCTTATCCGTATACATCGTCCTAATTAGCTGATTCCTCTAGTTACCTATCCTTCCTATCCTTCCTATCCTTCCTAGCTATTTTATCTTCGTAGCCCCCGTTCTAACTCCGCCGTAGTTACCCTTATTAGTAACTTGGTAACGAGTCTTTTTAGTCGCTTAGTCGTTATTTAACTATTTAATCTACCTTACTTAGTATTACTTCCTATATCGCTGCGGTTAGGGGTACTCTACGTGAAGCCGGAGAACCTAGGCTAGAATTACTACTTCTTCTCTAGGACTAAGTCGCTGTTAGTTTTTATAAGTAGTAGTAACTATTATACTCCCCTTAGTTCTATTAGCGAGTATACTCTTTAACTATATTACTTAGCTACTTTAGTAATTAATAGGATTCTATTACCTAGTCTCCTAGCCTTAACTTAGGCTATATAGGCTAATTATATACGATCTTCCCTACCTAGTTTAGCCTCCTATAATAGAGGAAGGGATAGTAGGGGTATATTTAACATATTAAATAGATTAATAGATAGCGTTATTATAAAATTTAAGTTATAAAGAGTTATAATTTATAAAGTCTAATACTCTAGAGTAGCCTTATAAGGTACTAATCCTATAAGGCTAGATAGTTACTAAGTATAAATAGTATTAGAAATTAAGGTAGTTAGCCCTATTATACTAGTAGCTTAGTAATAGAAATACTAATTATTTTTATAATACTTGTATTCTTACTTCCTTGAAGTATTATTTATATAGCTTATTATTATATTATTTAATAGGTTATAAAGCCTAGTTATATTACTACTTATATAATACTCTCTTATATAAGTATTATAGTACCTTACCTATAATAGGGAATAGTCTACTAGTAGTAGTAAAGAAAATCTACTTATAGTAGTTAATAATATATTTACTTATAATAGAACTAATAAAATAATAGATAATATTATAAAGGATATCTACTAGCTAAATAAGATCCTAATCCTCTCCTCCCTTAACTATAAAAAATAGTTTATAATTAACTAAGTAAAATTATAGGTAAAAGGTAAAATATATATTCTTAAAAAATCTAAGAAGGAATACCTTATATTATTCCTAGATATACCTCCTTTAAAATATAATAAGCTTAAAGGAATAGCTAAATAGTTTATTCTTAAAAGTATTAATACTATTAATTTTAATCTTATTATTAATAAGAATATAGCGAGAGATTAATAGGAGGTATTAAAGGGGAAATATATTAATAATTATAAATAAGTAGTAGCTTATAAATAAAAGGAACTAGTTAACTATATAAAAAAGAGTGGAAATATAATTTAAAATACCTAGGTAGTACTTTATAAGATTTATAGTAATATTATTACTATTAAACTAGCTCTTAAGTAAGTATATCCTAATAAGGAGCTACTCTACTACTTATATAACTCCTTACTACCTAAATATTCTATTACCGTAGTAACTCTTAAAGCTTATAAAGAGATAGATATAAATAAAGTTCTTTAAATCCTTTAAGAAGCTAAAGACTTTATAATTTATAAAGTTCCTATAATTAAGATAAGTATAGTTACTTATAAAGACATTTTATATTAATAATTATATAAGCTACGCTTAACCTTATATCCCGCCTTTAAGAGGGGATTATCTACTTAATAAAGCTTAGAAGGAAATACTAGAGTATTAAAATATTATATTTATAAAGAAGATAGTTATAAGATTTTAAGATTATAATATATTTAAGGCTATTAAGAAATTAGTTTATACCTTAAAGAAAAAGAAGACTACGTATATAACCTTTTATAAGACTAAGAGGGAGTATAAGGCTTATAAGGCTAGCTCTAATAACTCTACCTCCCCTAGTAAAGATAATTTAATAGATAAGGATAAAGAGATTACTTATATTACTAAGGAAGTAGTAAGTAAGCTCGCCCCCTTAATATAGATATTTAATATAACGGCCTCTTCCTATATAATTAATAAGATTTAACTCTTTAGTAGCTATCTTATATAAATAAAGAGATATATAATTAAGGTTAAAGGGGGAGTATTATATATAGATTATATAAGAATAGTAATTCTAAAGATATAAAAGGGTAGGTTAATTAGAATTAAATAAGTATATTATATTCTTAACTTTAGGGCGAATTTATTATTAAGTAGATAACTATATATACTAGGAATAAAAGGGTAATTTAATAGTAATTCTATCTACTTATATATTAATAGAAAAGATATATTAAAGGCTACCTACTAGGAAGGAGTATATATACTTTTATAGATATTAGAAAATTTCCTTTAATACTAGACTAGATATTAATATTATATATATATAAGATAGTATATACTACTATTAAAGAACTTAATACTAATATAACTAATATTAATAGGAAAGTATTAGAGTATAATAATCTACGCGCCTCTAATATTCCTAATAGCTTAATTCCTTTAAAAAAGATATTATACTTATTAATAAGGATTATATCTAAATATTTAGATACTAAGCTACCTAATTAGTTAGAAAATCCTTTAAGTATAACTAATAAGGAATTATAATTTATTAAGAATTATTTCCTTATATATTAATAATTCACCTACTTTAGAACTAACTTAATAGCTAAGCTATATAAGGTTATAATATATAGGAAAGTACGCTATTTAAAGATGAAGACTTTATACTTATTATATTCTATTAAGAAGATAAAGAAGAAGATTAATTAGGAAGTAATCCCTTATAAGGATAATATCTTAGACCTAATCTTAATTAATATATATAGTCTATTACTATTTAATTTTACTAGTAATATATACTTCTTATAAATAGTAGATAACTAATCTTAGAAGATATAAGTTATTTATATTAAAGATAGAAAATTAATTATTAGGGAACTTAATATATAAAAGAGAATAGTTAAATTATAAATTAATAAGAGATTAAAAGTAATTTAACTTAATAATATAAAGGAACTATTATTAATAATTAACTAATAAGTTAAAGAATATAGATTAATACTTTAAGATATAGAGCTATATATATTATATTAGAATAAGATTACTAAGAGGTTAATATAAATAATTAAGGGATATATCTAAGTAATACTATATAATATAGAACTACTAATAGAATTTTAGGATAAAGCTATTATAACTAGTATATATCTAAAGAATAGACTACTAATAGGACCTATTATAAATAAGAAAGCTAAGTATCTAGAATAGATATAAATAGGAAAGACTCTATTAATTAATTATATTTAAATATAGAGTTATAAGTATTTTATTAAGGTTAACTTAGACGCCTACCCTTTTAGGATAAGATAAGATAAGTTAATACTATTAGGAAGGAAAGCTATCCTAATAGGGTTTAATATAAAAATAATAAAGTAATATAAAATATATATACCTAATTTAAATAGGTATATTAAGTTATTATTAGTTAATTTTAATAAAAATAGTAAAGGTAGGAAAATTAACTTAAAGCTTAAAATTATAACTCTAAATTAGCTACTTATTTATAATATATCTAGGTAATAAAGTCTTCTACTAATATCTTCTTAAAATATACTAACTATATAGGTAAATATTATAGTATCTTAACTAGTATTATTAGAAGCTCTACTAGAGGTATTAATATTACTTATATTAAAGGTAATAATATTAGAACCTATACTAATACTACTTAAACCTCTTTAAATATCCTTACCTCTAGTTAAAACTTTATAATTACCTCCTCCTTAAGCGTTATAACTACCTCTCTTTATACTACTACTAAGGGCTTCTAATCTACCCTCTCCTCCTCTTATATTAAATAAGATTATAGTATTAATACCTTAATTACTAGCTTTAAAGAGAAAGAGGGATAATAAAATTATAAAAGATAATAGAGTTTTAAAATATATTAAAGTATTACTAATAATAAAGGCTATTAAAATAAAGGATTAAAAAATATCTATTAAATATATTTATATCCTAGATATATATAAAGAAGCTATTAATAATCCTAAATATAAACCTTAATAGCTCTAGGCTTATAAGAATAAGATAGCTTAACTAGAAGGTAATAATATTTATATAACTAAGATTCTACTTAATAGAGTAAATATTATTACTTATAAATAGGTATTTACTATTAAATATTAATAAGATAGGATAGTTAAAAAGTTTAAGGTAAGGCTAATAGCTAGGGGTTTTAATTAGATTTATAATATTAATTATAATAAGATATTTACTCTAATAGTAAGGATAGATACTATATATATTATATTAGTACTAGTTACTATTAAGGACCTAGAAATAGGCTAAATTAATATTAATAATACCTTTATAAAGGCTAGTTTTAATTATCTTATTTATATAAAACCCCCTTAGGGTATAGATATAAAGTAGAGGGAGTATTTATATCTCCTTTAAAGTTTATATAGCCTAAAATAAGTAGCTTATAACTAGTACTTTATATATAATAGGAAGTTAACTAAGCTAGGTTTTATCTTATCTAAGTTAGATTTATATATATATATCTATAAAGGAAGAAAATTAATAGTATTAATCTATATAAATAATATTTTAATAGTATTATAATTTAAGGTAGAAATCCTATAATTTAAGACTTAATTTATTAAAACCTTTAAGATAAAAGACCTAAGGGAAATAAAGAAGATACTAAGTATTAAGATTAAAAGAGATAGGTTAAATAAAATAATAAGACTAAGTTAAATAACCTATATTAAAAAGGTACTAAAAGGACTTAATATAAAATAAGATACTTATTATACTATAAATATTCCCCTTAATAGGTATAATAATATCTTACTAGTTATATTAAATAAAGAATATATTAATAGAATTAACTACTTATAAGTAAATAGATAGCTAATATATATAATAATATATACTTAGCCTAATATTACCTTTACCTTATATAAGCTTAATTAATTTATAAGTAATCTAATAGTATAATATACCTAAGGAATAAAATACCTACTTAGGTATTTAATATTATATCTAAATCTTTATATTACCTATTATAAAAAGAATAATAAATTATTATAAATAATAAGCTATTCTAATATAGATTATATAGTAGATAAGAGTAATTAGAAATATATTATAAGCTAGGTCTTTATACTTATTAATAGACCTATCTCTTAATTAAGTAGGAAATAAAGATTAATATTAATATTAATAACTAAGGCTAAATATATAACCCTATTAAAATACTTAAAATAATCTATTTAATTAATAAACCTATTTACTAAGCTTAGATATTTAGGAATTATTAACTCTACTACTAAAAAGTTAAATATTAATATAAATAAAAATCTAGATATAATTATAAAACTTAAGGGTAATAATAATAAAGTAATTATACTAGTAAAGAACTATTAAGTTAGTAAAAGATCTAAATATATTAATATAATATACTATTATATTTAAGAATTATAATAGAAGAAAAGGATTAATATTAGCTATATTCTAATTAATAAGATAATAGTAGATAATATTATTAAGCCCCTAATAAAATAGAAGTTTTAATAATTTCTTAAAATAATAGGAATAAGGATAATAAAATAGGGGGAGTAATAAAGATATTTATAAAATAGAAGCTTATTATAATTATATTAACTTAATTTATTTAGAAATAATATAATATTTATTAATAAGGGGCTTACCTAGCTATTCTAATAAAATATAAGGTTATAAAGGTTTTTAATAGTTCTTATTTAAGATTTACTTATAATATAATTATATAATAACTACCTATTTAATTTATATTAATATATACTCTAATATATCTTTAAAATAATACTAAGTATTAATAGAAGTTATTATATAATTCTATTTAAGGTTACTATTACTATAATATAAGATAGATCTATCTAAGGGGGAGTATTAGAAATTAAAGTAATTAGCCCTACTATACTAGTAGCTTAATAATAGAAATACTAATCATTTTTATAATACCTGTATTCTTACTTCCTTAGAGTATTATTTATATAGCTTATTATCACGTTGTTTAACAGACGGTTACCCAGTGAACCCTTCTAAGCCTCGACTTGGACTTTCCCAAACACCCCCTCCTCTCCCCTAGATTGCGACAGCTAGACTGCCAGCATCTAATCCTCGGGGACTAAAACGCTGATGACAATTGACCGGCGGGCTCTATGACGGATGCACTCGTCTCACTCGTTGACGGTGTTCAGCTGGCTCTGCGACAAATTTGACGTCTCTCACAACGACCGACATCCTCTCTTCGTCACTCGGACATCTGGAAACGAGCTCTGTTCCTCACTTGTCTGATAACTCTTGCAATGTCGAGGCTACTCTGCCATCGAATCCAACTGCCTCAAGGCCGCCCTGTTCGAAGCGAACGACAATTTCAGCAACGCATAATCCTTCGTGGCGCTGGAGGGCAAGGTGCCCAATCTCCCCTGAAGAGCATGAGAAAATGGATCAGAGGAGGTTACCGCATAAGCGCTTAGAGTACTGGTGCTGAGGACGTTGCTGAGACTGCACAAGCGGAAATAGGCTGGGCCGTTAGACTGGCAGACGAAGAACTTGGAAGAGGAGAACGCGACACGGAGACTGGGTCGATCGCAAATGCAGCTTCAAAGGGATACACCTTGGACTGCCGCTTCGGACTGAGCCCGCGCTTCAGCTCTTTTCATCGAGGTCATATTTCAACTCTGTTCTCGGTCCACGGTCCAAGCAGCTCGAAATGGGTCATAATATACTCACATCACATGCGACGTGTGGAAGAAGCCACACCCAATCATACACTGATGTCACTCAAAGCAGCTACGGAACCCGTCATGGTCCAAGAAGCTCTCGAGACAGCCAACTGCAGGGGCATTGAAAGGCCCACTTCTGCGGAATAGAAGGACGCCCAGAACTGAGATCCCATGCACAGGCTACGTCTAACAAGGCGTCACAATCTGACATTGTTTGTTCCTGTGCATTCAATCCGTTTTCATATTCTGTTCTAGTAGGTTGAAGCTGAGTATGCAACCGATTATGTTGAATTGTGGCATTCCCATCCCGCCATCTCCGAACATGATCATGCTTCCTCCCAATCCCTTGTGCTTGATGAAGTCATTCTTCTAATCCAGATCCCCAATCTATCACATGAAAAACATTTTGCTCCTAACATCCGGTTCGCAAGCTCGATCTAGTCTTTCGCTCTCAATTCTCTGCAGACTCTCCATTCCTGCTCTAAACCATTATCACGATCAACGAGCTCGTGTGGGTGGTTTCCGGATTGGGAGGACTAATGATGGATCAGCACTTTTCGAACAGTGGGAGAAAATTCTCAGCATCAAGTATACCTCGAGAAAATGCTGTGGTGTCCTCGTATGCTACGCAAGTGGAGCAGAATTTATGAACGACTCCATGCGCAACGAGACAAGGGGTCATTTGGCACACTGTGACTCCCAATATGGGTACGCCTGGAATGGAACCACGGCATTTACAGCAAAACCATTGGGCAGTCGGATATTGCCTGTCAAGCTCGGACACAACGGGAGTTTTCACGACAGGAGTGGCCATAGCGGATATATTATCGAAGCTGCTTTGCCTTGTTGTATTGTCTGTGGACAGGGAGAAGTGGGTGGAACTGGTGGCGTTCACAACGTGGTTCGTGTATGCTTGCAATGGTTGATGGACTATGTTGAAGTTGTAAGAAAGAGAAATACTCGGAGAGCCTTTGTGTTTATATACTCTCCCAAGGTCAGCGACTTGAGCAGTCTATTTGGGCATTGGCAGTGCAATCCCAACGGACGTACAAGATGCGAGGAACTTTACCAACAGTCTCCCTTCGGACTTCTATATTGATTCCCGCCAGCAGGCAGAGGAATCGGAAGCAGTGCATTCCCAGCGGGCTTACGGCAATTGTCGAAGCTGGCCAATTGTCTTCACTTGGTTTTATGTTCCGGTCGTTCACGTACCTATGACCGATTTATACGTCCCCAAAGTAATCGAAGCATCCACTGTCATTATCGTGCGGTTTGGCTCAAAGGGAAGTCTTGAAAGCGACCCAGATAGCTGGAAAGACCCTCAATAGTTCACGCTCCACTGCCTAGGTCTATGGCCTAATCATCATCCCAATCTGTCCTCGCCCCCTTTGTTATCAAAACCCGGATATTCTGTGATTGGGTCACGTTCATGGCGACCTTGGTCAGGGTCGGACACTCGGATGCTGACACCCATTCCCAAGCCCAAAGCGGGACCATCACGCCGGTATGCCAAAGATACGAGCTTGTGCCCAATAGATTCTATGCATCAAGATAATTACATCGGAGCCGACTGAAGGGAACAAAGGGATTTTTTCCCTCTAATAATCAATTGAGTTGTGGAACCTGACCTTTTAGGACACTCGGGTTCTTTACAAAGACCCAATGACCAACTTTCCCAGTGGCGGGACCCATGACGGATACCTGATTATGACTAAAGGGATGAGTCCGATTCGCTTTGAGTGCTTGGGTGCGCATCGTTCTCTGTTTGGAGTCGTCCTGCCTCGAGTGTGGTACCGACCTGACATAACGATAGACTACCGAACAACAACATTTGCCGTTGATATCTGGCTGTTGACTACTCGCTCGCCGCGAGGAAGTCTTGTCCCCATTTATGATTGGGGGTCAGATTTTGCCTTTTACGCTCCAGGACCCTTGCAAGAATCCTGTCCTTTGCCCTTCTCCAGCTAGAGGTAGTGTGGGAAGAGAGAAGCAAGCCAGAGTACGCTCACTTCACTCTGTCCCTGTTACAGAAGATGACTTAAGGACAACGAAGACCCGCGCTAGCTTTGCCAACAGCTCATCTAGGACAATTGGGAGAAGCTTTCCTAACAGAGATTCACTCAAGTGTCGTTCGTTCCACATGCAACTCAGGGATTACGAATATCAGGTCTAAAAGCTTGCTCAACATGCTGCGACCATAATACGGAAGCAACAGCGGAGATGCTGCGATCAGTGTACAACATCGTTCCCCAGACTCCTTCCTTCCTCGGACCTGATCATAAGCTCTAATTCTACAAAACATCACCTACCCCGAATGCCTGTTCCGAGTCTCGTTTCTACATAGCGTACACTGTCCTCAAGGTTTACCAGACCGGAGTGCGCGACTCTTGTCATGCGCTAGCAAGGTGACGAGAGGATAACGGTGGCTCGCGAACATAAGAGGAAATTATGTAGACAATTGTTTTGAATGAAGAGTGCTGCGATACGACCGCCATCATCCGCTAGCAGATGCATCCATGCAAGAAAGAATCGAGCATCAGAGCAACAAGCACCAACCTACATCCTGCGAAACCTCGTCCTTCAAACTATGGTATCCCTCCAAAGGTCATCTTGGATATATATATCCTTTATCAACAACCGAACGCCTACGAAGGTTTTTAGGCTGTCCGGTTTTCCTGCGGTTGTTCAAAATGTTGGATTTTGTGAAATCACTAGAATAGTATAAATATGCGACACCTTCTCTTCCTACAAAATTGGAATATAGGATTATATTGATCGACAAGAATTATAGTTCGCGGAGGAGGGTTCTGAGTACGAGCAAGATTTCGCGCATTGAGCCCTATTGTGAGCTGTTCAGTCACGGAAAAGCTCCTTGAGTGAGGTTACCTACTTATAACTACCGTAGAGAGTCCTCGTCCGTTACCAAGACCGAAGTCTAAGCCGAAAGCAGAGGGTGAGATATTACTGCTTTTCCTGATGGGTAAAGCTTCCTACCAGAAATGAGTAGAAAATCAAAGCCTTCGTCTTCAGATACCTCGCCAAACCATACCCGGTACACTCCAGAGCATTATGTGCCGATAGAGATTCCGGGGCCGAGATACCAAAAGAATGTTGGCAGAGTAGAATGGCGACTGCAGGTAAAGAAACGCAATGCTTTCCTCAGTACCGCGATTGCAAGTGACGGAGCAGAAGAAATGTGGATTTTGATGTGCAACGCCTATACGGACAATGGTAAGTACTGCAACGGAATTGATTTCGAACTGATCAGAATGATGAGGATACTCTGCTATGACTGTGAGTTAAGAAAAGGGGTCGAGGCCAGCTTGTGCCCTACGAAGTATTGGCGTATTCTTGTTCGAACTTTGAGTGGATTCCTTCGGTTTTGATACTAAGGAATGGATACGTAAGTACGATTTCATCTAAATTATATGGTTGATTCGTGCGCTGTGTCATGTAATGTCCGACTTCCATTTGAATGTATTTGTACGAGCCTTTTCTTTGCTTCGCTGGATCAGGAGAAGTATGAACTAGCAGTTACGGTTAGCACGCGCACGGTGAAGAAGATGAGTGTGAGGCAATCGACTACCATCAACATATAATTCGGTCTCTATTATGAGGATTTAGTGGCTGGAGGCTTAAAGCTCGATCCCTCTATCCTTCCCTCCTCTCAGGGGTCGCTAGCCAAACCGCTTTCGCAATGCAGCGCTTTTGGAGATTGACCAGTCGGTTGTAGACCCTTTTATACAGTGCTAGAAACCATCCGTTAGATACTTGAGCCTAGTACGGATAGATGGTGGTGTGAACCCTCCTCGAGGATATACTTACGGGTCAACTCAGAAGATGAGATTTTCTGGTAAGGGAATTTCCTGTGAAAGAGTGCCATATCCCCATCTCAATAACGTTTGTCTAAACCTGGAGGGAGAATCGGGAGTCATCGACACAGCGAGCATACTTCCTTTACTGAATCTGGAATCTGATAGCAGCAAAGCGCATGAGATCATCGATTTCATGGCCGGCCATTAATAGTGAACCGAACAAGTACGTGCTACTGCACAAAGCCGTCGTGAAATTGCAATCATACAGATCAATGAAGGTTCCCATGGATTTTGGCGGTGATCGGCGCCCCTATACCATGTTGGGCGTGACTCCATGCACGATTCGGCTACATACGACGGTTGACCGAGGAGCTTTTGGGGAGGTAGCTTCCCACGATAGCCCTTTTCAAGGCATTCAAGAACAGCAGACTGCGTCGAAAGGCGCCAAGAAGAGGTGGCTTTTGGGAGCATAGCCGGAGATGAAAGCTCGCAACGACAGGTAGGACGGTCGTGTATTTTGCCCAATGGGTATTAGCGTGAATCTGCTCCCAACACAACATGTCGCCGTACGCACGAAGAGAAGAGGTGGTGGAGTGGACTCGAATCCTTTGTTCCTCAGTTACTAGAACGTCCGGCGGCCAGAGCAACATCACTACTGTGAATACATGTAGTGGAAAGAACGGCAATGCAGGCCAAAAGAGATCCTGACAAGATTAGCCTGCACTTTCAGACGAGTGTGATTGATTCTGTTTCTGCAGCCGGGCATCATCTTTGACCTCTCTGAGATATTGTAGGATACGAAATACAGTTTGATGATCCGCTAGGAGACGAGATGTGGATGTCATGCAGATAAGATACGCGATCATACACCTGGTAGAGTGAGTCGCATAGATTGATGTTAAATCTCAGAAACGAATGGTCGAACTTCGATCTGGCAGCCTTTCGAATTCAAGCCGAGCGTTGTAGGACGGTCAATCCACCCCTTCATCGTGGTACAACCGCTAATTTCATTTGGTCTACCTCTCATCTCAGAAATCGCTTCAACGGCGCCTTCTCCTACTATTGGCATTAGTGTGATGTCTGCTTAGCATTGGCGATGGGTCGTCTCGCTGGTCTCACTCATTCCTTGGAGGTCTTTCAGCCATTGTTAGTAGCTCTGTAAACAACACCCCAAGGGGGAAAAAAAGGCTAAGCTAAGCGATAATCTTGATGAAGAGTACCAGGTATTAGCTACGTTGAGTGGAGATAGGTCAAAACAAAAGTGAAGTGGATATCTTTATGTTTCGTTCGAACGCAGCTCAACCAAAATCCATGGGAGAGAAGACATCAGTGCTCCATGATGTCCCTCAGGATATCATCTCCATGGGTGTCGAGCAATGTCAAGTGCGTTCCACTATCATACTCCCTGAATACTGCATCCTTCAGCTCAGCCGCCATATTCCTCCCCATCTGCGCAGGCGTGTTGATATCCTCAGAGCCATAATACAGCCTCCCCCCTGCAAAAGGGACATCTTCGAGTCGGATCCCCACGGCTCAATATTCAGTGTCCGTCCCTTACATATACCTTTGGTCCCTGGCGGAAATACTGAGATCCTCGATGATCTCCTCAACAATCTTGGCAAAAGCGAGGCCTTGGAGACGGGAGGTGCCTTGGCCGTGGAAGTAGAAGAGAGCTGAAGCATCGATAGGCCCGCACAATGAGAAGCCCATTGTGTTGCCATTGGCACAAGTGAACCTGTCGTCTCCTTGCTGATCTAGAGACTTAGATACTTGAGAAGTCTCTCTACCCTTGGCAGAAGGATTACGAAGGAGTCGCGTTACCCCAAAAACAATGTCGCATTGTTGGGGGACACTCTAGCCTGTACGCCGGAATACTGGTACGACATGTACAGATTAAATCACCTGAGCGGCTACCTTACACACTTGTAGCCGAGCATTTTGAAAATGCCAAAAGAAGAAAGAGTAAAAGGAAATTTGTGAAAATATAATGATACGCCAAGACTCTTATCACATAAGCGATACGCGCCAACCACATTGTCCCTCTATAGCAGTTTGCAAAGCCATTGATTTGACGCTAGAAGGGTTCACCCGCTTCTAGTCCAAACCTACTTCTGGTCCAGCCCTATAGGGCTGATTTTAGAACTTTTCTTTTTAACTACTAGCAGTCGCTATTATCTTAATATATCCTATACCTATTATCTAATAATACGTTAAATATATCGTCTCTATCCTCTCTTCTATCCTCTAATAATAATTATAAAGCTGAGTTATCTAAGGAGGAACGGACCGTACTAGCCTAGAATAAATAGCTAGAAGCTGGGGGTCTAAAGAATAAGACCCTATTAATTACCTAGGTAGTACGTTAATATAGTATACTAAAATAGACGCTTATTAATAGAATTAATAGAATATAGTTATACTTAGTAGCCTACGACGGTGATATATAGCTTACGTCTAGGGAAGAAGTAGTACTATTAGCCTAGGCTCTCCGTCTTTAAGCCTAGGGTTAGCTAGCGAGGGTTAAATAAGTATACTTTATAGCTAAGGAACTTATTCTTATAAAAGGAATTAAAGATAAAATTAGGATTAATTAGCTATAAAAATTTCTAAAGTATTATCCTGAAGTTAGGATAGCTTATATCCTACTATTAAATAAGGAGCGTTTTATAACCTAAGACCCTAAGATCCTATTAGGCTAGTTTAACCTTTATCTAAAGCTTAAGATAGAGTATAAAGTTAATAAGAGGGATATCTATAATATAGATAAAAAAGGATTTTTATAAGGAGTTATTACTAAACTCTAAGTAATAATTTCTAAATAGGAAAAGAAGAAGGCGTATATAATATAATATAGAAATTATAAATAAGTTTCCCTTATTAAATATATCTTAATAGATAGAAGATATTTACCCTTATAGATTATCTTTAAAGGGGTAAGACTTTAGAAAGCTTAGAAAGAAGTTCTTTAAGAAGGAGAAATTATAATAAGCGAGAATAGTTAGACTAATAATACTATTAAACTTACTTAGATAGAAAAATACTTTAATAAAGAGACTTAGTACTATTAAAAAGGGGAATACTAAATACTTCTAGTAGATAGTTATACTTCTTATATTATAACTATAATAATCTAGTACTATATTAACTAGAAAATTATCCTCGTATATTTACTACCTTATACTACGTATCTATTATAGCCGCTAGATATTAGAGTCTTCGCTCTATTAGTAATAGTATATAAGTCTCTTATTTAATAAACTACTCGCCTTAGAGCTAGCTATTATATTAATAAAGTTAACTTTTTATAGATTTATTAATAAGCCTAGTAAGAAGTAATTACCCTAGTTAATATTAAAAAATTATAGGCTATAACTAGACTCTTACTATATAATCTTAATATAGTACTTTAATATTTTCCTAATACTTAATAGTCCTCTTAATATAATATTAAGGTTCGCCCTACTATACCTCCTAAGGCTATAATAAGTTATAACGGTCTAAACGGAGGCTTCTAGGTTACCTTAATACCGGCTAATGCCGTAGAGATCTAGTAGATTATATAGAAGTTTACTAAGGGTATTATTCCTACTTAAGGGCTAGGTCTTACTTAGGCTTTCTAAAAAGTAGGTAAAGCCGTAATCTATATAATAGTAGAGTCTAAAATCTATAAAGTTACTAATTTAGAACTTCTTAAATTAAATAAATAATAAATATAAAAGTTAAAATAAGTAAAGGGGAATTATAGTACTATATAATTTATAAATAAAGTAGTTCTTAAGGAATAAAAGGTAAACTAGTCTAATAAGGAGTTAAAAAGGACTATTACGTCTTTCCTATAACTTAGACCTAATATCTTTACCCTAAAGCTATATCCTACCCTTTAGAAGAAGAAGGCTCCTACTCTACTTTAATTAATAATATTTACCTTAAAGAGATTACCTCTAGCTACGTCCGTAATAGTAATACTAAGCTAACGGCCCCCTAATATTATATTAGTACCGGAAGTAATACTAAGTAAACGGCCCCGTATAAAGACTCCTATAGTAGCGAAGAAGAAGCCCCTTAAGCTAGTTATTAAGCTACCTATTAAGGTAACTACGGCGGAGTTAGATTAGCGATTAAGGGCAAAGAGCTAGTAGGGCTAGGAAGGTTACGCTACTAGCCTAATTAGCTAATTAGGGCGAGCTATACGTACTTAAAAAGTATATTAAGTAGGTATCTAGTTATTATAACCTACTTAATAGGCTATACGTCGCATGCGCTTAGTATACGTTACACCCTTATATTAACCCGTAAGGGGAAATAACGTATAAGGCTTACCAGTCTCTTTAAGGGGTTTATTAGATCCCCCGTAGAATAATTCTTAGATTTCTTAAGAATTAGTCTTACTATAAAAAATAGACTAATTTTATATTATTATATAACCCCTATAATTTATAATTATAATAATTCTAATTCTTCTACCTATTTAAGGGTAGTAATCTATTATTAGTTATAGTAGATATAACTCGCTCTAGTAGTATTATAAGTAATACGCCGTCGTAGTAGAGTTAAGATAAAAGTAGTTTATTAAATACTATTAATAATAGTCTTAGCTAATAGGAAAGGGAACGGGAAAGTTATATAGGGGATATAAATAAACCTAATAATACTAAAAATACCCCTAAGGGAGATTTAGAGAATTATAAAGGGAGTATTCCCCTTATAATAGAGCGCCTTACGTAGGTAAGGCGTAAGTAAGAAGAGTTACTATAAATTTAATAACTTAAAGAAGTTGAAGTAGATATTACTACCCTAGAATTAGGGGAATAGATTTCTCTTTATAGTAATAGTAGTATAGGTTAGAAGCGTACGTATAGTAAAGCTAAGGAGTACTTAGGTCTCTTCTAAAGTATATTAAAGCTAACCCCTATTCCTAACTATTACAGTAAGAATATTTATAAATACTAAGACTAAATATAATAATATAATATATCTTTTTTATAGACTCTATTTAACTTTACTACGTAGATATCGCGTATTCTATTTATAATACTAGCGCTTAAGAGTAACCTAGAGTAACTTTAAGCTACTTATTTATATTCTTATCTATTAGAAATATTAAGTTAGAAGGATTTTATAGACTTTTTACTAAATTATATTAAGGATCTTATAAATAGAGAATTAAGCGTATATTAATAGTATACTAATATATATTAACGCCTAATATAAGTAATTTATAAGTTTAAAATATATTTAATATCTTTAGAAGCCTAACTTCCTAAAAAAGTTAAAAGTAAGCGGGTAATAAATTTATATATTAAGCTTACTAAAGAGCTTTAAATCGCCCTTATAAATTAGGGGTCCCTACCTAATATAAGGGATAAACTCCTATTATTAGTAGTACGCCTTAAGGCTAATATTAATAAGACTAAAAGCTTAGATAAGAAAGGCTAGTAAAACGTATTATACGAGTACGCGGATCGCGATAAAGGTAAAAAACCACGAATAAATAGGGATAATACTATAAAAGGATAAGGAATAGGCGGTCGTAGTAGTAAGAGTAGTTATAGTAAGCCTGAATCGCGCGACTTATTAGATATTACTTATTAGAATTATAATAAGAAGGGCTACTATACTACTAGTTATCCCGATCCGCTAAAACAAGGTGGATTTTAAATAAAAGGAAGACGCTTAAACCTTGGTGCTATAGGCGAACAGGGCCGACACGCAAGCGAGAAGCAGGCTTAGAGACAGGCTCACGCGGTGGAGGAGTAGGCTCCTCGACGGGATCTTTAATAGGAATCTCTGCAGGATTTATAATAGGAGTTTTAACCGGATCCTTATTTATTTAACCGCCTAACTAGGCGTTAGGATCTACTTTAGCTTTTATTATAAAAGCTAGGCGTACTGCGTGCGTTTTATATTAGATCGAGCTACGTTATATTAGCTATATTTACGCGAAGAGCTAGTAAACTAACTTATAAGTAATACCCGAGATATTAAGATATTAGATACTATACTATATAATTAGCTATTATTACGTATATTATATATATTATATACGCACGAAAAGAGAGGGTGCTAAGTACCTAGAAAGATATTAATAATAGTTATAAAAGATAAAGTATTAAGGAAAATTTTAAGTATTATAATAATAATACTAAGGCGCTAAGACTATATTAGTATAGCTATTATTATTACGTATAAAAAGTTATTATATATAACGCGTATACTTTAGATTATAATATCTACGCGCGAGGGATAACTACGCTATAATATAGAGTTATAAATATTATATATTACGACTACTACGCAGGTTATAATCTTACTTTATTAAGTTCTTTTTCCTTATATCCCGTACTAGGTTTAAAGGTTTTTATTAAACTTAATTAAATAGGCTATTTATATTAAACTTAAGGGTAAGTTTCTTTAAGAGAGGAGGTAATTATTATAACCTACTTAATAGGCTATACGTCGTATACGCTTAGTATACGTCACGCCCTTATATTAACCTGTAAGGGGAAATAATATATAAGGCTTACCAGTCTCTCTAGGGGGTTTATTAGATCCCCCGTAGAATAATTCTTAGATTTCTTAAGAATTAGTCTTACTATAAAAAATAGACTGATTTCATATTACTATATAACCCCTATAATTTACAATTATAATACTAGTTTTAAGATCTTTTTCTTTAGTAGTTAGCTTCTTAGTAAATCCCTTATAAATTTAGATTTTACTTACTAGCGACGACGATATAGCTTACTTATATATAAACTAAATACCCGCCTCTTATAAACTATTATTATACTACCTCTAAGCCCTCTATATAGTCTATAGTATACCTTACCGTCGTTATAAGCTAAGTGAAAGAAGTTTATAGAACGGAGAATTAAATCTATCTCTATTAGGGGTTATTTTAAATCTAATATATACTAAAAACTCTGAGATTTAACTATATTCCTATATTACTTTTACTATTAGTATTAACTACCCCTATAATATAGACTTCTAATATCTTATAAGGAAGGTTAAAGATTATTTCTATGGTAATAAGTATTCTTAATTTTCTAATAGGCGTTATATTATTATCGCACTATATTACTATTAACTATTACCCGTTAGAATATCCTTAAAACCTTAATTAAGGTTTCTTATACTAGCCTTTACGGGTAAGGTCACGACTAGTATTCTAACGTAAGATTCTAAACTCCTAATAGCTACTACCTATCTTTCCGCCCTTTTATAGGCTGGAATAAGTAGTAAAAATATAAGTATTATATAGTATAGTTAGTATAACTATTCGTAATATTACTATAGTTATTACTAATAAAAATAAATTAAGGCTTTCCTAGGAGTTAAACTATTAGTATAAGTATTTCTAATATAATTAGTTCACCGTTCTAATTATTAGTATTATTATTTAGTTAGGCTTTTTTTCTCCTTATTAACCCTAAGGCCTAGGCGAGGAATACCTAGCGGTTAACCGGTTTTATCCTTATAATATATTATAGTTTAAACTAGATAAAAGGTATAGACTTACTATTATACTAGCTAACCTACAGTTTTTAAGTTAAGAACTATTTTATTCTATATACTTTTAGTTAATTAACTAAGTTCTAAATCTATCTATTATAAGGTCTATTATAGGTAGTACGACGCCGTACGTACTTAATATAATTAATATATTAATTAGCTAGTAAATCTCTACGAGTTATATATATATTATGTATAGATAATACTAGTAGCCGTGATAATACTAGTATGTAGAGTATACTCTACTAGTAGTCAGGGGCTCAGCCCTATAGGGCTGGACCAGAAGTAGGTTTGGACTAGAAGGGGGTGAACCCTTCTAGTGGCCCGCAAATCGTCGAAGCTCCCCCACCCAAAATGGGTGGGAAGGCCTCAACGATGTGCGGTCTCAATTATAGCCTATAGATACTAAATAAACGTTGAAATGAAGCCGTGAATTGTCCCGTATACATGATCCATGGTGTTTTAGCCCCTGGCCGCCCCTATAGTCACCCCCGCTGTGGCTTTATTATAGCCCCTATAGCCGCCGCTGCTATTATGTTGTAGACCCTGCTGTTGTCATACTGTAGACCCTATAGCCACTGCTGCTGTTATGCTGTTGTCTTGCTGTAGGCCCTGCTGTTATTATGCTGTAGGCCCTGTAGCCGCTGCTGTTAACCTGCTGTAGGCCCTGCTATTGTTATGCTGTAGACCCTGTAGCCGCTGCTGCTGTCATGCTGTTATCCTGCTATAGGCCCTGCTATTATTATGCTGTGGGCCCTGTAGCCGCTGCTGCTATCATGTTATAGGCCCTGCTGTTGTCATGCTGTAGGCCCCGCTGTTGTCATGCTGTAGGCCCCGCTATTACCATGCTGTAGGCCCTGTGGCCGCTGCTACTGTCATGCTATAGGCCCTGCTATTGTCATGCTGTAGACCCTGTGGCCGCTACTACTGTCATGCTGTAGGCCCTGCTCTTGGCATTCTGAAGGCCCTGTGGCCGCTGCTACTGTCATACTGTAGGCCCTGCTATTATCATGCTGTAGACCCTGTGGCCGCTACTACTGTTATGCTATAGGCCCTGCTGTTGGCATTCTGAAGGCCCTATAGCCGCTGCTGCTCTCTTGTTATAGCCTATACTGTTGTCTTGTAGCCCCCGCAGACGTCTTGTCGTAGGCCATGCTGTCGTCTTATAGCCCCCGCAGACGTCTTGTTATAACCCATGCTGTCGTCTTATAACCCGCGTAGACGTCCTGTCGTAGGCCATGCTGTCGTCTTATAGCCCCCGTAGACGTCTTGTCGTAGGCCATGCTGTCGTCTTATAGCCCCCGCAGACGTCTTGTTGTAACCCATGCTGTCGTCTTATAACCCGCGCAGACGTCTTGTCGTAGGCTATACTGTCGTCTTGTAGCCCCCGTAGACGTCTTGTCGTAGGCCATGCTGTCGTCTTGTAGCCCCCGCAGACGTCTTGTTGTAACCTATGCTGTCGTCTTATAGCCCGCGCAGACGTCCTGTCGTAGGCCATGCTGTCGTCTTGTAGCCCCCGCAGACGTCTTGTCGTAGGCCATGCTGTCGTCTTGTAGCCCCCGCAGACGTCTTGTTGTAACCCATGCTGTCGTCTTATAGCCCGCGTAGACGTCCTGTCGTAGGCCATGCTGTCGTCTTGTAGCCCCCGCAGACGTCTTATTGTAGCCTGTAGCCGCCGTAGACGTCTTATTAATTAGACAACAGTAGTGGTTATAACAGGACTTCTGCGGGGGCTACAAGACGATAGTATGGGCTACGACAGGACGTCTACGGGGGCTATAAGATGACAGCATGGCCTATAATAGGACGTCTGCGGGGGCTACAAGACGACAGCATAGGCTATAAGACGTTAACGGGGGCTATAATAAGACGTCTACCATCATTCATAGGCTATATCTACCACCGCGAGTCGCTGAGGCCTTGCCACCCATTTTGAGTAGGGGAGCTTCGACGATTTGCGGGCCACTAGCGTCAAATCAATGGCTTTGCAAACTGCTGTAGAACACCGGCATCATTAATCCATTTGCCATCGAGAACACCCAGGAACGTAGCAATCTATGATCGGCTCCCGCGTTGCCCTTTCAGTCGGAAGATCAGTAAAAGTCTCCTGGGGCACCCAGAAAATGATCTCTTCAAAATGGATTTTATCTTGGTATTCTAATGCGGAGACACAAGACTTTGTTCGCGGTTCTCGGTCCAGAGTTCGAACATCTGTGCAGAATTTATATAAGAAAGATTGGTGCGGCTTCTGCATTTTCCTACTGAGCAAATGAGGGATTTCATTGGAGATCATCAGGAACCACTCTTGCCGAATGCAAGTCGTCTACACGCGAGAAGCGTGCGCTCTGATCCTCGGCATAGGCAGATTCGTGACAACAAGCTTGTGCTTTACAGTTGCTCTTTACCACCACTATCGAAAACTGCTTGTCACCTGTTACGCGTGGTGGGACGAACAGAGTAATGTATCTCATAGCTCGTCTGCTTTTGATAGTCACAGTAGTCAGCGCACTTCCGCCTTTGCAATTGCCACCGAATTCTGTGGCAGCACCTTCTATACCACCTTCTACCTCGAACGCAACAGACACCCTACTCGGAAATTGGCCTTCAACACCTTAGTAAGTCTGTTCCGCTATTCCCAATCCCGCTCCCATTACGCACCATGGAACCCGGGTTAAGGAATCTACTGTCCTTCAACTATAACCCCACATCTTCTTACAGACGAATCCCAAGACGCTAACAACGAGAGTCACAGCTTTGTCAAGATCGATCAAGACGCCGTAATTTTTCGCCAATACGGTCGAGACGCAAACCCAAGATTTCGATCATACATATTGAACTCCATCGGCGATTTCAGAAGCTACCTTGCCAGCATCAAAAGCCATGCCGACGGTAGACCCATACACAGAAAATACGGCATGGTGAAATTTTATGTCGAATTCACGCGCTTGACAAGGACATCGCCACAGGATGTGAGGGCCGCGCTGATGGCTGTTGATGTCTTGTATTCCAACTATGAATGGAGTCTGAGAGAGATTCTAGTGGCGGAGATCGCTATTGGGTCGGACAGGACACCTGCTGCGACCTTTAGTATTCAGTTTACGCAAGTATGAAGGTAGGGTCGTGGTGCTTCTTGTTCTTGATACTTCAGGCAACTAAGACCGATAAGACATGACGTATAAGAGGAAAGCCTGCTGAATCCAACACCGTTGTCAAACCTCTGAGTCTTTGCCGAAGGTGAATAGATGCGCGAAAAATCAGATATACTAAGAATATCAAGTAGCGATATGCATAGGTTTTTTCACGTGATCATGATTCAGAACGATTATAAGGGGGATACGACAAAGTAAACAATGATGCCGATCAGTTCGCTGCAAGCGCATCCACGGCCTCGCGTCAACGTAACTAATATTACCACCGTATTGGTCGGAGGTATACCGCCTACTGACAAATACAATAAGTATAGCAGGTACCCGGCGGACACCTCGCCACCTGATGCGCGCTACTACTACCTCCACCACTAATCCCTCCCACATCCGCCGCAATCTGACCCGAAGACAACGCATCACCGACCGTATGAGTCGACGAACCTGTTCCGTCGCTGCCCACCCAGGCCGGCTGTGCCGGCGCGATCATATAGCTCGGGTATCCGAATTTGACCTGCTGGCCCGTCTGCTTCTTGTCCGTAAAGGAGGGCCATTGCGCGATGTTGACGCTACCGAGATTTGTGGACGAGGTCGTGGTGCGGCAGCTGTCGACCATGGCTTGGAAGATGTTGGTCTCGCACTCGGTTTGCGACGGGCGTTTCGCGCTGCCTGCAGCTCCCGGTATGAAAACGCCGACGGCGCAGCTTTTATCCTGCTGCCAGACCCATTCGTCTGTGTGGCTCCACGCGGCGGACGCGAGGTTTGCGCACATGGTTTTGTAGGATGTTGCGCAGCTGTCATAGTTTATGAGGGTTGGACCAAAGTTCTGACACATGACTCCGTATTGTGAAGGTGATGTGACTAGGTTGACCTTTGCGTTGCATGTGTTGAAAAAGTTGGCGGCGGGCTCTTGTTGTGTGGGGCCGCAAGGATCTGGGTTAACAGGGACAGGAGTCGAGGAGCTGGCAGGCGGGATGGGCGGATTGGCATTCGGTGCCAATACTGGGGGGTTCACTATGCTCGCCGTGGACGAAACAGAAATCGTATTGTTTAGGAAAGGAGTCACCACACTCATCATGGACGAAACGGAGGCGGCACTGATTGAAGGAGGTGTCGTGATGGCTGGCTGGTACTGTGGGTACACTCCGGTTACATTGGAAGTTGCAACGGGTACGCCATTGAGAGCCCCTGTATTTCCAAAAACACCTTTTGTAGGGACGCCAGTGCCAGCTGGAGAAGGCCCATCCGACCAGCCAGGGGCGGTCCTTTGCTTTTTAGCTTCATAGTTTGTGGGTGCTGGGCAAGCGATAGCACCCGCTTGACGCTTCCCAATTTTGATGTTTTCGGGGCAATAATATCCAATATCATCCATTGGTAGCGTCATGGAGGCGACTGGGTATCTGGAAGTGAAGCTCGACTTGTATTCGTCCCAATATGCCAACTGCTTGGTTGGAAGTGCGCCTACTACACTATTGTATATTGATTGAAGCTCTTTATTCCGAGCTTCAAACCTCTCAGCCATGTACACAATGTAGCCTAGATCGGCGCCATGTGGCGATTTATTGAAGCCATAGTAGGTAGGAAGGTCTGTAATAATTTGCAAAGTGTTGTAGATGCGAGCATGGGTCTTAGTGAATAGCTCGACGGCTTTGGGAGTGTTGAGCATATCGAGAACAATGCAAATTCTGGCGAGATTAGACATATCAGTGGCTGGATCTATTGAAAGGCCGGTCCTCGGGTCGCTCCCTACAAATGGCAGAGGCTGGTCCGGTCCGAACCGACCTGCGTGGGTAATTCGTTCCTTCAATTCGTTCATTTTCTGGTCCATTCCAATGAACTCTGGATGCTCAAAATTGGCGAGCATGTCGAAAAGAGTATTGAGTCTTGTGCCTTGCGGGTTGTTTGTGTCTTGCTTGTCCGGTATGTCGAGGAGATTATCCACGTCATCACAAGTGAACTGCTTCAATCCTAAACCGCCCCCTGGAGCAAGTAGGTCTTCGAAGAATTCGTAAAGAAAGTGGGCCTCATACACGTGATCGATATTGACATGATTACTGTCACCCTTGCCACCCACGACCCAGCCCTTACCATTTTCGGGGTCGATGACGTCCCCAAGCTCGGCCGTGGCTTTCCAACTCCAATCAGGGATTCTACAATCACCTTTGGGACGGTTGGAGGGGACTGCCCAATACGTTGCCGTTGCAAAAAAGGCCGCATAATCCGCCGCCCCTTGTTTGACTGCGCCGCTAGGCCCCTCGAATTTCTTGACATTCGTCGCCTCGGGATATTTGGGCTTGTTGGTGAATGGTGTCACGGAGCAGGGTCCTAGATGAGTTTTCGTACCAAAGTTCCCAGCTCGTTTTGCCAAAGGTGCATCCCGCTCCTGGAACAGGCGACGACCAGCAAGTGCTCGACCTGGACGTAACCGGTCCGTGAGTGTCCCCCCTACAATTCCACGGCCCCTGAGTCCTCTCTTCTGGTCAAGCCAATCACCTTGATCTCCATCGTCATCCACAGGGTCATCCTCCGTACCAGTTGGATTTCTCGAATTCGATGCGGAGAACCCAGCGCCAAAGGAGAAGCCCTGGCAAACAGCACAAGCTGAGCAAGTACTCGAAGGCGATTGCGAAGTCATTGATATATTAGATGAGGCAGTTTGCGAGACGATTGACGAGGTTAGATATACGGTACTAGAGTTTCTGGCAAAGGAGCTGGAGGCGATGGTTGTGCTCGGAAGAACGGTGCTCGAGGCAAGTGTAGCTGTCTGAGACCCTGTGATTTTAGTGTATGACAGATTATCTCCGGTCCGCGGTCTCATTGGGTCATTATCATTTCCGTTGGGATCGCCCGGGCTGCTATCCAAAGGAGCGGCGAGAGGATCGGCGAGGGGAGCGGCAAGGGGAGCGGCAAGAGGAGCGGCAGCAGCTGGACCTGGATACTGGCCAACGGCAGCGCCAGCTAAGCACCCGGGGCAGACTGGGCACAAGACACCTGGACACAGCCCGTTGAAATCGTTGTTCTTTTCACCCTGATTTTTGTTGGCTAGAGGATAAGCAATTAGCGGATCAGTCTCGAAACTGATACAGCGAGATTAGGCCGTAGGCTATTTTCTTAAGTCCAGGACGAAATATATCAATCACAGGAGATGCATACAGGGAAACGATCGATGTGAGCTGTACGTACCAGCAACGGATGCTTCCACAGCCTCAAGTCCCACGAGCGAGGACTTACTTGTTATCGTAGCGGTGCTATCCGATGAACTAACTGGAGCCGACAAGGTGGAGCTGGTGAATATAGGTGGTGGAACACTGCTTGAGCATTGGGTGGCGGGACTGGAGCTTCCTGGGAGGACTAAGCTTTGCGATGAGGAAGCCACAGAAGAAGAAATTGGCGAAGATGAAGCGGTGGAAGAGGCGACCGGATTGGAAGAATTTCCGGGAGCATTGCTGATTGGAACCGCAAGCGCCGTCGCAATGCTTCCAAGGCCTGTTCCCAATATTGAGCCGCTACCGCGAGAGGTTAGATTGCCATTAGCTCCATCAGTGTATTCTTTACTGAATGGAGCATTCAAGCTAGATAGTATCGAACTTGTGGTAATCGTGACGGTCTTAGGATCGGGCGAAATCGTTTTAGGAGGACAGAGGCCTGCGGAGCATCCGGAATACATGACGGATATATTGAAGGAGGGGAATCCAGTGCCGTTTAAGCTACCTACCATTGAGATGGGGCTTGAAGCAGAGCTACTGCTGCCGCTGGTTGTGGAGTACGAGAAGAGACTACCAGTGAAATTCCCAGCTGGAAGTGCCGCGCTACCACTAGCGGACGAGCCCTTCTGGTCTTGAGACGCTGCACCATCACTGTGAAGCGCCGAGGGGACAGGGTACTGTGATTCGACTGTTGTGGCTGCAATTGACAAGGTTGAAAATGGTAATGAGGTAACGATTCCGGTCCCAGCGGTAAAGATCTCGCGGCTCAGTCTCACCTGGAAAACGCCCTCTGCAGTCGTATTTTGGGGTCCGCTGCCAATCGTGAAGTCCATTTCCTTCGCTCCCCATTGCTGAACAGAGGCAGCCACTTGATCAAGGGCTAACGGTAAGGACTTGGCATCAAGAACCCGTGAGGTAATATTGAAGAGTATATAAACGTCTTGATTGGCAACCATTGACATGTCGTTCAGAATGTTGGTGGGGCTTTTGGCAAAAGTGGCTGAGAGATTGCCAATGAGCGAAGATAGTATTATATTCTGCTGGTATGTGCCGGGTTTTCCGCCATACGAGAATCGAAGCCATTCTGGGGTGGAGTTTTTCTGATCGACTGAGATGGTAAATGGGATTTTTGGCCACTTTTCATTGCTCCTGTTCAATCGTCAGTGGTAGTCCCGATTCAGTAGCTGTAAGGCATACTCACCTGATCGCTAATGAAACTGGTTTGCTGGCTTCATAGGATCGGGGTAACGGTAGCGAACGTGATCCAAGAGAATCGAACAGAGATGAATTCGCTATCAGAACGAGGTTACTGAAAAACAAAGAGAATTTAAGAATTGAAAGCTTATACTGAGGAGTCCACATTTTTACTCTGTTGTGGTCGTGCACCAACGACCTAATTAATGATATTGTCTACAATGTGGTTGGCAAACAGCTGCCCAAGCAGATAGAGGCTTCAATGAAAGTACGAGACAGCAGACCAGCTGGTTATCTCAAGCTTGGTACAGTGAGCGTACAAAGCAGAGAAAAAAATTCAACTACAAGGGTCTCATCTTGGGTAGAACTGGCCCTTATACCATTTGCTCATAGCATGAATGAGCAGGAGGCAGCATTCGTCGCATTAGCTGCACAACCCAGGCCGCGGCATAACATGCCTTGAAGGCCACTCCGTGTCAATAGGACTGTAATTCCAGCAGTAGATCCATGATATTCACTGAAGTGGGGGATCTTCGACTATCCCTGTATGTTTCGGCGGACGTTGAAGGGGCATTCGTCGCATTAGCTACACAACCCAGGCCGCGGTATAACATGCCTTGAAAGCCATCCCGCGTCAAGGGGACTGTTATCCCAGCAGTAGATCCATGATATCCACTGATGTGGGGGATCTTCGACTATCAGTGTATGTTTCAACGGACACTGAAAGGTTTCATGGCTGTCTTAGGGCTGGTGTCAATATCCCACTCGTCGCTTGTCGCTTGAAGGGCCACGATATCCCGCGGTGTCAGCCGTGTCTTAGTGAAGCAGCCACTCTTCGTTCCTCGATTAATGACAGGCTTCCATAATTACCATAGGCTGCTGCATAGATGGGTGCTTTCTTTACCTAGTGGCTGTAAGCTACATGACCACATGCTTCGGTTGTAGATTCCTCTAAGAGTTGACTGAGTTTGGCTTGTTTCACGAAGCCGAACGTTTCCCTATTTATAGACTTCATGTAGATCGGTCGCGTCGTAATGACTGTGTAGGTATACAGGACTTCCCAAGAGCCGCGCAAGACTTCAATTCTCTATAACGTGAACAACGTGTTTGCTGTCGCTCTTGATTACCAGGGATCCACGAAGTCAACACTATGACTCGCTCTATCATAGATTCCGAAGATCATCACTCCGACGACAGCTAGATACGGATCGTTAGTCGTTTCAAGCTTACTATACGTAGTAGTTTCATCTTTCCAGTATACTATAGTGGAAGAGTAAGTGCCATGAAGTGGCGCGGAAGGCTTGGCATACATTCCGCTCTTGCCAAGATTTAGTTCTATTTATAGCAGTAGCAAATGGTCGACAACAAGACTGACCACTAAAACATGGCAGGGAACGCCGCTAGACCAGAAGGCTAGAACGGTCTACTTTGTTCACTACTACTAGACTCTCTTGTCTACCAAATCGCTAGTGTACAATGGTCACGTCGCAAACGTGAGTACTTTAGCTGAAATCTAAAATCGTCCCGTCGTCCTTTAATTTGTATCCCGTCGATCTTCATGGGGGTAGCTTGAAACATTGGTAGATAGTAGTAAGTTGACGATGCACCTGGCCTCCCAACTCACCCGCATGCTTCGAATATATCGCAAGAGAGATAGATCCATCGACATCAAGTTGAAGTTACATTTATAGGATCCAAAATTAAGGGCAAGATATGCCTGCAGGATGAGGATTGGACCATCACAAGCAGTTCTTTGATTTGGACTAGCTACCCTTTTCTGGCTTTCTAAATTATGGTCAGAGGATGTCAACGAGCTCAGGAATCTCAAAAGCCAGAAATACTATTTGTGTCTTCAGCCGATGGGCGCGCCTGCCATTTGGACCGTGATGTTCGATACGCTCTGCCCACCTCCTGCGATCAAGCATTATTAGCCACGTTCTTGGCTGTCGGGGAGAGCACCTGCAAACATACCTAGAGTCTTTGACATGCCCCACTTGCCACTGGCCAGACATATGCCTGTGATAGCTACTGCATCTGCCCAAATGTCATACCACCGGCTGAGCATTGGAGCTCCGTCGATGTCGACTGTGACTTTGCATGAACCGTCGCCTACTGGTGTGTCAACGCAATCGTGCATGTAACGGGCACGAGTCTAACAAGAAAGGATACTGACCGTCGGAGATAGACATTGGGAGCACTACTTGAACGCCTGGCGCACCGGCCTTGCCAAAGACCTGTGGAATCGTCGAAACCTGCATCTTGTTCAAGGCCTGTGTGCAGGCTGATATTGGACCTTTCCGCGTAGGTCTCTTGGCGGGAGTCTCACACCCTACATTTGGCTTGAATTCTTTGATAGACAACGTGAGCCGGCCTTTCTTTCCTGTGAACACTCAGCACAAGGACTGTCGTAGAATACTACAAAAACAAGTTTCAAAAACTTGCCTAAACCTGATACTCTCCCACCACTGCCTTGAGTGTCTGCACATTGACGTATCAATTTCCAAGCGGAAGCTGCCATTATTTCGCCAGTTGATCCGTCGACTACCATGCTTCCATTCACGGTCTGGTCAATCTCAATGGCACATTTTCCACTGTCTAACCTCGGATCAGCTCAGGCTCTTACAAAGCTGTGCCTGTATGCAGAATATTGCAAACATGTCAACTCACGGCTGATGAAGCGGAATGGAAGAGGAACATCCCAATAGTGGGATGCGGTTCGATTGCCAAAAGAAATTTGAGTCCTATCTAGACCTGGCATATCCTGCCACGCATCCCTGCAATCGTTGCCTTCAAGGGTTGAAGGCTGGTGGTCGCACTGATATATGACATTGTTTTGGTCTAGCACGGACGATGGCTGAGTAGGATCGCATGCTCGTTTTGCAGTCTTTGAATCGCTGACGTTGGTGTTGCAGCACGATGTTTGGCCTTCAGTCCGGAAAGTCTGGCTCACACCTCCTACCACGAAAATTGGTGGCCTTGATTCAACATGCAGTAGGTCCGTCAACGAGACTGCCGATAATCCTGCAGGAGGTAGAACTAGAGTAGGCTGGCCTGGGACGACTAGTGACGAGGTTAAAGAGCAGAATGGTAGAAACCCAAGTAACCAATAGGAAGACATCTTGTCAGAAATACAGCATTTGTTTATGTCCTGCACATGGATAGGACAGGCTCGACAACTAAATCAATATTTATCCGGCTTGCAAGTGGCCATCCTACCGAGCTGGGCTACGTACGCGGTTATGCACATGCGATGAAAACACATATCGTCGGAAGGGGAGGTTTCGCGTAAATGGCGGATATCCGTTTCGTGAATCGGATACATGAGGCTCAAACGAGCTTGAGACGCGGGAACGAGTCATTAGAGCCGTCAGTACCTCTCGAATCTCAAGATAGCTCACTGAAGGGGAGACAAGTGTCGACATAGACCAAATCGAGGCGATACAGCAAGACTTCGTTCATATAAAAACAATTATTACGTGTTTGTAGCTTTATGTGATAGTCGCAGCAAATCTGCAGGCTTCCATCAACCTTGAGAAGTATCATTAATACGAGAACAGTACCGCGTAATCTCTTAGTTTATCAAGCAGAGATTGCGAGACCGTTACGACAGGTCTAAGATGCTATGATTTTAGTGGCGGTAATTCGTACTGGGCGCCCTATGAAGCCGTACTCCTGGCAAGCCATGCTGTGATACAGGCTCTTGTTTGAGAAAGCAAGTCGCAGATGTTACATAATTACAGGTGAGATGGTGAGATTCGCAACTCGAGCGGTATGAACTACGCCAAGGCACTAGGCTCCAGCGCCAAGCATTTTCCTTGGCGGTTCTGACTTGAGTTTGCAAGTGAAACAATGGTACGACGTTGAGCTCGCTCGATCTGAGTCGTGAGGACAGCAACATTATAATGCAATCTTATAGACTTGGGGGCTGAAATGCTCTCCCCCGCTGGCCCCATGTCAGTGGTGCTCCGCCTCAGCAACCCTACAGGGACATGAGGCAAGCCACCAAGGTTCATGAACGATTTGGAGGCTGCAGTCCAAATATGATCGTGGCTGCCGAAGCCGGTCAAGTGCCTTGCCGTACCTTCCATATTCAAGCTGAAGCCTGACATTGTGAGGGACTACTCCGTACTAAGACTCTACTCTGCACCTTCGCCGGAAGGCAAAAGCCTCATCATTCGAGTCGGAATCCTTGGAGCACTCGCTCCTGATAGCTCAACACCACCATGAGTTACTCCACACTCTGGCACCACAACTAATGCCTCACCTCTCGCACTCTGCCTCTAGCTCTACCACTCAAATGTCAGCCTTTCCCATATCTTCTACCGTTTGGCAACCTTCGTTCTCTCGGTATCTACCCTCCCAAACGACACCGATCCACATCACATCCATATCTGTCAAATCGATCGAGCTTAGGAAGCGAGACAGGCTTCTGCATAATCTTCGGAAGGTAGAAGAAGACCAATGGTGGTAACCCAGGCTCGAACAGGCCAGGTTGAGGAAGGATCTGTTCGCTTTGCAGTGCTGGATGGAAGCCGGGGATGATGCCTGGACGGCCATTGAACGAGGACATACCGGTCGCATGAGCAGCCAGTCTAACGGAGGAAGGAAAAGGGGTTGACGAGGATCCAAAATTGGATATGGACGGATTGCTGGGGTCCCCATACCTCACACCCTGTGGCTTATTACGCCTCTACCGTTAGGCTGGTTGCCTATTCGATCGAAGGAAGAGTGCTGCACTGATAAACAGTATGGCGGAGGAGTAACATTCCTCAGGTGTTCTACAAATTGCAAGGAAAATCATTGGATCATTGCTACCGTGAGCGGTAAAAATTGGAAGACAGCGACAGTGCCGACAGGAATAGGTTCAGTCGCTATGCAGTGTTATCAAGGGACCGACTTGTGGCAAGAGGCCGACAAAGACAACATGGGACCTTTGTTACTTGGCCATTCGTTGCCGTTGACATTAGCGTGATCAATCCCAATGTGGAAACAAATCATAAAGTCAAGGGCTTTGCGAAGGCATCCCGGATCGAGATACTGAGAGCTTTCGGTAGCAATCCAGAAGGACTGGAAGGGTGTCGTCTGTAAGGAAGGCACCCTGAAAAAGCCAGCAACGACGAGGTGGTATATATATTTGGTGCTGCAAAGGATGAACTCAAGCTTCCTAATAATGTGAAGAGTCGCGATATCGACTAGGAGAGGTTGATGCGGGTGTAGTTTGGTTCAAAGAGCGTTATGCTGCATTCAGAGTTGTCCGGATGCGGAAAGTGGAAAGTTGGGTGACCTACCTTCCAATTTGTACAGTATGCTGTATGCTGCATGGACTGAGGCTATCACCTCAAGGAAGAACCTGGCCATCGGCTGAGCATTGAGCGAGTATTAGGCGAAACCCGATAAACATCCAGAACATCTTCAACAGTGTTGAAGAGACTGAAGATCGGCGGCGTCCGTTATTCACGCATTAACAATACTTCAGGCATATGTACGAAACATAGAGGCCTTACTTGGCCCGCTAGTGAATAAACTTATTTTCGGCGACCTCCGACGACAGCTTCGTTCAGCGCGTGAAACCTTGGCAGTGAACATATTAAGTAACCCGTCCCCCTCTTCGTGGAACCTGGATATTGAACATTGTCTCCAAATTTGCCTGACCCTACGATTTGACTTACTTGGCTGAATGACGGATAATCTTTTTGAGTATATCGGAGTATCCTGCACACTTCCAATTGGCTTAGCCGCTGTCAGTCGCGACTTCTCTCCACCACAGGAGATAGACAAACCCCGCAGGGTACCGACATTGCAATCTTGAACAAGGGCCGCCTCCGAGAAACGTCTTCATACTGTCAACACCTACCTTATAGATCGACGGCCTTTCCCAAGACTATCAAGTTTACCCGACACCGTGTTCCTGACATTGCTTAACGTACTACACGTCTACGATATCAGTAACGATGGCCTTCGACTCGCCTACCATCTCGATTCATCCTATTTCAACCCCTTCATCCTATGCAGACTTTGGCGCACGCATTGAAAACGTTCATCTTGAGAGTCTCTCAGGTGAGTAGATTTGTGAGGGATCGTATGATGCTGTCGGCAAGGTATTAAGGAGCCCTCCGTGGATCGGTAACCTCCTGGGTAAGTACATTGGAAGCCGGTGTATTTCCAATGAGACTAATGCGATCGTCTCAGATAATGACTTCGATCTCATACGAGACACCCTCTACAAGAAACAGATTGTGGTCTTGAAGAACCAGGCCAGCTGCTCCCCAAAAGCTCAATATGAACTCACCCTCCGCTTTGACCCATCCGCCAAAGGCTACGGTCACAGCAAGACCATCGACGCAAAGCGCAGCATTCTCCACCCGGATCTGAAAACCGTTCCGCACCAGCCAGAAGTCCAAATTATCGGCAATGGCTTCATATCCGACTACGAAGGACTGAAGAACTTCCGGCTCAAGCATCCCCACCACAAGACCTTTCACAAGGACCCGATCCCTGAGGCGGACGACCTGACTCATACTCGCTTCTACCGCTGGCACATTGACGCCGCACTTTACGACCTCAACCCGCCAAAAGTGACATCGCTGCTTGCCGTCTCTGTCCCAAAAGGACGAATGCAAACACTGCGCTATGATGACGGTTCTGGCGATAAAATGCAAGTGCCACTCGGCACGACAGCTTTCGTGAGTGGATATGCCATGTACGACATTCTTTCCGATGCAGACAAAGCCTTCGTCCGCACCAGTCGTATCGAATATGCTCCGCATCCTTATATCTGGATGAGCAAAGCCAAATCTCGCACTGATGGCCTCGGTCTCCTGTCCGAGGGTCTCGAGCTTCCGGACGAAGAACTACCCCCAATTGATCCATCCAAAGTGCAGATTCTACCCATGGTATGGAAGAACCCCATCACTGGTAAGCTGGCCTTGCAAATGCATCCATCGGCTGTACGCAAGATCCATTTGGAGGATGGAGGCATCATCGATGATCTGAAGACTGTGCGAGAGATTGTGCATCGACTCCAGAGGCCTGGTATCAGTCCCGAAATGGTTTATACGCATGATTGGGAGGAGGGTGATATGGTGTTGTTCAACAATCAGGGCGTGTTGCATTCGGTCGTGGGGGCTTTTGCGGAGGAGGAGGTTAGGCTGTTCAGACAGTGTAACTCGGCTGCGAGCGAGCCTCCTCTGGGGCCGGATGCGGTGATTGTCTGAGGGAGCGGGCTGGGGCTTATAGCCCTGGTCAGCATGCCTTTCTGCCTCGGGGCGTGGGGAAGTATTAGACTGTCGAACTTAGCTACATAATGTATGACTCTTCATCATTCCAATTGGTCGTGTACGGTAAATACACTGATGAGGGATGATCGAGGGGCTTGCATCCAGTGCAGGGTACTGTAGCTAGCTCTTTATGGAAAACATTCATTCTGTACTATCGTGTATGATATCTAGGTTTGTCCGTCCGAGGTCGGCAAATCGCCGTGTGAAGCTTGCCAAGACCCGCTTACTGTTACCAGTTAGCTCCACGTTTGATCTTGCACTAGGCTACATAAGTATAAGCGCAGAGAATTTCGCTCCATTCGCAACGAACATCGTGGTAGTTGCCTCCAGCCTCCTGCATCTATGCAGTCGAAGCAAACCCATGTATAACACTTCCCCGGGAAAGTAGCTCAATGTGAAAGGTTCGCGGCACATGTTGTAGGCTTCTAAGCTGTTGTCGAGGCCCCTACGCACGGTCGCCTTGCCACTTCTCGTCGAGGTTTCGATTCATGACAGACTCGCCTTCAAGCCGGAATGAGTTGACTCAGGTAGAAACTGAGGCTGAGATAGTCTCTAGACATCTGCCTTCGGGCTTCACTGCCGAGCATGGTGCTGTATCAGGCGAAAATGCCAACCTTTCATCTTCGACAGCGGAGCCGGCAGCACCTGAACCACAGGACTCACTGAGGCTGCAAGGTGGCGACGTTCATCGCGAGATCTTCAAGATAAGCGCAAGAGCCAAGCTTCGTCAGAGAGCGGCGACGTTTGCACAGCCCAACATCCGTAGGTCAAGCACTTTTGCTCCTCCCATCACCGCGAGCGACCAGCTTGCACCTGGGGGCTTTCGTCGCCAATTTCTGCAACGGGAAGAAGGGCAAGTACGAAAAGTGCCTGATCTCATGACCAAGAACTTCGTCTCGTTCCTCGAACTATATGGGAGCTTTGCTGGTGAGGATTTGCAAGAGTCGGAGGATGAGTCGTTTATTGATAGCGAAGCCGAGGCCGAAGCAGAAGCAGAGGCAGAAGCGCAGCCAAGTGAGACCAGGCCGCTACTAGGTCGAAGAAGGACCACCCGACGACGTATCAAGCCAGGTGATGCAAGTCTAACAAAATCCTTCTTTACCTTACTCAAGGCTTTCATTGGCACAGGCATCATGTTCCTTCCCAAAGCTTTCCGGAACGGAGGCATGCTCTTCTCCTCCGTAACACTAATATCAGTCGCACTCATATCATGTCTGTGTTTCTATCTCCTTCTTCAGTGCAGGCAACGGCATGGTGGTGGTGGTTACGGCGATCTGGGCCTTGCAATATTTGGCGCAAGGTTCCGCTCACTCATTCTCGGCTCCATCACAATCTCGCAGATTGGGTTTGTCTGCTCAGGAATTATCTTTACTGCCGAAAATCTTTCCTCTTTCTTCGATGCTGTCATGCCGTCCCGTACGACGCCATTGGGGACCAGTGCCCTCATAGCTCTTCAGCTCATCGTTCTGATTCCCCTCGCTCTGATCCGGAACATTTCTCGCCTTGGACCGGCGGCTCTTGTTGCTGATGTCTTCATTTTCGTCGGTCTATTCTATATCTGGTACTACGATATAAGTACACTGGCCTCTCAGGGTATCGAGCCATCAATCACCCTCTTCAACCCACAAGATTTTACACTGACGATCGGCGCCTCCATATTCACCTTCGAAGGGATCGGTTTGATCCTACCAATTCAGTCGTCCATGGCGCAACCTGAACGATTTTCTCGCCTCCTCTACGCAGTCATGATTATTATCACTATCATCTTTACCTCTATCGGCGCCCTTTGCTATGCTACTTTTGGCTCCGCCACAAAAGTCGAGATCATCACCAATTTTCCGCAGACTAGTAAGCTCGTCAATACAGTACAGTTCCTATATTCCATGGCTGTGTTAGTGGGTACACCAGTGCAGCTTTATCCAGCCACCCGTATCATCGAGACTTCTTTTTTCGGTGAACGTGAATCGGGCAAGAAGTCTGCAGCTATGAAATGGAAGAAAACCGGTTTCCGTGCAGGTCTCGTGATACTGTGCGGTATCGTCTCAATATTGGGAGCGAGTGACCTTGACAAGTTCGTGGCGCTTATTGGCAGCTTCGCATGTGTGCCGTTAGTGTACATCTATCCTGCTTTGCTCCATTACAAAGGTGCCGCGAGCGGCCGGTGGATGAAGGTACTGGACATTGTTATCATGGTCATAGGAGTTGGCGCGATGGTCTATACAACAGCGATCACTGTAACGCGGTGGGTGCAAGGATGACTCGGCTTTATAACGGCGTCTTATGATCAGCATTTCGATATATTCACTTCCTACTCCCAGCTGCGAACAAGCTAGCCAGACAAACCCTGATTCCAAGATCAACCGTTATGGTGAGCGCCTGTGAAAAATGTTTGCTAGAGATACACCGCGAGTGGATGGCAGATCCGTATCTTCTACCGCATGCATGCCATTATACATTGTCTTCAACCGGACATGCACCATTTGAAGAGTCTAGGGTCGTCCTTGCCGTAGGGAATCCGGTTTACCCAGATAGGAAAAGACGAACCCATCCAAGGATCAACATCGTTTGCTCCACAGCATACCCAGACAAGTACCTTCTGATCACGACGGCCTTGAGGTGGCATGCTGGGGCAAGAGTGGATCAGTCGCTCAAGGCCTGTCCATACGCACGACGATTCTCTCAAGTTAGGGTCAGAGCATCTGTTTCAACAGAGGTTTCAGTGGAGTGGATAGGCAATCCTAAACTGGGGCATCAATCACGTTGCCTCTCAGCTCCAGTCTTCATTAGCGAAACTTGCCAACCACATCGGCATAATGCCGCGTTCTTCATCACTTCGTACTCGCCATTAAGAGCATGCATCGACCACCAACCACAAAGGTGCTTTTTCACAGAACGGACGACTACCAAAGCACATAATATTCGCGCGGCGTAGACCAAGAAGAAACTGTCGTCAGCCCGCCCGTGCGTGAGATCTCCACTTCGACTATGATGAGTCTGGAACACTTTGGCAGATTAGTACCACACAGATATTGAACCTAGAGGCCAACATGGGGGCGGAAAAAGGGGGCCGCACAACGGGCACCAATCTGGTAAGGCGATAAGCGAGACAGGGCTGACATTTGGTCCCTGAGCGTCTGGCTAGCGCCTCTCAATCTCGGTAAACACCACTGGCATTGCGGCTGCACATTCCTCGCTACAACAGAAGAAAAGGAGAGCTGAAAATGTGTTACATTACAAAGTCTTCTGTCACCGATTTGTGTTCACCATCGTATATCAGTCTTTCCTTCGACACAGTCGCTCCCTGCTAAACTCACGCTCCTTCCTCCAACTCCATCACTTTCATTACCAAACATTCCATTACCATGACCACCGCACCTAAATCAGAAATGCAGCGAGATCTCGACGGCTGGGTGGCTCGCGCCTCCGCCACTGCTAAAGACCCTTCCGGCATCACGAACCCCACCGGTACCGCATCATGGTCTTCCTCCTTCTTCGGCTGCTTTGACCCTATCGATACATGTGCCATCACTTGCTGTTGTCCTTGTATCACTTTCGGCAAGACGCACCATCGGTTGCATAAGGATGGGAGCCTGGCGGGGTACAGCGTTCTCAACGCTTCGGTATGCTGTCCTTGTGTGCCTTCGATTAGGATTTGATCTGATGACGTTTCTGTCAGTGTCTGGGCTGGTGGGCTTTATCTTGCGTAGGGGCTCATTGTGTGCCCAATCTGTTGCAACGACATGATGTTCGCATGCGCGCGCAGCCACATTTAAGCGGGAACTTTGTGACGGATTTCTTCAAGGTAAGTTCTTCATCTGGACTTGATGTCTTGTGGCTGTGTTTCCTTGTTGAGAGTGGTCGCTAATGCTGGGGTAGTCTTGGTGCTGCTCGTGTTGCGATCTCGTCCAGCAGGACAAGGAGGCTGAGCGTCTGCTGGCTCTGGAGACGACTGGGATCAATGTTCAGCCGAGCAAGATCGAGGCGATGTCGTATGGGCCACAGTGAGCCTGCGTTCGTGCTACTGACACTACACGTTTGAAACTGTTGGTTGATGCTAATGACATTCTGTTGCCTGGTTGATGTGTATGTTTCAGTTCTTGTGCCTAGCGTCTTGATTCACACTATTTCCTCAGGTACCCAATCGCTCGAATATTCCCGAATCTTGATACAATGCTTCCTCTTGCTATTGTGCTTGAAGATGAAGTCCGGTCTACTGCCACCATCAATCTTCCACTTCGTAGGCAACGATTCCGCAATGGACTGTATTAGCAGTCGGTCGGCCTGGTCCAATTAAAACCTGAACATGGTACTCATCGACCCGTATCTATCACGGTGCTGCTGGTCATTGCCTAATACGTGGCCCCTGTACTCATGGCAGTATGCTACACCGCGCTAGGAGCATGGCGTTGTCCATTGATCACCTTTCGTCAGGATCATTTGTTTGATATTCATTGCTGCTCCTGGAAAGTGCTGCAGTCGTCGTCAAGTTTCTCGACTCGGGTTAGGACGGTCACCTCTGCGAATTTTTTATGAATGTTGGCCGCGTGATTTGGGATTTTCTCGATATGGGCGTGTATGGGTACTGCCTTGTTCTAGATAACGTTGTAGGCTGCAATCGCATACTGGATTGAATGTCATGACATATAAATAGGATCTGATTGGCAGCAAGCACATGAATTTCACCCCATCACTGCGATCAACTATTCGTGTACTCTAGGATATGGTTATGATAAGACTGATTTGCTAGATAGAAGTGACGGATAAACTTTATAAGTAAATTGTTTTGATATAGAATGTGCTAGTTTTGGAAGAACATTGATTGGATAGGTTGAGTTTAGTACATACTTAATGCCAAGCTTTTCTAAGGGTTCTGCACACGCTAATTCTTTAGTGATAATCTCGACGACGCTATCTATTACCTGTCCTGTTTCTATCTACGCTTATGATTAGACTTGTATTCTCTCAGATATTATGGGCCGTTGTCTATACCACCCTGCTGTTACCTAAGTCGTATGTATTAATCTCACCTATATGCCAAAGACCACCAAGATCGCTTCCACTTCCTCCGTTGCCCAAATTCCCCCCACCCACCACTTCCACGGTATATCACCATAAGGACCCCGTCCGATGCCGATGAGCTGGCGTGGGTGAGTGATCGCAGAAGGAGGACAGAGAAGCAAGGGACGACATGGTTCAAAATGATCCGAGCCAGCCCTTGAGACGTTGGGTGGCCATCGCCTACGATGGACTCTGAGGCACTAAATCAATCACCATCGAAGCCAGAAGTCCTTCGGGAAGGGCATCTGAAGCGATTTGAGGTGTACCTACAGCGCGATACGGTCTGTTGGGACCAAGCTGGGTCATTGAAAGAGGAGGCTACACATCGGAGATTCGAGAGGCAGGGAAAGGGTAGAGGAACGAGCACGTCTCCAAAGTCTGCCCGCAATGCGCCACGAGGCACAGGCAAAGCGCACGCAGCCAGCCGTCAGGACCTTGTACGGGCCTAAGGACTGCAACAATGATGGGAATCTGACGCGATTTGTTGTGTGGACGATTTCGGGAGTCTGTTGATTCGCAATGGCTGACGGCATGGTCCTGGAGACTCCCTGGAACTTATGGACTACGCCGATTCACAGGATCTCATGTCTCGAGGTTCTAGACCAAGATTCCCATTCTCTCCCGGTGGCAAAGTCCCGGACGGCGACACCCCACAATGCATACCTATAAACGAGATGTAATCCACTATAGCTTTGTATTCGCAAGGGTTTGCCGCAAAGCGTTCGACTTTCAAGGATGTAGCATCAGAGTACTGGGTGCTTGAACATGGAATGGGAGAATGTCGACGAGAAGTATAACGACCGGGGTACCGCCAAATACAGTGACAATCTACGCTTAGCGAGAAGGCTGACAGCATCAGCGAGGGTTCCTTCGTTTTTGACATCCGAGGGCCTGCGGGACCGTTGCAGATCATTTTAGGCCGCTGGATGCTGGTACCTGGATCTCTAGCCATCTTTTCGTACTACAATAGATGACATGCTGCAACTAACACGGAACACTAGCGGAGACTCCTGCAAAGCATGTCTCCTGCCTAACAAATGTGCCAACACGAGACCGTCGTACGACAGCATCAGGCTTCGGCGCATCTCTCTTATCTAATTCTGGATCCTATTTACAAGCCTGTTCCTCCGTTCTGGGCTTCTCTCTACGTGAGCTCTTCACTGTGCGACCAGCGGAGCCCATGACACCACCACCAAGGCCGGTAGCTATTCTCGCTCCAAACCAACGCCGACTCGGACCTATCGTTGATTTCACCTTCATTACAGGTTCAGGGACACCTCCCGCATTAGCGTACGACCATACCCCCTTTTGGGTCAATGCCAATCAAGGTATACATGACATTTGTGTCATGTCATGAGAAGCCATTCGAGACATCATGTCGTAGAAGTTCATGATGTCTGTGAGTGTTGAGTGTAATCTAGCTGCTCACACCCAGATATGCTTGATATATCAGCCCACCTACATGCGAAATGGAAATACTGGACCCCTGATCCTATGGTATAGCTGCCACGTGCTTCGCGGGTATTCTCGGTGATTGCTTTGCGAATTCACTCTCAGTTTGGAACGTGCACTATCCATTTTCACATCTTACGCACGTATCCTGAAGCTTATCATAGCTCTAAGTACGAAGCTTCACACTCCTATCTTCGATCCTTGCAAAATCTATTCTTGTACTTGCGTGATGACGACGGTTCTCTTTCTCTTTCTATGCTTATACGAATGTCCTGTATCACCTTGGCTTCATACACACAACCTCGTTCTATTTCAGCGATTTCTCTCTCTCAAAGGTGGTACAACTCACAAGGCAAATAGGAATGCAAGAGGCTTTGTCTCCGACAGTCTTCCAAACCACTATACTGCTTCTCAGAAGACACTTGCGGTGCTTTTTTGGGCGAATCTATTCTCCAAAAACAGCGATTCGGCCGCACGCACCTCGAAGTTCAACATTTGTGTGGTACTCATGGAAATAGTAATGGGCAGTGTCCCTCCATCACGAACCTTATGGGAGCTTATTGGACCACAAGAGCCATCAACTGACACCGCTATGGAGTTGCTCACGGCCTTTGCACAGCTTAGGCCATGTATTTTCAATTTGCCGTACTATTTCGAGACTCGAAACATACCTGGAAGCAAGCAACTGCGTCCCCAGCCCGTGCGAAAATGTACTTATGTGGATGTTCTCCCTTTGTCTTCCATACTTTTCTAGCACAGGCATTAAGCAATCTTCAAGTCAATTCAATCTACTGAGGCAACCGTGCACCAACACATTTCCTTACTAAATCTTTTTTGGTCATACCTTTCCCAGTACCCACCACCACAATCAACATCGAGGCCAGCAAATATGAGTGGGAATGAGTCCGTTAGATACGACAGCTTGGGCTACGATAAGGACGGATTCAACAGCAATGGATACAACAAAGACGGTTACGACAAAAACGGTTTCGACGAAGACGGTTTCGACGAAGACGGTTTCGACGAAGGCGGTTTCGACGAAGACGGTTTCGACGAAGACGGGTACAACGTTCACAAGTGGGATAAGGATGGATTCAACAGGGTCCGGCTTTATAGCGCCGACTGGGAGTGCTGTGCCAAGGGAAACAATGACGAAAGACATAAAGTGAATGGGGAAGACCGACCCTACGCTAGCATTGTGTATTGCTATGACCACAATCATGGCAGGTGCGGTTGGGATAAAGTAAACGGTTGCAGAGAGCTGGACGACAAGGGGAATGAAAGGCCCAGACCTGTGGTAATTCTGCGAATCGTGATATCAATATAACCCAAGGCAGTGCTGACTCATATGTTCTTCCTCAATCTAGACTCCATATTCCAATTCTAACGAATACCCAGGGCCGACCTTCGGGCCCGAGGACCTCGAAACTGGTGCTCGGATCGCAGGACGTGATGAGTCCAGCCGTGGAGGTGGCGAGTCCAGCCGTGGACGAGGTGGGTCCAGCCGTGGACGTGGTGGGTCCAGCCGTGGACGAGGTGGGTCTAGCCGTGGACGTGGTTAGTGATGCACGCACTGCCACTCTTGCGTTGGAATGTAAGTCTGCCAACGGGATGCTCCCGTGAAGTTGACTTCTTTCAGAGACGATATGACTAGCAACTCAGCGACAGACAAGTGGCCGCCAGGATACGATGCGATGAGATAAGATACGATTGACGACTGGCATGCATGCGATGGTTTCTCTGGATTTCAAGGCTTGCGGGTGCATTTGATCGAGATGGTATGATTTTTGTTTGTGTGTTTCATGCGTATTGGACTTTCCTTATGGGCTGCTGTGGCTTCCGATACAGAGTGCGAAATGTTTTTGGATTTCATGGTATGATGCATGCGATTTCTTTTCAGGGCTTGCGATTTGGATTTGGAGATATGGCACTTTTCTTTGGAGCGAGAGTTGGAGATAGGATCTAGTTTAGCATGCAATACAGGATTTATGACGACGATATTGGAACAATATTGGGAGAGTGGAGTTCTACTTGAATCTATTGTAGCTTGGGAAATGCTGACAAAGTAGCTCCGTCATTGACTGGACGCTGTGCAATATATAGGCATTAGACCTACAAGTCTTTGAGCCTTTCATGGAGTCTACCCATGCTATACACAAGTGATAATACCACAAGACCGTCGTTCACCTTTTTTAGACATGATCACGAAACAGTTTTCGCCCTTCCACTTCTACCCACAAAGGTGAGCCGGGGTGAGCGGCCTTGAGCCGTGCCTGAGCCGAGGTGAGGTCCCGTAAGGCAGTGCAGCATAGGAGTGAACGGCTTCCAATAGGGATCCCGAAGATTGGGAGGAACTGACGGCGATGGCTACAAGCGTAGGACGCATTCGCTATCCTCAGCAATTTCCACACTCTTGCTGCATCTGCCGCCACTCCTCTATCGAATACCATCCTACAGTCCTCTCCGACCGCTCCGTAAACCACTCATCCTGCAAGAGCTCCCGCACACTAGGCCTGTCTCTCGGGTCGAGCTTCATAATCTTAAGAAGAAAGGCTTTATCCGCATTACAAATCTCCCTTTCGCCGAGAGACTGGAATGGTTTCAGCTTCTCAGGCGGCACCGCAGACATGATGCCAATGAGCGCTTCTTGCGTGTCTTCGTCGGCGAGTTCCTTAAAGGAGATGGGGAACGGCCCGAACCATTGATGCTGATGCACGACGATTTTCGTGTCGTAGAGTTCGTGGCTTTCTGGCTCTTCCGGCTCGAAGATGTGGAAGTTGAGACCCCAGATGAGGTTGATGAGCTAGGTCAGAATTAGCTTTCCGATAGGATATCGAGTTGTTCGGGTTGAACTAGCTGTGACACCGAAACTCCAGATATCTGCAGCAGTATTCCATGGAATCTCAAGATGGACCTCAGGGGCCCGGAAGAGGCTTGTTCCGGTTGGTACACCATCCCTCGCGAATTCCGAGTCGATGGAGACGGCGCCCCCACAATCTGCCAATTCGATCTCTGAAAACCGGCTCTCTTCGCTGCCACAGTTCACTAAGATGTTGCTAGGCTTGACGTCTGCATGGTATTGTTACTCAAGAGTTCAAGTAAGAAAGGAAAACTCATCAGATACCCGTATGCACATAGCCATCTTCGTGAAGCACTCGAAGAGCTTCGAGCACATTCTTACCCACTGATTTGATTTCCTGCCTGGTGAGCCTTTGCTTTCTCGAGGCCCGTGTCACGTCATCGTCAAGGTACTTCAGGACGATCGCTGGTGGCTCAGCTGGGTCTTCGATCTCGTCTAGGAGGGGACGCAGAGTCGGTGTACGGGACTGGAAGCGCTTGAGAACATCCCGTTCGTTATTGAGGCGCCAATGTCCTTCGACGCTTTTGACAACTACGGTATTCTCTTGTTGGTTGCTATTGGCTGTTGCTCGACGTGGACTCGAGCGTAAGCGGATGGGATCAGTACATACACTGCAATATAGATGAATTCCGAGATCTGCTCAGTAATTTTATAGATGCCAGCTGTGCCTCGCAGGTGCTGTCCTAGGTGGAAAAGAGATCTAGGGAACATTGCTGAAGGCTTGTAGTTGGTGAGTGTCGTTATAGGTTGCATGCACCGCATAGTGAAGTAAGAGGTAGCGAAAAGAAAAGTATTTAATGTTGGAATTCGGTCCGGGTTAACCCCGGCTGATTATAGATCACGGTCTTAGTAGATACTAAAAAGATTTTCCTTTCTATAACTCCTTACATATATAGCTATATATATTTATTAGTTATAAATACTATTAGTATATACACCTAATCACGTGTATATAACTCATACTCATTATATCATTTAACACGTGACAGGATGGGAGAGACGCCGCTAGGAGCTCCTTTCTACAAAGATTGGGAGTGTTATCACAAACCTATTTACGTATCGATATCCTCCTTCTAGAAATGCCAAGAAGTTACATTCGACGCATATATCGCCTAACTACCCTATCGAACACGTCGCGAAGGATAATCTATACACCAATATCTCACCACCAGCGGCTTCACCAACCAAGTCACCGTTTACCGCCAATGGCGATGTTGCTCCTACATCAGCCTATAGCGGCAGCAGCATGTTAATGCCACTGAACGGGTGTCTTTCCGTCTAGCTGGCTTCGAAATTCAGGGGAGTTTTGTTGACGGGTCACGTCGAGCGGAAGTCGGTTCGATGCTAACTTATATCCGCAGTAACGGTGATGATAACTAGAACCACAGTAGTTCCGGCGCAGCGATTTCATTTCTCCAATTCCCACTAGGAGGAATGGACTCATGTCAGTTGGTGTTTGCATCGCTGCGATATCGCGCATTCACGCTCTCCAAGCAGGTACTTTCATGCTCGGAATCGAAGTCTTGACTGGAGTGCATCCCTGGTTCTTGAGCCGAGGGGGAGCGAGATGTGGATCCTCCGGCTGAGAGGTGTGGATGGTCCATGGGAGCTGGCATTGCAGGTAGAGGGTTGGTGAGTAATCGTTCCTGTTATCGTTGTCTGGGACGCTTTGCAAAGATCCTAGGTAGAAACGATGGAGACTTTGACTTTGACTTTGACTTTGAGGTCAGAGGTTATTCGAGATGGTGTATAGGCTGGATCATGATAAGTCGGCATAGATTGCGAATCATGGATCAGATTCCGTTCGATATCGTCTACGGTATTGAAATTGGCAATGGAAGGCGGTATGGGAGTATGGTTGACGTGAACGAGGAGCAGGCTCGCATTCTCTTTATTGTTTATCCCGACCATACAAAATGTCACGTCCCTCTCGTAGATACAATGATGAAGAATTCGTGCAAGTATGTCATGAGTATTTGATGTCCAGTCTTCATGGTATGATGTTGGCGCTATATCCAATGAGTCGTGCGCGCGCGGTAACTGAAGTTGGCATTTTTGAGGGATGGAAGCGTGAAGCCTTATAAAATTTGAAGAATATCTCTTATCGACCTCAGCGGTCCAACCTTCCGATAGTGTGGCCCTTTCCTTGAGGAATGGTAGATTCGGGAACGCGCCATGAACTGCGCGAATGGATCTCGCCACCGCTTTCAGTGGCGCACCTAGGTTTTTTATCATGCAAAACATGACGGAGACTTCAACGAGGTATTGTCCCCCACCCTGACCAAATCGGGATTCCGCGATCGAAATCAGCATACGAGCCGTTTCACTCACGTGCCGTGGTCCATTCATACCACGGCTTATACGACTCTATGGTGTTCACCTTTATTACAACCTATCTGGCCACCCTACTCGCCATTGAAGCTCGTTACTTTGAGATGGTCGGTGAATTCAATCTTTCGACTAAGTTTCTCGGCCAACGTTAATCAGACAAGCGTAGCATTATCCGTAGTCATGCACGTTCTGGGTCGTAGCGAATATAGTACAGCGAAAGCCTCGTAACAGACTCATGCTTTGTCATGACTTAACCTGGAACAAATCAACACGCTGTTTGTTGAAGATCAGCCTTAGAACTGTGGCATGTCAAGAAACGAGAAGTCAATGTTGTTGAAGTCGAAAGTTATGAACGGCTCTTCCTTTGCAATCTTGACAAATTGCATTGGCGACATGTTCGTCAGATCTGAGGGAGTACCCGCCTGCTCAAAGAACTCCGTACGCTCATACCAATCTTTGACGCGCTCAGCCATCGCTTTAATAGCTGAGCAAGAGTCTGGATTGTCATCATCCGAATCATTGGCGCACGTTCCACCGATGTGTCCAGCCAGAGCGTCGATATAGTAGGTCACGTTACATGCCTCCCGTAGAGAGAAGTTATCGAGACCAGTGTCCGAGCAGAACGCTATCTTAATGAGTACTGAGATGGCATGTACAAGGGAACCTCTTTCCTGTGTTGAGTGCCTTGTGCTCAGTGCTGGTGGGATCTGAAGAAAGAAATTCAAGCATGACTTTGTGGCCTCAAGACAGCGCAATAGCTGGTTGGCACGTCTATGAGACGAATCCATTCCTTCGGGCGCTGAGCTTTCTGCGACAGAGTGTTGAATATGCAGTGGAAATTCATGTAGGTAGATGCAAGTGTTTTCGTACGCGAGGGTCAGCGATGCTTGTTGACTATTAACAATATTTTCTTATCGGGCTAATAGTTGGAATACTCACACAGGCATCGGCTATTAGAAGGGAAAGAGCTCCGTACGTCGTGCAACCGAGATATGAATGCATTGACTAAAAGCTCAATATTTTCCACGTTGATATGCGCCCCCTCGTTGTGAGATAAGTTGTAGCCGAATGTGCTTGAGATCTCTTCGGCAAGCCGCTGTAGGCTAATGAAATGAACTAAGTCGCCATCCGCTGGGGCAATTTCTGTTTTTGCAAGATTCTGACAGCATTTTCCGATGAAGTTGTTGTACTGCATGCTTATGGGTTTTTTACACACCATTGACTGGCTTGAAATTATTAGAGAGCATCCTGGGTATTGCGGCGCTACCATAACATCTTACCAAGAGGACATGTAATATACCCCGAGGTATGTTCTTTCCAGCTCTGCTTTCTTCGCGCTGTCATTCTCATTCGCAATCATGCTTGGAATCTGCAAGTCTACACACAACGTAACAGCAATCTGGACAATCATGTATATCTTTTGGGGTTGCTGTCCTCGATGAAGGTGGTACCTGCCAAATCATCAGTTGCCCAACTAGTTTATATGACAATCGGGCCACCATCACCATGCTAAGTAGACCATAAGGCCTTGAAGCAGATCCAGATTTCGTTCACCTTCCATAACAATTTTGTTACTGATGACATTCTTGAATTCGGACTGCAGAGGCTCGGCCAATTTAGCTTGCTTTCGAGAGGACAATGCTAGAAGGGCCAACAGGAGAAAGGGCCTCTCGCGTCGATACCGGCCCAGAGGGAGCTCAGAGGCGAATACCACCCACGGGAGACCTCCATAATTAACCATGGATGATTCGACGAGATCTTTGGCTTCCTGAATGGTTATGATGCCCATCTGGATGACGTCTACCAAGCTTGAAGCCTCGTCAGAGTAGAGGGATGAATCTCCCCCATCGAGAGCACCTAATATGGTGTTTGGAGTTGGAGATATCTCGGAGGCCTGTGACGCACTGTCACCGGAGAAGAGAGAGCGTGGTGTGGGCATCTCTGGGGGCTGGACCGCTAATCCGCTTGGCAGGGTAGGAGCCGCCTGAAGAAGCGAGTAAATGCTATCAATCTTCTTCTCAACTTCCACGATGCGACTAATCCCAAGGGAGAATTCAATTAGATTGCCCGAACTAGCGACAACAACGTGAATGGTGTAAGCTTACGCCTGAGTTGGTGCATTCTTCTTCCTCCGGGCTCGACCTTCTGAAAATATGCAGTGCCTGCTAAGTCTCGCACACCTGGAAGCCATAAGACATGCCTAAGCAGCATATAAAAGTGTAGTTACCTCTGGCATCTTGCATCGTTCAGATCATCGGGGATACATTTGATCTTGGAGGTTCTGCATGGCTCGCAAGAACGAAGAAACTGCTTTTTCCCATGTCTGGGTTCGATCGCGGTGTTCATAGCGAACCAAACTAGAGTCCCTAAGGGATCCTGGAGAGACAACTTCAATACGTGATGGAACGCACGAACTAATAAGATGTTGAAATCTTTCAGTGGAAGCAAGAAGAGGGAGAGGATGCGACGACGAAGAGGAATGAACTGCGAAGCTAACGTCGGAAGTTCGGAAACTCCGATCGGTCCGAGGAAATATCCTGCCCCCGTGCCGCTTTACTTCATACGTGATGAAAAGGGGCAGCATGTTGGTTCACCGACTTAGTTTTTGGAAGACCACAAAGCTTTTTCAAAGCTTTGATGAGGCGAAGGAGTATCATAAGAAGCAGCAGGAGCTGGCGAAAAATAGGATGACACCAAAGTAGAGAGACAAAGGACCTAAGCCTTGCGATTACTCAAGAGCAAGTTTCATTCCACATTCAGGAAATTGCTAAGGTATCAATGTGTAATAGCACAGGCGCGTCTAGGGTGGTCGTCGATGCATGACTGGCAAGCTCATATTAGTAGGTTGATAAGATTAGCGAGCGCTGGACTTGACCCGGACTGTAGAGCTAGAGCTTCGAACTTGTTGTTTCATTCGGCTATGTAAAGGATCTCAATCCAGTATAAACTTTTTGTTCAGTCTCCATCGATTTCGGAGCCCCGAGCTCTGGTTCTCTCTACTCCCAGCCGGTTGCTCTATGAATAAATCTTGCCAAGTCGGCAAGCATAGGGGTAGAATACCAATGTTCCAGCTTGACATACTCACTCCAGGAAACGTTCATACCTAGACCCTTCAAGCAATTTGCAGCATCCTCGCCGAGCTCGATTGGAACTTTCCCATCCATGTCACCATGGCCCAGAAATACTGGTATGCGTTGAAAAGCCAACGAAGACCGCTCGACAGGCATATCAAGCATCTCCAACAGAAAAGCTGCAGCTTCTGTGGGTGGATCTAGATCTTTGCTCTTATCCGCAGTCCCAAAGAGAACCCCTTGACCATGATCGGCAACATCATTCTTGTTGAGACTGATAGATTGCGCGATATCGTCCATCTGCTTCCGAAACGGCAACCAGCCACACATGCCGAACGCAGCTGGCAAAGCCTCTCCATCCCATGTCAGCAGGGAAATCAGGGTTGCGGCACATCCTTGACTGAGGCCACCTAGAACGACATTATCCTTTCCAACGATGTCAATTTCTTGTCTCAGTAAGGTATGAATGTAAGTGCTCGTTTCTCGTAAACCCTCTATCTGCATTTCTACCCGCTCATTAGGTGTCTGCAATGAACCATTGTCAAACCACTGGTTCAAGACCGAGCGATTGAAAGTCATAGCCCGCCGCTTCGATGCGGTTGGGAAGACAAATTTGGCATGGGGAAAGGCGTCCACAAATGATTCATTGGGTGATATCAGGGTCTGGAGTAAGTCTGGTCCGAATTCCTCTACGTTTGAGCCACGGCCATGAAGAATGATGAATGTATGCCGGTGTTCAAGAGTGGGAGATGTAACGAGGGGCTCCGGATAGACGCTGGAGGCCTTCTTCTTCGAATACTGTGGTGAAGCATTCATAATGCTTGGAATGGTCTGATTGAATACGATCTGTCAAGTATCAACATTGATGGATTGACTCCATTCAGGGAAATGCCAATTCCTTGTGATAGAGAGTTGTTGTGCGAACATTGCACTGAACAAGAGTATGAGTTGATGGCAATGATTGTACGAAAGGACTGATCGTGAACGAGTTACCGAAGGCTTCCATGACAGCCTGCTTGCTTCATTATTTCTCTGCTTGGAACGAGGCGACCGCGCTATGATTGGGCACTGGCGCGCGGCATGATTACAGTGTAATACAATTGAACCAGACAGAATCAAATCAACATCCTTTTAAGATGTTCCACACATTGTCCTTCCTTCTCTTGTACGGACATTCGAGGCTCAAGCGTACTACGGTCTCCAGCGAAATAGTTCCCCTGATACGTAGTAGGACTAGTCCAACCAAAGGAGGCAGAAGCCAGCAGTTATTTGCGCCTTGAAAACAAATCAGAGGCCGCCCCGCAGATCAGACTTCCGGGGATATGCTGGTCTGGCTAGCGCGGCTGATCGCTACGGTCTTGGCGGGAAGCCGCCCGCTAAAAAGAGCCGGTCTCCTGCACCTCTTGTCTAGCTTATATAGACAGCCATCCAATCAATATTGCCATCCCACTCGAGCTACACCTCACCGCTCTTGCGGAGAAGGTAGTCCCGCTGTCACTTGAGGTCAACCAAGGTTCAGCTCTCGTTCCGCTCCGGTCCGACCTGAAATATTGTGCGTGATAACAACCGCCTATTGCAAGCGAAACAGAGAACGCGTCAATGCCGGCATCCTTGCGTAACAGCGAAGCTCCTGCAGACAACAACATGGCCGATCAAGGGTCCTGGGAGGGGCCAGATCAGCACATGGCAGACGCACACGCCGCTACTAGTGAGATGTGGGGGCTTATCCCGCCTAGATTCGAGACAAGCCTCAGATAGTCTGCTCACTGGACTAATGCTGCCTCCCCGCACTAATCTCCACCTTAGTCTTTCCGCTTGTCACGTTTTGGACAATTGTTCCTCTTATCGAGCGCGTACTCTAGCCCGTGTTTTTTGTTCAAACCTGTTGCGCTCTGCTCCTCTGCCATTCTTGTATCTTTCTCTTTTCGATCTCGTTGGAGGACCGCATGTCCAGATTGATTGAATATTGAGTTTCGTTTGCACTGATTGTAGAACCAGTCTACACCCCCATTGTAAGAGTTAAGAGAAAGAGATCATACGCGGTGCGCCATGGATCACAACGAAAAGCTTCAGGATACGATGCAGACGATCCACAGCACAGAGAAGTCGCCATATGTTTCCGAAGTCGAGCCGCAGACGCGGGACGAGCGCGATGTACATGTCATGGCGAAATTGGGGAAGAAACCTGCGCTGGCGGTGAATGGACATGCAAAAATCATTGTAGACGCTCGTGCTAACACAGGCCAGAGGCGGTTCGGATTTATATCGATCTTCGGCTTTATGAGCACTATCTTGGTCACCTGGGAGGGCTCTTTGATGTAGGAGACTCCAGAATCTAGTCGCCAGTACAAGCTGACGGATACTCCAGCCTTTTTACAACTGGCTTGACGAAGTAGGTGCTCCAGAGAAGTAATGATTTTGATGAAGATACTGACTTTGCTGTCTTAGTGGAGGCTCTGCCGGACTGATATACGGTTATCTGTTCGTCTGGATAGGGACGATCTCGGTATTTACCACAATGGCTGAGTTGGCATCGATGTACGAAACCCTGTTGCGACTCTGACTACATTGCTCACCGTGGCAAGGGCCCCTACGGCAGGAGGTCAATACCACTGGGTTTCTATGCTTGCTCCTCCATCAAGCCGCAATTTCTTGAGTTACATAATGGGTATGGTAACCCTCAACATGCCAAGGGTAAGCTGACAGTAATAGGTTGGCTGGTCATATGTGGATGGCAAGCGCTCCTCGCCGGCAACGGCTATCTTGGTGGTACCCAGGTTCGGGCATTGATTGGACTGAATAATCCGAGTTATACGCCACAGTTATGGCACGGGACCTTGATCTTCTGGGCTATCATCGTTATATCCATTCTCATCAACACTGTCACGAGTAATATCCTGCCCCAAATAGAAAACATGATGCTGGTGGTACACGTCGTGGGTTTTTTTGCAGTCCTCATACCAATACTTGTCGTAAGTTCCATCAACGGCAGTACCAAGCGACAGGGATAAGCTCATCAATATTAGTGCGCTCCGAGCAAGGCGTCGGCTCATGATGTTTTCACGATATTCCAAAATGGGGGTGCATGGCCCACCCAAGGGATATCCTTTTTCATTGGCCTGATAGGCAACGTGTATGCCATGTTCGGATGCGACAGTGCTGTACATGTAGGTTTCCCCCATCATGTTCAGGCTCGCAAGGCTAATCAGACGCTCCAGATGGCCGAAGAGGTCAGAAACGCCGAAGTCGTTGTACCTTGGTCGATGATCACGACCACACTCTTCAATGGGGCGTTTGGATGGGCAATGGTCATCGCCGTACTCTTCGTCACAACAGACATCACCGGCGCTCTCTCCAGCCAAAGCGGTACGCTCGGCTTCCCCATTCTGCAAATCTTCTACGACGCTCTCGGTTCCAAGGCCGGCGCCTCAGTCCTAGCCGCAATCCTCCTTGTTATGACCCTCGCCGGGACCATCTCTTCCCTCGCCACAGCGTCCCGGCTCGTATGGGCATTCGCACGTGATCGGGGACTTCCAGGCTGGCGATATTGGAGCAAAGTCCACGCCAAGAAGGCAATCCCAATGCTCGCAGTCATCGTCGCCTCCTCGATCGCCTGCGTCATCGGTCTCATCAGCATCGGATCAGCGACGGCCTTCAACGACGTCATCTCCCTCAGCGTCAGCAGCCTCTACGCATCCTACATCATCACCGAATCTCTTCTTCTCTGGCGCCGCTGCACAGGGGCCATCCGATCCCCCAACGACACCAGTCACATAGATTCCGGCGAGGCCAACCAGCTCATCTGGGGCCCTTTCCACCTGCCCGGGATTTTCGGAATAATCGTCAATGTATTCTCGGTGGCTTTCGCGATGATCATCTTTTTCTTCAGCTTCTGGCCTGTGGCCACACCGGTCGTGGCAGCCACTATGAATTTCTCAGTACTGATGACGGGTAGTGTGGTCTTGTTTGCCGTGGTTTACTATATCAGTGTGGCGAGACATACGTACATAGGACCGATCGTGGAGGTGACACCGTACTCCACGAATGGAGCGGGCACAGTGGTAGCGGGTACGGTGGTGTCGGATAAGCCGGGTGCTGGGCTGTAACGTGTAGGATCTAAGGTCTATTCATGCCAGCCAATGTAACATCTGGACGGGCTCATGAGTCCTCCAAAAGGTCTTCACAGTGCACAGGCGTCTTCACAAAACCATACCCTAATCCTCTACGTCCTCCATCTCGACCCACTCCCTATCGAGCTATCTTATATATAAACCCGTAAATCTCATACCATGCCCCACCATCATCTCCCACATCCCCAAAAGGTTCCATACAGCCCTCACCAATTCGTTAGACCTCCCGGGCTACAGATACCTCAGCGGCGCTACAGCGTCTATATCCGGAGGTAGACGTAGTACTTTACTAAGACGACGAGAGGGTCACCCATATGGTACTCGCGACTCCAAACGGAAGCCGCGCGTAGGTATTAAGACTCACGCATGGGCAGCTTGTGTATTGTCTGATATTTCGACCAGCAGAATAATCGCCAAGTACTATATTCACCTCCTCTCCCATTCATACCTGAATCTATTCCTCATCCCCTTGCCCCCTTCCCCGTATCCCCCCCCTCCCTCATCCCCTCTCCTCCCCTCATCGCCTCCCTTCCCCTTCCCTCTCTCCCCTCACTCCAATATCCCCTCTCCTTCCATCTCACGCATATCCCAATCATCAATAGCTCCCATCGCATTTCCTATTCGCCTGGATATAGATCTCCTTTCAAATATTTCATTTTCGTATTTCCGAACAATGTATCATGACCGTCTGTATCCAGTTTGGAGATAGATATGTGTTCAATGATGGGTCTGTGGTATGGGAATGGCAGGAGTGGTTGGGTGGGGGGAGGAGGAGCGGCTGGGACTGGGATGGAGGAGTGGTTGGGTAGGGGAGGAAGGGGGAGGGCGATGTATGGTTCTGGGTGGGTGGGAGAATCGCTAACGGAGGTTGTCGGTGTTCATGATACGAGCAAAGATCTATCGAGGCTTCATGCCTCAGAAACGCATGTTGAAGCTAGTCCTTACTGGGTTAGCACATATCACTCGCAGAGGTCTATTCTATCCAGGAAGCTAGTCTGATAGAGCTTAGCGGTACGCCTGCCGCGAAACACCATATCTTTCGCTCATTTTCTTCCTTTAAACCTTCGACATGACGAGATGACGGCCTGAGTCATTTACAAAAGCCTTATCCCATCGGATGTGAAAACTTCCTAGCCCATATCCAAACCCACGAAACCCTACGTTCCCGGCAATATAGTCAATTCAATCCCAATACTGACATCCTCAGCAGCTTGGCTCAACAGAAGCTGATAGGTCCCCGTCCACCCTTCGCCCGTAATCCTCAGCATCTCCGACGCGAAGTTCTCGACAATTTGCCACTGTATCGGTTTCTCCGGACAGATCATAATGAGCTGGATCTGTCCGAAGACCAGCGGAACGATGTTCTGAGGGGGACCTTTCCTCCATGTGCTCTGTGCTTGCACCAACATCGATGCGTAGAGGTTCGTTAGAGCCCAAGCTGCCGGTTGGATGGGGAGGCTGGCGGCGTGCCAGGAAGTGTAGTAGAAGTTCCATCCGTTGCCGATGCTGATGAAGGATTTGAAGCCGATTTCTTCTGCTGATGCTCGAGGTGAGAGAGTGCGTGTGGTGTTTGTGATCTCATCATTTGACTGTATTTCTAACCCATTCGTTGGAGGGGCATCCTGATGATTGACACGTCGCGCAACAGAGCCATGTGGTGGAAGGACTCGAGACTCCGACAATTGGATTGCGAAGGATAGTATCAATACACACATATACAGGCGCCAAGAAAGGTACATTGTACCTATGTGGAAGGTTTCCTGAGGTCATCAAAGGGTCCAAAGGGCTTACAAACACGTGAGAGTCGCGAATTTCGCCCATGGCTTATGTATTTGATTGAGGGCCTTGTCGTCATTTGTGTTCTGTTTTTGGATCCACGAAAGACTGGAGGTGATCAAGATAGGTGGAGAATCGCGTGTCGCAGTCGAAGATACGAGCTGATGCAGATGTCCCACGCTTTTCCTTCGGTGCGGCTCTTCTCAACAAGGCGCTTGTCGGAACTATGCAAGGTACGTTGATCACCATGATTCAATGAAGAATTATCGCCATGCATGATGCGGGTCATTACACGTTCATTGGCTCTTCTCCGGACCTACTCCTCCGTCGCGTGGCGAGTTAATCTATCTTATTTTTCACCTCTATTCCCGCATCAAAGCCTCAAGTTCACTCGTGTACAATTTTGCGAAATACAGACTCGGAAATGCGACGGATATTCGAGCTACGAAACGAGATAGCCATACAAACCAAGAAAGATTTCGATGACATCTGTCATGATCAAACGAGGTGGCCACCCGGTAGCAAATAAGTAAGCAGGTTGGCAATACATCCTGGACACGGCCTGCATTGCGAGCTCCTATGCGATCCCACAAGATTTCTCGGACAATGAGACGGTCAAAAGTCGTATCCCGCTGATCAAAGACGTTAAAAAAATTGGGATGGTTGCCGTTCGCCACCTGAAGCCCGAGAAGGCCAGAAGGCCGAAATTCCATACGATAGACCGTGCCGAGTCACCATCTGCAGCATTTCAAACGGTGAACGCTGCAGCAAGCTTCAGATCAGGGACCAGTCCGGACACGTATCTGGAAAGTCGATAGCCACACACACCAGGCAGCACACACCCACTCGGTCGTACGAAAGCTCAAGCCACGAACGCACATATCCTCCAACTCTCCTTCCCCTTCCTCCCAGCCATATCACACTCCACCCCCACTCCCCCCAATTCATCCTCCCCAACCATCCCAGTACCCCCATAAACTCTCCCTTTCCCCCATGAAATTCCCATCCCATCCCATACAATCCGATCCAACCCGCCAGAAAACAAATCTACTAAGTACCCACCTATCAACCCCAAAATCAGGATGGAATACAAAAGACTCAACCCCTCCCTTCCCCCTCCCAGACCAACATCCAAGATCCAATCCATACAGAAAGTAAGAGTATAAAAACAAATATCCCCAAAAACCTGACATAACAACCACGGCCATAATCAAAACCTTCTCGCTCCTCCGCGGGCCCTGCTTACCATCCCAGATAGCTATCAGTGCCGAGGGTACAAGACACTATATCCACCTCACTACGTTCCCTCATCTGACAAAGAAAAAGAAGTGAAAGAGGAATCAGTATCGGATTTGGAAAGCCAAGTCCGTATATATATACTATATAGCATTTTTTTCATTCCTAGTATAGGTTTTCAAAAGATCAGGGATAAGAAATATGGGGCTAGATAGATACGTGGGGGGAGATTCGTAGGTAGTCATGTTCTATTATGTTTCATACCATATTTGCTCGGTCCAGGGAAGAGAATTGCAGATTGTTTCGACGAGGTGAAGGTAAACGAAGTGAATAACGCATTGATTGGGAACAGCGAGGTAATCATTTCCCATTGCGCGTTGTATCATATTTCCTCGGTCCAGGACATATAATCATAGCAATCGCGATAGCCACTTTTGATATCAAACGCCACCTTCAACGACAACTTCCCGAATTCCCTCTTGCTTAATTTTGGCAACCTTGGCGAACGGTGTGTGTTCCTCATTCGCATCTTACCTTAACGGACATTATGCATCCTCTCTCAATATCCTCATTGCTCTCAAGAAATGTGACATGTCCTTCATTGCGCCAACCACAAATCAAACGAAAGCGCCGGCCACAACACCCTCCGCACCAGTGAGAGCACCCATCCGATCTACTTCCGCCGATCCCGTATGCCTCCCACCTCCCTCCTCACAATCCCCATCCCCATTCCCATTAACGATCGACAGATCGATAAGCGTAATCAGCTGTCTCTCCAATCCCCAATCCGGTTCTGCGTCAAAACTTCGCAAATGATGATTACCAACACGTTACTGCAACATACATGCACGCAATTCGATATTCGCTCACCTAGTCAACAACAGCAAGCGGATAAAACCATCACCATTCCCTCACCGATTGCGATCGGACTCGCACCTTCTCCTCTCATACTACCTCGAAGGCCTGCTTCAATGGTGGTCTCCACCCAAAAGCATTCATGGTCGTGGAAGACGATCATGTCCTGTAGAACTCAAAGTGACATGACGTCCAGAAGCAATTAGTAGGTGATCTTGGCTAGCAACTTCTAGCTACCTCAGTTACTCAACTGAATAAGTAACAACACAACCATCCCCTCCCTTATAGCGAAGTAACAGTCAAGCATAAGTCATTCGATATAATGAAACACTGCCCTCGCAGTCATCTTTTGGATCCTACATCGAGAGGGTTACGGCGCGTTAGTAATATTGAATCGTTAGGAACTCTCATCGGTGAGTAAACTCCATTGAATGATGTTATAGCTGATATCGATGGTATAGGGGTAGAAACCTATCGTTTCCTGCCGCCTTTGGGGAAACCATCTAATATATCGGCATTTTTTCGGAGATCCCCTAGGCGTCGATAATAAACCTAGCGCCGCCCCAAGCTTTCGGACCTAGATTCATACCTATCTTCGTCCGGAGATTCAATGGTGAAGGCGTAGTTTAGTCACGTTTGTTCTGGTTTAATTAATTCACCGCGATGCCAATCATCACTCCTCCTCCTGAGGACAGGATGAAGCCGTCAGAGTTACGGTTTAATATGATGCGGCAGATTTTCTCTTCGACTTCAATGTCAAAGGCATCGGAGCTAATATACTAGATCGACGCTGTCAATCTATATATATTGAGCTCAGATAGTGACCTGGACAATATAGGCGTTTATATCGGCGTCATCGCAATATCGACTTTATATATATAAATCAAAGGTGGTGATATTGAAATTACGGAATGAAAGTAGACTTATACCTTACATTTAGTATTCAAATCACCGTGCCTAGTCCCGTGGTCACAAACCCAAGATCAGATGGTTTTTATTCAAGATCAGTCCAGCCGCCACCAATGGCCCTCGCTAAAACGTCCGCAAGGAATGAGTAGGCGATATCCCCGGGTTAAGTAGACATACTGGCTAATCAGTGGTTTCTCTATGGCAGGCTTCGAAGAAGAGCAGCATTCCCCTCTTTCATCAAAGAGAGTCCGACGATCGAAGTTCACTTCACGCGCGAGGTCGTTTACTCCTACTATTACCCACCGCCCCCACCGAGATACGCCACCCTCCCGGAGAAGTCTTCGAAATCAAAGACATAGATCTAGAGCACCAAGAGCCCGAGGAGCAAACCCCAGACAAGGTCGGCGATGAAGACATAGGTAACGATAAAGACACAAGTGACAATCAGCCATCAAAGCCACAGAAGCCCACCGTTACCAACCCATTAACGAAAATTGCCAATCCCGCTCTGGAGCCCGCTGTCCTCAACCCTTCGACAGAAATTACCAACGCCGATGCGGAACTGCTGCTAAAGGGTCCAACTTTCGGCTACGCATAGTACGAGAAAGCGTAGGGTCTTCTATAGCGCCAGTATTTAAGATCGAGGACTAACAGAGTCTATAGGGTAAGGCAGGTGATTGAGATGGAAGCGTGTATCTAAATGGGTGAGGATGATATAAATTAGACTTATACTTGCGAATTAGTAAAGATGGATGCCGGGAAGAGATTACGTACTAATGAGATACTCATCGGCGGTTTTACTATTACTATGCAAAAGCATCAAGTACTGGCCGCGTATTGGATGCTTTCTAGTGAAGCATCCGGCTGTCCTGGTGGGTTTGAGAGCGATGATATGGGCTATGGGAAGGTATACTGCCTTCGCTGAGTGAGCGGTCAAGTGCTAATTATCATTTTCAGACGATCTTTATGATACCACGCTCGTATCTTAACCATTGTCTGTGCTAAGCTCGGTGGGATGTCAAGCTGTTCCGTGCTGGGAAACGGGACAGGACCGCACCTCACCTACCGGCGTCTACCCCTGACTACCCACAGCTTCCCCATACCCAGTGCCCCTCAAGGGCCAATTATCCCGTCGAATGCCCTTGTCAAGGAATGCCCATGTCAAGAATGGTCCATATCGGCCAAGCTATCATTCAAGCTGGGCGCTAATCTGGCTATCCTACCCGTCACCTTCATTAGAACCCGGTTGACGAATTACCAAAAGGTGTTTAAGAAATATGACTCTCGCTTCAAGTTAAAGTGTGAGATTGTATGGGGTGCAGCACAATCGAGTGGGAGACTAAGGGACCATTAGCTCAACGACAAGGATGAGCGTGATCCTGGTAGATGTCAACTTCCGTGCAAAGATGGGGCATTCAGCGTGGCTCGTCCTCACGAGTTAAAATCAAAAGACGTTCTCTAAGATCCAACTTAAGAAGAAGTGGATGTAGGAAGGGTCTCACCCCAACGCCGACAGTGACTAGAGCGATACAGAATGGTCTCGCAATGTGCCAGGGATCTGCTTTGGTAGTATCTATATCGACGAAGCCCATACGATCAAACGTAGGACAAATTCGATTATGGCATTCCTGCGCCAGGACAATGGCTGGCTTCAACAATCGCCCAGCAGAGGTCATGGCCGCAACTCCGTCCCACTTATTCGCAAAGGTCATATTCCGGCGACGTGGTTTGTAACAGGAACACCGTGGGAGCGCACGCCTGACGATTTGCCGCAGTATTAGAGACTATTGAGTAAGCGCCATGGTCTCAGACAAGTGATATCTACCACTCCCTACAACTCGAGAATATCGCTCGATTTTCAAAGACCCATGAGGCCTATAAGAAGAAGGCGTTGGCAGGTACCGTAGACGGGGATTCCCAGGAAGCTATGGATATCATTGAAGAGATTCGAATAATTGTCGCTGTTTATAAATAGGCGAACGGATGAGAGGATGATGTTTGGATATCGCGTCGTTACCCTCCCTGAACTCAGTGTTGCCTAGACCTTGGAAAGCGCCTTGACACTTTCCATAATCTTAGCGAGCCCGAAAGATCTCAAGTCGCCCGAATCAGATGAATTGAATGTATTGAATAATTTTCCTTAGACCCGGAACAGGGCTCGAACTGGACGGCATCGCGTCGTGACATGATTGGTGGCTGAGAACGTGGAATGCCAAAATGAGATATAGTTAGAATCCATGAGCCGGATGTGCTTAGGCATAGCTTGAACCCAAAGATATGTACTTGCAGCTCCTGGAGGTCAAAGGGATTTATAGACAATTCGTGAATGATCGGATGGCGGGCCGCTTGCTGCGGAAAATGATTCGGACAATACAACATTCTCGATTACCTTACCCAGGTGCCACAGATCTTATACAGATTGTCTACCGCATATGTCCCAGGATGGAAGTTGTGCAATGTACGGACATTGAGCACAATTAACACAGGTCAAGCCGCATCTGATAGAGTTGATGTGATAATAGACTGCGATCAACTCGCTTCGCGGTGAGTATTTGTTCTATCATTGTTTCCGTAAACCAGGGCGCGCTTGTGAACTGTGCTGTGAAGCAGTTTTTGTCTGCGCGGATCCATTTGCATCTCCGAGCAAATCATGCGACGGCGACTACTGGTGCAGTGTACTTGATACGACCAGAGCCGGCGTATCCCAATCCCTTCACCTCAACTTCAAAACGAAGCTCATGATATCCATATTGCGGGAGCATCATGAACTCCGAGATACCCCTTATCATGTCGCACAAAACGAAGTAATTCATCGGTCGACCAAGTTCTCTAAAGTCTCCAACCGCCAAGTCGACCAGACTACCCTCATCGAAAGGTTGCTGATAGCGGAACCAACCCATATAGATGTCGTGATGGCCGTTGCCCGCACCAACGAATTGAAAAGCCTCAGCGATAGCTACCGTCATTGTCTGTAGGAAAATACTTGAGGGTATTGGGGCACCGAAGTCGTGGAAATCTAAAGCGGTAGGACAACCTGATACTTTGAAGTGTATCAAGCCATCCGTACGGTTGAGCGTCTCATTAGTAATGTGTTGAGCGATGGCAATAGACCTGTTGAGCGACGTCTGCGAGATTGCAACGTTCTTTCTCTCGATGAGTGCCACAGCTTTGCTGAAAGATATCAGCGCCTGTTCGGTTGTAAGTAGTGGCTTTATAGCAGGCAGAGCAGGAACTGTTGCCGCGGAGATGCCATAGACGAGCGACGAGAGGACTAAAACATAGTTAGGCGGGCTGAAATACATGAAGACAAGATGGAGATTTCGGAGCTGCTCGAAGTAGATGAGGTGATAGTAATCTTCCTAAGGGACAGTTCAACGGTCGACAACAATGCAGTGGGCAGGAGCCAAGCAGATGACACAGGATAGAATGCATATCGCTTGTACGTCGTAGCGCAAAGGCCATGACGCGGAACAGGCGCTTGTAAAAATTGTACTTGGGGAAGAGCATATTCTTCTTCGAATGTTTAGATGCGCTTGGATTGACGTAAGAACGCGGACTAGGCTGAGAATGAGTCTCGGTCTCTATGATGATTGTGCAAGTCCATCGAGGTCAATTGGATGTAATTGGAATCAGGTAGTCCGAGTTCGAACGTCCGCTACAGGGTGAAGAGGCCACATTTCGGAAGACCTCTTCTCTCATACCAGCACCGTCGCGAGCAGACTTTCCCGGTGATTGTTGACGCGGCACTGTCTGACGCCTCGACGCAGGCTGGTCCTAAATAGAATGTAATCACCATCATGACGCATTCTCGTTCCTTCTAGTATCGTGTTTTGTTACCCTTTCCTATATTCAAAGACCAAGCTCTCTGATGTGATAATAAACAAAAGCCTGTACCACATCGTTGATAATAGAAAATGGGTTTTCGCAGTGGCGAATGTGGGAGAACGGCATCGTTGGAGGATGCATGGCACCATGGGAGGAACCGTTGGCGGAGTCCTCATCGAAACATAATCCTATGCGATCATTATACGAACAGGACTAGCCGGAACGACCCACTCACATTTGAATTCCAAGCAAACAAATCCCATCTGCAATATTCAGTGGCAGCAGCATCACAGCGTACCAACGCCCTTCGTCGTGCCTACCTATCCCACCCCGTATCGTCCCGCACCAACCGCCCCCGCCATCAACACCTTTGACACCGCCAATACCACGTCCTTAACCTCGTAAACCCAATGGTTTTCATACATCTCATGCTCGTATGCGCGGCGAGAGACGAGTAGGATCGGAGCAGATTGACAAGGTGGACATGAGGTGGAAGAGTGGCAGGTCAAGCTGTGGGAGTGTGGAGGGATAGGATGTTGAAATGAATGGATGTTTGGTGGGAAGGATGGTTGTAGGAAGGATGGATTATATCATTCATAGACCTGACAGGCCTGTATATATATACATGAAAGATGGATGGTAATTACGTGGCTGGGCCTGTACCGGTAGGGATGTTTTCCTTATTGTCTGTCATATTAACATAGGATGGGTGGAATGCTACTTGGGTGGATGGTGTGCGGTGTGTAGGAGTGGGAAGAGGTGTGTATGCGGAGGAAGAGGTGGTGATGTGGATGGTGATGATGGAGCCATAGGGTTTAGGGGGGGGGGGAATAGCTCGGATATCGTTGCATGCCTGAACTCGGCAAGGCACTTGTTCGACAGTCTATGCAATACACAGCGACGTTATCACTACATGTGCGTTGTAGGCACGATAGGAAGTTGCCAAGAGCGACTTCCTCGGCGGTGGTCGGCTGGTAGTAAGCACCGCCCTAGTCCCAGGCACAACAGCGTGCCCCCGTCCAATACAAATGGCTTAGCGCCGCCGCGCGAGGGAAGGGTCAAGACCGTCCACCCAATGGCGAACATCCAGGAGACTTACCTGCAAGTATGCCAATCCTCCTCCAGAATTCGAACCCGCCAAAAGTCCCATAGATCGAGGATACCTTATAAAAGTGTCGGCTTACCAGAAGGGCATTCGTTGGTGATCTCCCCGGCCAGACAATCCCCCACCCTCTGGGACACCTGTCGTCTTCGTCTCAGCCCCTCCTGACCCCAAATCTCAATATCTTTTTGCAGCCCCTCCACCTTTGGTTTTTGGAAACTCTTGCCTACGGCCCACATAACGCCCCCAGCAAACATCTCCCCGAGCACCCGGTGGACGCTTCCCTTCTCCTCAGCCTTGGCTCTGGGCCGTTCCTCGTCAGATTCCGAACCGGAACTCGCATCGTACGATCTCTTCCATGGTTTCAGATGGATGAAATCTCCTGTCGACGGTTTGAGAAACGCTTTAGTCTTGCCCGCAAACTGGAGCTCGATGAGGCCCTCGTGTTTCTCGTTGGCTGATTCGTCAAGGATGGACACGTGTGATGGCTTGCGTGTATCTTTCCAAGGTGCGACGAGCGTCTCTGCAGAGGTGTCGTTGTACCAATGCCAGTCCGCATCGTCTCCCAGGTCTTGGCCATGGTCTTGTCCCTGGTCTTGTGAACGGCGCATGTCGCGCTGGAAATGCACTAATCGATCCCCCTCTGGCTTCTCTTTCACAATCATGCCCGGGCCGGAAAAGGTTTCGGACCCTGAATCGTAATGGCGTGTGATTTGGATATGTGAGTGCTCTGACCTTGCGGGACACGTAAATGGTGGCACTGTTCTGAATTTCCGACGGCCGATCTGTATCAATAATCCTACTACTGCAAGAGCTATGGCGCCAATGAGTACCAGGGAGATGAAGGCAGTGTGAAGCGAATTGTCAATATCATGATGGCAACCCCCAGGGTTTTCATACTGCATTAGAGATCGAGGCTTCATGAGTCGTGGAGGTGAAGTGGGAATATTACGACCCCAATTTCCAAACAGGTATGGTGGTTCTGGTGGATCACCTTCGAGCAACGTAGCGCATCTCGGACCTAGCTTTTTCTGGTTCTGTATCCTGGTGAGCTTTCTATATTTAGCTCACACGAAAGAGCCCTAACCTGTTGGTAGCTGGAACAAAGCTGTCTCAGATCATTCCATGATGACCAGACGGCGAGTTTGTATCCACGTACTCCCAACCATATTGCAGTCGCCAGCCCAAGCGCACCGATTGTGTTCCCTAACCAACGTCTTCCGTGAATTCTGGTCCAAAGAGACCGGAACAACGAGTTCTGCCGGCTGGAGGTATTCGTCGACAAGGTATGTGGGTCAGTGGATGCATTCGGCGGCACCGATTCGGGTTGATTGTCCGCGCTAGATGGTTGGCTTGTTGGTGAAAGGGTGCTCGGTGGTGGTAGTGGGTTTACCGTTGGGGACGTGGTGCTGGCATGGTCTGTGGGATCCTGTAGTGGACAATCCTTAAGGTTCTCGCTTGGGGAGGGTGACAAGTTGGATCGAGAAGTGTTACTACACAAGGATTGTGGACGAGAGGAAGTGCTAGAATTGGAAGTAGAACATGGGTCCGGGGATGGAGTGGGTAGGCAGGCTCGTGACGAGTCTCTAGGCGATGGTATGGACTCAACGATCAATGGATACTGGGAGTGACCCACTGCTGCCATGATAGGTAGATTGGAAGATTTTGTTGTCTCCCAAGCACTGGGATTGCTTGTCAGATTTGAAGTAATCCCAATCAATACCTTTGGTGCCTGATTTGAGGGACTTGACCCTGATTTGTCTTATGAACTTGGATCGTAGCCTTGTATGTGTGTAAGGAGTGGGATTCGACTTGATGACATCCCACTTCGCAGCCTTGCGGGCTTCTCATAGCGAATAAAATTGTGGCTAAGGCAGTCTCGTCGGCGTATTTCTATCAGATCCAGATGCTCGACAAGCGGGGAAGAATGCCGCAGATGCCACCAATGCAGGAGCACGTCATTGCACCACCAATCGCGAACCTTTATGGAACACAGCCACAACGATTTCCCCACAGCTTTGTGGCAACAACGGCCGCTCTATTGTCTTATCAGTAGATCACTCGCTGACCGAGAGATTTGACGACGAGGGACACGTCATCGTGCCTATTATTGAGTAGCTGGTACTCAACTGGCCCTTTCATCAGGATAGACTACGACCCTTGGACCTAGGTGCGAGAACATGGGCTTGACGTCGATAGAATTTTCCGCGTCAATGCCTCCTTATCCACAAATGTCGCTGGGGAGCCCCGAGATACCATCTGGTCGCTGGTCGCTCGGGGATCATCTGGAAAGGAGCACTCTGATCAATGAACGAACCGCTGCTGAGGCGCCAAGGTGCTGGATATCACATTCTCAGCTGTCTTGACCAGACCAGGGGCCGAACTGGATGAACGGCCGGCACCAGGAGACCATTAATGTTGCCTATGTGGAAGTCCCAGTCACGATATAAGTTCTGTGGTCCACGGACACAGCGATATAGATGGCAAGGACGACTCAAGATGTCGATTCACAGCGGCTGTAAAGTTCGACGTAAATAACGGAGAGGTGTATTTCAGGATTACGGGAAGAATGACGGAGGGGCCTAAAGGATAGGTTCGGATCAATGTGCTGCCTCAAGTGCTGTGATATGCTTCCAGGTTCAGATGGAGTAGACTCGAAGGCGTAGTCAATGTCGACAGCAGTCGTTGTCAGACTCAGCGCCTAGACACAACAGGAAAGTGCCAAAGGGTAGGATGCAAAGATAGTTTGCCCGGCCCAACACATCGCCCATCAATCTGCGAAAATCCTACACGCACCAGCCGTCGAGTCGACATGGTGGCTGAAACAGCGCTAATCGTTATGTTCTTCCCTGGACAGGCGTATTATAATCGTCCTGCAATCTTCGATCTCAACTTGTTCTCTGCATACGTAGTCGCACGTTTTTATGAGTAGCAAATGTTGGTTAACAATTGCAGTTGGCTAATGCATACGATCGCATCAGGGCCATCAAATTTGGTGACCAAATCGATACATATCGACTGCTCTTGTATCCACGGGCTTCCAATTCACGAAGGAATTTGATATGTCAATGGAGATATTATCAGTCATCGGGACGTTTATTCATTAACGCGGTTCCAAGGCTGAACCTCAAGCACACTGTAGACTTCGGGTATAACGCCCTATGGAAGTATAGAGGTCCACTGTCCGAAGGTGGACCCGAATTCTATCAGCATTTGCGTTACCGGTAGAGATTCTATACAGCCATCCACGATAGTAGTCGCATGATCTGTTGAATTTCGATTGCCAGGACCACCAACAGGGGTTGAGCTCTGAGGTATTTTGAGGCCAATGATCGACTGCCTTGATGGATGCGTAAATACCGTTCTATATGACTTGTTGAGATTTTGTTGCTGACTGACAGCAAGCCGGTGATTGGCCAGAGTCGTGAGGTAATTAGTGCATCTTGGCAAGCCTTAAGTCCGGGTTCTCCTAGTGTCACCCCCGCAGTATTATCTAAGGTACTTTACTTTACCTTCGCCACATTTCCTTCTTTATTTCATTACTCTCCCCACTGCAAATACCTCCTCAGGTTCCATATCAATAAATACATCAACGATCATGGCTTCTCAAACCAACGGCAATGGGCATCCAACCGGTGCTGAAGGAGCCGGGCAATACAGAGAGTACGAGGACGACCGGAACGCTCCTTCGCAAAAGACCCTCTACACCACCAGCAATGGTGTCCCAATGCCTCATCCATACGAGACGCAACGTGCGGGTGCCAACGGCCCTCTCCTCCTCCAAGATTTCCACTTGATCGACCTTATCTCGCACTTCGATCGTGAGCGTATTCCAGAGCGTGTCGTACACGCCAAGGGTAGCGGAGCGCATGGCACATTCAAGGTCACCGAGCCTCTCGATGACATCTGCCTTGCGGACGTCTTTAGCGAGAAAGGGAAGGAATGCCCCATCAGCGTCCGATTCTCTACCGTTGGTGGCGAATCAGGCTCTGCCGACTGTGCACGAGATCCCAGAGGGTTTTCCATCAAATTCAGAACTGCCGAGGGCAACTTCGACATGGTGGCTAACAACACGCCCGTATTCTTCCTCAGAGACCCTGCCAAGTTTCCCCACTTTATACACACCCAAAAGCGTGATCCGCAAACACATCTGACGGGTGCCGACGACAGCACCAATTTCTGGGACTACCTATCCCAGAATCCCGAATCGATTCATCAAGTCATGATCCTCATGGGCGACCGAGGCATTCCGGACGGCTACCGTTTCATGCACGGATACGGTGGACATACATTCAAGTTGGTGAACAAAGCCGGCGACTGGGTCTACGCCCAGATGCATATGAAGTCGCGCCAGGGCACCAAGTTCTTCACCCAGGAGGAGTCTCTCTCGAAGTCTCCGGATTACTCTCAGAAGGATCTCTTCGAGGCTATCGAAAGAGGCGACTACCCGGCCTGGGACGTGGCCTTCCAGACCATGACGGCCATGGAAGCTGAAGAGATGTGGGAGAAGCAAAAAATAAATATCTTCGACTTGACTCATGTATGGCCTCAGAAGCAATTTCCTCTTCGAAAGGTCGGCGAGTTCACACTCAACGAGAACGCCAAGAACTATTTCGCCGAGATCGAACAGATTGCATTCAACCCTGCTCACTTGGTTCCTGGCATTGAACCATCAGCCGACCCGGTCCTTCAGAGTCGTCTCTTTTCCTACCCGGACGCCCATCGTCATCGTATCGGTGCCAATTACCAGCAGCTTCCTGTGAACTCATCGAGAGCTGGCTACCGCGTCGGCAACTTCCAGCGCGATGGCCAAATGGCATTCTACAACCAAGGCTCACGCCCTAATTATCTCTCGTCCATTGAGCCGATTGCTTTCCGTGAGCGTACTGTTGACCTCGACAAAGTCCACGGCGCGTTCATTGGTAATGCTGTCACTTTCCTTACCCAAATCAACCCGGAAGATTTTACATTTCCACGTATACTATGGGAGAAGGTTTTCGACGATAAGGCAAAGGCTCGCTTCGTGTCCAACGTGTCCGGACATATGTCTACATGCCGCAAAGAGGAGATTATCAAACGCCAAATCGCCATCTTTCGGGAGGTATCTGAGGACCTTGCCACCCGTCTGGAAAAAGCCACCGGGGTGAAGGGCTACAATGGTATAAGTGAACTCAGATTTAATGGGACACACAATGGTACGTGGGCTCCAAATAGTGCAATGATGTAATGTTAACGCAATTGTCTCTCGATAGGCATGGCCAAGTCATCCAGTCTACGCGTTGCCAATGGGATGACAGGCAAGATCGGCTCATCAGCGCACGATACCAATGGTGCCCCGGTCAAAGGAACGCACAAGGGCGAGAGTATTGAACACCCCGGCACCAACGGCTCAAGGGTAAATGGTGCTAGCAACGGTCATGCTACCAACGGACACTGATGGTGGCAACTCTTGCAGATTAGAACGTGTTATGCCGGTGCCACACGAAATGAGTACATTATGAAGCTTTGACAGCACGAGCTGAATTTCTGGATACTTACTTGTAAATACTGGGCATGAGCACAATGAGCCATAAATTCATGTTCAGTATGTCGGTGCTCGGTTGATTGTTGCTATCTCACTGGGCTGATTTGAACGCTCTTGAGCCTGCTCTTAGAATCTCACTATGGCAGATTGGTTCTTTGAGGTAAGGTAATTGTTCGTGATAGCGGAAAATTTCCGCACTGTGCTGTATCGTCGTACAATTTTTATGTGGCGGTCTTGGCATTCCTAGAGAAAAATCGCATAATTAGCCTAGCCCACACACTAAAATATCCTTTAAATCCCCACGCTTATATTCAACTATATCGGTCTTAATTAAGTAATTCTAAAGCCGTAATATGTTCATTCTTTGGTGTTTTAGACTTCGTGATAATATCCAGCTATCACGTAATAATTACACGTAAAAAGGCGCCTAAGCGGCCTGCCTCTAATAGTATATCTATAGTAGTAGAGCTTCCTAACCGACTATATATACCTAGTCAACGTGCTATTAAGGTAGTGGAGGCCTAAATTCCTCTTTAAATGGCTGTTCTTAGCTTATCGCCGTCGAGGGATATCAGCCCGGAGGTCCTAGAGCTACTATAGCAGTAGTAGTAGTAGCAGTAGCAGCAGTAAGAGCATGTCCTGTATCTTATCCTGATATATAGTAGGCTGATAGGCTAGGAAGTAAAGAAGCTCCTTTATGTGGGTATAATAATAGTATAGAACACCGGCTACCTAGCCTAAGGATACCCTTAGACTGTTCCGTACTTTATCTAGTTACTCCTCCATCGCTCTAGAGTCCTCCTCTTTACTATAGTAGCCGATAGTATTTCTTCGTTGCTATATCTAAGGAGTAGATAACCTGCGACCTCCTCTTGTAAACGTGAGCCATTCTAGCGGGGCATAGGGTGACCGGGGGAGAGGGAAGGATAGGGAGGCGGCGATAGCGATATAAGTAGTAGGCGATAGCGGTAGTGGATCATATAAGCGAAGTATATATAGCCTTAATTAGTAACGTATCTAGACTAATCAGACGTCTATTAGATGCTTTAGAGACATGTCGGTTTGTACAGTATAAATTACATGAGAATTAATTTTTTTCTCGGGTAGTGCCAAGACCGCCACATAAAAGTATTGGAACGGTAGCATTCTTCCGCTGTGAAACATGTAAGCTCTTGTTCCTCCACCTTACTACTTTATCTATTCGGCCAAACACCACTCGTCTCTACATGCACCAAACCATGTGAAGTTCAGTGAGTGTGTCGAGTTATCGCTAGCTTTTAGGCATGTTAGCTACTGCTGTGAAAGGAGCCTGGTACCTCAGCGTGCAGCGGAAGCGCTAGCTCGAGATCGATTTTGAACTCCACCTCATAGGAGCGTGCTCGTCCGCAAATGATTGACTCACACACAAATATCTAGAGAATACGGATACCACGGGTCTTCCTCTCTTGAGCTGACCAACGACAGCACCATGTCCATCTTCTTCACGCTACCGCCAGAAATACGCCATAAGATCTATGAGGAGTGTCTTGTCGTAGGAAAGACTTTTCCCTATAGGTTCAGAGATTGCTACGATGACTACGACTACGATTACAAAGATGACTCGACGGCAAGCAAGCTTGCATGCGACAGAGTACCAGAAATTGCACTTTTACTCGTATGCAAAGCTATTGTGGCGGAAGCGGAACCCTTGCTGTATCAGCGTAACATTTTTGTGTTACCAGCAGCAGATTTGACAGCTCGCTTCTTCAAATACAGCCTTTATAACGACACTCGCAGAGCCTGGGTCAAGTCAGTGGAGATGGGGTTTGAGGCGTTAGACTTGACGAGAGATGAAGGGAAGATACCTCTGGACGAAGATCTGAAGCTCACTCCAGACGACATGCTATTTCGTAGCGACTCTGGCTTGGGCGTTGGGCCTCAGAGAAGTGTCAACGCCTGGGCTCAGGACCTACATGAAGCGTACAAGGTCTGCCTGTCGTCACTTGTGTGGCCGCTGAAGGCGTCCCTCGTTCTGGATCACCTGCAGTTGCGAGAGCTCGTTATCGATTTCAGGGATGCCAGGTGCAGTGAGGGTTGCTGCTGTATGAAGAAAGATGCCATTGATGCAATATCAGTGGGGTTTGCCATGGGAGTGCCGAAGACACTCAGATTGATTGGTCTGGGTGAGGCTAGAGAGACGGCTAAAGACATCATTCGTCTGTCAACTTTGATGCGCCGTTCGCGACCTCGTTCGAACACGGAAGTGCAATGGAAAGGAGCGATGATCAGTCTCGGCGAGGTTACAGAATGTGAGCTGGATGGTGGCACATTCGGTCCAAGGTAGAAAATGGAGAAGAGCAAAGAGTCGAAGTTCAGGGAAGCTCGCATGCTAAATATCAGATATCAATAACATCATTCTCTCTGGACTCTGCGCCACGTCGAGAAGCTGAGAGAAGGGCGAGAAGGACGGGACGACTGACGGTGTCGCTAGTGGCAAATCGTCACACTCCAATGGCGACTTTTAGGTCACGTGCTGCTCGGCATTGCTCCATCAATGCAGTCGGAGACACATGCCTTATATTGGTATCTATCCGTTTATCTTCAATTGCACCTGGCACACAGTTTCACCACGTCATTTTCACGCTTGCTTCATTCTACATCTAAGTCATCGAATTTCTGTTTGTCAAAGAAAAGAGAAAAGATGCCACAGCAGAGTTTTCACTTTCACTGGGGAAAGAGTCTGGGCCAGATTTGCGCTGGATGAATGGCTGAATAGCTGAATGGCTGCCACGCGAGACTTGCTTCGAGCTACGAGCCGTCCGACTAGCTACCTAAGGTAAGGTAGGTAGGTAATTGGTTGTGGACATGTCGGACAGTGGGGGTGGGCACTGGGTCTAATCAATACAAGCCTAGCGTCGGTCATAAGGACCCAAAAGTGCCAAGACCCTACAATCGGGTTCCCCCAGTCGCCAAGACTTACAATCAGTCTCTGCAGCTCCCCCACTTCCTACTTTATCCATTCTCATCTTCAACTTTCAACCATTGCTGCAGGGCATACCAAAGTACCTATTGTGTACCTCTCTAGCTTGTTCGAGTCCCAATTTCATGTCGTGGTCTTTCTGGGCATTAATTCTTCACGATGACTTCAAATACCACTGGTGTCGGGACTGGACTTGAGAGGGGGGTCGATGTGACGGGATCCCAAATGGACGACAGACAGACAGGGAGGCGCAAGTCTGCTTTTGCCATGCGCAAACCCTCTGTTGCCGTCGACGAAGCACCTGTTGCCATTGTCGAAGCCCATACTCTCAACGATGCTGACCGCCAATTGGCCGAGATGGGCTATGTTCAAGTGAGCAGCATCCTCAAGCTTGGCCAACATCTACTAACTTTCTCGCCGAGCTTAGGTATACAAGCGAGAATTCTCCTGGCTGTCAACCGTGTCCTTCGCCCTCTCAATCTCTGGCCTCTTCGCCAGCGTCTCAACCACCTTCGTCTACCCTTTTGAAGCTGGAGGGGCTTCGTCCGCCGTCTGGTGCTGGCTGATCTCGGGTTTTGGCTGCTACTGCATCGCATTGTCTGTGGCCGAACTCGTCTCTGCCTATCCGACCTCGGGAGGTTTATACTTCACCATCAAATACCTTGCGCCGGAGCATCTGATCCCCGAGCTTGCCTGGCTGACTGGATGGTTGAACTTGCTGGGTCAGATTGCTGGGGCTGCTTCATCCGAGTATGGATGCGCTCAATTGCTTTTGGCTGCCGTTGCAATGGCCAGTGATTTCAAGGGCTACTTACCCACGGATCGCCAGACCGTAGGTGTCATGGCTGCCTTCACCGTCTTGCACGCCTGTCTAAACAGCTTGAACACCTCCGCCCTCGAGAAAATGACAAAGACCTACGTGATCTTCCATCTCGCTATACTCCTCAGCTGTTGTGTCGCTCTGCTAGCCATGTGCGATCACAAGCATACCTCTTCATATACATGGACAACCGTTGTCGACAATTCTGGATGGTATCCCACTGGCTGGTCCTTCATGTTTGGCTTCCTCTCCGCCTCGTGGACGATGACCGACTACGACGCGACCGCGCACATTGCAGAAGAGATCAAGGACCCCGCAATCAAAGCTCCTTGGTCCATCGCCATCGCTCTCGGCTTCACCTGGATCGGTGGTTGGCTCTACACTATCGTGCTCGCCTACTGCAGCGGCGACCCAACCACAACCTTGGGCAACGCAGTGGCCCAGCCAGTCGCGCAGATCTTCTACGATAACATCGGTCGCAACGGAGGAATCTTCTTCACCGTCGCTGCCTGCTTCGTGCTCAACTTCACCGCCATGACCGCCATCCAAGCCGGCGCCCGAACCATCTGGGCCTTTTCCCGAGACGAATTGCTACCCTTGTCGCGCATCTGGTATAAGATTAATAAGCGCACCGACACCCCCGTCAACGCCGTCTGGCTCTTCTGCATCCTCTGCGTCCTCATCAACCTGATCGGTCTAGGCTCTTACACTGCCATTGCGGCAATCTTCAACCTCACGGCCATCGCCCTCGACTGGTCCTACTGCATCCCCATCATCTGCAAGATGGTGTACGGAAAATTTGAGCGCGGTCCGTTCCATTTGGGATGGGCTAGCCTTCCGATCAATATCTGGGCTATCATCTGGACAACCTTCGTCACAATCATCTACATCATGCCTACAATTCGTCCAGTGACGCCTCGGAACGTAAGTCTAGCTTGATCTGCTTGCATATATTACATTGCTAATCCATATCCAGATGAATTACGTCGTCGTCTTCATGGTCGTCGTCGCCATCTTCGCAGTCGGATACTGGTACGCGGCCGGTCGCTACTATTACATCGGTCCCCGGGTCAAAGCCCAGCTTATCCTCGGCGTCGAAGGTGAAGGCAAAGGAGCTATCGGAGGTCCAGGTCTGGGTGGGCATTCGGAAGGGTCGAGTAATGAGATGCAACGTGGCGAATTAAGTGGGGAGAAAACAGTCAATGAGGTCCAGGGGATTGAGCAGCCGAGTGGTAGGTTGATGTGAAGTCGACATGGGATGTGACAGATGGAAAGATAATTGTTGAGTGATATAATTGTTTTCAAGATCTATTCATCGTTTCTGATTTATTCATCATTGGTCAAATGTACATATTGTATACCCTGGTGTGGCAATCTCAACATCGTTCTACATACATTCTCCAAATCACATATACATCTTCCTAATCTCTGCATCCCTTGCCCGTCGAAGTCTCCACTTTTTGGGTTTCATTCGATGGGAGCGGACGATGCGAGACGCCTTTGAAGGACCATCGCTCGGTCCAATCGATAGGGTTGTGGGTTAGACCTCTTATGGTAGAGGGGGTTCTGTGACAGGGGGAGGAGGGGTGTCAGTGTCTTTCAATTTGGTCACGTGTATATTTTCTTATTTGACGTCCTGACCGCTTGGTTGGTTGATTAGATACTCTTTGCCACGTGTAATTGCGTGGGTCGTTCTTTCTTGTTTCCTAACCATCAGGACATCCATGTCCTAGACGTTTCTCCGATAGCTAGACAATTCTTGCTTTTCTAGCATTCCTGCGGTACGTTTGCGTGAGAAAGGGCATTTGCAGACTGTGGACGGCTCAGCCTCCTCTTCTCCAGACTTAGGACTCTGATTTGATGCCTATGCGCTACTTATCTCAGAATCGAGGGAATGAATGCATGTCTGAGGGGTGGAGAACTTCTGCTCCGATTTGAGATGTTTGGATATGGGGTGGAAGGAACTAAGTTGGTTTTTGTCGTTGTTGTCATATGTGTATGGGTGTGTGGGTGGATTGTTGACCATGATGGATGGCGATGGGGGTTGGCGATGAATGAATGAATGAATAGGTGGGGTGGTTTGATTGGGAAGCTACGCAAAAGATAAGAGGATGGGATGGACAGTTGGGTGGTTTGATGATATACGGGTAGAGGGTGTGGCTCTTAACGTCAAGGTTGCGGGTTGCTCACTTTTCGGGGGTTTATATCACCGTGCCCCTTTTTTGATTTTTTTGTTCTCTCGGCCCTTAGCCTTAGGTGCGGAACACTTGATATTAAGTAGCGGGGGGTAAGCGTATATAGATATCAGGTCAAAGTTCACACATTTACCTTGGTTATAATAACCTCTTAAGGGGTGCTATAAGTCGCATGCGCCGCCGATATTTCTAATAAGGAGTGGATACGGACGGAATAAGATCTAAGATGTGTATGTGATGAGAAGGAGTTATGACACGTACGTATATAACTTCCTTACCCATGACTTAAGTGCATAGGACAAAACGCTAATTGCCACTCAATAAAGTACAGAAAGTGAATATCTACCTCTCAAAAGCCCTTCTAGGCACGCAAGCAAGTATCGAAACAAATCAATCATCAACATCCCACAATAGTCTTGTAACAAAGCTATCCTCATCTTCAGACTCATAACGAATGCAGCACGTGCCATACCACACCCCCTCCTACCTGCATCTAGGGATCCAGCACGTCGAATCAGCTTTTGAGGTGATTTCTTGGATTGGTAGGTGGCGTTCTTTTTCTTCGCTGTCGAAACCTGGTTGTGGATTTTTTGAGATTTCGAGAGCGAGAGGGGGTAGCTATGTTTTATTATTGATAGATGGATTTTGAGGGGAGGGGGGGAGAGGGTTGGAGAGTGTGTTGGTTTTGGGTGGGTTTTGAGGGTTGAGAGTTGATGATGGGGTTTGGGGATTGGGGAGGTTGAACCCGTGTTTGGTGTCAAGGCACGGTACGAAACGAAACGAAAAGCATCCAGCAACGCAATCAATCTACAGCAAGCCACTGAAGAACTGCACAAAGTAAGAGGGCTTCCAGTCATGCATTCTACGATCAGAGCTATGCGACTGAATGAGAAGGCTGGTAGCGGGATGCTGCGGGTAACGAGAGGCTGGTAGTAGGTAAAGAGGCTGGGACGTTCGAAAGCGAGTATTCTATACTTGAAACCTCACGTCCTAAGGTCTTTTTTTCTTCTCTAAGGTATTCTATTCTCCTTTTACATAGGTAGGATTTGGTTACTAGGAGGATTCTAGTACGTAATATTGAGGTTACTACTAGAACGTGTGGTGGTGAAGGTATATATATATGATTGTTAGACTTACAAGGAGCCCCTATTATCAAAGAGAAATATGCTGCAGCCATTCCTACTAGGCTATACTTTATTGGAAATAAGACCTTCTACTAAGATAATAAGCGAGCAGCCACGTTTATAAAGTCTTATTATCTCGTTATCTTATTCCTAGATACCTTTTTAGATATCTAGAATAGTTAATAATAGCTAAATTATTAATTATACCCCTGAGATCATTTAACAGCTAATAGTCCAAATAATGAGGATATTACGAGGCTATTCGTCCATTTCGGTCGTCAGGCTCTGTCCCACCATATACTGGACCCCAATAAAACCCATAGGAGCTCGTGATAGATATTTGATCACTTGAAGACGACGAAAAATGCTACAGACAAGGTATTGGGACGGCCTAAATTCCCGTAAAGCGTTCGATGCTCGGCCACGGTTGATCTGATCCGCATTCTCATATCAATCTCACCTCCAAATCGGATTAGAGATGGTCGACATACGATCGCCGCCACCAAAACCCGAGTCTGTTTCCCCAACTATGGACGCATCTTGTACTGCGAACGGCTGATTATAACGTGGTCTCGCTGAATCAAGCAGTGCCTTACTTCCTGCGAGCCCCTGCGTTGCAATCGACGACGTATGATGCGTCCACTCCTCCAACCCGCTCGGTGCATCATCGCATGGCGTGACACCTTCGCCGTCCGGCCATTATTATTCTCTTGCCATCGCTCCAGGAACGCCAATTTCGCCCTCCAAAGCCCAAAGAGATGGTTCTGGATATCGTCAATCAGGATCGCAGGCATCGGTCCCCTGAACGGGATGAAACTCTTCAGGACCGCTTTGATGTAGATGATATCCAGCATTCGAGGTTCCAGATCTAACAGACTGAAGTCAAGAACCATCGAGTCCAACAGCGCCACATCTTCTAGTCGCAGCCTTTACAACCATTCCTCCGTGTTTACGACCGGACCGGGGGGTAGGTGGAATGTGTTTTGGGAGTAAAATGTGGCGCTGCCTTCCTGGCGAGCTTGGTTGCAGGATGCCAGGAAGCGGTACGCTGTACACGGTCCCCTTTTGATCCGACGACTTGATTTCGGCCTTTTTCCGAGCCGGCCTTGGAGGTGTGTCAACTTCGACATCAGTAGGATCAGCCTGTGCTCAAACTTGACGAGGGTGACGAGGGAGTCTAGCAGGGAGACGAGCCATAGACAGATTTTGTCAAGTAAGTCCAATTTTGCCCCTTTGCACAAGGGTGGTGGTCGGATCCAAACTTCGCCAGGTACTAAGATTTCTTTGCTGATGAGATTTCTTAGTTCTCCGGGAAGGATGTTGTAGCCATAGCTGCTGTTGGATGATAGTTGTGTCGGCTTCGTAGTCTCGGACATCTTGGTGAAGTGATCTTCTGAAGTTCGACAATGGGTAAGAGTAAGTCATTGACGTATATATATGCTATGGAGATATGAATTGTGTGTTGGAGCAAGTATTGTTGGAGCAAGTATTGTTGAAGTAAGTATATATGTGTTGAAGCAAGTATATACAATGATCTGTTGACTTTTTGACAAGTCCATTGATGTATGCACCATCCTAAATAGGCAATGTAACCTACACCATGTCTTTCAGTATCATTCCCTTATTCCCTTCTTGGCACAATCCAATCTCGTATCTTTAAACCAAAGTCCATAGCAATCCAAACCCCCCAAACAAAAACATCATTCAACAGCATCACCTTCCACAAAACAAATCCTCGCACCATTCTCCCTGCTCCCTGCTTCTCTGTAATCGAGTCACAACAGCCACAGCTACAATAATCTACCATCCCCATCCTCATCCCCCAACCCATTGCACTTTCCTCCCCTATCTTTGAACGAAATCCACAGCAATCCAAACCTCCCAAATAAAAGCATCATTCAACACCATCACCTTCCACAAAACGAATCCTCGCACCATTTCCCCTGCTCTCTGCTCTGTGGTCAAGCCACAGCAGCTACGACAGAGTTACCATCCCCATCCCCAAATCCATCACACTCTCCCCGTCACAGAAGCCGTTTCAGGCCCCTACCTCGTTTTACCCCTGTACTACTCTATTGTACTCCCTCTTGCTCGCTTATACTCCCATGCTACTTCCTCATTACTCCTTCTAAAGTGGCTCTATCTACTCTCTTTCCCGACCGGGAATGGCTATTATTAATCTTTAATTCGGGATATATATATTAGATATATATTATATATCCTAAACTTAAGATTAGGGATTATTATTTTTATTTAGGAAAGGGAGTAGGGCCGCTTTAAAGGGAGAAGTGAAAGAGTAAAAAAGCGCAGCAAAGAAGCATCGAAAAAATATGGGGGAGTATTAAGGGAATACCGTAGGGAGTAAAATGGCGCAGTTTGAGGGAGCCTAAATTAGTAGCCTCGTAGCCGGACAGTACAACTTCTTTTTTGATACTGTTAGAAAATAACGATTTAGGAATCATTAAGAACCCAGTACAACGCAGTAATAAAGATAACTTGGACAAAAACATAAGCAATATTTATAGGGAGCATAGTAAACTTACTCGCCACACGATTTAGGACGCCGTGCTAGCAGCCACAATCCTCTGTGTGCTGAAAAGCCCAGATGAAGGGAATTGATAATTGTCAGCACGGGGCTATCGCCTACCGAAAGTAGACACGGGTGCAACGTTGCCAAAAGGTCCCACTTGACCACATCATTCTCCATGAGCACACAAAGGAGACGGCTTGAAGGATGGCAATTGCATTGCTTTCGTGACCCGGACGGAAAGTTCACTCAAAGGCCGAATCCCTCGCTTCCTTGCCGATGACTCAAAAACCATTCCTGTCTAGCCAATCTAGGGTAGCCTTATATCCCAAATTCGCCTTCCGATGCATGGTCAGCGCGTGCCCATTGCCCTGTTGTGTATAGATATCAATATCCTTGGCCTTCGGATACAACTTTTGGAAAAAGGCAGGATCGAAAGGAATATTACAATCACCGCGACAGACCGGATAGTCAAATTCGGCTAGCATGAACTGCAATGGTCCTTCGAACTGAGGCGCCGCGCCGAGGTTCACTGGGGGTGGTAAGAACTCGGACGTTGTGATGGTCTGCCGTATAGAGAAGGCGTAGTCTAGCACTTCTGTGTCAAAGCCTCCTATCCCCGTGGTAGCATCGGCTTGGGTGGAGAAGAACACGGTCTGAAAGCCGCCCAGCGTCCCGTCGACCATGTAACCAGATGATCGATCGCGGAACAAAGTCATATTGTTCTGCGGGGCATATTCGAGACCGAATGTCGCTTTCCGCATCTCGGCGAAATGCTCATTCAGGATATATCCCGTGATCACGGCCGCGTCGGATAGATTGCCGTACGTAGCGAGAAAAGCAGTGGTCAGAACACTACCGAAGCTGTGGCCGACATGGATTATTTTGTCCCAGGACACGTCGGAACCCTTGACGGTGTTGGTAGATGCGGCTGAGACTGTGGTACCCGCTGAGTCTGCGTTACCAGTAGTATGCTTGAGAAGTTCCCCACTGCGTGCCATGTTGGTGATACTGCGTAAGATTTCGAGTTGGAGGGGTGCTTGTACGATGGTGTAAGCGTCTGGTTTATCGGACGAGCCAGTACCTAGGCGATCGTATGTCAATATACTGTAACCTCCTGCGAGGGCGGCATCGACGAATGAATATTCGGATGGATTGATGGCAGGGTCCCAGTATCGCTTGTCAAAGAGGCCACCATGGGTTGCGATAAAGAGGTTCTGCTTTTTGATTCCGTTTGGTGGGACGCACAGCTGAACACTGATATCGAACGTGTCTGATACTGTAATGTTTCGAAGGAGGCGACTGGTTGCGTTGAAAGACCAAGTGTCTAGACCCACGGCATACGCAGTCGCATTGATGTTGTCGTTGACGTGGACTATATCATACTCTGTATTTTGCGCCGTGGCCGGTACTGGAAGCATGAAGTTCACACACGGCCTGTCGCTGGCCTGGACAGGTCCCGCTTCCAGGCGGTTGAAGAGCAAGGTGAGCGCGAGAAGGGTAGCGATGGCCATGTTGAAGCAAGTTTTGTAGTTACGATTAACGAAGTCTGTTGACTAGGGAAAGCAGGGAGAACGTATCTCCATTTATAGAGCTCCATCGCCTTCTCCTAGAACTTCTAGTGCTCATGGAGCCTATTGAAAAAGTCGCAGCTCGCACTCGCATAGTTCCTCGCACCGCCATTTGAAGACTTGATCATCATCCCCCAATGACAAAGCTCTTTATTGCTTGGCGATATATCAATATTAAAGATAATCTGATTGAAATGTTCACAAATCCGACGTTGCTTGCCTAGAACCCTCGTTCTCGTTCTCGTTCAGCCTTCAAGCTTACGCAGGCTGACGCTTACTTAACCTTCAAATCTCTCGTTTATGATTTGTGCGCTTAGCCAGATCCGAGGGAATCCAAGAAGCTACCTTAGGCAGTGTACTCTTCAAGACGCTAAGCGGAATAGCCTAAGGTACCTATTGATGATGGAGCCTGGGATCATAATGCGAAGTGTGACTCTGCAATGCAACCTCATGCGAATCCAAATATTGGGTCCTGGGCATCGCTGAGTATACATATGCTGTGGAATACTTAAATAGACCGCTTCTGCACACAAGACCCTGAATGAAGACAATAGGGGGTTTCAGACTGTTCCAAGGTTTAGAACAGTGAATCAGAACACTTGGCGCTTAGCTAATAGCCCGAGCTAAGAAGCTATTGATCCGGCTGCTTTATTTCCCGTTGGCCGAATTAGTGCTACAAAAGTCGGTGTAGAAAAAGCTCCCTGGGCTGGAATAGTTCGAGGGGCTGATTCTGGAACATAGCTTAGTGAGGTGATCTAGAATAGCCAATTAGTACACGCTCCGCCCTCTTCCGACGATCTTCCTTCCTGACTCGCGACTGTTCTGTTCCAAACCTTGGAACAGTCTGAAACCCCCTAATGAGGAATGAATCGATGATTGAAGATGTCGAAATGCCTACTTTGCGAATCAAACGGCCGCATAAAAAGGTTAGGTCAGGGTGTGCCAGCTGTAAAAGGGCTAGGGTCAAGGTCAGTGGTTTGAATTCTCTAAACGAAAACGTAAACGATTGTTTGACGATTGCCCAAGTGTGATGAGAGGCGACCTCGCTGTGCAAGATGTCACCGCATGAAAATTGAGTGTAAATATTCCGATAGACCGAGGACAAGTTCTTCCCCGCCGGATTTATGTGCCCTAGACACTCATAGAAACTCAGAGTATGTCAATTCGGAGAGCTCACAAAACCCTGTGGGTAAGGATTCTCCATGTACGACCAGTTTACGAAACCTGGGCAGCATTCGGGATACCGAGCTTGCAAAACACTATCTTACACACACCGTGCAGACATTTGCAGGAGGCGGCATAGGCGAAGATCAGTCCGATATGTGGCGGATACTTATTCCGGCCGTGGCTCTCACTTGTCCAGTAGTACGCCAGGGCATGCTTACCCTTGCGGCAATATGCTTGCATTATGAGTCCTCCCCTGATCACTCAGGTGAGCATTGCTTGGAATATCTGGAAGCAGCGGAAGCGCACGGCAAGACTTTCGTCAAGGAGAGCCGGCAGAAATTGCAGGATTTCCAAGAGGGGCTGAACACGCAAGATCAAGACTCCCTCCTAGCTTGCTCTAGATTGCTGTGTGTGCTCGGCTTTGCGTTCTTCCGGACTCATCGTCAGAACGGCACAACGCTTGCCGATCTCGCGGCTTGGACTTGGCTCCACCTGCTACGAGGCGTGAAGACGAGCTACGATGCCGTTGTTGAAGCTGGCCGACCTGTCGATGAGATGTTTATGAAAGACATGACTCCTCAACTGTGCTATCATCAGCTAAATTCACGGATGGGTGTGGGCTGTAAAAATCCCTGCTTTCGTTACGTCCAACAGTCACGGCGAGAGTTCATTGACGCTTTACGATCCACACTCCACAGAGACTGGAGCTCCCTTGGAGACCAAAAGACTGAGGACCTGGGCGCTGCAATCGATCTCCTGCATCAAGTCACGGAGCAAATTTGCTCGCAACAATTACAGAGCCTACTCCGCACCATCTGCACCTGGCCAGCCGATATTCCAAGAGGCTTCGTTGATATGCTGGTGGGTGGATCCCCTCCTGCACTTGCGGTGTATGCGCATTGGCTTATGTTAATGGTCCTGGTGGAGGATCTCTGGTGGATCGGTGATATGGGACGAGCTGGGATACGTGATATCATCGCAATATGTTATGATGCCGACCGCGATGTTCGCAGCCTTCTGATTTGGCCGCAGCACATGCTGGATGTGGGGAGGAAGTCTGCTGATCCTGTTCCATAATCCGGCAGGGTTCCCAAATCAACGTTCTCCTGCATCAGTAAGTTGCTTTTCCGACTTTCACCGACGATTGCATCCACTCTCCATGGTTGGTAGGGCTCGGCTACTGCTGTCACGACTCACATCTCATCATTTGTAATGTTGGCAATTATCCACCTTGCTGTAGAATTACGGACTCTACGATTTGAGTGGTGAGATCTCCACGTATCTGAATGAATATTTCTCATTGCTTGGAGGTACGTACGCTCATGTTCAAATTCCCTCCACATATAGCATACTCTCCCAGCACGTGGTCCCTCGGTGGCATGTATTCCCCTAGGATCCTCCCCTTATGAAGGCATTTGGACGTGGCGTAATACCCCGGCGCATACTCCTATAGGGTACCTTCCCCCCTATGTATAGAGAACGGACGCTTTGGACCCCAGAGGAGTATAGTCGTTCTCTTCAGAGCGGGTCAACCTCGGCTGATTACATATCGGAGGCTTGGCATGCACTAGAAGAGATCTTCTTTCAGGCATTGCTCTCTACGATAGCAATAGACACATCATCAGTTATCAACATACTATTGCACCCAACCAATAACAGTGCGGATGTCTCATGCCTCATAACAAATCGTTCAGCCGTATAGACCACAGGTACACATACACACATTCATTACTACCAAATCTCAGAGATGCCTTCCCTTCTCGAATCCGATTGTATTCGATTCTATGAAATATCTACTCTGAAGTACCAATAATCGTCGTTTGGATGACCGTAACGAGCCTTTGAAAGGGTGGTCATAACTGTAGAGCTCTAAAGCCGTCATGCAACACGGATTCAATACTCATGTTGGTCCTGCCGCCAGCGCCATTGGTTTTGTTTTGTTGTCTTGCGCTTGGTGACTCAGACCAATCTCCTGTGGAAGAGTGGAAAGCTGTTACCAAGACATACAACTTTCCCATTTTGCACCGAGCATGAAATACCGATCAAAGGCTTCGTTCGTTTGAGCGCGTTTGTTGCACGTTTCCGAGCACGTTTGACTCATTTACAACATATTTCGACAGCCGTTGTTCAAGTACCGAGTTTGACTTTCTTGAATGACCTTGGGTCTTGCTTTATTTAATGATTTCAACTCTACCTTACTTCCACTCTTTGTATTCTCTAGGAGCGAGATCCTTAGCTTAATAAAGTATTCCCTACTGTCCAAAAGCGAATTTAGCTCTTCTTTGTTGGCATATCTCCATCTATAAGACTACGAAAATGCACGATTGGCAAGCGTACCTGGAATAGTTCTATACCGGTGTTGAGTCTGAACGGAGCGGGACGCCTACGCATATTCTAGTATCCGTGTCGGTGGAGAGTACAAGCGCATCGCAACCACGAACACCATACGGACACTATTCACATATGGTAAGTTTCCATATCAATCTTTGGAAGAGCTACAGAGCCCCAATAACACATTCTGTTCCGAAGGTCATCCCATCACTTGTTCCTCACTTTGGAACATCCTGTATCGTTACCTACTTGCCAAGATATATTTATAACATCGTCGCTTGTCGCTTTGCGGATAACGCCTAGGAACAAATCGCTAACTTGGTGTGACACCTTCTCGTAACAACAGCACGGGCCTGCCTCCGTTCAGATCTATAAGATGAACGCGGGGAAGCTGCCCATCGACTGGTGTGAAAGTGCGCCAAGGTTTCTCCGCAGAGTCAACAATCGGATATGATGCAAACCACCTTCTTGATCGCCTTCCTCTGTACGCAACATGCCGTCATATCACTGGCAGCACCGCCCCCCTCTGCCGATACGATCAGCACACCAACACAATCTCCCAGCTCATCCTCCCCTGCCCTCAATGTAACCGCATCATCAACTTCCCCCTACTACGGCTACTTCAGAACCATAGTCGGCAACATCCAAGCCGACCTCCCTCCCTTCCTATCAAAGTAACCTCCCTCCCCCATCTCCCCGCCCAAAACCCCATCACTAACAACTCCCTCCCCCACCCCAGCGCCCCCCTCGCCACCAAATTCCCCAACGCAACCCTCTCCATCCCCTCCATCACCGCCTCCCTCCCCCCCGCCTCAACCTTCACCCAAATCGACATAGCAGACTACCCCCTCAACGCCCCCCACCGCACCTACAACCACACCGTCCCGCACACCCTCACGAAACTAATCCTCCACCTCGCCAACCCCGGCCAAGTCCCCCCCATCCCCGCCACCGCCTACGCCAAAACCCTGCTATCCCTGCAACGCACCCTGAGCGCCGAACTCAACACCACCGGCGACCGCTGGCTCTCCCCCTCCGAAGACCCTTTCGGATGGGACCTCGAATTGGGATGCTTGCTTGAATTCTGGTCGAATCCGGAAAAGGGCGTCAGTCCCCTTCCTGGCGATGCGGGGAGGATGGAGAAGCAGCATTTGACGTTGGGGATATTGCATTCGGTGGTGGAAGGGTTGCTGCAGAGGTTGGTGTATAAGGGTCTTTATGAGTTTGTGTATGTGGAGGTTTTCGACAGTGGCTGGGGGCTTGTGGGGATGGGGTTTGTGAGTCCGTATGCGGTTCGGGGGAATGGGACGACGGCTGGGGTGGTGAGTGTTTTGGCTACGTTGCAGATTGAGGGGAAGAGGTAGGGGGGTTGGGGGTTGGGGTAGTGGTATGTATATGAAGTGGGCAGTTGTGTAAGTTGGTAAGGTGCATTGTGTTCATATACTCCTTCAATTCCTTACTTCATATAAATAAAAGTGGCCGGACCTCCCGTCTTTCCCTATACCACAAACATCACAACCTACCCCTCTGATCCTATCTAAAACCCTCCTGGCCCCTCTTCCCCCCGCCCCCACCTCCCCAAATCCCCAAATACCCAACAACCCACCACTCCAGCTCTATCACACCACTTCTCATAATGCTGTGTTTCTTGAACGAGGGCTGGGAGGGATGGATAGACGGGTATCAAGCGGTGAAAGCTCTATAAGTTGCGTTATTCTATATGTGGAGAAGTTGGTGGATGGGATAATACATGATGTGTGGATTGCAGCGGGGAGGTGGAAGATGGACGATGTTGGGTTAGAGTAAACATGCGAGGAAATTCTTTGCACTTTAGAGGAGAGCGGTTGGTATTGAGAGTGTGGATGGGATGGGAGTCAAGATAGGAACAGGAAAGCTGTACAGTACCCGTACATTTTCAGAGATTAGTGATAAGGTATAAAACAGATACGCACTTCGTGGTATCTATGCGTGATAGAATATATCTTCAAACGGACTGCGAAAGTGGTAGAGGTTCGTACAGTGAGTGGTATCTCCAGTAAAGATCAGGATAAACTATTGCGACGCAGTTTCGCATCCGTTCTTCCCACCATACATTCCTCAACCCCAACGCCATGCTCGACACACGAGAGTTTCTATCGGAACGCAGTATCTACCAAGCCTCACCAGCATCAAAATCGAACCTTGTCAACTCCTTCCCCGCATCCTCAACGTCCTTCTTCGCCTTCATCCGCATATAAAAGATCGGACAGTCCTTACTCGAACAAATAACCTCGCAGTGCAAACTGCCCTGACACCGTTGACACTGCGTCCACAGCCGTCCGAACCTGACTTCCAAGTCGCTGACTTTGGTCAAGGTCTTGGTATACAGCTCTCCAGTACGCGGTCTACAGTCTTCGCACACCGCACCGGCCATTTCGTCCGCGCGCGTCAGAGGTTTCTTGCAACCCATGCATGTCTGCGTTTTCTTGGCGAATTTCATCAGGCCGCCTAGGGAGGGAGCGGCGACGGAGATGGAGCGGGTATGTTCCCCTGTGAGCAGCTGGCCTGCTTTCTTTTCGCCGAGGATGGGGTCGAAGATTCTCCCTAGAGGTTTTGCGAGTTGGTTGTCGAGGTAGTATTTGGTGTCGATGGGGATGTTGTTCTCTAGCACGAAAATCGGATCTTCGGATCTCTCGTAGTTCTTCGCACCGCCTGCTCCTTTTACGATCACGTAGGCGACACGATCGCCTAGGGTGGGGGCGGAGCCGGCGTCTCGCTTCTTCATGCGCTCGGCGAGCTCGACGTGGGCTTGCTTGGCGGTGTAGTCGGATTTCGAGAGAGCTTTGGTAATGACGAGTTTGGACATGTCGACCTTGTTCTGAAGCAAATCAGAGATGGTATCTTTCACATAGCTATGAAGATCAGTCAGAGTCTCAGAGCATAGAGAGTGTGGGGTCATACTCTTGCGCACCCTGAACATCTCGATCAATGAGGATCTTGCGCAGGATAGTTTCAATGACGTTCTGGACCAGACGGCAGTTATCTCGTCTTACGGTTTCGATACCCTTGCTGTCCATCTTGTCATATTTTTCTGGACTCGTCCAATATAGGCCGGCATATCGCTTCTTGTTGATCAGTAGGTAAGGAAAGTAAACCTTCTCGAATTCCAGCTTGATCGGCTTGATGAACTTGGCCGACACGAACTGGGCGGCGTCATTCCCCAACTCCATGGCCTTTTCTATCTCCTGGGGCCCGAATTTAACCATCACTGAGTCAGTGTCGCCATATATGACTGAGGCATCATGCGAATACCCATTGGCTATAGTGTATCGTTTTTCGACTTCTTCTTTAGTCCTTTCGATCATTTGTCGACCATAGCTGGTGGTACTACTCGCAATAGCAAGACAAGGTAGCTTTCCGACCGTCGCACCTGTAATCCCGTAAACACTGTTGGCACTGACTTTCAAAGCCAGCTGTCGGCCGTTGAGGACAGCCTTTTTGAAGGCGTCAGTCTCCACTGCTAGCTCCTTTTTCGCTCGCTTCCTAGCCCCCAGCAACTCCTCCAGGATCTGTGTGAGTAAGCCCTTCCGGATCTTCGCCGTGCAAAACATATCTCCATTAGGCGTGACAATGTAGTCTTCGTTTTTGACAAGGTTCATCTTCTCAACGCTAGTCTTGTTTAGTAAAGTCGTATAGCAAAGATTATGTGCTTGTATGATACTAGGGTATAAGGAAGCAAAATCGAGCGTAGCAATCGGAACGTCGTAATATCCTCTAGTGGGTTCAATGACAGTTGCACCTTCGTACTGGTCCTCAGAGGCGTCGCTTCGTAAATTAGGAATAACAAGGTGCTGCTCCAGCGCTTTCCGGAAGAGCTGACTGATGAATTTGACCTGCTGGCCCCTGGCCAGCAGGTAATTGAAAGGGACTCCGGTGACTCTGGCCATTTCGGTGTAGTTGACAAGACACATCAATTTGTCCATGAGCCGTTGTGGCAGAAAAGCATCTTTGAGGCAGTAGACAGCGAGTCGCCGCCGTGACTCTGGCGTCCCGTTGAAGAGTTCTGTAATCATGGTATGGTGCACATCTTCCTTCTGCTCCCCCAGGAAATGTGCGCAAACGGCGTTGAGGGTATAACTTCGTAGCTGATGGTCTCGTTGCACGAGCTGCAGCAGGTCCAGCTGCAGGCGTCCGTTGGTATTCGTAGCTTTGGTATCTCTGTTGCCCATCTGCTTGCTCGAGAAGTTGGTTTCCTTAGCTTGGGATGCCATGTTCTTGAGCCTTGTCCATTGATTGAATCTCGTGCACTTTAGATGTTTTGCTCGATCCAGTAAGTATGGAAAGTCAAAGTTGGCGATGTTGTACCCAATGATGACATCCGGATCTACCTTCTCCAGGAAATCTCTCCATGCCATCAGCATCTTCTCCTCAGCATCGAACTCGAAAATCTGGGTATTGACGATGAGACTGCACGTATCAAGGCAGAAAACGTTTCGTACAAATGGTTTGGCGTCCCCGTATTTCGTAACGACGTTTGCGATCTGGATGACAGGATCTTGGTTGGCTTCTGGAAAGATGCCTTTTCGACCAGCACACTCAATATCGAAGGAGAGTATACGAAGCGGGGCCATCTTCGCCCACTCCCCATCATTTGAGTGGGCAATGAGGTCTCGGTAGTGCACGCGCGCCTCTATTTGGCAGTTCGAATGGCGGTCTTTGTGAGGGATTATGTGATATTTGCTGTGGGGAGCTTCAACCCAAGACATGCCTGTCACCTACATAGTATATCAGCTCCGGACGCACCTTCAGCATCGCCGGCTTAACTCACTCCAGTATCAATCATGAATCGCAAGACGTATTGAATGCTATCAAAAGTCAAGATCCCACCATCCACCCCCTTCCACATCTGCTTGTAGTTTGTATTTCCACTTTCGATTGTCGTCCGCACCCTGTTGATGAACTTTGGGTCGGTGACTGTGATCTTCAGATACGGACTCTGTTGATTACCTTGAAATCCGAACAAGTTCTCCCGCATCACCATCTGGACCGAATGTATGGCCGGTTGATGTTGCGCCAATTGAGTCTCCAGATATGCCTTGAAACCTTCCGTATCCGTCTTCGCGAAGGAGACTGGCGCCGCTACATACAAGTAGTGGAGGAAGTCAGTGACATGAAGGAGGACAGAGTGACCAGTCTATAATGGTAACGGTCAGCATGAATCTTCATACTCTGTCTGGTGTAATCTTGACCTCAGTAACGCCAAATAATTTCACAGTAGTCCTCCCTCCATTCAACGTCCCCTCCTCCGCCTCAATCTGCTGGAAGACCAGAGCATCCTTCCCCTCGTCGAAATCACCGAGCCCCGGCCTTTCCCACTGCTGATCCTTCTCCGAATTTCGCTGCTTCAAGCCACTGATGTCCTGGGTCAATTTCTCCAACACTTCCTCTTCAAATTGACTCTTGGGCTGACTCGAGCCAAGTTTGGGGCCATTCTGGCTCAGTTTGAGCCGCTTGGATGGTGAAGAGCCTATATCCAGTTTTCTTCTCTTGGCTGTGGAGGGGGAGGGGAGGCTAGCCTTAGGATTAGCATGGGCTTTAGTTGAGTCGGCCAATGCCCGCTTTGGTGTCTTCAACGTAGCTGCTGGCATCTTCAAGGCACCTTTGGTGGTCAAATTGGCATTGTGGTCATTCGCGGCGAGATATCCTTCTCCCACAGAAGGGCGCGTCATTCGCGTCGGAGTTAATTACGTGAGACGCTAGTACTAGCTTTGGCATTAGAAAGCCGCATCGTCGATAGGAATAGGACACATTATTTATCAAAACTCTCCCCGAGCATAATAACACGATCGAGTGATGACAGCCGACTGCCCCAAACTAACCACTTATTTCTGCTCGTGTCCCATTCAGCAACATCGTCCGGAGCAATGTTAGTTGAACCTCAACCCATTCGAGCACATCATGGGGCGTGATGGCAGTCAATGCCCGAACGCGCTCGGTCATACGCAGTAGGCTTTGTTGGGTACTTTTATAAAAGTAACAGGCGTCGAGACACCTTACAGCGTAGCCTAAAGATGTGGGCGCAGGCATCATATCAGAGGCTTGGTTTGGTATTTTGGCAGTCGTCTCATGCTAGGACAATTGAGGTTATGCGTAGAGCGAGAAAAGTTCCCAGCGAATGATGATCGATTTTATGTTGCGGGAGTATTTCAATAACTTTAGGACTGATTTTCATCGAGATACCTGAACAGCTCTAGATCACAGCATTCGGAGCATTCGATACATACATGCAAAGCTACATACCGCGCACAAGATCCTATTATGTAGATTTTCAGGTCTTCCCGTGCTATGCGATACCCACAAACGCCGACGCTATGCCTGACATGCTGCTTGGAAGAAATCGTCAAGGAGCCGCGCTAATCTCAATGCTATAACAGGCTTTAAAGGCTGATTCGTAAAGGGCCGGCGAGAAGATTTCGCTTATTATGACTCGTCCCACTCGTGACATTCGTGGTCGTCAACTCGCCAATGTCGCACCAATCTTTGTATTTCTGGAAAGCTATCAGTACCATAATCACAGACCGTGCGAGGCTAGTAAACTCACAATACAGCTCAGGTACCGACACCATCGACATGTCGTAGGCTTTGTGTTGTAGAAGTTTCTCAAGAGCACAATGAAGCAGACGAGAGCAGCGATCAGTGCAATAGCTCGTACCACCCACCACACCCACCAGAGAGGCTTGCGACCTTTGAAAAAAGCAACAGGCTCTCTGGCGAAAGCTTTGATACCCCCATCTTCATCGCTTTTCCGGGACCGCTTCACGGATGCATACGGTGGCAAGTCCGCGCCAACCCTTCGGCGCAAAACGTCCGGAGAATGCAATAAGCAGACTCCTAGTGCCAAACCCATGAGGAAGCCACCAATGTGCGAGAAGTTATCCAGACCGGGCAACAAGCCCAACGCAAAGGAAATAACTATGTCGAACAGCAGCCATGCGAGATCGGCCCAGGGAGATTTGACCTCTCCCCAGTGATAAAGCAGATCCAGAAGGTTGAGGGCAATTATACCGAAGAGAGAGCCTGAAGCACCTGTAGAGGCGATACCTTCTGGGGCCAGATTCCCACCGAGAATGAAGCCGAATATCCCGCTACTAAGATAGACGAGGAAGAAGCGTAGAGAGCCGATCTCCTTCTCCATGTCTCGTCCTAAGAGGAGCTGCAGTATCATATTGAAAGCGATGTGTATGAAACCGGCATGTAGGAAAATAGGTATGATGAAGCGATACCACTGATTAGGGTGGCTTGTCTCGGAATATGCCTTGTCCCCGAAGCCGCAAAGGTTATTCAATTTGCACTGGTTGTCGAGTGCTAGAGGGTTTGACGTGGTGTTTGGACATGGCCATATATCGTTGAAGTTCTTGGACGGCTTCCGCATGCATGGAACATAGCGCGCGCCCATGTTGATCAGTACGTATGGGGAAGGACCGATCATGGGATTAAACTGAGGATGAATTTCGATAGGGGTTTTGGTCAAGACGCCTGAGCCTGTCAGCGCTGGACCAGGGGATGACGAGCTACGTGCTCTTACCATTCTTCGCCAACTCTGCGATGAAGACGCAGATCTGTATCAGAGTGAATGTGTAAACTACCCAAGGTATTTTCCCACCAAAGAAACCTTGCTTCCTTCTCCGTCGAGCTGCATTTTGTGGTGGCCTGTCTATGATGGCTGGGTCATCTGCTAGGTGGTCATGCATTGCCAAATCCGAGTCTCCTTTGCTTGGATTGTGTCTCAGCGGTATATTGTCTGAATAGGCTGCCTGTTCATGCTCCCTGCCGCCTCCACCAGATGCATAGTATGGAGATGGCAGGCTTTGTTGGCTTTGGTCGGCGTATGGTCGATAGCTTGAGTCTTCGAAAGAGGGCGATGACATATAGGGTGCAGAAGGTTGTGCAGGATGAGAACTGTAGGTTGTATATGGATCTGGAGGAAGTGGTGGCAGGGCAGCATTGGAGTTCTGCTGGTTGGGACGTGGGGTTGGTGGGGAGTTGTAGTACTCCTTGGCTGCCATGATGGGCGAGATGGTGTGTGAGAGGTTGTAGTATGCGTTTGGGATTGTGAGCAGGCAGGTTTATGAGATCAGGCAAGGCCGTAGGATGGGCGCTGGAAAGGGCGACAGCTGCGGCAGATTGTGTCTCGGCAAACAGAGGAACTCAACAGCAGCGACTTGCCAGTACAAAGACAAAGACGAAGGCGCTGGAGGTGAGAGTGAGAAGATATCCATGAGGAGAGAATGAGGGATGGAATTGTTGTGTCTGAAAATAGAAGACTCTACTCGTGTTTGGTAGATCCTTCAACCAAAGCAGCTTAGGATCCGGGCGGTGTTCCTAGCGCGTGGATCACCCGGGCCCCGGGCCAGTAATGTTGATTTTAGGCTCGCCGTTGCAGGGCTGGCCCCCATACAAGCCGCTGTGGAGGCGTCACCAAGGAAGACAGACCTCTCGGCCTTTTTCATGGAGGTTTCATTGCTGCTTCTTCTGACCAGTGCTTAGGTCACTTGGCCCATTGCACTGCTCTCGCTGCTTGTCTCTGCGTCAATCTGGCCTTGAATTACCAATCCTGCGTCGCATACGGATTGGAGGCACGGCCATGGGAGCATGAGCGTCTTGCCTTTTTGACATTGTCTCAAAAAGATGATGAGCCCACTATCGTCACCTTCAGTTCTAGCATCACCAATGAAACACGGACGGAGAAGCTGGGCAAAGAAGTGCGAACGCGCGTGTTGCTCGGTGGCCACTTACTTCCCATTAGCCTTTATCTATGGCTTGACGACATGGGCGATATGGGTGGAAGCTGGCATAGGTCTTTTGGCAGACTACAAGGGCTGGAAAAGTGGGCCCCGTCTAGTGTGTCTTACTTGGGTAGTAGCTGATAATGCTGTGAGCATAGGCACAATATCCTCTGTTCTTGGAGTCATTCTCTACGTCCTCCTCAACTGGTGCTACACAACGGCCGTCTTCACAGATCCAGGATCGCCCCTCAACCAAGATTATTATAACGTCTTGCCAGGGTCCGGGAAACCCACCTCCGGCTACACCTCCCTCCCTACGCATGAACCGATACAACGGGACGCTTCTTCTTTCACCGTCAAATCCACGGGTGAGTCCAGATTCTGCAAGAAGTGCAAGGCCCGCAAGCCGGACCGTGCACACCATTGCTCGACATGCGGCCGATGCGTTTTGAAAATGGATCATCACTGTCCTTGGCTGGCGACGTGTGTCGGATTGAGAAATTACAAGGCCTTCCTGCTGTTCCTCCTTTACACGACGTTCTATTGCTGGCTTTGCTTCGCTGTGACGTCGACCTGGCTTTGGGGGGAAGTCTTGAGCGACAATCAGTACACCGAGAGTTTCATGCCAATCAATTACGTCTTGCTGTGTGTGATTTCTGGGATCATAGGCTTGGTCTTGACAGGCTTCACAGGGTGGCACTTAAGCTTGGCGTGCAGGGGTCAGACGACTATCGAGTGCTTGGAGAAGACGCGGTACCTCAGTCCCCTACGGAAGACTATGCGAGCAAACAGCCATAAGAGTGCGAATGGAAAGGGAGGGCAGAGTTATGGACAGCAGCTTGCTGAGATCCATGCAAACGCGCTGCCAGGCGTCACAAGACCTGAAGAAGGGGAAAGTATGGTTGCGGACGAAGATCTCGAACAAGGTAGACAGGCACGAAGATCTTCGCGAAGGGACTACAATGAAGTTGAACAGTCGAGGGAACGGCAAAGGTATGAAGACTATCTCGACGAACGAGACTCCGAAAAGCTACCAAATGCCTTCGATTGGGGTTGGAGGAGGAATTTACAGCACCTCTTCGGACCTAAGCCTCTTCTGTGGGTTCTTCCAGTGTGCAATACTTCGGGTGACGGGTGGCGTTGGGAGCCGAATCCGGAATGGATGGAACAACGGGAAGCGATCAGACGGGACCGAGAGCGACAGTGGCAAGAGAATGAGGAAAGAGGGGGACATGAGTATTCGGGTGGGCCTAACAGACAGCCACAGAGATGGCCCACCGGAGATGGTTCGGACCGACACTATCTAACAACGTCTAACGGAGTGATTGATGTGCCAGTATCGGGCAGTAGGTCGCCTGGTAAAGCCGATCATATCTTGGGAAGGACTGATGAGTACTTCGACCGAAGCTTTGATGACGGCAGCCCATCTAGCAGGATGTCTATGAAGACACTGCGGCGGCGTGGTAGCTTTGATGGGAGCAGTGATGACGATTACGATGTGAGTAGTGACGAGGAATCGAAGACTGCTCAAGACTCGCTGTACAATGGCCAGCCCAGGGGCGAGGATGGAGGGCGTAAGAGAGATTGAGTGCAATCAATGTCATTGAACAGTGAGCTTCTCACTGCACTCAGCCTTCCCATGACGAGGCTAGGAGGAGCAAAAGTCAAACAGGGATGCAACAGCCTAGGGACGACTAGGAAGTTGACAGATATCGAGACAAGGCAAAGGTCTCCTCGAACCCTGGCCCTGGGTCGAAGTTCGTCCACCACTTCATGAGCCTTGGTGGCGCTAGCGCTTCAGGCGCTTCATGAGGAAACATCGTTGGTTACCTTGATGATGGAAGCACTCCCATCTATCAACACTCCACCTTACGTCTCAACAGCCCCAGGATCATAACAATAGAAGCATCCACATCATGTTAGATCTACAAATGGAATAGCGATGCATCGATAATTCCTCCAGACTTCTCCAAGACCGCAGCACGTACCATCACCATGGTATGTACGAGTGACATCTGCCCTCGCTGTACAGAGTGCACCAACTGTCACAAAAGCGACCTGTACGACTTGAGTGCCAAATGCCGCGTGAAGTACGCCAGGCGTTGCTCGCACTGGAGAAGGTCTAGGTAAGAGACAAGCTGGCACGCTTCTCATTGATCGAGCTCAGATTGACGCAGGAAAGCATTCCATCGGGCCCGAAAGAAAGTCAAGCAAGAGACCGTTAATCGGGATGATTATCATGATGAGCCTTTGACTGAGGAAAAGCCTATCTGCTATGATGATCCACTAAACGAAGAACGCCATAACGACAGCTATATGTCGCACGCTAAAACTGCTCTGGTTCCAGTCCATGTGGGTGCTTTTTCTCGACAGCAATCTCCTCAAGCTCCGCAATTTGGTCAACAAGCATCAGACGCGCAGTTCCATCCTACCAGACCTCCCCACCAGCTTTATGCAGAGCCATATCTACCTTCAAGAGTTCTCCAACATCCTCTTGTCCATCAGACTCAGCATACTTACTACCAGGCCCTTCCTGTACCACAACATCCGCCGTTTCTAGCCGAGCCTGTTCCCTCCATGCATCCTCCAGGCATCGCTCAATATCAGCGTCCATTCTATCAGGTCCCTCCTGTGCCACAGCATCCGCCGTATCTGGTCAACCCATCTCCGTCCATGCATCCTCCAATGCAAACATCTTGGACGTGGACCCAGCAGCCAATGCCGCCAGTGCAGTGGCAGTATCCCCCACATCCAAGCTACCTCTCTCACCAGCCCCCAACTCCTCAACCTCAGCAGATATTCGACGCGCCGCGCAAAAGTCAGTTGACTTCGTATATGCCTATTAAGCGGACATCAAATGCTGGACAACACGCTCCAATCAAACAAGGGCAATTGCGGACCCTGGCACCAAAGTTGCTTGCATCACAAGAGCAACCCCAGGGAACATTGTACAAAGCATCAGCGCAGCTCGATCAACGCGTTCAAGCTGCACATGATGCCGAAGTCGTGACCCAAACGCAGCCGGTACAGAACTGTATCCCATATCCTGGCAGGGCACTCGTTTCAGGGGGGTTCACCGAGGTATGGCCGGGACGAGTGCCCAAGATGCCAGGATATGCGATACAGGCCTCACGCCGTGCAGCGCGGAATCAACTGCAGCAAAATGTACAAGCCGCACAAGCTGCCCTCAATAGATCGCGAACAACAGTGGAGCAACAGGATCAACAGACTGCTGGACACCAGAAGCCTCGACTAGCAGCCGAACTATCGGCATGTATTCTACCTACTGACGAGCCTCAAGCAACGACGCCTGGACAACAAATCCAAACTCACAAGCATCCCATAAGTTCGCCGCCAAGACCTCGTCACCATCCTTTCGAAGCTTCTCCTGCCCTTACGCCTCAGACCGAGGCGGGACCAAAGTCCCTACCCCTCGGACGAACATCGATCGTACCAGACTCACAACCCACCCTTTCGCCCTCTCACGCAGATCAAGATAGGGACACCCTAGAAATCTCGATATCCGCAGATCAACACGAGTAAGTCCTCAATCTCCAAGCTCGCAATCACTGCAGATTACTCACAACATCCTCCTACAGAATCCGCGCCGCGTATTGGAAGCGAGAATTCGAGTGCCATCCAGCCAGACATCGAGACAGCACGTCAGCTTTACAAGCTGCCATGGCAGAAAAGCTTGTCAAGGCACAGGAGGCTGCAGATAGGTTGGGAGGCTTCGTTGGAATGAGCTGGGGATTGTGGGAGGGTCTTGACGAGTATAGTAATCATTACCTTTTGGTTTCTAGGGATGGAAAGAAGTGAGGAGTGACAAGTTTTCGGAGTTTTGCTCGTGTGGTCTTCTCATCGCAAGCTTCTCCCCCTTATTACAGCACGCTTGCCGTTGGAGTGATACTGCTCGTATCTCTTGAGCCATTGCTCATATTGTAAAATCAGACAACGCTCAAGGAAAGGGGATTGTCCATAGTCGCCGTCGTCCAAAACTACCCAAGAAAACATCACATCGCCATACCCGCGTGCTTCACCCTTACTACCCTACTCCTTGACTACCAAAACCCCAACACCATCCCTTCATCCCTCCACCATCACCATAAACCCACAAAACAAACCAATACACCCAACCCCCACCCTCAAACCCATCCCCATCCCAGCCCTAACCACCCCCCCAATACCCTATCATCATCACCATCCCATCCCATCCCATCCCATCCCAAACCCTCCAGCCCCTCGCGAGAGAAATCACGAAACCTACTCCATACACCTCCAAGCCTCGAAAAAACCCACAATTGGGAGGAGGTTTGGGGGACTAGGGGGAAGGGGAAGGGGGTACTAGCAAGAGTAATGGTGATATCAATATCCCACATACATCGCAGCAACACCTCCGATGCCGATGCCGATGCCGATCCCAGTCCCTATTCCCTGTGCCTGTTCCCAATCCTATCAACCCATGTAAAATACATCAAAACACAATCCACTATCCTATCGTCGTACCTCAATCATACTTACTCTCACCCTTACCCTCACCCTTACCCTTAGCCTCACACCCATAGGTATATCTGCTTCCACGATTCACAACCCACAATTCACAGATCACAATCTCCAACCCAATATCAGCAAGCAAGCAAGCAAGCAGAGAAAGCGTCAACAGTGCAATTTCAGCAAGCTTGCTCAATTGATTGATCGGTCGATCGATCGATTGATTAGTTGTGGATATATCCATCTAATATACAAAGTAATACGGCCTCCCCACTTCTCAGCCACCACCGCCTCTCCTATCGAGATCCATCATCTCCATCATCTCCGCCATCAAATCCACAAGGGGAAGAATGCAGGCATGAATATACTAAACACTAAGAATATATAACATTCCGCAAGCTCGCAAGCTCGCAAGTATACAAATCGTTCCACCATATCCATATCAATATACATATCCATATCCATATCAATGTCCAATGTCCAATGTCGCAAGTCTGATAAAAGAAAGGAAAGAAAAGAAAGAGAAGAAAAAGAGAGGAGATGCATGCGACCATGACCATATATCCATGCCAACCATATCCATATCCATATCCGCACCTCATCGCAATCACAACTCATCGCACACCATCCCTATCCATTCGCCATGCCCTCAACCCCAGTCAAGCTTCAGACCAGCTCAGACCCATATCGATCCATAAGAACATGAAGCGCATTCCGAAAGCACATCGCAGAAGTCCCGTCGTAGAATAGCGGTAGAGACGTGACATTGGCGTACTTCTCATTGAACGAGTGTGGTGTGTTGGCGGCAAGAGGAGGTCTACATGATGCAGCAGCCGAAGCCTGGAGAGCCTGATTGGTATGGTGTTAATGTTAGTTTGGGAAGGTTTTTGGGGAGGGGGGTGAAGGGGAGGGGAGGTTGGACATACCACGACCGTCTTGGGGCTGGGGGGTGGGGTTTGGGGCGGCGATGGTGGTGGCGGTGGTGATGAGGGTGGAGGGAGACATTTTGGTTGTGGGGGGTTTGGTTAGAGGGGAGGTGAGGTGAGGTGAGTTTGAGTGAGGTGAGGTGGTTTGGTATTTGGGATGAGTTGATTGAGTTGAGTTGAGTTGATTTGGTCTGGGAGGGATGGGTGTTAGTATCTGCAAGGAAAAGTAGGAGAAGGAGGAGGATGGATGAGTGTGAATTGAAGGGATGCTTACCAATTGGATGAAGGTTTGAAGTCGAAGTCAAAATTGATGAATTGAGATTGTTTGTAGGTTTTTTATGAAGAATGGAAAAGGTTGGAAGAAGGATGGAGGTAGGAAGTCTTATATGGTCACTCAAGACTCGATACTCGACCACGGTGTCAATGAACGAAAGTATTCACTTCAAGATGTTATCAAATGGGTATTGTACGCCTTGTTTTTGTTGGGTGTTGGGAGGGGAAAATGACGAGCACCAGGGTCCCTGTCCTCTGTCTAAGTTCATTCAGGGTAGTGAAGTGACAGAATTGAATTAGAGAATATCGAGTCTTTGTGGCTGCCGCTGTGAGCTTTGTAGGGGCTTGATATTGTAGGTTGAGGTTCTTAGTATTGTAGTTGTGTGGTGAAAGGAAAGAGCTTGAGTGGATACGTTCGATGATAATGAAAGCGTTCAGATGGATCGTTCGTTCGTTACACAATAGACATGATTGTACCCTTGAACTGATGACGCTGTTGAGGAGGATTCATGTACGTACGATTGTCCAAGTGGCGCCTCAATCGAAATGGGCCTATCGTGGGTCAAAGGGGGCCGATACGGACTTTGCTGTCGAGTGTTGTGGTATGTTGCCGATTATAACCGTTTGCCGTCAGCGCAACACCACATGCTCATACATGTTGCCACTGTCAGGAGACTTTCATCAGGCATGGCGAGCTGCTCTTCTGTCACCTGGCATATATGTTGTACAAGCTAGGTGTCATAGCTCCAGGTAACAGGCCCGTGAAACTTCCCACAACACAACCTGGACTCGGGCAAAATTCCTAATTTGCTTTTCGCCTCCAATCCGTTTTGGAAGGTCTGTCCTTGATAAAGCTCATCATACGGTAGGCTGGAGCGAGTACCAATTGACGCCTATCGTTTCATTTACGGACGCAGAGGCACCCGCATCGCAAAGCTCCGGGTAAGCTCTGAACAAGCATTGCTTTGACCTGCCTCTTCCATGTTCAAAAATCAAGAAGGAGGATAAATGCATCGCCTACCTATGGGGAAGGTGGCGCCAAAGCCCCGAATAAGTATGTTCTCGATCCTGAAGTGAGAGATTACTGCATTCGGCCGTAGCGCGCGATGCTAGCAACATTCCAGGAGCAGCTTGGTGTGTCTTGGCATCATTCGACCTAGGTGAATTAGTGACTAGCGTGTTCGGCAAGTGGAAACGCTAGTCTTTATTGAAGTAAAGCGTGATCTGACGGAATAGCGTTCCCGGCCAAGGTACATTTTGTTCGATTAATTCACACCTACTCTACTATCTAGAGCTATTTGAAGAAGTACACTCATAAAGAATGATGCAAGGCGTGGGCAAACTATACATATCTACATCTTGCGCACATTTTCGACGACATTCTTCAAGATGCTCTCGTACAACACATTGGTCCTACGCAAAGACTACTGTGTCAAATCTTTGCGCTTACACGACAGCTGCTCCGGTACAGAGACCTTCTCGGATCAAGAACATCCTCATTGCCTCCACCATTCTTCTGGCGGCTGGACTAGGCTATAATTACATCACTAACACACGCGCTAGCGTCCATCGGTGGCTCGCAGTACCCCTGATTCGAGCCTTATGGCCCGACGCAGAGGACGCTCACGAAAGTGGCGTTAGACTTCTCAAGGAACTTCACCGGTTTGGCCTCCATCCTAGGGAAAGGGGTCGACTAGACGACGCAAAAGACCTTGAGACAGAAGTTTTTGGCTATACTCTGGTCAATCCGCTGGGTATCTCAAGCGGTCCAGACAAACATGGAGAGATCCCGACTCAACTTCTAGCACTTGGGTAAGTAAACCTCGAAGCTCGCTGTCCTTTATTCGCTTGAGACATATCGTTCTAGGGATCACGGTGCCTACTGAACGAAGCAATACTGACTCCGATAGTCCAGCGGTGGTCGAGGTGGGTGGCGTAACCCCAACTAAGCAGAGTGGGAATCTCAGACCTCGAGTATTTCGAATCGCTTCTCAACAAGGAATGATAAATCGTTACGGTCTTAATTCGGACGGAGCGACGCTTGTAGCTGCTCGACTGCGGCAGAGGGTCCGTGAATTTGCTTATAAACAAGGATATGGACTTGACGAGGATGCCGAGCGATACGTCTTGGATGGTGATGCCGGTGTTCCTCCAGGATCGTTAGTGAAAGGCAAGCTTTTGAGCGTGCAGGTTGCGAAAAACGATTCTACACCAGAAGGAGACTTAGAAGCGATCAGGCGAGACTATATTAACGCAACAAGCTTGCTTGCCAAATATGCAGACATTATCGTGGTAAATGTCTCTTGTCCCAATGCACCAGGCTATCGGGATCTTCAGCAAATCGAGCCTCTGACAAAGATACTTACTGATGTTGTCGCTGCAGCTGCGTCAGTAGATAGAAAGGTGAAGGTGAGAACAATGGTAAAAGTAAGTCCGGACGAAGATACGGAAGAGCAGATTGCCAGCATATGCGCTGCAGTATGTAGGTCCGGTGTGGATGGAGTTGTCGTCGGGAACACAACTACTGCAAGACCCGAAGGGACAAGGTTGTCGAAAACCGAGGCCCTTGTTACGGAAGAGCAAGGCGGCTACTCTGGTCCGCAGCTTTTCCATCGCACCGTAAGCCTTGTGAAAAATTATCGTCGGATACTAGATTATCCTTTGCATGATCAAAACATATCGCAGCAAAGGCAGCTGCAACCTGATGAGGCGACGGCCATCAGGATCAAGGCGTCAGTCAGACGCGATGAACAGAACCTAAAAGAGGCTTCCGACGAGCCAATCAATCAGCCTCTAATACGCGTCCCGGAGAGGCATTCATCACCCACGACAGGCGGCATAGGGTCAGATTTTACTTCTGCTCCTGCTTTAACCTCTTCGCAGCACCTCGAGCAATCGTCCACGGCAAAAGTACCTGCACAGCCAGCTACACTCACCTCAAAGATTATCTTCTGCACCGGGGGAATCACCAATGGGCAGCAAGCATTGGAGGTACTAAATGCTGGGGCTTCGGTGGCTCAGATATATACTGGTATGATCTTATCAAATATAAAGGCGCTATCTGCTGACGATTAGTACAATAGCTCTTGTTTATGGTGGTGTAGGGAAAATAACCTCCATGAAGCAGGAGATGAGGCATGAAATCCGAAAGGCCCTCAAGTCAAATGTCTGACCGAGAGGGGCAGTAGACAGGAAAAGTCACCTGGAATATGGTAGGGTTGTCGCGTAGTTTTAGCACCTCCTAGACTCTGGCAGAGAAATTTGTGTTATATTACAAAGTAGATGCAAATGTTGATTGTTTTAATGTATTCAGCTGATTTTAAAGGTATCTTTCAAGGTATTTCAAGATCTCAGCCCCCCCTCCTCTTTTCTCTCGAAGATTCACTTATCTTCAACACTCCCTCGGCAAATTTAAATTTAAAGTTTTCTTCACCCACACGGATTTTATTACTCACAGTCTTCGTCCTACAAGTTAATTATCTTCTCTAAAAGCTCTACTGCACTCTGTCAACCCTCGCATCAAGAGGCATCAACATGGGTGTCGTCACGAGAAGTAAGAAACAGAATAGTGGGAAGACGGTCAGTAATGTCCCGGTACCCTTATCCCCATCAACCATTTCCAGAACCTCCATTGACAGGCTTCAAAAGTTGCCCCCATCAAGCGCATCTAAAACACACTTCGATAAAGCTGCAGGCCAAGTAAGGCTCTACATCATCTCTATTATCATCTCTATTTGCGTCTTGCTTTGCTGATAGGCCTCTATAGAAGGGAAAGTCTGTCCGTGGCAAGCCGCCACCATGCCATGTATGTGGAAAGCAGTTCCGCAATACACTCTATCAGGAACAACACTACAAATCACACACGAAAACGACCCGCATCCCCTGTCTCGAACCGGGATGCAATAAATTTTTTGAAAAACGGAGAAATTTACGTCTGCATCAACAAGGAATTCATCAAAGGAAATGGAAAGTCGATTGCTCCGAATGTGGAAAACCCTTCCTTAGTCGACGCCACCTGAAAGACCACATGGTAGTGCATATTAATGACAGAAAAAACACATGTGATGTTTGTAAAGCGCCATTCTTAGGCATCGACAGACTTCAAACGCATATGCGGAGAAAGCACGAAAGGATACAGGATTTTTGCGCCAAATGCGAGATCAATATTCGTGGCCGGGAGACAATCGAGGAGCATATGCTTCGTCATGAGACTCGGCCAGACCTTGTTTGCCGTCACTGCGATGTCCTCTTCTCCAGTAAAGCTGCCGTACGAGACCATCTCCGTTATATCAATGGCGAGACGCCATTCCCGTGCGACGAGTGCGATCGAGCCTTTAGCTCTCATAGCGATGTTGGCCAACACAAGGCTAGATATCACGGACACAAACAATATGTCTGCGATGTCTTGCATTGCGGCAAAGCCTTCGCGGATCTCTGCCTACTGCGCGGCCACAAAGCCAAACACCATGACGGGACAGGCTTTGTATGCCCTATCTGCGGAGAAGAGTATTTCACTCCGAACGCACTCGACATTCACATCAGGGAGCATAAGGGAGATACTCCGTATGTATGCTCATTTCCTAGATGTAGCAAGAAATTCGTAACCCCGTACCGTCTCCATCAACACTCTCTCAACCACACCCAATTCAGGTGCGATTCTTGTGCAAGATATTTCGACACAGCTGTGGCAAGACACCAACACAAACAGACGTGTCCAAGATACGTGTGCTCGAATTGTAGAAAAAGAGGACCAAGCGATGAGTATGAGAATCATAAAGCAGCTTGCAATCTCAGCAAAATTTGGAAGAACGGATCAAAGACCATGACCGTTGAAGACTTTCAAATAGGTGCGACCACGTTGCAGGAATATTTAGAGGCCAACAAGATTGAGGTCAGTGACCAAGCCGATAGATTTCGATCATTGTGGGAATCCAAGTCGCCCAATCTGTTTTTGATTGATACCGAGTTCGCTGGCGACTTGTTGCTGGAGATATGCGTTATGAAAGCAGACGGAGAGGTAATCGTCGATACTATCGTCAATCACCAGACTCAGATCCAAACATGCTGCGATCGAGTGGACTACGATATGCGTAGTTCAATTACCAAGGTCTATGGGACTGACAGAGATCAATATACTCCAGGCATGACGATGGAACTAATTGCAGAAGCTTTAGTTGATGGAGGCTTTGGTCCGGAGTCTGTTCTTGTAGAATGGTCCTCAGGTCGCTGTGATTATTGGAAGATTTTCAATTTACTTAACCACGTTGGTCTGGAACATCTCATGCCTCCCAGAGCCAATAGTTGGCAATTCTTGTTAGATTGGAGCAAAGTGGTAAAGAAATCGAGATCGGCTTTAGACTGCCGCTTATCAGTACTTTATCTGGCGCTACAGCCTGGCGATACGTGGTTGCCACGGCACGCACACCGAGCCGGGCCTGATACGTTGATGCTGCTGAGGATGATACAATTGTATTTTGACTATGTCACAAACCTGAGGCAGAAAACGCAAGCAAGAATTACGGACTTCTTTCAGGGCCGGGGCACATCCGATTCATCTACCATCCTGGAAGACTTAGGCGAGATCGACTAAGATCCTGTACATACGTAAAGTTATGACAAGTGAGGTATACTCTTCCGTCTTAGCCATTGAGTGCCTCTAACTTCATTTAAGCTATCCCATGTCCTGGCACGGCATCCGTTTTAGGGGTTTCTGCCGAGGTACAGCCGAGACGGATGCCAGAGTTGCCAGGACATGGGATAGTCTACGGTCGAGCTGGTACGAATGCTCAAGACGAGATGCAAGAAGAGATAAGGAAGAGCCTAGAGGTCGAAAGTCCATAGAACACAGGCATAGTATTATGACTGATTCATGATGTGGAAAGAAGATGCCTTCTCTACGTATATGAATTCTGCCTAAGTGCGTAGGGTGCGGAAGCCTTCCGCAAGGAAGGCGCGCTAGACGAATGGCGCTATTGATAATAGCGATAATAAGCAAATGCCTATAGCATATAAGCGAGTAACTTAAGAGCGATTTACTATTAATAACTTATAGAGGTAGAGGAAACCTATAAGTACTATAAACTAATAATAATAATATATACTAACTAGTAAGCTACTCGCTTATACTACTAAAAACTACTAGGATAATAGCTATTTTCATAGATATTAAGGCGTAGTATATATATAGAAGATACTAGTAATAATTATTTCTTATAAGTATATATATATTAATCCTTATCTCTTTAAGTTCTTAAGACTTTACTCTTAGATAATTTAATAAGAAAGTATTTATATAATAAAAGTTTAAAAATCTAGAGTATATTAGATAATAGATATAATACTTCTCTTTATAATAATTCCTATTATTAATAAAGGCTAGTTAAAAAAAATTATATAATTATATTTTAAAAGGATATATATATAGTATTTATATTACTATATAAAGCTTGTATTTAATTAATACTAGAACTATAAGCGTATATTTTAACTAATAATCTGAACCTTTAACTAAGTAAGAAGCGCCTGGTAACATTCGGGCCTGTAAGTATTCGTAGCTATCGGGATATGTATTATTAGCGATCGAGGAAGTCTTAATAGCAGAAAGGCTTAGATAGTAATTGACTTGATCGACTTGAAATAGTACGTTTTAATTAAGTCGTGCCTATGTAGGTATTAATAAGGCTATGATAATATGTACAAGACAATAAAAGATATGCTAGGATTATTAAAAGCAGCGATGAATTTGGGTGGATCGAAGGTCAGAAATTTAGGTCGAGGTGCGTAAAACGGCTATGGCAGATCCGATTCTAGCGGGCTTTCCACCTTCTCTATATGGTGGCTTGGCATTGTCTGCGTTAGTATTGTTCCTGTCAGAATCATGAGAGTCCTTGATACTTAGCAGAGCCACCTCCTTTCATCGTTGATCCTCTCCGCTGATGAATGAGGCGATGATCATTCGATGGTATTCAAGATTGGATGAAGGTAACAGCGTTGGATAACACAGTGGCATCAATCATGTATACACCTCCTCAGTGAAAGCATTCAAGCTGATGCCCTCTATCGCAATGTCCTCCTTGATCAAGAAATTCAGTGGCATATCCACCAAGGTTCCTCGGATAGTATGTAGCAAGTCTTTCACCTCCCTTACACCCCGATCGCCTGGTGAGAATTTCTCCTCGACAACATGACCCCATTGGTACTTTGCCGGCTTCTGTTTGCTCTTTCTTCCTTCGGCTTCTTCATCGGCCGCTTTGAAGAACGTCTCGTAGAAGGCATCGTAATCTTTCCATGTGCGTATATCATCCTGGGGCACAGGGTGGAAGATCCGGCCGAAAGCATAAGAGTTGGTTCTGGCACGACCGTTCCACAGATCGAGAAAGGTGTCCGACAAGGGGTCCATCACAGCCTGGTCCTCGCGTGAGCCAAAGTCGTAAACATTAGGTACGCCGATATGTTCGAAGTTCTGGTCTGGTCGTTCCATATCCTGCGGCTTGAGAAGGCCAAGATGTTTGCGGAAGAGTTGCCGTCGAAGTGTGGCCGCGAATTTGGCTGCCCGATACGGTCGGCCATTCATGTACGAGTCGATTGGTATGGGATCCTCAATGATAATGGCAATCTCAGAATCGTGGTCGCCGAGCTGAGAGCGATCGTTGAGATTGGCTGAGCCGACAATAGCGACTCGATCGTCAGCAATGCATACCTACTACGTGTCAGTTACGAGACTCAGCTCAAGCTTGATTCCTGTCACCTTGGAATGTATGTAAAGCTCTTCGCTGACAAACGCCTTGATCTCGGGGTAGTCCCCAGCCTTCCAAGGCGCATCACGGATGTCCCGCCCGCCAAGCATATAACAATCACTGACGCTGTCCCAGTCGCCCGTGTACAGACCCTGTTGTCGGGTCATGCTCGTAGTGGCTTGTTGGTATTGTTGAAAATTCGCTCGGTTAGGGTACTGTTGGCCCACAGCTTCCGCGGGAAGCTCGATGGCTTCATCATACTGTTTCCGAGCGTCTTCGTAGTCGACACCACTCCTCTGCTCAACATCGCGCATGGACCCACTGACATTGATACGATCGTAGTTCCTCAAATTATAGAAGCTGATGTAGTCCTTGGGATCGTAGCCTTCTCTAGTAATGGACTCCATGATACTGTTCCCTCCGCGATTGATGGAGTTGTACTGAAATTCCATGATTGCCCTGGTCCCCAGACTACCGTCATCCTTGAGATCTCCAGCAAAACCAGGAATGGCCGGAATGACTACAATGATCTTGAACTTCTCCCCCGCTCTTGCAGCCCGTAAGATACGTTCTACGATTGCAGCGCCAATCTTATTCCTCACCGGCTTCTGGGCATTCGAAGTTGCTGTGATGAAGAATTGATTTTCAATGTAGACGAAATGCTGGGCATTCTCGATAACGCTAATGTATGCGTTCGCGATGGAATGCTCTGTCGGTACTCCATGACTCCATTTGGTACAGCTTCTCACAATTTGGCCAGTGATACCAGATTGCTGCAAGCGACCTTGCATTCTGCCATGATGCTCGTTCCCTGCCAGATGCTGTTTGCCTTCCTCAAAGCGACCACGCATTGCCTCGCCTAAGCTTTGAGCTTCACCTTCAAGCTGCTGGCGGTGATGGTGATGATGGGGACTTCGCTCCGAGGGAAAATGATCTGCTACGGGTTCACCAGTTTGGGGGTTGGGAGCTGCGTCCAGGCCACGATCCGACTCCGGAGGTGGTGGGAAATACGGTTGAGGTATGTAAGATTGCTGACTACCGTAGGTTTGCTGGGTTTGCCCGTATTGTGAATGGGTCGGACCTTGAGGTTGATAGGTATCCGCGTACTGAGATCTTGGTGGTGGTGGCGGGTAGTCTCCATATCCTTGTTGGGATTGTCCGTAGGCCTGCTGGTGAGTGACTTGGCCCTGATTGGCAAGCTGAGGCTGGGAAGGAGGTGGACGATATTGTCCCTGCTCCTGGTACAATCCATAAGATTGGGTTCCCTGGGAACCAGAAGGACCCGGTTGAGGGCGGTATGTCTCGTGTGATTCACTCCCTGGTTGTGGGGCAAACGGTAATTGATGGGAGGTTGTGCCCGCTGCATTCTGTGTGAAACTGAGCCTAGAATACCTCACATCTTTCCTGACGTCGTATTTCTCATTGTAGATGAAGTTCCATCGCTCCACGAAGTGCGCTTGGAGGTCTTCTACTACTGGACCTGATAAGCTAATTGAAATGTCTGACCAGCCCATTCTGGAACTATCCTTCCGATTTAGCTTGTTGTTCTGCCAATTGGAGACATCCTGAAAATCCATGATTCTAGACAAACTTTAGCTTTGAAAGATTCAAAGGATGCAAAAGATTCCAAACCTTGCATTATTGTAATCTTGGCCAGGGAACACGATATCGTCGAGATTGGAAGGGTGGCAATCAGTAAGAGGATGCTGGTTGGTATCCCATCGGCCATAGCAAAGATCAAGACCTCCCATGAAAGCAATGTCCCCATCGATTAGACACAGCTTCTCGTGATGCGCCCAATAGAGAATGACGTCCTCATTCATGCCGTAGATTGCCTTGAGCCCGTCGGCAGGTAGCTCAGACAGTGTCTTCGCGGAGAGAGAGAGATGCTGCAGGGAAGAAAAGAAGGAAGATTGTAAAGTCTGGGCATCAGGGAGATGGTCAGGATGTCGGAAAACAGAGATATTTGGGTGCAGATCCTCCAGTGCATGTTTAGTGTGATAGGAGCAAACTGTCAATGGTGGAGAGATCAGCGGATTCTCCTTCTCCACGTACTCGAGAGAAGCAAACGTGGCTGCAAGACCCAAGGCAGCAAGAGACTTGGTCACGACGTCGGTGCTTCTTGGTAGGAGAGAGTGGAGGTAGTCAGGTAAGGTTGGAGACAGATACTTACGGGTGAGAGCCTGAGTCACTTCCTTGTATACAATGATATTGACCTTGACTCCACGCTGAGCGGCTGCCTGAAGCATTCGGTCTAGTCTGTATTGCTCGTTCCTCGACGGCGGTCTCCGTAGGTAAAGCTCGGGAGATAACCACCCTATTCACCATGGTCAGTATTGGAGTGAGAAGTGGGCAGATTGCGGTATCAAGAAGCCCTCATTGGCTCAACTAAATCATTGCTGAGGAGCAGAGCAGAGGCTAACGGAGGGATTCGCTCACAAGATACATAATGTATCAAACAACAATAGAATTAGGGACCATGTCAGGAGAAAAGATGTCGCCCACGCAATGTCACGCGACTCAGTGCCGACAGTTGAGATTTGGGCTACTTCGAGAAGTAGGAAGCTTACAATCAAGGATCCAGATAGACGTAGTGGCCTGCTCCAGCGCTGCTGATACAGCCCACATGTAGCCACAGCCATCCACGTACCATTTGGCGTCATTTCCTGTACGCTGGGCTGCAAAGCTGCCATATCGGTGTTGGTTGTTATGCATGCCGTCGCTACATTGAGCGCCGGTATGGGTATGGCTGTGGGTCGCGCCACCTGGTGCTACAGCAAAGTTGGGACCGATTTTGGCGCCGATATCGTTCACAACGTCATGAAGCTTGTGGAAGATGAAAGACCCTAGACCACCTGATGGCTTTGATTCACCACTTCCATCGTTCTGATCTTGCTGCTGGTACCTTCCACGCAGTTTCCGATATGTATCACCAACGATGCCACGTTCTCCAGCTGCTGCTCCATCGTAGTCTTCCCCCTCAGGAACAGTCTCTGCAGGATCCCCGTGGTAATTTCCATAAGCCAGCGCCTCATCCCCGCCACCGTGTTGTTGGCCAGACCGGGGATCCATGTTGTCCAAGTAGGCGAGCAGACGACCAGCGATTGCAAAATGTTCCGCAGCCCACTGTAGCAGTGAAGAACAAGAAGAGATAGGATTTAGTTGTAGGTGGGGAAGAAAAGAAGTTCCATAAGAATAATGAGAGACGATCTATGTAGGAAGGAAGCAGATGGATGACATCCGGGTCAGCTCCTCCCTGCTCACATCAGACAGCCGTGGCGTCCAGCTGAGATTCGACACACGACATGGGAACCTTCCCTAAAGAAATAGGTGGTGATTGATGACAGCCAGTGAACCTCTGAGCTGAGGCTGAATACGAATTGACCAATCAATGCTCTTCGCTCTCAAGCTCCTCATGTTGCAGCAATACCGACGGCCAACTTGCTTCAGCTCGCCTAGGCATATGTCATCTACTATGTACCTCAATCTTTCCGCCAACCATTGGGTCTCAGATGCCAATATGAAGACGGAGATGCGAAAACTGATGGTGGTCTCGGCCCTGGTTCACCAGCTCGTCATGGCGATCGTTAGAGCCCCGCCCATCCGACGACGACCCTCCACCATCCCTTAAAGACTGCTTGTACCCCCGCCCACTATCACAATGGCTTCTATCCTCGCAAAATCCTTTCCCAGAGCGTTTACAAGGACTGCGACACGTCATATTAGACGAGTACAACCCTTCATTATAAGCAGAATGGCCACTACCAGAGTTGCTACTATTGACGTAATCTTCATCCTCTGCATGACCAACAAGGATGAATGCTAATTATGAGCTACAGAGCACCCTCCGTGACCGTCTTCCCGTCCAATCTCATACGCTGTTCGAGGCCAAGGCAGCCAAGAGTCTTACCTTCGAGCAGATTGCGAAAGAATTGGGACGAAACGAAGTAGCCGTGGCAGCCATCTTCTACGGCCAAGCACAAACTACACCCGAGGATGTGGAGAAGCTCTCCTCGGTGCTAGGCATCGATCACGGCAACCTTTCGGCACAATTGGCAGGGTACCCTTTCCGCGGCCAAGTCATGGACATGCCGCCAAGAGAGCCTCTGATCTATCGTCTGTTCGAGATTGTGCAGAACTATGGGTACGCGTACAAGGCAATCTTGAACGAGAAATTTGGTGATGGCATCATGAGCGCTATAGCCTTCTCGACCAAGGTGGAGAAGGAGACTGATAAGGATGGGAACAATTGGGCTGTTATTACCTTGAGGGGCAAGTGGTAGGTTCTACCCTCCTATGTGCATCAATCAAGTCGCTAAGATGTTGTACAGGCTACCATTCTCGAGATTTTGAGCAAGTATGTCAGCAATATATGCAATGATGATGTACATAATTGCAGATCAAGTGGATAATGAATCGCTGTGATACAAGATGTTGCGCTATCTTCCGTTGACTGGCCCTTTTGCTGGACCAGAACAGCGCAACTCATTGGCAATTCGGCAAGACCCTGTGTGTAGAGCCTACCGATCCGAAAATGAAACTTCACTTTGGTGCAACTTCGACTTGAGATGCCAAGCCAATACTCAAAGTGCAACGAGGTTGGGCAATTACACCTTCCAAAAAAATCCAAACGTCCGTTCATCTTTGTTGAGTCCCGTTATTGTTAGGCAATTCCTTCCCACAGTCTCCTTTGAAGAACATGATCGTCATGATAGACCAGCTCGGTGAGGTCATCCTGGATGTGTTGTTATGAACGCTTCTGCGCCATCTACCTGGTAAATGAAGTGAGGGGTGAGCCTTGCCCCATTATCTCAACACTTGATACTCACAGTGATCGTCAGAACCGGTCGGTGAAGAATTTCAAATCCATTCTATCAAAGCAACATGGGACAACAGCAATCGAAACGCGTCTCCAGCACGTCGTCTCATACCCTCTTTACCACATACAGCAGTCCACCCAACAGTCCTCATACGTCCACTACCCTTTGCGACGAAATTACACCGCCTGCACCGGTTCGAGAACTCAATCGCCTCTCAGACATCATCGACCCACGCAAGCTTCTGAACGATGAGATGTACAACGTCACGCCAACACGCCCCAGAGCATTGTCTCGACCCCTCACTGCCGCAAAATCTCATGGGCTCGAGCCTTCGAGCAGCCCGACCTCTCCAAGGACGCCGACGAATATCGTTCATTCACCGTCTGGCAGTGCCTTTGTTGCAGAGGAATTCGTCAAGCATCCGAATCGGCCTTTGGCTATGTGGGAAAGGCAGGAGAGGGTGATTCAGGGGACGAGAGAAGGCATCTTGAGGTTCGAGGCTGAGAGTCGGTCAGGCAATCGGAGTAGGCAGGGTGTGAGGAGCAGGCTGGGAAGTGTGACTAAAGAGGGTGGAAAGCGACGACGCTGGTGGTGTTGTGGATGTTGGACAAGGTGAGGCACCGTTCAGAACAGAGGATAGCCAGATGATGGTGCCATGGTCGCCGTACAGAGTGATCACAATGTTCTTGATGACGGGGTTGGAAATGGCTGAGAACTGGGCGTTTTGTATGCGGATTATCTTCCGAAGTGAAATTCCTCGCATGCATTCGAGATTCGGGGCTATACCTTCTCAGCACAACGATCACCTTTCCCTCGAGGCAAGCAGGCTGAATTTTATAGGAAGTGGCAGCGATAGGTCACCATAGCCTGCATGAAAAATCTTAATGATTCGGGAATCTGGTATTGTGCATCGATGTATATCTAACATATCTTCCACATCGTAGTCGACATCCGAGGTCCGACTATCGACGAAAGCGAGAATTCATGCAGTCTGGTATCGTCCCATTGCCACTGCTGTCTGCATTGATAGATAGCCATCCGGCCTCCATTGTTGAATAATGCAGAATATATTGCTTGGCATGACTAATTCATGTACATAGACTTCCTCACCTACATACAACCTCAGACCTTTTCAAGTCGAGCCCATGCGACTCGTCAGATCACACAGTGAGCAATCCAAATAATCGAGAATGGAAGGATAGAAGCCGGCAAGGTTTGGCAGAAGCAGGTTTTCGTCAAACCGAAAGTCTCAAAGTGACGGACATTCTTCTCTCCTCTAGTCACTTCAGACTTTGTGACCCTTTTGTGACATCCAACTTCCGCCGATTCCTTCATCATCAACAAGACGAAAGGTCACTAGAGCAGAGGACGCCTCCTTCCGACAAGCAGAGCAGTGGCAGCATCACCAACAGCAACAACTTCAAAACATGTCGTTCTTCGATCAACAAAATGAACCAAAGAAGCGGGACGCTGATCCTCGCGTTCGTGCGAGTGGCTGGAACACCAAAAAGCTCGGTGCATATGGCGACGAATCATACCGTCAGAAGGCCCGACAAGCTCAAGCCAATTCTTCCTCCATCGTTGGTGGCAAGATCGTGAAACCAATTCATGCTGAGCCACGAGCCACGCTACCCTCCAATGTCCACGGCCTTCACAGCAATAGTAACGCCAGCCAGTCATCTCGGACTGGGTACACCACCCTCGGCACCGAGCGTCAGAGGAACCCTCCTATAGGGGCCACCAACTTTGCAAAGAATGCTCCAAGCGGGGTCCTTCTTCAGCCATGGACATCTGCGGTCAAGGATACTGTTCAGACGTCCCCTGCAAAAGAAAAGGAGAACGTCTTACCGCCTCATCTACGTCGAGCAAGCACTGCAGGTGGTCCTAGCGCACTCTCAGCCCCGAGTGCTACTGTGGCTCAAAAGACCTCCAAGCACGGCACTCGAGCTGCTCCTTCAATGAACTCGGGTACGGCTGTGAAATCAGCTAAACATTCGAGCAGATTCCCATGCTTCTATGAGTATTGTACCGAGGGCTTTGAGCGGGAAAAGGATCTGAAGGTGCATAAGCATGAGAATCATAACTATTGCCGTGTCTGCGATGAGGACTTTGATTCTTTTGATGAACTGCTCTACCACAAAATCAACAGCGAGTTCCATATCTGTTGCTGCGTCTGCGGTGACGACTTTCACAGTGAGGGAGGCCGTGACCACCACCAGAGACAGGTAAGCAACAAATCGTCCTGCGATTTTTGGGCTCAGCTCATGGCACCAGATCCACAGCACTCCACAGGAATGCAAGTGTGTCGGCTGCGGACACATATTCGAGAAAGGCTCGGGACTTGTCGACCACATCTACGCGAACAAGTGCCGAGACCGCAGTGATCGCATCCCCAAGCTCGTCAACGAAGAGACGATCAGGAAGCAAAGGGCTCAGGCTGCCCTACACTTGGACATCATGTCCCATCTTCCTAGCAACACGGCGCGCTTGATTGCAGACATGCAACCATCGGAGAGTAGCATCCTGTCCGACGATGACTCTGTTGCCGGTGTCAGCCTGGAACCTAAGCACCTCCTAGATCTCAACGAGTCGATGGATGGAACTAGCTCTGCGGCTTCATATCAGGCCGGGAAAGATGGCGCACTGATAGACGTGTTCGATTCATCCGACGATGGGACCGTGATCCCAAGGAAGAGCCGTCATGACATAAATTATCCAACCTTGGGAGAAGCGTCGAAGGTACAGGGCAAGCGCAAAGAGCAGGCCGTCATCGATAGACTAGAATCCCTCAGCGTAGGCGGCTCAACCTCCGGGGTTGGTGCCACAATGATCAACTGCCGAGTCGCTGGTGATGATGGCGAAGTGCATGTCATCAAGACTGACTGGGACCACCTGAACTTCACCCGCCACGCAGTGGATGGTTATTATCACTGTCCGTTCAGCAGATGCAGGTATGTTCAACCAAAGCCATTACCCTGATCATTATCAAACATTGAGTACTAACCGTCGAAAGTACCACTTCCCTCGATGTCAACGACCTAAAGCGACATCTCACCTCGGGCATACACCAAGGCACCGACCACCGCTGCCTCAAGTGTCTGCGCCACTTCAAATCGCCGGCCGCCCTGGTAGCCCACATGGAATCCAACAGCGAACGTTGCAGGATCAAAGAGACGGATCATTTCGGACAGATGCTGTCTGTGGTTTCTGGAGGTTTCCTCGGCGTCAGTGGACGGCATGCCGACGGTACCATCAAGATCAGCGCTCTTACCGAAGAGGAGTTGGAGGAGCAGGCGCGTGAGCACCGTGCTCTTCTGCCTTCTGAGGATGTGAATTATAATTGGAGTCTTTGATGGGTTTTTTTCTGCTGAGAACGGGTTCGTGGTGTATAGTATCCCCCTTGCTAATGACAAAGCTGCGACCACAGGGGCAGAATATGGCATATGCTAGCATACAGCTCGAAACCTCAGCGACCCAAACCGGAATACCCACCTGCCTATGTTCAATCAAAATCAGCACAAATTGGTACTCTCACAGAACGAACATACGAAAGCACAGGGTCCTAAAAAATCTCCTTTCTTTAACATCAACATACTTAGCAGCAGAGCAGCGGTAGTAGCAGCAGCACATAGAATAAAAAGATATACATACATGCCCCCGTCCCAATGACACCTACTCAAAGCTTGCAATGCGAAAATATGCAATGTCTACACAACAGCCCGTTGAACTTTGGAAGCTGCACAGCGTTGAAAGTTGGCATGGAGCATTTGTTGGGACCGAACCCTTTGGTATGGCGAATACTTTGCCCATGAACTCGTCGCATATTGTTGTTCCTTCAACAAGGTCCAGCATCTTCCACATTCATCTCCCTGATTTCCCCCTCCCCTCATCCCCATCCTCCCCCTCCCCCCTCCCGCCCCCAAACCCCGGAAAAACCTCTCGAACCCGCTCCATAATAATATCCCCATACCCCTTCCCCCCCTCCAGCTCCTCCCTCTCCCTCTCCAACCGTCTCCGCTGCCACCCGGGACCTTCGTCGCCCATCCACAATTTCCTTGCTATGCCTTTTACGCCTTCTCCTTCCCCTGCTTCTCCCGTCCCTTTAGCATCTCCCACATCTTTTTCCTGTCCTATATCGCCTCCCACACCCCCTCCCGCATCCCCATCCACATCCCCATCCATCCTTCCCCTCCCCAAAACCCCCATGACGCCCGTACTCCCCACTCCCCCAGCCCCTGACCGTCGCCTCGCGGCCCCGAACGCCAGCTCCTCGGCCGAGAGCGCAAAGGCGCCTGTGAGGGAAAAGGTGTAGAGGTCTAGTTTGCGGGGTGGGAGGAGGGCGAGGAGGGGGCAGGCGAGGAGGAGGGTGTAGAGGAGGGGGCGGAGGGGGAGGGGTGGGGGTGGTGATGGGGAATGTAAGGGGGGTTTTGTGGGGAGGGGGGAGGGGGTTTGAGAGGAGGGGGAGGGGGAGGTGGAGGTGGAAGGGAGGGTGGGGGGTTGGGATGAGGGCGCTTGGGGGGAGGAGGTGGACATTGTGCGGGTTTGTGGTGTGGTGTGTGGTGTGGGATGAGGATTTGAGGGATGGCTGGCGGAGGATGGGATTGGTGTTGGTATTCGTCTTTGGACGGCGGAGTGGTAAGGTTGGGTGGAGCGTGGAGAGTAGAGCGTAGAGGTTATTGCTAGTTCCTTCGACGACCGATCGGCTGGCGAAGTTTCAAAGCATTGTTGTTGAGGGGTTGGATGGCATTGGTGTAGAGGGCTAGGATAGTGGTCTGCGTAGGCGCTGAGGGAATTGGGCAATTAAGCATTTCTACCATTCATGGTATATATCTACATATAAGCGGTCTAATTTCTATCACGTGACACTTTGGCCGAGTGGTTAAGGCGACAGACTCGAACCTTCTTGATATCTGTTTCATTCGTGAGCGCAGGTTCAAATCCTGCAGGTGTCGTTTTCTTTTGCCCTTTTAAAGAAAAGTTCCTTTTGAATCCTTTTTAATGTAGGTATTTTATGTATATGAGGGTGTGTTGGGTATCACTGATGTGATGGAATATATCAATAACGTAGAGATGGAGGATGTTGTTCGTTCCCGCGGAATATGATGAATAGAGTATGGGCAAAGTTACGTTGACGCGCATTCTTGATATAGATACTAATCGAGGTCATAATCGTGTCATGGGGATGAACATTTAGGCGGATCGGAAATTTCGATCAGTTGCGGAGAGTATGTTGGGACATTCTGCTATATTCGACGAACGATGTCCCCAGATATATTACAAATATAGCACACAATAACTGTCCGGTAGCCAAAAATTTGTACAATCCGCCATCAGCTCTCCCTGATCTTCACCACCACATCCTCAACCTGCTGTACAGACATATCTACCAGCTCCAAGCCTGCCAGTGCCGCTTCTTTACTTTCCTCATCGTCAAGACTGATATCATCACTCAGAATACTAGTCCGAAATCTTCTCGATGCACCAGCAAGAGGATCGAGGAAATCGGAGAAATGTTTTCGATCTTTCTTCACCGCGTCGGCCAACTCTAGCCGAAGGGAAAGCGAGGGAGAGGAAAGAAGGAGATAGAGTAGATTAAGGACAGCAACATAGAACGACTGATGTGCTTGAAAGGTGGTGTAGCTGTCCATCGTGGACTGCCCTTCCAAGACCGTGTCGACATTGATAAACAAGAATGGCTGCAGTGTTTCCAAAGCAGCTGGCGTTGCGAATATGGATGGCTGTTCATCCCGCCTTTTCTCATGTTCACGTCTGTCTGCTGATAAGAGCTCATCCTTCAGCCAGCCAATAGCACTTCCTTTAAGGTTCTCAAACGGACAGTGCTCGAAGGTGTCGCGTATGAAAGCTAGACGGAAATGATCTTCAGGGTGGAGGTGGAGTAACGAGCAAGTCAGAAGGTGGGCATGGTAACGAAGAGCGGGTGACGGTATGCTGGCTGACAGTAGTGACAACTGTTTGAGTATGTTGTTGTACATTCCATCATCGTCTGAAATCAGTTTGGGCTGATTGTTGATAGTGAAGAACCCTAAAAACAGTACTGCGTCAAGAGTTGACTCTACTTCTGCTCCAGTGCTGCCCGTTGTGGCATCACCGACAGTGCCGTCGAGTATTGCTGCATACTCAGGGATGATTTTTAAAGGTGGTAATGATGCCGGAGCATCGAAGAATGCGGAAGACGCCGCTATTGTGGCTAAAAGACACAACGAGCCCGTTCGCGACAAGGGCACATCAGATGCTATTGATGGTAGCGCCTCCTCCTCTTCTTCAGCGTCTACCTCTTCCGGTTTGGTTATGACCGAAAGCAACTGTTCAGACTCTATCTTGAGATCTCGAGCAAGAGCCTGAATAGTCAGTGATGTTGTCGTTCCAGATGTAGCCGGAACATACCAGAATATGGCCCATGACAGCATCGCGTTCATGTAGGCTCCCTTCCTCGGCAAACAAGCTGCTGTAGGTTCGCCTCCCCGGTATGGTCTTCGTGGGATATAGCTTCTCTTGGTACCTACTGCACCACGCCATACCAGGAACATCCTCATCTGCGACTAGTGAAGTCATATAGCCTCCTGTGACATAGGTGAGGAACGACTGTAATAGACGAGATTGCAGGCCAGCCTCGTCTGCACCCAATGCTTCATTTTGACCTTCAGGAACAGGAGCAGAAAGAGGCGCCGAACGCATATGTACTGCGCTGCTGCTCTTTCGAGGTGGCAGCTTTGGCCTGTTCGTCCGAAGAGACAGATCTTTGATCAATCCTAGGACTGCCTCTGTCGCTTCAGCTTTCTCCGCCACTTGCATGTAGGCAGGTAGGACAGCTTGTAGAGACGTCGAGAGGAATCGACTGGGATATTTGGTTCTGATACGCGGGTGCAATATGGACAGCATCTCTAGGAGTGCTGTGAACCTGAGGCCTTTCGATGGCTGAGTGATAACATTTGCCCGATCAACAGGTGTTGAGGTTGTGTCGTTGGCGTGATCATGAACCTCGATGTCTTCCCTCTTGATGTCTTGGAGCCTTTTGGCTACTGTCGTTTCCTGCCCCTCTCCTTCGCTCTCGACTTCAACCTCTTCTTCATCTGCATCCCTCAACCCTTCCAAAAGCTCAGTAACCTTTAGGACAACCTCTCTTGGATTTCCTAGCCTTGATATATCCTGCAGGCATTGTTGCGACTGCGGGAGGAGTGGAATCAGTAGATGGACCAGATCCCAACCAATGTTCGCTGTAAGGGTCGCATCCTGCAGAATACCATGCAGCGTAGGCAGCTGCTGATGAGTGAGGTTGTACTCGAGGATTGTCAGATATGAGATGTAGTCAGTCTCTGGAGGTAATGCCTTGAGCAAAGGGTTATCCTCGCCTGCCATTGTTGACATACCCCTCCACCCTCCTCAATCTCGTCCCAGCCCATTGAGTTCCAGCGACGCTAGTTCTGGCGAGAGGAGAGCTAACCCGAAGTGGCAAAAAGTAGCGACCCAATGCATCCGTTATCAGACCAAGGCCCGCTCCCATCTCTCCAGCGGAGTAGCGACAGCTTACCCACTAGCAGCTATCTGATCTGCTAAAGCGGGATGTCAGAAGACATGCTCAGTATGCTGCTCCTCCCTCCACCCCAGTCGCCCCAGGTATCGTGCCTGTGGACCTGCATCTCGGGTTATTCACTGCAGTACGTCCGGAACTCGCATCGTTTGCTTGGATTGTCCGGTACTGGCAGCTAGTCTACTGAGAAACCGAGTACATCATGGAGGATGAAACGCGTGGGCCATCCCATATCGGTCCTGGGAGGATCACAGATGAAGATCGGCTTGCAGAGCTCGGTTATAAGCAAGAGCTCACCCGTAATTGGTCTCTACTGCACAACTTCGGAGTTTCATTCTCAATTATCGTAAGTGAATAAAGGAGTCCCGTGTCTCATTTGCAGTATACTATCCGAAAGGCTTTGGGATGAAATCCACTCAAAGTTTTGTGCTACCCCTTCACATTCGTTTAGCCAATAGACTATGTTGTACATTCCGGCAGAGCTGACTCGATACTCTAGAGTATCATCACCGGAATCACTACGTACGTAAACCATTATACCCGGTAGAATCAGCTAATTGGAATGTGTACCAGCCTCTTCGAGTATGGATTGACCACAGGAGGTCCAGCCGTCATGTCTGTCGGCTGGATTGTCGTCTGCTTCTTCAGTACATATTTCTCCCAATTCGTTCTCCGCAGAGCTCAATCTGACTTTTGCAGCTATGTTTGTCGCCCTTGGAATGGCCGAGATTGTGTCTGCCATACCAACAAGTGGTGGTCCCTACTTTTGGGCTGCCATATTGGCTCCACCTGAAAAAGCAGCATTCTACTCGTGGATCACTGGTTGGTAAGACAACACTTTATGGCGGACAGGAAATTGTCAACTTTGCTGTTCAAGCTTCAAATACTGACTACTGTATCAGGTTCAATCTTCTCGGACAAGTAGCAGTAACGACAGGCATCACATTCGGATGTGCTGGTTTGATATCAACTACCGCAACAGTCAACAGCGGCTACAAGCCCACAGCGGGCAAGACCATCGGGATCTACGCTGCCCTGTTGATATCCCACGCCACCGTGAATTGCTTCGGTGTCTCACTCCTGCGATATCTCAATAATCTGTCGGTTATCCTCCATTCAGTAGGGGTCAGCTGCTTTGCTATTGCCATCTTAGCTAAAGCGCCTATCCATCAATCTGCCAAGGCGGTCTTCGCTACTTTCTACGATGGCACCGGCCTGACTCCCTCACCCGGCTGGAGTATGCGGGCTTCGCCTGCTTATGTGGCTGTATGCGGGATCTTGATGGCACAGTACACCATTACTGGCTTCGACGCCTCGGCCCATCTGTCCGAGGAGACCCATAACGCAGCATGGAATGCGCCCCTGGGCGTGCTTATGTCTGTGGGCGTTTCCGCCATCTTTGGCTTCTTTCTCCTTATTTCCCTCCTCTTCTCCATCCAAGACTTCTCGACCACAGTCAGCAGCTCAGTCGGGCAACCCGTCGTTCAAATCCTCGTCGACATCTTCGGCAATTCAGGCGCTATCGCACTGATGACTCTCGTCATTGTCTGCGTCTGGCACGCTGGCCTATTCTCCCTCACTTCGAATTCGCGCATGATGTTCGGCTTCGCCCGCGACGGCGGCCTACCACACTTCTTCACAAAAGTCGATGACAGATTCTGCGCACCTATTCGTACAATTTGTCTAGCTGCTTTCTTGGCCTTCTTACTGGCCATCCCATCCCTCGGCTCCAGCGTAGCTTTCTCCGCAGCTACCTCCATAGCAACTATAGGTCTCTACCTCTCCTACGGCCTCCCCATCCTCATCGGCCTGATCTACCCCCGCAACTTCGTCAAGGGCCCTTTCAACCTCCGCTTCGCCTCCCGCCCCATTGCATTGGTAGCATGTCTCTACATCGGCTTCATTACTATTGTTTTCTGCCTGCCGGAACTGAATCCGGTAAACAGTCAGACGTTGAATTATACGCCTGTTGCTGTGGGTATTGTGGCTTTGTGGGCTTTCGGGAGTTGGTTCTTGTGGGCGCGGAGATGGTTTACGGGCCCGATCCGGCAAATTGAGGAGGAGCGGATGGGTGTTCCGATTGGGGATCCTGCTGCTATGGTGAAGGCGGAGCAGAAACTGGACGAGAAAATCGTTGTCGATGGGCTTGATGATAAATCGGATTGATGGGGATGGTTTGCGGTGGCATTGGTGTTTTGCGTTGTATGGTTGTCAGTTTTCCGGTGGACTGGGGTGTCATGTACAATGGCCTAGGATATTCAGTCTCGCGGCACTTGAGTTTATCGTTATGAAACCTTTTACTATCAGGGTATTGTAATCTCGCAAAGATATATATATATAATCTGAGCGTTTTCATTCTGTATTTTGTGTCATCGTAGCTTTGTGCTGGCGAAGTCAGTCTCTCTAGTCGGGGTTCAGCTCGGGCGATTAGGTTAAAGGTGATAGAATAATTATCATTATAGTTGCCATTTTTAAACATGGTAGGGACACTTTGGCCGAGTGGTTAAGGCGACAGCCTGCTAAGCTGTTATTTTCGGATGCGTAGGTTCGAATCCTGCAGGTGTCGTCATATTTTTTGCCCTCCCATCCCCTTGACTTACTTTCAAGTCGGTATAACCACATGCTTTTCTTTCTTTTAGCGCTTTTTGGGTTTTGTGGTACTTTAGATTGGTTCTGGCGTGCGTGGCTGGTTTAATGTCAAGGCCCTGCGGGTGTCTGACTTGGTGGGGCCTCTGGGCACTAAAGGACCCACCTGCGAGTTCTATCCCAATAGTCAGTGGAATTTAGAGACATCAATATATATCAATCCTATTCCTAGTGTCCAAATCCATAATCGTATCCCTCCTCTCACGCTTGGTCCCTACTAAGCTATTACATGTGCGATATCACGATAGGAGCCTCTTTATGGCTTTCAAGCATCGTAAAGTTTAAGGAATTACTGCATGGCACTTGTGGTAAGAGTTGGGAATAGACGACTTGCTCTAAGACGGCTAAGATTATTGAATGATTGTGCTAAAGCAAATAGAAGCCAGACCCGGGACACTGATTAGGTGGAACGCTAAGGTATCTAGTCTCAACCAGGTCACGATGAATATAGTCCGGCCTTGAGTGAGGAATGGTTTTACGAAGGAATATGTGTGTCCATTTCCCGCGGCATCGACGCTCTCACTAGACCCTACTGTATAGGATACCTTATAGATCAGCCCAAGTCCTTTCTCATCGCTCGCAGAAATCCTCTTCTCTTTCTCGCGGTGCTTCTTCGCCAGATAATATCATGAAACTTTCGGCAGGGAGTAGAATAATGAGCAAGCTGCACTTACAGACCTTAAGATCTCACTACTTTCATTGGACTCTCAGAAGACCACGAGTCTGTTAAGAAGTCTTAGTCGAGACACTTCTGTCAAAAAACCTGGGTAGAGGTTAGATCCGCTCCTTCTTCTTCTTCTTCTTCTTCTCAATTATGTAAGATGGAACGCGATGTAGCGAACATTCCGCGGCCAGCATTAGCTCGAATGCTTAGAAATGGGTATTTTGCATCTGAGGGTAAGTTGCGTCTGAGGGCTCTTCCGCCGTGGTGATAACTGTATCTCGTGGATTGCGAGTGCAGTGGTAGGTCATACAATTCTCACTCAAGTTGTCGAATCCTTGTTAAGCCACCACACAGAACTTTCGGTTGATCTGAAATAATCCTCCTGCATGATTCTGTTGTATGGAGGTAAAATGGTGTGTTGGCTATTGAGTTCTCTGCAAAAGCGGGTGACCAGTGGTAGATTTCTTGACAATGTCTTTTCTTGTGGCAGTACTCAGCATAATTTCAGAACGAAGATGTTGTGCAGGCCGGCAGATCTCGGCGGGAACATTGGGTTGAAACGGGCTGGCATCTACGATTGTATGAAGTTAAGCACTTTCATCCTAAAGGATATACGTATCCATTGTTATACGTCGATCAAGTTGTGGAAATAGCGAATTCTGCAAGAGGACTCGATGCCTTTCAAGCAAGAGAAACAGGACACAATTCACCACACTATAACGAAGGACTTGTTTTGGAGTAATCCCTACTAAAATCTTCCGACCAAGGAGACGACTAGAGGACCGAGAGCGCGGATACTGCAGACCATGCTGAAGTTGCTGATATGTTTCGTATTCCAGACAGTTTCAGCACAATTTCCTACAAAGGACCGACTACAAAATCCACATATTGATCAGCTAAACGCCAATGTCGTTATCTAATGTCCTATTGGAGCATCCCGGCCCGAAAATCCGAATAAATGGGTATCCTTGAAAGATTTAAGGACTCATGGGTCAGAAGCTACATCGAAGCTAAAGGGTTTAGATATATTGTCGCTAATAGAGTGTCTGCCTGCATCATCATACTTTCTCCATCGACGATTATGTTGAATAACACCTGTTCGACACGCCAATATGTACATCGTGCCAAGCTTGCCTTTGCCACAGCAGGAAACTAACATGATTGTGGTATTCTCACTTCAAAACCCTACACTCGATTATTCTTTCGCTTCCTCGTCGTATCTCTGATCAGCTGAACATCACAGGTTAGCTTAGACAAAAGCGCATTTGGAAAGAGACAAGTCAAGGCCGAAGGATTTCCCGATTTGAACACTCACCCCAGGCTGGGAACTTCTTCAGCTCATCGTAATTCTCGGCGATATAGTGATCATTGGCTATCCTGAACGTCCCCGCTGGCATATGAATCGCATGTCGTACGCCTTCATCATCCGTAAACACCAATTTATTTGGCTCCACAAGCTTTTCACAACCGGCAGCCTCCTCAGTCGCCATAACCTCACTGCCAACTTCCAATGCTAACCCTTCAACTTGCGTCGACATCGGCAGAGATCTTTCCTGAGCACTACCCTGGAAATAATCGCCTGCGCAGGTATTCCCCCCGCCTAGACCAATGCAGCACGAGGCTCCCGAGGCAGGCTCGCGACAGGTGTGCAAGGCGCCGCGACTGCAGCTGGCACGGCTGTATGAGTATAGGTCGTTTCCTGGAACGCAACCGATACAGGAAAGGGATCCGCACCAGGGACTGCCACCTCTGCAGCACTGTTCGGGGCTGACGTTGCCACACTGCATGTGATCGCGAGTGAGATCGCAAGGGCCGGGTTGAAAGAATAGCAGTTCGGTTGTTAGGCAGGATGTTGCAAATGCTATGAGGAGGTGGAGATGGCTAAGTGATTTACACATGATGTCAGCTGTTCAACGACGGGTTCATGTGGGAAAGGATGGATGGGAGTGGATTGATACGCTCCAGTGTGGGGGGGAAAGCACATTTATACATACTGCTGGGGTTCTCTGAAGACGGTGTTGGAAGTCGTAGCCGTTGCTGACGCCTATGTAAGGTTTGTTCAGAAGGGAGACTGTTTGACAATCACGGCAACACGATGTTGCTTGGCTTACCGATCTGGGCTGTATCAATGATATGGCTGGCCTTCATTCACCGTTCCGCGACGTATGATATGTAGATGCTCTGCTACGGTCCCCGCCAAGTTACTATACGTCCTGCGTGTAACGTCAGATATCGGCTTGGCAACGTTCTCGTAATCTCAATGGATATCAGAACGTGAGGCGAAGCGTTGGCTAGTCCTCTGCTCGTGCTATGCTTTAGGCGCGAATCAGAAGCAAGCTCATCCTTATGTGCTTTAGTGTTCATCCTGTTTACTTCCTCCCTTCTGTAGCCGCTGTATAACGTGCGACTCATCATTCAATGACCTGGTTAGGCACTCCATTTCGTGGCCGTGTCAAGGCTTAGCCGAGATGAGTGCTGAAGTCGCGAGACATGGGATACCCTTAACACTCACTTATCTTCCATGCGGTCGTGCCCCAAAGGCCTTTGTCCCCTCCCAGCTAGTGTCAGCCGACCGAATGAGACTTGCGCCTGGTTGAGCCTCGGTGGCAATGCAGGATTTAAGAGCACCCGCTCAGCATGTGCTTGAAGAGCCTTGATAGCAATACGTCAGCGAACATGTGTGAGGATGCGGTGATGTACACCATGACTGCTGTTCTTGACCCAGGTCCATTGACAGCCACGTACCTGAGCACGATGTCTAAGATTACCACTGGGATACATGCAGAAATAACCCTTGGCTTGTTGGAAGACTGCACTGTCCCCAGGGAATTATTTGATGTCCTGTTGACAGATTTTATACTAGCATTGGGTGACTGAACTTTTAGCACAAGGCAAGCCGAGCTACATCCTGCTGTCGACAGCACCTGAGCGGAAGCGTAGGATGATCCGGACACTCTTCGAGCACCGCTTAGGGGTTCACGGGCCTAGGGCACAGTATGATTGGTGAGCTGACCGAAACTTCATGGTGTACTGCAGACAACATGCCTGAAGAGTCGGGGAGAGACCTGGACTGGGGAAGGTGGGTGCCAACCCAGGTGGAACAAATGCAGACATAAGCTCCTTGCAACAACACTAGAAGACTTTTCGACTCGCCGATACGCTTACAGATTTTCATTTTAGGACTAGATGGGCATTGTAAGCACCCAGGGACTCCAATGAAGCAGTGGTTGCATGAATTTGGAAAAATTGCAAGCGGAAAGGATCATATTGTCAAAATTAGCCGTAGCCATGTTAAGACCTGGTAGAGTAAGGTTTGGAAGAGAACATTGACGACCTTGTCTATGAAGCACTTGCTCACCGATGCAGGCACATGGGCGAAAGCCGGACTGAAAGCATGGTCGCGCATAGTGCACACAACCACATCATATGAAATTCACTGAACGGCGTGATCACCTCTTGATGCTGATTGGCCTGACACCGTTTCTGCGTGCGGTCTTTAAATGAGTATCTTTGAGATTCATATTTGAGCGGCAACACTTGAGCTCGTAAAATAAGTGAAAGGTGCGTCGATCGATTGTTCATTGGTGCGGAAGCGACCATTCTCAAGTGACGAAGATCTTCAGGCGATTTACTATCATCCGAAAGTGGCTCCGGAGTGACTTTGATCGATGAAAGGGTTGCTGGTAATTTGTAGAGTTTCGCGACCCCAGCTTCGACAGCTATCACGTACAGCTCTTGTCCATCCTCGCTCCAGGCTATGCTTTGAGGTGACAGATACCAGCCATTCCTGCTTTGTCTTGTGGGCACATCACCAATAGCAAGTTGCGAATGGAAGTTGCGAATATCGTTGATCACTACAACCCGATTGCGATCGCTCAAATCCGTGGGATGCTGCTTCTTCAATAGGGCTGTTGAATCACCAGTAGGAGAGAGTACTGGATGAGAGCTTCTGCCTTCTAAACCGTTCACCTGGATGATCCGTGGATGTGGCGTTGACATCTCAGTGAAGCTTTTGAGAGGTATATAGTAAACATTGACAATATCGGGTGTAGCTAAGTGTTGATCGGAGCCTTTGGCAAGCAAGACGATGCCACTCGTTCATATATCAAAGTTGGTCGGAGAGCCATCTAGTGATGGCAATGGACAACCTAGACCAGTCCCCTTCAAGACGTTGATAAACCTTGTAGGGGAAATAATATACTTGAGGTAGTTTGGGTCCGAAGGCCTGTTGGTCATTGCTTTCTTCTGTAGCGTGGTGTACCATATCGCGTTACACACCTCAATTGCAGGACATGTACCTGACGTCTCACATTATAAGTCTCCATTCGGGTATGCTGGGCATGCAATTGCGATCGCAATTGCGTCATAATACTGATTTCGTAGCCTGTGAACCTTGAGGTGGGTGGCTCTTCCCTGGATTCTCCCAGCACAGTGGCTACTGATCGGCACTGAATACTGTTCTAGGGGCGGATTAGGATTCGATCTCATCGTGAGATTCACGTAGGTTTGCTCAGTGTTGTCGGCATCTGCAATCCAGATCGTAGTTGCGCCGAACCCCACCCTTTCCAAGCCATATGGCCTCCACAATTCGTGGGTCATTGGAGAAGAGAAATGATGTGTTATTCTCATAGTTCAGAATTCTCGTTTCACTAATGTTAGCATGGCTTCCAGGCGTTCGTGTACAGGTAGTGTATATTGCTTTAGTGCCTTCCGAGTTTAGTATGGAGGCAGAGACATTGGCTGTGGAATCAGTCCGATTGTCGAACTTAGATTCAGGCCGAGCCGCTCGTACAGTCATCGCAAGCCGGATCTTCAGATATTATCCCACCTAGCGGTAGATTTGGGATGCTTTGCAAGCTTTATATTGTCGCCTGACGCGAAAATACGGAGCGGAGGAGCAATAGAATTATTTAGCGAGTGCAAGACTCTTGAGCTTCCTTGGCACTGTACAAACCTACTTTATTTCACCCCCAAGATCTATATGGAACTCTATGTAGCAATCAGATACCTGACTTACTCGTCTCATGTAATGCTTTCAGTGTAAGCATCGCCTACGTTAACGAAGTAGAGCTTCATAGACTCAGTCTACGTTAATAGGGGGAGAAAATTAGGATTCATTTCCAAGCGTGCCAAGGAAGTGCAAGGGTATTGCACATGCTAGCTATAAATGGCAATCGATACGTAGTTCAACAGCGGAGCTCTTGTACTGCCCTACAAGCGTGCAACTGCGATGAATCGCAATGTGAGAAATGGCAGTGGCGGGGTTCGGTAGTCAGAGGGATATGATCAGACTATTCGCAGATAGTGGTAAGCCTTAGCAAACTACTTCTGAAGGCCACAAGAGCTAACCCAATGCCTTCTCCAAAATATAGTGTAAGGAGCGTCAGCCATAGCACTCCGGTAAAGAACTTCCGTCAGAGAAGAAACACAATGTCTCGGGACGGAGAGCCGCTCTATCGAGCGTACATGCGCGATACTACAGCCTACCTATGTTTCACTCTACTGATCACTGCAGTCGGGCCTTTGCAGTTTGGTTTTCACTTGGTACTATGATTCCAATATCGTTTTGATGCATAGTAGCTAATACGACACAGGCTGAGTTGAATGGCCCACAAAACGTCATCACTTGCGAGAAAAAGAGTGTCACAAGCGCCGCTGCCCGTCCTCATCTTCCCCAGTGCATCTCCATGAACACGGACCAATTCGCTGTCGTTTCTTCTATATATACTCTAGGTGGCCTCATGGGAGCCTTGGTTGCTGGACCTTGCTGCAACAGGCTTGGAAGACTGAACACGATCCGTATCACAACATTGTTCCATGCGATTGGCCCGATCTTCGAATGTCTTGCGCCAAATATTGGCCTCCTGTCTCTCGGAAGAGTTGTGTCGGGTATAGGTTCGGGCGCGTCGCTTGTCGTTGTGCCAATCTACATCTCTGAAGTATCGCCACCGAGAGAGAAAGGCCTCTTTGGAGCATTGACCCAAATAATGGTCAACCTCGGTATCCTCCTGGCGCAGGTGCTTGGATATTTCCTCAGCAGAGACAACCTATGGCGAATCATACTGGCCGTCGCAGGGGGTATTGCCTTCGTACAACTATTCGGGTTACTCTTTGTACCCGAAAGCCCCAAGTGGCTCGCTGAGCACTACAATCCCCAGCGCGGAAGGAATGTCCTGCGGAAATTGAGAGGGCGTGCGGCAGATTTAGACGAAGAAGTCAAGGCATGGAATATTGATAGCAGTAACGAAGACATAGGTATAGTTCTCTGCAATGGAGGATCGAAGCACTGTACTAACATTCTTTAGCGGAAGAGGAGGCGCTGCTGCGCGCGAACCCGGGTACACACCCAGGACCGAACCCCAAAGCGGCCTCAGCATCCATCGGCATCTTCTCCGCCTTCACGAATCCCAGCTATCGACCTGCAGTTATCGCGGTCATCATTGTGATGGCTGCTCAGCAGCTCACAGGTATCAACAGCGTCGTTATGTACTCAGTCAACCTACTGTCAGGAATTCTCACTACGGCAGCAGGGCCCCTAATAATCGCTTTTTCTGTTTTGAACGTCATCGTTACCACTGCCTGCGCACCGTTGGCTGACAAGATTGGTCGCAAGACCTGTCTCCTTTTAAGCATAACTGGCATGGGTATCAGCTCCACCCTACTAGCCACGGGGATCTACTACGAAGTGAAGGTCCTTATAATTGCAGCCACTTTGTCATTCGTGGGCTCCTTTGCTGTAGGTCTTGGTCCTGTTCCTTTCATATTGGCCAATGAGCTTGTCGGACCCGAAGCGGTGGGTGCGACGCAGTCTTGGGCTTTGGCCGCCAATTGGCTCGCTACATTCCTCGTGTCACAATTCTTTCCTATTCTGAATAAGGCGTTGGGAGGGCGAGGGCAGGTTTACTTCATATTTGCTGGGTTTGCAGCCTCGTTGGGGGCTCTAATTGCGTGGTGGGTGCCAGAAACCTTGGGCAAGAGTGGAGCAGAGGAGGTATGGGGTAGGAAGGAAGCAAGAGAGCGAGTTGAGTAGCTTCATCCTACCAGCCGTGTCTTTTGTCTTCTTTTCGGCCATAGCCATTGGCCTGTGCTCTGTATGATTACACGAACTTGGACGGCGTACTTATGACTTTTGGGCTGGTCGTTTTGCGATCTCCTCCTTGATAAAGTTGAGGGCAATGAAATGTTATGATCCTTCTCTCTCTGATAGTTGAAGGTTTGGGTGCGGATGGTGAATTGACTTGCTGGGAGTCACTGGAGTACGTTTGTCGGTAGGTGTGAATGGGCACCGTGACATGGTTTGAAGGCATTGACGTACAGCTGCTATTGATGCTTTTGGCAAAGGGGGCAGCATTGGGATATATCACTCAGTGAAGTTGACAGGCTTGCTTTGTCGGCCATAACACTGGTATGATGCCCCTCGCAAAGTGCATCAAACATAATCTTTTGCTACGATTAATTGGCGACTTTGTAATTGACGATAAGCCGGTAACTGCAACATTCCCGGGTATGCTCAAGGAGCATCGACAGCTTTCCACCTCGGCTGATGACCCATCTGATCGCTCCATTCTACATTTCACTCCTCGTGATCTAACACCAGCTGCGCAAGTCTCCAACATCATACCGCCGTCAGTCTTTAACACTGCAAGTATCTCGCAACAGCGACTGTGCATCATCTTCACCGTCTTTGGTAACAGGCAATCCGCCTCCAACCTCAGCATGGAGGACGATGACCAGGCGATGATTGACTGCTTACGCGACATGGCCATCCACCAACACGATCCGGGGCGAATAGGATGGTTCTCGCTGCCGCGAGAGATACGAGACAAGATCACCCTCGAGTACGTCTTCTCGAAGCCATCCTTCCTCACTCAGAGTCCCAGCGCAACTTGCTATTCATTCCGCAGACCAACCAAAAGGGAGCTTTGCTGACTCCAAACTCCCACTAACACAGCGTCTTAGCCCAGGACGAAATCCGCACGCCAAACCCAAAGCACATGCGACTGCGACACGCCGTCCCCAAGGCCACCCATCACTTCATCACCAAGGCTCTCCCGGACGCGATCTCCAAACGCCACGAAACCGAAGAAGAGAAAATGCAATTGCGCAAGATTCCACGGCACCTCCTGCATATCTACGGGCGGTCTTTGTTTCAGGTGCTTGGGGACCAATTTCCACCGTTGCGAAGAGGCTCGGGGCTTCAGTTGTTGGCGACGTGTAAGCAAGCGTATCGCGAATGTCTCGACATCTTTTACTCTAGCAATACTTTCATCCTGCTTCCTGGGACGGTGGAGCATACGAGAGAAAAGTTCCTGGTACGTGTGTTTCACCACCTCCATCCACCGACCTCGAAGCCCAAATCCTCTCTGTTTGTCATATTCTACACTGAGGGTAACACTATACGCATACTATAGAAAGCCATCCCGCCGCAGTACATTCAGCAGATCCGCCACTTCGTCATCGAAGTCGGCCTTCAAGACCTTACACCGCCCATTTTTGCTCAATGCCGCCAAGCGCTGAAGGAATTCATAGCGAAAGACAGTTCGCAAGTCATGGTGAGATCGCTACCTGGGGGCACCGTACCCCTCTCCGCACCTTACCTGGGCGTCTTATGGGGCATGTTTGTGAAAGCTCGCTTGCATCGGTTATGGGTGCAGAAATTTGGGATTACTTATCGCATTGCGAGTGGGGAAGAGGATGAGGAGAGGGCGCTGGCGAAGGGGCCGCTGTTGATGACGGTTAGGATGAAGGGAAGGATGGTTACGGTTGGGAGGGTGGAGTTGGGGCGTTGTGAGGAAGGGGGGGTGCCGGTGGAGGTTATGGATCTATTAGGGTTTGCGAAGGTGAGGCTGAGTTTCTTTGGGAGGGGGAAGATGCCTTCGATGTTGGTGTTGTGGGGGGTGGTTTGCTCCTCTTCTTTGTGAGCGCTTTTTGGAATGTTGAAATGCTGAATTGTGGTATTTGTAGGCGGCTGTGCAGAGGGAGGTTGAGCAGAAGATTAATGAGGCTGGATGGAGGGCTACCAGGGTTTGGGTGGAGAAGGGGAGGTGGAGGGATCATGTTTGTGGATAGGGATTGGTTCGGATGTCTAGAGGGGAAATAAGGGCTATTTTCTTATGGGTCATGGGATTGCTGATTTTTGAGTAAAATGGAGCGGGCAGGGGTTACGATGGGATGAGATGACATGCAGGAATCGAGAAGCAGGGTAGTGAGGGATGATGGACATTCAACATGTGTTGCTTTGTATGAAGGATGCTTGGTGGTGTTTTCGCTATCGTTTCAACATGGCACAAGCAGCCGTGTGAGCTGTCGGTTGAATTGTAGTGGCAAATGCAAAGACTCAGTGCTACTTTTCTTATCTGGATTTGATAGCCGCCCTTGCAATGGCACGGGAGGTGTTGATACTGAATACTGCTTGGTCGTGCCTGATACTTATTGGAGGCCTTTGGGGCGCCACGGCGCTAACGCCGAATGCGGCTAATCACCAATTGCGAAATCTTGGCATAATTTTGGATCTTTTTCCTTTCTGTGGTGCAATCTAATCGCTCAGCAATACATTCACAACTCTACGTCAATTCGAAATGTTGGAGCGCAAGACGGTCCACGGGCCTGGGCCAGAGACTAAAGGCGGAGGGTATCATGGTGGCCCAAAGCGGTGGACCGGAGCAGGGCCTGCGCCCGCTCGACACATACCATGGCCAGAGGTAAGAGGCCTCCGCCCTCGTTGGGAAGTGAATTAAGTATAGACCCTTTAGATCTTCAAACATCACATATCGGTCTGTGAAGGACATATCAAGATGGTTGACATGGTGCGAAAACATACTGTAGAGGGGACAGGCAACTACCGGACCATCATGGGTTGTGTGGAAAGAACCAAGCACATGCTCTATGAAGCCAAGCAAATCGCGAGGTCATTTGTAGGCAGTGCAATATAGGTCTTTTGACGAAAACGTACTGATGCATAGCAGGAGCCGCCAGCCAGGCAACGCGAGCAGGTGCCCTTGGGATCTTCATCAGCCTCAATGTATCCGGGTTACTCTCCTGCAGACCACGAATATGGCAAAGCTGCTGAGGAGCACGGAAAGGCAGCTACCGAAGCTATGAATAGGGGGGAGAAGATCAACTATGAAGGCCTGGAATACGAGGTTGGTCAAGCAAAAGGTATCAAGAAACGGACACTGGCGGCCATACGGGAAGCCAAGGCTGCAAGGGAGGCAAAGGGAATGGGCAGTGGGAGTGGGAAAGGCTCGGCCTCTGATTCGGCAAGTGGTCCCCCGCATTCAAAGCCGGCTACTACGAACGGGGCGTCTACCACAGCGGAGGTCGAACAACCGCCAACTGACGGCGACAATCCATATTTTGTGATCGATACCAAGCCTACTCCAGTCAACCTTTCAGGCATCTCTTCACAACCCACAAAGCGCATCGCGTCACCACCTCCAGAACCACAGGAAGGAAAGAAGCATAAGAAACAAAAACGGAAGCATGAAGGTGAGTTGCCGCAAGTACAAAACATCGACAAGGTGGACTTTCAGGATATATCGGAGGAAGTGGATGCGCGCTTGAAGGAGAAAGAGGAGAAGCAAAAGCGAAAAGAAGAGAAGAAGCGCAAACGCGAGTCCGTGGGTGAGCCTACGTCCACCGTGGGTGTTTCGGAGTCTGGCGATGCACCCTTGGAATTCGAGAAGCCCAAGAAGAAGAAATCAAAGGCTACGAGCGACGAAGCGCATGCAGATCAAATTATACCGTCGAAGAAGCGACATGGGGATGATCACGAAGAGTCGGATGACGGAGAGGGCAAGAAGAAGAAACGGAAGAAGAGCAAAGGGACCTTGGAGAAGGTATAGAAGGTGCTTGTGTCCGCTTCTCTGCGTGATGGCCAGCAGTGGTTTTGAAAAGACGAGATGTCCAAAGTATTGTAATGACCCAAACGGCTAGCTTGACAAGTACTCGTTCCCGGATCTGCTCTCTGCTATCTCACAACTATCCCACCCTATTTCATCAAGAATGAATTGAACCTTCTTCCTCTGTTTTCCTGCAATCTCCGTGTCACAGTCTCGTTCAAGCTCTGTCTATCTTGCATTCCTTGATACTTCGCCTCAGGACCTGTTGATGCGGCTACATGGAAGCATGGCCTTTCTAATAGCCCCTCACCTTTCACTAAGCTCCCTTGGCGGTATCGCTGGCGCTGATGAGGACTCACATCCAGTAACGGCTAAATCAATAATAGCCAGACTCCACTGCAACCGAGTCTACTGTCCAGCCGCTAATCTCTAAAATTGAGCCACTCTTATCTGTGAGGTCTCACATAGGGAACATCATGTTGTTACAACTCCGACACGAATCACAGAGCAGAAGACATCACTCCCCCAACCTCCTGCACAGCCTAACCAAACCCACCATACCATCAGCATTGATTTACAGTATATACCTCAACCTCAACCGCAAATAGACAAAAGTGACCGTGAATGGAAAACGCGACCTAGGTAGCAGAAATAAAACACCATATCTTCAACATCTATGCTATGATAACCACGCATACACCCTATCAACGACTAATAGCTCCCCTTAAGCTTCACAATATCTATTCCAAACAAGCCTAAAGTTGATCGTATCAAACTTCCACGAACAAGGAAACTTCCTCTTTTCAAGTCATGGTTCTTTCATAGGATGAGGGGGCGTCATGCGGCCTTTTTGATAAGATGTTGTGGTAGAAGAACGTTGATGGTGAAGGTATATATTCGACAAGTTTGGTCGAGTGAGTGATGGAGCGTTATTGCGGCGTGGCAACACGTTTTTGAATATAGATACCCCAATCCCACGCCATCCCCATCCCCAACACCCATAACCCCCATCCCAAACCCCAATCCATCACATTACCTACCGACATCATTAGTCGTGAAAAGACCTTCGACCCTACCTACATACATTCAAGATCATAATTGCCTATACGTCCTCTTATCTATGACCATCACCATGACCAACGCTATGTAAAGCGAGTGCTCTATGAAATACTTCATATTATCGGATGCGATATCTTCGATGATGATGATGTGTAATAGAGCGAGGAAGTATGACACTAAGGAGATGTGTGGGTGATTGGTAGGTTATGTGTATGGGGTTGTATATGTGTTTGTATGAGGTTGGCGTTGGCTTGTGTCACAGTTACTGCGATGCTACGGGGTGGATCATGACGTGGATGTGGGGGGAATATAGCGACCTTGCCAGTCTTTGTGTAAGGAAACTCAGTATCGAATATCCTGGCGCTGGTCGAGACCCCTGAAACGAGTGCCCTGCCAGGATATGGGATAACGTATTTCATAATGATGTTCGGATGTGGAGAGGAAACTTCAATATGAGGAAGTTCTGTCCGGCTATGAGATGTCAATGTAACTATCTAGAGCGAAAGGCGAGGAAGGACGCCCATCCTCTTAGTGATATGTCCACACGCTCTATATATATGACAGTATCGATTGCAACAACGATCGGCTCGAAGCTCCTCCAAAAAGCACACTCATGGAAGTGATACAGTCTATGCAAAAAACGATGCAAAAAGCACCTTCCCACAAACATCCCTCCCCCAACCATCTCACTTCCCCATCCCCACCACCCCATCCAACCATCCAAAAACAGCCTGGTTCAACAACACCGCAGCCCCAACCTGACAATGCTCCCCCGCCCCATCTGCAGCCTTGAACGCAAACAGCGTCGCCCGCTCCCCCAACGCCGCCTTCACCATCTCCGGCTGCCCCCTGAAATTACTCTCATTCTCCGCCGCGCCCACAAAGACCGGAACCTGGATGCGATCGGTAAGCCCCTGCAACGTCATATTCGCTGCCTTGCGCAGGAAGTCGTAGCCGGAGCGGAGCTTGAAACTCCATAGTCCTTGCTCCACGCCCCAGCGCAGGGAGGTCGGTGCTTTGCCGCTTGCTAATGCTGACGTCACCGCCGCGTCGAAGGCGGTTTTGTTGCCGGATTTGTACAGCGACAGTAGGGGTGGTGGGAGCTGGGCTAGGAAACCTTCGCCGGGACTGTAGACGCCGTCGATGGCCACGACGGCTTTGAGTCGATGCTCAAAGGCGGCGGCACGTGTTGCGAGCCAACCACCGAATGAATATCCGTAGAGGACTAAGCGTGACATATCGACTTCTGGCAGCGTGGAGAGGTGGTCAACGACAGGCGTGACCACCTTTTCCCACTCGACGATGAAACCTAGATCCTGGTCGCGGCGGACGGTCGGTTGACCAGGGCCTTCGTAAGTGATGACGTTCCACCCGCGCTCCAAGGCCGCTAAGCCGGTGACATGAAGCATCTCCTCTTGAGAGCCGTCGTAGCCATTACCGACGATTAGGGTGGGTCGCTTGGTATGTTGCTGGCTGTTGGGTGGATCGACAGCATAGAAAATAGCCGGGATATCGAAACCGTCACCTTTCAACGTCACACGTCGCCCCGGAACCGGTAGCAAAGCGAGAGCCTTATCAAAGCAAGCAGTCTGCTGCACCCACAAGTCCTTGATCGCAGGATCCTCCCAGTCACCGTGAATGTAGAAATCGGCAGCACGGTAGTAATTGGAGGCTGCGAAAAGATCGTCACGGGCGCTGATCGGGTACTTCGTGGCGTCGAGGCCGTCTGCACGAGCGCGGACTCGATTTGCGAGGGAGTGGAAGGCGGAGCTGAAACTTGAAAAGTTGCCCGGTACGATGGTGTTGGCTGCTGTGAGGACTTCAGCAACGTCTGAGCCACCGTAGCGGGCGTGGCCTAGGATGCGCAGGATCTCGAAGGCAAAGGTACTGTCGGGATTCAGAGGCAAAATCGAGTCAGCTGAGGCGGGCCATGGAGTGGTGGATGCGAGGAGGAGGCTGGAGATGGAGACGAAGCGTTGAAGGCCGTACATTGTGGAGGTATTGGGAGAAGATTGGATGATGCTTGTTTAGGTTCCGAACTGCTGCTTGCTGATGATGAACATGGCAGGCTCTTATATATCTCCTCTCAGAGATCACTCCAGGCCGACATAGATAGATTCAAAGGAGAACGCTGTAGCAATGCCGAGGCGGCACAATCCTCGCCGAGTACATGAACCATCGTCCTGGCGCGTACATTTTGCCACACCAGTCTTCAGCCAACCTTGTCAAGCGTAAGGTTCGCAAGAAAACCGAAGCAATCACCATGGATGCCTACGTTGTCGAAGTGGCTGAGTGATTTGAAAGTCTCTGTAGTGAAGCTAACAATGATCCCCGACTCCTCATCTCGCGATAGTTCCGACGGTCCGATGCCGGTCAGCGCAACATGATGGCGACAGGGCTACAAAGATGATAGAAGCCAAGACGGGATATCAGATCACCAATATATTGTTGATTTGTTGTGCCAGGCTCGCTTAGGAAAGCCGCTAGCGGAGTCGGACCCCCGTCGGCAACTTCAGGCTCGGCCTTTTGGCCAATCACCTTGTATGTATACTGTTGGAATCTGATAATCCAACATTCTTTTCTCCTTAATGCTGCTATGAGCGGGCCCTTTGGTGGAGAATGCAATGCCTTCGTAGTCCATGTTACCGGCACTTGAAGGTGATTGCTCTGTAGACCAGAGATTATGATGCGAAATCCACAGCCATTCTGCGGAGTATGTTTCGATGCCCTAGGATTTTCCATATATCCCACCATGAGTATCATCCGAGAGCGGCCCGAGCTTGTTGGGAACCCCAATGTGGAAAGCGAGCGCAGTGGAGGATATATGGCTAGAGAACATGTGTACAACATATGCGCAAACTGCAACAGAGATGGAAACAACAACTCGGGGCCAGACTGTATATGGGAGTTTAGATGGACAAATCGTTGCTGAGACAGAACAAGAGACATGGAGGTGGATGATTGCATGCTGGTTCTTTCAGTATGTGCACCTCATCGTGTGTTGTCACAGCTGGTCTATGTCTGAGTTATATATATCAGGGTGGGTACTACGGGCGATCTTGGAGATCAACAGCCCTCACACAGATTCTTCGGCGTTATCGAATCAACGCAGCCGGGGTAGCCTCAGCCCCTGACTCCCAACTTGAGTCAAGCTTCAACGCACCCATCGTGTGTCGCTACCATCATTGCTATCGATAGGATTGCTCGCAATACCCAAGCCTGAACCGGAGTTCGAGCTGGATGGCGCGAACATGTCATCTGTCGGAGGTGAGAACGCAGTATATGCATTGCGAACACCAGCTATGGGCGGCATTGAAGCTACTTGGCTTGTTGGTTGCGCTGTAGTAAATACTTCATCTTGCATCTGGACCGCATTATACGTGTCGCTACCATTAATACTGCCATTGATAGCAGTATCAAGACTAGTGGCTGCGCGTAGCTTTGCGTCCAACCCGCTGCCCTCGATGTCTAGATTCAACTGAATGGAAAATAACTCGGTAAGAGCGATTTTTCTTTGCAGCGCTCGCAACGCTGCGAGGAGAAAGTCTAGGTGGCCAAAGATTTCCTGGTGGTCAGGGGCTTTCTTGAGGTATTGTACGAAAACACGTGCTGCGACGAATAGACAAAACGCTATAAAGGGGTTCATCTGGAGTCATCAGTCGACACACAAGATAGCTTGACACTTCACTCACACCAGCCATATCCATATCGCTTGTCATGCGCATGATGTCAGCAATCCTTCGGGCCGCAATCATACAGCGAGCTCTACTTTGCTCAAGTAATCTCTCGGGTAGGTGATGTTCCTCTCCTTTGAATATAGCCGCTTGGTGCAGGCTAATGGTGCACGTTGGAATGGCGAAGTTCAAGAAAACGGTCTTTGGATCTTCCATTCCGCTGGGAAGCCTGAGATGATCGGGGAGGGATATCGAAGTGTACGTAAGCAGGGTATCTATTCTCTGGTGGCGCTTCCAGAACTCTCCGTTTAGATCATATCCGCGCAGATCCAGATTCGGCTCCGGGCGATGAAGGTGCGTGTGGATCAGCCCGAAGAAGTGGGCTGTAAGAACGACTCCAGCAAACGACGAGAGGGACTTGATTTGGACAGGCGTCATGGCTCCGATCAAGGTGGGAGCTTCTTCAGGCCTAGATTGTTCGTAGGCAACTTCGCTCACGGGAAGGGTGTTCGATACCTATAGTGCCACAGTAGCGTCAGCCCTCGATGGAAGCAGGGAATCTGTTCATCATACGGTGGCGTACGGACATCTTTTTCGTTGATCGACATAGGCCAGCCTGTTGCCATACTGGCATAACGATCTACGCAGTAAGCCATCCAGAACGCCCTCCTTCGCTCTTCGCATTCGGTCCAGTCTTTCGGTGGTGGTAGAGACTGCTTGACGTCCGCGCTAACGCCATCCACTCGATTAAGGCCCATCATAAGGACTAGACGAGCTGCCCGGCCTGCACTCATCCACGCTCTTGGGAAGTACATCATCTTGAATTCATACGATCCAATGAGCGTCCAGCATTGCGCGTGAGCTACGGAAACGAATGCCTCACCTGAGCCTACCATCTCATCGACTGCGACATATTTTCTTGCTCGTCGATAGAAGATGTCTTGGAACTCCATATACTTATCTGTAACGGTAGCGGACAGACACCACATGATATAGCGAAGGCATATTGGAGGGCGTTGTCCATAGACTAGATCCATAGAGGCTTGATAGCGATACTTGTGGATTATTGGTAATGATGGGTGTATTTTATCGAAATAGACCGAAGTTCTGGGAGACCATCAGCTTGTAATAAAAGCTGGAGACGAGACTCATACAGCTCGTCGATCGCTTCCTGCGTTGGCATTGGCTCTTCTACCCCCTGGCTGATCATCTCCCACGAGAAGTTTGTGTCGAGGCCAGAATCCAGATCAGCCATGATGTCCTGGTCCAGCATCGTCCCTGGAAATTTCCCTGTTGATGTGAATTGGTCATCAGTGGGCATAGACCCAAACAACCCTTCCGGTACTGAGTACTGTGTGCTTTCATCTATGCTCATAGAAGCGCCAGCTTCAACTTGCGGGTGATCGACCTCGCTTGGTATTGTATCCTCGTTATCATGTGTCTTGAGCCGGGTCTCCAATTCGACTGCAGGGTAGAAAGCCAAATCAGTCCATATATTCTACCCTACAGGTGTCATGCCACAACCTAATCGCGCTTCCAGTTCTAGCACGTAACCTCGCTGGGATCCTGCCAATGTCCGCGCATCATCGTATGCACAATCGTGCCCCAACCTTGCGCATGTTGCACACCGTGGCTTGTTTCCGTCGCACTTGAGCTTTCTCTTCCTACAAAGCACGCACGCGGTACGCCTTGTTCTCGATCTTCCTCCATGTCTGCTATCACCGAGTGCACCGATTGGTCTTGGAGAGGGGTCCGATTCTCTGAAGCTGGGATTTGGCTGGCAAGAAAAGTCATTGGAGAAAGCGTTAATATCGTTACTCGCATTAAGAGCCATTGCCGTATACATGACGAGATGATAACCAGCTCTTAAGATGTCAGGCTCTTGGTATTTCCGACCTGCTCCGGGTCGCAATGCCTAGAAAGATGCAGGCGTAGGCCTAGGTGGCTGAGTCGTTGGAGGCCGTTCAGCGTCTCCGTGATTGATAACTTATCCTTGTGTAAGACCCTGGCTTAGCGTATGCAGGACCCTCGCAAGAGTCGCAAGAATCTTGCACACGCTAACCGACTCAGCCTCGTGTTGCTCGGGCTTTTCTCCCTCGCTTGGATCTTGGCGAACACAAAGTACAGAATGCAATAGCACTCAATTCTACAACAGCCGTGCGTGAATACCCTTGCAACCTCTTCGCACGCCTAAGTCTTCCTCCGAGACTGTGGCCAAGGGGCAATAATGTAGTTCTAGATATCTGGCTTTGTCCTCTTATCTCAGTTGCTCCTCGTTCCCACTATCACAGCGATCTGCTCAAAGTACTACACTCAAGACGTCATTAGACGTACGGAAAGAAATACCAAAATCCATCACTATGCTTGGTACGTTCCTTGTAAGATGAGAATTAGGACGTGCTACACCCTCCACGTATCACAAATATGGGTTACTATCCCAAAATCCTGGCGAATCTGGCACTCGTCTCGGGCTGTACCTCGGTGGAAACCCCTGAGACGAGTGCCTTGCCAAGAATATGGGATACAACAACAGTACAGTAGTGAAACGCTGTACTACTGATCAGCCTACTGGTCTTGTGGTGTCTTCTCGTTCCCAACCGTTCCTACAATATGCAAGTATTTGGGAATTCCAAGGCTGACAGGAGGATTTCTACTTAGATATAGAAGCACTCGAATCACGGTAGGATATGTATTGATGGATGGAGACTCATCCGAGCAGTACGTGAAGATTCGTATTCTTTTCATTAAAGGCCCCTCATTATGTACAATTATATAAAGTCCGAGCGTTTCTTGTGCTTAGGAAGAGGTAGGATTCTCCACTTACTGTCAGGTACTACGTTGAAACCCCCAAAAGCGTCCTGTCTTCGACTTGATCACAAATTCTTCGAGATGCCAGGCTGTATCCTCTCCAACTTCTCTATCAGCTCCCGCCACACCCTCTCCTCTACCCTTTGTCCCTCTTCACTCAAAACAAAGGGGCTCTCATAGCTCACCACACTATCGGCCATATACTTCCCCGCCGTCTCCTCACCTCCAGACGCCGCAGCAACCAGTGTCCTACTTCCGACTTCCGTGGTACGAGCAAGTAACCACTTCAAAGTGGCCACGACGGTACGTACGAGGAAATTCTGTTCTTCGCGCATGAAGTCGGAGTAGCAGGCGCCAGGAGAGAGGGTGTTGATTATAATCGGAATTTTCTTGGTATTCGGAGGAGCGATGCGGGAGGCAATCTGGCGAACGAGAAGGACTTCGAGGAGTTTGGTCGTTGCGTATCTATTGGGGGAGTCAGTCGGGACGGTATAGGTGCAGATGGCTGGGGGCGCATTGACCTCTCGCTCATATTCGCAGTTTCCTTGTCATTCAACTTTTCGAATATGTTATCTGCGTTCCTTTCGCGGAACGAGGTCATGAAATGTAAATCCGAGCTGACAACCGTCAAACGAGGTGTCACATTATACTTCTGCGACGTCTCTCGTAGCTTCGGTAATATCAGTAATGCCAGTAGAAACGTGCTGATTACGTTCGTTGTAATGGTGCTCTCGTCTTCTTCTGTGATTTTGAATTTGGTCACCATCATGCCTGCATTTTCCAACAGCACGTCAATTCTCTTCAATTCTTTCGTCGCTCGTGCAGCGAATTGTTTGACGCTCTCATAGCTTGAGAGGTCAAGGGGCCATACTTCGATAACGCCAGATCGACCGGTAGATTCTTCGATGGATCTTTTTGCTGCTTCGCCTTTGGATATGTTGCGTACTGCGAGGATCACCTTGGTAGCGTTCAATCGGGTTATATGACGGGCTGCTTCGAGGCCGAGTCCTGTATTACTGCCTGTGACTATGACGGTTTGCTCTGCAAATGAGTACACTGGTGTGGGAGGTGTGACCAGGAGTTGTGAGTAAAGGAAACCTGAAAACCAGGACAGGGCAGACATTTTCAATGGTTCAGATGTAGGATTGCAGATACAATGGAAGTAACAGATGCTTCTTTTAGTAGTGTATATAGAAGGATGTGGCTTTAGGCGTAGAATAAGAGGATAGATCTGAAAGCCCACAATGCGGAAAAGTTCTTCTCTTATACTGTGTTCCAAGCTTAGCCCTTTCCAATGGGTTTTAATTCCGACGCCGTCTCTTCGCATGATCTTTGTGATCTCGTCCGCGATCTATCAAAAGTAATTCATTCATCGGAAGGGAGGCGCCGCTCGGGTAGTTGGTTCTTCCATCCGGCCACCGCCACAAACCCGGAACAAACCAGGTCCGGGAAGGGGGACGAGCCGAGCAAGATTTATTCTAGTTCTAGCGTTTGCAAGACTCCTGTAAGAGCTTGGCACATCTGGGATGCGAGAACGGTCCCTTGTATGCAGATCTAGACATTTGTCAATGATATAGTCATTGAACATTATCTTTCGCCTACTTTTGACTCTCTTGTTGATAAGGATGCGCTATTATTCCACATGAAAACAAGGATGATGAAGAAGAGGTCCTTTCGATGTCGTCCCTGTTCGCGACTGTCTGCTAAGATATGGGTATGGCGGTATGACCCGGGCTAGATTGGTGGTCTATGAGACTATTCGATGTATTCCCTTTTTATCAAGATCATGGTTGCTGTCTACCCGTTATCTTCTTCTCCCTCTTCTCATCAGGAAGGTAAATGCAACTAGGACTAATCGTTGTCATCCTGCGGAATGGAGGATGGAATTGCATTAAAGCTTGGCTCAACTCCATATCAAAGGAGGGAAAGAGGCTGGAGATCAGATGTGTATCTTGGAAGATGCAGAATGGCTGCGTTAGGGGGGGTGTAAGTGAAGGAATCTGGCATACCCTCCTGTATATCTTGGAATTTATATAGAGTTATACTATCTGATGTAGCAAAATTGCAAGATAGAAAAATCAGGCGACGATCTGACACAACAAGACCTTCTTATGTACATACGCACTCAGTCTTTGATCAGCAATACTACCACCCCAGCCAGAACCACCGTTCCGACCCCATGTCCCACTGCTTTCCCGGGTAGCCCGTGATAGCTCATGACCATCGTATCCACAGTCCCGGCCAGACAGCAGCACCTAATCGATGTTAGGATAGAGTGAGCAAGGGTCCTCTTATTAGAGAGATAGAAGAGAAAGAGCAAGAGAAAAGTATCCTGCCAGTCCGAGTCAAGAAAACACTGTCAAACGAAACAACAACGAGATTTTCCACAACCCATCTCACAGCCCAAACCCTACCCCCACCCTAGGATTAAAAAACCCCAAACACTCACCCCAACACAACCCCCATCTCCCTCCCCATCCCCCCCGCCCAAAACCCCACACTAGCCAACCCCAGCGCCAAATTCCTTCCTCCAAAGCAATAAATCAGTGGGACGAATTCCTTTTTCGTAGAGGAGGGTGGGAGCGGGAGGCCGAAGAGGGTGATGGCGGAGAGGGGGCGGAGGAATATGAGGAGGGAGATGAGGAGGCTGTAGGCTGTGAAGATGAGGGCGAGGGGGGGGATGAGGGGGGGTGGGGACATTTGGTGAAGGGGAGGGGTGAGGGATGAGTTGGGAGGGTGGGGGAGGTGAGGGGTTGAGGGCGTGAGGGGTTTTCTTTGGGGTCGGTGGATGGGTATGTGGAAGGATTGGGGGACTTGTATATGGATATATTCAGCAGTCCTGCACTTGCGTTTGGGTTCGTGATCCGATATCGCGCTGCAGTGGACATTTGCGGAGTCCGAAGACTCCGGGTCGATCGGTGAGAGAAGAGTGTTTATGCAATTGTACCCTTTTGAGACGTAGTATCTGGGGATACTGCTAGGAGAGGATGCTCAATATCTACCTATCGCGAATTAAGAGACCCATAAATCGGGCTTGAAATGTTCTTTTGATTGGAGATGAACGTTTGTGGTGAGTTGAGGATGTACTGCGGCAGTGTATGTTACGGCAGTGCATAGGTATCGCCACGCTAGCGCATCTGATCGCCTGTTCCAGTGCCTCGGCATTCATGTCCCCAGACGATCTATCGAATCAATATGGTAATCGTTTATCTAATACCAAGCTGTACATGATAGAAATGGGGACTCGAGATATCGCTTCATAAAGATCTCGACGTATTAATCCTATCGGTCCATGGAAAGGGGTCGGCTAACATGCTCAGTTCGTCGGTATTCTAGGGTTGATGATCGAGCAAGGGTAATATAGAATCGAGGAAGAGCATTGTAGATGAGATGCACAATCACTCGGGATAGTACGTAGGCTCGGTTCGACGAGTGCGACTCTGGGATTGGGGGTCAACGGCGTGGTGGTGCTATCGGCTACAACGGTATTGAGAGATAAAACCTGGAATTTTCACGGAGGGAATTCTGGATATGCTAGGGGTCAGAACATAGCCTCCCAAACTGGCCCAACACCGATGAATCCTGTCCCAGGAAGATTCCTCCTGTTGAGCCAGCCAGCAATTTGAGCTCTATTGGGCTTCGGGATCTGCCAATACGAAAGCCATCTAGTGCTACTGCATACACCATACGTGAAGGGATCCCTCAGAGAGTGCTCTCAGTCACTGGTTGTTTCCGTCATGCTTCGTGGAGCATGGCCCAACATTCTAGTGGGAGCAGCTTTCTCATCCCCAATCCGAATCCGGTTCTTCGAACGCTTGCCTCGTAGCTTCGTGTCAGGTACAATTTGTGCTTCCTTCAATGGCTGAAAGTCATGCTCAATAACCCCAAGATCTGGACTCTGTCTCTCCATGATAGGATCCAACCTCTCTTTATGTTTCCGAGATACTTTTCTGCGAACCCTACCATCAGGCTTATGACTTTTTGAATGCCCTTGGGTGTGTTGTGGAGAGTCCAAACGGCGACAGGTGAACCTGTTTTCTCCTGCTGTTCTGTCCCATTCTGTGTCCGATCCAGTCTCAATCTGTCCATTCATCGCTAGCACCGGTGCACGGCGAGGCCCCAAAGATGGTTCTTGGTCTTCAAGAGGCTCATCGGTGTCCGCCTCCAAGTCATCACGACCTTTGTGCTCCCACTCCTGGTCAGTGTCTTGATCCCACGGCGGCACTTAAATACATGTGTCAACGGACTCAGGGTGTTCTCTTGTGTACAGTAGACAGCTCCGCTTTGACTCAACGAGCGCAAGCTAACCTCGCTCGTCAATTACTTGTCTCGAGCGCTCTTCCAGACCTCGGCTGAAGCCTTGATAAGAAAGTCTAACAAGCTCGGCGATTTCGGTCTTCCCACAGTATCAGCTCAGCGGACGAAGGAGCAGGCCAGAAGATGTGCCACCTACGAAGTAGAGGTTGCCAGAGATGGAGAAGCTGCCAGATGACGTTTCATAGTATGAGTACCCTAAAAGATCCAAAGCTTCTTGACGAATCCAGCCTTTGCCAATCTCCGTATAAAGAATCAATAAATCTGCAGGAGCCAACAATGATGAAGGCACTAAGTTGAATTTGTATATCTCAACATCGTCGACGTAGAGTGCATGTCGCAATTCGCTTCTTTTCATGTAAACAATGCCACCCTTCGCGAGCCGTAGTGTTTCCAGGATACTACGACCACTGTATCTTGAAGAAGGCGGGAGGAAAGCATCAGTGCACTTCCAGATGTCTATAGTACGTACGTCTGATGTCTGAAAGGCAGATACCCAAGCTGGGGCCGTTGCTACCGGGCACTGACCTTGAGGTGGCGTATCAGCCCGATCACAATCTTCGGGACGCGGATTAGACTGATCATGAATTTGGTCATCGCGGCTGCGGCTATTGGTTCCTGTATCCCTCCGCGATGGCTGCCGACCGTGATGGGTCATCGAGGAACTTGTGATCGTTGTTTGAATTTCTTGTCGGAACCTTCCTTAAGCGATATTAGCTCGTTAGCTGAGCTCACAAGCTTTGAAGATTTTGTCACAAGCATCCGGAGAAGTGCATGAAACCCACTCGGCTAAGGTATCAATAACAGGCGCAGACCCCGGGGTCGTCCACTTGTCCAACAAAAACCGAATACCCCTCGTTGCTTCTTCCATTATAGGATTCTGCTCAGTATCTGATCTAGCAATATTGTACGATTCACGTTCGATGAAGAGCTTTGTACGGTTGGAAGGTGCCTCGAAATCTCGCGACCTGTAAGGTACTATTTGAAGTAGAGTTTCCGAGGCTCGATGTGTGCCCGGGCCTGCTGCACTATCGTAGTCTTTCGAAGGCTGTAAAGCAGAATTCATAACTGTGTCTGCCACAAGGTTGTTCGAATGAGCCAGCTCCACGATGGCCTTGCGACTGTGTCCTGATACGATCGGTGCTACCAGTCGTTGTGCCAGAGCTCGAGTCTTCCTCGTCAGATTGGGAGAGGCTCGAAAAGGTACTTTGGAAGGGGGTCCCATGCCGGTCGAGCTCGAGGTCACCAGAAATAGATTCTCCCTGATTGCTAGGTGATGGTGTTGCTTGACGCATAGCAGCCTCCGGTGAAGATTGACGGCAGGTTCCTGCTTCGGTACACTGCTCCGCGCGTTGCAACTCTGTCAAATTATTATGATTTTCGATGGTAAGATTCTTCAGGATATAAATCTCCTCTCTGAGGCCAGAGACCTGTTCGGAAGCTTCTCTGGACCTGTGTTCGTTAAGGCCACGCTGTCAATTAAGAATGGTCGAGCAACTTACTGCGAGTACATGTCTCCTAATTTTAATACCGTGATAGTGTGTATCATGACTTGTAATACTGACTGCTGCGAATCCAGTCTAGCCTCCAGTTCTCTAACCTGCGAACGTTTGAACAGCCATCGAACTGGGACAAGAGTCCGACATTTTCTAGATTTGAAAGTTGAACCAATCTCCTTGGATGTTGTCTTACACGAGCGCTTGATCTTTCGGATCTCACGAAGTAGGTCGTTGGAACAGCTTCCTTTCTCCGCTTCTAGTACTCGTCCCAAGTGCCTCAAGACTGCGGTGAATTGTGAGATATGCTTGGCCATGCTGGCAATCTGCTGGTGGGCATGACCCATGGTTTCAGCAGCTTCATAAAGACATGTCACGACTTTCGTCCCGAAGGCAGCAACGTCAAAGATACTGGCAATGAGGGCGAGCTCTGCCATCCTGCGTAGACCTTAATTGGTGGATTGAGAACCTTGACTTGCCAGACATTTTTATGGACATATATCCCTGCGAATCTCGATTGCCGCCGGATGCAGTAGTATTCTTTGCCTTGAGTGGGGTAGACTTCGATGACCTGCAGCCTGGCACACTGCAGGCTCTCCCTGCACTGTATGACAGATCGTCACGGCCCACGACATATTGCAAAGTGGCCATCAAGATCGGAGCTTTCTTCCATCTTCTTTGCTGCACTTTCCTCGACTCGGTCTCTGCGGGTAACTCTTGTACTCTAGGGTGCATATGTCATTTGTACTGCTAGATGTTTAGCAAGCACAAGCTCATGGTTTAGTACCGAGAGAAAACATATCTGTCGCTTATTCACGCCGAATACTGACTCCGTGATGAGCCCTTTTGTCCAAGATTCCTCGCATACGCTGATGCTAAGATGCGAGCGACATCTAGAGCTTCCATTCGTGTATATCATATTTCCCAGCAATGAATGGCAACCCTGTGAACGAGCAAGGGAGTGAGAGCATTAGGGTATATACTGCGACATTCTCTGTGAGAGCATGCCAAGGCAGAAAGAGTCAGGTACCATTTCTTGGGAGTCCATCAGCAATAGGGTACGAGGATCTCCCTATGAGACGAGAATACTCGATAAAAGTCAGTGTTACATCTTCCTGCAGGTGGATACCCATTTCTTCCGTCGATGACGACTGATGAATAGCGAGTTCGATGTGCTGTCCTTCGGTGTCAACTCAAAAAGTCTAATTTGTAGGCTATGTCAACCCTTGTCCTTTGCCTCAACTCAATCCAGTTGGTAATGCCGACAGCGTGAAGGTTGAAAAGTGTGGAAAGTGCAGAGAAGACATGGATGCCAAGGCACTAATTACATAATACTCATCTGCCAATCAGAGACTGATCCAATTTACGAGAACGACTCGCCTTCTTTGTCTATATTCCTGCAACCAACTCAACGTGTTTGTACTTTTCTTCGCTGGTACTCCGTCAACCCAACACTACATTTCTAGAAACTTACAGTCCCACTACTGTCCGATCCTAGCTCCAATACCTTGAATCATTTACGCCTTGCTCAGTTGTTCTTTTCGGAAGAAAACCGCAAATCCTACCGGCACCGCCAGTTGGAACATCAGCGCGACCCAGAACCACGCTTGACTAAGCCCCTCGGTCGGGTTAACGCAGAAATTTGGGAAGACACCTCCAGGGCCAACCTTATCTGGCGCAGTGGCTCGAGCGACCATTGTAGTAGCGGAACCCAGGATTTGGGCTGCGATGAGCACGAAGAGGACGTGGAAGCGGGTTAAGGTCTGGAGGAGAATCATTCCGAAGCCTAGACAGAAAAGAGTGAGTTCTCCTGATGATACATAGCGGAAGTGTGAAGGCAAGGAAAGGCGGTCACTTACCAACGCCCTGTACGGCATCCAGTACTCCCAGCCACAGCCACAACGATCGTCCAGCAACAGCACTTGCTACCGGTCCCGCAGCCCAGGGCAAATACTGTCCCATGTTCGATGTGCTCCATACAATTTGTGCCCAGCGTGGTGCGCCAAGCCCCATTGCGAACACTGGGAGAATCCAAGAGTGGCTTTTTGACAGGTGGTTGAAGGCGAAGAGAAACAACATCCAGACACCGACAAAGAACACCAAAACCAACAGAAAGATACCCCAGGCGGGAACTGCCTGATTGGACCACAGATAGATCCAATTACGCCCATATGGAGCAGACAGCCAATAGTTCTGAAACACTACGACAAAGAAGAACCACTACAACACATAGTCAGTTACTGGGATACACTACTTGCAAGAAAGGAAGTCGGCGTACAATGATGATGTTCCGCCGAAAGAGCGAAGTATAGAATGATGGAATGTTGCCAGGTATCTGGTGATAATACTGCGGCAATCCTATGAGTAGTATCACGCCGATGCCCCACATAAGACATGCTGTAGCTACCCCAAGCGGTACCATGATTTTCGGATACGAATTGAGCTTGGTGACCATGGATGCAGTACCCTGCGCTTTCGCAAGAGCAGCTCCCCAATACCATAGGGCTACCACGTAAAGCTGTTGCGTACCTTGGATAACGCAAGCTCGATAGACGAACGTAGTGACAGGCGCACCACCTAATCAGAGTCAGCTCCAAAAGCCCGGTGCCATATCAGAATTCTCTCACACCTTCATCAGCAAAGTTGACTGCGAAGAACAATGCACCGCTCGCGGATGCTAAAGCATAAAAACATGTCGCAACGTTCTGTATCCATTCTTTACCGCTCGGAGTTGACGCCAAAGGCGATACGCCGACAAGAAAGAAAGCTAGACCGTAAAAGAGGAACGGCGGTGATACGACGTAGACGGTCTGTAGTCTTCTATAAAGCACCCACCATAGGATCGACATGGAAAGGTAAATCGAAGCGATCACATATAATTTACTCGCTGACTCGCCAATCGTACCGTTGAGAAGCGTGATTTGGTATGAGTTAGCAGCTATGATTTGGCCCTAGGAAATTCGAAGTCAGCAATGCTGCCATCATTGGCCGAGCTCACGATAACTCACGAAAGCCAGAAGAAACGAATACACAGGCCAGTCTCCAATCTTCCTAAGCATCATTCGTTTCAAACCAGACGGTGGCTTGTGATCGTCACTCAGGCCGAAGCCTTCATCTCTGGCCTTGTCCCTGATCTCCTGTACCATCGCTGTTGGTGGCTCATCTGGGGGGCTATGCTCAGGAGGCTTGCTCATTTCCGCAGCGCGAAGTTTCCCAAACCATGACTTTTCGCTTTTTAAGAGGTACTGTTCAATGCAAAGCTGATTTTCGGAGGTTTTCCCATTCAATTTCTTTAATCTGTTTTCGAATAGTTTTTCGTATTCTTTCTTGGGATCAGAGAAAAACGGTGTCACATTTTGCAACTTGTTGTCAGGCCTCTCTTCTTGCACTTCTGATGTACTCAGCACACCTACGCTGCCGTGAGGGAAGTAATGCCCTCCCAGACTGGGAAAATGGTCAATGGCGCGAGGTGTGTGAATGATGGGCTTCGCGACACCGACGATCACGGGAGCCATCCTACTACTCCGCTTGCTGCTATTGCGCGTGGACGCGTCAGTGGCCCTCACGGATGAGGCAGCGGTGGTACTCGTTGCATTACTGGTATTCTCTAGTGATGAATTGGCTGCAATGACAGAGGTGGCAGTGGTGAGACTAGTACGGTTGCTAGCAGTCTGTGTTGTCGCTCTGGGTGATGACTTTGCCGCATGATTTCCAGGGATAGCCGAGGTTGGGGTGATAGGAGTATTAGGAGTGCTAGGGGTGTCGTAAGCAGAAGTTGGTGGGGTGGAGCTTTCATCGCTCAAAACCAGGGGTTGATCGGAAGCTATCAATGTCTCCGCATAATTCGTTGGCAATTGCATTCCCAAAAGCTTGACAGCTTTGCGATCTTGTGGTCGCAGCCCCGGCATCGGCATCGTCGGTGCTCGGTTCATCGTTGGCCTCTTCAGAGGCTGAATGGCCTGTTGCTCATCTTGTATGTGCCTTGGCACAGAGCTCAGCGCCGAGAGAGCGCGATTCATTGGCGGTCGCTGCATGTTTATGGCTGACTCCCCAACATTCTGATCACCCCTAGAAGCAAGTTTCGGGGTCTTAGGGGTCACGGCTGTAAAGTTGCGTAGTAGGGGTGGTGGTGGCGGCTTTCTCTTGCTGCTGGGGCCCATTTTGCTTCCAAGACCTGGACTGGGTCCAGCCAGCAAGCGTCCTTCCGCGATTGAACTCAAGCCTCCAATCTGGGTATGGGTTTGCGCCAATGGGGGACGTGCAGGGCGCGCGCCCAATGATGCTTTTGTAAAGCGTGCTTGCAGCACATTCAACACACCCTTAGTGTCCAGGATCGCCGGAGTGTTTGGAGAACCCAAGGTTGGGCGTCTTTCCTTGGCAGCCTGTTTGTGACTGAGATCTATTGCTGAGGACTGAAGCTTCTCTAGATCCTCGACCCACTGGCTGACCGGAAATCGTTGTTTAGTAGCCCGCGCTCTCATGATAGCACGCACCGCAGGCTTCGCCCGGAGTGCGTCTTCTACGGCCGCCTTGAATTGTTGAATAAAGTGGCGGGTTGTGGTCGATTCAATAGTGAACCACCACCCTGGCATATTTCCAAGTCCTCCGACTCTAGCACCTACACACAGTGTGTGATCAGCAATGGATCCCGCAATGCACCATGCTAATCTCTAAAGAATATCTTCACATGGGAGACAGTCACACGCTATGAAACAGTCTTTTGTCATCCCAGCAATGCTATTAACTGCACATGGAATTTTTCAGAAGAACTTACCAACGCACAATACACCCTTACGGCCGAACTCCACAGCGACTAGGCCAAAGGGTTCATCCCTACTGGGTATCAAGGCAAAGTCCGCTCCACTGAATATGTACGGCGGAAGTGCTGTAAATTCGGGCTGTGAAAAGACTCTCCCTTTGTAGACTTCCATCATTCGATCGAGCTTCAGGGCTGCAAATCTGCCGTAGAGGTCGATTACCGGGCCTACACAGATCAATTGCACTTTCGGATGCCTTTCCATTATACCTGGAAACACGTCCGCGATTGCATCAACACCTTTCTGATTGGACCACCTTCCCACGAATACAAAAAGCTCTGCATTGGGATCTTGCTTCAATCTGCGCGGAGTTTAGGATCAGCATTATCTTTCTCCATGAACGTCTGAGCGTAAAGACAGCGCTACGCTGTCGAAAAAAACTTATTTACTAGAGTTTGGATCTAGGACAGACTGGAATTGATGAGGAATGTACTGACCCAGCCCAATTCTGCGCTTGTCGCTTCAATTTTGGTTTGGAAGCTTCGAGTTCATCGTCAACGACGACTTCATCAGGTTTGATATGGTCGCCGCTCCAGGATGCAGTGTCCGTTGGATCCGGGTTTGCCAGCCCACCAACATCTTTCATGCCCCAGAATATTGGATATCTGGCGAAGGCACGCTTGCCATATTTGTTAGACACTGCAACAGCGCCGAATCCTTTTTGATGGATTCGCAAGTAACTAGCGCCAGCGTGTAAAAGGTCTTTAACATCATTTCCAGTCAGTAACAAGGCATACGGCACATCGACAAGTAAATACGTACTAAAGACCTCCCCAAAGCGGATGTATTTGTGCACCACCTATAGAATAGTATCAGCGCAGTCAAGTAGGATTGGTGTGTGTGTTACCGCAGAGTCGAGATTATATATCTCACACACTTCCTGACTCTCGGCCTGCGTGCGCATAGGCCAAAGGCCCTGAAATTCTGCATTGTGAAGAGATAAGAGACACGGCACAATCTTCGGAAGCAGGTGCAACGGTGCGACAGCGCCATGGTAATCATTTATGTGGTCTGCATCGCTTGGAGTCAGCAGCCAATTTCTATCATTGCTTTCACTCAAAGATGGGCGACTCATCTAAGAGTTGTGATCGTCATAAGACATGATGTCGTGCAGTCCATATATCAGCTGTAGTGGGTAAATTGAAGGCATACTAACAAAGATCAATCGGGAATCGTCTCATGACTTCTGCGATACACGAGTTCCAAGCTGAGTAATAGACCCCGCTGTCAAGATCGTCCATTCGAGTGGGATAAGGGTCAGCTTTTGTTTGCTGTCTGAAAATCGGCGCATCAAGTAGAACATAGGTGATGTTCTCCACAACATGATATTGGGTCTTGATCTCGTACATGCCACCCAGCACTTTGATTGCTATACTTTCAGCTGGGCGGTCTATGGGGTACTTAGTGTTTGCAATGCTGTTGTCGGTCAGCGTGTAACTCCATTTCTCTGTCAGCTACGGTTATGACTCTCACCAAGGTACTACCCATATCAGATCCTGGTGCTTGAGATTTTTGCCCATCAATGAAGACATAACACCTAAGCCGCCAATTTTGACTTTAATGCCCCAATCTTCTATATCATATTCCATCGTGGCAATCAGCACAGTGAGTCTTTTTGGAGTGGCAATCTGTGGACTGGCTATTACGGAGAACTGTCTCATTTTTCTGAATCCATGTGGCGCCCCAATGGTGGAAGATTCGGGTACCAAGTGATGAGGCTTATGATCTGGCTGGTGGGCATCCTGAGCTTTCCTTGGTCTCAATCTTCGACTCATTATCCCTAGATCCCACGAATTTTTCGATGTGATCCCAACTTCATTCAGTTTCACGACGTAGAAAGACTTCCTGAATGCCCAAATGGCCGCGGCACCTGTCAGGATGGGAACGAGCAAGAGGATAACGTACACCACCAACTGATGCCAACGAGAACCGATGGGTATTAGCTGTAACCGATAATCGGCGTCGTTCAAGGCTACTCGCCAACCAATGAAGGGATGTGGTGGCGGATAGGTGAGATTAATAACGTTGTCGATGAGAGAATAGGGAGGGATACGATCTAGTATAAAATCACCATCGATATCACCGTACACTCTGGTCCGGTCCGGCTGCCCGTCTGGATTAACACCCCATACATTTAGAGACACTTGCGCTGGCCATTCGTGAACGAAATCATAGGTCCAAATGTGGTCTGTCTTCATCTGCAATTGGTTGGCAAAACCTCCGTCAAAACCATGCTGATTGAAGGCTCCGTCGAGAAAAATGTGAGGAAATTGTCTTCGGAGCGAGCCAATGCCTATATCGGCAGACTGCACATGATCGCTACTCCCAACGAGCCGACTCCAGTACTGAAGGATGACGTGTTCTCCGTCCCATTCCTGAAGCTTGGTGCCAGACCAGAGCCTCGGCTTCAGGTTGCTAGTAGCAATCTTACCGCTGGGATATTCTTCCCAGTTACTGTACGTTGTGCCAAAGTCCAAGGAGTATCGGAACATCTCAGCACCTGCAGCTTTATGGGTTACATAGAGATTCTCGCTCGCATCCTTGTAAAGCACATTCGAACTGTGATTGGCAGATGCGAATACCATTGGATTGTCACTTTGGCCAACGCGTAGCAAGAAATGATCATGTGAGTTCGTGGTTATATTTTTGTCGATGGCGGTGCTGACGTTGTTGATGCTGATTTGGTGTATACCGTCGGCGATATTGATCAACATGGCTGTGAATGACCACGCCGTGAAAACCGCTCCTGAGAAGGATGAGGTTGCATCGTGGGAATTGCTAATACTGTGACAGTCGATGCTCTCAACATTCAATCTGGGGGTTGTATCGTCAGATGTGGTCGATTGAATACGCAAGGAACTCGCAATCTGTTGACAGTCCATCGGAAGTGAAAACTGGATCTCGATTTTCAGTGAGGAAGTCGACAGAACGCGGCAGTCATGGCCTGGCACAAACTTCGTAATGACAGGAGATGGGTTCACATATGTACTTTTCAGGACAAAAGCCTTGAACCCCCAAGCTGCAATTTGCAGGTGTGACAGACACCCCTTCGATTGATTTGAACTGTCATCTATTTCGTGCTGTCAGCATTACGATATAGGGGCGGCGAAGCGTAGTCTGAAGAACTTAGATAGCCTTGTACAAGTGCTTGGAAAACTTACTCATCTTGACAACGGAGCTTTGCAATAAATATTCATCATAAGGGTAATATATGTTCTTCACGGTATTTCCAGCACTGAAGGGCGCGAGAAGTGCACCTGTTTCATCGCTGCAGTTGAAGTCTATACTCGTATCGTGGTTCTCATTCGTATATACTAGCCAGGCAACCTGGTTCATATTCTTCTGAATGGAAAGCAAACCTGCCCGTTCAATGCTCCACAGTCCAGTTTCGGTTGGAGTATTGTTACTTCCAGGCATGAAAACTTGGTAGGTTTGATTCGATAACAGTTGAAGTGAGAAACCATCTTGAAGAACAGGATAGTTCTCCCGCATCTCGTGAGTACTTTTGATGAGGTTGCGGACTGGATGAGAAGGGTCGCGATGATCAAGGTTCACCCAATCGTCTTGGCATCCATGTAATCCAGCATCTATCGGCCACTCGAAGTACTTTGAATTCCCGATTGCAGGATTGTAGCAACCATGCATGCCCCATGCCTGCGCCGAGCTCATAGGTGACCTCCCGAAAACATAATTGTCGTTGGTACTATCTAGTACATAAAAGGCCTGGTAAAATCCGAAGTCAGTGGAGTCTCTTCATAAATCTTAGAAACCTAGTAAAGAGAATGGGGTTGCTCGGTCCATGAAAATTGTGCTGCCACAAAAGTCTGGTCGGCTTGAGGCAGGACAGAGCTAGATCCATATACCTGTTCTTCTCCCCAGACCAAGGTGGGTATCCCGGGTAGTAGTAGCGCTACGATGAAATAACCAAGGAGCTGTCTCTGGGTGCCATTTTTGATTGTTGGCCAGCGAAATACATCCTGATTGGTAACACCATACATGTGCCTTGGGTCAAAAGTAGTGCCATCATTTGCGTTAATCATGTCGTTAGTCAGTAGGATGTTCTGCCAGAAATCAATCCAGTTGACGTTGGGAGGGTCACCTTCCGCACTGAAGGTTCCATCTAAGCCTAGAAAGCGGGAGAGAAACCGATATATTGTGTAGTGGAAAGCGACGCCGTCAAATGCACTCAGACCTTTCTCGCGAATGAACCATTTTGAGTGTGCAGTATCGTTCAGCATCACAGCTTCCGTGACATTCGTCGGGTAATTCGCAGGCGTTCTTCCTCTGCCAACATACACCGAGCCGAAGGTATTTCCGGCTACGACTTCGCCTGATCGGAAGTCAGTTCAGTGAACCTTTCACAAGGTAAATCGGAACTCAAGCTGTAAGACATAACATCGAGCAGCTCTGTCCAAGCGTAGACGTCGAAAGGCGTACTAGGTCACAGACGTTGACCCAGGGTGCACGTACCACTTATGTAGAAGTTTTCTTTGCCATATTGCCTCGCACACGTCCTCATTGAGCTGGACCAATGCGCCATAGCGTCAATGGTTATCGTAAGTCCTTTGTCAATGCGGTAGCCGTCGATGTCCAAGGCTGCCAGGGCCATACAAGAGAATCTTTCGATCCTGGCAAGTACATCTGGTCGCCATTCACGTAAGCGGTCTTGCACGAATGCGAACTTTGATAGCTGGCGCTGCCTTGATTGGTTTCAGTGGTCAGCACCCATACTAACTGTGTAGCCTGCAACCTGTGAAAGCCTTCGCTAAGCAGATATGGCTTCCAGAATCCAACTTGAGAGTGATACAGATATGGTTCAGACTTGAGGGACGACCCATATAACGTACCATTCGGGATAGATTCCAAAGGCTGCAACATCTCCATACTGATCAAAATCCGAATCTCGACACCCAACTAGATACGCGCTCAGGTTGAGGACTTGCATGCCATCATCGCCATAGAATCGTGGATAGTCACACTGGCCCAGCTCGTTGTTGCCGAGCGAGAAATCTGCATATTTCCGATCACCCTTCCATATGGCGTTGTGTTCTCTTGGATTAAATGGAGTCGAGGCGTTCAGGAACCCTTCAAAGCCGATAAGGTCGCCCATCCTAAGCCGGTTAGGTATATTAAAGATCCTGGTACTTTGAAACGTACGTTGAAATGGTGTTATCTAGTATAATGTACATCCCCCGCTGATGGACTTCTGTGATTGCCGCCTGCCACTCAGATATAGTGCCAAAGTGGTGATCGAGGAGCGTCAGATCAAGAGGACTGTATCCATCCGCGGCCCATGGGGCGTTGAAGAACGGACTCCCTGCCAGATAGAGTACCTAAAAACTGTAAGCCGTGTGATCCGTTCGGTCACTTAACGGGGTGTGATAGCATCTACTGGAGCGGGCTCTACGAGATTAGACGCGTATGTATCATGGTAGACTGACCTTTACCCCCATTCCCTGCAAATAGTCCAAGCTGTCCTGTAGCCCCCTGATATCGCCGCCATGACGCAGCTGAGTTTGACTAACATCATGTTCAAATTGGGTTCCGTTTGCATTGTCATTATTGGGATTCCCATTTGCGAAGCGATCCAGTAAGACAGTATAAAACGGGATTCTCCAATTTGATGGTGATGGAGTGAACGTATGATTCTGCCATTCGCCCCAGTAATCGAGTGGATTTTTGGCTGTCTTGTTAGTGTTGATGTTGTATGCGATCTGGGAAGAATCAAAATGAAGCGCGCAAACGGTGGCTACCAGAAGAAGCAGGTTCCAGAGCCATTGTAGCACGACCATGCCGCAGTGACGGGCAGATGATGTGGCGGATTCCCAAGAACGAATGCTGAAGCGAGCAACTACTATCTATCACTGACACTGCTTCTTTAAGGACTCATTCGAACGATGAACAGAGAAGGACACATGCACAATGGCTGATAAGTGTGGATGAAAGCCCCACGGACCAATTAAAGCAGGCCAAACGCTAATACGATTGAAACGAGGAAAGCAGAGGAGCGGAGAAACGGCTCAAGAACGGAACACCAGTATGTTTCTGACCGAAGAAAGACGATTGCGCAAGACGATAGGAATGGAGCCAATATTTGGATCAGTGGCTAATAGAGCCAAACGCCCAAAGTCTGAGATCTGATGAACGACAGTGGTACTGATCAAAAGTCGGTACAGAGGCGCTCAAAGGGTAAAGCTCCGTCCATTTCTCTCAAGCTAAAGACCTTAGAAATCTTTGACTCAGTCATCCAGGATCATGGCCGCTTCCTTGGAAGCTTGATACTGATTGAAAGGGTTGCAAGCAGCTTCACTGTAATTTGCCCGGTCATTATGGGGATTGATATCCGGCGCAGCCCTACTTGCACAATGCATACGAGCAGAAGCAATCCAAACTAGGAGCAGTGTGACATGTTGATAGAAGGCGTGCGCCAAACAGCCGGTGGAAGGGTAGAGGCTCCAGTGCATGGCGTAGAACACAGATAGCGATCTGGGTACACACCACCACAACGATCTGAACTTTGGTGCGCAGTCCCACGAAGGTGCCAGCCACAAGCCATATGACATCAACAAGATAGATTGAGTTCTCTAGATGTTCATTAGTCAGCATAAGAGGAAGACAGGGAAGCGAAAGGTGGACGTCAAGCTGCGTAATAGAGTGCAATCATCGGTGGAGACGAGGGATTCGACAAAGGATGAAAACAAGCAAGCTCGCGACCAAGGCGCAGAGAACCCCTAGTTCTAATCTTGAATCATGGAGTTTTTCATGCCAAGGCGCTAATTATGTAAGCAGTAGCTCCGGAGTACTGATTCCACCAATCATATGCTCTATCTAGCCTTACGGCGCTTACTGTGGTGTCAGGAGGGTTAACTGTTAGCGTGACAGGGATTATTTTCGTGTGTCCTCTCCAAAATAGTCCTTGTCGCGCTAACAATTAATATCCTGAATACATGGTAATTGAATGCTTGTAAGTATTCTCACTGCTGCAAGGTCTTCCTCTTCGCGACATCAAGTGGTCATCCGTCTTTCAGGATCGAGAAAGCTTTCGTACCACTCCTCCAAGGGGGAAGACTTAGTTGATAACAAGTGCCCACTAACGCCGCCGTCCACTACGGACCCAACGGACCTTGAGCACAGGAAGCGAACGAACAGTTCAATCCCAGAAGCACGGAAGAGGATGGATATGGGAAGGGTGACTTCCTCCTACACCACGAGAACAGGCAACATGATACGCAGAATGACAGCCGTGATGCTGTCCTCCGGAGATGTGAAGCATGTCTCTGAGTCGGGGTAGGATGAAGCCAGGAGGGGATACCAGGTCCCACACCGTATATGTCCCTATTTCGCCAGAGGCTCTACAATGATTAGCGCCACGTCTCACGAGTGGCCATGATCCTGACAGGTTCAGCTGCGGTTAAGATATATCCAGAGACCCGCACAATAGATTGACCGCTAGAATAGATGCTGCGCGGCTTGCGGGACGGCACGCTAGGGAGAGGTGAAAATGGGGCTACATGTTGCGACAATGCGGCCCTCAGGGCCTATTTCCATCTTTCACCCCGAAATAGATGATGCTGGATAGCTTGGGGTCGATTAGTACTACGCTATTGCTAGTCTCTACAACAAGAATCATTTAAAGCAAGCTTTGAGAGAACGAGTCTGGACAGTCTAGAAAACGATTTGGCGGAGGCTCTCTTTTTACCCACAGCCTCATACTGCACTTCTTGCATATACAACCTCCTTTGTGCATGGTTTGCAGCACTCTGGATGAAGAAGCATCTATCACGCTAGTCTGGATGAGATCTTCGCTCCGTATACGATTAGGGTAAAGCAGTACGTCCTTACAGAGAGCAAATAAACAAGCCCACGCCACACTTTTCATAAAATCGCCCTCTTGATCGATTACCCCTTCTAAATACACCTTCGGGAGTTCCATATACCAGAGCTTCGCGCGGAAAAAATAACATGCACCTGTGTTTCCGACAAGGCCCGATCGAGCCTTACGAATCGGCAGCCCCCATAGCCCTCTACCAAGGTCAAAGTCTCTTCTCCGACAATATGGAAACTGATTTACTAAATTCGTTCTTCAAGCTCTTGCGGCTTGTGACTAATAGCGTGGAGCCCTCGATCCACACAGCTACCACATACTTTCCAGGTCTCACCTCTACATTGTTCACCTGTCCTTTCATCTCCTGAAAAGTAATGCTGCTGTGAAAATTGGAATTTTGCATCAATGGTGTCTGACACCTATATCAAGTGGTTTTATGAAGACAGAGACTGGGCCTGTGACAGCGACCGCTATGATGCATGCCGATCTACGCTTGCCTGATCACATACCATCGTGGGACTGGGTAAGAGCGACCGCATGATACCAAAAGTACAGATTCTCGAGCAAGACTACTTCGTCAGCACAGTATTCCACATATCTAATACATATTAACTTTCACCCCACATTTGAACCTGATAGACTGGTCTTATTCACTCGCTTACTCTGTACATCGTGCCAAGCTTGTCCGACATCGATCATGTGTACGTATTTGAAAGAGCATTACCATCCACACGTTACCCTGTAGGAAATACCAATTGAACGTACCTCGTTGACTGTGGCTTACTCTCGAACCCATTCAGGTGTCGTGGAGGGCATCGAATACACCCGCAAACATGTCGACTACCTGGTCAAAAGCTTCTGCATCTCCTTTTTCCTCAAGCAGAGTTGTAAACCTTGTCAGAAATGGTATACAGAGTGAATGATGTACCGGCCAGTATTTTGCGATCTTAGCTAATATCAACATAGGAAATACGCAATGGTACTTTGCGGTTTGTACTTCTACTGCATGGTCTTCATGTTTCGCGACTAACTTACCACCTGCTAATAATGTAAATCCCAGGCCGCTGTCTCGCCGGTATGCCCGGAACATTGGCAAGAAGTCCCAAAACCGGTACGATCAGTAGCAAGTCGATCGAAGTGGGAAATCAATCATAAGGAATCTAACGCAAGGTGGCGCCTGATACTCCAGGGTTCCCCCACGGCCTAAATGATGTAGCTAGCTTTCTCTGCCGTACGAAGTCTGGGATCCCCGTTGCATAGGGTGCTCTACCAGGAGAAGGACCAATTTTGATCGTATTTCATACTTTACGTTCGCTTCATCACTTAGTGTTGTGTTTCCAACATCCACAGCGGTTACTATGATTCGAAAATATGGCGGAATCGTCACAACGTACAACATCTGTACAACAATACGCATTGTTCGGAACTTCGAACCGATGATAACGCGCTCGGCTCCATCATAGGGACTGACGTCGGATTGATGTATTGAATCGCTATGAATATACCGCCGGCCCGTAAAGCCGTCAATAACAGATTAACATAGCCCAGAGATACCAGAGCAGCACCCCGACATCCAATCCCTACCATCTCACTCGGAATCATCGTCCTAGCTACACTCACGAAATGATTCGCCTAAAAGATGTACACGATCATTCCACGAAGTCAGAAAGTCCTCGGCAGTACGAAAACCTCTAATATACATTTTATGCCATCACTCGTCGCTTTCTAAATCGAGAGGTACGAAAACCTCTAATATAAAATATATACCATCGATCCTCGCTTTCTAAATCGAGAGAAACCCACAAAGCGGCAATATCCGTTGTGTTGAACATCTCTATCAATAACAGCAGCCTAGCAAACGATGTGTTATTCATTTGTTTCCACTCCACCACTTCACAATACTAAAAGTGACAGCCAGTACGACATCTTCTACCTTTTTACGCACTAGGAATCGAATGTAATACTAACAGAGATCCAGAACCAAGATTCGGTCATCCGGTATGTACTCTGTATTTCCCCAACAGGGAATATTTCCACCAGAAAACGTTGCATCAACACCACCCATGCCTCCACGACAAATTCGGTCCCATCACCATCACAAAGCCCCTCTCTTTCCACTTCCACCCCAACGTCCCAAGAAAAGAACGAGCGACGACGCCAACTCCGACGACCTCAATATCAAGATCCAACTTCCAACCCTCCAAACCAACCACCCAACCGCCCAACCCCCCCACAACCCCCTCGCCCCAAACCATCGCCCTACCAAAAAACAAAAATTCATCCAGAACCCCCAAACACCCACCCCCATCCCCGCCCCCCCACCACAAAACCCACCCCACCGCCCGCAAAACTCCCAAATTTCCACAACGCAGCTGAATATCCTTCAACACCTCCCGCCGTCGCAGATGTTGATCAACGCCGCTACGTTTACGTGTCTGTATATGCGAAAGCCGCTGCTAGCGCCGTTAGCACGGCATGTTGTGGGAAGTGGAAGGGGAAGGAAGAGAACTTGGGGTGATGCTGTGGGGGGGGATGGATGGGGGTGGGGGTGGGGGGGTGATGATTTGGGGGGAGTGAGGAGGAAGAGGGCGAGGGTGGAGGGGGGGTGGGTTGTTGGGTGATGGGTGATGGGGGGTTTTGGGGGAGGGGTTGGGGATTGGGGTATGGGTTATGGGTTATGAGTGAGGGGCTTTGGGTTTTGGGTACAGAGCAAGATGCGTTGGGAGTTGGAATTGGCATGAGAGGTAGAGGATCTATCCTGTGGATCGGACGTGCGAGTTGTATCAGTGCGCGTTTCAGTGGTGCTAAGGTTGTACCCGAGTTGGAAGATTCTTGATATTTTTCGGCTTGGACGTCGATTATAGGAGCTTTGATGCCTTTTTGAGAGCATCGAGATTTTCGGCGGATAAGAATACGGGGCTAGGTCCTCGAGATGTGACCTTTGTGGCTGTATGGTGGGTTATCCAGTCAGCTTGTTCAAGGCACTTCGATAACTCAAGAGGAATGTTCAATCTGCTCTCCCCCCCAATCTCTGTTAGAACTGGCGGAGGCGGGGACAAATCGGTCCACGGCGCGCGGAATCCAGCTGGGTAAACTGTCAGGGACGTCGCGCTCGTTGCGCTAGCAGACGTTATAGAGATGGAAGGAAAGCTGGTGTCATGTACGATCACCCAACACAAAGGTCAAAGTGTTCGCATTCGCTGGTATCGACTTTTCTACCTATCGGTCCCAAACGCATTGTGCAAGTGTCGCCTGTTGTTAAGGGCTAGCTGATGGTGTCAATTAGATATTAAGGGCACGACTTCGCTATGAAATTATTAAAGTAAACGATACCGATCTCGGTGTCGATATGAGTTGAGCATGCTGTCGTAGTAAGAGTATTGGACAACGAGATCGGTGCAATCGAGAAGTCAGTATCCTCATATATAGCTTATAGGGCTATCCAGCTCGGTTCTGATGTCTCCCGCGGATACTTCTTCGGGTTCATCCCTCAGCTCATGTACTCCTCTGTGCTGTGGCTCGTGTCCTCGTTGGTATGGGTGATACCTCCGTGGCAAAATTCGTTGCCTAGTGTTCCTCCTGATCATGAAGTACCAGACGGCGAGGCTGACCGAGACGACTCCTGCAACTCCTCCTACTACGTCTCCAACTATGGCTCCTGTGTTTGAAGATGTCGATCTTGATGCTGGTGATGCAGTCACGGTCGATACTAATACTGGCGTCCCATTCGACGTTGTCGATGTCGAGTTGTGGGAGGAGATGATCTTTCCGTTGGCGAGGGTCACTCCATTACCCTCAGTACAACATTTAGCGCTATTAAGCGAAGTTTCGCAGCACAAGCTCCCATCGGCACAGGTTGTCAGGGACACGAAAATGTCAGCCAGGGGATAGCCGTCGGAGTCTGATTCCTCATGTGAGTACGGACACTGAGGCGGTGGTTAAACCATCTCTCTAAGCGCTCATACCTTGCCCGATGACACAAAGATTGAGGCAAGCTGGATCCTTCCAGGTGGGATCGGTGCAGGCACCACGCCAGAGATTGCTATTGTCTGGTGGTATACAGAGACCGTCACTGCGACAGTGATCGGGAATTGCGGTATTTTTCAAGTGACAGCACATGCTCTCGACCCCACTAACATCGTTACAAGGGGTTTGGTTTCCGTCAGTGACAGCTGTGCCGTTCGGAAAATAGCAGGTCCCGTGGGCTCCATAGAAGAAATAAGCGCAGAGGCTCGGAACAAAAGAATGGCGCATCTTGTGGTTCGCAGCAATGTCTTCCCACAAGCTAGCGAGATGCTAAAGATACAAGATGACAGACTGACGATACAGCGCGAAGCAGCACATCATATACGGAGGATCGCCATCAGCTTGGCCCAAGTCGACCAATGAGCTTGGGTCTTTGTCGAAGCACAGCCGAAAGATCGTCAGGTCCCCTATACGCCAACAGGGTCTTTCCGATGTCAAATACGAGAGCAGTGCATAAGGTACCGTTGCGACCGTTTTTGGGACACCACTTTTCACTGATCGACAACCCCACGTGCTTGTATTCTACGCATTGGATGCAGATAGAGTTCATAGATCCGCATACTGACTTACTAAAGATTCGTATGCATATCCCTCGAGTCGAGTACTGACCAATGTTTGGTGACTGCGATGTAACTGTCAATTGTAACTGTCGATGTCGTTAGGAGATCAGCCTCAGCCCTACTTTGCTTGGCATGGGCTAAAAATAGAACTAAATTAGAATAGATCTAGCTCTAAGCCCGAAAAGTATAGCGTGCCAAGCCTCCATATGAGCCGACAGAGAAGGAAGTTGGCTTAAGACAACACAACATGGTTTCAATCTGTCAAGGGAACGCTGTCACTGGGCCAAGTCGCGCAGCACTATGCTCTATACCGACGTCCCGTTTCCATACATCATATGGCAAATGATCTTGCTAACGAGACAGCGCTTGCCTATGGATTGAGGAACGTTGGATGGGTGTTGGCCGGACGAAGGCTATCCATCAGTCGTCAACAGATGTATGGTCGGGGAGATAATAGGTCTTACGGCTACCTACCAGGGTCCACGCTCAAGTCCAAGGCCACCATAACCCAAGTCTGTATCCTCTTTGGTGCTCTTTTGAAGTTGCTCGAGATCCTCCTTGCCTTGTGTGGACTCTCCATGCGTGCAGTCCAGACCTTCCTGGCTGCATGTAGCCATACATCTTTCTTCATGCTCGATCAAGAACAGGTTCGATCCAGAAGCAGCTGCGGTGTGCTGGTCTGCATCGAGAGAGCACGCCTCGGCTCTGGACATAAATGATCATCCACGTGAAACACCAACAGCTAACGCGACTGAGAGACACTCATCTGGTATCCACTGACTCATGGGAAGTGCAAGTCTTGCTATGAGCCCCCGTGCTACTCTTCTCGACCTTGCCCTTGTCAACCATTGGGACTGTCTTGCTGGAAAGATGGTCCGAGTGACGGTCCATGCCTTTGAATTCAGCGAGTGAACTTCGAGCTGGTTATGTACGGCATGCAGAGTTCCAGTCTGCAATTCATAATGGATATCATACAGTCGCAGTTCTGTTGAGATAATGCTAGCCCCAGGAGCCATCCTCCAGTGTGGGCAGTTAGCCAACGACCATTTCTGGCCTGGAACCATCAACTGCGTGGATTGCTGATCTCAAGTGGAGAAATGCATTACGGTGACTTGGGAAGACGGCATGCCATGCTAGAGTGACAGCTGATACTATGTGGGGTTCTCTGCTACGGGTCCTTGGCCATTGATAGCAAATCAAGACCCTATCAAGCTTCTTTGACCAAGGTAACATGTCAGGCTTCGCACACATAGTTGGTGCGATAGTATCGATTGCTTTCAGATAAAGCCACCAAAGAAGATCAATGGAGGAGTTGCAAAGATCGGCATGATCATATCACTAGAGGCTACTACCAATACGTGACAAGGTTCTTCTTGCAGTATAGAGGAGAAGTTTTACGAGCGTGACTTCCGTAAGGGTCAATTTGGCTCGCTAGACACCACGGCGGAAGACAAAGCCCAAGGTATCAGGACAATAAGCCTTAGACTCGACTCAAGCGTTTGAAATAACCATACACATCACACTAGAGCTGCGAGACTGCGACTAAGAGTATTGATCGCGCTCTTCTGCCATCCGAACACGGTCGGCATCTTCCTTGACGCGAATTACCTCAATAACATGAAGATTGCCATTCGTATATCCAGGCGAATTTTGTGGCGCCAATGTTGGGTTATTCCGGATCGTCACTCGTACTAATTCGATCGTGGGGATTATATTGCAAGGATCTTGCTCCAGTCACGTTGCTCTGGTAGACATTACTCAAAGCGACACCGCTTGGATGTGATGGTCCCTGTTCGAGATACGCCAGATTCTCTATTCTCTACTTATCACATCCCAGCACGAGCATGTCGGCCACAGGTGACAGGTCAGGACGCGAAACATCATTCGGGGAGGTTCTGTCTATGATTGGCGCCATTGTAATCTTATGAGGCAATCTACTAGAGAGTGAAGCGACTAAGGTAAGATTGCACGCACTTGCATCAATCAGCATGGAACCTTTCTTTGGGTATAGTTCAAGATGCGAACGTTCGGGAATTCTTGCACCGAAGACCTCTACAAGGCTGAGACTGGCAAGGGCTGCCGCACCACTTTCCTCAACTGCCGCACAAGGGAGGCTTATCTATGTTCCCAGCATTCCAATCAGCATCGCCGACTGCTAGACAGCACGGGTTGAGAGGAGGACTGTGCGTGGCTGCAGAGCGCCAAGTCGAAAAGACCTATCCGGCGGAGGACTTCCCAGCAGCGGTGTTGAACATCACAATATTGCACAATAGCCATTTCACTGTCAAGTTTTTGATGGTGAAGGACCAGGCCATTGGATCTTCGTTCAACATGGCCTTTCACACTGATTGGGTGCTTTCCAGGATGATCGCGTTGTGGGATTATCGAAGGGCAATGCAGAAGCTCACGACCTCCACAAATATGATCCCCTCCGTACCGTCTATCCAGACATACTTGATCTATGCCTGATCAAGACGATGTCGATTTGGGGGCGTGTGCGGATCGGGAATGGTGTAGGAAGCAATAAGGTAGTTGTCGAAGGATCTCCTGTCGAGTGACTCGGGGCCCTGCGGCCTGATATGCGGCCTGAAATGCGGCCTGAATGCAGCCCAGGGCGGCTGCCAAGTGTTGTTCATCGCGATAGGCTGTTATGCACATTAAGTTTTCGCGTATGCATCTGTGGTCAGCAGTAAATGTGAGACTACGGTAGAGAAGCTAACGAGTCTTGATCCTTGGTGGATTACTTTCCAGACAAACTGCAGGGAAGGGCGGCTCTTCGCTATCGATCGACCGTACCGCACCGCTAGGTCGAACCAGATTCATGACTCCACCAGTGATCGTTCGCCGCTCTGAGGAAAGGCTGCTGGCGCTCTGGGCTCCCACCGCGTCCTCCCCACACTAAGTATGCCGACCCGCATAACGGTGACCCCGCCGCAATAGTCCTGACATGAACAGGTGTCTGGCAGTGTGTACTCGAAGGTGCCACGTCAACCATTGGAAGCATTCATTTCCAGCAATTACTCTGTGGATTTTTGTGGAGGGTCCCATTGTTCCCCATTAGGCAACGACGTCCCGCTCGTGCAGCACGCTTTCTGCATCAACATACAATGGCGCAGCGTTGGTGAGAAAGACACAACCTCCACCATTGAGCCCGTACCAATAGAAGTCGAACCTAATTAGAAGTATGTAGCTTAAAGTTCGCTCTCAAGGCTGTAGAACGCCACGCGAGGCTAACCGTCACAGTGCGTTTCTTCTCGATATTTATCTTCCTAGAATCTCCAGGGTCCAAGGTACAATAAGTTCGAGGGTTCATGCACCTACCGTGTGTTTTTTCCCATGCCTACACCGCCTGACTCTTCCCAAATCGGACATGAAAGCAATCCTGACCTACAGCAATCTCAGTTTTGCCAGAATCCCTCAGTTCGCCTTCCATCATCACAACGCAAAGTCAATGGGTCCGTCTAGGAAACATCCCTGCAGTCATGCGACGATCTATGTTTTCCAACTATCTTTGCCAGCTCTCCATGTCAAGTCCCAGGCCAACTTTCATTATGCTCCGAATCGCGTCGAGTCCTTCAATGTTCTTATAAATCATCAAGGCCGTTCCTCCATGACTGGTTTACTACCCACCTCTTACATACGCACTATAATACCGTCCTAACAGCCAGCGACCCTCGAGGGACAACATCATGGGACGAGGAACAGATAAGTCCATATGCCATCCTGATCAGTTCAGAGGCCAGCTCTACCGTGCCGTGTATGTCGACGGCTTCACGCTTGTCCAATTCACGGACGCAATGGAGGGTGTGTTTGAGGCAATCCAGACCATCAGCTCTGTCAAGATCGATATCCAGTAAGGGGCCACTATGTTTCGTTACGTACAGGACTGACTCGACTTTACGCACAGGCTTGGTCAGTGGCAGTCACGCAAGAAAGACTGGGACAAGGAATGGGATATCAAAAACGGAGGGCCGTCCCCAGAAGTTCGCTACGAGCTTCTGAACCAATGCACCTGGTTATATAAGGGCCTTGATGGGAAACCTGCATACAAACCCTTCAACCTTGACAGCCTCGCGTTGTGGGTACTCGTGAGACCTCTTGAGATCTCCAAATTCTAACGCGGCTAGGTCAACGCTACCTGCAGGTCTGACCATCGCAACAGATATCAGCAATCCCGAGACTCAGTATGATACGGCGATGGCTGGACAAGATATGGATAAGGCTTTGCAGGTCGATCTTTGCAATGACCCATTTATGGGCAATGACTGGTTTGAGTAACTCCCTCTTCTATTCCCCTTGCTGCGCCTGGTTCACTGATACCCTTGTAGCCGTTCGAATCATAATCCTCCTGTCGCCCCAGAAGACTCCTATCATCCGGTTTGGCCTTCGCAGACATTCTATGACTCCAACAACCCCTCCATTACTCCTATCCATACCGAGACTTTACCTTCTCTGATCGAGGACGATACTATTCACCCCAACACCTTATTCGGTCAACAACAGCAACATCCCACAATGCCGCAGCATGGGCTTCGCGACACATATTCCAGTACAACAATCCAGAATAGTCCGTCAAAAGATTATTCCAGTCCCTACGATAATTCCGCTCGCCATTGCTACCCTAACACAATGTCTCGTGGTCAAGCCGAAATTGTGCCGATCCAGACCAGAGACGTGTTTCGCATGGAAAGAAATCCCACAAATCAAATTGCTCATGCCAGGCGCGTTGCCGCACATGGGTGGTCTGCTCCTTTTCAGCCCATTGAGCAGAGACCTAGGCCAAATCTGAAGTCCAACGGCCTAGACACACACCTTTATACTGGGCAGCATTGAAGGAAGTTCGGATTGACAAGGAGGGATCGTGATCAATATTCTCTAGTCTTCCAGGAAGGAGCTCCTGTTGGCGAGCTGGCCATCAACAATCATATTCGGTTTGGCCTCGCACCTGTATACCGGGCAGCAGTGAGGAAGCTTCAGGCTAACAAGGAGAGATTGTGAAATGATATTCTCTTTTCCTCCAGGACGGGGCTCCTGTGAGCGAGCTAGCTGGCCGTCATAAGTTATGTTACCTGCTACTTCATAGGTAGACTACACAGAAAATCCATCCCTCCCAGAACAAAAACCACAACAAACCTCTCCCTCTTCCTTCCCTTACCAACCTTAGTAAAAGAGCAGCACCTCCATCTAATACTCCCAACCTTACCCTCCGAAAAGCAACGACTACTAATAACTCCGCAAACCATTACAGAAATAGATAGGAATTGCATACAACAGCGATGACTAAATCTTTGAATACGGCACAAGAAATCTGATGAAAGTAACGCAGCTTATATATGCACGTCCCCTAAGATCTCGAAAACAAGTTCCATACCCACTCGAGCTCTTGAATATCCGTGTCAAACAGCGAACGGTAGAGAAGTAGATAGCGTCTGGACTTCACTCGCACGTATGATGGTGGTGGTACTTAGCAGGAGGAGATGATGCTTGAAGTCTTTGGAGCTTGTCATTGGTATTCATGCTCAGGTATAGTGAGGGAATGAATGATGCGTAGGGAAATGATACAGTATCTTCCTCGCCAAGATGCCGCTAAGCCAAACGGGGCCCAACCCCCACGCAGTCGCTTGATCTTACGGCAATGCGTCCGTACAATTGTGTCACTCTTTAGTGTCTAGCGAATTCGCGTGGGAGTACAATGGTTTACTACTTTTCCAGCATCGATCTCGTCTAATCGATTGAGGATCATGTCTACGCTTCTCAGATTTCTAGATGTGTGTTACTTTCGTATCGACGACTGAGATTTGGGGGTTCTGACAGTCAGGGCTTTCGGAAACCCGGACACGACTGTACGTATACTCTGCCGCAAGGTTTCACCCTAGACGAATCCGATGCATCGCGGGAGAGGCCCAGCAGAGAGCTCCTACTTAACATCTAAGAATTTGTCGACAATCTCCCCTTGATAAATTATTCCTTAGCCATCATAATCTAGGATGATTTAGAGTCGCCAAGGTATAAAAGCTACTTGCGTAGTAGTAAATAAGGAGGTGGATAAGGGTAGAATCCTCAACAGTTTTGTATTTCAGGAACTTTGGTAGGCGGCTCTCCGCCAAGTCGCTAGCTACTAGTGTACAGTGGTTTTTGTCCCCGACTACTTAGGCTACCTAGCGTCGTTCACCCGTCCAGCAGCAGCGGGAGCAGTTTCTTCCACGCCAATCACAAAGAGTACCGCCGCAAAGGCTGGATTATATAATCGTACGCTCTTCGCTAGTCCGAAGGGGTTTAGCGACTATCAACATCAGGTCTGTGGTATGGAGGCGATCGTGCGCAAGATCACAGTAGCGTAGACTTGAAGAAGAGATCAATACCAGTGGAGAGAGAAAGAGTCGCTAATATTTTGCCTACCCTGGTCGCCGTAATTATGGATCATAGAGAGAAAGGCAGCTCTGGAGCGAATGATTCATGCCGCCGCCTATCCCTCAAGCCGTTCATCAACGTTTGCGAAAGTGATTCCAGATTTTTCAGCTCCTCTCGGTAGCGTATACTGTCCACGGGTTCCTTGTCAAGTCTTTGATACAGGACTGTGACCTGGTCGTGGCAGGCAAGCTTACGAGACGGTTCCAGATGGGGTAGTCTAGGGACTTGATCGGGTCTTATCAGTGCTTGATTTGTCCGGTGTGGTGGTCCATCAGTATCGATGATGCTAGGAGGAATCGCAGGACCAGGTATGACGTTGTCGAAAGAGACAATCGGCATCAAACCTCCTTTTCTGGTGGAGGCTTTGTCGAATTGGACAGGGTGTGGAGACTGCTCATCATCTCCATCTTCTTCGCTGCCAGAGCTTGGTAGGCCATTGTGACGCAATGCCAGTCTAGTTTCAACGGAAAGCTCGGGGTGTCGTCGTACCATGGAAGGCAAAAGCTTGGGGCTGTCTCCTTCTGTGAGAATAGGTGCCAGCGAATGGAGCTTTTTTCCCGCCATCAGTCTTTTTGGAACTTGCCCACTGGCTGATGGAGGTACTGAATCAGACGACCGGAAGGTAGGGTTGGGCTCCTCTGCTTCCCGCATCCACCTATGCAATGTTTCCACAGGTGTTTCTGTATTGAAATGAGCTTGACGAAGATGTTGGCTTGCAGTGTTCTTCGAACTGTAGCGTTTGCTTGCCAAACAAGATTTGCACTTGGAAAGGAATCGTTTGTCAATCGAAACGTCTTCACATACCCATACCTTTCGGTTAGGGTTATGAAAACGCAAATCGTGTTTCTTGATAGCATATTCGTCATGGAGTTCGGCGGAGCAAATATTACACAACACCCTCTGTCTAGGCTTCCGCTTTCTTTTTGCGGACTGATTGATTATTTCAGCTTCCGGTGCGGTTCGTCTACGCTTGAGACCGCTCTCCCCAGCAAGACGCGTAGTTCCTTCTACCGACTGAACTTCAAGCTGTGGGACGTACGGACTGGAGAACTCCAATGCCTGATTGGGCCCGGCGACACTCATGGCGATGTTGCCGTTGATATGGGGAATTGACTGTCCATCATGTCCATCAATCTTATCGTCCACAACTTTCGTGAGTGTGCTCGCAACTTCACGTTCTTGCTGCACCCTTGAGTCAGCGAAATCGGCTAGTGCCACTAGATCTTTTCTTCCCTGTCGCAATAACTCGACAAGATGTTGGTCAATCTCGTCGGCTGTCTTCGTCTTGAGGTGATCGGCTATCTTCAGGAAGTCTCGTCCGCATTTTTGCAACAGATCTGGGAATTGCTTTTCTTCGGCAATCGACCAGTAAGGTCGCCGGCCCGCGATGACGGGGCTTTCCAACGAAGATACGTCTCTTTCCAGTCCGTCTAAGATCTCCACATGGTGTGTTGGCTTATCAGTTGTTTCGACCAAAGCCTTGTTCCTTCTACTTTCAGAAGCGTGGGAGTTCAGATCGGCAAAATGAGGATATTCAGAGACCGCTTTCTCGAGTTCCTCATCACAGAAAGATTCTATCTCTTCTTCCCCTATCCATGCTGCTGCTGAATCTGAGACCGTGGACAACAAGCGAAGATCAGTCTTGAAGTCTGCTAGACTATCATATTGCTGAGCTCTAAGCTTTTCTCCTATGTTGTCCATATCAGCAACGTGACTTACCTCCAGGTCAGTTCGGCCACTGGGAGACGTTCGAGACTGTATTTTCGCCAAAACCTGACCAAAGCCGCGCTGCAGAGCCTTACGACCTTGTTCATTCCAGCAGCTGGACAATCTTGGGACCTGGCAGTCAAATGTCGTAGCGTTACCTCCCGGATGATCCATAGCTGAATGTAGATCGGCTGGTATCTCGAAGTCGGCTGGGCTCATGTGATACCTTTGGATATGTTTTTCCAGATCTTTGCGGGATCTGAACCCTCTGACAGCGAAGTCGCAGTGAAGGCAGGGAAATGCAGGCATGTGGGATGCTTCATGTGCATCTCGATCTTGTACGGCGCGATAGGTATACTTGCAATCGAGGAACCTACAGGGCAGATCGCAACGGCTTTTGAAGTCTTCGAAGTCTTCCCCGTCAATGTGTGATGGCAAATCCGACTCTCTCATCATCAAAAGACGTTCCGTAATCTTGGACAGGCTTGATGCTATGATGGTCAAGTATGTCACATCCTTCTGAAGCTGCCATTCTTGCTGTGCGTCCGGAGTATCCAGGGTCCGCTTCGCTTCATGCAGGGTCGACTTGAAAGAGAGCCAGCCGGAGACGAGATTGAAGAGTGTCGGGACTCGCTTGAGCTTGGCGAGACCAAGTGGAGTATCGCCTTGGTTGATACTGGAAGGGATTGAGACCATATGCCCTATGGGATGTTTGTAGACCGCAGAGAAGTTTTCAAGGCTCTTGATCAGCGTCTCGCCTTCCCCATCAAGGTCCTTGACCCGTGCCAAGTAAGCCAGAACGTGCTCGGCCCAGAATTCATGCGCGTATGAATGGAGTCCATAGGCCCCCTGTACGACCCGAGTTTCGACTTCTATGTCAGTAAGTCACTGCGGTACCCTGGTAAGATATCTAAGCAGCTCGTTAAGTTGATGATGCAGGAGAGGGAGATGCTCAAGTGGGCTTGTCCGAAGTCGATGAAGGGGCCACTTTGCTTGTCAACAAGATATTCCCTCGCGGAAAAATGGACCAGACTCAATATTTCACTGCGGGATTTCTCCAATAGAGGGGCGCATAGGTCCATGACATCTCTTTTCGGATTGTTGCTCCTAGTTATTTTATTCAACTTCGTTCGGTCAAAACGTAATGCAATGGCATCTACAACCTCATGGATCTTGACAGGGCGTTGAGCCACGCATACCCAGTATAGAATCTTGAAGATCCTTTCCCGAGAGATTGAACCTTCACACTTAAGACGTGACAATATGAAACCGTAAGCTTGTCCTAATCCATCCGGCAGCTGATCAAGCGTGCCTTCGACTTCTTCCTCTGACGTTTGCTGTGTAAGCATTGCAACAACAAGTCGCACCCATAGAAACATCCCGTTCGCTTTGCTAGTCAGTCGCTCGTTCACAAGGGCTAAAAGTGAGACGTCCAAGTTTGGGAAGCGCTCTTTCACTTCGCTAACCTTGTTCTTAATGTAGATATCAAGGGCGTCAACTGTCTTTCGTCCCAGTCTCACATGCACATTCGGGAGCAATGATCGTTGGATCTGCGGCTCGTCTCGACTGGAGAGCAAAAGCTTATAGTTGCAATTTGCAAGCTTTCGAATCTTACCGAGGCTCTTGAGTAGTTCCTTCTGCATTTCACCGTCGCATTCATCGATGCCATCTACGATGATGCGGGCAGCTTTTACACTAGGAAGGATTTCTTGCAGCATAGTCTCCAAGGCGGGACCGGAGCAGTTGGACATCTTTTGGCAGTATGCTTGATGAAATAGTGGGACCATCCCAGGATTCTGTTGCAGTAACTGAACCACAAGTGTACGTAGGATGGTGGTACGAGTATGTGTCCCAGCCATTTGTTTCCCACAAAAGTAGTACAGAGTAGATTGATCCATTCGGGTCTGGAGATGCTGAATGATCAACGAGCATAGGAAGCTTTTACCGGACCCCGGTATTCCAGTCATCCAAAGAACAAGATCGCCGCCCTCATCATCGATCCATGGCTGAACCTGAGGGTCTTCGAGAACCCAATTGCAGGTCCCTGGTTGACGACTGTCGGAAATATTATGAAGATACTCCTCCTACCGCACGGAAATTAGCAAAATTTTCGTAGACCTGTAGTAGAGCAACATATTATAATATATCAATCATGCAACAGCATAGGAAAGAGACATCTATCAATAAACAGCATCGCAACTCGGGAAAGACAACATTGGTAAGCCGACAGTTACCCAGGCATACATCAAATGTCGAGCTTCTCAGTTTACGTCACCTTCTTTACGCGGATCGTAATCTACCCGCTCTAAGACCAGTAATTTAGGTGAAGAAGCCTGCTAGCGTCGAAATACGTTCTATCAGAGATAGGAACTGAATAGAATTTGAACATACCTGTTCACTCTCGGCGGCGGACAGCCAGCGGAATACGCTCTTAGCATTCCGAGTCTGTCTGCGTTGTTCGGTTTCCTCTTCTTCAAGTTGATGCTTATCTCTGAAATGTTTCATCTCCATAAAGTGGATGGTTGTAGCTTCTCTGTCCATAAGATCACTGTGTGAAGATAATCGACGAAGGATCGCTTTGAACCGGCTCTCGAAGAGGCCCCAGTTGCAAGTAAACCAGAAGTGCCATGCTTTGCGGCGGAAAAACTTGTAAGCGCGCCGGAAGAACTCGAGGACGTCACTGTAGATCAGGGCAACAGCTTCGGTAAAATTTTCATGTTCACCAAATGTAGCTTTTAGTTTCTCCATTCTTGGTAGAGCGGTGGCGATATCGCGGAAGGCTTGGAGAAGATTCTCCATGACGTTTGTGTAGTTCCTTGCCAGCTAATGCTATACATCAGCTTCGACACATGGCAACTTCGAGAGATTTACCAGTAACATTAACTTGATTGGGCCCTACAGGTCGCGTCAATTATGTACGCATTCAAGCGCGTTCTCAGGGTGAAAGGTACCCAGACGAAGGCCATAGGCGAGTAGCCTTGACAGAAAACCTCCACGACCGGACCATAGCTTTCCAAAGAGAGCAGAAACGGCTCTATCCTCCGCATAAATCGTAGCTCCAAGCGAGCTCCTTGCTCCTTTTCGATCTCACGAGCTGCGCGGCGTATGTCGGTCGCTGTAGTCTCAACGAAGTCGCGAGCATCTTCAGGTGTGATGGTTGGCATCAATTGATCTAAGGCCCTTTCCACTATTGCTCTGCCTGTCGCCATGACACCTCATCCGAACGCCTAACTTGAGAGTGGGCCTGGTCGAGGGATGCTCAGAGATAGGTACACTACCCTTTCGAGGAAGGCCACCGCCTCATTCGCTGTATTCTCATACAGGTGACCTTGTCAATAACCTCCCACATTCGCCTCACCGTCATAATCGCGTCACCTTATTGTCATCTTACGAAGACTGCGACAATCTGCAAGACGACAGGTTAGGTGTCACAAAAGTTTATTGGGCTGGCGATATTAGACAGGTTTTACAGTAAGATTATTTAATGTTTATTTAATAATTTATACGGGTCTAGCTATATACTAACCCTAATCTAAATTTACCTAAATATAAGCTATTACTACTTAGCCCTACCTATCTAGGATTTACTTATAAAACCCCTTTTAATAATTATCTATTTATTTATATTATTAATAATAATATATTATAAATATTAATTTTAATAAAGAACTTATATATATAACTACTCTAGCCCTCTTTAGTATCCTTAGTTTATATTATATTAGCTAAGTCTTATATTATACCTATATTCTACTAATTAAGTATTAGAGTAAGGAGTAAAGTCTTAATAATTTCCTATTTAAGTAAATAAAGTAGATATTTAAATTTATTAAAGATAAGATATATTAATTACTTACTTATTTTAACCTTAAAAGTATTAACTAGTAATATAATTATTAGCCTAGCTTAAAGCTTACTTTATATCTTATTCTAATAAGATTCTTATACTTATATCCTTTATATAAGTTATTAATAATATTTAACTAGTCTCCCTCCTTTATTTTTATTATAATTAATAATATCCTTAAGTACTTATATAATTATTATAATCCTATCTTATACTAATATCCTATTCTTAAATATAATAGGATTTAAAGGTATATAAGGGTAATTAAATATATAAGTAAAATATATAAGAGGTTTATAATTTAGGGGTTTATTAATAGAATATTTTAGTACTTTTATTAATTAAAGGAAGATTAGAGGTTCTTCTACTTTATATATAAAAAGGTATATAATATAATATAATTAGGGGTAATATACCTAGATAGTTTAATTAATATATTATATAACTTATTTAAAGGAAAGGTAAATAACCTAATAATATTATAAACTTCTAATATATAAGACTAGTTATATTAAGTATTTTAAGGGTAGTAAGTTCTAGATCTATTTAATAATAAAGCTTATAAGTATATAAAATTTATTATATTATTATATATAAGCTACTTAAATATATAAAAGAGAAAGTTTAATAAAAGAATAGCTAATATATAAATTATTATTAAGTATAATTTTAAGATAATATAAATATTATAAGTAATAAATACCTTTAAATTTACAATAAAATTAGGGCTAATACCTATTAATAATATCTATTAGGTAGTAGTACTATTAATAAACTATTTTACCTATTTATAAGGCTAAAATATAATATCTAGTTAATTTCAAATAAGGCCTTTAATAATTTATTAATATTTATTAGTAATTAACTCTACCTAATAATTACTTAGATATATTTCTTTATATTAAGCCTTATAATATAACTAAAGGGATTATAAGCTTATAATCTATATATAATTACTTAACTCTAATATTATAATATTATTAGTTTATAGATTATATTACTAATAAAGAGCTTATTATTAAATTTAAGATTATAAAGAAGCTTATAAAAATAAGTTATAAAGTAGCCTAAATTTATAATATATATAAGAAATATAGGAAACCCGCCCTTATTAAGTAATATAACCTATTTATATAATTATTATAAAATAGTAAATATCTTATAAGGCCTTATTTCTTTATTTTTACTTAAAGTTTCTACTTTTATATTCTATTTAATTTTTCTACTTCTTATTCTAAAATATTCTAATCCTAAGTCGCTTAAATATTAGGGGTTTATATTAATAGTTATTCTATTATTTTATATTATTTTATATATTAGAGTTATAAAATATATCTAAGTGTTATATCTACTAGTCTTATAGTATTCCTATTATATATTATTAACCCTATCTTTACTAAGCTCCTTACTAACTTTTATATAAAAATCCTTTATAGTATTTCTCCTTTACTTACTATTATTATTATTACTTTTAGAGTCTTTATTATTACTTACTTAATTTATATCCTTAATACTATTAAGCCTATTAATATATAATTATACTATACTTATAACCTTTTTATTAGATATCTAGGGACGGCTTAGTATATTATTATTTATAGGGATAATAAGACTAATTTTACTAGTAATATTTTCTAGTATTTTTTATATTTATTCTATCTCTTTACTTAGGTACTATTAATATAAGACTTAATTTATATAAAGTATTTAAATAAGGTCCTCTTAGGCCCCTATTTACTTTTATAATAGAGTTATAAAGGCTTACAACTCCTTATAAAGTATATTTAATATATTATAAGTCTATTATATTCCTTTAATTAAATATTTAAGTTTTATATTAATATTAAGTTACTACTTATAAATAAGTTCTAGCTTCTTAATTAAAGCTAGGTCTTAAGTACTAGTTATTATAAATATATTAATATTAGTAAGTAGAAGGGCTTAAGTACTATTTATTAATATAGGCCTATTAATACTTATAAGTATTATTACTAGAGTTATTATATTATAAGATTTAAAGAATTTTAAACTTTACTTTATAAAATTAATTAAAATAGTAGTTATATCTTAAGTTAAATAAGACCTTTATATTTATTTAAGTCTTTACCTATCCTTTTATAACCTTATCCCTCTATTCTTTTTCTTATTCTACTATTATAATTATTATAACTAATAGATAATACTATTAATAGAATTAGCTTTATCCTTAAGATTACTCCTAATATTAATACTACTCTAATAGCTAGTATTACTCTAATATTAAGGACTTAGGCTTTACTACTAGTAGAGGGAGCCTTTTAATATAATACTTATATTAAAGGGTAATAGTAATATTATTATAAATAAGAGTAAGATAAGTAAGCCTTCTAAGGAGGAGTCTTATCTATTATTTTCTTTATAAGAAGGAATTTTATCAGAATTAGTATTCTCTATTTCCCTTATAAACCTTTTACCCTAGTAAGTATAAAGTATATCTTATTTAATATTATAATCTTATATTTTCTCCTTTTTATCTTTTATATCTTACTTCTTTTTATATTTTCTAGCTTAAACTTTATTAGCTATTAGTTACTATTAATCTAGTACTTATATAAGGTTATTATTAGTTATTATATACCTAGATCTCCTACTATATTCCTTTTTATATCTATACTATTTAAGTAGTACTACTACCTTTTATTAATAATTATTCTAAGAGTAGGAATAGTAGGTATATATCTTAAAGTCCTACTATATATCCTTCTACTATAAATTTATACTAGAAAGTCTATATATACCTACTTTAATAAGTATATAATTAATAAATATTATTATCTCTTTAATATTAAGAAGTATTCCTTTATATATACTTTATCCCTTCTATCTACTTCTCCTACGCTTCTTATTTATTAGGAACTAGACTGGAGGGCTAGCTCCTAAGGGCTAGAATAGATAGTATAAACTACTAGCGAGTAGGTGGCGTTATAAAGGTAGACTTAATACTCTAGTAACTTTATAGTTATAAAAGAATTAATCTCTACCTCTTAAGGAGGTAGAGGGAGGACTATTTAAATACCCCTTAAGGAAGCTACCTAGCCTCTTAGATATCTAGATAAAAGGATATCTATTAGAATAATAAGAAGCTAAACTAATACTACTAGGATATTACTAGTAAGCCGTATTATACTAGCTAGATATATTAAGATATCCTAATAATTACCTCCCCTTTAAGGGTATTTATCCCTAAATATTAACTATTACTATCTATAATAGGACTCGTTAAAAACCTTTAAAACCCTAGTAGGGAAAATAAGGGAAAGAGTTCTAAGGATAATAACGTTATAATAATATTAATATACTACTAATATTATATAATACTAATATATAATAACCTTTATACTTATAATATTATTAGTAGTAGAATATAATTATTAATTAAATTTACTATTATAATACTTTATAAACGCGTAATATAAATAAGTAATTATAGAAGTTAAGTAGTAATATTATACCGTTAAATTATATAATTAATATATTATTAGGCTTAAGTATATATACGCCTTACGCGCTACCTTATAACCTGCTTTAAGTAACCTTCCTTAGAAATACGGGGTAACATCTTAGTAACGGGAGGCCTAGGCTAAGCCTATACTTAGTAGATATATATCTTCCTAGCTATCCCCTATTATTCTTCTAAGTTCCTTAGAGATTAGTTTTACTACTATAATAGGCCTACTACCTAGTTTATTAGTAGACCTATACCTACTATTAAACCTTATAACGTGACTCTATATCTTTTATTACCTAATACGCCGCTATAAAGCTAGCGGGTATAAGCCTTATAATTCTAATCTCTTACCCTTTCTAAAGGAAAAGGCCTAGAGTTATTATTATATTAAGTTTACCTTATAATAATTAATAGGCTAAAAGTAATAACTAAGTAGAACTACTACTATATAAAATATTACTAGAACGCCGTTATAACGCCTTAGTAGAAGGAGGACTCTTTACTCCTTCTACTCTAGATAAGCTAGAATAGCTACTAGAGGAGGCCTAGAATAAAAATTATTATCTTAAATAATAAAATTAATTAGCTATATTACTAGCTTATAATAAAGTACTTTATAATCCTTAGATTAATATTAACCTAGGAGTTTAAGATACTACTATCTTAGCGCCGTCTTAATATACTTATATATATATACTTCGCCCTAAAAGAATAAGACCTTATAAAGGATCCTTTAAAAGGGAGTACTTATATTAGTTTTATAAAGTTAACGTTAAATTTATTATAAGTCCGGAGTATTTTATTATAAATAGGTCTTATATAGCCTATTATATAAACTCCTTAGAAGGGGACCTTAAAGCTTAATAATATACCTATTTTAAGAGCTATAATCTTACTAATATTATATTTAAATTCTTTAAGAGGTTTCTATTAGACTTAATTATAGATCTAGTAAGCTACTATCTCCTTACTTATAAAAAGTAGGAGTAGGTATATTAATATAATAATTAAAAGGTCTTAAATTTTAAGGCCTATTTAAAGGAGTTAGAGTCTTATTTACTACCTTTTAATAAGGAGTATAAGGCTTATATTTTCCTTATAAAGCTTTATAATAAGTTAAAAAATAAAATTCTTAGTACTAGTAATATTACTAAGTAGTATAAAGAGATATTTACTTAGGCTATTATATTAGAGAATACTTTAGAATATAAGTACTACGTAGGCGGCTTAGGTTCTTAAGAAAAAACCTAGGGTAGGTCTTAGCTAAAATTAAAAGGTAGTAATAAATCTTTAGAAGATTATATTATAAAGCCTAAGGGTTCTAATAATAGTAGTAGTAAGTAGTTATACTTTAAGTATAATACCTTAAAAAGGAAGGCTAGGCCTAATATTAGGATAAATTTTATAATTTATTTTTATTATAATAAAGAAGGTTATATTTAACTAAATTATATTAATCTTAATAAGCCTTAGGCTTATTTTAGTATTAGTATAATATTAGTAAAAAAAGAACTAGCCCCTTAACCGCCTTAAAAGAGGGGTAAGAAGATTAATTAATAGAGGTAATATTATTAATCCTTATAAAGGGTTAGGCGGCGTTATAAGGTAATTAGTATTAAGTTATAATACTTTTAGACTTTAAGTTATACCTAAACTTAATTTTATAAAAGCTTATAATCTAATAGGATTTATAGCCTTATAGAGCTATCTTATTATAAGTATAAGCGCTTAATAGAAGTAGTATATATATCTATAAAGCCTACTAGTTATATTACTAGTTAGTAGATAGCTAGGGCTATAAAAAGGAGTATACTACTCTTTTTTATATAATAGATTAAAAGGGCCCTAATATTATTTTAGGTATACTAGGATTAAAATAATAGTATATACTATTAGATCTAGAAGCGGATTACTAGCGCTTTAAAGTTAATTCTAATATATTATAAGTTAATAAGCCCTAAGTATTTACCTAAAATATTAGGGAAGAGCTAAATATATTTACTATTATATACGCTAGTATAATATCTAGTAAATAAGAAGTCCCCTAAGTTCCTAAGGAATTAGAGGCCTTTACTAATATCTTTTCTAGTAAGAAGGCGGGTACCTTACCTATTTTTAAGGAGGGTAACCACGTTATAAATCTTATAAAAGGTAAAGAACTACCTTATAAGCCGCTTTATAATTTATCTTAAACTAAGCTAGTAGAATTATAATACTACTTTAAGGATTTACTTTAAAAGGGGATTATTCGCCGATCTATCTTATTAGCTAGAGTACCTATTCTCTTTATACTAAAGAAGGATAGTAGGCTATATCTATATATAGATTATAAGGGGTTAAATATTATAACTCTAAAGAATAAATACCTATTACCTCTTATTACTAAGATATTAGACTACTTATATAATTCTAAGATTTTTATAAAGTTAGACTTAAAGGATACCTATTATTAGATCTATATTAAGGAAGGTAATAAATAGAAAATTACTTTTTAAACTTATTATAACTATTTTAAATATTTAATTATACCTTTTAAGCTTATTAATATACTAGCTATATTTTAAGCCTATATTAATAGGGCCTTAGTTAGTCTAGTTAATATAACCTATATAATATACCTAGATAATATCCTTATTTATAGCTTTAATCTAGCGGATTACTAGTAATATATTTAGTAAGTACTAGAATAGTTATATTAGTTTTCCCTTTATACTAATTTAAAGAAGTACTAATTTAATACTAAAAGGGTTAAATTTTTAGGGTTTATTATCTTAACTAATAGTATTAAGATAAATCTAGAGTATATAATAATAATTAAGGACTAGCCTAAGCCTAAGACCTATTAGAATATATAAGTCTTTTTAGGCTTTATAAATTTCTACTATTAATTTATTTATAGCTACTCTTATATAACTAAGCTACTTACTAGCCTACTTAAGGGTAGTAAGGATAGTAAGAAAATAGGTCCTTTAGATTAGACTATTACTACTAATAGAGTATTCTAATTATTATAGGATACCTTTATATTAGCGCCGTTTCTATACTACTATAACCTTATAAAGGCCTTAAGGATAGAAATAGATACCTTAAATTTTATTATAAGTACTATCCTATCCTAATAGGATAAGGATAGTAACTAGTAACCTATTATATTCTAATCTTAGAAGATAACTAACCTAGAATAAAATTATAAAACCTATAATTAGGAGCTACTTACTATTATAATAATAATAAAATAGTAGTAATACTACCTAGAAGGAAGTACTTTTATAGTTAAGGTATAAATCAATTATAATAACCTAAAAGGCTTTATAAAGTAAAAGGAATTAAACTCTAGGTAAGTTAGATAGGCGCTTAAGCTTACTACTTATAACTTTAAGATATTTTATTACCTAGGGAAGTTAAACCCTACTAACGCGCCGTCTTACTAACCTAATTATAAGGGAAAATTACCCCTAAATATAAAGCTCTTACTAATACTATAAAATAAGCTTACTTTATAAAAGAATAATAGTTTTAAAGAAATATAAGCTATTATTATAGTTATAGCGCTTATATTTAAAATTATAAGTATTCAAGTTATTATCCCTAGGAAGGATATTATAGATATTTTAGACTTAGCTTATAAGGATACTTAAAGGCTTATAAAGACCTTAATTTATAACTTATAAAAGTATAATAATTAAGTAAAGTCCTTTTTAGAAGCGCCTATTAAATAATATTATTATAAATATTCTAAGGCCTAGAGTTTAGACTCTAATAGGCTATTAACCTTTAAAGGTTATCCCTATATTCTAAGAGATAAAGCCCTACGTAGTAAATTAATTAGTTACTATTATAATAATCCTTTATTAGGATATTTTAGCGCTAAGAAGATATATAGTCTTCTTATATATAAATACTATTAGAATAGTAGTATAAAATAGGTTATTAAGTATTATTAAACTTATAATATCTATTATAGAACTAAGTTACCGCGCTATTATACTTATAATAAATTAAGTTTATTACCTATTACTACTTAATTATAGAAAGAAATATCTATAGATTTTATTATAAGGTTACCCCTAAGTAAGGCTAAGGGAATTATTTATAATTCTATCCTTATAATTATTAATTATTTTATAAAAATAGTTAGGTATATACCTATTATAATAATAATTAATACTACTAAGCTAATAGATATATTTTATAATAAAATTATATATTATTATAATATACCTAATAGTATTATAAGTAATAGGGGTTCTATCTTTATAAGTACCTTTTAGTTAGCGGTCTATTTTTACTCTAAGATAAAACGCCGCCTAAGTATAGCCTTTTACCTATAAACTAATAGGTAAACTAAGCGTTAAAATTAGGTATTAGAATACTACTTATATATATTTACTAATAATAAGTAAATTAATTAGGCTAAATAGTTATTTATAACTAAATTTATATATATAAATAGTATTTATTCCTCTATTAGAATAATACCGTTTTTTCTTATATATAATTATTACCTAGAAGTTTATTAGGAACTTAAGGACGAGTCCCTAGAAGGGAGAATACCTACTATAAATAATAGAGTTAGAATATTATAAGTAGTAAGGGATAAAGTTATAAAATACCTTTAAGCCGCTTAAGCGTCTTAAGTAAAGTACTATAATTAAAATTATAAGTAATAGATATATAATATTAGTAATTTAGTAATATTAGTTTTAAAGAACTTATTTATTTATTTATTTATTTATAAATTATATACGCGTCTATCTAAACTAATAAAAGATAATTACAGGGGCCTACGGGTATTTTATAGTCGCTACGACGGTAGCCGACTCGTAGGGGAAACTATATACCTATACTAAGCATAGGCGTAGGTAAAAACCCTTACCTTTCCTACCTTCTCTATAACTTCTATTCCATTTTCTCTTTATACTACATTTAGTCCTCTATAGTAATATACGGTCGTGTTTACTACTATATTAGTCTAGCTCCCTAGGGCCGGCTTATATACTATAAAAGCGAAATTCGCTCCGGTAGTAAAGATTTATATCTAAGGTCGGCTCTAGTATAGCTACTTCGCTACGAGCGAGAACTAGCCTAGTAGCCTAGTCTAGATCATCTATCTTACCACTCGTTTTACCCCCCCCGCCTTCGCGAGTATCCTGTAGGCGTCTACCGCGCCTGAGGTATCCTTTAGCTCCTAGCGGCGGTCCTAGAGCCTAGGGTAATAGATAAGGATATACTTTATATCCTGCCTACGCTAGCCGTACCCGTAGCTTACGGATATATAGCCGGGGACTTTATACTAGTATAAGAAGGCGGCTAGCCCGATCTTTCCCGTCCTTATCTGCGTAAGGACGGAGCTCTCAGCCTTCTAAAGGCCCTTATAGAGGGTCCTCCTACCGGTTTATAGGCCCCCGAGCTAGGCGGGGGGGCGATCCCTAGCTCCTAGTCCCGACTAGTATTCGTCTTATATAGTATCCTAGGAGGACCTCCACTAATAGTATATTATCTTCTCGATCCTCTAGGGGGGGCGGGCTACCTCCCTAGTTACGATCGCGCCCCCGTCGTCTAGGCGTAGGGAGCGTAGAGCCCACTCGTTCTTCTCTTCCGCGGGGGATTTCGCTACCTCTCTCCTCCTCCCCCTCTTAGCGTTTAGCTTCCTTCGGATGCGTATATTCCCTATTACCGTTACTAGGTAGATCCCCTTTAACGTATACCGGCGGAGAACTAAGTAATCTAGTATTAGTTATATAGGGGCTATCCCCGACTCTACCTCTAGTACTCGCGTTAAGGTGGCCTTATATGCCCCTAGTACGCGTCTTAAGTAGTTATTTTAGATAACTTTAAGCTTCCTTATATACGTCTTCTTTATATCCCTTAGTCTTTATAGTATATATTATAAGGCGGACGCGTAGGTTATAACTAGCCGTACTATCGCGCTATATACTTTCCTTACCTTACTAAGGGTAGCTCCCTAGGTTAATACCGTCGTTATAGATAGGGCGAGGCTCTAGGTAGCGAGTTTCGCCTATACCCTCTTTAGGTACGGGCCCTACCGCAATTTACCGTTAATATATAGCCCTAGGACTTAGATCTCCGTTTATAGCTTTATTATCGTATACCCTAGGTTAATAACCGCACCTATATTAAAGCGACGGGGGTAACAGGTAAGGTAGACTAATTTATATTTCTAGGGGGCGAAACTCGCCCTGTACGTCGAAGCCCATTTAAGGTAGATCTCGTGTACTAGTTCTAAGGTCTTGCAGTTACCTTCCGTGGTTTTCCTATATACTAGCAGGTGGATATTATCTATAAACCCTCTAACTTATAACTATAGTTTAGCCGCCGTATACTCCTTAATAAGTGGCGCGTTAAAGAATAGGAAGAGGATAGGGGAGATTAGCGACCCCTAGGGAATCCCTATCTCTACCGGCTCTATCCTACTCGTCATCCCCCTAATTATAATAGACGAGGACCTTTCCGCTAGGAAACTTTCCGTCTAGCCTATAATATAGCGAGGGATCCCCTTATACCGGAGGTTATAGATAAGCCTCCGGTGGGAGACGTTATTAAAGGCTCCTACGATATCTAGTAAGAGGAGGCTAGCTATATTACCTCTACCGTAGTCCTATACTATATATACCGCGTCTATAATTATCTCTAGTACTATCTCTATTAATCTATTCCTTCGCGCCCCTATTTATTATTACGGGAGGAGGCCTCGACTTTTAGTATAGTCGCTAAGTCGCCCTACGACTATTAATTCCAGGGCCTTTCTAAGGGTACTTAGTAGCGCTATTAGACGGTACGCCTTAGGTACCGTGTAGTCCTCCTTCTTCGGTTTCTTTAGGACGACCGTATTAGCCTTCTTGAATTCCCTCGGGTAGTAGCTAAGGTAGAAGCACGCGTTAAATAAATAAGTAAGCTCCCTAAGAAGCCCGTCCGCTATTAGCCTAAGGAACCGATTCGGGATCCTATTAATCCCCGGGGCCTTATCTTATTTTAGCCTACGGATAGCTTATAGGACTTCCTCGCTTGTAATATTACTACTATTACCTACCGGTAGTAGGTATTCTATACCATCGATATCTGTTAGGTCGGCCTGTAGGGGGGGTTTTTAAAGAACTTAAAGTAATAATACCTAGGTAAGAAGTTAGCCTATAAGTATATAGGACTATTCTAGGTTATTAATAAGGTTAGTTTATAAGCGTATTATCTACTATTACTACTATTATATATAGGATCTATAATACGTTCTATATATTACTAATTAAACCTTACTACTAAAGAAACTACTCTCTTACGGCGGATATCTTTATATAAGTACCTAAACTTATTATTAATAAGGAATAATAGGAGGTAAAAGAAATTATTAGTAAGGTTAATAATAAATAAGGTATCTAGTATAAAGTTAAGTAGACTAGTTAGGGTAGTAAATATAACTAATAGGTACTAAATAAGGATCTTAATAGGTCTTATAAACTAATAAGAGCTTATAATATATTAGTATAATTAAAGTATAAATAAAATATTAAATATATTCCTATATTAAATAAGTAGTAATAATATAATAAGTTATAATATAAGTTAAGACTATTATCTTTATATATATTATATAATAATTAGTCTCTTATATATAAATATACTTATAAGTATAATAATATAATATAATTTAAAAATATTCTTTATTAATATTATCTAAGGAGTTAAGCTATTAGTAATATATTATATTAGAAGGATACTTTTAATCTTAATATAATCTAATAAGGATACTAGGGATATATTAATAAAAGATAAGCCTAGGTATCTTATACCTAATAAATAACTTAAGTAAATAAGATATATAAATAACTTATTTATACTAAAGTATAACCGCGAATTAATCTTTAATTATTAAACCCTTTAAAGTCTAAAGGCTTTATAGGGTTAGGATTATCTATTATATCCTTATACTATTAAGTACTATTAAGTTTAGTTTAAAGGAGTTCTCCCTAACTCTTTAACTTATTATTTTATATATTTAATATATTAATTAAAGCCTATAAGTTAGTAATAATATTAGGCGCTAATCTAACTATTATAACTATCTACTTATAAGCTTTCTACTATTAGGTTATCTTCTTACTAAGTTTCTTTCTCCTTATTAAATATACGTCTACCTAGCTAGTCCTAGTAATAGCGCGTACGGATTTCCTCGCCTTCCTTTAAAAGGGAGCTAGAATCTATTATAATAAGTACTTATACTATTATAGAGTTAAAGGGTTAATATACTTACCTCTATATAATAATTAATATTATAATAACTATTAGTATACTAATAATAAGAGGGAGTATTACTAGACTAACCGCGTTAGGTTAGTACTTTAAACTTGAGTCGGGTTCCCGACTCGACTCTTAGCGAGTTAATACTAAATTCCTAGCCCGAGTACTCGGGTTAGTACTAATAGTTAGTACCGAGTATTCGAGTTAATACTATAAGGTGGTACTAAGTATTAGTACTAAAGTATTAACCCGACTCGCTAAGATATTAGTTCCACTATATTATATCAGGAATATTTTTTATTTATAATAGTATTTTATACTATATATATAACTTACTAATAGATTACTAAGCGTTATTATTATTACTAACTAGGTAATTCTTAATAGTAAATAAGGTAATATAGAAAGGTAATAGCTAATTAGCTATTCCTATAAATATAATAACTATAATATTACTAATATTTTTTATCTATAATAGTATTTACTATTATATCTATAATTTACTACTATATTACTAAGTATTATTTCTATTATTACCTAGCCTAACCTAGGTAATTCTTTAAGGTAATGTAAAAAGGTAATATATATCCCTAGGGAACTAAAGGGGGTAGTAAAATTCTAATAAAAAGAATCTATTTTTAGTATAAGGGTAATTCTAGAAAATTTTTAGGGTTCCTTACTATTTTATTAGGGGCTTAGCGTCTTAGCGATACCTTAGTAAGTCGGGTCGGGTTAACCCGACTTGCTAAGGTACTAAGGGCTTTTCGGGTTAATACCGGAAACTAGTACTAAGTATTCGGGTCGGTACCTAAACAGGTACTAAGTATTCAGGTCAGTACTAATCTATAGTACTAAAACCCGACTCGACGGTTAGTCTAAGTATTACCTTATTTATAATTATCTAAACCCTTTATAAAATAAGTCTTATAAGGAAGAGATATACTACGTAAGTTAGCGAGCCGTTATATAATATATATAAGTAAATATACTTAAAATAAGTTAATATCTATATATAATATTAGTATATTAATAAATATAACGTAATATTAATAAGACGTCGTAAGTACTTATAAGAGAAATATTATATATAATATATAATAAGAATATTATATATATTAGTAAATATATTTTATAATATTATTAAGTTAAAGTAAGTACTTATAAGAGAGGTTAAGGGAATTATAAGAAATTTTAAATATTAGGATAAGAACTTTATTAATATCTTATAATACTATCTTAGTATAATTTCCTTTAAAGCTATTTAAATTATAATAATAATAATAAAGGTTCTATCTAATTTTATAACTAATATATTAGAGTAACGCGTTATTTATTATATCTTATATCTATAAATATTTAGTCTATTATTAATAATAAAGTATACGCGCCTACTAGTTAATATTACCTTCTTATTTTTATATTATTATTAATATATATTACTAATACTTATACCTAATAAGTTATTCCCTATTAATATATAGTAATATTAATTATATAAAAATATTATATACCTTAATACTTAAAATTAATAAGTTAAGTATCTAACTATATATTAAAGGTATTTAAAATAATTCTATATTATATTATATATTATCTTAATATAATCAAAAGATATAAATAGTTTAGAAGTATATATATACTATCTAGATAATTTATTAATATACTTTATTACTAACTATTAAATAATATTATTACTACCTTATAAAAGGTTTTAGTACGTGCGTCCGGCCTAGCTAATATTAATATTATATTAGTAGTAGTATATTAAATAACTCTTTTCCCTTGTTTTTCTTATATAATTTTAAGGCTTTTTAATAAGTATTCTAGTTAATCTTATTAGCCCTAGGGACTAGAGCCTAGGAGGGGAGGTACTTATTAGGCTTAGGTAAATATACGCCTTACGCGCCACCTTATAACCTACTTTAAGTAACCTTTCTTAGAAATACGAGGTAATATCCTAGCAATAGGAGGCCTAGGCTAAGCCTATACTTAGTAGATATATATCTTCCTAGCTATCTCCCGTTATTCTTCTAAGTTCTTTAGAGATTAGTTCTACTACTATAATAGGCCTACTACCTAATCTATTAGTAGACTTATACCTACTATTAAACCCTATAATATAACTCTACGTCTTTTATTACCTAATACGCCGCTATAAAGCTAGCGGGTATAAGCCTTATATATATAATATATAATATATAATAAAGTCATAGTTTATTTACTTCTAACTTCTTTTATAACTACTACTATTAATACTAACCTATTATAAGTTACTTTAAGTTATATCTTAATATATTTAATATTAATACTATTAATACTTTATAAGATAACTACTATTAGAGTATAAGTATAATATAAAAGATTAATTACTAATATAGTACTATATATTAAATAGTAATATTAATAATAATAATAATAATTAAGGTAAGTCTCTACCTAATATTCTTTATTATATTATATATAATATTACCTTATAATAGACTTTAATCCTTTTTAATATATTATAAGTATATTACTTATAAATTACCTTCTTATATAAGTCTATTATATTATATATTTAAGGACTTTATTAATATCCTATTATATTATATTTCTTTTAAATTATTCCTACCTTCTTTATACTTAAAGGTATTTATCTTAGCTAACTTTATAGTAGATAGTTAAATACTCTTACCGCGCCTCTCTACCCTATTATACTATTAGGGTAGTAGCCCTCTCTAGGCCCTATTATCTTTAGTACGCTAAGTATCTAGGTTTAAATCCTAGGTTATTATATAATTATAAGATAAGTAGGGCCTATTAGAAGTACTACTACCTTTATAAGAAATATAAATTAATTTATAATAATAAGATTTTAATATAATTCGCGTATAATATATTAATAGGTTATAAGTCCCTCTTACCTTCTACGCTTATATATTTAGCCTCTTTACTTATAGCCCTATTATCGCCCTTTAAAGTAAAAAGTTACCCTATTATACTACCTTTATAATACGCGTTACCGCCTTTACCTCTAAGGTAGAAGTAGTAATTTACTTAAGGAAGTATAATAAAATACTTTTATATAAGCTATAAACCTTTAAGGAATTATTATACCTTAAGGTAAAAGTAGGTAATCGCGTAGCTATTACCCTTAAAGGTATCCTAGATATAATAAGATAATAAATAAGTCCTTTTATTATATACTTCTTATAATATATATTAATACTTTTATAAGAGGGGTTAATTATCCTTATTATAATAAAGGTTAATAAGGATTTAAGGGAGGTAAGTATATTATTAAAGTATTCTACTATCTTTATATAAGTTAATTATATCTTAAGAGGAGGATAATAATAATAATAATAATAAGGGGGAGACAGAAGAGATAGAGGAGGATATAAAGGAGGAGGAGGCTTCTACCTCTATTATTATTATATTACCCGCCCCTACTCCTATTAGCCCTAGCTACCCTTCTTATAATAGTAGTACTATTAGTACTACTCCGTCTACTTATCTTTATTATACTACTCACCTCCCTTATACCCCTTATACTCCTTATACTCTCTCTATTATACCTATTCCTACGCCCGCTTTACTTCTCCTTAATAGGGATACTATCTTATTTAGCGGCTTATCTTTCTTAGGCTATAACCTATTATAATACGCTCCCCTTATAAGATATTAATATTATACCTTTAATTAAAGATTCTTTTCTTAGATTATAAGGATTTTCCTCGTAATTAATTCTTTTCTTATATACTTCTTTATTAAAATCTCTATTATATAAATATAACTTATAACTTACTTTATATAACTTAACTTTATACTTAAATAGTCTTATTATAATAATTAAGTATAAGTATTTTACTTATAATACCTCTTTATTATATATATATTATTATATTCCCTTTATAAGTCTTTTATATTTATATCTTTTATAGATATCTATTAATTATATTTCATTTTATAATTAAACTATTTAATTAAGTAGTATTAAATACCTTTACTTCTTATTTAATTTAGAATTTATTCTACCTTATAATATTCTTTACTACTAATAAGTTCTAGAGGAGGTATAAATAATTATTTACCTTTATTAAGATAGCTTTAATATAATTTTAATAAGGAAATATAAGATATTAAATAAATTTTTTATACTATTAAGAGACTTAAGTAGTACGCCTAATATCTAATTATATCTACTACCTTAAAGGGATTAATATACTGATATAATAGCTTTTAATTTAGTCTTTTCTACTTTAAGTTCTTTATAATTACTATTACTAGTTCTCCTATTATATAAGACTTTAAGATATAAAGTTTATTATATAACTTTATAACTTATACTTAAATAGTCTACTATTAATCTATTAATATAGCTCTTACTTTTAAAAGGTTTTTTATATAATCTTTAACTATAAGTACTCCTCCTTCTAAAAAGTTATCCCTAACTTTATCTTCTATATATAGATTATATCTATATATTATATAAAATGGTAAATAACTTAATATAATATAAATACTATTATAGTACGCGAATTTAACTATTAGAAGTAATATAGCCTAATTATCTTATTCTTTATTTAAAAATACCCTAAGGTAATATTCTAATATTTAGTTCTAGTATTTAATCTATCTATCTATTTATAAATAGAAGGTAGTACTTAGTTATCTCTTTATCTTTATATAATAATAGACTTCTAACTAATAAGTACTTATAAATAAAGATCCCTAATCTAATATAATACCTATTAATAAATTATACTATAATATTATATTCTTAAATAAGATCTTAGCTAATTTAATAGTAGTATAAGTACTCTTAGTTAGAAGGTATTAAACTATATTTATATACCTATTAATAATTATAAGAATAAAATTATATATAAAATTTCTATATTTACTAGGTAGTAAGCCTATAATAAAATTTATAAAAAGTTCTTCCTAAGGCCCTTTAAGTTATAATAAGAATATTATATTATTATAAGGTTTATATCTAGGAGCTTTTACCCTTTAATATATTTTATAAGTTTAAATATATAACTTAGTATCTATTAATATTCCACTCTAATAATACTTATATTAGAGTAACTCTAAGGTTTTTTATAACCTAAAATAACCTATTAAAGTATTATTATAATACCTTATAATAATTTCTATATATAATATAAAATTATCTAGTATATAAAGTACTCCTTTAAATCTTAATAATCCTATTAAATTAACCTTCTAAGGCTATTTAATAGTATTTTACTTAGAAGTTATATACTTTACCTTATCTTTCTATTTAGTAATAAATAGATTATTACTTTATAATAAGAGGATAAGTTCTTTTAAGGATTCTAATCTAGCTTTATAAGCTATTTTAGGTCTAGTAACTACTCTTACTAGTACTTATAAGATATATTATTTATAATTAATAACCCTAATAATAGGATTAAGTAGTTACGCTATTATATTACTTTAATACTAGGAAGGTAGCTTTACGCCCCTTCTATCTAAGTTTTTAGGCTTAGTTAAGGGTTTCCTAAGCCCTCCTAAGCTAGATAAGTTTATATACTTAGTTATTTCTTCTAGCTACTTTTAGCTAGAGATAATACTTCCTAAATTTACTAGCTTATTCTATAAGGTAAGTAGGAGCTAGTTAAATAATATCTTAATATTATTATAATTAGGGTTATATAATAGAGTATTTATAAGATTCTTCTTACTAAGTTAATATTTAATATTAAAGTTATATATAATTAAATAAATAGCCTATTAAGCTTAATAACTATTTAACTACTTTATTTATATAAATCCCCTAAGATTATTATAGTTTATAAGTACTTTAATAGCGTAATAACTACCTTCTATATAATATTACTATTACTTAAAGGCTTTAATAATTATTAATAGCTCTTAATTATATATCTTATACCTAGTCTTAATAGGTATTAATTTATAAGACTAAAAAGCTACTAGATACTAAGCCCTATTATTATCCTATTAAAATAAGATAGTAGTTATAATAAAATTAGATATATCTATTTTAATCTAAATTTTCTTATTAAGATTAAAATATATTAAGATAGATATAATTATAAAGGTATAATATAGATTATAAAACGCCTTCTCCTTACTAGTACCTTATATAAATAATCTTAACTTTTTCCTATCCTTACTACCTTTTAAAAGGCTAGTTAAGGGGGATACTATTTATAAATAGTAGTATATAAAATATTAGTAGAAGTTTATAAATCCTAAGAATACTTAGACTTCCTAATATATAATTAATACTAGCTAGTCTTAAATAGTAAATACCTTATAACTATCTATTAATATACTATTAGTACTTATAATAAACCTAAGGAATTCTACTAAATTAGTATAAAATTTATATTTCTTTTAATTTATATAGAGTTAAAACTTTTATAACTACTTAAGTACCTAATAAATATATTACTTATAACTTAAGATATCTTCTAAATAAATTAAAATATTATTAAGGTATATTATATAGGTAATATCTATTAGGCCCGTTGAAGCTCTATTAATATAGGCTTAAAATATAGCTAGGGTATTTACTAACTTAAATAGTATAATTATATACTTAAAGTAGTTATACCGCGTATAAAACGCCGTCTTCTACTTATTACCCTTATAGATATAAATCCTATAGTAGGTATCCTTAAGGTCTAACTTAATAAATATCTTTATACCTTATAAGTAATTAAGTATTTTATTTATTAAAGGGAGAGGATAGTAATTCTTTACTATTACCTTATTTAACCTATAATAATTAATATATAAATATAGGCTACTATCTTTCTTTAATATAAATAAAATAGGAGCCCTAGTAGAGCTAGTAGACTCTTATATTTAACCCTTTAACTTAGCGTTATCTAGGTAGATACGTAGAGTTTCTAACTCCCTTTATAATAAATTATAAATAGGCTTATAAGGAGGCTTATAATTATCTATATTAATAGCGTAGTCCCTAGGCTTAAATAGGGGTAGTTATCCTACCTCCTTATTTAAAAAGATATTTAAAAAGTTATAAAGACTTTTAAGTAGCTTTAATACTTTATTATTAGAACTCTAGGTTTCCGCCTAGGATAACCTAGTATAAATAATAATATAAATTACTAATTTACCTTTAAGGGTATTTATAAATACTTATAACTCTAAGATAGATATATTAGTAGAGTCTAATAGAAATTACTACTTTTAACTCCCTAAATCTACCTATACCCTAGCTTCTAATAAGGTAGGTATATTAAGAATAATAGGTAACCCCTTCTTCTTAATTATATAGAATATACTAGTATATTAACCTAGCTATCCCTAGCTATTAATAAGATAGTACTCTACCTAGTATATATTATAATAATAGACTAATTAACTATTTATCTATTTAAGAATTAGTAACTAATAGCCCTCTAGGGGTTCTAGGTTATATTACTTAATAAAGCTTTAAGAGATAATATTAATCTCCGCTCCTATATCTATTAAGAAGTCTATATAATCTTATATACTTTATATATTAATAGAACTACTAATATTAATATTATAAACTAATAATAACCCTCTTTTAATAAGTAAGTACCCTAGTATTAAGGTCTAGATAGAGGCGCGCTTCCTTTTTTTAATTTAATAGTCTCTTTTCTAATAATATTAATAGGTATTATATTTAAATTCCTAGGTATCTTAGGCCTATAATAGTCCTTATTATAATACCCCTTCTTTTTATAATTAAAATATATTAACTATTCCTTAATATCTAATAACTCATTATAACTACTAGCGGGTTAAATACTTCCTACTTTTATAAAAGGATTAACACCTCTATTTTAACTTCCTTCCCTCTTCTAACCTTTATTCTACCTATTAGAATAATCCCATTTTTTAGTAATATAACTATTACCTACTATTATTCTAGTATAATACTACTATTTATTCTCTAACTAAGTAGTAAGGGTAATTAGGCTTTCTTTAGTTATAAGGAGGTCTTAGTAGTTTATAAAGGCCTTTTAAAGGTCTAGGCGTAACTTTATAAAGAAGTTAATCTACTAATATTCCTTTAAAAAAGGAGGGATCTATAATTTAATCTTACTTAAATATATATTAAAATTTTATATTAATTAGTTAGGGTTTTATTATATATCTAAGTATGATTATATATTATAAAGCTAGTAGTTTACTAGGTCGTTAATAAAGTTTAATAAGTATTAAGTAAAGTACTTCTAAGTAACTACTCTCCTTAATAATAACTTTTTATAATAATCTTATAACTTAGTAGGTTTACCTTCTAAGAATTATATAATCTAAGTAACCTTTATAAACTTAGTTAGGAATTTATTAGGTATTAATTAGAATATAATATTTATAGCTTAATACTATTTCTTATATTTATATATATTCTTCCCCTTATAAAAGGGTAAATCCTTAGGCTTTAAGCGGCTTTTAAGGTATTAACTACTAGGTTCTTCTAACTAGCCTCTAATAGACTAACTTAGGGTAAAACTATTAAGGATAGAGCTTATCCTAGGGTCTAATATACCTTATATATTAGTACCTTAATTTAAAGGGTATTAATTCTTTACTAGGCTTAGTCTTAACCCTTATTATATCCCGCCTAGTAATCTACTAGTAATCTAATATAAATTTAGTATAACTACTTCTACTTCTACTTATAATTAAACTATCCTTTCTTAAATACTTTAAAGCTTTCTTTCCTTTATTAACTACTCTTCTTTAATTTTAATAGTAGTAATAAGTTTATTAAATATAATTATACTAGTAAGGGTTTTATTAGAAATTCTATTACTAATTATATTATTTCTTACTTTAATATCTCTTATATTAAACTCTAGTATTATATTAATTTTATTATAATAGACTTCTAATGATTTTTATCTTATTTAGTATTAAATATCTTTATATTATTATATTATTATAATCTAGACTATCTCCCTTTAAAGGTAGAGAGATTAGAACTATTAGGAACTAGACTAGAGGGCTAGCTCCTAAGGGTTAAAATAGATAGTATAAACTACTAATAAGTAGGTAGTATTATAAAGGTAGACTTAATACTCTAGTAACTTTATAATTATAAAAGAACTAATCTCTACCTCTTAAGGAGGTAGAGGGAGGACTATCTAAATACCCCTTAAAGAAGCTACCTAGCCTCTTAGATATCTAGATAAAAGGATATCTATCAAGATAATAAGAAGCTGAACTAATACTACTAGGATATCGCTAGTAAGCCGTATTGTACTAGCTAGATATATTAAGATATCTAAGCTCCTAGTCCCCCTTCTCTTATACCTCCTTAAATACTATAATAGCTCTATATTATATAGCCTAGCTTTCCTATAACCTTTCTCTTTATAAGGGGACTTCCGTAGGGTAGGTTAAGAGGAATATAAGGGAAGGATATTATTATTATTAAGAGGTTCCTAAGGTATAAGAGGTATATTTATATAAAGGCTAGTAATATTATCTTCCTATTAATTATATAAATACGTAGTAATTATATATTTATCACGCTATATTAAGATCTTTAGTTATAGGGATATAGAAGGAGGATCTAGTATATTAATAATAATACATCGGCAATTTAAAGATAGAAGCCCTAACGGCTAGGGGCGGCTAGAGGCGCCCTGAACTATTAAGTATAAGTACTAGCTCTTAGGCGCTAGGGGTCGAAATCCGTAATACTATATTATAGTATATAGATATAGTAGAATTAATAACTTTTATTACTATATACGCGTATATAGTTATCTTTATAAACCTCTATTATATTATTATTTATACTTATTTTATATAGTACCTTTTTACTACTAACCCTAATATTATTAAGTTAAAATATAATAGTAAGTATAGTAGTTTATATATATAGTATTATTTCTAACTACTCCTTAGTAAATAAATAGATTAATAAATTATTTATATAATTATAGAGACTTATAGTCTTAATTATTACCTAGTCTTAACTTAACCTCCCTATTTAACTACACGTATTTTAGGAACTTTTAATACCTTATACTATTATTTATAATAGTTTCTAGTAGCCTAGTTTAGTAATACTATATAGTAGTACTATTCTTCTTTATCCCTAGCTTTTTTATCTAAGCCGTATATATAAGGCCTAGCTTTATCTTTTATTACTTTACTACTCCTTTAACTTTAGTAAGGTACTCGTCGCCTACTACCTTAAGCTCTATATTAGTACTAGTAGGATCCTAGGTAGCCTATTTATTAACTAACGGTTAGCGTATAATTAATATATAACCCTAGGAAAGATAAATATCCTTAATAGTTACTACGCCTTTTTACTTTATAATTATAGTTATTTATAAAGACTAGGTATAGTTAGAAATTATTAGTATACCTAGCTATTATAATCTAATTAAGGTTATACTTTATTATAGATAGCCTCCTCTTAGCCCTACTCTTACCTCTATTCCTATTCCTCTTTATCTACCTACTTCTCTGTTAGCTAAGGTAGGAGAGAAGTTAGGCTTAAAGAGGGAAAGGTAGCCTAACGCTAGGCTAACTTAAGCTAACCTAGGCTAACTTAAGCCTAAATATTATTAACTTATATTTTACTAGTACTATCTAGTATTTCTCCTATTCCCTAATATTAGCTATAATACTCTTACTAGTATATTATATATTAGAGTACTATTTAATAGAGCCTACTACTTAATATTAGCCTACGTTTAAATCTAATAATATATTAACTTTCCTTCTAAATTAACTTTAATCTACTAATTAAAGGCCCCTTTTTATTTCTATTAATAGGAGTACTATTTAAACTATAATATTATCCTTAGGTTAGATTATTAGAGTCTAGCTTATAATCTAGGTTATTAAGGTTATTAAGCGAGTCTTTAAATATAAAGTTTATAATTTCCTTATTATTATAATCTTCCTTTATACCTAAAATTTAGATAATAATAGTATATAATATAATTTTAATTACCTCTTATCTATCTACCCTTTAATAGTACTATATCTCCTTAAGTTATTTAAAGGGTTTTAAAGATCTTATTAGTATAGCTTTCAGGATTTAAATTTAAAGGCTTATACTCTTAATAATCTAACCCTTAAACTTTATTATCTATTATAAACTATATTAATATTCCTTAATTATATATTAGATTATTATTAATACTAGAATTATTAATTCTAGTATTAAGGGATTAAATATATACTTTATTAATTTATTATTTCCTAGGTTTTTATAATTACTAAGAAAAAATAGGGAAGTAATTATCTTAATAATTATATTACTTAAGAAAGCCTTTAATAGCTTTAGCTAAGACTAGGTTAGTAAAAGTCCTAGATTTAATTTAAGAACCTATATTATAGATATTAATACTTAGAAAAGCCTTTCCCTTTAAGAGTATCTTTATGTACTTATTATAGCTACTAATAAAGGTATAGTAGCTTTATATAATATCTTAAGCCTTCTCTATTATATAGCCGCGGATTTCGCCGATTCTATTATAAATCTAGCTTAGGGTAAGTAAGTTAACTTAGATTTAGTATAATAGATACTAACTTTCCTTACCTCTTATAATACTAGTATTTTATAAATATTATAATTACGCTACCCTTCTACCTTTTTAAGATAATTTATAATCCTTATCTAAATCTTCCTAATTAATATACTTAATTATACCTTCTACTATATATTAGCTTATAGCCCGCACCCTTTATTATAAATACTTATAATTATAATTACCTAGATATATAGTACTATATTTGTTATAACTACTTTATACCTTAGAGTTAAAACCTATTTAGGGCGTTAAGGTATTTAACTCTAAAGGTATTAACCCCTACGTAATAGATTATTATAATTGGGTATTTATAAGGGATAGGAGGATACTAATAACGGGGGGTCTCTATTAGAGCCTTTAGAATACTTTAAACTTAATATAAGTATACTCCCTTATAATTATAATTAAGACTAAGGGGAGTAAGGTCTATACTTATTTTTTTTCTATATATTCTTATTATTAAATAAAATAACTAAGGAGGACTAAGATACTAATAAGTACTATATAAGGTTACTAGTTAATAGTATACTATAGCGTATATCTATAATAGTAATATCCCTACGTTATTATTATTAATAATAGCGTAGGTCCTTTAACGCTTTACTCCTATCTTTAGAGGCTCTAAATAATTAGAAAGCGTATTATCTAAGGAAAATTTATCCTAAGATAAATAGGTTAATTAGCTATATATATAGTTTATCTAGACTAGGAAGGAAGTTTATATACTTCTAGATAGGATAACTTTTATTTATTTAAGGAAGGGGTTATATTTATATATAGAAGAATAATACGTAGATAATAGTAATTATATTAATAGTAGAGGATTATTAAATAAAGAAAGGATAGATAGGAGAAGATAAGAATTAAAATAAAGGTTAATTAGCTTTTATAACGTATTTAATAGCGCGTTTAAGCCGGATCTAGCCTAAATTTAGCTTAAACGCGCTATTACTTATACTAACCCTCTTTTTAATATTTATACTTAATATTACTACTATTATTATTCTACTAATCTATATAAGGAAGAAGTATCTTATAGATATTAGTCCTAGTTATTATAGCCTAAAACTTACTAATATTAACACTTATCTTATTTATAATAATAGAGTAACGAGTATACCGTATTATACTCTAGATAGAAGAATAATAAATAGTAAATAATTTTAATAATATAACATTTTAATTACTAGTTATTTTCCTATCTATAATTACTATCTATACTAGGAAAAGTATATATAGTATATATATATATTTATAGATAACTAGGAGAGCCGGTATATATAGCAAGCTATATTTACTTATAATAGGCTATTAGTAGAGAAAATATACGCTTACTAGTATTATTAATAATTAATATATTAGGGCTATTAATTTATATAAAGTAACTTAAAGTACTAGAAAAGTAGTCCTAAATAAATTATATACCTAGATAATTATTATTTATAAGTATAAATAGTAGTAGCTTAGGCTATTTAGTCTCTAACTTTATCTTAGCTAAGTGTAAAGATACCTCCCTACTAGGATACTAGGTACGCTTTATAAGTAGCTTTATATAATTAGGGTGTACTATATTAATATAAGATTCTCCTCGCTTAGACGCTAGGTAAGCGTAGTAGATAGCGGGGACTATTAATAATTAGTACTCTATCTTTAAAAGCTAGGATTATTATATATAATAAGATAGGGGTAGTAGCTTACTAATATTAATAGTAGGACTTATAAAGTATTACCTAGGTTTTATTAATATTAACGCCCATCTTATCTATAATAATTAAGTAATATATTAGCTAAGCTATACCCTAAATTATAGAATATAAGTAGAGGTAGACCTTATTATTAAAGGGGTAAGTAATATCCCTATTAATAATAACCCCCGGTACTAGATTTCCATTCTTATTAGATATAGGACCTACTAGGGGAAGGAAGTAAATATAATATCGCTTCTTAGCTATAATAATAGTAAACTTAGGCTATATAAAGGATTAGTCTTTACCGTAGATAAATTAATTAGTATAAACTTATTATACGAGATAGATCCTTATTACTAAGCTAATTAAAGACGAGCTTTATATTTATAACTTTATCTTTTAGAGTATTAATATACTACGCCTTAGAAATACTATTATAGAGATAGTAAATATACTTTAGTAATTAGCTACGGCTAATATTCTTAATCTACTAATCTATAAGAGGAAGAAGTATACTAGTAATATTAATCCTAGTAATTATCTTAATACGCGAACTATTAGACTAGATAGTTATATTATAATAAGAGTAGGTCTTATTAAGTAAGATAATTATAGTAGTTATAGATACTTACTTAAGACCTAGTATTATATAAGAGACGTTAGCTCTAATAATTATAGTAGGAATAGTAAAGTACGGCATTTTCTAGGAATAGTTAGCTAATAAATATATACTTACTAGCTAAGGCTAACTTACCGCCTTAATTACTAATATAGTACCTCCTAGCTTATAATTAAACTTTATTAGGATATTTAAGTAATATTAAAGAGCGTTTTTAATAATATAGCTAGCCTATATATATTATAATATAACCCTAAAGTAGTAGTTATAATTCTTCTTTATACGGTAATATATATCTAAAGCCTTATTTAATAGGATAACTATAATTATTTATAGTTAAGTATTAGCTTTATTACTAGCTTACTAGAAATATTTAGTAATTATATTAGTATTATTAGCCTCTCCTATAATAATTATAGGCTTATACTCTATAATAATACTACTATAACTGCGGTAAAGATCTAGGAAATTCCTCTTAAAATTATTAATCTACTTATAGGTAGGAGGGGGCGAGCGGTCCCTAGATATAAGGATAATAATACCCTAGGATTTAAGAGGAGCGGTATTAAGTAAGAAGAAGACTTTACTTCTTAAATACTAGCGGCTAGAGTATAAAGGCTTTACTATTATATTCTTTATAAATAGGACTTTAGGTAGCTCTAGGATATAGGTATTAGTCTTTATTATATCCTTACTAATCCTTATATTATATCCTTTAAGTATAAGATCTTCTTTCTAGTAGAGAAACTTTAAGCCGGTCTATATAGTAATATAATAAACGGGTAGCCTAGAGATAGTAAACTTAATTATATTAGTAGCTATTATCTAATAGATATAAAGTATTTTATACCTACTTCTTACTAAGCTTATAAGGGTATTTCTAAGTAGGAGTTATAATTACTAATTCTATAAGATAAAGAATATCCTACTTATAAGTCTCTAAAACTAGTAATTACTACTTATTAATACGGATATTAAAATTTTCTAGCTTAACTTAGCCTAATTTTAGCTTAACTTTAATAAATAAATCCTTTTATATTAACTTTCTATTAAAAGCGTATCTTATTATAAGGTTAAGACTATATTTTACCTTAATCTAGCCTAAATCCGCTTAAGTTATCCTTAATAAAATAATATATATTAATATATATTACTCTACCTTTAAATATTTAACTTTATAAATACTTAAGTCTTATAAATAGTAGTACTAAGCTCTATATATAAGTATAATATATAATATTATTAATATATAATATTAATTATTCTATATAACTAGGATATTAATAGCGTTTTAGTACCTATAAATATAAGATTAGATTAAATATTAGGGTTTATAATTATTATAATAGTAGTCTTTATAAGGGTTAATATAATCCTTATTATCTTTAGGAATACTATTAGTATATCTAATTATTCCTTATAAAGTAGCTTACCTAATTTAAGGTCTCTCTCCTATAAATAGGCTTCTTTTACCGCCTTTTATACCTTTAAAACTCTAAACTCTATATATAGACTTTAGTTAAAATCCTTAGGCTTATAAATATATTAGATTAATAAATGTTAGTATTTACTATAATATATTAAAGATATAAAGATATTCTTAAAGTAAAGAGGAAGCTAAGTAAGATTTTATACCTTTATTTATATTTAGGTAATTAAAGAACTTACTCTTTATATTAGAAGGATAGTTTCTATAAATAAGGGTATTATTATAATACTCTTACTAGGGTAGCTTTACTAGATTATTCCTACTTATTAAACCTCTAGGTAATATTTTATAATTTATAATTAGAATTAATTAAGTATATAGCCTTTCTTGATATATATAGTTTTAAGGTCTTTATATATCTTCTAGATTACCTTATTTATATAGTTCTACTTAGCCTTATAAGTAATAATATATAAAAATAGGAGATTACTACTTAACTATAGTATTCTTATAATATTAATTATAAATTTAAAATCTATAATTATTAGTATCTTAGGATTCGCCTCCTTAAATATCTTTAGCTTTTAATATTAATTACTCTAATTCTTCTACTTTTATTCTTACTATACTCTACTTAATAGCTTCTACTATATTATATTCTTATTTAAGGCCGCCTAGTATTTCTTAGAGAATTTACTTTATACTTATTATTAGTATAACTTAAGTTTTATAAGTAGCTCTCTATTCTAATAACTCTACTTATACCTCTAAATAAGGAAGCTAGGTAGAAGATTAGCGAAGGTCTTAATTAAATTATAAGTAGTTAATATAATAATTATATCTCCTAGGCTTTTTATTAATTTATTAATAGTCTTACCTAAGGCCGCAAGCCTAGCTTTTAAGAATAGACTACTAAAAATATCTATTAGTCCTATAATATTAGCGGGATTAGTATTAATAATTATACCGCTTAAAGTAGTAAACTAGAAGCGGTATCCTAGTCTATCTATTTCTATATCTAATAGTATCCTTTATAATACTTCCTAGTATTCTTTATAATATAACTTTCGTCTATAATAGCTAAGCTATAGTAGAGGTAGCTAACTATCTCCTTATCTATTAACTTTTCCTTCTTCTAGTATATCTACCTATATATCTTAGTAAAGGTATTTTATACTTTCTTAGATCTTATTTATATCTACCGTATAATTAGATTCTAGATTAAGGTACTCTAGGCGGTTAGGAAGCCTTATTATCTTATATAAGTAACCTTACCCTTCTTTAGAAATTATACTTCAAGGTATCTTCTATCTCTAAGTATATTTATATCTAGTAAGGTATCTATAAGTAAAGTAAGCTTTATATCTATTATTCCCCTATATTTACTAATAAGCTAAATATATAAATTACTAAAACCTAAAAGATCTTTAAGTTCTACTAGTTATAAAGAGATATTATTACTTAATATAAAGAATATTAATAATATATATATTATATAAGTATTAAAATCTTTATAACTCTAGTTAGTAAGGATATAATAAAACTAACTTTTTATAGGATATTAATTCCTAGGGCTACGCCGTCTTTATAATAATAATGATATTTAAGTTTCTTATACTATTCCTAAAGTATTTTTTATAGTTAATACTATAATTAATAATAAAGAATTATATATCTAATAGCTTCTTATACCTTAATATAGTATTAATTAGTTAAAGCGCTTATATATTAAGATTATAAATCCTACCTTCCCTAATCCTATTTTATATTCTAAGAGTACTTAGCGAGCTAATATTAAAGAGTAGTATAATAAGAATATATAAGTACTACTAATAGTATAAAGGTATTATATTTAGGGTAGTAATAAAGTATCTATATTAATACTCTTCTAGAACTTTAGGAGCTTAAGGAATTAGGCCGCGCGTACCTAAATTTTATCTTATTTATACTTATATAACTAGTTATCCTTAAAATACTAGAATCTAAGAAGGTTAGTTAGGAAGATTTTATATAAGATAAGTCTAATATATAGAGCGTTAATATCTATATTACTAGTATTAGAATATCTATTACTCTCCTTAGGTTTATCTAGCTTTACTTAAGCTTAGGGTTCTATTATATTAAATAGTAGGATTAAGTAGGAGTAAATAGGGTAGAGGAAGAAGATAATAATATTTTTAGCCTAATATTATTAGCCTAATATTATAAACTTAATATACGCGCCTAACTTCTACTTTTATTTATATTAATATTATATAATATCTTCTATCCCCTCTCTCCTCCTACTCTTATTATAGACTTTTCTTAACCTTTTTACTATATAATAACTACTAGGTTATACTATTATTAGAGTAATACTTATATACTTAGAAGGAGTAATATAAGTACTTAATAGGATCTAATTATTAATATTAATATAAAGATAAAGGAAAGACTTAGAGCTTAAAAGAGAATAAAGGTAACTTATATAGCTTTAAACTTAGAGGATTTACCTCTAAGTAAGATATAAAGTAATTATAATAGCTAGATATTAGAAGATCCCTAATTAATATAGGCGCTAGATTAGTAAGAGGTAATATTAAGGGAGGTTTAAAGGGTTTAGAGGAGGCTTATTATTTAATACTTACTATTTATAAGTTAGTATATCTTATTAAGGGCGGGAAACTTAGCTAACTAATATTATCTTATATTATAACTAAGATCTTTATATTTCTTAATCCTTATTTTATATACTAGTAGATAGTAGTCTATAAATACTTATTATTATATAATACTTAGAATATTATTATTAATATTATATATTAGAGTAAGTTTAGATATACTATTAATTAAATATATTAAATATCTTACTTTAAGTCTAGATTAAAGTTTCTTATAATAGAGATTAGTAAGTAGTAATACTTTATCTCTATCCTACTTTATAATTATCCTAGCTCTTATTTTATAGGGAGTTATAATTATACTTATATAGAATAGTTAATAATTAAATTTAAAGTCTTTTAATACCTATTTAAAAGGAGGATAATATATAAGAGGGTTTAAAGTAGGTTTTTATTTAATATATTTAATATTACTACTTCTACTTTTAGCTAGCTCTTAGGTATCTCTTCTTTTAAAATAGTTAAAGGACTAGTATTTAGCTTTATAAGTATACTTATATAGGTAGGTATATAGTAGTATAGCTTAATAATACCTTACTTATAACCTTTAATAGGGAGCTTCTCTTTAAATTTTAAGGTAAGGGTTAAATTATATTCCTTTTATAATCTATTAAGCTTTAATCTAGTAGATAATAAACCTAAGAGCCTATTAATAAAAATATTATATATCTTAATAAGCTTTATAATTATATTAAAGAGGTTATTAATTATCTACTTATAACTAGGTAGGTATATACTTAAGATATACTTCTTTAACTATATATTTATTAATAACCCTTATTTATACCTATAATTATCTTTTAGCTTAAGTAGGCTTATATCTATAATAGAGAATAAGGTAAAAATTAGTAAAAAGTAGTAATAAAGGTAATAGCTTAGGATACCTTTTATAAGTATCTTAATAGTAATAAGTAATATTTAAGAGAAGTAGTAACTCTAGTTAGGCGGTAAGTCTACGTTATAATAAGCTTTTAATAAGGAGGAATTATAGCCTTAGGGATAGTATAGAACCTAAGTAAAATTAGGTAATATTAGGTTAACTAATATTAAGAGCTTATTAATACCTATATTAAAATACTTTAAAGAAAGATATAAGGTAGTTATAAAGGGATTAATAATAAATTTAAATAATATATTAATAGATAATACGCGCTAGCTTATTAATACTTAATATAAGCTTTTAAGTAGAAGTTAGGCTAAATTTAATCTAACTTAAGTATTTAAGTAAGCTAATATAGTAATTATAGATTTAACTAGATTTATTAAAGTATATCTAATATATTTTAACTACGCTTTAAACCTTTTATCCTTATTACTATTATTACTACCCTTACTACCCCCCTTACTACTACCTTTATTATCCTTAGCTTTAGCCTCCTTTATAGTTTTAAAGGTATCCTTCAAAAACTTAGACTTCTTTACCTACTTCTCCTTAACTACCCGCTTAATAAGTATATTTAAATAGAGAATATAGTAATATATATCCTCCTTCTACCCTAGGTAATAAGCCTACTTTAGTATTTAGAGATATAGGCTTAAATTATATATAAGCTTTATAATAATTATAATAGTAGCTTTATAAAGTATTAGCCTAGTCTTTATTATCTTTATTAACCCTATTAATATATTTAGCTAATCTTTATATTTTAACTTACTTATATTAGGGTTTACCTCCTATTAAAAGGCCTCCTTTACTATATTTTACTTCTTTAAAGGTCTAAAATATATATATAAACTTCTATAAAGATCCTTATATTTATAAATATATTAGATTAGTAAAATTAGTATTTACTATAATATATTAAAGATATAAAGATATTTTTATAATATAAAAAGATTTAAGATATAATATATTAATAGTAGTAGGTCTTAAGTAAAAAAAGAACTTACTCTTTCTATTATAAGGGTAGTCTCTAGAAAGGAGGAAAGAATTAGGATATACGCCTACTAGTACTTTTATAAAATCTAAATAATATCTTAAAGTTTAAAGTAATCTACTATTATTTTAGTATAATATTTATTAAGTATATAACTATTTATTATACGCCTAGTATTATTATCCTAATATATCTTCTAGATTATATTATTTAAGAACTTCTACTTAGCTTTATAAGTAATTATATATAAAAATAGGAGATTACTAGCTAATTATAATATCCTTATAATAGTAAATATAAATCTAGTATCTATTATTATTAGTATCTTAGGGTTTACCTCTTTAAATATCTTTAACTTCTAATACTATTCCCTTTAATTTATCTACTTTTATTCTAGCTAGGCTTTACTTAATATCTTCTATTATATTATTACTCTATTAAAGGCTACCTAGTACTTCTTAGAGAATCTACTCCTTACTTAACTCCTATAAAGTGGCTTAAGCTTTATAAGTAGCTATCTATTCTATTAACTCTCCTTATACCTCTTAATAAAGAAGTCTAGGAGAAGAGTAGTAAATATTTTAATTAACTCGCGAGTAGGTTTTATAATATTTATATCCTCTAGGTTTTCTATTAATCTATTAATATTCTTACCTAAGCTTATAAGCCTAATATTAGAGAACGCGTAATACATATAATTAGGGTAGTCCTACTTAATACTATTAATAATATTTATAGGCCCTATAATATCTATTAGATTAAAATTAATTATTATACTACTTAAGGTAGTAGACTAGAAGTAGTATTCTAGTTAATCTAATTTTATTTCTTATAAGATCTTCTAAGGCCCTTAATTAGTATTCTTTATAATATAGCTCTTATTAATAATTACTAAGCTATAGTAGAGGCGTTAAACTATCTCCTTATCTATTACCTTTTTCTTATTCTTCTAGTAGGTCTAATAATATATATTAATAAGGCTACTTTTAGATCTTATAATCTATATTTATTATATAATAAGAATCTAGAATAGAGTACTTTAAGTAGTTAAGAAGCCTTATTACTTTAGGTAAGTAACCTTACCCTTCTTTAATAACTATATATTAGGATTATTATTATCCCTAATAGTCCTAATCTTCTATATAATATCCCTAATTAAAGTAAGACTTTAATTAGTAATACTTAAATACTTATTAATAAGTTAGATACCTAGCGTTTTAAAATTAATAAGGGTACTAAGCTTTATAAGTTATATTAAGATATTACTACTTAATATAAAGAATATTATTAATCTATATATAAGATAAATATTAAAATGTTCTAACTCTAATTAATAAGGATACTAATAAAACTAATTATTTATAGGATATTTAAATCCTAGGGCTACGCCCTCTTTATAATATTAATAAGTTTTAGGTTTATCGCGCTATTCCTAATAGATTTTCTCCTACTATTACTATAACTAATAATGAAATATAGCTAATATAATAGCTTCCTATATCTTAATATAAAGAGATTAGCTAGAGAGTATTTAGGTTAGGATTAATAACTTTATCTTACCTAGTCCTATTTTATCTTTAATAAGGGTATTAAAACGGCCTAGCGCCCTAGTATTAAGAAGTATTATAATAAATATATAAAGCTACTACTAGTAGTATAAAGGTTTAAGTATTTTAGGGAGTATTATAATAGTTTTACTTATACTTAAATTAAAATTAGGGATCTTTAGGAATCTAGCCGCGTACGGTTATATATTACCTTAAAGATACTTATATAACTAGTTATCCCTAGACTACTAAAATCTAAGAAGGTTAGTTATAATAATTTTATAGAAGAGGAGCCTAACTTACTAATCTTTAAGATTTATATTAAATTAGATAGACTCTTTATTACCCTCCTCTTTAATATCTAGCTCTAGTATAATATATAGATTAAGATTAAGTAAAGACTTCTTACTTAATAATAATAATAATAGTATACTTAACCTAATAGCTACGTTTAACTTCTACTTTTATTTATATTAATACTATATAGGGTCTTTATCCTTACTCTCCTCCCGTCTTACTTATACTCCTATATTAACCTTTTTACTTAGTAATAGCTATTATACTTAATTATAATTAGATAGTAATAATAGATAATATAAGTACTTAAATAGACCTAATTAATAGTATAAGTATTAAGATAAATTAAAGGTTAAGAGCCTAAGAGAAAAAGAAAGTAACTTACTTAGATATAACCTTTATAAATAAGTCTATAAATAAATTAGGATACTATTATAATATATACTTCCTTTATATTTTATAAGAATATTAGTAGATACTAGACTTAAAGGAAGTATATATAAGGCCGGCTAAAATAACTAGGAGGGGGTTACTTTAATACTTACTACTTATAAGTTAGTATATATTACTAAGGGTACAAGACTTAGCTAACTAATATTATCTTATATTATAACTAAGATCTTTATAAATCTCTATCCTTATATTAGATATTAGTAGGTAATAGTTTATAAATCCTTATTATCTATTATATTTATAAGCTAATTATTAGCTTTATAAAATAAAGTAAGTTAAGATATACTATTAATTATATATCTTAACTCTAGTCTCTCCTAGAGTTTTTTATACTAGAGATTAATAAGTATTAATACTCTATCCCCGCCCTACTCTAAGATAGTCCCTACTTTAACCTTATATAGAGTTATAATTATAGTTATTTAAAATAGCTTATAATTAAACTTAAAGTCTTTAAGCGCCTAAGTAGAGGGAGATTTTAAGTAGAGATTAATAGTAGATTCCTATTTAAGATTTAAAGGAATATTTTATTCCTCCCTTCTAATTAACTCTTCTTTAAAAATACTTAAAGGAATAGTATCTAACTTTATAAGTATAAATATATATATTAATATACCGCGATATAGTTTTAAAATAAATATTAAATATCCTTTAATCTTAAGCTTCTCATTAAATTATAAAATAAGGGCTAGGTTATACGCCTTTTATAACCTATTAAGGTCTAACCTAATAGAAGATAACCTTAAGAACCTACTTATAAAGATACTATTTATCTTAATAAGCTTAATAGCTATAATAAAGAGGTTATTAACTATTACTTTATAAGTAATTAAGTATATATTTATAATATACTTCTTAGATTATATACTTTTTAACGGCCCTTCTTTATAATTAAAGTTACCTTATAGCTTAAGAGCGCTTATAGCTAGGGTAGATATTAAGGTAAATACTAATATATATATAAGAGTAAATATAATATTATAAGAACGCCTATCTAATTAATACTATATAAAATTCTAAAGGTATAATAATAAAGGAATAGGGAGAGAGAGAGGGAGGGTAAGGTAGTTTATAGATAGAAGGTAAACTAAGATAGGATATTACTTTATAAATAATATAGATCTTAGTAAAATTAGCTTAAACTAGGTAATAGGATAGGGATATTTTATTTTTATATAAGTTTACCCGATCTACGCTAAGTTAAAGGAGCTATATTATTATAAAATCCTTTCTTATATTAAATTAATTATAAAGGATATTATTCTAATATTTTTAGTCTTAATCTACTTTATATTAAAGTACTATCCCTTTTTAAATTACTCCTTCTACTAGTATTAAGTATAATTACCCTTATATTATATTAAGCTACTCTAGCTAAAATACTAGCTTTATTACTTAATTTAACTACTACCTCCTATAAAGCTTATACTACTTATTTTAGATTAGCTATTTAATTACCTAACTCCTTAATCTAATTATATTTATTAGATAAAGGACGTAATAAAGGATATAAGGAAGAGGTTAGGCTTAAAGTAAGGGAAGAGGGTTAAATTAATCCCTATAGGTTTAAAGGTTACTACGTGTCTTTAAGGGCTAGTCCCCCTATTTCCCTAGAAGGTACTAGTAATACTAATACTAACGACTCTATATTACTATTTAATACCTATAAGAAATTAGTATTATCTATTATAAGGTATATATAAGTACCTTAGGGCGTAATAATTTAGTAGATATAGTTAGAAATATCTAGTTATTAGGATAAGAAGGATCTAATCTTAGTAAATTAAAACTAGGTGAAATCTAGCCTAAATTTAGCCTAAATTCGGGCTAAGACTTATTATATAAGTAACTTCGCGCCTTAATATTTATATAATAATAACCCTAGGACTAGTATAATAAAGGATATAATATTAACGCGTATTATAAGCTATATAATATATCTAAGGTATAACTTAACTTCCTTAATATAAAAGAGAGTTATAATAAATTACTCCTATCTTATATATAATTTTATTATTAAACCGGCTAGATTATTAATAAGGTATCTTAACTAGTATCTTATAACGCGAGGCGTAAAGTATAGGAGAGACCCTAGGCCTAAGGCCTACCTAGATAAGGATAAGATTAATTAACTTTATAAATAAATTATAATAGATCTAGAGATTAATAAGACTAGGGATACTATTATATATCTAGATATATTAAAGTTTTTAGAGGCGAATAAAGATAGTAGGGCTATACTAGAGTATATAGATATAAGTATAAATATTAGTAGTAATATTATATCTATAAGTAATCTAATACTAATTTTTCCTAGCCTTAACTTCCTAGCGCTAAAACTATCCTTTTAAACTATAACTATATTTAATCTATATCTTTATCCCTTATAATTTAAGAATTTATAGAGGTTAAAAGAGCTAGAGCGCCTATTAAGGATATCCCTAAAGTAGATAGTAAGGCGTGCTATAACTATTATAATAAGATACTCTCCTCTTTATATAATCCCTACTAGCCCTTTTAAGATAAGATAGACTATAACTTTATAAGGTAGTTAACTAAGGTTAAGGTTATTAAAGGAGGTATTAATACTTTCTATTAGAATATATATTTAAGATTAATATAGGAGTAACTTAGTTTCTATAATATTATTAAGTAGTAGGTATAAATATATTATATTCCCTAGGGTATCTATAAAGATTAGTAGGTTAAAGACTACTTTATAGTTCTAAGTCTTATAAGTAGTCTTATAATTATAGAATATACTATCTACTACTAAGATATACTAAGCGTTATTTACTTTCTCCTTAGATATAAACCTTTCCTAAGTAACCTAACTTATACCCTAATTCGGCTTAGAATACCTAATAATACTCGGGTTTATAATAAGATATATATAGGGGACTAGTAGTAGGAAATATAAGACGAGCTACTAGAAGGCGCTATAATTATCCTAATTCTTATTACTACTAATAAAACTTAAATAATATAATATTATAGAGACTAGAGCTTATAGCTAGTATATATAATAATCGGAAATCTTAATAGATTAATTAGATAGAGTTAAATAAGATTAAGCTTAATTCTTATTAGCTTAATACTAATTATAAAGATTAGAAAGGAGTATTAAAAATACTTATAAGCGGAGGTTTATTACTTATTAATAGAGTAAATTTTTAAATATATATTTAATCTACTTATAGTACTTATACTATCTACGCTAATATAGGCTAGATTAGGCTAAATAGGGGTAATTTATAACTAACTAGAGTAGTATTTAAGAGTCTTATAAAGATAGGTATAAATATCTACTACGCGGATGGCTTTATAAGACGCTACTACATAATTATTAGCGGTATAATAGTAGATTATAAAGAGTAAGTCCTAATTATAAGTATTAAGAAAAATTAATACTATAATATTTATAGAGTACCTCCTAATAATTAAGGTAATCTTATAAAAGAATAGAAATACTAGAGCTATAAATATATATAGTCTAAACTTTATAAGTAACTATCTAATCTAAAGTAAGTAGGAAAGACTATAGTAATATATCTAGTAGCGAATTAAGCCTAGAAGTATAAATACTATAATATTTATATAGTAATAGACGTTAATATCTTATATTAATTATTTAAAGGGGTAGTTATAAGACTAATTAACTAGTATATAGCCCTAATAGAGGATATCCTTAGGATAAATAGGAAAACTATAAGGAAAAGGAGTATAAAGGGTAAGAAAAAGTTAGTAGAGTCTATAATATTAATTTAGCTTAATAAATAGTTTTATTAAGTCCCTGGGTTTACTAGCTTAAAACGCTTTAAATACTTTAGTAAGGTTAAATAGTAGAGCGGTAATAAGTAGAAGGTAATAGTATATTAACTAGTTCTAGTAATAGTACTTCTACTAGCTAGGAAGTAAGACTCTATAATCTATTATAATTAAGTAATTATAGACTTTATTATACTAGTAATATATAAAAGTTATAATAAGAATACCTTAACCTATATATAATATATACTATACTAGATTAACTACTTAAAGATAGTTTTTATAAAGTATTAACCCTAAAATATAACCCTAGATAATAATAATAGTAATAAAACCTAATTTAATATCCCTAAACTATATATTATAATATATTACGCCGTATTTATTTACTTATATAGTAGTATATAAAGTTTTAATATAGCTTATAGTAAAGCTATATATAAAGTTCTACTTAAATCCTTCTTTCTTATAATAAATAAGATAGAAGGCTAGGAGTATTAAATCTTAAGTTATAATATATACTATTAAAACCTTATCGCGATAAATAATATAATACTCTATAATAAGATAAAGTCTACTTTAAGCGCGAGTTAATAAATAAGTAATAGATATTCTACTACTACTTAAGACTTAATATATATAATAATAGTAATTTCTAAAGGTAATATAATAATATTATATAATTTAAAATATAGTTATAAGTAATAGTAGAAGGTCTTATAAGTACTAACTAATCTAGAATTTAAGTATAACGGCCTTATAGACGTATTAGTAGTTTTCCTTTAAGAAAATTAAAATAGACTTAAGGGGTAGTTATATAGTAGTAATAAACTTAATAGACGCGAGAAGGATTAAATATAAGTAAATTATTATTTTATTAGGATTTATTAGTCTTTAACCTATTAGAAGCGTAATAGTAAGGACTCTTTAAATATAAATTACCTTTAATAGGAAAAGGTCTAATATACTCCACGCTAGCGTAGGAGGAAAGGGTAGTAGTATAACTACGTCTAGGTATAAGAGACTAATCCTAATATTAGATATAAGGCTATAAGATCTATAAAAGGAAGTAGTAGATATATAAGGTAATTATAACTTATTATTTCTATCCTTAACTATAAAAGACTTAAGAAGGATAGAAGATTATAGATATATATAGGGGTATTTATTAAGGTAATACGCTAGATTAATAGTAGAGTAATAAATAAAGTACACGGAATACTTAAAGTAGGGATATAACTATTAAGTAGGTCCTAAAACCTAAGGCTTCTAGGTACTTAGTATTTCTATAATTTATCTTATATACTCCGTAGCGTATATCTAATACTAGTAAATAAGAAATATATAAGATTCTATATAAATAATTATATTAACTAGGATTAATTTAATACTATCTATAACCTAGATTTTCTATTAAATAGTACTAGGGTTATAGATAAGTAGGTTAAGGAATATAGATATAAATAATAGCTAGATAAATAAAGAAATATTTAGTATAAATAACTAAAGGCGTAGAGGAAGAATTAGCCTAATATTAGGTTAAAGCTAGGCTAAAATATATTTATTAGATAGGCGGTAAAATTTAAAATATTAACTTTTATAAATTAAATATTAATATTAATAGTATAATTAGTAGCTATTTATATACTATAATAACTAAATATATATTATATAATCTTTAAATAAGATAGATTTATTTTACTTAAAGTAGCTATACTACGTATATCTTAGGGTACTTATAATACCTAGAGATATATTATTAGTTATACTCCCTACGTAAAGAATATAGGTAAGGTAGATAGATATATTTAAGTAGTATATAAGTAGTAAATTAATATATTATATAAACCTATTATATATACTATTACGTTCTATATACTATTTTCTCTAGGTCTAAGATCTTACTCTATATAGTCTCTTATAGTAGTTATATACCTAATAGTATTATAAGTATAACCTTTCCTAAGCGCAGGAAGGATAAGTAAAAGAATAAGATATAATTTATATAAAGAAAGTCCTAGTAGTATAATACTTAACTATATAAATTAATTCCTATTTCTTATCTTATCTTAACTATTATAATAATAATAACTAGCTACGCCTACTACTTATAAGCTACTATATAGCGGCCCTATACTAATATAAGCTACTATTCTAACTCTATATATTAATACCCTTAAGAATACTTTAACTAGATTAGTAGAATACCTACTAACTAAGTTTAACTCTTATAGGTATCCTTTAATTTTTACTTTTTAATATTTAATAAGTTAGATTTCTAACTATTACTACTACTTACCTATTACTACTACTTACCTATTACTATTACTATTACCTACCCGTTACTATCTCTATTACTTACTAGTTACTATCTCTATTACTTACCTATTACTATCTCTATTACTTACTAGTTACTATCTCTATTACTTACTTAGCTAATTAATATTACTATTAAATATATATAGTAGAATTTTAAATATATATCTTAAAATAGTAACGTGGTTAATAATTATAGGGGTAGATAGCTTAGCGGTATATTCTACTATTCTAGACTTCCTAATCTAGACTAACTTCTATAAGTAGTTAGTTTAAGCTGGCGACATCTAATATTTATATTATAAGGGCCTACTAGACGCGTAGCTTTAATAGAATAGAGCTAAATAGGGAGGTTATACCTACTACTTACCGGACCGACCTTATAATTAAATATTAGAGAGACCCTACTTATTCCTCTTACTAGCCGCCTCTTTTTAGTAGTAGAAATTTATTACCTACTTAATAAACTCGGGTACTAAGAACTAACTATTAACGGTAAGGTATTATAATAAAGAACCTCTACTACTTATAAAACTAAAGATGCTTATTATTTAAGAAATACCTTCTAATCCTCCTTATAAAACCTTAAGACTATATATACTATAATAGGTATAGACTATTATTAGTTTAGACTTATAATCTAAGTATACCTTAGATATAACTAAGTAGGAGAAAGAAATATTAGTTAACCCTAATAATAGTAATAGTAAATATACTAGGGATACTCGTAATACTACGTATAGTAGGTAATATAAATATATTAATAATATTTATTACCCTATAGTTATATATCACGTGGTTACGTATAAAGACGTCGGATTTTTAGAATAATATATATTGCAATCGCTTTCTATTACTTCCTTGTAGAAGCCTTCCGCAGCCTATTTATAATAGGCTTAGCGCTTTAGTATATAGGTAGGATTCCTGTACTTAGAATAATCATCTTTTCTACTATATCTTAAGTACGTGTATAGCTATTAGTAGTAATACTATCTAGCCTCTATTATATACTATTAATTATATAGTAAGCTAAGATTATAAACTAGCTCTATAAGTACTAGCTCCTTAGAGTACTATTAGCTAAGAAACCTTAGTACTAGCTATCTAAGTCTTCCGCTCCGCTATTATCCTAGACCTTTAACCTTATACTAGACCTCTACTAAGAAGCCTTTTATAACCTTAGATATATTTAAAGGCCCCCTTAGAAGAGTTAGTACTAATAAGGGCCTTTTTTATTACTTATTACTACTATCTAATAGTATTAGGATTCCGTCCTATTCTATTAGGATTTTTAGAGAAACTCCGGCATTTAGCTAAGTAAACTTAGGTATATCCCTAAACTATCTCTATTTACCGCTTACCCTAGATCCCCTAAAGGAGATCCTAGTCCTTACTTTTTAGTTATATAATTTTATTAATACTAGATATAAATACTCTAATATTATTAATAATATTAGCCGTTTCCTAATTAAGAATATTATTTAAGGGAATCTTAGACCTCCTTAGATGAATTAAGTCGCCGCTAACTCTTTATAAGAGTAATAGTACTATGCTAGGTTATTATCTTTAGAGCTTATAAGTCTATTTAACGTTAATAAACTACCCTAGCCTTCTAACTAGGCTATTAATAAGAGCTAATTTTATATAGTAAACTATTACTTTAAGAAAGCTATAGCGTCTGTAAGATATTACTTATAAGAGCCTCCCTTAGTACCTACCTCCTTAATAGAGACCTTAATCCGTTTACTACTAAGGTCGACTTTATTAATACTAATACTAATAGAGTCCGTATCTATATTAATAGGGTTAACTTAGGTAACCTTAATAGAAGAGGTAATCTACGATTAACTAATAGGACTAGAACCTTCTAATCTACTAGAAGCTTTAAATATAGTAGATAATAGGGGAAATAATAGAAATAGTTAGGGTAATAATAATAGGAACGGTCCGGCGAATAGCTAAACTAGTATACCTAGTAGAGGCTTTATAACTAAATAATTTAATATAATAGCTACTTATATCTAGGGCCTGAATACTAGCGCTACTAGACGCTAGGCTAATTAGCCTACTATAGGAATAGGTAGTAGTACCCCTTAGTTCCGGCTATAAGATATTAGGTATTTTAATCTAAATCCTAATATACCCCCCGTTAAAGTTAAAGATACTTATAATATCTATTATAATATTTTTAGCTTTACTAGTAGGCTTAAAGTAAAAGCTACTATAATACATCTAGCTATTATATAACTAAACCTAGACTTATATCTACTTAGGAAGGCTAATAATTAGTTTATAAATTAGCTAACTTATCTTACCATTAGTAGTCTACGGAATAATCTAACTAGTATAATTAAATAGTATAAGGCTTTATAGGAGCGTTTTTAAGACTCGCCTGGGAAATCCCTTAGTCTCCTAGAAAATATTTACTATACTATTAAGGATGCTCGTAATAGATAAGATCTAGTAGACTATATCTCTAGTATTATACTAAATAGTAAGAATACTAGTATTACTTTAATAGATAGCGCTTAAGTACTATTAGTATATAAGTATCTTAACGGAGAACTTTATTATACCCTATTAAGACTAAATAATAGGTTAATTATTCTAGAGCTTCTAGAAGAGCTTCGCTTTATAAAGTATAATTAGTTTAATATTTATAGAAGTAATAAGGCCCTTTATAAGGTAAAGTAGGATACTTGTAATAATAACTATTATAATTAAGATCCTTAAATAGGTTAGTATTTAAGTCTATTTTATTAAAACTTCCTATTATACTAATCCGGTAATTACTATAATAGGGCTCTAAGGCCTTATTATAGTAACCCTTAACTATTTATCCCTTATAGCGGGAATAACTTTAGGAATTTTAATAATAATAGGTAGTAGGTATAGGTAGAACGGTCCTAGATTACTAGGCTACGTTAACCCCTATATATAATTAATAGAAATATAAACGGGTTACCTAGGTAGAATTAATATTAGAACTAAGGCTAAGGACGTCCTTTATTAAACGCTTTAAATAATAACTAGGTCTTATATAGATCTTTTAATAGGGCCTAATAACGGCCTAGGGTCTATTAAGCTACTATTAAAGATGAAGAAAATTCCTAGGAATAGCTATATAATAAGTAGGTAAACTATAATGCTTATAAGGAAGACTTCTATTAGTCTACTAACTAGGAAACCCCTAGTTACCTAGAAGATTCCTAAGAAAATAGCTAGAATCCCGGGAGTACTAGGAATAATAGTAATAGAATAGTGGAGACCTATTTCCTATCTATCTAGTACCCTATTAAAGCCTTTAAGTATTGAAAATATATATTAATGTTCTAGTCTAACAATACTCTTTATAACTATCTATACTAAGGCTATAATAAAATAAGGGCCTTGATAATATTATTATTAAAGATAGTCTAGGCGGATAGTAGTATTAGTTGAAGCCTTCCCTAGGGTAACCCCTTAATTATCTATAATACTTCTAAAGAGGTCGCCTTAAAAGGGTATATATTTAGGGGGTTTTATTTTATTACTACTCTAGTTAAACTTATATCTACCGGCTAACTTTAGAAGTTATACGTAGATACTAGCTATATTATAAATCTTATAGACTAAGCTTTCCTCCTCTAGTAGGTCTTAAACGCTAAGATATTAAAAATATTAATACCTATAAAAGTTAGAGGAATTAGTAATAAGAAGTATAATGCTAGCTATTATATAAAGTTATAAATATACCTTCCTACTACTAATAGGGCCACCGCTCTTATTAAGTATAAGGTATATATAGTAGATAACCTTTTAACTAATATACTTATTAGTATTAATATTCTTAAGCTAAAAGGGATGATAATTAATCTAGATAAGAATCTAATAATTATTTAATTATATTAAAACCTAGAGGTTCTAATTAATACTTTAGGTAAAGGTAGTTAAACTAATATAACGGTTTTTAGCTAGGTATATATTATAGTCGCTCTATATACTAATAAATAAATCTAAATCACTAGACCTCATTATTATATATTATAGCTACCTATAAATTAAGACCTAATCTTTAAACTAGAGAAATTTAATAGCCTATCTATTTATACCTATATTATAGACTATTATATATTATATATCTTTATTAGGAATAATACTAATAAAGCCGTTAAACTCCCTAGGAATATAAAGCTAGGATATATTATGGAGTATAAGGCCGCGGAATACTTCCTAGTTAAAGCCTTCTATAGTAACCTCGCCGCTAGGCCCCCTAAAAAGGCTAGAGTAACAAACTAGGTTAAATTAAATCTTTAATAACTTATAATAGCGGCCGCCGTATTTACTATTATTATCTTAATATTTCCTACTATAGTGGTAGTACTAGAAGTAATCTATAGTATAGGTACTACTATTTATAGAGACTCTATAATAAGGCCCTTAATCGTAGAGGTTATTAATAGGTATCTAGCCTTATAATAGGATACTAGTAGTATAGCGAATATCCTAGAAGCTAAGTGGATAGATATACCCCTAATAGATAACTAGCTAGAAATTTATAAGCCTAGTTAGGCGAGGGTATATCTATTAGGAAAGGCTAATAAGGAGGTTATTAACGCGGAGTTTAATAAGCTCTATAGTTAAGGGAGGATAGACTAGACTATAGAAACGACACCGTTCTTATTCCCTTATTTTATTATTTAGAAGGTAATTATACATAGTACTAGGAAAGGTCGTGTTATTATAAATATTAGAGCCCTAAATAAAATTACTATGCCTAACGTATACCTAGTACCCTTATAAGCTAAGATATTAGCCCTACTAAAGGGTGCTATATATATTAGTATAGTAGATACTACTAGTTTTTTCTATTAATAGTTAGTAAATCGGTCTTACTAATATCATCTTATAGTAGCTAGCTATTAAAGCTAGGAGATATTTAATATGCTAGTAATAGGCTACTGAAATTCACTAGCTTATATATAACGTATAATTAATTAGATCCTTTAGCCTTTTTAGCGTTTCTATTAAGTATATATTAATAATATTATTATTTTTTCTAGTTTACTAGAAGAATACCTTTTATACCTAGATTAGGTGTTTAAGGCCCTTAATAATATTAATATCTATCTCTCTCCTAAGAAATCGTTCCTAGGGTTTCTATTAGTTTATTTACTAGGGTAAAAGGTAGACGCCTTTGGGCTAGTTATAGTAGAGGAAAAGTTAGCCGCTATTACTAACCTATAATTCCCCTTTACCCTTAATTCGCTTAAGTATTACCTTAGCCTTACTAGGTATTTATACTAGTATATAGCCTTCTACGTAGCTATTATAAAGCCCTTATAGCTATAAAAGACTTATCTTAATAAGTCTATTTATAGTATATCTTAATTAAGTATTTAGGGGAATATATATAAAAGGTTAGCCTAGAGAATATATCTTAGTAAATTAATATTAAAAGAACTTAATATATTTTATTAACTTTAGAAAATATTTACTAGTCCTATAATCCTCTATTATTTTAATAAGGTCCTCTAGCTATTTATAGACCTAGACGCTAGTAAAGAGTTCGGTTTTAAGGCCTATATCTACTATATTAGGGGCCTAATAAAGGCTTCTATAGAGTACCCTAGATAGAAGTCTTACCTACTTATCCTATTCCTTAGTCACCTCCTTACTAAGGCTGAAATACGTTATTAGCTAATAGAGTTAGAAATTATAGGTATAGTCTAGGTAGTTAAGAAAATCCGCTATATAATTAAGGCGGCTTAATTAATAATAATTATCTATACTAATTATTCGGCTACTATCGCTATTATTTAGTAAACTAGCCTAAATACTATATTAGTTAAAAAGCTTAACTTATATCTTATTTAAGTATTAGAATACCTCTAGTAATCCCGTCTAGATATATAATATAAGCTAGGAAAATCTAATATTATACTAGACGCCTTATTAAGGCTAGCTAGTCGCGAGTATTACCTATCTAATAAGTCGAGTCTAGATACGCTGTTAGTATAGGCTTTTCTAGTTAGCCTAGTAGAGATATCCCCTAAATTTTAATAAAGGGTTATTAAGGGCCTTATTAAGGTTCTCTAATAGGTGAAGGTAATATTTATAGTAAGAGATAATATAGCCTTAGGTAGTAATACTACTAAACTCTTATATTAAATAGTTAATAACTTATTATATTTTAATAATAATTAGAGAGGCCTACGGTTATATATACCTATAACGGCTTTAGAATTAGAAGTTTTCTAACTTACTTATAATGAAATAGGGTATCTAGGATATACCCGTATATATAAACGGCTAACTGAAGGGCTATATATCTATAACCTAGTAATAAAGCTATATAGCTTTATTAGGTATTACCCGTACTACTAGCTTAATTAGACTCCTAGGTATAAATTATATAGATCTCTTCAGCCTATCCTACTACCCGCCTAGCTATTTTATACCCTTACTATTAATTTTATCCTTACTCTACCGCTTTCCTTTAACGGCTTTAAATATATAATATCAGTTACTAATAAATTCTTAAAGGCAGTTACTCTTATTCCTAGTAAGAATACCTAGTTAGGGAAGGACTAGGCTATTAAGCTACTAGACTATCTCGCCTTGTTAAATTAGGGTATTCTAAGGGTAATTATCTTAGATAGGGATAGAAAGTTTATTAGGTAGATGTAGAAGCATATTTTTTTATTACTAAAAGTTAGCCTCCTATATTTAATAGTATAGTACCCGTAATCTAATAGTATATTAGAACGTACTAATTAAACGGCTGAAATAGCGTTATAATATTATATTACTATACTAGATAATTAATAATAATAGCCTACTATTATAAATAAAATATCTACCTTATTAAATAACTCTACTAAGTATAGCTCTATTAATCTCTCTCTAACCTAGGTCCTCTATAGATTTAAAACCCGTGAAGCCCTAGATCTATTACGGGTTAATAATAATAGACTACCTATTAAAGGCCTTAGTAATAAGGCCCTTATTACTAACGATAATAGACTACCTATTAAAGGCTTTAGTAATAGGGCTCTTATTACTAACGAAGTTATAGTAGTACTAATATATCTACCTATTAATACCTATTAGCTAACTTATATTAACGCGAGCGACGTAATTACTTTTACTACTATAAAAATAAAGGGCTACTATAACTCTTACCATTCTCTTATATTCTTTAGGGAAGGTAATATAGTTAACCTACGCCTTTATAAGGGTTATCGTATCCTAGCTATTAAGTCTAAGAAAATTAGATAGTAATTTATAGGACTATTCTAGGTAACTAGACGTATTAGCTAACTGGCTTATAAACTTAACCTCCTAAGTACTATAAAAATATATAATATTATCTTAGTAGCTTATCTTAAGCTAGCTACTATCCCCGCTAATAATTTATACTATTAACGCCGGCTAGTAATACCTACTATTATTAATAATTATAAGGAATAGGAGATTAATAAGCTTATTTATAAGAGAAGGATACGTTATAATTAGGGATAGTTAATATAGTATTTATTTAGGTAGAAGAATAGTAGGCCTAAGGAAGACTATTAGACCTTAGAAAGGGAATTACTTAGGAATACTAGTGAAATAGTCAAGGATTTTAATAACGCGTATAGTAAGGAATTAGTAATAAGTTAACTACCTTACTATCAGGATAATAGCTTTATTTATATAGTAGTATTTATTATAATCGCTTTCTATTACTTCCTTATAGAAGCCTTCTATAGCCTATTTATAATAGGCTTAGCGCTTTAGTATATAGGTAGGATTCCTACACTTAGAATAATTATCTTTTCTACTATATCTTGAGTACGTGTATAGTAATATATCTAGAATATTATTATATCCGCCTATCTAAATCTATTTAGCTTAACTTTAGCCTAATCCTAGCTAAGTTAGGCTATAATATTATTCTATTATAGCTTAAGGTAATAGGAAGTTACTCTATATATTTATAGCTAGCTAGGGGCGGGTTACGTAGGATACGTAACTTAAAACTAGCGGGCCGACTTCCCGAATTACCGATGTAATAGTAAAGGTACTAGTACCTAGGATATCCTTAGAAGACTTTAGAGTACGTCTAGGAGGTATAAAATAACTATTAGTAATAGTAGAGGAAGGTTATAAGAGGGATAGAATAGATATAAATATAAGTAAGTAATAGATTAACTATAAAGGATATTAGAATAATAGCCTAATTAAGCTATTATTTATATTAAATTAGTAATTTAATAATTAAATTACTAACTTAATAATCTATATAATTAGTAAATACTATAGCCTAATATAGCTATTAACTATTAAATAATATTAAATAATCGCTTGAAATCGGGACTGTAAAACCTGTCTATTAATAGGAGAAGAATCTCAAGACGAAAGAAATCATTGACCCAGGTAATATACTCCAATACACTGCAGTACCAGAGTAACATTCGCTTTGAGCGCTCCTTTCAATGTGGTTGGCTGTGCATGCTGTGCTTCTGCAGCGCCTTGCTCGTGAGATAACGCTTGTTCGCCAGCTTGTGAATGTAGCTAGAAAAAAGGTCAACCAATAACGTTCGTCATAAGCTAATGATATATGGCCTGTTTTCTAGCTACCTGAGTCAGCTTGAAGTGTACAGCCTCACAGCGTAGTAACGTACGTCGCTCAGCCCCTCATTACTGTGTAGGTACACAAGAGGTGAAGCAAGGCGCACAACCACGAATCAGCCTGGTATGATGCTCGTCGAGTTCGTTTGCATGCAGTCAGTCCCTCATCAAGCAATGTCCTGTTTGTATACTGTTATTCACGCATAACGACAGATCATGATGCTGTCCATCCTATCGGGTTCAAGTTGACTGCCAATATCAGTGACCGCACTGTTGTGGAAAGGTGGAGTGCACACATCTTCTACTCGTGCCTTTACTTCCACGGATTCTCGGGCACGAAGAAGCGCACAATGGACAATGATGGCAATGATTTTGCCTTGAAAGGATCGATTGGGCAAGTGACAATGGACCAACCCGATGTTTGCTGCTTTGGCATGGTAGGTTTCATGCCTCTATCTTCCTATCAGCCATCGTCAGAGCCGTGCCCGTATGTATCACATCAGACACTAGGAAGCGGACCGACGTTCGTTCTATACAGACTGCGAGTTATGACACCATGATCTGCATTCACTTCCAACATCTTCGGGGCTCGTACAGCTCCGCTGATGGAATAGGGGATTAACGACATTATAATGGATCGCTAGACCCCCGAGACCGTGTCAATCACGATGCTCGACCCTCTGAGGATAAAGCTGCGACATTTCCTTGACTCACCAAGAATCGTCATCATGTTGCAGCATGCCTCTCTTTCTACAAGCTCTGTGATTCGAAGACGCGTCGAGTTTACTAATCTCTATGATCAGGTCCTTGGACTCTCATTCAAGACTGCAGAGAATTACACGGTCTACCATTTGCCAATCGAATTGAACATCGCACCAGGGACGAACAAGCTTCTGGATAGTACCTCCAATTTATTCGGAATTATCAACGAGCGTGCCAGGAAGATAATGGACGTGCTCCATAAAGAGATCACAGTCCAAATATTCGCAGATCGCTTCTCCACAAACGTTAGTAAGAGATCGAAAAGCCATACAAGTATCCAGGAGCAGAATCAAAGATCTAAACCGCTGCAAACGTTAGAGCTTTGCGCAAACCTCTATGGACCAACCCCTCTTTGCGAGCCAGTGGGCATGTTCACCGCTAAATGCAAGTTGTACCTACAGCATCCAAGACACTGTGCTTGGAATGTTCCCTATCGCAATCCGCAAAGTCTTTCGCCAGAAGACGGCAGCACTATCCACACTTTTGATTTGGAAAATGCCATTATTAGAAGCAGCTCAAACTCGGAGGCTTCTACCAACCTCATAGACCTTTTCGCAGATGTCACAGTGCTAAATGCACTCGAAGACGCAGATACACCCCAGGCTTTATCGACTGAACTGTACAAACATCAGAAGCAAGCGTTGACATTTATGGCACAACGGGAACGTGGCTGGGCAATGGATGGACACCATAAGGATATCTGGAAAGAGGAAAGAGACGCTTTTGGCCGAGTGTCTTTCCAGAATATCATATCGGGATCGACGCAAACGAAACCACCCCACCAGTTTCGAGGAGGCCTTCTTATTGATGCACCTGGCCTAGGGAAGTCGCTCAGCATCCTTGCACTCATTGCCTTTGGTAGCCAAAACCAGGAACATTATTCCACCGATCATGGAGGCTCGTCTACCACACTGGTCATTGTCCCCAAGACGTGTAAGACGCGGGTCATAGCCTGTGAATCTGGTACTTGAGCTGATGTTGCCAGTGATTGAGATGTGGAAGGACGAGATTAAAAAGTATGTTGCGGCAACCTTAGCTTATGAGTTATAAGAAGTTGAAATAAGGCCAGACATCTACGATCAGCGGATTCCTTGAGCTATTGCGTGTACTATGGGAAAGACAGGATCAAACATCTCAAGGAGCTTGAAAGGTATGCTTTGGTCATTACGACCTACTCTGTCGTGCGCCTAGATTGGAGGACCTGGCTTTCCGAGCCAAGAAATTCTTCTACCCTATTTGGTACTAAGTGGGGAAGGATCGTACTGGACGAAGGTTTGTACACCAAATCAACTGCAATCAATGGCCGACGCTGACACCTTAGCTCACATTATTCGCGAACCATCTAAGACCTTTGCAACATCTGTTTGTGCTCTCGAGGCGAGTAGCCGCTGGGCCGTAACAGGTATGTGCAATCTAGGCCACCAATACGCCACTAGGTAATGTAGAAATCGTTTGGAATATTCGGCACTGAGCACAACCACCGAGAACAGGTACGCCAATTCAAAATCGCCTTATGGATCTCTTCAGTCTCTTCAAATTCCTACGATACTCCCCCTTCGACGATTTGCGAGTTTTCAACACGCAGGTCACCCAGAATTGGAAAGCGAAATCGGCTCCCGAATCTGTCGCAAAGTTGAAGACCCTCGTGAGTTGTCTCTCACTTCGGCGACCGAAAACAACGATTGATCTACTTCCTCGAGTAGATGATATAGTAAAACTTGATTTCAGTGAACAAGAAAGGCAGGATTACAAAGCGGTCAAGGAGAAGACGTTGTACAACCTCGACAGGGCTGAGTCGAATGGCCATGGAACCCGAGGGTCGACGTTCCTAAATGCTCTAAAATGGGTCAATGAGCTTCGCCTGATATGTAATCACGGTAAGAGGAACCCCATCGAAATAGAAAGGTCGATACAGACTCCAACAGCGTGGAACGCGCTGGAAGCTCAAGCTTGCTTCGATCATCTAGATGAAGTCGGTCTCGCCAAATGCTCGGATACGGCGTGTTGCCAAGACTTATCATCTGCATTACCCAATGAAGCAGATGCTGATCACGATGACGAACCTTGGATTAGTGACTCACTAGAGATATGGTGTTCTTTGTGCTTCGAATCCAAATCCAAACGCGACGCCAACGTCTTTAGAATCTGCAACCATGTTCCGCGGCGTCCTCAGAAACTAGCCAGACCCAATGATGAGTGCCAAAGATGGCCTCAGGCTCAATTGCCAGCTTCGTCGGGCCGTGTCACGTTGCATGAGCACGATCTTCTACCAACCAAAGCAAAGGCGCTCATGCAGGAATTGGCGGGTACACCGGATGACATTAAGAGGTCTGCCACACATGCCAACATCTTGCGTCTGGCACAGACTTGAGCTTACTATTACACTAGCGTGGTGTTCTCCTCCTGGACCAAGACGTTCGACATTATCCAGCCACAGCTTTGCGCCCGTTCGATCAGATGCGTCCGCCTCGATGGCTCACTGTCGGCCTCAAGCCGAGCCAATGTTCTCAGGGTATTCCGAATGAACCCTGGTATCAAGGTACTCCTTGCAACTATCTCTTGCGGCGGAGTCGGTCTCGACTTAACTGCGGCATCACGAGCCTACATTATGGAGCCACAATGGAACCCAATGAGCGAGTCACAAGCCTTGGACCGTATCTATAGACTGGGGCAGCTGAAAGATGTCAAAACAGTCAGGTTCATTATGAAAGGGTCGTGGGAGGAGCAAATCCTGATACTGCAGCGACGCAAACAGGACCTTGCGGACTTGACCTTGAACAATGGGGGTATTAGCAAAGCCGAATTGACATACGGTCGTCTACAGTATCTGAAAGAACTCGTTGGCTAAACCATATAGACGGAACGACGAGGAAGCCGGATTCACTCTCTTGTCGCTCGATCTCGATATTGGCGTCGAGCATTGCGTACAGATCCGCAACACGTAATTGGCAATACTTGCCGTTTGCACAGGTTGTTTTCTGAGTGTTCCTTCGACCCAAGTTCGCATCCGGCCGTATTCATCGCGCGCGGCGATCTTGCCAAACCGTACTCTTAGCGAACGGTGTGGATGGCTCCATCGCAATGGCTCTCACCACTGCTCGTTCGAGGTAGCATGCTAGCTCACCAACAGCCGTGTAAGGTAGCAAAGCAGCATGTTGCCCATAGGAGCCGAAAATTACAGGGGCTATAACATTATTGACCCGCCATCTATAACCAGAAAGACTTCCTGAATGCTAAAAGGGAGATTTATGGTCACATAAGCTATCCTATGGCCCCCACCGATTTGGATGTTCCGTCTTAGCAGACACCTGTTAGATTACGCTCGGTATTTCTGGGAGCTTCTTTACTTACATAGCCCACTCTCGTAACCTTCGCATACAGATCATCACAGTCTACATGGAATACACATTCAGCTAGAGTAGTGTGAATATAGAGTTCAAGTTGAGCCTCCGGCGGTGTAGTACACTGCTTTGCCTCCTTCGACCGCGATGAGCCTTCCGATTGGTCATACGAACCGGGCTTTCGCAACCCTTCGGATGTGAAAGCACGCTAGTCCGCCAGCTCTCAGCCTGACATGGTATTGATGGTCTTGTGGTATTAAATGCTAGCGTAACAAAAATCTGGGTGTGTCTTCACCAAAACAATCCTTGTCACGCTAGCATTTCACAACCACACAGGTAGTAATATACAGCCCTATCCGCAGGTATCAGCTCCAATGATAAGGCCTGTTAGAACTTAGCCTCCGTGCTTACATGGCCTTAGTACTCTAGCCACCTCGGGCTAAGTCAGCCTTCCATTTCCAGCTACTGAGCCAAAGGTAGCTTTCGGACAGACAAGGCTACCACTCGACCGCGAGCAACACTGGCTCTTGCGGTGTCCAGAGAGTCCAGGAAAAGCCACGAGATTACCATCGTTTCCCAGACACTTCTTGATCTCATGCATCCATTGCGCGAGTAACGAGATTACTACCTACACAGACCCATTCTGTTGATGGGGACAATCTGACATCCCAGCGATGAAAACCACATATGCTGAAGCCTTGATGGACACAACTGATTGGCACGAAATCGAGTCCATACGTCGATTGGTACATAGTACACGCCAAGCCTGGCTCATCACTTATGTAATCGCCCTTCTCCCTCTACAGACGATGATTGGCTCTGCGAGCTTGGCTTTCAAAGCTGCTGGGTCGTAGAAGCACGCTAGTTAGCCAGAGATCTGTCGGCCATGAGTTTATTATGGTTTGACTGTCTAAAAATAGCCCGTAGAGGGCAACCACCAGGACCGATATTAAGGGGAATCAAACCACCTACTACCCCTCTACCGTGTGTGGAACTGTCGAGCTCTTAAGTAAGCGGTCCCTTAGGTCTTAAGAGGATAACCACTACTAATCGCCCATCTTATACGCTTATTAACATTAGGACTCTAGTAATACTATAACTCAGACATCGGTCCCTACGGTCTCACTGTCACTACTAGCGGTATTATGGACCCTGGAAGAGAATACAATTATTCTAGATATGCAGTGAGGGCCTTTAAGGATGCTCATACCTCGAGGTAATTGGCCCCATAATTCTTGAGAGACATCGGGATTATAGGTACTACTCCGATATCTCTCATTCACACTCAGAACCCTATCACTAGGATTCGGGTCCTTACCATTTCACGGTAGTACCCGAGTGCCGCCTGGGGGAGCCAGTAGCATTTAGGTCGGCCAGAAATCTATAAGCTTCGTCTACCTGAGATCAAGGATATTAGATGCTAGCGGCTTGGCAATCTTTGTTGGTAACGGGTGTTGAACGATCTCAGGGGAATGATGGATGATTTGGCTATGCTAGACTTTGTAGACGTGGCCACTCGCTTATTGTCTTGGCAGAAGGGCTTATTTCCAACAACGGGAATCTCTGTCCTGACCAATAGAGCCCCTGTCGCGCTAACTTTTATTATGCCCATAGTATGTTAGCGCACGTTCTTGCATGCCGCTAGTGCTGTCCGTCATATACGATCAGGCTATGCACGCATTAAAGTGAGGAAGAGGCACGATTGCAAGGGTGGTCCGCCATGCTCTTGGTTGGCTGATCCCCTCTGAATTAATATCGACAGTCGATCCATTAGCCTAGGAGTAGCTGGAAGTGAGTAAGCGCAGACTGAGGATGGAGGGTTGATTATACGCCACAATTAATCGGTCCTCTCAATAAGCTGATCTCGCGTTCTTCAGAGGTATCAACAATCTAGAAAGAGCTTGATGAATTGAGGAGGAGATGATTTAACGAACATGGGACACCTCAGCACCTCGGTTATCTTTTACAGGCTAGCCTGACATAGAATAGCAACATAATGCAGCAGGCAGTTCCTTGGCGCTCTTGGCAGCCAAAATGAATTTCTCGGACATAGTAGTACATACGTTCTTCAACAACAGAACGACATCATATAGCGAACTCAATGGAGAGCCTGAATGACTCTGGGGTAATATTGGCGAAGGTCTTTGGCTCCCTCCCTGACCTAATGATCACTACACACAACTCTCTCCTTCGTCTCATGAGATTGACTGTCTTTGGTGACTCCCATAGCATTCGTGATGACTACGAAACTTGCTTGAGATCGAGCCCCCCTTATTGCAAACAAGAGGACTGTCAACCAGACAAATTTCCGAATGCCTCAAGGTTCACGTTCGCTTTTGTTCGTACATACATTACAGCCTCACTTTTGGCATACAGAAAATCTTCAGCTTTCCACCATTGATGCTTTCATGTTAACGACGGCATTAAGGCTCAAGAAAGTACTGTACAAAGGCTCTTAATAATTCGCACCTTCCGAATCGGCTGTATCTGGTCTCCCCTTACCATATTTCAACTCTGACGTACGCTATCGTCGTCGTCGCTGTCCGCGTTGTCCTCGATATAACCACGACCAATCGAAGCTAAGGGCTGGCTGCTCAATACCACATTGAAATTCAGCACCTCAGGTCCCCAGTCAGACACGAACTTTTTCAAAGCCTCGAGCACCAGGTTCCACTGGCCCCAATTCATCGACCGTGAAGTCACTTTGACGTTTACGCGTTCAAGTTGCGGCTCCGTGTACCGTATTCGTCTTCGGGACATCTGTATACTCGGTGCTCTGTAAATACAATCGTTGAGCCCCGCTTGGATCGCCTGGTCCACGGCGGTTGATGGCAATAGAGTGCCATAGTTGGAGAAGATCACTAGAAGTTCCGAATTCGGTATTGCGCTTGGGAATGGATCGGGGGGGTTGGTGGAACTTTTCGGTGACAGAGTGTTAGTATATATCCCCCACGTACATTGAAGAGTTGACGTACTCCCATAGGGTGCCATTGTGCGGTAGTGTCAGATTTAATGTATGGCTAGTTGTCAAAGACAAACTGCCAGGTAAGATGGAGGCTGTCAAAGTAACAGCAGTCAAGTGGAAGAGCACAAGCAACCTGGCGGCTACCTTGGAGATCATCTCAGGGAGACCGATAGGTAGAAGAAGTCTCCTAGAATCCGTGCACAAGTAGGCCCTTGTATATATGGGGGGCAATGCCACGTTTCTCCCCACCCAGGAAGCTTTTCGTGGGGGCTAACAGCGCTTGTTGTGGTAGCGACGCGCAGATGCGGGATATTTTGGCTCTTTCAGGTGATTATACTGCGCTTATTTAGGAATCGCAACGCGCATCCACTACGTACGTGGCCGATTCTTCAAGAGCGGCATGCACTATTGTACCTTACCAGACACTTTTAAGTCAAAAACGCCAACCTACGGTCATGCGAACTGGCAATCGTGAGGAAACATACGGACAGCAATTCTTGCGAATATTAATGACGATCCATTGATCACGCCGTACGTTCGTTCTTCTGAACTGCAGGGAGATTTATCATCAATCCGCTCGTTCATATGTCCACGGAGGCGGCTGCTTCACTGCTGACGTTCGAAGCGACCTTCACCATCCCGTCCATAAATATTGCCGCGCAACATCACACATACATTATGCAGACTCACGCAGACGATGGCAGACAATTAGTCCGACAGGGTATCACCCGACCCGTAGATGCCGTCCCTTTCGCCGCGTGACCAGTCTGGCTCTTGAAATCTACGCGACAACAAGCGCGGATATGTGGCCACCTCACACCTCACCTGCGGATGGAAATCCTACACTATCTTCATGGTAGCCGAACTTCGTTTACGCGGACATGAAGTTACATGATCACAAGGTATGTATGTATGCATGTCAGAAACAGGTGTTAGCCTTGGACTAAGGCGGTGCTTACGACCAGCCTACCAGCGGCGGCGGCGGCAAGAACTTGTCCCTCGCAGTTTACCCACATCAGAGATATCCGATCTAGCCGCTTAGCAACATCAGCTTGCAGCGACGTGTCTTCCTGGATCACCGATCCATTCCTTATGCATCCGCCATCATCCTAATTCTAAAACTCACAGGGTGCAAGACCCGCTTCCCAAAAAACCACGTACGGAGGACGGAAACAACACACGCTCGACACGATGCCCATGGACATCGTGGAAAAACAGCATTCAATACCGACCCTCTCTGTTCTCGACCTATACTCCATTCGCCACACTACCTACCTTTGCCCTAAGTCCTGCTCTGTCCTCCCTCAACCACTTCGGACAAGTTCTGCTAGGACTTAGTGACGGGGAGTCCAGTCCGTCTAGTCCGTCATTCAGGGGAACTCCAGGTACTGTCGGTACTGCCGTCCCCCTAGAAGATATTTCCCCTTCTCATCCTTTTGGAAACCCGAAAGATCGAGTACATATCTTGGCTTTTCCCGCCGTCCCGCCGCTGGACTTTTATCCACATACATAGCTAGGCTTGCTCACCCTGGTGCTGCGTCGCCTACATGAAGCTGATTCTCTCAGCACTACAGCTGCTGCTGAAGGCCTGATACTCGTTGTGCATGGGCATGGCAGCAGACTGGCTGCTCAGCGGCCAAATAATGATATTTTTACTAGTACAGCATTGTTATTGGCCCCTTTTCGTTGAGTGCTACATATGAGACGGCACAGTACTAATCGTCCGTTGACAAATCTGCCCCACCCCACCTCCTTTCCTCTCCTCTCCTCTCCTCTCCATCCCGCTCCAGGCCTTACAACCAATACCAAGTACCTCAAGCCGAACATCCACATCATCCACATCTATGTCGAAAACATTACCTCAAAGAACCATCTCCCAAAAATCCATAGCCATAAATACCACACATCGCCTTACACAACTCCATCCTCATTTCAAAAAAGGACATATTGGGACCTCGATAAGCTAACACCAAATCAAGTATATACTCCAGTATTCCAAAAAACACCCTCGACATCCATCCCAAACACCCCCGCGTCAAAAGCACTAAAATGATCTCTCAGCCATTGGAGATTGAATCACCAGCCCCCCCCCCTCTCCCTTCCTTGATGAATCCATACCTACCGCCAACTACACAAGCTCTCAATATCACCCTCTACCAAAAACCCTCAGCCATACACAAGACATCCCGCACAACAACCACCAAAAAGCCACTATCGCCGTCTCTTAGCAAAAATCATCAACTGGAATCTAATCGTCCATACCCTCGCAATACTATCTTACGATCATGAATCGAAAGACGGACGTTTGTCAGGTATATAGGGTATGGATGGTTGAAGGATGCTAGGCTCAAGTATGCATTTACTTCGTGGTAAGGGTGGAAGGGGGGTTTTCATGAGGCTAAAGAACCGTATCATGAACTTGATTTTTGTGATTGGATAGGTTATGGGAAAGATGTTTGAATGGTATTGTGTGTGTGTTATTTCTTTTCTTTATTTTGTTCGTGCTAATTTGATCTTCTATGCCATGATTGTTACAAGCGGTACGTGGGTACGTGACACGCGGGCGAGAAATGGTGCGTGGTCAGCGTCAATCGTGTGATTCGCGGTCATTCTGTGACAGCATGCCCGCGAATATGCGTGCAGCGATAGCGACACGACATCGTCTTTCTTTGACCATTCATGATTATTCTATCTGCTTGTAACACTCCTCAGCATTGCCAGTGCCTTGTCGTTAACGTGGCAGCTTCAGGGCGATACCCGAGCAAGATGCGTAAGGTTTTGGCGAATCTTATGCTAGTAGATAGGTTAACGATAACATTGAGATATACAGATCTGCGGGGCGTGCTCACCTGATTTTGATGCAAGGGTCCGTCCATCTGCAGAAAAAGAAGATTTTTCAGCTATGACGAAGCCAAGCATGCAAGCAAGAAGCCCATGACGTTAGGCCTAGGTATATGCTTCAGGCCCCCTGTTCTCAAAAGTTGACATAGGGTTCAGGGTCGTCATCGCCATCATGAAACACGTAGCCGTCAGGCGTCGGCTCCTCCGTAAATCCTTGTTGCCTGCCCTTGCCGATGGGGTTGTTCGGGGCAAATCTGCCCTGGTTGTCCCTGCTGTCTCCGCAATCAACTTTTTGCTGCTGACGATTGTAGGACGACTGCGGAGGGTGTTGCTGCTGGGACGACGGATATCGGCGTTGCTGTGAATGATATTGTTGCGGAAGTCTGTCAGCCAATTCTCGCCAGATAGATGTCTTGCTATCGATGTCCTCATAAAACATTGCCCACGTTGTTGATGCTGACGGTTCGGGGATATCCAGTCGGATATCAACATCCAAGCGGTTCCGAATAATCGTCAACTGATTATAGGTGGAATCGAGATTCGCGGCCTTGGCACAGTGGCGCATCTCTAGGATCCATGCTCTAGGTGACAGGTAACCGATGTCGTGAAGGCCAAATGATGAAGACGTGAGGGTTGCTAGAGCAACAGTTTTTGGCATCTTCCATCGCTTGATAAGTGCAGAATACCAAGTGGCTAAGTCTGATGTACGTAGACCTGCCTTTTCTGATTCTGACAGCTCTGCCAAGTGCCACATGAGGGCTGCGCCACGGAAACATTCCGGGATGATGGACATGACAGTGTTATCAGCGTGGGTATAGGCTAGATTTTTCAACCGTTCGACGAAGATATAGACATCGCGATAAATGACATGTTTGCCAGCGTTGGTCACGTGCCCTGTAGTTCGATCTTGATATTCGGGATCAAAGAAGCCGACATCTTTTGCCCTCAGTACAGTCGTGACAGGAACGTCTCTGTCATGAAACTGTTTCCGCTGGTGTTCCATCTCTCCGTCTTTGGATCCAGTCAGTAGTGAATCTGGAGTTGGGGGCATTGAGACTTTGTCCTCGAGCATAAAAAGTGTATCAATTCTGGCGTTGATGCCTTCGATCAATCTGATTAGTGTGTCAGATTGCTCTGCGGAGAAGCCTGGTAGAGAATTAGGATCCATAGAGATCGTGTCTTCACTACTGCTTCTTTGCTCCTCTTCTTGTTCGCGTGCTATGAGCGCCATGGTAATTACGACAGGCCTGGCGAATGAACTGTGACCGAGTGAAAAGTTGCTTAGTCAATTAGAGGCGTGGCGTTCAGGCGAATACTCAAGACCTGACTCTTGGTATCCAACCCCGTATGCTCTATAACAGAATCCTGGCCGGCGCGTGCAGCGCTAGAATAGCGCTTAATCTCAACGTCAGTAGTCAACACCTGGAAGTTGCTCAGACCCTTGCGATTGGACAGACCGTTTGACCTTCCCTTCCGTCTGTCCCTCGTCCCTTCCCTCTTCCTCTTCCTTCTCCTTCTTCTCCCGTCCTTCTTCTTCTCCTTCTTCTTCTCCTTCTTCTTCTAATATGACCACTAACCCCTCCCTTTCACAAAGTATCAACATCTTGACCCGGCCTCTCCACACGCACCTCAATGCTCTAATTTTCTCCCTCCTTCCTCTTGCTCTTCCTCCGTGTACCCCCGATCCTGAATTCTATCTCAGGGGTATCGGGCATATATTGCCTATTTACGAAGCCTTTGAAGAAGAATATAGACTATTGCTTGCACAATTGAAGGAGGGGGGAATTGGGCACAAAGATGAGTTGCAACAGGCAAAGTGCAGTGACAACGGAAGAAGAAGTCAAAGAGTTGCGAGAGCAGACGTGGCACAGGCTTTAAGCAGATTGTTCATGCCAGAAGTAGAGCGTTCATCTCGGCTACATCAGGACATCTCGACTTTTTCATGGTATCCCGCCACCTTATACCCCGGTTCCATTCCCGATACTTCAGCTCTACCCCGCCTCGCAGGATTCAGGACCCACATCCATGCTACCCTCTCTCTCCACCCCCACCTCCTCCTTGCCTATACTTGGATCTTCTACATGGCGCTCTTTTCTGGCGGACGTTACATACGCGCGCAACTACGACAGGCTGGTCCCGAGTTCTGGAATCCAAGAATGAGAGACGAAAAGTGTGGGAACATTGATAACCTACTTTCCTTCTGGACATTCGATGGCGACCTTGATGGGGAGGAGTTTAGAGCGAAGTATAAGAGGGAGTTCTTGGAGGTGGAGCGATCCTTGACAGAGGGGGAGAAAGAGCAGGTCGTCCAGGAGGCTGTATATATTATGGGCGCATTGATAGGCATTGTTGAGGAAATTTCCGGTCGTGTTGGCGAAAATAGATGTGCTAAGCAAGCTGAACCTGCGGCATGGCAAGAAGCAAATACTAAACGTGATGCATGGCTGGACGACGATAATATACAGTCACAGGAAAGGGATGAACCGAGCATGCAGTGGCTACTGCTCAAGTACATCCTACCGATGGGCATGGCAGAGCTAGTGAGCGAAGCAGCCAACATGCTTATGCTGGGTCTCAGATCGTCCAAGGAAGTGGAGGACGGGGAGATATGAGTGGCTGGCATGGTATATCCTATGCATTAAACCGGCGTTTGATACCCCTGATATGATGATTTTGGAAAGGCTATACGTCTTAGATGACTTCGAAGACTAGCAGGCATTTTGTACTTCAGTGACATTCTACCGATGCCAAGCTATCTGCCGCGCATCCATGATACAGCGAAGTTCGAAAGTGTCGAGATTTGGGCGACGAGTCGCGTCATATATCAGGATTTGGGACGATTTGTCCCTCCTAACGTGCCGACTGCACGTTACTCGCCACCTCAGACTTGCACAAACAACTCAAGTCAACACTCTAACACCTCCTAAACCGATGCAAATGTCGCCAGTCTCCATTACCAAAGACCTGCCTCCCAGCCGCAGAACAATACTTAGCATTTTTTCGAAAAAAACACAGGAAAGCTAGCCCTTCCGCAATCAAAACACCTCTCATATCCTCCATCGGGCCTGTCGGAAGTTCCAACCCTGAATCAATACACCTCTTGACCCATTGGTACCAAAGAATCAGCAGAACGTCGATGAGCACCAGGTCACACATATTCACCCACGCACTACTATAACACATGATCAGTCTCAAACGGTCTTCCACTTCGCAGAGGAAATAGCGCGATAGTATTATTTACGCTGAAAGTGAACGGAACGTGAGCAGCCGTTTCTGCAAAATGTACAAGCACCATGCCAGACCTACTGTCTGCATAGCAAATATCCTAAGAACAATCGTCAGCGACTGCTGATACATTCGCTGCTAAGATGTTCTCGCCATTGCAACCAGTACAGGTCCCTAATCATAAGCACATTGAAATCGTCCTTTGGCAGCTCGAGAAGAGCGAAGAAACTTGTCATTGGAGCACAGATTGGGGGAGTGGGCTATGATCTTGTCGTTGAGGTCTTGGACCAGAGTCATCTCGAGATGTGGAATTTTGGAGCTTAAATTTAAAAAGACTTTGGTGGCTAGAATAATCCATATCAAGGCGACGGCCACCCAGTACCTTACCTTATCTTACCTTATCCCATCATATATCCATATTCAAACGTCGTGTACTATACATACAGTATCAATATCTTATTTTCACCCTTTCTTTCTCCGTCACTAAAAACGCTGTCAAAGTATCGCACATTCCCTAAATCGCGCCTGGTGGGAGCTAAAAGGAAGATCGTATGGAGGATGGAGCGAGTGATACCATCGGTGATGATATAGAGAGCTTTGATAGCTGATGCGAAAGACCAGAACACGATCTAAAAGCTACACGGGTCAGCGAGATCAATGACGGAGCCAGGCCGTGACATATCAATAATCTAGCTGTTCTCAGGACTCAGTCCTTGCTCGTCACAATAATGGTATAATACACAAGGAGCAGTGAAATATTCAGACACGGAACAAATTCGCGATGCCTTCGGCCCTTCCCTCAAAAATACGCAACAGGGTATCTAAGCAAACGCAACCTCCCAGGTCTCACGGCTCATGCTTCAACAACGCCCTCACCCTCTCGATCCTCCCCAGCCTCCCCTCAAGCGCCTCCAACCTCCCCCTCTTCTCCTTATCCCGCCTCTCCAACACAGCCACCCGCTCCTCCAACTTCGCCCTCGCCTTCCGCTCCGTGGCTACCATCGCATTCGCCTCTGTAAACAGCTGCGTCGACAGCTCTTCGATCTCGTCGTTTGTTTGGTTGACGCGTGTTTCGGCGGCTTGCCGCAACCCTTGCTCGCGCGTGAGGGCTGTGAGGAGGTCTGCGGAGGTGGGGTTGTTGTGGGTGGGGTTTGGGTCTTTTAGGTCGTTTTGGGAGATGGCGCGGCGGGTGGAGGGGAGGAGGAGGGAGAAGCGGGATTGGATGGTGCTGGAGGCTAGGCCGGCTGAGGAGGAGGGGCGGGGGGGAGGGTTGGTGGTTATGGTGGGGGAAGCGGGTTGGGCAGACTTGAGCTGGCGGAGCTCATCTTCGTAGTCGGCGAGTTTGTCAACTAGATGGTGTTCAGTAAGCGGGCTTCGCTCTCTATTATTTTGCAACCGAATCGTAGATGGTGATGCATTCGCTCATGATGTGCGATTTGTGGAGCACAGATCAGTCGTTGGGATTGAAGGATATTCCACATACCCGCAGCGGTCGCTTTTCCGGTCAAGATCCTGACCTGTGTCTCAAGCTCGGAGATGCGCCTTTGTGCGTCTTCTGCGATGGCAGGATGGAAGTGAGACAGATCGGCGCCACATTCGTGACATGTCTGAGGCGGCGCGGTCGAGGGCTGTTGTGGGATCGTGGTGGTTACTGAGGACATGACATGGTAAGGTTCGTGGGGGAGAGTCACTGTCGACCAAGCTATGATCTGGTACTGGACGTCCTCTCACCAAGTGAAGAAGACGCTGGTACGCAGGGGTATCAATAAGCCATGTCTACTGTGCTGACCGACGACGTTCTGGTCGGGAGATCCTCACTAGCGACGAAGCGGCCGCTAGCCCCTAATCAATCAAAGCTGGATGACATTGTACCTCGGTAGCTGTGTTGTGCAGCATTGATAAAGCAGTCCTCTTTGACAGCGACGTTACAATCTCCGTTGAGGCTTTTGTGGAAAACTATTGAGTCCCACAGACTTTGTGACATGACTTGTATAGCAGATATCCGCTGTCTCAGACAGTTGATAATCTATATGGAAAAACCTATGCATGAGAAAGACCTGTTACAATCTAGTGTACACCGACCAACGATGGTCATATACCGCCTATCTATTGCGGTACATTTCTGACAGCCCTCCTCCGTCGAGAAGATAAAGAATACCGTCTGACGCCTGAGCAAACTTTTCCGCTCGTGCATGTATGGAAGCCCAGCAGCGAGAGCAGTAGAGTCACGGAGGTCAGCTGCTATCCAAAAGCCAAGCTCGTAGCTATGCCACAATATACCCGCTCAGGCTTTTGGGACTCGTAACGCCTGCGAATCGATGTTAGTGCAAGTGGAGATGGGAAGAGATGATGACGTCGAGCTCGAAAGTAAAGGCAATCTTCTCGTTGCTAATCAGTATCGAAGCCGTCATTGTCTAGGAAGCAATGGCACGAGCAGCTGGGTTGCCGTTCTTTCGCTTCTTTTCTGGTTTGGACACAGTACTCCAGCCATCATCCTCCAGGGCTTCTGCGCTGGCCTCGGTCGAAGCCCCTGTAGTAGCACCATTCGTCTTCGTAGCTTCATCGTTCTTCGTTGAGATGTCTCTGACAATCTCCTTGGGCTTGATGGCTTTATCATCAGTGATGACTCCATCTGCCGCGACGGCCTCATCAGCCTCCTCGTCCGCAGCACTGCTATCCTCATTCGCTGTTCTTCGAAGTATTTCGTAGTTCTTGCTTGCCGGTGGAGCGGCCCCACCATTCTCCTTTTCTCTCGGTACCTGCCCGTTGGTCCTCTCTTTCGGAGCCGACGGGACATTCGACTTCTCCTTGCTCGCTGGTTCTTTGTCAGCTCGCGCCGCCATCTCAGCTTCTCTGACAGCCTTCTTTTCCTCCCGCGCCTTATCTTCTGCTGCTTTCTTCTCGGCGCGAGCTTTCTCATCGGCTTCCTTCTTTTCCCGTATAGCTGTTTGCCGTTTTTCCTCGACCTCCTTCTCGCGAGTAGCAGTGTCTATGGGCTTAGCAGCGCCGAAAGGACTAGCCTTCGAATCGGCTGCGGGAGTAGCAGAATTCGGTGCTGCGTCGGACGGTGCCTCGGAGACTGTCCGCTTCGCAAGATTCAATTTGGGGCGAGAAGCCGGTGCGGCTGGGGCTGGAGCGGGAGATGGTGGGGCGCTCAACTCACGATTCGAAAGTACTGGTGATCGTGCAGCTTGAGCTGGCTGGACAGGTGGCGGTGGCGGCGCATCAGGCTTCATCTTTGTTCTCCATTGGCTGTCCTGCTCGGCCGCTGTTGGTGCTCGATCAACGACAGGTCTCTCCACGAATTCACGCCTCGGAGGCCTTGAGCCGGCGTCAGACCCTACCGGCCTTCCCTCGCCCCATGACGGCGAGTTTCTTCGACCGGGTCCATCATTGCTGACTGGACGATCGGGACGCTCGAAGCTGCGAGCGGCCGGTCCGGTGGGTAGCGTAGGCGCGAGAGGTCCTTTACGATCCCAGTTACCAAAGTCACGCACCTTTCCATCACCTTCGAATGCTGGACGTCGGCTACTGTGCTCGCTACCAGCGTCAGAAGCGTTGTCAAATCCTCCGCGTCCGGAGCCAAAACCGCCACGGTCTGATGCCTTGCGCTGCCCTCCAACATCTGCAAGCGGCCCTTTACGATCCCAATTCCCAAAATCGCGAGCGTCAGGTCTGTCCTTCTCTGGAGGTCGAACATTTGTGAGTATAAAGGCTAACATGAACGGAAACCAGGGTTCTGCTTACGTGGCTCTGCAACGCTAACCCGTATATTGCGACCTTGAAACTGTGTATTGTTGAAGTCGAGAGCTTTCTTCAGCCCATCAAGCGAGCCAAATTCTGCATAACCGAAGCCTTTCGGCTTTCTCTCAAGCTTGTCTTCAACAATGCGCACACTGGTCACCTCGCATCCCGAGAAGAAGTCCGAAATATCCCCCTCCGTAGCATCGAACGACATGTTGCCGAGATGTACTGTGTATGGAGGTTTCGTTGGCAAAGGAAGTTGTTCCCGCACAGAGTAGCCACCACCGTCTGTGTGGTCAGGTCAGGATAATTGCCCGAATTTGCAAGCATAAAGCATGCCTTTAAATCCACTACTCCCAAACCCACCGCCTGAGCCATACGAGCAATCTCCGCCATATCCACCACGACCACTCGGAGCCGAAGGCATCGGCATATCCTCCATCTCATCGGCCCATGACCCCAGGGCTACATGCCAAATTAGCTTGCAAATTATCTCCGCCTGTGCGGCATCACCAATCGAACACGTACACGAGTCTTGCAGAAATGCCCCCAAGTCCATTTTGACGGCCTTCGCCTTTGGTGGACCTGGGCACACGCGCATTAGTATACTGCACTCGTAGAAGCTACATGGTGTTGACCGCTATTATGTCGGGCTTGCGTGGACGTACCCATGATTGCGGCTCAGTATCCCACGCTCTTGCGAGCGTCCACCGGCCTTAACCGAAGTCGTTGCTTGGAATGCAATCACCGAGACTTTCAAGATCTGGTAGCTGTTGTTTCCTGCGTATTGCTTTTGGGTAATGATACGGCACAAAATCTCTCGACTTTTTGAGATTTAGCACTGGGCCGATCGTCCTCTAGCGCCGCCGTTAGCGCCGACCTGCAATACCATCAGATCTTGTCGAACTGCCTTATGTCACTCTGCATATAGGGTGCCACTTAGCAGCTACCTAGATGTCCTGCACTCCGAGGCGGTCAATGTTGTGTTCCATGGTTGGAATCGGTCCTTGATGAGGCGGCTATGCCTGTCCAGTGGCCACCGAGCTCCCGTTTGGAACCATTGTACGACTTTCCAGCGACAGCAGTACTCGTCCCGGCGTTAAAGGTTGGGGCTTTCACTGGTAAGACTTCATATCAATATATATGCATAATAGCTTCACGTATCTCGTGGGCCTCTTGCTCACCAAATGCCTTCTTACTTATCCTAATCCACCTACTCTCCGCTTTTCTACACAAATCATCCAATCCATAAACCTCAATTACTAACATGCCTTCAAGGCTCGACAGGCCTAATAACCGGCAGTGTCTCCGCCCTCCTTCGCTCCTCCACCACCCCCACCCTCTTTGCCCTGGCATCTAGTATCCAGTGGTTCCTTCTCGGCAGCACTTTCACCCTCACCCGCTCGACAATCATCCACCTCTGGACACCACCCCTTGAGGCTCCGCCAACCGCTTCAGAGCGCTTTCACCGCCTACCATATCCCACACCCACCGACAACTTACACGCTAGCACGCTAGCTGGAGGAATTACCGGAGGGGCCATAGGAGCATTAGTTAGAGGAAGAAGGAACGTTATACCTGGGACTGTTGTTTTTGCGATTCTCGGATACGTAGGACAGCGGGCATACACTTGGGCGGATGAGAGACATAGCGAGCGTGTTGCTATAGCTGCTGAAGGGAACGCATCTCAACCCCAGGCGAAGAAAGTGGGATTTTGGGAGAGAGTGGCGCAAATGAAATGGAGTCCAATGAAGACGCTGAGTGATGAAGAATATGCGAATATTTTGAGGGAGAAGATGTTAGCTATGGATGCACAGATTGCATTGGTGAACGAGGAGGTGGAGAGGCTTAGGCAGGAGGAGCGGACCATGACGAAGGTGGAGGAAGAGGGAATGGGAAAGAAGAACTGAAAAAGTAACAGGACCTGCCAGGAATTGTCAAGTCGTCATTACCGGGGCGCAGACAGGCAGCATCAGGGCAGGGAAATCCAAGCAAGAGGCGCCACAGATGGAGCATTAAGATCACCCAATCTCTTCAACTACGGATGCGATGTCTGACCAAGTCTCAAGATAGTATTGAACGGTTTTCAGGAGCATCGATCGACTTGTACACTTTGAAGGAAAAGCTTTAAGCAAGAGCTAAAGAATGTGCTGTGCAACATTAGTCAAAATCAAAATATCTTATGACTTGCGAGCATCAAGCAGGTGGGTCTTCAGTTGGAGCACCAGAGATGTAGCGGGCAGAGAAGAAATTTGGGTATCCCATCAGTGACCACTCCACAAGGTTGCAGGCATGGTACAAAGAGACTGATATTCACACCACCGGCGCAGGATTGCGCCCCTTCATGGACGGCGTGCACGCTATACACTACCCAAAAGATACAACACTTCTTTGCAGGGGTGGCTCGAAGCAGATCTCATCCATCGTCTTCATCCCACTCCTCATCGGCCTCCGCCCAACCACAACCCCATCTCCTACCCTCCTTCTCACCACCTATCCTCAGGTCTCTAGCTTTCCCATCCGTACCTTCCCTCCAACAACGGACGGTATAATCGTCGCTAACGCTCACCAATTCACCGTTCGCTGTCCACGACATGCCCGTAACTTCCCGATCATGGCCCCGGATGAGGGCAGATCCATGCTGATATATTGGAATGGAGTCCTCAAGACGAATGGTGAAATCGGCTCCTGTCCCTTTGTCTGCGCGTATCGTGGCGGGCCACTTCCACCCGAACGGATCTGAAGGACGAATTCGACAGTCTTTAGAGCGTTCGAGGTACCGCTCGTCAGTTGGGAACACCACTGCACATCCATCGCTACTTCCTACTGCTAGAATTTCGGTCTTGTCGTCTTTGGCCAGCCTTATGGTGGATTTGACGTAAAAGGTCGAAGCGTGAAACTTGGGGTGACGGAAACCATATATTGGTTGGAGACCTTCCTTCTCGGGTCCGCCTGACCTTCGTGGCTTCGAAGCCATCCCTGAGAGTTCTGGAGAATGACCGAGGACGAGGTGGGAAGTTGAGTAAGCATATACGGTATTGTCTCTGCAGACAGTGTACAAGCGTGCACTATCACCACTGAGAGATAAAGAAGTCACTCCGAAATGTCGATGTTTTGTGTGCGCCCCGGTTGGACGAGTGCTCGACAGTGGAGTCGCCTTGCCTCGACGCTGGTTGTGCGTTGTGCGAAGGTCCCATAATTTGACGCTAGCGTCCGCTTCTGACGCAGTCAAAAGTAGATGCTCTCGTCCTGGATTGAGGAATTGCAGTGCCGTAATGGAGACAACGCCCCATCTATCGGGTCTCTCACCATTCTGGGGAGTGTCGTAGTGTGATGGGAGGTTGAGACCGGTGGCTGCAATATGCTCCTTCAATGGCCGCCGATGAGCCTCTGACATGGTGTTCACAGGTCGTGCCCAGTTCATCTTGTTGTTGGTCAAAGAACCATCAGGAGCGTTGGCCGAAGGTTCCAAAGGAACTTTGATTGCCCGGATAGGAGCATCAAAGCCCTTGCACCTGAGGTCCCAAATCTGTACGGTACCATCTCTGCTCGAGGTTGCAAGCACATTGGAATTTCCGGGCTGGAAGCACACCTGTTTGACGGAAGATCCGTGACCAGCTAACGTGTAGGTAGCACGCTGCGTTGGCATGTCGATGACCAGAGAGATCTGATCGCCGGATGCCGTTGCCAATAGCAAATCATCTGCAGAGAATGCAAGGTCAAGTATTGCATTCGTGTGTGGGCGAAAATTTACGTAGGCTTTGGAGAACCCAGGCTCTTCATCTTTCGCACTTTCGAGCAGCCTGACACCACCATCTTCATCTCCAACCGCTACAAGAGAATTTGCTACAGCACGATCAGCATCATGGATTGGAGAGTTCTCTCTGCTTAAGATGCTCACTATTGCAGCTGGCGGTGCAGAAGGGTATCGAATGGTCCGAAGGCATTGCAACATTATGGCAGATATGTACATCTTCCGGTCCGGTGTGAAACTTCGCTGTCTCGTGCTGCCAATTTCTTGAAACTCCAAAATCCTGAGTCAACGACCGAGATTTTGTGATCCTGCCATATACACCGATTTCCCTCCGAAGATCCCGCCCCAGACCACTACGATATCCTGAGTCGAGGATTGGATCGACATTTCTCGATATCCTTCGTCGCGGTCGTTCATCACTTTGTAAAATCTTTTGGATCTCGTCCTCTGAGTCCGGTTGATCTACATCAGAATCCTCATCGGACACTTCCAGGGACTGATTCCTTATCCTTTTAAGTGGGGATGATTGATCGAAAGTGTCATCAAAAGGCTTGATTATCTTCCTCTTCCGTGTGATAGCACCGGCAGTCCCGTTCAGATTCTCGTCATATATCTGTATTGTGTCCTTCGTTGGTGTTCTCCGCCCTCTGCGATTCGGCGCCTGAGCTGTAATATCTCTCAACGCTTGCCTGGATGCACCGATTCGCCCGCCTCGTTCTAAGGAAGACTTCGGTGTAAAGAATCGCGTAAATGATCTAGGAGTTATAGTGGGTGGCTTGCGCTGCTTGCTGCCGTTGTGCTTTCTTGATAAGGGGGACATCGTCGACAAGGTTGGTTCTTCGCCGTTGGTTGATACGGCAGTGCTCAATGGTAGACCTTGCGAACCTGGAGGAGTAAGATTCTCCATGATTCTAGATCGAGATATCAAAGTAATGAGACAATCAATCAAGCAAAGGTAGCGTAAGCAATCAATTGCAAGTATGAAGCGATGCAATACTTCTGATGAATCGCGATACACGTCTCGGCCACGTCGGAGAAAGCACGTTCTTGTCCGGACTTAACTAGGACACTAGCTCATGATCAGCCTCAGTCAGCCCCTCGCGAAAAATTTCCCTCCGAAGAATCGGGAATCTCTTTAGCACGCAAAAACCTATTGGGAGCCAACATGAGCTAAACAGGGTACATAAGATCTCCTCAATGGCTCCGATCAAGCGCAAGGGTGAGGCTGTGGTCGAGATTGCTAGACCTGAAAAGAAGCAGAAGCCCTCATCCATAGCGAAGACATCCATATTGAGAGCAGAGGAACCAGCGTTTCCTCGTGGTGGGGCGAGCATCTTGACGCCCTTGGAACACAAACAGATCCAGATCCAGGCCAAGCAAGATGTGCTATTCGAACAGAGCACAGGCAGAAAGGCTGCCAAGAATGATTATGAGGATGAAGATGACGAGGACATCCCCGAGCAGCCAAGTGGGCAAATTGCTAAAACCAAGCGTGGGCAGAAACACAAAGGAAAGAAGGGAGTCAGCAGCGGAACAGTTGAAGAGGCGAGTGTAAGGATTGAAGGCTTGAGCTATAAGGTAGATGATCTATGAACTCAACCGCAAGTGTTGGCTAATCGTTTCACTAGCGGCTCGTACCTGGATCTATAGTTCTAGGCCAGATCCGCGAGATCAATCGCTACGATCTTGCCCTGAGCTTGCCCAATAATCTCACCGGCTACGTTCCAATGACTTCCATATCGGACAAGGTGACCAAGAAGGTGGAAGCTTTGGCGGCCCACGAAGAGGAATCGGACGAGGAACGACAAGATGATAACAAGGACCTGGATCTCAAGACGTTATTCTCCTCCGAACAATACCTGCGCGCCTATGTGACCGCGACACAGCAGGAAGATTCCGCTAGCGCAAAAGGAAAAAGACACATTGGGCTGTCAATCAATCCCCGAGAGGTCAACGCTGGTTTGACCAAAGCCGACCTTGTGACAAATAGCATGGTCCAAGCTTCTGTTCTCAGTGTGGAAGACCATGGGCTGGTCATGGATCTTGGGCTCGAAGATGCCGGCTTACGTGGATTTATGTCGTCAAAGGAGCTTGGCCCCAATGTCGATGTATCGAAAATTCAAGAGGGAGCCGTCTACCTCTGCCTTGTGACTGGTAAAAGCTCTAATGGTAATATCATAAAGCTATCTGTAGATCCACAAAAGATTGGCAACGTCAAAAAGGGCGGCTACCTTGCAGATGCGCCAACCATAAATTCATTCCTCCCGGGAACAGCTGTCGATGTCCTGATATCTGAAGTCACATCCACGGGCATTTCCGGGAAGGTCATGGGATTGCTCAATGTCACTGCGGACTTGATCCATTCAGGTGCAGCTTCTAGTGGGAAGGACCTTGAGAAGAAGTACTCCATTGGAAGCAAGATCAAAGGACGTATAATCTGTAACTTTCCTACATCAGAGGACAAGAAGCTTGGGATCTCGTTGCAAGATCACATTCTGTACTGGAGGACTAAGACTACTTCATCTCCGAGTGTCACTGATGGTGCTCGGCCTGTTGAACAGGTGCCAATTTCTACCATCATTAAGCATGCTACGGTGGTCAAGATTGAACCGGGTGTGGGAATATTCGTTGACATTGGTGTGAAAGGCGTCCGGGGTTTTGTCCACATCTCCAAAGTTTCAGATGGCAAGATTGAGACCTTGTCTGAATGTATAGGGCCTTATAAGCTTGGCTCGGTTCATGAGGCACGCGTCATTGGCTACAACTCTATGGATGGACTATTCATCATCTCAATGGAGCCTAAAGTCATCAAACAACCGTTCTTTCGTATCGAGGATGTCAAGGTCGGACAGGTGGTGAAAGGTACCATAGAGAAGTTGATGATAGATGCCACTGGCGTTAGTGGTCTTCTCGTCAACATAGCCGAGGGCATTACAGGCTTAGTCCCTGAAGTTCATCTTGCTGATGTACATCTACAGTATCCAGAGAAGAAGTTCAAAGAGGGCAGTACTGTAACCGCTAGAGTGCTCTCAACCATTTCCGAAAGGAGGCAGTTACGCTTCACACTCAAGAAAACGCTGGTCAACAGCGATGTGGAACCCTGGACTTCTTATACGGACCTACAGCCTGGCCTACAAGCACCTGGTACCCTAATCAAGATTTCACCCGCCGGTGCTGTGGTTCAATTCTACGGTCCGGTCCGCGCATTCATGCCTGTGTCAGAAATGAGCGAGACCTACATACAGGACCCAAAGCAGCATTTCCGAATTGGCCAAGTTGTCAATGTTCATATTGTCTCAGTTGATTCAAGCGAGGGACGTATGTTAGTCTCATGTAGAGACCCTACAGTATTCGGCGCCGCCAAGCAAGAGGCACTCAAAAGCCTCAAATTGGCCGAGAGAGTTGCAGGCAAGGTGATGGAGAAAACCAATGACGAGATCATTCTGGATCTCGAACCATCTGGTCTGAAGGCCACGTTACCAATTGAGCACCTTACAGACAAATCCGTTCAAAAGTGCCAGTCTGCAGCTGGAAGGATCAGGATTGATCAGGTTTTGAAAGACCTTATCATCTTGAACAAACAAGAGGCAAAGCACTTGATCAAAGTAACGAGCAAGCCAAGTCTCCTTAAAGCTGCGATAGAAGGAAAGCTGCTAAAGGCGTTCGATGAAGTTGTCGAAGGGTGCGAAGTACAAGGCTTTGTGAAGAACATTACGCCTCTGGGGATTTTCGTGCAATTCGCTGGCGAGGTTACTGCACTTCTTTTGAAGCAAAACCTGACTGACGACGCAATGCAACTGGTAGACTATGGTATGCAACGCAACCAGTCAATCACTGCAAGGGTGCTATCAGTCGATTATAACAAGAAACGATTTCTACTGACCCTCAAACCTAGATCAGAGGCCGAAGTGGAACGGTCTAATCATGCTCAAGGGGCGCTATTGAATGCGGTCGACGAAACCTCGATGAACATTAATGACTTCACATTAGGAAAGCAGACCAAGGCAAAGATCATCTCCATCAAAGATACACAATTGAATGTGCAACTAGCGGACGCCGTTCAAGGACGCATCGATGTTTCTGAAGTGTTCGATGATATGGAAGAAATCAATGACCGAAAGCATCCACTCAAAAAGTTTCACAACAAGCAAGTCCTGCCTGTCCGTATTTTGGGTATGCACGATTCGAGGAATCACCGTTTTCTACCGATCACCCATCGAGGCAAAGCCGCTGTATTCGAGCTTACCGCGAAGCCAAGCAGCCAATCATCCGCAGATCTGGATATTTTGACCTTCAACAAAGTCAAAGTAGGCTCCGTTTGGTTAGCATACGTCAACAATGTCTCAGACGATTGTCTATGGGTCAATTTATCGCCGAATGTTCGTGGGCGCATTCGGGCCATGGATGTATCAGACGACGTGACTGCGCTGAAAGACTTACAAAGGAATTTTCCGGTGGGCTCTGTACTGAGAGCCACTGTATTGAAAGTTGATATCGAGAACAACCACCTAGATCTTTCTGCGAGATCAGGAGCTTCCTCAGGACCGAAGACATTCGACGATCTTTCCCAAGGCATGGTGCTGCCAGGTAGAGTTACCAAGGTTACGGAACGTCAAGTGATTGTACAGCTGAGCGAGTCCCTTTCAGCGCCCATCCACTTGGTAGATCTGGCGGATGACTATTCCAAAGCCGATCCAATAATTTATACAAAGAACCAAATTCTCCGAGTCTGCATCAAGGATACCGACAAACCAAACAAGAGAATCACTCTTTCGGCAAGGCCTTCAAAAGTGCTGAGTTCCATGCTTCCGGTGAGGGACCCAGATATCGCGTCTGTCTCTCAGCTTAAGGTCAACGATGTTATGAGAGGCTTCGTCAAGAATGTCGCAGACAATGGGGTTTTCGTATCGCTGGCCAGTAATGTCACAGCCTTCATTAGAGTATCGGACTTATCGGACGCATATCTCAAGGATTGGAAGGCAGGTTTCGAGATTGACCAGCTAGTTGAAGGCAAGATCATCGCTGTGGATCCAACGCTTGGGCATGTACAAATGAGCCTAAAACATTCGCACTTAGGTGGCATATATAAGCCGCTCCTAACGTTTCCAGACATGAGGACCGGCCAGGTTGTGACTGGCAAGGTGCGAAAAGTGGAAGACTTTGGCGTCTTTGTTGTCGTGGATGATTCTGCCAACGTCAGCGGTCTTTGCCATCGTACTAAGATGTCAGATCAGCCCAGTGCAAACCCAAAAAAGCTGTACGAAGAAGGCGACGCGGTTCAGGCAAAAGTACTGAGTATCAACAAGGAGAAGAAGCAGATTTCTCTTGGCCTGAAGGCATCCTATTTTGACAACCCCGATGGCAGACATGGAGATGATCTGATGGATATACGAGGTATTGAACATGAGGATATCCCTGACAGCGACGAGGCAGTAGAGGGGATGAACGGGGTAAAGGTTAATGGGATCAATAAAGCCAGTGATGACGAAGCCTCGGACGGCGATATTGACCTTGAGAACGTCGTGTCTATCGACAGTGATGTGGAGATGAAGGACAATACACTTCGCGGTATTACAATCTCCCAACATAACGATCCAATACCCTTGGCCACGAGTGGGCTCCAGGGCCTTAGCACCGGCGGCTTCGACTGGACAGGTGGCTTGTCTGTCCCAGACGATCTTGCAGCACAATCTGAGACTGACGCCGAGTCCATCGCTCCTAAGAAGAAGAAACGAAAGAGAGCAGAGATCAAGATTGACCGGACTGGGGACCTCGACGCCAACGGTCCCCAATCCACCGCCGACTTTGAGCGCCTACTGATGGGCCGTCCTAATTTTTCCATTCTTTGGCTCGAATACATGGCCTTTGAACTAAAACTCAGCGAAGTCTCCAGAGCACGCGAGATTGCCGAGCGCGCCCTCAAAACCATCAATATCACTGAAGAAGGCGAAAAGTTGAACGTATGGATCGCAATGCTCAATCTGGAAAACGCCTATGGCACTGACGAAAGCCTCGACGCAATCTTCAAGCGCGCATGCCAATACAACGACGATCTTGAGATCCATCAGCGTCTGGCCAGTATATATATCCAATCGCAAGCCTACACCAAAGCCGACGATCTCTTCCAGACAGCTCTGAAAAAGCATAGCCAAAGCCCAGATCTATATATCAACTACGCCACCTTCCTAATGACCGAGTCCTCCGCCCCTGACCGCGCTCGCGCCCTCTTACCACGAGCGATGCAAGCACTGCGCCCGCACACCCATCTCGACCTCACCTCCAAATTCGCCCAGCTCGAGTTCACGACTCCGCACGGCGATCCCGAGCGCGGACGGACTGTCTTCGAGACGCTGCTCTCGCAATGGCCGAAGCGTTTGGACTTGTGGAACGTGCTGCTGGATCTGGAGATCAAACAGGGTGATCGGGAGGTTGTGAGGAGGCTGTTTGCGAGGGTCACAGGGAAGGGAACGAATCTGAAGCCGAGGAAGGCGAAGTTCTTGTTCAAGAAGTGGCTCGATTGGGAGGTTAAGGGTGGCGATGCGAAGAGTCAGGAGAGGGTGAAAGCGTTGGCGGCGGAGTATGTGAGGGGGCAGGGGAAGGAGGTGGATATTTAGGGGATGAGATGGTTGTACGTAGCGTAGTATCAGTAATGGTGAACGTATCATCGTAAGCTATGCTATTGAGATGTACTGCCAAACCCCTTCGTCCCCTCTCTATGTCTACCTCCACTTTGTCTCCGAAAAGTCTCCACGGTGCAACACTCCCCCACATGGCTAAAATGGAAGGTTAGATATTCATATAGGCACCCAATCATTTCAAGTCAACCATCCTAGCCCGTGCGTTTTCCACTCCATCTCCGGATGTATATCTGAGACTGACGGCGTACAACCAGGCATGGCACAGTGGTAATGCGTCTCACTCGTATGAAATTGCGATGGGAATGAGAAGATCCCTCGTTCGATTCGGGGTGTGGGCACCACTTTTTTTTCCATTTTGGGAGATGGGGCGGCTATTCTATGGACGGCGTGGATGTAGGGTCCGAACATACCAGCGTCTTAAGCATAAGATGGGCATCTATCTATCTATCTACTCGTGGCACGCGAAGTCTCTCAGAGCAAACCCCGTCAGCGCTGGAGTACAGAGACTAGCTTTTTTAAAATGCCCTGACGAGATCGGAAACATGTATTAATCGTTACAAGCGGAAGCAGTAGTGGAAAGTTGTCGTGGTCGTGGTCAAATCCTAAGCACCATCATTGAATATTTTACTTGGTGTAGTTACTCTCAGTCATCCTGCTTTGGTAGGCATGAAAATTGTCGGCAACCTAGTTGCAGTGGGAAGGTGAGAGGAGTGTCATTAGTGTGCAGCTCTTTTGATACGTAGATTCCCAGGGAGATACTGTGAATAGATTTCATACTGTCGTTTGTCATGCAAGAGAAAACGATGAATTTGCTTTTTTTATGTTTGGGTTGGTTGGTTTCCTCTCCGTCTTTGAAGAATGGCATTCTTCTACGGAATAGGATTTTGGGATTGGGATAGAGGATTTGGGAGGGAGGGAGGATGGGTTTGGTTCTATTCTGTACAGTATATTAGGTTAGGCTTTGTGTTCTCTATTTCTATACAAAGGACCTACGCCTTGGTATTCAACCGTTGATAGATACTCATATACTTTCATCTTTCTTGATATAGCTATTATTAGACCATGGGAACGTGATCGTCTGGACTGTCGGTGGTGTGGAGAAGTGGGATGGGATTGGATGACGGATGAGTGGTACTACTACATGCTGTGCGAAGGGAAGGGAAAGGGATGGGATGGGATGGGATGGGATGATCTAGGGCGTTAGGTGGTTGTGTTGTGGTTGTGGGTATTAATTGGTGAGGTGGGGTGTGGATAGGATGGGATATGGAGGATGGAGGATGAGGGAAGGGGGCAAAGGATAGGGGCGATATGGGGGATGGGGGATGGGGGATGGGGGGGATAGGGGGATAGGATACTCCATAGGGAGATAGGGGGATTGGGGGGGATAGGAGAAAGGAAGGGTTATGTTGTGTTGTACCAGGCGGGATAGGTGATGGGTTGTAGATTGTAGATGATAGATTGTAGATTATAGATTGTAGTATAGATATAGGGGATGTGTGCTGTATAGACCTGGATGGTTTGGTTGGTTTGGTTAGGGTTGGATAAGGTTGGATAAGGTTGGATAGGGTTGAGTTGAGTTGAGGGCGAGGGTGGGGATGGGGATATGTGTGCGGTATAAGGTAGGTAATATTAGAAAGTTTGATGGCCGGGAGGTTTGATGGGATATTTGATGCCATGGGACTGTCTGCGGGCAAGATGCTTTTGGTCGGAATCACGGTTTTCATGGAGACGGCGCCGACGAGAACCTGACCGATTCGAACGAATCTTTGAGAGCTAGCACCTCTGTTGCTTCCGTGCGGCCAGACTTTCTGGCTCTTATCGTACACATTCACCATCAACCGCCTCATAGCTACTGCTTTTTAGTCGTCCTCGGCCCAAAGCGTAATGTTCCATGATGGCCAAGATCAACATATATGAAATCCAAGAACACGCTCGCTTGCAATACGATAACCACCAAGAGGGATCAAGTCACCCATCCACTGGCACTATAAACAGACAAACGTGGTATCTCTGAAAAACACAAAGCGCAAGATTAGATACTGGTAGTGGAGTATGGCATAGCAGAGCAGGACCGGCCTGCTTGTGGAGTTGCAGAGTGGCTTTGCCGGATATATGATGGGTGCTTGACTTTGCAGGCCGGAACGGATGTAGGAAAGACGATCCAGGTGGCAAACCTTCGCTCGTTGCTGTCTTGGAAAAACATTGCGGTAGATCTGTTGGCTCACGCGATAGACATAGGTATAATGCGGCGCTGGGAGAGGAAGGTGGTATGATATTAAGCCTGAATGCCCTGGAATGAGGCGTCCATGTCGAGGTCCAAGCCCTGTCCCGCCATGGTAGGGGTGCTCACGCTTGAGCCGGAGGCGATGGCATCTTCGTAGCCTGAGAGTGCCTGCGAGTGTAGTTTGAAGGAGTCTCCCATGAGCTTGGTGATGCTAAGACTCGATTAGCACGTATACACAATCTGGGGTCGGATATAATGTACCCCCAAACCACAACATCGTCCAGCATGCTACCCCATAATCGAGCGACGGTCGAACTCAACTTCGAGCCATACAAATCACCCGAGTCGTCATCGAGCAGATTTCGGACTCTGTTGTACATGGCAAGCTCCGCCTCGGTGGCTACCTCCTCGTCGTGCTCCAGGCGGTATAGCCATAGACTGAGGATCACAATGAGGTCGAGACCACAGAGCGGATGCTCCACGCTCCAGTTGGTGGCACATGTCCGTCCAACCCATTTAATGCCTTGCAAAGCGACGATCTCAAGGCAGTTGTAGCACTCTTCGATAACATTTAGCATTTCGTCAGATCTCTTGACTTTTTCTCTTGCATTCGTCATGGCGGCAGCAACCTCGTAGGAGTCGTGATACCGTAGGACCTCTTGCACGGATCTTAGATCAACTTCCAGGCGTGCTCGGGTGTTTCGGAAGACAGCCATCGCGTTGAAGATAAGTGGGTGGCCTTTATGCGGAGCGCTCAGCTGCACGACAATGGTCTCCGGCTCACATTGCTGCAAGGATCTCTCCCATGTATCAAGAGCCAGACGAAGCTTATACTCAGTGACAACATCCTGCAGAGCTTCAAAGTTGCGCTTTTGGGTCCACACTTCCAAGAAGAGAGCGTTGATCATTACTCGGGTAGCAAATGCGCTGTACCGTACGTCCTCGCCTTGAAACAGACTGTCATATGCTTTGCGAACCGTGATGATGGTGGAAGACCTTAGAGACTCTCGCCACGATTCCTCATCGACGACCTCAAGGTTCCATAACGATTCAGACGAGGGAAGCTCGAGGTCCTCAAATTCCTTGAAGCTTATAGCGGTAGTATGATCATACGTCAGCGTTAGTAAACCAAAGAAGATGTATACAGCATAGTACGTCCGTCTGCATCCTTCATCTTCGACCCATTCAACGTGCGTTGGTTGGACACCTTCTCTGGCCTCGGATCGAAGTTTCAATTCGTACCGGTTACCCGCGACCATCTATGGATTCGTCAGGACGATTTCGCTATCTCACTCTTGGCGAAGACTTACGTTGGCGACAAGACTCTTGATGGAACCCGCCCATTCCAGGCCTTTCGGGTCACCGCTCCAGCTGGCAAAGATCATGTTGAGTAGCGTTCCCTGCATCGTCCATAGTGGACACTTGCGCGAGCTGAAGCTTTCTTTGTTCTGGAGAAATTGAGTGACGAGCATCTTCGAACCTATATGAAACATGAATGCTTTTTCCTGATCAAATGAATACAGGGCACCAATGGAGAGGACGGAGAGCAGCAGTGCGGGTGAGACAGTGCTGGCATCGAAAGATTCAAGATGTAGGAAAGGAAGGTGGTGGTGAAAGAGTTTGAAGTATGACTCGAGACAGGCATTGACCTCCCCTCGGGATTGGTGCTGGAAATTGGGTTGAGTCGTCCTTTCGTTATCACAACGTTTCATGTTCTCTTGCATTGCGTTGTAGTCATCGTCGGATTGGACCTGAGGCACGCGAGGCGTCGTTATAGGTTGACTAGGACCAGGTGAGCGACGATAGTCTACAGGGGAGACTGGTCCGGTCATGAAAGGGAAGGGCGAGAGTCCGTTGGGGGTCGCAGGTCCCGAGATGGGCATCGAGGCGGTGAGCGACTGGAGACCGGGAGCGAAGACGTCGCCTCCGGATGGGTATCGCTCCATCATTGGCGGTAATTGATTCGGGTGAGGGTGTACGGTACTGGCGCTGTTGAAGGAAAGCTGTGACAGTTGAGAATCTTGCGAGCCAGAAAGGCTGGAGGAAGAGACTGAATGGGCTTTGGGTTCAATTACCGAATTTGACATGAATGGATCCCACGGCTGAGACAGCGGCAGCGCCCCACCGGGCATGTATGGAACCCCGGTATCAAACATGGTGGTGTGGTCCGGGGAGTAGGGCGTCGTGGTCTCGTCAAGCTGATCGTCTTGATTTGCCATGGCGGCGGTTGCTTTGTGATGAAGGTCGGTCATCAACATTGCGGCAGTTTCAAGGTCAACCATACCCTCACTGCTCTGTTCTATTTGTTCCAGCGTCGCTGTATCCAAGGCGATTGCCGGCTTCGATGGGGTTGTCTTCGAGGTAGCTTTTGCGCCCGGCCGTCTCTTGACTTCGCTGACGAGCGGGATCCCTCCATCTTTGGCGTGCACGGTGCGATCGTGTCGTAGCAGGAGGTCTCGTCGAACAAAGGTGCTTCGGCACTTCTGACATTTAAAGGGTCGCTCTTTGGTGTCTGTGTAATGTGGGAGATGGATTAGCAAGAGCGGGCAAAGGAGCTTTTCAACAACCCCACCATGGGAACAACCCCTCCATCGACTAACACAGTGCAAGGTACGGAGACACTTACGCGATCTTTCATGTCTACTTCTATGCTCGCTTCGACTGAATGCCCTGGCGCAAAATGTGCACTTGTATTTGCGATCTGGCGTCGGTTTCTGCGCAGGGCTCTTCGATGACGGTGGCACTTGTGCGGTGGCAGTAGCAGGCATGGCTGGAAAGATGACACTCGATTGGCGTTGATCAGGGTGCTCGTGTGCAAAGAGAGCGAGCAGCTGATAGCAGGACGAGGCTGACGATGAATTGGATGTATATGGATGGAATCCCGTCAATCATGCCTCTTGGTGTTTTGAGAGCGAGACTGGGAAAGTCGGTGGGACTGAGGCACTTCGGCCTTGGCTGCTAGTTCGGATTGGTCGCTGCAAGTTTATATACCGCTGACTGATAGGCCGTCTCTATTGTATGGTGAGGGTTTCTTTCGATTCGGAAGTTTGGATGCTTCTTGAAGTGGGCTGTTTCAATGAAGGCATTCAAGATTAGACAGCTGGGTGATTGATTATCTTGGAGGGGCAATTATCTGGTCACAAAATGGACTACATCACAAAAGGGGCTGCACAATTTTGGAGGGGCCAAGGTGTGAGTCCCCTACCACTCTAAACTGGCTGGACGCGACGGATTTGGTACCACGCTTACCATACCTCTGAAGCCGCATTTCTTTCCCCACATCTTTATCTTACATCTCTCACGGGTTTGTTTACCAAATATATATCCTTAGAAACCTACATAGGCACTGTGCAGTGCAACACTCAATGCATGAGCAAGAGTTCGAATGATTGTGCTAAAGTTATTGACACCCAACTATCCTGATCCATCCAGTCAAGGAGTGCCACACTATCCAAGCTAGGACGCCTCGAAGACTTTGACAGCGCAGCATCAAACCGCCACTGCATCGAGCTCGCCAACACCAACACCGTTATGGAGTATGACTTCAGCAGATCCATTTGCCTGCCTGGGTGTGGCAACTTATCACATTCTTACTAGACTATCCAAAGGACTCGTAATCCACCGCTGCCTGCCCGTACAGATCTCCGCAGCTCGGCTTTTCAAGCTCAGTCGCCAGTGGACATCGCTCCCCTAGTGAATACTATCACTTCGGAGGGATCTCTTGTTCGCCTCAACGTCTAAGATACTGATATCGAGAAGGAGCAGCGACACCCGCACACGAAGTTTCACGAATCGCTCCTCAGAGTCTTATCCGTGTCCAGTTCTTATTCAAGAACTGCTAGCGCTCCATGACCTGGTACAGAATAATTTCGTCCCAGCCCCTCCCTCATGGGCCGGCGGATCGTTCCCGATCGAGGTTCCCATCCGGAAACACCTTCGACACCATGTTCAAGTGATGGTGTGGTTTGATTGGTTGGCGAATGCTGTGCTTCACAAAGGCATCGCATCGATCTTAGTCGCTGAGGTCATTGGGAGATGGATGTGAGTGATCTTGTTGGGAAAAGGGTCAAAAGAGCAGAAAGACCAAGCAAGGATCCCACTTCCCCGGACCCAAACATCAAGCTAGCTTCATCAGCCACTCCGACTTCCCTGTTGCCTCGTGGTGATGCGACCTTGATCTGCACTTGACAGCAAGCCAACTGACGACTGACTATGGAGGCTTCCTTCCCCACGAAAGCAGAGCATTCGCACGGCTATATGTTGGGCTGACTTCCTTGCGCTTCTGCAGCATGTCAGGGACATCAGGTACTTCCCGCAGCTTGTTTCGCAGCGAGCAAGGAAGAAACACACTAAAACCGGCTGTTCAAACCGCCCGAGCCTTTGGGCTAAGGCCTCCTTTGGGGCGTTCCGTTTCCGTGCTTCCACAGACTCCACCCTCACCAATTGGATGCCACTTCCAAAACCCCGTTGAATCCTACATAGATCTAGTCTTACGGAGTATGAAGATTCTATCAAAGATTCAAGACTATGAGCTCACTGAGAACGTGATAGATGCCGGCCAAGGTAGGACCGAGAGATGGCGATGCAGATACATCTCGGCCATGAATACTGAATTAAAGACGTTGGTGAAGTACCGTCCCTTTTATCTGCCCCGCTGTCGGCCAGACCGTTTGTGGTTGACATTTGACCGCGATCTGCAAGTAATTCTAGAGGGCCGAAAAGAAGATGTAAGATATCGGCTGGTTAGATATCGAGCGGCGGCTCAGCTACTGAATAGATTCGTAACAAACAAAAATTCACTTGCACACACGATGGCAAGATTCACAGGATGCGACGTTGTCCTCACTGCATACGATCTTTGCATGAGTGTGACAGATCCTGATCCAATCGCATTGCTGCAGAAATTTCCGCATTTCCATGACATGCACGTAGCCTTACAGACCGATGCATTATAATGCAGCCAGACAATGATACCTTCCAATAGGCTTCAAGTAACGATCATAAGGATTCGAACTGCATGACGGATGAACCTGCGAGGGGCTAAGGGGTAAGACCTTTTCGTTGACATCGTTTACCATGCTGCCTGTGGAACTATCTAAGCCTTACAGTGAGAAGTAGAGATGGGGGAATACGATAGGTTTGGTATCGCATAGAATAGCCAGAATGTAATGGACCGTCATCAGTATCTACCAACGTAACGTGATGAGAAGTAATTGTTGTAGCTCTCTCCTCTATGATACATCTACTGTTGTACCTTAGCATCTATCGTGCCTCTACTCTGCCGCTGCCCGCACCCAGCCTGATATCCAATCTGATCTCGCCTCAAACAAAAACAAAAACAAAAATCCCATAAAACAGAACAACATCAGGGAAAATCGACATTCAGCTCACGTCTTAGATAGATGTTGCTACCGCTCATTATTTCCTGTATCTCGAGTGGGGGATAAGGCGTAGGGGTTTTGAACGGTGCCGTCCTCTCGAAAGCTCGCAAGCATTGGTGGGCCGACCTCAGGCTACACCTGGTACTTCACCAACGGCCAATCACCGTGCGAGATCATTACCACTGAACCACCGGCGCTTGCGTTGGACGATTCCGCGAAGCCTCCATCTCATTCTTGCCATCACAATTGGCCGGCCATCGTTCAAGTCGACGACAGGAGACTGTTCTTGAGGTTGCGCTGGACGGACCACCTTGCGGCGTCAGCTTTACTCCATCCCCCTACACCGCGCCTCTCCGCAGAGAGAGCTGAACATTACTCTCCATCAGCATCGCCATACCACGTAGTCAGCTGCGGATCGCCATGTTCACCAAAACCGACGCCGTGACGCCGCTTACCATAAACACCAGAACCAACGCAAATGGTAAAGGACCGGTCTTCAGTGCCGCAACCTTTCACTACACCGAAGAGCCATCGCGAATGACATCAGTCGCTCACAAGCGTACTCAGCAACAGCAAACGGGTACGAGAGCAGCGTCAAGAAGCCGTGCAACCTCCGTTGGAATGAGCGTCCATTCCCCAACTTCCGCGCCTCCTGCAGCCTTGTATGTTCGAGCCTTATACGATTATGAAGCCGACGATAGGACTAGTCTCAGCTTTCGTCAGGGAGATACCATACAGGTCATCACCCAGCTGGCAAGTGGTTGGTGGGACGGAATAATCAACGGTGTTCGAGGATGGTTCCCAAGCAATTACTGCATCGTCGTCACCGGTCCCGAAGAGGTGATCGCGAGAGACACACAACAACCGCCGTCTAATGGAGCCGATCTCTCTGGAGAGTCCGGCACCGAGGACGAATATGATGAATATGATGAGGCGCAGACTGTGGCTGGCATGCAAGCTCCTCGAAATGACGAATCCCATCTGTCAGTCGATAGTACCGAAGACAGAGAACAAGAGGAGGCAGCCTACTGGATACCACAAGCTACGCCAGATGGTAGGCTCTTCTACTTCAACACACAGACTGGTGTGTCGTCAATGGAGCTACCTCTAGAGACTCCTACCTCGGCCAATGAGACTGGACCCAGGGACCGCATGAACATCAACGTGCCTGACCAGACCAGACCGCCTCCGGAGATGATGGCGCGGGGGTTGGAACGCGACGAAGATGGATATGAAACTGGCGACTCGACCTCGGAGCTCGAGGAGTCTGCTATACTAGCGAGACCTAGGAGACGGCAGTCATACATTTCCGATGGTATATCGCCTGCGGTCTCTACAGAGTCATTCAATACGTCACCCGTCATGAACAGTCGTGGGTTCGACAAAGACAACGTCTCCATGAGCGCAGTTCAGCACGCTTCAGCGATGTCAGGTCTTGGACCGAACACCACGTCTTTCGCCAGCACTCCGTTGGGCCAAGTCTCTGGCACTACTGTACCTCGTTCATTCTTTGATGATGGAATCAGCGCTCCGTTGACCTGGAATCAGCTTGTTGAGAATATACGGAAATCTATCGAATCATATCGCCAAGCAATCAACAACGCCGATCGATCGGAATACGTTCGGAAAGCCGAAGACATATCGGATCACCTCCGTATGCTGCTTGCTGCCGCCTCCGGCACAACTGATAACCATTCGGGGAATCCTTCCATCATCTCCACAAACAAAGCCCTATATCCACATTTCCGCGACATGATGTCTCGGTTCTCGAAGCTTGTTCTGTCTTCGCATATTGCATCTGCGGACTGGCCGGCACCTGACGCATATACCAAGTGTCTCCAAGAAGCAGAGGGGGTCCTACATGGCGTTTACAGTTATGTAGAAGTTGCCCGCTCACAGCGTGGTGAAGAGATTCCTCGTTTGGTGCCAGGTTTCGTCGTGGGTAGCACCAACGGCGGTAGTTGGCAAAACAACGGCGTGGGCGTCAAGGATCCTATGCTAGCTTCGTCATTTGTGGATCAGGATGAGTACGATCCTTACGTGGAGCCCGTCGTGACACTGGATAGCACCCTGTTGGAGAGGATGGATGAATTGAAAAGGATGATTGTAGCCAACATTCGCCGGCTGGAAGAACATCTACTAGTCCGTGAGAAGCTGATTACACCATTCAGGCATAAGCAAGTTGGATGCGCCGTTTGCCATGCGGCCGGCAAGGTTGTAGAATGCTTTCGACCATGGATGTCTACAGTAGAGTCGATCAACCTTGCACCCTTGGGTTCGGCGTTCCAAAACCCTGCGCTCGTGGACTTCACCACGCAGAAGCAAAAACTCTATGATCTGATTATGCAGCTGATACTGGCCTGCCAAGCAGTGGCGGCGCCACTGGGTGATGAGTGGGCAGCATCCCGGGGAGATCCGCTGGAGGATCGCCTCAATGAAGTTGGGACCATAGTCAGGCAACTGGAGACAAGTACGTCACAAGCAGGCTTCAACCTGCAGCTTCTGCTTGACAACATGCCCCAAGAATCGAACACGCTGCAGGAGCTTAGAGATACTCAAATAGCACGTGGCCATCGAACGACAGATCCTGGGGCACCCTATAACACCTACGCCGGTACATCGAAGCATACACGGCCTAATCTGGCAGAGATGAACTTCGCTGCCTCCTATACCGATGGAATTGATCCAGCCCAAGATAATTATCGCAAGCAAGGTAACGACTCCAAACTGATAAAGTTCTTTGGCGAAGTGCCACGAGATATCGTAGATGAGCCCTCTTATCTGAGGCTAGATCACGAAGGGGAACTTTCATACGATACCAAGACCGACCCTCCCCAGTTGCGTGGCGGTACTCTGGTCGCATTGGTGGAGCAATTGACTAGGCACGACCGATTGGACGCGCACTTCAACGGCACCTTCCTCCTTACCTACCGATCCTTCACTACTGCCTCGGAGCTTTTTGAGATGTTGGTCAAGCGTTTCAGCATACAACCGCCGCGGGGGATTGGGCAAGACCACTACAACAATTGGGTGGACAAAAAGCAAAACCTCATCAGGTTGCGAATCGTCAACATATTGAAAAGCTGGCTTGATAATTATTGGATGGAGAACGCCGATGAAGCCACTAACGAGCTCCTTCGAAGGGTCCATTCCTTCGCGAAAGATTCAATAGCGACAAGCGGCGCACCAGGATCTGCCCAACTGATGGCTTCTGTGGAGCGACGTATGAGGGGACAAGACAGCAATGCAAAAGGGCTCGTGCCTACCCCAAGAGACTCGATCCCTACGCCGATCATGCCAAAGAACATGAAGAAGCTCAAATTCTTGGACATCGACCCAACTGAGTTCGCGAGGCAGTTGACGATAATTGAATCGAGATTGTACGGGAAGATCAAGGCCACGGAATGCTTGAATAAGACATGGCAGAGGAAGTTGGGACCAGACGATCCCGAACCAGCGGCCAACGTCAAGGCTCTCATTTTGCATTCAAATCAGCTCACGTATTGGGTTGCAGAAATGATCTTGAATCAATCAGACGTCAAGAAGCGCGTCGTAGTCATCAAGCACTTCGTCACCGTTGCCGATGTAAGTGAGGGAAGTTGAGTTTTCCTTGACGTCGTACTGACCGGTGCAGAAATGCCGAGCGATGAACAACTTCTCCACATTGACTTCCATCATCTCCGCTCTGAGTACAGCACCTATTGGCCGACTGAGCCGGACTTGGGCACAAGTCAATGCTCGAACACTCACTATGCTGGAACAGATGAGGAAGTTGATGCACAATAATAAGAATTTTGGAGAGTACAGAGAAGCACTCCATCAGGCCAATCCTCCCTGCATTCCATTCTTTGGTACGCACCCGAGGCGTCGTTCTCTCCACCAGTAGCGCTAATTGAAACGATCAGGTGTCTACTTGACGGACTTGACCTTCATTGAGGATGGCATACCCTCGGTAATAAAACGTACCAACCTGATCAACTTTGCCAAACGAGCAAAGACTGCAGATGTCATACGCGAAATCCAGCAGTACCAAAACGTACCCTATCCCCTAAAGTCCGTCGGAGATCTGCAAGATTACATATTGAGTAACATGCAAGCTGCTGGAGACGTACACGAGATGTATGACAAGAGTTTGCAGGTCGAGCCGAGAGAACGGAAGGACGAGAAAATCACAAGGTTGGTAGATTTAGGTCTCGTTGATTCGACTAGACGCTAGCCGTGGCATCTCTGAGGATTCCCGTTGCCTTCGGATACCTACATCGGCCTCCCGCCGAGAGCCAGGCAATAGTCTTTGGGGCTTCGTCCCCAAAGCAGCATAGTCATGTACCAGCCCGCGATATGCATTGCCCCTTCGTTGGTTGCGGCTAATACTTGCCCCAATCCAGGCTCCTGTCGGAATCCGGCTTCCTATGATGCTTTTCTGCCGCATTGATATCGAAAATCACTGTTTCTCAGTATCATATCTGAAGACATCACATATTCACAACATCAAGGCACACGCCCCATCTGGCCTGTCGGGTGAACCGTACTAGCCGCGGCTTCGGCTCCCACATACAGCTTCAGGTAGCACAGCAGACGCATGTGCGATGCACCTACGGAGCTCCAACATACATCGTCAACGAACATTACGGCCATTCTCGATACGCTGGATTCAACCCCTCCATCACACTGAACGGATATCAAAACGATGGGCGAATGGTGGGACCTCGAGGGTCTCATGTGTTATATGACAACCGGGGAAAGGCTCCCTCAGCGTTTCGCACCTGCCATGATGTGGGCACTGGGACTGTTCATGAATGAATGATTGCATCTTCGACGACGAACGTTGACGCTAGCGGTGACGATGGACCTTTTGTTCCTTATCTATGTTTCAAGTATATATGTTGTAGAAAGGATATAGAACTTTTTTCCCTGGCTCCCTTGTGGCACTCCATTCCATTATTTGCTGTATGAATTGTTCTGGGTAGATGGACCATCAGCAGCTGAGCTGTAAAGTGCGCAGTAACCGACCTCAGTCGTATTGATAGATGGCGTAGGTATGAACGTCGTAGGCTTTTCAAGAACGTAGAGAGGATTATTTTCAACGAGCGAGACCCCTATCCTGCTTTAATACTTCTCTTTTTCTAGACCCTGCAGCACAGTCCGCAGCCACATTTTCCGCATACCCAGCCTTTGCCAATTCCCAAAATATATACTTTAGGAACGCTGAAAACCTGCACATATGCCAAACTCTAGGTACGCTTGACATATTTCCGTGTACCTTCTTATCCTCCAAGGAAACATGTGTTGAAAGGTAGGTAGACCACCCTCACTTCCCCCCACCCCCTCTCCCCACAGTACTAACCCACAAAAATCCTGCGTCCCTTTCACCATCACAAAGGAGAGCCTACGTATAAGTTTCAATAATAGTCACGAGCTTCATTGTATCAACAATGGCTTTTACGGCGTACATGATTTTTTCTCTTGTGTCTATTATAGGTGTTCTGCCGAGTGCATCGATATCACACGACTGTGTAGAATAAGGTACTTGGGGATGGTAGCATTTTTGGGAAATGTGGAGGAGGGTGGTAGATGCTGTTGGTATTATAAGGTGACTATGATGGGGGGAGGAGGAGTAGGATATCTGGGTATAGAGTGGTGATGGGGAAGTGGAGCTTGATGGCTGTGCGTGGTGCGGTGTGGGGGGTTTTGGCATTCGTCTATAGCAGTAGTGATTCAACTTGATGGGCTTGCATGCAAGAGGTGTTTCTCAGTTGCAGGGCTCGATGATGGAAAGGGAGACGTGTTTCGCGTTGAGGATTGGGGATGTTGTTTTGAGAGAAATGGGATGCGGAAGGGAAAAAGGGCACGCGGTGAGCAAAATAATTCGGACACCTTGGCACGGATCTCAGCTAGAAGTGTCCGAATTATTTTGCTACCCGCGTGAAGGGATAGTATCATCTCGAAATTTCTCAGGGTGGTCCAACGTTTCTGTATTATAAGGATATCCTGATTTCCTTAGCTTCTACAGCTCGGACAGGATGCCCAGTGCAGCATAACCTTGCTACTTTAATATTAACAGCTCCACGTATTACAAGGTCCTTCGATTCAGGGGTATGGAAGGACGATTACAGGTATTTTCGTAGTGAGGCGGAACGCCGTATCAGAGAGCTTCTCCGGGGCTGATCAGCCCTCTAGAGAATGACGATTCGCTCATTCGGCGATGCGGTCGTTGACAAGGGAATGATCAACAGAGGCGCAAGGTGTATCGTCACGTCAGGTCGTTAATGGTATAGTTGACCTTGCCGCAGTAGCAGTCTCCGCTGTACATCGACATGGCGAGTACCATATCTAAATCAATGCTCTCAAAGGATCTGGTGATGCAGCTTGTATGCGTCTCAGAGCGCTGGCCTCATGTGATACGACACATTATGGGTCTCAACTCCAACATTAGTAGCTCATCGTCGCCGCGGCTACGGCGCTTGGAGCGATTATCAATAGATCAAGTCTTCGAGGGTTTCCTGGGATTATCAACTCATCTTGTCTGCGTTGCGAGTACACCTCATGCTACAGAGCATGTCCAGCTACTCATCTTGATATCGTTCATGATTAGTAGTTCAGAAGATTGTCATCTCAATCCCTGGTCTCGAAGCCGGCTATGCAACGCTTCCAGTGCCATATAATCGATAGACATGTATAACAGTGGCGACAATATGATTGTTGTATGTTTCATGTCTACGATGAGACACGACGATATGAGGATTCGAAGAATTGACGAGCTAGGCGACTCACGTAGGTCTGGACTGACACGCTGTGGAGGATAGGATCATAGCCAAACTTTGGCCTCGTCACTCGATGCATAACATACACGGAAATCAATCAGATTGTTTCACAGTCTATCGGTTCGGACTGCGAACAAGGGCATGAAGCTTCTGCCATAATGCAGGCGTCTGCAGCTGTGTAAGCTTCCGATGTCAGGGCAAACATTTGACAGATTTTGTCTCATATTGATAATGATGATTGTATTGAAGAGACGCAAGGTGAATACGTCCACAAGGACCTTTGTCATACGCCAGGATCTCCGAGATCTTTTGAATGGCTGCGATTATGTTCGACCGGCTTCCCAGGTTTCGAGGGAACTGTGAAGCAGGCTGCGGCAGGTGACTTGTTTGCATGGACTTTGCCTCGAGATAAATGATAGCTCACTGGCAAACGGGCTATGTCCATTCGGCGAAATTTGATCCTTCACCAGAGATCCTGGAAGCGATATGCCCTGCAGCCGGCAACCACAGCGGCTTCCTGCAGCGGGAGTGGGGCCGACACGCATTGAGATGTCGAGTCCTGCAAGGCGACCTGTTATATGCAGGGTGAATGAAATTTGATGTCATTGCGTTGCCCTTACCTGCCCTATTCTCCATCTCAAACTGCATTCTTCACAAGAGAAGGAATAAGCTACGAGGCTCTCTCTCGGAGGGTCCCAGATATGACCAAGCGGCTCGACGCGAAGTTTGCTGTCCAACGCTGACTATCTCCTTCCTTCCGAATGTCTCGTTTGCGCACTCACCCCAGCCATGCGAGTACTTTCCTCGCTGCTCTATACTGTCGAAAAAGATTCTGTGATATGGATGTAAGGACAAATGGCTCGAAACCCTTACATCGGCGTTTGAAGGCTAAGAACGCTACGACAGATCGGGCGAAAGCGGCTAAGGTACACGATGGCTATCCTAGATCAACTTCGTCATCCTAGATTCTTCCTTCACTACTTATCCATAACTCTGAGACTCACGGTCTGGGCCTCATCCGATCTTTCAAAGGCATGCGACCAAAACCATCTCATTGGAATTTCTTCCATCTCAACTGTTGACCTTGGAAGCTCACTTCAACACAATCACCTCAACTATTCCGCAGCACACCCGAGAGTCCACCGCCTTCGAGTCTCGAGCCAACGAACAACAACATGCCTGCCATCGAGAGCCGAGCCACGGAGCTCTATGGTCGGGGTACCAGCCTCTTTATCATCTCGATCCTGTTTTCCTTCGCCGCCTTTGTGCTTGTCATATCGCGCTTGATGTCGAGGTTGACTACCACCCGTAGGCTGGGCACGGATGACTATGTGATTGTGCTCTCCATGGTAAGTATGATCGACCATATCGATCCTATGACCCAGCGACGATATAAACCGACCGTGTTGATCTCGACTCTAGGTCTTCTCGATCGGGCTCACCATCTGCAGTTGCATCAGTACGTTTGGGCTGAGTCAACGAGATTATCCTCAGTCCTCCTCCCTCATAGTCGCCGCGCTGACATCGATGTAGGCGTGGAGCATGGCGCTGGCAAAGCGATGAACACTCTGGACCCTGGGGATATTCGTATGGCTTTGCAAGTGAGTTCAACCTCCTCTCGGGAGCAAAACACGACTGACATAAGCTGTAGGCATTCTGGGCTGCCCAAGTGACATACAAGTTTACCATCAACCTCACCAAGACGTCCATCTGCCTTCTCTACCTACGCATTTTTGCGCACGTTGGCTGGTTCCGTAAAACCGTCTACGTCGCCATGGGTTACGTGCTTTTGTATGCAGCGGGGAGTATTGCTGCGACCATCTTCGAATGCACTCCTATCGAGCGAGTATGGGACCACGCGATCGACGGCACTTGCGTTAATCTCACTGCATTCTGGTACACCAATGCTGTGGCAAACATTCTTGGGGACTTTGGGATACTGCTCCTTCCGATGCCGGTCGTGAAAAGCTTGCAGCTTCCGAGTCGTCAGAAATGGGGTCTCACGATGGTCTTCGGGCTTGGAGTCTTGTACGTACCTCCATTCATTGCTTCTGTGATTCAAGCTCACCATCTCCAGCGTCTGTATCACATCGGTCTTGCGGATGACAACGCTCAATACTAGTTCCAAATCCACAGATCTGACATACGGTGCTCTCAATTCCACCATCTGGACAATCGTGGAGACCAACACCAGTATCATATGCGCCTGCCTACCAATGCTCAAGGCCCCTCTTACAGCGCTCTTCCCAAATCTGTTCCCTCGTGGAAGTTATCAGTGTGAGTACTCTGATGGCTCAACTATACCTCGTTGTCCGGGCGGACCCTCGTCGGATCGCAATTCTCCAGCCGCAGCCTACGATAATTGGGGTCGGCTAGTGGTGACAAAGCCCACCGCACCACACGGCATTCTCGCTAAGACACCATCAAGCTGGGAAGGCAAAGCTTCGACCTCGACCGAGACTGTAAGTGCTTACTGCATGGTACGTCACGCTTCCTCGTTCATCTCCTCTCTACCTCGATTATCATGCTAGCCGTGACAGAGACATCAACAGTTTCTGCTTTCACGGCGGTCCATGAGTCACTTTCATACTTTTGACAAGCAAAAGCTGACCCAAATCATGCAGGACGGCAAGGATATCCCATTGGGCTCCATTGCTAAGACGACCCATGTCAAGGTCCAGTATGCTGATGATCGGTGCATTCCCCTGCACCCCAACGACAACTCTCGTACAAGAAGCGTTTCTAACCTGGTAGGCGGGCAGTACGGTCACCCGTATGAGTCCGTTGCTTGAACGTCTGCGAGGAGGCTTAGCTGGGCGGTATATATTGAAGTCGATGTTTTCGTTGAGTTTGCTAGTTACGAGAGTGCGATGTGCTCTCGACTGTGGATACCTTTCCATGTTATGTGGACGACAGCGTCGTTTTTCAATAGGCAAGTTGGTTTAAGCGGAATTGGTGGGCTGGAAGGGATTTCGCATGGGTATGATCGAGTAACAGCCTCGGAACGGAGAAGGGCTGTCATACTCGCAGGATTTTCCGCAGCATGCATCTTTAAAGCGGACGACTGCAGACTCATCTGGTAACGTCGTTAGCTACGAAGGTAGATGAAGTCTGAAGAAATTCGTTGATGCAACCGATGACTATGTGTGCAGTAAGATGAGATGCTCGAACGTCAGTCAGAAGCCACTCGTAGAATTGGTGGTCGATCAGATAGATTGTATCAGTCCTGGCTCATCACAACATCTATGCAGATACACATAAAGAAGCCGACTACAACGACTAGGCAGACTTCTTTCCGTTGAACGAGGGTCGGGGATGTGAGGTCCAGGAGCCAGAGCTGAACCCCTTGGCGTCTTGGCGGATAGATAAGATAAGATAAGATAAGCCCTCGCAACTTCTGTTGACTTGCTTTCACGCACCCAAACCCTCAGCAACGATGGTCAAAATCTCCCTTCTTTAGAGTATGCATTATCAAGATATAGGCTCCCTCAAGACTCCTTTTCTCAAATATAACTGATACGTCGGATCGCCATACACCTTTCAATCCGACTGCTTCATAATCTCCAGATCAGACACATGTTGACTTCTTGCAAAGACAGCGTTGACGATAGAAGTCAAGCCTTGAGACGATGATATCTTCTGCAACTGTAAGAGATGTGGTTAAGAGCCACATGAACCTTCAAACGCAGTGATGGCAGCATGTTCGCATATTTGGATACCGTATACGACGCCATCGAAAGCAGAGGAAGCAATGGATCTGATCGTACTATCCTACGACCATCTCATGTTCGACCTTCGAGATGGTGACAATTTCCCCTTCTACACAAGGCCCTTCAAATGAGATTGCACGAATGCACGTTCCACATTAAAATCAAAGAAAGTCTCAAACCCCCCACTCCCTCCTTTACACCGCTCGCCTTTGCTCCACCCAGCTCCTCCTCCCACTCCATCCCTCCCCCAAAGCCACCACCACCAATGCTAACCCCCCTCTCGCGAACGAACTAGCCCTGAAGCATAACTACAACACCGGCAACTGCGCCAAACACGCCGGGAGCGTATAGAAATACACAAGCGATAAGCTTTGCGGGTGGGAGATTTGGAAGCACATTCGGCACAGTTCTGATGAGGCATGAGGAAAGACGGAATAGAGTATGACGTTTGACGGGATGGATGCGTGGGCTGAGCGCGATGATATTGCTATCGGAGAATGTAGGATAGATCTTGGAATTAGCTTTGGTGGAGTCATCTGTTGCATTATGGATGTTCTATGATTAAAGAGGACAAGGACTTAATATTCAATAAACGAAGGTCGTGTGACGAAGACTCGCAGGCATGAAGTGCAGAGGTAGGATTCTAGACGTTGGTGATGGGAAACGAATACAGATAGAAATAGGATAGCGGCATTGCATGGGCGAGGATAATGTCACTCACGCCCTCCCTTTGGGAACTCTCTCAACTATACGCTTCATACTGAATGAAGTGTTGCCCGACGCTCACGTCAGTCATAGAATAGATGTAGATAGCATACAAATACACAATGGAAAGAGTCTGGTATAGTCCACGTAACATATGTATTTCAAGCCATGCCCACTCATATCTAAACTCCATGGCGGGCAGTGCGCTCTGCATGCCAGCCAGGGAGCAGTTGCCAATCCACTCACATTAATTATATACCATCACCAAAATTCCCACCATGAACACCAAGCTATGCAACGCAATATAATGCAACAAGTACTCTCCCCCCCCTCCTCTCCACTCATCAACCCACATCCTCATATCCTCGCAATCCCCAAAACCCCACCCCCCAATGCAGCAACCCCAGCCACCAAAACCACCCCCAAATGCCCCCACGCAACATCCCTCCCAACAGCCACAGCCCCACTCTTCGCATCATGCGTCTTCACCACCCCAACCTTCCCCGTCAACGTCCCCAGTCCGATCTCCCCACTCTGCACCGGCGGCGCACTGGCTCCGGCTCCGAAAGTCTGCGTGTAGACTTTCGGCACCTGTGTCGTGACGCCCTTTATCACCGTATCCACCATCATTGTTGTGACGGGGTTGGCCTGCGCGCCGGGCGTGGGCTGCTGGGCTGCGGGTATTGCGCCGGCGCCGCCTACGCCTGCGGCGGGGGCTACGGGTGCGGCGGCTGGAGCGACGACGGGGGCGACGGGGGCTGGAGCGTTGACTGGGGCGACTGGTGCTGCTACAGGGGCGTTGACTGGAGCGTTGACTGGGGCGTTGACCGGAGCGTTGACTGGAGCGACTGGGGCGTTGACTGGGGCGTTGTCTGGAGCCACAACTGGAGCGACCTGCCGAAGGTCAAGATGTCTAAGGAAGGGTGTTGGTTCCGGTGCCTGCCGAAGGTCGAGATGTTTGAGGAAGGGCGTTGGTGCCGGTGTTGGTGAAAGTGAGGGTATTGTTGATGTCTGGCGTGACGGCGCTGATTCTATCATGAGGATGGCGTCCAGGTCGCGCGGCATTCCTTTTGGTACTGGGAAGCGGGGACTTTGGGCGAGGACTTGTATGCTGGCGAGTAAGGGGAGGAGGGTAGCTATGGCGGATAGACGCATGGTGGAGGATGGGTTTGTTGATCGTCGCCGTTGTTGTATGACCAGGCCTGATATCCTTCTTTTCCAAAAATTGGACGGTAGTTGTAAAGTGACAGCAGTACGTGTCCGGATGTCGTATATTAACGGTAAACTAAAGTTACTATGCTTTTTGTGATGCCTCCTCAACGCTGTGGAAGCCAGTTCTACTCGGTTACCCGAGACCGACCACTTCCCTTCAGCAGGTAGAGACTGTCAACGCGTCAATTCCCTGCCTGGCTCTTTGGATCTAGCGGAGAATCCAGTGCCGTAGTAGTGTTGTATGTTCTCCTGAATTTTCTAACGATCGTGCTGGGTTTTCGGACTGCAGTCGCCGAAGAAGACTCAATGTTGTGGCAGGGGTATGGGCTTGAATATCCGAAGCCGAACGCTGACAGCGAAGATTTCGGTGCGCAGAAGAATCGGAGACACTAATCAAGGAAACGCTCCGCTGTAACGACAGTCTATATTCACTGAGAGAAATCGTTGATGGTGGTATGAAGGTGTTCATCAATCTTGAAATTGGTGTTAGGGGCTAAAGTGCCAAGGTGCCAAGACTCAAGATTCATGGAAGCTAATTTCTAGTGCAAGAGTATAAAAAGGGATGGAAATAGAAAGATTTACTGAGTGGCAACGACAGCTCAAACTTGCTTTGTGCAGATGCACTTGTCTTTGGCAGAATACTCTGTCCTTATAGTCAATAATCATGTTGATATGCTATCCATCATTTGCCAATCAATGCATCGCATCCCCTAATGACCTATCCTACATACAGCGGTCAAGACAAACCGTTCATCATAATCCCCGAAATACCCACAATATGACCAGCAGCGACACGAATGTCCCCAATAGACCCTGCTTCCATGATGATAGTCCTAGGCTAGTCCCCTCACTTTTCTTCTTGGTCCCGAAGACCGTCTGATTCACCGTACTGTTGAATTGCGTACTGAAAAAGAATGTGTCCGCACTCATATTCCCATTTGGCGCTTCCATTACTTCAGGTATAGCACACGTTGCATTTAATGCCGAAGGATCCTTGCAGCGCTCCTGCCAATCTTTCTGCCTTGATGGGTCGGAGCTGTTGAAGTATCCCTTCACGTACTCGACCGTCATGATCGCATCAGTGGTAGGTGGCCCGGCGCTCCAGTCCGGGTTACCGTTACTCCAATGCGACAGAGTGATGTGGCCTGCTGAGGTAGGTATAGCTTTATTCATCGTATCTAGAAGGACGCCGTCGGCGTAGAAAGATACGAGGTCTGGCGACCAGTCGAAGCGGTATTCATGGAAGGCACTAGAGGGGTCGTATGGAAGCTCGTGGGCCTGAAAGGTACCAGTATTGGCGGCGTCGAAGCCCGCTTGCTCTGACGCCGGCGACTGGAGCACGAGATTGACAGGGTGGGAAGTGATGTTGAGATCTTGGGAGAGAAACTCCATGTCGATCTCCTGCGTATCGTTGTAGTACTGTCCCATTATTCATCAGTAATAATTGCGAAAGAGGAGGATCAGAGTGGTAAGTATACCCAAAAGAAAGCCCCACAAGTTCCACTTGTCCCCGTAACCTTCATGCCTACTCTGAATGTCCCGAAAAGCAAGTCGCCCCTCGCCGTGGTAACTTCCGCCATTGGCACCAGGCCATCAGTCGGCAAGCCACCCCTCACAATCATCTGCAGCCCTGCATCACCGCCATTCACGCCATCTCCAGCCCAGTCATACTTACTCTTCAACGGATTTGCAAGGACGTTTGTTAGCGATGCATTCTTGCCGTATGGGCCTCGAGCATCTGCCGGTGTGACGGTGTAGTTCTGTGGCTGCCAGTCCGTGTCCTTGGTGATGCTTACGAGGTGAAGGAAGTCGGTTTCGAGGATGTCAGTGTAGAGGGTTGTGTTGAGTGTGTAGCCACATTCGCAACTCGCTTGAACGAGAGGAGTAAGGATGTTGCAGATAATGGCAAGAATGGCGAGCACGAGGGGCATCACGAAGAAGAGCTGATAATGCTGTGGAATTTCATAAGTTCACGAGCTGCTAGACAGGGATTGCGAAGAGCGAAGATGAGTGGAGGTGGTTGTTTGCTTGGTGAAGGAAGGTCCGATGTGATGGGACTCTTCCCTTTCTATCCAAAAACTACATCGACCGGTCAACACAGAGCCCAGAGCTCGGTATAAATACTGTACTCAATTGACCATGTATTCCTTGATACACGAGCAAAGCCGGTGATCTGCAAAACAAGGTCTCGGTTTTTTTGGGCTAATACGGCAATGTAGTCGTACGAATGAGTGTAGATGCCCTTGCATATGCAGGGTAATTGCATATTAATCATAATACCATTGTTAAGTCTTGGGAGCAAAGTCTCACCGTCCTGACCGCGTAGCTGGTGCCTACCTCATTCCGATCAGTAGCAATGGAAATCAGTGATCTAAGAAGCTGACTGCGCTGGTGCATCTAATCGCCCGAGTAAGACAAGACGATATAATCAAGGATCCTCTGAACGTCAAACATCCATCAGCACCAACGTAGGATCGATGACATCCTTACCTGCCGGCAGGACGGCTCTCCTCTACAAGAAAGGAGCCCATCAGCTGGGCATCTTCAATCGCAGCACCCATCATCAGACGTGTCCTGTCACGAATGTTTTACAGTACTGCAAACCGTGGCAGCTATCCTATAGGAACCTCCACACCCCCTGACTTCAATGGTACTGCCAAGGACCTAAAATCTCCTCAGAGCAAAATACTTGACAACCAAACAATTCCAAAGCCTGTCAAGTTTGGCAGCAGATACGATACTGAAACCCTTCGAAGCAATAGGTATTGCAGGGGCTGCGAAAAAGCAAGAACAAGCGGGTAACGCAGAGGGCGGTTTCAAGGGCATCCACAGCAGCGTAACGGACGAGTCCACAAGAGGCGTACACGCTCAGGCTGAATTTCATCTGACTTTGGAAGGCGGAGTTCAGGACCACTGCCCACCAAGGGTATGAATTGATGGCCTCACGTATAAGGATTTCGATCTGGTCATGACACGGAGCCCCTTGAGCCATAAAGCATGTCCATGTATGTGATGACATGAGTGCCTAGTGAATGCTCCGCCAGAGAAGGCCAAGGAACTGGTGACGGCGCGGGCTATCATCTGATACCCTAGCCGATTATCCAAAGAAATGCGGTGCACGGACAGGCGGGTATGTCACTGGCCCTTTAGACTAACAGTGGAAGGGGAGCGAGCTCGTACGTCAGCTGCCGGTGCGCAAGAGATGAGCCCTCTGGTACGAAGCGCAAACGGTACTCAGTAAAACGATCCCCGGCCGAGATATGGTACTAGGAAGAGGCAGCTTCGCCCAAGGCGACATCCGTACTTGAGATGATGTCTCGTTGTGGCATGGATTTTGCTGTACGCGATTCCCACCAATGATTGCAACTGTTTTCTTCAACTTGTGCATAGCAGAGGTGAAAATCCCTTCGTCCATTGTAGACTTCCCGTGATAATCACTAGAAAACTCAATGCTATACTTACACTCATCATTCCATAGAAGTATGCATGCTTGGTTCGCAATGCGGTCAACTCGGCCACCCATGTGGAAACGGTTGTGAGGCATCCGCAGAAACCATCTGACATTCCCTGCAAAACCTGACACCCTATCATGCCACCAACGGGCACCCGCTGAAGATCAAGGAACACAGCTTCCGTGATTGTGCCGAAGATGTTGACGGCAAAGGTACCAAGAGGGAAAGCTTTGATTTTGCCGTTCAGATGCAAGGATATGTAGAAGCGAAGGAGGCATCCCGGCGGTGCAAATACCAGCGCGAACAACGCTTGGCTACGCCAAGTCTCTTCCATCCAAAAACCGTTGCCCACTGGCCCTCCAGGTCTGTCAGGAGGCCAGATCGCCATCAAAATGGCAGCAAGCCAGCAACCGAAAGCCAAAAACACAATGAAGCGATGAACGATGTTGCGGGCGAAGAGGTACGGGATGGCGGGTGTCAATGGTTCCAGAATCAATGCAAGGTGTGCACCAAACATTAGAGCCATCAGGCTAAGACCAATCGTCATTATAAGCACGGCAAGTACTGCGAAGAAGCTGTAGCCTGGATTGCGTGGCAAATTCACTGTCGAATACATGGAAGCAGAAGAAAGGTGATTTCTGGGTACAGGCAAGGCGTTCGAAAGGGCGAAGAAGGCGTCACGCATGAAGGATGAGAACGAGGTGAAGGAGCCGCAGAAGCCTGTCGCAAGACCAATGTAAAGGGGTAGAGTTTTCTTAACAGCAGCGTGGCGGTCGTCCGCGGACGTACTGACAGGGTGACTTATACCATCTTCATCGTCGTCTCCCTTAATCTTTTCCTCGATTCCTATCCCCGATACGCCACGGAAGAGCTTCCTGTCTTCAGACAAAAACCCCATGACCAAGCTGCCACCAACGTTGCACCACAGTAAGCCAGTCTGAACAGGAGCTCCAGGGTAGAAGGTCAGCGCTTGCAGGCCAAGGCGTGCGAGCGTACCAAGTATGGAGAAGAGAATGAGATACGACACCGTATAAAGTTCGTTCGCGAGCTTCGAGACTCTTGGGCGCCTTGTAGCTGAATCCTTTCCATGGGACTTGCTGCCCTTTGCCAACCCACCCGGGTTGCGGTTTTCCAGATCTCCATTGGTATCGTCTCTCTTGATGTCTCCAACAGGGAATGAGCCTGCCTCGTTGGGATTCTTGACGTCGCCAAGTACGACATCTTCGTATCTTGATGGCTTATTATTGCAGTCCTCCAGAAGATCTTGTTCTCGAGCTTCTCCAGGAACCCCGAATGGGGGGGGGGCCACTATCTCAACGAGGTTTTCGTAATTGGCAGGAAGATTATAGACCTGCGAATCATTGTACAGTCTGTTTGACCTGCTCGGCCGCAGGGAAGGCTCCTCCACGTTATCCCCCAAATGATTGGTGACGGGGGCTTTCGATTTCAAAGTAGGCTTCTTTTGAACCTGTGACTGAGCCGTTTCGATATCTGGATTGTCCCGAAGGGTGTCTTGATGATCATTATGAGTAACACCCAGTGCAGCAGTCGCATGTGGGGTCAGCCCTTCGTTTTCAGTTTGTGATAAACTTCTCGTTACATTCTGAGGGTTGCGGAGATTGTCTGCGGAGTAACCAAGCCATAGGCGGGATTGTCGACGCTCCTCGAGTGCTTCGTCTCGATCCCCTCCAGCGTGGATGTTTCCTTCGTCTGGGGCCATCACTCGGTATCTGCATCATACGTATACACTCACTAGATACAGAATGTTCAGAGACATCGAAATGTGCAACGATGGACATGATAAAAGTTATTTTTCACCAGTAGCCGCCCAATGATTACATGTTCATCTCAGTTCATGAGATCGACCCCTCGCCAAGCATTTTGACAGCACGCTAAATACAACCAGCGTGTAATATTACAGTCAGTACCTATTTTTGAAACCTCATCTACCCACCCGACCACCTGGCACAGATCTATTATTTTGGCTCACATGTTATTACCCTCTACTGTAAAATACATATGATTAGAGTAGTATGTATCCAAAGCAAATATTTGACTACCTGGTAGAACTAGTATTCTAGAAGCGAAATCGACCTGACTTCGTTCCACAAATACCAACCCTACAATATTTAAGTCACTTGGAATTTGTAGGGCAACCACACACCTATGAGATGATAGCCATTAGTAGGCCCAGTGCAGACGCTCTTTCACTATGACATCGAATGGCTGCCAATCAGAATATCAATACGAAGACCGCACCCTAGCAATGTATCGAGCGGCTAATATCTCTCCATATTCCATACCTTATAGGAACCATAACTAGTGGCAGATATTCATCCTCTCCCTGAGCATATTGTCCTCCTACCCTCATTAATGACCTGCTGCAGTACTAATCCGATCTCGAGATGTATCTTTGGCCATACTCTTCGTATGCCGCGGACTCCTTCTCTATTCCCGCCTCTTGATACCACTTATCTTTCTGCGAAACTCACCTTAAGGCAGGGACGCTGTAGTCCAGGTCGGCATTGAGATTGACCTCAGGTTCACGATGAGCAAGTTGTGATGTCACATTTGGACGTCGATGGAGGGAGGTCCTAAGCCTTCCAACGTTGCACTGACGGACTGTGCTATGGCGGTGTTCCAATATCGACGTAGCTACGTTTTTGATAGCCAAGGGTAAGGTAGGCTTAGATACGTACTGTAGTACATAGGTAGTACATAGTAGCTTACTTCCTTATCCAATGTGAAGATCATGCCAAGGTACGCTATTTCTGTCGTGCAGAGCGCTAGGTTAAGTGCGCTAAACCCCGTCCAGGATTCTCTTTTATCAGCTATCTGATCCGTTTATTACTTCCATTTCTACGTCAAGAGGCAGTCACACCTCACTTTCGCTCCTTTTCTTCGAACCATAATGTATGGGCACTGAAACGACTATGTCGACCATTCATCAACCGCTGGCCTCCGTGCCGTAGCAAGTCTAGTACCTTCTTGGAGCAGCCTCCGAGGACGCTGGCAAGCTCCAATGTCCATGGCTTCTCAAAGAACATGGGCATCTTCACTCCGACCTTCCTCCTTGGACTGGTCCTCCTACTCTACTTAATAACCTTTGTTCTATTTGCCCTATTACGCATAGCGACGGGAATTTCGATCCAACGGATTGGCTACTTATCTCTCAGGCGCATAACATATACCTTAAGAGATGGCATACGGATAGACATACGCGGTTTGGGCTTGCATCTGCACCGTCCAACATTTGCACAGCCAACATGGATCAGTTTACGGCTGACAGAGCTGAAATTGACGGTAGATGTTGCGGCCTTGGGCACCGCAATCCAGAGCGAAGGCACATTGCACGCAAGCGACTCCGCAGCAACTGGTACCATATCATCTTCGCCTCCTCCGAAGCCTTTCCTTCAAAATGTGGCGGCAGTATCTTCTCGGAGTAGATTATGGAAAAGACTAACCCACCTGAAGGAGAGGATCAAGAAACTGCACGAGAAAATACATTGGCTGCAGATGGTCGATGTCACTGCGATTAATTCGGCTCTGGTGATTGTAAACATTGGTTCCTTTGAAGTCGGGACCTTCAGCGTGCTAGTTGATACACGGCGGAAGACTGTGGATCGCGGCCGGCTTTTTCAACATAAGAAAATACCTGCAGGAAATCAAAGACCGGCAGAATGGATGTTCACTATCAAGGGTGTTCTTTTTACTCCAGAGGGAAAAGATTCCCTCGAGGTGATTGACATATGCAATATTAATATCCATGGCCTTCTCTACAAACATCGCGCAGGTCTTCGGGACACATCTATAGCTCTAAAATTAGGTCGAGTCCACATACCATACGACGATTTCCTTGCATGCTTCCACCGTATCCAAAAAGGATTTGAGTCCTCCAAGGTCGACATGGAACGGACGGCACCCGAGCATGGCGATCTCTCTTTCTTTGAAGTTATGGGTGAGCTAGACAGACCCGGCAGTCGAGAGGCGAAGATTGTTCAGACCGTATCCGATTCCCGGGAGTTTGTCAGTTCTATCCTACGGGGTATCCTGGAGGTTCAGATCGCAGTCAGCTTTGTTGGTATGACGAAGGAATATCCCTCAGTCCGACCATCAGGCACTCCGTTATACCTGAACGCTGCCATGAACGAATTCGGTGTTGATTTGCATCGGCTGGATCCAAAGAGCCCTGCCCACCGAATGTATTTCTCTTCGAAAGACATCGCTCATCAGGCCTTGCTCGCAGCAATCTCTATCGCAGTGAGTCTTGATGATGGCAACAGAGAAGCAGAGAGAATACTCTATGTTCCCATGGCCACCACAACCGTCAAGACCACTCTACCTTCCAAGACCGTGGCACCTGCTGAGGGCGGAAATGCCGCCGAACGTAATGCCAATATCCTCTTCGCGAATCTTGTGATGACATCTCCATCCATTGATGTCAATCCAAAGCATATGCCACTGGTGCTGACGCTGATCTACAACTATTTATCCCTTGGACGGCATCCTCAAGGCCGCCACCATCTCATGTCAAGACTTTTACCTAAGGCACATATCAAGCTATCTGTGCATGAGCCCGTGATGAGATTTATGCTCCCACCCACTGACCCAAAACTGGAGATAACTGATGACTACGATTTGCTAATCCTGTCAATCTCCTCTATCTCATTGGATGTAGAGTCCTCGCACTCCACTGCAGGAGAGCTACATTATGCTCTTACTTCTAATTTACGGATCACTGCGAATGAGCTCTACTATCATACTGCCTTCGGAGAACGTCATGATCTCTTGACTACCGATTTTCTCGAGCTCAAAGTGCAGTTGAACGCTTCACCAGAAGTGTCTGTAGTCGCATCCGGTACCATTCAGACCTTTTCAGTCCATATGGTTCGACCCGAGATCAGCTCTGGCGTTCGTCAAATCGTTCGTCAACTGAGTAAAGGCCGTGAATCGAAAACAACAACCAGTTATGCCTCAGCGTGGAACGTCGATTTTCTGCGTCCAATACCACCCTGGCTCGTCCAATTTTCACTTCAAGGGTCCAATTTCAGTTTCGAGGTAGCTGGTGTAGATGCCGAAGTATCTGATGACACGCGCGGCGTTGCCCTCCAGCTTGAAAGCTGGACTGCTGAATATAAGATGCAGAGAGCGTCTCCTGACGAACGGCCACCCTCTAGGCGTCGTGAAGATATCAGGTCACCTACGAGAGATAGAGAGGAATCGATGATCAAAGTCACGCCTCCTCCTGAGACAGAAGCTAAGAGTCCAGAATTTACAGACGGTAGACGGCTTGCAGTACATGTCCGAGGTTTTGAGGGTTTTGTGGTAGAGGGAGCGGATGCCGTTGAGCCAGATTCTTTTCTACATCTACCTCGATTCGAGGTTGCATGTTCCACATCAAGCGACAGTCAAGGGCCAATTTTCCACATCAATTCGTACACCAAAGCGCTATACTTACAGTACTCGTTGTACCGCTACTATTCTATTGGCGTAGCCACAGCGGTGCTTCGATATGCCTTTGCAGCCGATAAAAGAGCGCCAAAGACACCAACTGAATGGTCAACTCGGATCCCCACTTACGACGAAATGACACCACCCAGCACTCCTTCAAATCGGAAGGTCTCGCAGCAACTTATTACTATTGATGTTAGAGCAGACATGCTTCAAGTCAAGGCACGGATGCCTTCAGACCCCCCAATAATGCTACAAGTTTACTGGTTGGAGGCTGGACGGCACAGATGGGCCATGCCCTTTATGAAGTCACAGATGGTACGCCTCTATGCCGAGGCTCCCCAAGTTTCGGTTGCTTGGGCTAGGATTCTGAGTATCAAAACTCTGCGGGTTGACCTGAGAGAAAACCGTAGGAAACGAGGAGGCGTGGTTGTCCAGGAGAGGTCAATCGACGTAGTGACGGACTTCATTCGACTTGCTGTACCCCATCAGCTGATACTGCACAAGATATTCGATAATTTTGTGAATGCCATGAAAGCTTCTGAGCAATTACATTATCGATTTGCCACTGGGAATACCAACGATGTTCCAAAGAAATTGTTCGCGGAACCCAAGAAGATACCCAGAGTATCAATTCGAAGCAAAGCATTTCTATTTGACGTCGAAGATAGTCCTTTTGAATGGAAGTTGGGAACAATATACCGCGTTGGACTGATTGAGCAGAAGCAGCGAGTCGCATGCGAAGAAGCGTTTCTGGCGAAAAAGCAGGCGCTAGATAGTTATCGTCAAACTCGGGCCTCCTCTCGATACCGCTCACAGCCTCCTCCATCGACCCAACGAGGCAGAAGCAACCCATCACCGCCTCAAGAGACTCGAGGCCGGAGCATTAGTTCTGGAGCTCACCACCGATCAGGCTCATCCAGATCTCCCGGTTCTTGTGGCATACGCTACGACCCTGATGGCAAATGCAAGCTCTCACAGGAGGCCAAGATATCGAGCGACGAAGCTTGGCAGATGCTATTGAAGCATAATGCTCAAAGTTGGAAGAAGCGAATTGATAGTGCGTATCGCATTCAGAACTTTGGTATGCGAAAGATTCGAGCTATCTTCTGGGGCAACGAAGAGGTGCTCATGAACGACGATGAGCCGGAACCTATCCTCGCCATGCCCGAGCGACCAGGCTTGATGTCTACTCTAATCAGTGATCTACACGTCGTCATCGATAGGCCATCATTCCCAGTCAAAGACTACCCTATTTTCCTCCATCGGATGGGGAAGGGTATGCCACTTGACATGCGATACTCCCTCCTCATTCCACTTAGCGTTCAGATTGATATGGGAGAGGCCCGCATCACCCTGCGAGATTATCCACTACCGTTACTCCATGTGCCCGCAATAAGGCCTGGTCAGTCGCCACGTTTACCCAGCTGGTCGCTAAAGACCGACTTTGTCATTGCCGAGGAATATAGGGGCGATATATCGACGAAACACGTTATGGTCGAGGTGGTTCCTTCGGAGAAATTCACAGGCCCAGTGAACGCCCAAGGATTTAGTCTTGACGTCTGCCGAACGGTGTCTCCAATCAAGACCTACTCCGACGTTGACATTGCAATCAATACTAGTGCTCCCACAAGCATAACTTGGGGAAGCTCATATCAGCCGGCAATACAAGATATGATGATGATCATAGAAAACTTCTCTAAACCACAAGTGGATCCGTCCGACCGGACAGGCTTCTGGGACAAAATCCGTCTTAGTGCCCATTCGCGCGTCAACGTTGCCTGGAAAGGCGACGGAGATGTCCGACTGCAGCTCAAAGGTATGACGAGACCATAATACATAGTACCTCCTATTTTGCTAAAGACTTTGAAAGGTGCTCGGGACCCATATAATGTGACTGGCAATGGCGCAGGTTTCGTCATGTGTTGGCGCAACAACGTGCGCTGGGCTATCCACCCAGATGACGACCCCAGAAAGTTTATGACCGTTGACAGCGATGAATATGTTTTGGCTATACCAGACTATACTTATCAAGCTCGCGAGATAAACTTTGCACTTGGCCGCGAAGGAGAAACCTCAAGCGCAAGCAGCAAAAGGAATACTACAATGTTCAAGAAGGTAATCATGAAGCTCTCTGGTAACGTACGTTGGCTGGCTGGCCTCATGTTTGAAAGAGACCTGAAGCAAGGCGGTCGATCTTTTCAATTCTCTCCTCACTATCAAGTTACATTAAAGACTCCAGAGCATGCCAAAGCTCCTTCGGGACAGGTAGTTCGATTCTGATCTAAACAATTAATACTCGCTAATCAGGGTACAGGAGTACGATGCTTATAGAGGGTTCCGCAGTAATCACATCCATTTGTCAGTGGCCGTTACCGCTCCACTGGATCGAGATTGGACTACCAACAACATCAAGCCATCGAAGAGCTATAACGCGGTTCATATGACCCCCAGATTCTTCACGCATTTCTTTGATTGGTGGTCTCTGTTCTCTGGGGTCATGTCCCTGCCGATCCGGCAAGGCAAACTTTTCCCAGGGATTGAGAAATCGAGCAAGAAATTCGGTCGCCATCTTGCTACCATCAAATACAACCTCCTCCTGTCACCGCTCTTCATTGCACATATTTACAAACACAAAGACGTCGAGGACTACTCAGAAGACACAGTATCTGCTACTGGACTGAAGCTCAGACTTGATAGCTTTATGCTAGATCTACATCAGCGGCGCGAGGAATTCTCAACCCAAGGAAAAGGGCGAGCCAAACAAATGAAAACCAGTGGCATGAGGATCAATCAAGTGCAGCTTGACTTCATCTCGGCTGATATAAGAGCCGTGTCTGCCAGTATTGCAGGAACGGGTGCCGACGACGTCAAACGCGCGACGGCAGAAGATCTTGCAACTTACCAACAATCCGTCGCCACTGCCGACATATCTCGTTTTACGATACCGGACAATGACTTCACTTGGATCGATATGGACGATTTTGTCGAAATCGACTGGGTTCTCCCTGCCGAGACGAATCCTGAAACAAAGATTCTGCCCTTGGCCTTCGCTCCACACTTTACTTATTTTCGACAGACTGATCACCCTGTGGCATCATCAGCAGAGCAAGACAAGAGTAGCCCATTCGGTGACGAGCCAACGCATTTCTGTGTCATGTCTCAAGATAATGACCCTCGGAAGGTTCAGTGTAAGCTTATCGAAGAACGCCTTACGAAATTAGACGAGCAAATGGAAGTGCATCAAAGGATTCTAGGTGAGCAAGAGCTTCGGGTTGTTCGAGATTCGACCCGGGACTCGAGCTTGAAAGAGCAGTATAAGTTACTTAGCGAGCAGGGCGAGAGGCTCCAGGGCAAAAAAAGATTCCTCACAAGAATTCTTGCGCGCTTGACTCGCGTCATCAATGAGGGCAAACCCTGGACCTCAGCAGCCGTGGACACTGCGCCGATTGATATGACCGACGACTCGTCCGAGGAGGAATCAGAACTGGATTCAACACCCCTTGAAGGGTCCTCAAGCCCCTTCAGCAATCGATTCATCGTACACAATGCTCAACTAAAGTGGAACAACTCATTGCGGAACATCATTCTTCGCTATGTTCATCAAGTTAGCCAGCGACGCGGCTTCATCTACTACATGTCACAGAAGGCAGTCAAATTCATTGATGATATTGTCAATGAGCAGCACAGGCGCCATAGAAAGAATGAAGTTCAAGCGGACTCATCGACACTGACGTTTGAGTCTCCTACCACTTCCTCACTAGAGGAGGAGGAAGCCAATGATGACGACTTGAGCCTTGAGGACCGTATCAACGAGCTGCTCAATGATGAAACGAAGACCGTTGACGCTGATGATCCGAAAGTTGGTACAAAAGCACCAATGTCGGAGAAAGGAGATCTTGGGAAAGACATCTCGAAAGAGTTCACACCACAGAATACGTACCACGCTCGCTTGATCGCGCCACAAATACAGCTGCAAAGCGAGAAAAATTCTAGATATGTACTATTGGTAACCGCCAAGACCATAGGACTCAAAGTTGTGCAAGTGATGGACAACGATCGCCTTGCGGACGATATCAGTGGACTGGTACAGCGTCGGTTTTCCGTAGACATGGACAGCGTACAATTCTTTATGACGAGCCAGAAAACTCTGATGCAATTCATACACATTTACTCCGGAAATCGATATGGCGTCCCGAAGGGTTCAGCCTGGCCGCCGTGGGTAGCTTTCGAGGTCAACTTTGATTTCGACCATGATCCCTTTGGCTGGTCACGCGTAGTGTCAAAGACTTCCGCAAGCCTTCGCTATGACAAGTATAATACCTTGCGGCTGAAGTTCAATGATGAAGTTAGCGCTGGCAAGGTCGGTCGCAAGCACAGCCCAGAGGATATTGAAAGTCGCATTGACCACCTATGGGTCGATTTCCCCCAAGTCCGAGCTATCTGCGACTCAAGCGAATACTACGCCATATACCAGATAGTATTCGATTTGCTTCTCTACAATGAACCATTGGAGAAGGTCCGCAGTGAAAGGCTAGAAAAGATTATGCTGGCTTCCGACTTCAGCGACCTTAGTGGCGCCGCTCCAATGGTAACAAGTCTCCAAGCTCGAATCCGGCAGCTGGAAGAACTCAAACTCCATTTTCAAATATACGCCAAATATCTCGACAAGCAAGGATGGGGTGATCGTTTGGCTATCGAGCATGACCTTGCGAATTGTGAAGATGAACTTTTCTTCATGATGAAGGCAATTACTACTTCGCAACGCAAGAACGAGGATCGCGCCCAGACTTCTCAGACTACCGGACTATTACGGTGGTACCTCTCGGCATCCGAAGTTGTGTGGCATTTGATGAAAGAAAAAGATGATCCGCTCATGGAGATACAGCTCGGTAATGCCATGTTTGACCGGACCGATAACAGCGATGGCTCTAATCACAATACGATGGAAATTGAACGGGTACGTGGACTCAATCTTTTACCTGATGCCCTGTACCCGGAAATGCTGGGCCCTTATCTGGAGAGTGGGAGGAACTCTGCCGATGACCAGAATCTCAAGATGCTCAGGGTCAATTGGCACAGTCTTGAAGCGATAGCTGGTATCCCGGTTTTGGATCAGTTCGAAGTAGATCTATTCCCGCTAAAAGTCCAGCTCGAGAGAGAGATAGGTCGAAAGCTCTTCGAGTACATTTTTCCCGAAAACTCCGATAAAGGTAGTGGTGATAAGTCGCCGTTTCTACTCAAACACGCATTGCCCAGCGGAAATGTTGATGACGCATCGGACACAGAGACTCTTGCCAGCATCTCTGATACAATGCAACAGGCTACCAATGGAACAAGTGATGATCGACACTCGACAAGGCCGGCGTCGTTAGACATGAGGCTTCGAGCTACGATGGCCTTTTCCGAAAAAGATAGCCACCCCCGTTCAGCCCACAATTTCAAGCATGTAGCTCACGGCGGAGAGTCGCATCCACGCTTTGGCTTGTTCCAACACTCAAACCATTCGGTTCGATCTCAAACTACCGACCGACCCTCCTTGGCGGGTTCGAGCCCCAACCTGAGTAAGCGCTCGCATGAAAGTCTGGCAATCTCACGACAGTCTAGAGACGGCTCGTCCACGAATCTATCTGCCATGAACGGAAAGTCAGAAAAGCACAAGAGATTCCCCCTCAATCGGACCAACAGCCAGGCGACGACAACAGACAAATACAGGGACAAGCCTTCCGATGATCTCACCCAGATGCTGTCCCGAGCTTCCAATTACATGACTCTAGCCTACGTGAAGATTCCAAGCGTGGTATTATGTCTCAGCTACAAGGGCAAGGGCGAACGTAATATTGAAGATGTTCACAACTTCGTCTTCCGCATGCCAGTGCTCGAATACCGGAACAAAACATGGTCCAATCTTGATCTTGCCCTTCGACTCAAAAAGGATGTCATAAGAGCGCTGATTTCACACACTGGCGCTATCATTGGCAACAAGTTCTCCCACCACCGTCCGAGTAAGCAACAACAAAGCCGGCAGAGGGATCTTCCAGGTTCTTCAACCCGCGTGCCGAATACTAAAAGTCTTGAACATGGCCAGAGCAGTGATACGAGCAGTACACGAGATGGAGGTGACTCTGAGAGCTCTACTCGAGCGTCATTCACGTCACTTCCTAGTAATCAAGTGGCGAGGATAGATTCCTTCGCCAGCAACCTGAGGCATTCTGTGCGGAAGAACGGATTGCACAGTGAGCCACCTTCGATCCCAGAGTCCGAGGCTGAAGGGGATGACAATACGCTCAAAACCATGCGCCAGAGCTTAATCAGGCGATTCACCGGTGAGACGCAACGGCTCAAGCGGAGGGACACTGATAGTGGGGATCAGGACGACGGGTAAGACCTTCATATTGTCCCACCACAGTTCATCTGGCTGACGTAAAGGATAGCAAAACTACAAACAGCGTTCAGCTTTTCGGCAAGAAAATCCTAGACTCCATGGGCCAATAGATCCGGCTGTGTCCCTGTCGACCTTGTTCAATGCCCTGTGTCACCACTCACACTATTCTCATGACGATGTAGACACCACACACATCACCAATATCACCTACATCTCCTTCTCTCGCCATTGTTCAACAAGGATTCACACGGTATAGACGGGGCTTTGGAGCACAGGCTTGACGGAAGGAGGAACAAGGTGGCAAGGGCTGGGAGCCTGGGCGTTATGTACGGCAGCCCTGGTACTCTACGAGCTAAGGGTGGGAAAGGGGGCAAGATCATTCCATTCATGTTGTATATATTCCCCCATCCATTGTTTGTACATATCTTCTGGAAAGCTAGCTAGGGGAGGAAAGAGGAAAGGGATTAGATAAAGTAGCTGTTGATTAATTATGTTTCATCAAGTCTACCACACACTTTCTTTTGGCCGACTATCTTGAGGTTGGTCGGTTTTTCTTGAGAGGATAGATATATAGAGTACGCTTCATCTTCTTCTCGCTCCTTCCCTGATTCTACTCGTATATTCGTGCATAGGCGGCTTTTCGGAAGAAGTGATACGAGAGCTCTGCTTTAAGAAGGGCAGTGAGATGTATGGCATTGCGATTCTTGCCGAGTCGAAGAGTCGATAAGATGAGATGAGTTATGGCTTTTACAAAGCGGTTTTCTTTTTGAAAAGGGAAATCCAGTCGCTAATCATGTCCAATCCATGATACCTACCCATCTGCTAGCAGCGATGACGGGATACTTGATAGCATGGTGCACTTGGAAGTGCACCACTTGGTAAACCTACTGTCACAGATCGTCGACAATGTGTGCTTCAATAAGAAGACAATACCCCGAATGAAGTTCGATTGTTTTCAATTGATAGCTTCAGCCCACTTATGACCTAAAGATGCTATTGGGGGCTCTCCCATCTATCTATCTACAAGTAACCATTCCCACCGTCTAACATGTTTCAATCGCTAGTAGAAAGCCTGCCTGCCTGCCTGCCTGATGTCGCCCCATCCTGGAGACCAGCAGAAGAAAAGACGTCCGTGGACGTGTGGCACGCTCGAAAAGGATAAAGCGTGCGCCATGGCACCGCCGTTCGCTGGATAAAAAAAATTATGCTGTGTGTCGTGGAGCGCGTGACGGTCGTGTGGATTCGTGAAAATACCGTGCTATGCTGGTGTTGGATGGAGAGATGATGATGTGCGGATGTCTTACCAATATAGAGATTTGGGATTACCAAGTCGTTGTTTGTGTCAAGTTTACCGCCGATTGCCCTTCTGACATCGGAGGAAGCAATATGGTCGTGCGCAGCTTGTGCCACTCAAGCAATGGCCCAAGATCCTCGCAAATCAGTAGTTGAAGATTGCCAGATTACTTCTGGCCCCAAGCATGCCGGTCCTCGTAGAGAGCGGCATAAGAGGTCGGAGCAAGAGTGTTGGAATCCGATACCTGAAAGCCTCGCTTCATTTCTGTCTCCGCGAAATGTGAAGCACGCTTATAGCGCTTGTCTGTGTACTTGTCATAGACAGCGCAGTGATGCTTCCGTGCATCCTCGCAGCATTCAACGATGAGGAGGACAAGACTGCAGAGTTGCACGTAGGTATAGTTGGAATAGTAGACGTGAGCGATTGACTAGGAGAATGATTAGCTTCCTACCATTTGACGATCATGAGACAGACACATACCCAAGGACCCTTCTTGAGCATCATCCTGGCCAGACAATGCGCACCAGCTGCGACGAAGCTTGGTGGGCTGCCCACAAATCGCTCATCCATAATCGTTATTTCAAGGAAATACTTCGCCAAGGTTCTTGTCTCCAAATCGTAGTCGTCGGCTTTGCTAATCCTCCTTAAAAAGCTCATTGGCCCAGGCCAGCCGAGTTCGAATTGTAGCATGCTAAGCATGAAACGCTCAGCTTTGAGGATCTCGTCGACTGTGTAACCGCCATCCACCATGTACACAATTTCTTGCACTGATGGACAATCAATCTCTTCGTACTTCGCAGCGATGAAGATAGCAGTGGCGCCGACTAATTGAAGCTTTCCTAGGGAGACGACCTTACAAGATAGAAAGCGATCAATGTAATTGACACAGAGAAACAAGGTCTCCGGAAGGAGGTTGAAGCGATGATGGACTTGGACGATCCAGTCCATCAAAACTGCACGCATTGACCACTGGATCTCGGCTTGGTTGTCCATGTAATGGGCATTGGGGAGCATCTTGATCTAGAAGCGAGTTAGGCATGGAGATCATGATCAGGCCAAGGGAGCATACCTCAAGGTCTTTCATATACTGGAAGATCTCTTCGCCATATTCCGCCACCATGGTCGTGTCCCAAGCTTCGTCTTCTAGCTCTTCTGCTGTTTTTGAACCCTCTATAAGATGCTTGGCCGCAGCAAGCTCTTTCTTAGCCTTCTGATTAACTTTGGGGAAAAGAACCGTAGTAGCACCTCCAGTCGTATTATCTCCTCTAGACTTAAAAGACCGAGCCGTAACGTATCCTTCCTCGTCATAGTTTTCTTCTCCATCGTCATCCCAGTACTCTTCTGGCTCCGATACTGGTGCCAGCATTGGCTTCTGGGAAGCCTCTGACTTTTGCTTGACAAGATGATTGTCCGAAATCCGTTCCAAACATGGTCTGCTGGTTGGCTTTGGTACCTCTCCGTCCGACTTCATGCTCCTCTCGGCATGGCTGATAGCTGCAAGCTCGACAGGATCAATGTAGTCATAAGACTGTACTTGCCCTTGTTCGTCAATATAGATACCGTCCGACCTCGACGCTGCAGGCTCTTCCGATAGAGTCTGCGTAGCGGAGGTAACCGTCGGTCTTTCTTGTGGCTCTTGTTGTGACAAGCGCTTACTTTGTTTCCCTGCCTGTGTGGGCTGCAAATTCTGGTATGCATCGGCCTCTCTGGGTTGCTGGCGAGCTGGAAGCTCGCGATGCACTGGGACAACGGGAGTGAGGGAAGTGTGAACTCTCTGGAGATCTGACGTCGGTAGCTCAGATTGCGTAGGGGCAGGATCCTTGAGTATGGCTGACCCTTTCTTGGTAACGCCTTTACGCGTGTTTGCCGTCTGAACTAGTGCCTGTAATGGTTGTTGAACCTCGGGTAGTGGCTGGTTGACAGACCGTTGACTTGAGACGTTCAGGAGACTCTTTGATCCACAGAGCGAAAGGGGACGTTGTGCAGGTCTCAGCAGTGCTGTCGTTCTCTTGTCTTGTTGTGCTGGTATAGTCTTTTCCAACGCGTTATAGTCCCCTTTGGCACCAATTACCGAGTCGTCTTTACTCGGTCGCGAAATATTGGCGGTATTGCTGACGTCTCCGAACGCTGTACGCTTCGCAGCCATCTTCAGGCCTCCTGCGTTCAACATTGTTGATAAGGATGGGCTCGACTTGTTGCGTTGATGTAGAGCTTTCTGCACGCCAGCTGTCGGCATCGTATTCTCGTCCCCGAAGACACGGAGAGTACGTGTCGGTCTCTGAGGCTACGTATAAGCATGTCAGTCATTCATGCTTTGAAATTGATTTCCTCGGCTATCTTGCAGGTGATAGTGATGGGAAAATGACTAAAGCTTGCTCTGACTGGGATCGGAGAAGCTTGGTCCTGGGGACGACGAGGCTTGGCGGAAGTCATTGTTGCTTTGCTGCCTCTGAGAAAGATGGTGGATTTACAGAGCCGGTACAGAGCCGGAAGCTTACCTTGGCATCCATGCTCCTTTAACGCGTTCAACGTATCTTATGCGAATGATTGTTTGTCCAGAGGAGCTCCCGTATCCTAGCTCGCCTTTGCCAGTCTGACCCCTTTTGCCGTCAGCAACTGATGCTTTCGGGAATGCTATCTACATACCGTAGATCTGTTGATACTCGGCGAGTAATCGGTGGATAAAGCTTGTTCCTGAGTGCTGCTTAGAAGATGCCGTTAAGATGTAGTCTTCAAGTTTACGTGGTACCAGAAACCGGTAAAGACTATTGTTGATCCTTGATCGCGGCTTCCGTGGCGGTCGTCCTGGGCAACCGGGAGGCGCGCTAGCGAAAGTGTCCATATTTGCTTGGCTGAAATCGCGTCATTCTACAACACGACTCACCAAGCCCATACTATCGCCAATGGCCTACACAATGCCACATGTACGCAAGATTAGTCCAACTTATATCCATACCTTAGGCGACCATGAGTGAAGATTCTTAGATGCATACATGCCATATGGGGAGCAGAATCTTCCATGAGAAGGCGGTGGTGATGGAAACACGCTAAGTCACCAGATCACCTGACCGGAAATTGACAAATTCAACGATCCCAACCTCCGTCCTCCTGCAACATCTCGATATCTGTGAATATCTGCCATTGGTGTACACCAAGCCTCTGCGATTGCCGTGGGATGATTGCTTCAGACAGACAATTCGTGATGGTTTAGCCGCCCCTTCCGGTCTGCGACCCGAATGCGGAGAACCTATGAAGTTGCAATGCCCACTCCATGCTCAAAACCTTATTGGCCTCGGATATACTTAGTGACCTTGCGATTCGACCGATCAAGGGTACACATTTCTGTACCATCCACTGTCAGGACAAACACTGTTAGGATTGTGCTGGAGGGTTTGGTATAAGCGATGCGCAGGACGTTTAGGGACCCAGCCTCTCTATGTACCAATAGCTTACAGCAGAGGCTCCAAAGAAGACGTCGTAAGAACATGGTGACAAGACGAGTGATGGCCGTTATCGCCCCCCATGGTTTGAGCGGAAGTGGGGAGAAGATCTAGGCGTGCAGTAGAATGCCCGTCGATAGCAGCGGAGTATAGGCCCTTAGCGCGCCGAGGGATGTGGGCGGTGTTTGGCATGCTTCAAAGCGTAGATCCCCTCAATGCTTTCACAAGCCTATCGCTGCACCGTTTCAAACTAGAAAGTTTGCTCCATCTTGGACGAATGAAAGTTGGTGTCCTTCGCGACTGTCTTGAGCCAACTATCACCGGACTTTCTTGGGGTCTCGGCCGCCCGCCTAGAGCAAGGACAACAACCAGCTCTTGCGGCGTAGGGGCCGGTGAGGAGCTGGTCATCCCGATGGCCTCTAAACAGTACTCTGGAAACGCTTTGGCGAAGCTGCATATGGGCCTTATCAGTGCTGACAGGAGCCGTTGCTTGAGGGGCCAAATCAAGCGCTTGTCCCTACTATTGTTGCAAGACATGTCTGCTGGACATTCTATGGATAGTAGAACCGGCGCACAGGGTTTGTTCGTATGGGTTACAATCCTCGTTTTTTTTAGCGGCTTCTAATCTACCATAATATGCAAGCCTCTCAGCCTAAGGTTGGTTCGATTGCACGCTTCTCGAATTCACCGTCATCCGGCTCTCCTGAGACTTGAGGGCTCTCATCAACCTCTTACCGTCAGGTCTTACCCAGTTCGACCACTTGCAGTGAAGGGATTTCCACCTATCATTCAGGCTCTCCAAACGCGTAGGGCCCTGTAAATTGAGAAAACGGCTCATCTACAAAAGCTCATAGTCTACTATATGCTGATGCGATGTCGCTCGCGCAGACTTCGCTACATATCCAGAGGAAGGCATTTGTTCCCCAACATATCAGAACAATTGTAGAGACCGTAGTAGACTCGAGTATTCGTTGCAGACTCCATTCCTCAATGCTGTTATCCCCAAGTTGTGCCGAATGCATAAGTCAATCGGTGATGTGCAGGGTTTTGTGACTTCTCTCGTTTCCTCCTCTCCCACCAACATCACGCCAGAACATCAACTTCCTCCTCCCACCATTTCGAGCCATGCAATGTCATCGTTATCTTCTTCGATAGGTCGTCGGGAAAGCTAAATTCTCAAATAGCCCTCTCCTTGAATGACCGACTTCTTACTGCCGTTGACACTGCCGTATCGCTGGAGCGGAGGTCAACAACGCTGCGTCCGACCAGATTGTGTCGATAGCCACGTAAGTCTCCTCCAGGACCTCCACTTCAATATAGACCGTTCCTGTATGGATATGCGATCCATGTTTAAACTTCTTGTTACTGAACCCCTCTCCTGCACCTCATCCCTTGACCAGCGAAATTGAGAGCCTGTCTTGGGTCAGAGGAACTCGCAGGCAGCGTTTACGCAATGCTCTACATATATATGCTTTCTATGCACCTGAAGGGCTTATTACTGACCGTACTCGCCTCCCAGGACCATTGCTAGGTGCTGTCTTCTCTGAAGCCATTACCGCAATCTCAAGCCCTTCCTTCCAACATTGGCCATCCTCCCAGCCAAACCATCACACATCCGCACCTCTTCATCTTGGGTATCGGATACCTTCTACACTAGAGCAATACGGCCGCGCCATGGACGTAGCGAATCTGTTATCGTATGATCCACCACGCTCGGCTCGCCCTCAACAGGGTCCAGAGACCACACAACCTGAGCCTTTCAGAGCTCATCAATACCCAACCCGTCACTCAGTCATGTCAAATACCTTCTTTCTAAACAGCCAAAACTTTCCTTCGCCTCAAGCCGCTCAGCCCGCCAGCACACACAACACTTCCCCTAGCTACAGCCTGTCGCTAGTAACGCCCACTCCGAAAAATGTCGCATTCGAGCTTCTATTCGACGGTGGCTCCAATAGTCGAGCGCGACTACCAATGAGGGTACAGATATTCCCGCATGATACGACAGACTCAATCGTGACTACTGTCAAGAACTTCTATGGCCTCTATGAAGGAGCTGCTAAAGGTATCAGCTTTGAGGACGACCGTGGTAACATCCTTATCGCGAGGTATGAGAACTTTCTCAACAACATGACTGTTTATGTTCGGGTCATTCCAGACTACTCTCAAGCATGGCAGCTACATGGCCAGATCCTGAATCGCTCCGCATCACCCATCAGCGCACAGAGGGTTCATCCTCTTGAGGAGCCATTGCACATGCATCCTCCTCAGCCTTCTCAGGCACTCAGCTACGGCCAGGGTACCTCTCGACCGGCTTCTCGCGTCGCTCGGAAGCAGAGCGCATCCCCTCGTCTTGGCAGACGTCGTCGCAGCGCTTCTGCTCAAAAAATCCGCTCTCGCTCAGACGCCATGAGCCGCGAGGACAGCTTCCAAAGCCATCTTAATAACCCCAATAGCGACAATGCGAAGGGCTACACCAGTAGCGACGGCGAAGGGGCCTCCGTGACCAGCTCTCGCAAAGCTCGAAGCGAGCAGCTTGCGAGTGCTGAGATCAGCCTTGACAATATCCTGGAAGGGAATAGGAGGAAGAGAGCCAAGTTCGAGAGTTCTGTAAGTCTTTGCGAGAGCTACGAGTATGCTTGCTGTCCTTGCCTAACGATACTGTCCATTCTAGGAGTTACCGCTGTTTGTTCCCCCTCAAGTGCCCGCACCAAACTCGATCTCCTCTATCTCTCCTCAGAGGCGGTCAAACGGTCAAGACCATGCCTCTCCCTTTGCGAGACCTACACAAAGAGCATTGGCCTATAACCAACCCCTTCAATCTCCTCAAACTCATGTCTTTGTTGAGCATACATATGGCATCATTCCACAAAACAATACACCTCTTGCCGCCCCGCCTACAGTTCAGCATGGTCGTCGTCTTCGGGACCGTGCTAATATACCGGCCTTACCCGCTCGTCCGTCTACTATAATGGTGCCTCGAGTACAAGGTTTTGGGATCCTTCCTACGCCCGATCCAACGATCGCTAGTTGCATCTCTGACGAAGACGTGGCTTTGCAGCTCATGCGGCTTGGCGATGCCTCCAATTTCTCCCACGGGCGTACTTCAGCCTCCACACTCGATGAGACTCTCAGTGGGCGGGCCGATGTCGCTTCATCTGCCACTAGTGATAGCGATGAAGGAAGTGACCAGACTGAGCAGCCGTCATTACCAATGCCTCAAGGTCACAACCAAGATGGTCCAGCAAGCCAGGCAAGTGGATTTAAGAAACCACGCAAGCTTGTCAATGATGGCCTCCCTAGTGTTGACAGCATTGAACCAAGCGGCGATGAAGTAGATGGAGACTACATGTACGATGATCAGAAAGATGGGGTATTCAAGAGTGATCCAGATGACATGATCAATGAATTTGGCCAAGTCATCAGATCAAGATCATTTGGCCCCAAACAGCGCAACAGCTCAAAAGCCAGTAGCATCAACTCCTCAAAGATCACCTCTAAGGTAACCAAGCCGCGGACAACGGGCATGGCGAAAAAAGGAAAGCCGCCAATGATCCCTGCCACAAACAAAGTACCCCAATCGCCAACGTCCTTGCCCTCACAATCGCGCAAGGCGTCTTCCGCCTCGATCGTCAACTTCCAACATCAAGGTGAGGAAGACCTTTCGACCAAGCCTCGCTGCCAACGCTGCCGCAAGAGCAAGAAGGGATGCGATCGTCAGCGTCCATGCCAACGCTGTAGTGACGCTGGCCTCGGAGCAGATCAATGCATTAGCGAAGATGAGGGCAATGGCCGCAAGGGTCGCTTTGGACGACACATGGGCGTTGCTGTCAAGCAAGATGCCCTGGATCCCACAAAAGATCATGTCTTTGAGGAGGCCATTGCTATTCTAGGTGTTATGGGACCAACTCAAGAAAAGAGTAAGAAGAGAAAGCGTTAGATTAAGGATATGGCCGAAAATCTCGTTGTCCCCTCACTCGCATTCCCATTTTGGGGACTTGCAGAATGGGAGGATAGCCCCAAATGGCGCTTCAGCTCGTTGAGAGGCACGGGACAGCCGGTCCTGAGTTGCTCGATATGGACGTCTTCGGCAACTATGTGGCAAGGTATTCCCATTGACTCGCATCTCTCACAACTTTCCGCACGGCAACCATTCGCCGTCCGTCCAACTTGGCACCTTTACCTGCCATTCCACCTTACTCTCGGTTCCTCTGATCGCTTGTTGGATAAGCATCACCCGTTTCGAACAGTTTCGGGTATTAGCCTAGGCGGCGATCCATATTTCATAACTTGCTTTATGTCGCTATCAAAAGCTGTCTGATCTATTGTTTATCCTTTCCAGTGCTAATGCCAGAATTATGTTGATGAAAGCGAAGGTCATTCCAAAGGGGAGGGCGGAGTAAAGGACAGGGCTAAAATGGAGTTGGGCGAGTGCATTACAAGGACTTCTACAGGCAATTCCATTGAATGTATACAAATCTCAGTAGTAATCATACACTGAGAACAGTAGCCAAACAAGTGCGCCAACGACTTTCGGACCCAATAGCAAGCGTCCGTTGTGCCAAGAACTCTTTGTCACCATATCTATGTCGTTAAAATAAGCTCAAACTTTAGCTCACGGCAGAGCGGCAGGATCTGATCGTTCGGCAGTGACGTCCACAAAGGGCAATGATCATCATCACTCGCTTCGTCAGACATCTGTATGTCAATACACCAATCACATCTCTCACCATCATCTACTCTGGGTGTTAACACGAGTTCCCATTTGAGACGCCTTACCTTTGGCATGCCTCCGAAAGCGCAGCCTCGGCCTAAGCCACCACCCCAGCGCAGTCAAGGTGCCAGTCAAGCAAATGACAAAGGGCAAGCTCCAAGCGCACCCTCACCAAAAGCGCAGATCGAAGATGTCGATGAAATGCGAGATGATTCCCTATCCACAGAACCTGCCAGGGGTCCAGACCCTCAGCTATCAAGACCGGAACCTACGAATGCTACACAATCAACAACCACAACAACCGCCAGCTCTCCTCCACCTCCGCGACGACCGAGACAACGCTTAGCGTCAGTGCTTCCACGCAACTCCTCGAGTACGGCCTCTCTAGCGAATCCAGATGGCGAGACACGCCCAGCCGCCCTCAAATACAAGCCCAAATCTGCCATGCGCAAGAGCAAAGAGGAGCGTGAGATTGCTGCAAAGGCTGAAATTGAGCGTCAGGCAGCGAGACAAGCTTCGGAAGCAAAGGCGAACGGTAGTGAGAGAGGTGGATATTATGCGTGGGGGCGGGGAAGGGGCGGCTTTGGCGACATGGGTCGCGGCAAGGACCAGAGGTTTAACATGAGTCACGGTGCTACTGGGCATCTGGGTGGGAGCACGTTGGGGGAGGCAACAAGAGGTAGGAGGGGGAGGGGTGGATATGGAGGTGGAAGCGGCGGTGGCGGCGGGGGTGGAGGCCGAGGCGGAGGCGGAGGTGGGGGCGAAGGAGGAGAAGGAGGAGGAGTAGAAGAAGAAGCTGGTCGTGGTCCTGGTGGTGATGGTGGTGGGGGCCATACAAGGGCTTCTGATTCTACGTCTACCCGTGTTAAGAAGGAACCTACTGTCAAAGGAGAGAAAGAGAAAGATGGAGATGTGGTTATGGGTTCCTCTATGGCAAAGTCAAAACCCAAGCGAACGAAGATTAAGAGAGAGGATCAAGCGCCTACTTACGTCTCTTCGGACGAAGAGTTCGACTCTGACGGGAAGGAGAGGATGGACATCGAAAGAATCAATCTCGTGACTGATGATGAAGGTTCAAATGATCAATCTAATCCAGTGTCCGAGATTGCGAAAGGCAAAAAGCGCGAGCGACTATCACAGCCGCGGCTTGATCTATTGAGGCCTGTCAGAATCCAGCGACAAGAGCACGTCGAGCGAGCTGTAGGCGTTGATACCAATGCCAGCTCTCTGACCTCTGCTGAGCTTCGACGCAGAGCGAAAGAGCGTAACGAAGGAGGAGGTAGTTTGTTCCTTCCAGAAGAAGAAGACGCTGAGATACTATATTCTCAGAAAGTGAAAGGTAGGAGGAAGACAAAGGACGTGGAATTTTTGAAGGATGAGCGGAAATGGAAGGGTGTGTATCAAGATGAGGACGACAAGGACAGCATTGTCAAGATCAAAGATGAGCCTCAGGATGAGGGCGATGTCATGCTAGTTGATAAGCCCCTACAAACCGAAGGACCCGAACGTATGGCTGTCGACGAGGGGGAAACCCTTCATCTCAGTGGCGCGATACAGAATACTCTGCCAGATATCAGTGGATCCGTACCTCAGCATACGCAGGATATTGATGAAACGGCCAGAGAAATCGCAGACATCGAGAATACGCATCCAAACATGCAAGATGAAAATCACCAGCAGCCGGACGTCGAACGGCCACAAGCTGGGCTCTACCATAAAGCATACCGACCTCCAACCCGCGAGGAAATAGAAATAGCGAAAGCAGAGCTCTCCGCCGAAACGGACGAGATCGATGCGATCCTAGCCGAGATCGAATCCCAAACATCCACTTCCGAATCCTTACCTACAGCCAAAAGCGACAACACCAACGACCCCGTAGACCTATCCCACGAAGCCAACGCAATCCTCCCCATCATCGAAGGCGCAAACTACATCTTCCAACTCCCCCCCCTCCTCCCCTCCCTCCGCGACGCCTCCAAAAAACCGCCCCCACCCGAAAAAGTCCCAAACCCAAAACCCAAACCCACCTTATTACCAACCCCCGACCCCCCCAAACCCTCAACAAAAACAACAACAACGACCAACCCCTTCGCCTCAACCACCATCAAAGAAGAACAAGACAAAGACATCAAACCCGACCCCGACGCCCTAGGCCCCGCGCCCAGCATCCCGCACACCTACATCTCCGGCGGCATCTACCACCCCATCGGCCACGTGGGCAGCTTCCGCGTCCACAGGGGGGGGAAACTGAGCGCGAGCTGGGGCGGGATGGGTATGGAGGTGGGGAGGGGCGGGGGGGGGAAGGTGGATACGCTGCAGGAGCTTGTGGTGACGGAGTTTGGGAGCGAGGTTGTGAAGAGGGAGGATGCGGAGGGGATTGGGGGGGTGTGGGAGGAGAAGGTGAGGGTTGGGGAGAGGGTGTGGGCGTTGGGGATGACGAGGCCGGGGTTTGTGGCTGTGCCGGGGTTGGGGGGGGTGTTGTCTTGATGTTGGATGGTAGTGTGGAGGGGGAGGGAGGTTTGCGTGCGTGGATTGTTTTAAGACGAGGTCAGACCGATAGATTTTCAGAAAGGGCCACCTCACGTTCATACCATCATCCTGCCGATAATCCTAGATGCTTTATCAACGCTATATATCTATTCAAAAATCCATCCAACCGTGCTCCTCCAAACATCCAACCGACATACTCCCGCAAACCACGCTACTCCACACAAAACTTACACAGACCAAACACCCCCTCCGTCCCCAATCCCTCACAAGTCAATCCTCGAACAAACGACACCCAACGACATCGGCCCCGTCACAAACAACCACCCCTGCTTCCTCCCCCCATTCCCTTCGGGATCAATAGCAACAATCACAGCCGTGCTCGCCGTACTGATCGCCCTCCCATCATCCTGGAAGATCTTCTTCTTCTCAAAGCCTCCATCCGCACTCCGCCTTACCATCCACACCACGACGGGATCCTGCGCGGATGGAAAGGAGCTGGCTCGGGGTAAGCCGGCTAGTACGTATCCGCTGGCATCTCGGTTCGTGGCTTTGGCGTAGGGGTCGTGGAAGTAGGTGGGGTTGTCGATGGTGCTGAGGACTTGGATGGAGTGTGTGATTTCGAGGTGAGAATTATCGTTGGGGGCGGTTGGGTGTGCGATTTCCAGCACGCCGGCTGCGGCGCGGTTGATGAGGATTTCGTTGGCGTCTTTGCCGTGGCCGAGGCCGTTGGGGTTTTGGATGGCGGGGAGGGCTATGGTTGCGTGCACGCCTGAGGAAGAAGAGGTGGTGGTGTGGGAGGCGAGGGTTAGGTGGATTATATTGGCCCAGGGGGTTAGGTTGAAGCCGAGGTCTTCGAGGGTGCGGAGTTTGCCGTCGCGGTGGTGGTGGTCGTTTGTGATGTAGAGGGAGTGGGCGGAGGTGGCGTAGATGTCGTTGGGGGTGCGGATTAGGGGATGCCTGTGTATCTTTTCTGTTAGTTTTCTGTGATGGATCTTCTGGGCGGGTTTCGAGATGTTTTTTGGATGTACGAGTAGGAAGTGCATGGGCGTGGATAGGACATAGTTGAAGATAGTCATACGGCCAAAGCAGAGAGGACGTTGAGTCGAACCAATGACTTACCAAATCGATCTCAAGTGGTTGGCTTCAGAGCTGCCGATGCTATGGTGGAACAATTCGATCTGGGAGCGAGCTTGGGGAAGGATGGTGCCGTTGGAAACGACGTATGCGGGATTGGGGAGGTGATTGACGACGAAGACGTAGACGGAGTTTGGGTCGTCTTTCGGGGACCAAATGTCGATTCCATGAGTGATCAATGGTCCGTCGAAATTGGTGAGAACGAGTCTTTTCGCGGCTTTCGTCTGGTCTCTATCAGACTATGTTTTGATCATACAGCGATTTCGTTATCGAACCTCTGGATCTATGACAATAATGGTACCACAGTCTAGCGAATGCGAGATGTCGAATTTCCCAATACTGAGTATCAAGAAGGTAAGCCTTCGTTGAGATATTCCCAAGGGCCGGCAAATGCCAGAAGACTTGGAGAGAAGTAAACCTACGGTGGAAACCAATGCCAGCGAGTGTCAGCCTTCTCCTCGGAAGCACCGAACAAGAGACCGGATGGTTCATGATAATGCAAGTCCTCAGTATACAGCGAGTCAGGGATGACGCGAAAGTCTTCGCCATGGACATTCTGGATCTTATTCAGGGGTCTGTTAATTCCAAGCACCTCCACACGAAGGGTCAATGGTTTGTAGAGCACAGCCAGCAATGATCCGAGTACAGCGATTACGATCGAGACACTTTTGACGACTGTCATGTTGAAAGCTAAGAAGATCCCTCTCGGCAGTTGACTGAGACTGCGCAGTCGCTACGAGGTTGTCTAGGACAAGACTGATGGCATTAATGACTGAAAAAAACAGTCTTCATCTGTGCTCCTCGCGAGGACGTAGTTATTGCAGGACTGCGATTCAGCCCCAGCTCAGCCGCAGCCTATGATTCTAGGACTGCAGTCATTTCAACATACCATCATCGATCTGGAATACACGAAGGCCCATACATCAGGATCACAACACAGCACCTGGAGAATACACCGTATTCGTTGGAATCCTGACCTGGCCCTTTTGGCGAGTTCAATTTGTACCGAAATGCTTCAATGCTTGGCGAGCACGCGAGGACTCTACGTCCGTATTCTACGGGGTAATTACCCTTTACATGGACGACGGGTAGCACGCCATAGGAATAACACAGTTTCTTGTGAGTCCCCTCCATCTACCATGCATTTTTCCGAAAAGTCTGCAAGAGGAACCCACCACACATTCGCCACTCCAGTACGCTCGAGACAGGAACCACTGTTTGAAGACTAGAATTAGAGGCAGCTTTCCGAGATAGGTGCGTTCAGCGAATCAGTACTTATCATACTCCGTACAGTAGTGGACTTGAAACTAAGCAATCGCCTGAATCCAGATCACCGTCCTCGCTATGACGAGCTATACTACTACAAACGAGACTGCCATGCGCCTAGCGGCTGAAGCACTGGAGAAAAGCTACGATGCCATAGTAATCGATCCTGCCATGCGCGTCGTACTAGCTAGAGTGTGTGCCGACATCGAACTTTATGCACAAATCCTCTGGGCGTTCGAAGGTCTCCAACGGGAAGTGTTTGCGGACATATGCGCCGAGATACTTGGACCAGGCTTCGCTCCGTCAAGAATAGAACTAGCGGCAGCCTTTCAAAGGTCAACCAGTAGACAATCAGGCTCACATCTTGTCAATAGGATTAGAATGGGGAGATTGATGATAGCTTTCGTCGTCTGCATATTCATTGGTATATGCCTAAGCAGGCTTTACCACCTCGTTCGAAATCTTCCTAAGAGAGGTAGAATATTCTCAATAATAAACTCGAGCTGATGGCTTACGGATGCGTAGATCTTAAGGATAAGCAGCCGGGCCATAAGGATCATACTCAAGTACAGGAGTAACACTACCACTCGATAGCATCTTCCCGCATGATTTCTGATGGGCAAGTGTGAGGTTGAACAACAATAGTACTTTGTCCATGGCTTTTAAGGAAATTAAAGGGATAGGATGCGGGAGTTTCTATACTAGCGCCGTTCCTAAAATTTATTACGTAGGGCCGTGCGTAGAACTAAGCCTAACCTAAGCTATATTTATTAGTAAGCCTTATAATAAATAAACGCGTACCTACTTAACTTTATATAATATTCTATATACCTTACTATTATTATTTCCTATTATTACTATTACCTAAGAATATTACCTTATTATTATTATTATTCTCTACTACCCTCTATATAGCTATAATATATATATATAAAGATATTGTTCCTACCTTATTATTATCTCTCTTAAATATAGGTTAAATAGCCTATATACTATTAGATTATAAAGGATATAAAGGACTCCTTTTTTAACTTAACTAACTTATATTAATAATAATTAATAGAGTAAGTAGACTTAATATAAGATAATAATTAACTAAGTCTACTTATTATTAAGGGTATACTATCGCTAGTACCTAGTAGCTAAGATAAATAGAGTTAGCTTATATAACTTAACTCCCCTCTACCTCCTACCTTACCCCTTAAATAAAAGGCCTTTATATTAGACTCCTTTATATAGAATATACCTCCTAAGCGTTTTAAGCCTTTATCTACCCTCCTTTATCTTTTAATAGATATCTAAGTAACGCGTTAGACTATATTTATATTAGAAGAAAAGCTAATATAAATACTTAAGGAGCTAGAGTTATACTAGTTATATATAGATAATTTCTAGTATTATAAGAAGATAAGAGGAGTAATTAAGTTAATAAGAAAGAAGCCTTCTATATAAGTCTCCTACTATTAGTATTACTTATATAATAGTAACTCTATTAATAAAAGCTATAATATTTATAATAAAAAACTCTATAAATATAAGGCTTATAATATAAAATTAAAACTATTAAAGACTTTTAATATCTTAAATCTAGAGATTCTAATATAAGTTAATATTAATTTATATTAAGATAAGGGTAAGTTATATACCTTCTATTATTATAACTCTAATTATATTAATAAGATTAAGATTAATAGTAAGGTATATATTATAATTATAATTAAGGTAGTAAAGAGCTATTATAAAGTTAATATTAATTAGAACTTAAATAGTATTAAGTATATACTAAACCTTACTACTCTAATAAATACTAGTAGTTATTATTTAACTCTTAAATATATTTATAATACTAGTTATAAGTAGATAGCTAGAAATCTAGATATTAGGGTAAAGGGGTTAAAGGAGGCGTAGGAGTTATAATAAGAGGCTTATATAAAGTTATTTAAAGGTAATAAAAAGATAAGGTATTAAAAGATTACTATTATAAAGTTATTAGATAAGGAGATAGTATATATAATATATTTTATAAAGTAAAGTATATAATATTTATTTTATAAAAATATTAATTATTATAATAATAAGCTTTATAAAAATTATACCTAACTAAGTATTATTTCTATAAAGCTATATAAATCTTTACTTAAAAGGATATAAATCTAATTAACTTTATATATTAAGCTATTTAAAAATACTAATACATAGGAGTTATCTTATACTTATAAATTTAACTTATTTTATAAATATACTAAAATAGAAGCTCTTTACCCTTATAATATAAGATAAATATTACTACTAGATCCCTTATACCTATATACTCTTAGAGTATAAAGATAGTAATATTATAAAAGCTTTTCTATAAAAAGTAAAATAATAGTATAAAGGGAGGGGCGGTTAGAATCTTTATTATATAGTAATAGATAACTCTATTATAGAATAATAAGGTATATATAAAGCCTTCTAGGGTTTATATAACGATAAGACTAAAGTTAATTACTAGTTATACTAGAAGTATAATAAGAGATTATTAAAAAGAGCTCTTAAGGCGGATAATTATAAGTAGTCTTTTAAGTACCTTTATAAAGCTTTATATTTCTATTAGGGACTTAATATAAACCTAAATAGTATTAATATCGAGTTTGTATAAGAATATTAACTATGCTATTCTATATATTATATTATATACGAACATAGCATTTATATCTTAGCGTATACACTAAGCCTAATTAGGAGTACGTATTAATTTACACTATGAAATTATAATATTACCCCCCCCCCCTTTAATTTAGAGCTTTAGTGAACGTCTAAATTATTTAAAAACGTATTCTTTTTATTTAATAATAAATATCACCTAACTCTATATTATCTGCCGCTAGCTTATTATAGTTAGCCCTTCGCCTACTAGTATTAGTAGTATCTATATTTATATTAGGCTAATACTTCCTTAGTTATTATAACTTAATATATTAATAATAAGTCTTATCTTATAGTATAATAGCGTTAGGCTTATATATAAGTAGAGCTAATAGCGGTTCCTATTCCTCTAGTATCCTAAATAACCTATATAGTCCGTCCTTTATAGTATACTTATAATAAAAGTTAGCTACTAAATTAGGATACCCTACTATATTAGTAAATAGTTATTATTCTAGAATATTATCCTTATAGCCCGTATACTTAATTTTATATATTAGGTATCCTTTCTTACCCGTTATAAGGTCTTTCCTTCTTCTATTAATAGTTAAGTCTAGCATTTCTTTAGCTTTATAATCTACTCCTTTATTATTAATATTTATTAGTAGAGGCGGTAGTACTACCTATCTAGGGAGCGGGTCGCTTTTATTAAGGTATAGTAATAATAGGTGAAATACTAGGAATATACCTCTTATTAACACTAGTAAATCTAGCTCGTAGGCTCCGTTATTAATAACCCTAATTATCTTATAAGGACCTAGGTTTTTATAGTCTAATAATTTATTTAGACGAGTCGTCCTAATATTCTTTACGTTTAGTATTATAAAATCTCTAATCCTAAATTCTAGTATAAGGTAATAATATCTATTAGCTTATTCTATTTATAGGGCTTATACCTATTTTAATTAGTCTTATAAGTATTCCTATAAATTCTTTATATCTTAAATAAATATATTTATAGACCTTATCTCCCTCTTAGATCTTTATATTATATCTTAATCCTATAGTATTTTAGGCTTATATCCTAATCTAGGTATATATCCTTTAGTTATTATAAACGGAGTAATACCTAATAATATATTAATATCTAAGTTAGCTTTAAACTCTATAATTAGTAGGAAGTTAACCTAATTATCTTAATTATAGCTAATATATATATAGAGGTACTACTTTAAAGTAGTATTCGCGCTCTTAGTCTAACTATCTATTTCTAGATAAAATACTATTAATAGCTTTAGTTTAGTCCTAATTTATTAATATAGTTATTACTAGAAGTAGGAAGTAAACTGTATCCCCCTATCTAAGACTATAATAGAGGGGTATCCTTCCTCCCTCTATATCTATTCTATAAAAGCTTATATAATAGCTTTAACCTCTATTAAGTCTAATACTATAAATTTCTTCTTTTTAAATAATTAGTCTACTACTACTATTACGTATTAAAACCTTCTTTTATATTATTTATATATTAGAAGTAGCGTAATAAAATTAACTAAGATATCTTACTAGTAGCGATCTAGAATTAGTAATAGTTTAAGTAACTTATACTTATCCTTATAAATAGTCTTAGACCTCTTATAAGTATAATAACTCTTTATATAACGAGAAACTATATCTATTATTTAAGGCTAGAAATAGTAAGCGCTAACCTATTTATAGGTAGACGCCTATCTAGCGTATCCTCCTAGGGGCGTTTTATGAATATTCTTAATTATCTTTATCCTAAGTATTACTACGTCTAGTACGTAGAGTTAATAGCTTATATAGAGTAGATTATCTATAATTATATAATCTCCTAGTTCTAGATATAATCCTAATTTAACTAGGTCTTAAGGGATTTTCCTTTAGTTAAATACTTTAGCGTTAATAATCTATTATACTAATATATTATCCTTATAATAATCCTTAATAAGCTTTATAATTTCTAATTTAATAACGAAGTCCTTTATTAAATCTTTAATAGAAGTATTAATATTAGGAACTTCTAAGACTTCTAACGGCGAATACTCTATTAACTTATCGCCGCTAGTACTATCTTATTTACTTAAATTATATATTATAGCTACTACGTTAAGGATTAACTCCTTAGTTTTATTAATTAATATAGGTATAAGGGTAATAGCCTTCTTTACCCCTTAGTTAAGGTGGCGGTCCTTTAATAAGATTTATTACTAATATTTTAACTAATTATTATCTTCTAATTTAAGTAGATCTCCTACCCTTCTAGTAAGGCTATCAGGCTTTATTCCTTATTTACTAGGCCGATATTTTATCTTAAAGTTAAATTTAAAAAGAAACTCTACCTATTAGGCTTATCTTCTATTTAACTATTTAGTTATTATAAAGTATTCTAAATTCTTATAATCTATAAGGACTTAAATTAGTTCTTTAATAGGTATTCCTATAAGTTTAAGGTACTATTCTTTAAATACTTAAATAATAGCTAATAGTTCTTTATTATATATCTTATAATTATATTCTTATAATAATATCTTTTTTAATATAAAGGTTATAGGTTATAATATTCCTTTACTATCCTTTTAAGATAATATTATAACTACTATAAAATCTAATATATTAGATTCTAACTAGGTTTTTAAGTCGGGGTTAAAGTATACTAGAATAGGTATATTAATAAACGCTTACTTTAGCGAGTTAAATACTCTCTATTCTTTACTATCTATTATTTATAGAAATATAAATTCTCATTAATTTATAATCCGCGTTAGATTAGATAGCGGTACTACTATTAATAAGTATTAGTCTATAAATCTTTAATAGAAGTTAGTAAACCTAAGGAATACTTAGACGTCTTTAATATATCTAAGCGCCTTCTAGTTAAGAATAGTCTTAATCTTTTTTAGATTTATTTTTAGTCCTTTAATTATAATAATAAGACCTAGGTATTTAATTTCTATTATATAGAATTTATATTTATTAATATCTAAGTATAGGCCTAATTACTATAACTTCTCTAGTATAACGCTAATATATTTAATATATTTATCTATACTATTACTATAAATAAGGATATTATCTAAGTAAGTAGAGTAGAATATATCTAAATATTCCTATAGGATATTATTAATAAATACTTAAAACGTTCCTAGAGTATTATATAACCTAAAGGGTATAATAATATATTTAAAAAGTCTATATTATATAAGGAATATAATCTTTTCCTTATTACCTTCTTTAATTCTAATACTATTAAACGCTATAATAATATTAAATTTACTATATACTTATATAGTATATAATTTTACTAAGGTCTCTCTTATTAATAGTAGTATATTCCTATTATAGATAGTTAATATATTTAATACCCTATAATTAATATAAATTTATAACCCGCTATCTAGCTTCTTAATAATTAGGATAGGAGTAGTATAAGGTAATATACTTAGTTAAATAAATTTCTTATTAAGTATTTCATCTATATATTCCTTTATAACTATTACTTATTCTCTTAATATCCTATACGCTTATTTAGTAGGGGTAGTTAATCTAGGTTAGAGGTTAATAGTATAGTTAATAGAATAATAAGGGGGAAGCTTATTAGCTTTTATAGGGTTCTAAATATTAATCTACTAATAATACTCTTTAGGGACTTTCTTTTTTAACCTATCTATTATAATTAGATCCCTCTTTATCTTCTTAAAAAACTTCTTATAATCTTTTATAATAATTACTATAATATCTATTATAAACCCTAGTCTATATATCTCTTTAACTAGTTATTTTACTAATTATTTAAAGTCTTCTAGCTAAAGGGATATAGTCTAATTCTTATACCTCTTAGCTATCTTTATAAATATATAGGCGGATACTTTAGATATATCTCTATACCTTTATATTAGCCTAGATTCCTTCTCTTTCTTTAGGGAGTTAAAGACTTAACTTAGTTTATTATAAGTAAGATAATATATTATATAATAGTTAGAGTTAAAGGTAATAGACTACTCCTTAAAGGGAATATAAGGATTATATTACTCTAGCTAGGGTATACCTAATATTATATTAAATCTCCCTAGAGAGGTTATTAGATACTAATATTCTTTAATATAGTCCCTAATTATAAATCTAACTTAAATAGCCTAAGTAATATTTACTATAAGGTTATTATCTACTAGCCTTAATTAGTAAGGCTTAGTTAATATTATAAGGGGTAATTAATAATATTTAATAAATTTCTCGTCTATAAAATACTTTACTAAGGTACCTATATTAGTTAATAGTCTTATTTTTATAGTTCCTTCCTTTAAGAAGATAGTTCCTAGAAAATCTAACTATCTTCCGTATTATAGCTCCGTATATAATATTAAGGAGAGGTAGATAGTAGTAAGGTTTATATTTCCTATCTCTTCTAGCTATTTAATATATTTACGCGTATAAGCTAATTTATCCCTAGTAGTAACTTTACTAGGGATTACTCTTTTTCCTATTTAGAGCTATTAGAAGGAATATTACCTTTAAGTTCTATACCTATAAAGGCTAGTCTAGCGTCTACTTATTCCTTTATTAGGTTTAATATATTCTTATAAGGGGCGTTTAAATCTCTTAAGATATAACCTAGCTTAAGGTATTTCTAGTAGAGGCTATCCTTATAAATTCGGGCCTAGATATATACTAGAAATTTATACCGTTTTATTAATAACGGGGTCTTATTCGCCCTAGTATCCTTACTACTTAAAGGCTTAGTACTATTAGTAGTATTAGCTTCTTAAGTACTTATAGTCTTTATATTATTATCCCCCTTTTATAAGTTTAACTAATTATCTACTTATTATAGATTAAGATCTATCTATTAAAGATAATCTATATAAGCTTAGAAAGTAAGAAATATTATACCTAATACCCTATATCTTAATTAACTAGAAATAAGTTATTTTAAGTTATAAGTTTTAAGAATATTATTTAACTAGAGTAGGGTAATAGCTAATAAGAAGCGTATATAGAATACTTTAAAGGTTTCCTTCTTATCCTAAATACTTATTCTAAAGCTAGGATTATAAATATTACTATCCGCCTTAGTTATCTTATTAAATTTACTAAATATAGTATATAAATCCTTAATTATCTCTTCTACTAACTTATATAAGTCTATAATTATTAGATTAGTATAAGTATTAATTATATTAGATATATCTAACTTATAATAGTTATATACGTAGTCTATCTTATCCTATTCTACTAGGAATAGGATAGTACTCTATTAGAACTTAGAGTATAAATATATCTTCTAAGACTCCTATTTATCTTAATTAATAGTCCTATTAAAGTTAAGTATATTAGGATACCTCTTATTGATACCTACTCTAATAGATATATTATATAAGTTAACTATATTTAATATTTAATATTAACTATAATAAGTATCTTAGCTTCCTAATTATACTTCCTCTTCCTTATCTAAGTTAATAAAAGGGAGAAGTTTATTTAATAATAGCTTAGCTTTTAAGACTTTTAACTCCTTTACTAGTAACTTAGATTTCTAATAGTAGATATCTCTTAAGCCTCTTAATTATATAGTTTCTTTCTTCTTATTAGATATCTATTTCTAATATTCCTTAAGCTAATTAATATATATATTAGCCTTAGACCTTAATTTTATTATATCCTTACTTATTATCTTAGTATCTTTATGTAGTATAGTTATAATAAATACTAAGTTTTAAATACTATTCTATTATACTACTAGAATTTTATTATAACTTATAAGGAACTCTTTATCTATCTATACTTTTATTAAAATACCTTTAACCTTACTTTATAAGCTAATATCTTTAAGGATTAACTCATCTTTAAATTCTCCTAGCTTAATATTTATCCTTCTTTCTTAGGAAGCTCTCTTACGTCGTTATTAATTAAGAAGATTAGTAGCTTTAAGCTACTTTTTATAATAATAAGAAGTTCTAGGGTAGTCTTCCTAGTCTAAGTTTAAGGGCGTACCCTTATTATCTATCTTATTACTAGGATCCTACTCTTCTAGGTTACTAAGGATAGTCTAACTCTAAGTAAACTCTAGAGGGAATCTTATTAATTATATTATCTTTAGAATTATACCACGTAGCTCTTTAACGGGTACTTATTATTATAAGCCACCTAGGCCGTAAAGTATAAAAGGTCCTAGCTACTAGGGTTCTATTATAGTAGCTTTATTAAGTTTTACTATAATTACTATAATACTTACCTAGTATAAGGGAGGTATTCCTTTCTAGCGAATAGGAATCTCCTACTTACTAGTAGTATAGCTTTAATTTAAAGTTATTACTTAAAAATTTCTTTATAAGGGTATTAATATAATACTAGCTCTTTTTAATTACTACTACCCTCTATACTTTAGAAGTAGAATATTATAAGTAAGAAGGATAGTTAATATTATATTAGGGACTTAATATAAATCTAAATAGTATTAATATTAAGTTTATATAAGAATATTAACTATACTATTCTATATATTATATTATATATAAATATAGCATTTATATCTTAGTGTACGTACTAAGCCTAATTAGGAGTACGTATTAGTTTATACTATAAAACTATAATATTTCTACTATTCCTTAATAGGATATAAGTAGGAGATTTAAGCTATAATTAGGGCTATACTATTATAAGAAAAGAAGGATTATATTAAATAGGAATAGTAATTAATATATTAATAGTAGGTATATTATACTTAATAGTATTTATATCTTCTCCTTTAATATATAATAATAAATATAATTAAGTCTTAATATAAGTCTCTAAAAATCTATATTAAAGGTAAGGTAATAATACTTATATAAAGCCTTATAAGGATATTAGAGTATATTTTAAAGATAGGTAACTAATAGGAGCTATATATTAAGTAGTCTACTTTAGAGTTTTAAACTACTTAAATACCTAAAGCTATTAAGATACTAGCCCTTATTAAATTTTTAGGACTAGTATAAAAAATACTTATTAAGTAAATAAATAAGGGATTAATAGTTATAAATAATAATATATCTAGATATTATAATATTTATTCTATATTAATACTATTAATTAATAGGTAAAATTCTTTAATATAAGCTTAATAATAACCTTATATATAAATATAAATATTATTACTCCTATTAACTCCCCTACTTCTACCTCTAGTAATAGTAAATAATATAGAACTACTTTATAGATTACTACTAGGTAATATAATAATTTATATTTAAAGATTATAACTTTAAGATATATAAGGGTACTACTTAAATATTTATTATTAATAAGATTTATAACTAAATTAATAGGCCTAATAGATATATATTAAAGGTATAAGAGGTATTTAATAATATTAAGTTAAGGTTTTATATAATTAAAGAGGTAGTATAAGATTAAGATATAAAATATTAATAATATATTAATAATATATAAGTTAATATACTTAGGTAAATAACTAGGCTACTCTATTAATAGAGTATAAAGTAAGCTTTAAAGGAACTTAAAGATAATAATTATAATATAATAACCTTTTAAGTACCTAAATAGTAGGCTTTATATAATATTAATAATAGATATTATAATAAGGATAAGGGGTAGTAGCTAGATATTCTACTCTTATAATAAGAAATATAATAGAGTTTCTATCCCCCTAATAATAGTAATATAAGAGGTAATAATAAGGGCTTCCTAGCTCTTTACCCCTTATATAATAATCTTAGTAAGCCTTACTAGGAATAGTAAGGTACCCCTTATAAAGTATATTCCTATCCCTAGTAATAGTAATAAGAGAGGTAATAGGGAGGGGCTTTCTACTCTCTACTCCTTATATAATAATCTTAGTAAGTACTACTAAGAAGGATAAGGTATTATAAGATATCTCTACTCTATTCTCCCTAGGTCTTTAAGATAATAGTAATATTAATAGTAATATTATTAATAAGGTAGTATAATAACTATATATCCCCCTCCCTTTACTATTAAAAATAGGTGTGGCTTAGAGGATAACTTATATTTACCCTATAGGTAATAAATTTTAGGAACGGCGCAGGTATAGAAACTCCCATGGGATGCTAGGGTGACGGCGCCAAGCGTTCCGTCTCCGAATAAACCTAAGTAGCTTAATTTAAACAGCTACCATCGTGCCATCCAACAATCCCTCCGCACAAGCCTTCGTTCATGATGGAGTCGTGTCCAAAGCGCTCCATGCCTCCATAGACCATCGCGCTGGGAGCAATGGCCTCCCCTTTCCCCGCCACGACGTCCATCCCCGGCCACGGCACCATTCACCTCACGCTTCTCCCTCCCTCCACGCCCACCTTCTCAGTCCTCTCCTACACGTACCCACTCAAACTCCTTCCCTCAAGTCCACACATCCTCCCACCACCTCCGCACAAACTAAAGCCTCTCAATGATAAAGCCAACATCCTTCAACCCTCCTCCGCCTCCCTCCTCTTCCTCCTGACCTACGGCGGTGGTCTCGTCTCCGGCGACCACATTGCCCTCACCATCCGCCTTGACCCCATCACGCGCTTGACACTTACCACTCAAGGCAGCACCAAGATCTTCAGACCGCCCTCTCCATCCCCATCATCAAGCATGACTCGGCCGCCAACAACTACCCGTCAAGACCTCACGGTGCATGTAAAGCCACACGCTGCGCTCTGGCTCGCGCCGGATCCTGTACAGCCATTCGCAGGGAGTTTGTACGCGCAGACGCAGATCTTTAAAGTCGAGCGCGGTGGTAGCGTGGGGTTTGTGGATTGGGTTGTTGAGGGAAGGAGGGCGAGAGGGGAGAGCTGGATTCTTGAGGCGTGGAGGGGGAAAAATGAAGTGTGGGACATCTATGGAGAAGGGAAGACCAGATTGTTGATTAGAGATGCGGTTGTGCTTGAAGGGCGGGATATCCGGGGCCGGATGGACGGAATGGGTGTTTTTGGGACCATGATCCTGCGCGGGCCACTGTTCGAAGAGCTTGGGAATTTTCTGGTAGGGGAGTTTAAGGCGCTGCCGCGGATTGGGGGCAGGAACTGGGCCGGTGCTGGAGATGAGGTCCGAGAGCTTACGGCTAGAGAGAGGTGGAGGGGTGAGCGGGTGAAGAGGGAGAAGGTGGATGGGGTGCTGTGGACGGCCTGTCACGTCAGGGGATGTACCGTTGTCAAGTTCTCGGCGAAAGAGGTGGAGGGTGCGAGGGAATGGTTGGGTGGGATGCTGAGGGAGGAAGGGAGTGTGGGGAGGGAATTCGGCCCTGGGGGTCTGATGTTCGTGCGGTGAGGAATTTTCATGGCGATCCCAGACCCATATTCTTGTGCGCAACATTGCATGGCAGACGTTGATACGAGGAGAAAAATTCGGTGAGTCAATTTTTATACCATCAAACTCCTACCTTTCGAATAGACGATCAACGTCTAGCTAATCATCCACAACAGAACAAGACTGCGAATCTCTACCGTGACGCTTCCACAACATCCCGGAGCGCCCTCCTTATACGCAGCCCCCGTCTTGAGATAGTCAAGAAGTCCTCTAGGCTGTCTGACCAGTCATAGATAGGCCCACATCGCGCCCACTTCCATCACCACATCGCCAAGACCGAACATTACCCATACGCCAGCGCCCTCCATATTGCCGACGATATCACGCTGGTGCTGTCAAAGCTCTTCGATGCAAATCTGCCAGGGCCGCTGTCTATCGGTGGCACTACCGCTACAGTAATAAACGCCACTCCACTAGAAGCACCGCCCGTGGAAGCACTTTTAGGAATTGAGGCGCTGGCATCACCGAATGATGAAGAGGGTTGCGCAGCGGTGTTGGATTCTCTAATATTCGAATCGCTAGATCCGGGACGAGCTGAGTTGGAGCACCCGGGGATTGTCGTTCACGACCCTAATTACAATAGCAGAAATGAGAGCAGGTCTCTGATCCTTGGCGTCTATCATGACACCTCTCGAGCATCCTGAAGAGTCACTCTGACCAACCCTACCGCTATACTCCAGACTCGAACCAGCCCCATTAATGACATCACATCCATCATCCATAATCCCCGTGCCCCCAACCCGCCAGTATACCCCAAACCTGCACCTGCCCTTACGCCTGCCCCCAATCCCAAACCCGCACCCTGCACCCTCCCACCCATCCCCCCTCGCCCCATACCCATCCCCCCTCGCCCCATACCCACCCCCACGCCAACCTTACCCCCTTACCCCCCACCAAGACTCACTCACTCACTCACTCCCTCCCTCTCACTTCCCCTGATACAAACTCCTACTACAAACAGGCGTAGGAGTGGCGGTGAAAGGGAGTGAGAGTTGTGTTGGATATTTAATGGGAGGTCTTTTGGGGAAGGGATTTTGAAGGAGGAAAGAGGAAGATGGGGTGGAGATGGAGTGGAGGGGTTACGGGGATGGGGAGGATTGGAGGGGGAGGATTGGGGATATGGGATATGGGATATGGGGGGGAGAGATTGGTTGGGGGAGGGTTGTGAAGGGAGAGGGATTGGCGAGAATGGGGGTGTAGAAACTCATTTCGTATATCTAAACCTTGATGAGATATAAACAAGCTCCGTTCCCAAACCCAGAGTCTTCGAATCCAGTCCTGCGGAATTGCGGATTTGTTGGGATTCCTTATGGAGGGTTGTAAGGATATGATATGATATGTGCAAGGGTAAAGGTAGGATGTAACTGATGGGCGCGTAGAGGGGGATGTACAACATATACGTTGATATGCTCGATGACCTGTTCCTGCCTAGGATCTCTGAATGGAACAGCCAAAGCTGGATGGATTACACTGGTGGAGAGAGCTAAGAGGCTTCCCGATGTTGGGGCGTCTAGATTCTGAGTTTATTCCAGATGACAGTGATATGGAGGATTTGATATGTTGTACAAAGTAAGGTAAGGTAGCAAAGATGCAGCCAGCCAGCGCCATATATACCATTTCAAGTCCGGTCAAAGGATTACCCAGATCGAGAGACAAATCCGACGTCCCACACCCCGTAGCGGCTGAAAAATGCATACACATACCACCATAACACCATCAGGGTATTCTTTTCGTACCAAACCCGCACGAATCAATCACCCATCGGATCATCATCACCATCATCATCCACCACCTCATCAGCCCCCGGCCTCGCATCTTCGCCCGCAACACTATCCATGTCCGGATCCACGATGCGATCTTCCACCAATTCCCGCTCTCTCAGATCCTGCTCGCCACCTTCCTCATACCGCGGCCCATCCTCTCCGCTCTCGTCGTCTTCAATCACCTCTACGGATTTCGACGCCTTCTTCCCTCCTTTTTTCGTAGCCGGCGCTCTTCTCTTGCCCTTCTTCACTTTGGGGCCGTCCAGGTATGCAATGACCTCTTTGAAGTTGCCGCCCAGTTTGGCTTTGTTACGCTGTATCCGTTCCTTAATCTTGCCTTTATTCGGCCCATCGTGATCGAGCACGCGGCCTGTTATTGCGAGGACGATCTTGCTGGTTAGCTCGCACAGTTGCTTCTCTGCCATCAGCGATTCCTGCTGCGCATGCGAGTCGTCCTCGTCGTCTTCATTGATCGATGAATCTTCGGGATCGGAAGCCAGATCCTCATCAGGAGCTGCTTCGAGTGTTTTGCGTGACTTTTTGGCATAGGATTTCTCGAGCGTTGTATATGTTGATAGAATGAGAGCTTGTGCGGGAGCGGTGATATGTTGCACGACCGTGTCGAGGGTTTGACCAGAAGTTGCCTGAACTGGTGCGTGACGAAAAGTGGCGAAAAGCGTATGCAGATCGAGAAGTGTGCCAGTAGCTACAAGACGAGCCACGGATAGGTACTCATGGCTTTCAATGACCGATATGAGAGCTTCGGCAAAGGTAGAGTAATCAGGAGGGGTTCCGATCGGCTCACCAGAGGTGATGGAGTTTTGGAGATTGCGGGCTGCCCACATGTAGTAAAAGAGAAGGGACCGAATAGCCGAGACCAGGAGCTCGTCGACTTCCTCACGACCTGAACCCAACGGCGGTTCATTAATGATGTCTATAAGCAGACTTCGCGGACTCGCTATTTCGGCAGGATTTACCTTCTTCTTGGAAGTCGACCTGCTTTCGCGATCGAAAATATCTACACAATCAGTTATGCTGGAAAGATTTTCTATCCGTCGGACAGTATGGGAAAGATCAGAGATGTCTTGAATAGCTCCGATTGCCACCAGTCTCCGTAGCGAGTCGACAGTATTGTCCCAAAGATCTCCTAATTTATCACCAGTGATCTCTTCCAGGTCCTCGAAGCCACGAGCGTGCAGAAGGGCAGTGCTAGCCTCGGCCAGAACACCTTGATCAGCATGGGTGAGGAATTGCTTGTTGATGTCGTCAAGCAATGAGGCGTACGTCGTCGAATCCTGTCGGAGCTCCTGGAAGACTTTGAGGTTCAGAACGTGCTCCAATTTCAATACTGCTGTGGCTGTGGTAGGGTTAGAGCCAAATTTCTTCAGTAGTCGAGGAATGACTTTTGCTAGATGGAGTGCTGCTGTTTCTTGGACTACTTTTGACATCCCTTTGGTTTTTTTGCTTTTCTTATCATTTTCCGCCTCTGCAGCCTCCGATAGCCGTCCCTTGACTGCGACACCAAGGATTTCAAGCAGGAGTATTTCTTCTTGTTCGTTGGGCTTACAGCGTGTCTTGAAGGCCGCATCCGCTTCCTCCTTTGCCTGATCCGTTATCGAGAAATCACAAAGAAGATAGCCAGCTAGAACTTCCCACTCTCTGGTCTCTGGAATGCCATCAAATATAGTCTGGGCCGCTAGAGCGTACCTTGGGTCTGTGCTCCCTGCTATGAGTTTACTACCACTTTCGTGTTGTGTGTTTTCCTCTTCGGCCTCGGCATCATACGACTGCAAAGCTTCTGCTACACATTTCAACTTCAGCCAACTTAATTTCGGCGCATCGTAGTCCTCGTCATCTTCTTCGCCCAAAACCTCAGCAAGACTCTCTTCGCCACCAAAGTCCTCAAGTGTGGTCTCAAATAGATCAGTGATGTTTTCGGCGAAGAAGCCTGCGACTGCTTTACGCACTCGAGGCTCTGTGTCGAATATCAGTCGCCCAACATTATCAATGTCATCAGGCTCAAGCAGCCCAGTCTTCCTGATCGTATCTAATAGCTCTATAGTCGCGGCGCGCACACCAACTTCCGAATCTCTGACAGACATTTCGACCAGCCGTGCGCGAAATCTTTCAGTAAATGTGCGCAACCTAGCAACATTGTCTTTATTCCTGAATAGCTTCGCAAGCTGCTTGATCACTTCCATGCGGGTAGGCGCAAATGTGTCTGATAAGACCCAGCCTAGATACCGCAGGTATATGCCTTCGAAAAAATGATCGGGGAGAGTGTTGATCCAGGTACCCAATGCTGTGACGCAGTCGACCCGGATCCTGGGATCAACGTCTCGATATCTATGGATATAGACTTGGTCGAAAAGCTGTTGGACATTGTCTATCGCCAAAGTGCGCTTAGTTCCAGCCTCCGTAATCTTCGTTTCCAACGCCTTGACACGGTCCTTGTTTACGTTTTTCTTCTTTTGCTCGCCCTCCTTCTGTCTCGTCGTCTTGGCCGCATGCTCGGCAAGATCGTTGGCGACAGAACATAATGCGCTGCCCATAGACAAAGAGATGACAGTTGCGGTATGCCTAAATGGTCGAATGGCAGAGGATGACATGGTAGAAACCCACAGGTCGAGATTCTCGTAGAGAGCGGCATCGCTGTAGAGAAGGCCTGACGCGTGGCAAGTATTGATTAACGTCTCAAAGAAGCCAATCATAGTCGTACGAAAGCTGGCATTGCCCTTGGCCTTAGATATTAACGGGTACTCTGTGATTTTTTGCGCCTGGAATTCATCCTGGATTTCCGTGAGCTTGCTGACAACGTTGTCTGGGTCTTCGATGTCCTGTGGTTCAACTTCAATACTGCATCCTGTGCATCTGATGACGAGATTGACCAGGTCGCGCATGGCTTCCGAATTGTTCTGCTCCCATCGTGCAATCCAGTCTGCCGCGACAGCGTCCAAGGTGTGGCCATGAGAGAATATTTCGCCTGTGGAGAGTCAGCACTATGATACTTACCCATCATGGGCAAACAAACCGTAGAGTCCAGTCTCGGCATTTGTAGCTTTCATGATAGGGCGAGCTCGGGGCTGTTTGGGCTTCGCGGCCTTCTTGGCCCCATTCACAGCAGGTCGGACAGCAAGATTTGTGGTTAATGTAGGGCCCGTCTTATGCTTCTTCGCAGTTGGCTTGGTAGAATTCCTCTTCTTCGATCGCGATTCCCTTCTCCTCTGCTCCTTGAGCTCTTCCTCGTCTGGATCGCTTTCGTTATGACTGCTCTCTTCCTCGTCCAAGTCATTAGGGTCCTCAACCTCATCAACGCGCGTGTTTGCGCGCTTTCTCTTCCCACTACTGCCAATGCTGACCTGTGCAATATTGGGGTCTTTGTTGAGTAGCACGGGTTTCTGCCTTGCACGCCCGGACTTTCTGCGATCCGCTGCAGTATTCATGTCGACGCTTGTATCAGGCGTTGCGGGGTCAGAAGACTCCATACTGGATGATCTGACGGGCATCTAGGGCATTCAGGGCATCGAACGGTTCGAGATAAGGTCTGAAGTGCAGTCAGGAAGGGAAAACATACAATCGATCGCGTATGGGCGAATGGCGTGTCAAAGATTACAATTCGACGCGACTTTTGGACAATAATCCACACTAGAATTTATCGTCACTAGCAAGGCATCATCACGTGATCAAGTCTGGGTGTACGATGCTGTGAACCTAAGGATGCATCCTCTTGATCTGCTTGTACTACATATTGGACCTGGCTCGCTACATGTTACATGGTCAGGCAACCACAAGCCCAAGCTTTCGCGAATTGTCATCTTTTCCCTCTCATTGGAACCCGTTAGGATGTATTCTGTGAGGGATCATGAGTTAGTATTGCCCTTCGAAATATGTGGGAGAATCCTCTCGAGTGATAGAACTTCCCCGAGGGTCTGGAATGCGATTGTAGAATCTTATCTGGAAGGAACAACCTTGGGGACACATACAAGACTTTCGTATATCCCTCTATCCTCTGATCGAACTTCTTGTACGCTTGCGGAGCCTCATCAATCCCAATCTCATGTGAAACGACGAAACTTGGATCTGCCCGGCCAGAGATGATCATGTCTCGTAAGTATCGATTGTATTTTTTAACGTTGCATTGCCCGGTGCCAATCGTCAAGCCCTGTGAATATCAGTATGCCACTATATTATAGGAGTAAGGTCTTGCCTTTTCGAACAACTTTCCGAAACTCATCATCATCATACCTCTCGCACTCTTCTCATCAGGCGCTCCTGGATCGCTAGGAACGTAAAGCCCGGGTACACCAATTCCTCCAGTCGGCCTCGTGACCTTGATACACTGCTCTAGCACAACATTTGGCACTTCTCCTTCACCCTCTCCCGACCCCACGGCCTGATAACCGACGGCATCTACGGATCTGTCAACCTCCTTGTCCCCGTTCTCTTTGATGATCATTTTCACCGCATCGCCCGCGCTGAAGTCGATCGGTATTGCCCCTGGTATCTTTTTAGAAGCAGTGAGACGCTCGGGAACTTTGTCGACAACGTAGATTCGAGAGGCACCGCGCAGATAGGCGCTGTAGGCGGCCATTAGTCCGACCGGTCCGGCACCGAATACTGCGACGGACTCGCCAGGAGAGAATTTTGAGAGCGTAAGGCCGTGCCAGCCGGTCGGGAAGATATCCGCAAGGAGGGCAAATGAGGCTTCATGTTCGGTGCCAGGAGGAAGTTTGAGACCATTGAAATCAGCGAAAGGTACCCGGACGTATTGTGCCTGCAACTCGGAGCGGTTCTTGTCAGAGATGGAAAACTTATTCTGTATGATGGAGAAGGAGACATTCAGATGCTCTGTGCAGACTTACTTGGCCACCAGCGTATGGACCCTGAACGACATAGCGGAATTAGCACTCCTCATCCTAGGTCCGCATTGCATTAGGCGAAAGCCTTGGAGTCGTAAAAAGATGTGGGCTGGAGTCCAGAAACATCGAGGAAGTGAAAAAACTGCCCGCGTTGAGAGTATGACTCCGGAAAGACATACCATAGCCACGTAGCCATAGGCGCCACCAGCAAAACCCGGGTTGACACCAGTACAGTAGGCTGTATTGCCTTCTTCACAGTTCAAGCAACGACCATCGGCAACATTGAACGGCATGACCACCCTATCGCCTTTCTTCAACAGAGTGACTCCGCTTCCCACTTGGTCCACAATGCCCATGTTCTCATGACCTCAAACTCATTCCTCGTTAGTCGCTCGAGTGCTCGAAAAAGACTCAGCATCTCAATCGATGTTGATCTTACCAAATATAAGACCTGCCTCTGCAGCTGTCCGCCCTTGGTACCTAAATTAAGTCTTAGTAATTTAATACTAAAATCTAGTACTAAGTATTTAAGTTATCGTACATATGCAAGTCGGAGCCGCAAATGGCTGGCCCAGTTCGTCAGCGATTTCACTCTTTGAGAGCTAAGACATGCACCTGTCGTACCGGCTGTGGTGACCTTGATAATAGCATCGTCTGGATGTTCGATCTTTGGTAAAGATACTTCTTTGACGCTGACCTCGAATGGCTTTTCGTAATGAACCGCTTTCATAGTGATAGTTGTGGAAGACATCGTGGTCTCTGGCACTACTGTTAATTAATTGAACGATGTGTGTTCAATGTGGCCGTAATTACTTTGCTATTTACCATCAATGAATGCGGGGATAGGTCGCGGGGTAAGATGATTCGTGTGACGTATGATCCTCAGCTCCGACACTGGCCAGAAGCCCTTTTGTAGGCCATTGGAAGATCAATAATCGATATGAGATCCATACAGCTGGCGTTGACTGCGAGCATGCTAATGAAGGTATGCAAGCATGTTGCTGTTGTCTGGCCTTGGCGAGGATGCCCAATACTTCGGCAATGCACACCACAATATCAGTCAGACTGCGAGAGCACTCTTCTTATTAGCACTCCTCATTTAGATAGTATCAATAGTGATGGATAAATCACAAGCAGTGTTTTGGAGCGCCGCTACACGATGGGAGAGACCGTGACGCTAGTGAAGGAGACAACCGATGCCATGACCGCAACATTGGGATCAGAAAGCAAGGGGTGGGTTAATTTTGATGCATTTATAGCTGATCGAGATACGTGGGGTACCGCTGCTACCTACAAGCTCTTCCTATCAACATCGCCTCATCTTCGAAGATGACAGCCAGGGCCGGTAACTGAAGACGCCAAGGTCAACAATGCTGCAGTGATCCGTGTGCTCGGGGTTACATGATGGTGAATCTTTCAGTCGTATAAGGGGTCGTTGCAACAATAGGAATCGTAGAATGGTGTAGATGAAGTCGGATGGGTATCGAACGGAAATCGAAGGTTTACCGATGTGGAGCCGATGTGAGGAGGTCTGTGGTCTCTGGAGGGTCGCGTAAGGTATTATGGCAAGTTAAACTCGTCATATTGAACTTTAGCCGGACGACATCAGTTGTTTGTATCGGTCGAATGGTGGTGGGCTATCAAGACGTGCCATGACCATAGGCAAATCGCAATGAAACCTTGCGATGGACAGCCTTCCAATCAATCAATCTGTGATAGGGAGAGCGCCGTATCAACAATATCACACTTTTACATATCCATTGAATCACCTCCGTTCGCAAAGTTGAAGCCCCCTCCTTGCTGAGTTTGTTGTTGCGGTTGTTGCTGGCCGAAACCAAAGCCGCCCTGCCCTGGCGGTGCGTTCTCTAGCATATCGGCACCGGCTTCGTCCTCGTCAGAAAAGTATTTGCCAATGATATTGAAGGCTTTCATATAAATCTCTTCATTGATATTGTTCTGGCAGTCATGGATCTTTTCCATACCTCCTGCCTCCTCGATATGAAGCGCAAAGTGGTTTACGCTCTGCTCCGCCGGGTCTTCGGAGGCTTCCCTATCCATATCCCCAACCTTCAGAATGTTTTCCAATCCATCTAGAGCGACTTGAATAATCTTATTATCAGGACAGGCGAGCAGATCGCACAAAGGCTTAATACAACCACACTGGACCAGGTAACGAATTTGTTCTGGCTTCTGGAGTCCACCAGAGGTCGCATTTGATATAGCCCAGCACGCTTCCTTACGGGTTTTGAAGTCGCCATTGGAGAGCAGGTGAATCAAAGGAGGGATTATGTTGGCGTCAATGACTGCTTGAATTTGAGTGGAATTTCCAGCTGTGACGTTGGAAATCGTCCAGCATGCTTCCTTGCGGATGCCATCCTTCTGGGAGCTGAGCAAAGACAAAAGAGCAGGAAGTGATCCACAGTTGATGATTATTTGTGTTTGGACATCATCACCAGTCACAATGTTGCCAACGGAGCGAAGGGCAGGCGTTTGCACGGATGTTGAATTATGTGTTAGGAGTTCCACCAAACGACGCGGAATGCCCGCTTCAATTACAGCCTGGATCTTGTCGTTGGCTCCATCGGACAGATACGAGATGGCCCAGCATGCGTCAATCAGAACCTCGTCATCAAGGGAGTAAACCAGCTTGGCCAGGACCGGAAGAGCTGGCAGAATCTGCGACTGATCAGCATATTAGACATACATACAGTGATATAGGAAACAGAGCACTTACTGTCTGCCAGTCAGGCTGTGGGGTCTTCCCACGACAGAAGTTGCTCAGAGTCCATGTAGCATTCCTCAACATACTAAGCTTGCGGCTGTCGCCCAAAAGCGCAAGCAGGGGACGTAAAGCTCCGGCTGATAGGACAAAGTCCCTGCAATGCGGGCTGTCACCTGCAATGTTACCCAAAGCCCAGACGGCTTGCTCTCGAACATCCGGCTCATGGCTGCTAAGAAGCTCAACGAAGATAGGCACAGCGCCTGCATTAATCACGACTTGCGTCTGTGCAGCGGAGCCAGACGCAATGTTGGTCAACGCCCAGGCAGCCTCAAATTGGACCAATGTATGGGGAGAGCGAAGGAACTCCACGAATCGGCCAACAACACCAGTCTCTATGACCTTCTCAATAGGGGGATTGCGCTCTTTGGAAAGAAGCTTGCGGAACTTCGTGGTAGCTTGGATCTGTGAATCTATCTCATTTGAAAATACTCCAAGTACCATCTGAGGAAGTTCGGTCGTAAGCTACATACGAGGCTATGGTCAGCACACGCAACAGATACAATGGGGTAATTCAGAGACTGTGACCATCACGCTTGACGCCAATGACCATAAGCCGAAAGCACTCGGGGCAACTTGATGAGACAATGCGTGGACTAGGTAAGGTTTCAAACAAAGATTGAACGAGAGCTGGTATGTCGCGAAAGGAGAAGCGTAACACACTTGGCTTTCGATTGTTCCACCCTCATCATCGCTGTCGATTGATGCACCTAAGGAAGCACCAGGTGCAGACATTTGAGTGCCATCACGCCCAGTAATGCCTCTTCTCTTTGCTAGATTCTCTTCACGCTTTGCCTTCCGAATCTCAACTTGCTGTTCCTCACGACGGCGACGGAGTTCATCTGGCTTGAAGGTGTTTTTAGCCTTGAACTGTGTCCGCCTATGCTCTGGGATGAACCGCTCCGACATTGTGGCTGCTAATACCGAAGTGGGTTGTCAGATTCAAATATTGAAGCGCTGCACCCTTAGATATCTTGTGGCTGTTAGCCAAGTGCAGTGTGGTACGAAAGCGCTGTGTTTGTCGAGTGTGTGCTGTGGAGCATGCAAGTTGCTCACAAGTCCGGGCCGAGTGGCTTGGCGGACTTCTTGGCATTATCACATTTGCGTGACGCGTGGGTCGCGAGGTCGTCAACTGGACACAACAATACTTTATACTTATACTTCGTCAACTCGTGAAATTAGTGGACATCGACCATGTATACGCAGATTCTATCAGAGAAGCTATGATGAGAACAAGGACTGACCTATCTTTCCCAAGGAACGTTGCATGATGGTTTTCCAACCTGCATTTTCTATCGTGAGAGGCGTCAATTATTCAATTACCTAACGAATGAGCTGGAAGACCCTATCAAGGGTCCGAGTAGCGAAGAAGACTGTCAAGGATTTTCAAGTCGTCAGCCATGTCTTCAGTACTTCCTCCAAATTTTATGGATCTCAACACCGCCTGTAGTCGCCTTAATTCGGAGGTGAATGTCATGGGGGTTGTCACGGATTTCTTACCTCCCGGTCGCTCACATGGAACTGACTGGATGTGCACCTTTTCTATCAAAGATCCTTCTTACCCTGGTGATAATGATCAGGGCGTCAAGGTTCGATTCTTCAAACCTATGGAAAGTGAGATGCCAGCGATTCAAGGGATAGGAGACGTCGTATTGATCAAGTTCCTCAAAATCAAAGAATGGCATGGGATGACCATGGGCCTCGCCAGTTTCAAAACCTCCTGGGTTGTCTTTCCAGCCGCCTCAATCCCAGCGAATCCTTCGTCAACTTCATTACAGCTCCAACATGCTAAACAGCCTTCTACACCGACTCCTACAGCCTCGGAAATGCGTTACGCCATCACTCTTCACGATTCTTGTGATTGTAATTCTTTCACCGAACCTATATCTGCGCCTATTAGTGACTCCATAACTCCCTTGCCCAACGGAGCCGTTTCTGCAAGTCATGGTTGGAGAGACAAATTTTCTCTGGTCAAGGATGTGGTCTGTGAGACATACTACGATCTTGTTGGCCAGGTCGTGAAACTGTATCCTCACAGTGACCGCGTTGAGCTTTATCTTACGGACTATACTTCAAATAACCTCCTGTGGAACTATGAGTGGGGACAAGACGATAAGGACGGCTCTGGGCGTGAAGGGGATGTGTACAATTACATCGCTCGCAACTCTCCAAACCAAAAATGGCCAGGACCATTTGGTAAAATGACTCTGACCGTCACTTTATGGCCTCCTCATGGCCGCCAAAATGTCAAAGAAACTGATTGGGTATTCCTTCGGAATGTTCACATCAAATGGAGCAAGGACGCAAAGCTGGAAGGCGTTCTACATTCGGACAAGCGTAATCCTGGCAGGATTGATGTAAACGTCCTGAAGAACATCGAAAACGATGACCGCGTCAAAGATGTCCTTCGCCGCAAGCGTGACTACCAGAAAATTTTTCAGATATCTAGCGAAGATTTCGTGGCGGAAGCACGGGGGATCAAAAGAAAGGTAATGGATTCGGCAAAACCACTATCAAAGACTGCTCAAAAAAAGGCACGAAAAAAGGATAGAGCACTGCTCGCCAAATCAAAGGATCAAGACGAGTTACGATTTGACGGAAAGGAAAATAGCGCGACGCCTGGAATTACGGATTACTCTCCTGATCTTGTAACCAAGGCTCTCAAGCAGGGTCTCAACAGAAATGGTAAGTTGCAAGCTGCTGTTCCGTGCATTACTGTGTGGCAAAGAGACTGCTATGATAAGAATCCTCATATTGACGCATCCACCACATACGGCCACAGACTGAAGAATACTCGGCATCCCGTCCGCTCTGCCATTGACAAGCTTCAGATCGAACAATTAGTAGTTGGGTCGGTGACGACCAGCGAATCCTGTTTGCTGTATGTTTTTTTTCCCGGCAACGCTGGAAACTGTTGCTGCTAGTTGATCTTCTTGGGTTTTCGCGATTGAGAATGCAGCGTTCATTCTTGCGCGCTATTGCGATGTTATTGCAGCAGTATCACTTGATTTGATTGCGCAGTCTCTACGATTTGCACACCTCCTACTGAGGCTTTTGGTTTCTCACTAATCCTTCTTCCCTAATTTACGTACTTTACATGAGACTAATATGCTCACCTCGCAGTCAATTGTTCAAACCATCTGGTAGCACCGCGATCTCTGTCCTCTATAGTATCCTTCGCCACATACGCGAACACTACACCGAATGGAACATCATATACTCTTCCTTTCCAGAATATCAACTCACGAGCTATCGTCCGAATAGTCGACTTCTTCCCTTCACAGCTTGCAGATTTTGCTATGCCCTGCTCTCCGCCGTCCGAATATGCCTGTCTCTCCGACGCAGGTGATAGCCTATGCGAGAGCGACAGCGAGAGAGAAAGCCAAATCAGCGATGCGGAGAGTCAGTCACAACGAGACGGGAGACAGTGGGAGTGGAGGTTTGGCTTAGTGCTTGAAGATGCTGTTGGTTCAAACAGCGAAGAGAGAGAAAGTATGAAAGTCTACGTAGCAGGAGCAGATGCGGAATGCTTGCTCAAATTGGATGCTGTAAAGTGAGTATCATTGTTTAGATGAGTACTACGCGCAGCTGATAGCAATGATATCGTCCAGCCTTCGGAAATCACCAAAGGCGCTCGCAGAGCTTCGTGAAAAGCTATTTCTCATGTGGGGTGATCTAGAGGAACAGAAAGGACGAAGGTCTACAACACTCCAACCAATTGGTGGAAATGCTAGACATCTTGAGAAGGAGGAAGTACCGAAGAGCAAGGCTTTCCATTGCTGTCTCAAAGAGTACGGCGTCAAGAAAAAGATACACGGCAGCGTCGAACGAGAAGACATCGGGAACGAGAGCAGTCAAGCAGAGGAGGACAACGGTTGGGGGTGGGAAAGGCGATGGAGAATGTTCGGTACAACAATTGTCTGAAGATGTCATGACATAAGGTGTCTGGAGACGTATCGACAGAACACAGGTAAAATGATACCCAATTTTGCTATCATGGGCCCACTACCTTTCCAGCGAAAGACATAAAGAGATTTCGGCGGTCAGTAGCTTCAGTACCATACTGGTTCTCCCACGCTCTTGACACGAACGTCTATGGCTATCAGCTGAAAGAAAGCAGAGCCGTCTTACTGTAGGTGCGTGGATAAGTTCTACATTTTAGTGGGCTCAAAACTCTTGGAACTTCTTGGCATTTAACACGGGAAACATATGTTAACAAACTACCTGCCACTTTAGTCATATCGGATTAAGCTGTTATGGACTTACATCACTAGAACAGCCGACTGCTGCGTGAATGTTCATGCAGATGGGGAAGATGTACGTCATTGAGCATCAAAAGTCTTGCATTCCCTTGATGCTAGAGTGATCTGAGACTAACAAACACTTTCTCTTCTCAGAGCACATGCGTCATCCTCTCATTTGGAATATCCAATGCTACCGGCGCTGGTCCCTTTCAGTTGAACTCAAAGCTTCAATACATAGACGAATGGCGACCCACCCAGCCAGAAAGAGGGGTGTATCACCAGGCGAAGAAATCGCCAGCACCACCATCTCCCCCACCTCAGTTGGCACACCTTCCAAACGCAACGCATGTACTCCCTCCCCTTTTGTCCTTGTCTCGATCCGATCACTAACTCCTACCCAGTCACAGATCTCATGTCTCCAAAGAAGAAAGTCTCAAAGCTCACGAAAGTGCCCCATTCAGATACACCCACCTCAGACCCTGCGCGCACCACCACTTATCTCGGCCGCGATGGCCTGGGTGCCTACATTGTATCACCAGATGCTTTTCCTGCCTCTCGGGTGATCTACCATGACGAGAAGTGGGTCGTCATCAATGATCTCTTTCCCAAATCCTCGGTCCACGTACTGCTCCTACCGAGAAATCCTGCCAAACAGTTGCTACATCCCTTCGATGCTTTCGACGATCAGGACTTTCTGAAAGAAGTGCAGGAGCAGGTGAGAAAATGGCGATTACTGGTAGCCAAAGAGTTACAGCGCCGTTATGGGAAATATTCCGCCTTGGATCAGGAACGTCGGAAAGCTATCGACGCTTTGGACGGTGATCCTAGTGACATCGAGTCCGCTCAATTGCCACCCGGTCGCGATTGGTCTCAATCCGTCATCTCAGGCATTCATGCGGGCCCTTCCATGAATCATCTGCACGTGCACATCCTTTCAATTGATAGACACAGCGAATGTATGAAACATAAGAAACATTACAACAGCTTCTCAACCCCTTTTCTGATCGATGTGGATGATTTTCCGCTGGGAAAGGACGACGTAAAGAGGCAGGCGGCGAGAGAAGGGTACTTGAAATGGGACATGAAGTGTTGGAAGTGTGAAAGGAATTTTGGGAATAAATTTGCCAAACTAAAAGAGCATTTGAGTGAGGAATTTGAGGAATGGAAAAAGCAGTAGCAGTGCAGAGGCTGCTTGGACTTGTGCGAATCGGTGTTCGAGGGAATTGTGCTCGGATGGCGACATTGCAGACGAGGTCATAACACGGCATCGTGTCCGTCCCATGGTTACGAGACCGCATGCCGGATCAGAAGGGTCATAATCATATTATTTATAGACAAGAGCGGAAGATCTCAGATAACTACTACTATATATGGTTTTTCTATGTCATGACTTGTAGAGGTAATATTCTCGACTTAGCGCAACCCTTGGATATTCTACTCTTTTGACGGGATTTGAGCGCCACCTACTCAGGCTGTTTACCTCTGCTCTTTGGTCTTGCGCTGCTCTTGATCTTCTGAGCTTGTGGCCTGTTGATATGATGCGCAGGGATCCAGCTCTCGTCGTATGCCGTTGTCTTAGAAGTCACGGCTGGTCCGTCGGCTCCGACAACGGAGACTTGATCAGCCGGATCAACCTTCTTCGACTGACCGGACGATTTCTTGGCGCGTTCGCCGCCTTTGCCTCCACGGCGCTTCTGGGGGAAGAGGGTACTGATCCAGGTGCTGTAAATGAAATAGCATGTGCCTCCGAAGATAGCGGCGAGGAAGAGGTAAAGGAAGACGCTATTGTTGGGATTAGCGAACCATGTTCCGAATAGACAGGCCTCTATTTCAGTGCTTACATTTGTGGATCAAAGATACTAGTATCAGCCTCAACAACACTGACAGTCTCGTTGAAGGCCTGGAGAGTATACTGAGTCCCTTCGTTATCCGTAATAACAGCGGCCAAATTGAGCTTCAGATCCTGGGGATGAAGATCTGTCGCAAAGCTATAGCTAACGCTCTCGCTCTGACCAGCTGGAATCTCAACAGTGTATCTTGTGGTTGTCAGATTGCGTAACGCCTGTGGCCGCTGTCCAGCTGGAGGTATGGTCCAGAGGTTACCGCCAATGAAGTTCACACCAACTGCTTCGGGCTCTTCGTTGGTGAAGGAGAGGAGCGCTTGGGTTGCGTGGCCATTGACCAGTTTGATGCCGAAGATCTCGGAGGAGGGAAATTGTACTGAGACTTTTACATTGATCGTAGGCGAGGTAGATGGGTTGTCAGCTTCTTCGTCTGCCTGTGGTCATTGTGAGTTATCTTGAAGAGACGTGGCCACAATTCCAATAGCATACATCGTGTGTTAAATCCCCCAAAACACCAAGTGATAGCAAGGCCACCGTAGCAAGAGGAAAAACCACCATATTTGTTCTATGTTATGGCTAAAGGGTGGAGCTGTAAGTGAAGATGCGAGACGAATTGCTATGCGGAGAGGCTGAAGCCAATTCATTTTGCCCGCAAGTGACCAATACTCACTGGGACTAGCGCTGTATGCCACGTCGAGAGACCGCAACGAGGTACGCGTTTGAGGGATTGAGCAAACACTACCATCCTTAGATCAATCATCCCAAAATATAGATCCAGATATCGCGTGCAAACGAGCACCATATCTTAAGAAAATATTAGCAATGTCTGTAGAGGACAATCGAGCTCTACGTCAGCGGTTTGAGCTATTAAAGGGAGCTGAAAACCATAAAAATGCCTTAATTGAGGTGTGCACTGTGGGCCCAACATCACCATGGAGGTGCATCTGACATCTAGTAGGAGCTCTTACGTCGCATGGACCAGCTCACCGACGACTATCATCAAGAGAGACTAGATCACGCCCGAGAATCTCACTTTAATCGAGATGTTCAACAACGAGAGATCGTGTTGCAAGACGAGCTGAGGAAGTACAAAAGCCTTGTGGTGCGCCAATCCTTCTGACCAGATGCCAGTGGACCGGCGCTAATTGACAGCAGGACCGGGACGCTTTTGTGCTCGTGCTGATTGATGGCGACGGCATGATATTTGACAATAATCTCATTGCTAAAGGCGAAGCCGGGGGGAAAGAGGCAGCCGGCTTGCTCTGGAATTCAGTTACTGAATATGTTCATCAGCATATTCCCACCCTTCCTTCAGACTATAAGATCGTTACCAGAGTCTATGCCAATCTCAAAGGCTTGGGAGATATATGTCAAAGATCTGGAATCGTTGAGAGGGCCGACGTGATCGCAGATTTTGCCCGTGGATTGACTGGCAGCAAACAATTATTTGATTTTGTCGATGTGGGCATGGGAAAAGATCGTGCGGATGACAAAATATCTGGTAATATCCGCCTCGCAACATGGGAAATCTAGCTGATCATGGGCAGAAATATTCAAATTACATCTCTACGACTGTCACTGTCGCCATATCCTGTTTGGTTGCTCTCACGATAATGGATATGCCCGGCTGCTCGAAGACATCGCGGATTCCTCTATACAGAACAGTATCACTCTTTTAGAAGGTGTACCTTTCGAACGGGAGTTGGCTCAGCTCAAGTCAAGATATCAAACAACCAGGTTTGAAGGTCTCTTCCGCACTTCCAAGATCAACATTTATTCACAGTCTTTAAATCAAAAACACATGTATGACCCGCCGCCACCACCTCCGGCAAATTATCTTTCACAGCAGGCCAATAACAATACTTCGTCTGCTCCGCCAATGCAGTACCAATCGCCGTATCAATCGACCATCTTAACTCGTACCAGTTCAACCTCTCCCACCAATGGGAATGTGTTGAATCCTACAGCACCTACGTGGGCTTCCGCTGCAATGGCAGCACCATCATATATAGCATCACCACCTCCAACTCCCCAGCCTACCGTGCAGGCCGCTACGCAAGTTTCACGTAATCGCTACGGCCAGCGTATCGACCCAGTCACGATATGCGATCCGAACGAAGTCAAACGCATCAAAAAGCTCAAAATGTGCAACGTTCACTTCCTTCGCGACGACTGTCCCTACGATCCTTGCACGCACGACCACTTCTACAAGCCGTCCAAGAATGAATTGACGACGTTGCGATACGTGAGCCGGCTGACGCCGTGCAAATTCGGTAGCGAGTGCGATGACTTGAAGTGCATATACGGACATGTGTGCCCGAATAGCACTGACGGGAAAAAGGATTGTCGTTGGGGAGAGAATTGCCGGTTCGAGCGCGAGCAGCATGGGATTGAGAGGACTGCCGTCAGGGTGACGAAGGTTGGAGCGAAGTAAGAGAACTAGCGCAAAGGCCACAATAATTGGCCTTGCGCTGTGCATTGCACATGGAGGTTGGACTACATAGTGACACCGATACAATGCGGGCAGTTCACGACTCCCTTGGCTGGTTTCTCTCAGGAAGGATTACTCATGCAAGTAGTCCTCTCCTTCACTTACTCTATATACCCAGCACAACACTAGCATATGTATTTGCGTTCAAGCTTCAACCATTTATAATCATCGTCCATGTGCACACCTCTTGAGATCTAAAATTGACAATGTTGTCTTTCTAAAGTAGCGCTAACAATATATTTCTGGACCGTACAAGATTCTGCCTCTCTGTCTCGGCAATCCGCTTCCTCTACCCTCACTCTACCCAAGGGTAGTTCCGGTGCTCTTGAGTCAGCACAATCAGCTCTGGTGGTTACATTGCGAATGCCCTTTCTGAATTTTCGCGTCCGGTCGCGTACTCAATGGCTGAGAAGGAGTATGATTTGATGTGTATACAAGGTCATAACAGGCTCGTAGTCCATTATATGTCTGCTGTCCATTCATAGGGATACACATTTATATGCGATGTTTGAAAGACCATTCACAAGAGTGCTTCCAAAATACACCCGGGTCGTTCACCGAGACTCCCGCCAACACCGAGTCAATTGCCAGCGACGCGATCGCTGCACCATCTCATGTGGCAGTTGGCGTCGAAGATGGTGCCACAGCTGGATGATACCCCATCCAGCAGTGGTTTTTCACCCTCTGCCTGATATCGCATTGATAATCAGTAGAACCCCCATCAATACCATCACTCTCCAGCCAGCTAGCGCACGTCTGATAGCATTTGTATGTACCGATGTGGCTGTCCTCGGGACCTTTGAACCAGCCGAAGCCGCCGCAGTAGTTGCCGTCCCAGCTGTCGTAGAATTTACCGGAGCCGAACTCGACCAGACAAGCTTTCATCACGTCTTTTGATTGGGTGAGACCGGAGTGCTTGTTGTTGCTAACTACGCCTTGTGTGTCTGGTAGGCCGATCCTTGGATCTTCGTACGGTATTGGGCCGGGCGAGGGTACGTTGGCGCGTGCCACGAGGTTCTCTGTCGGTGTCGGTGTGGAAGCTGCGAGGAGGGCAAAGAGAATGATGATGAAGGGCTGCATGGCTGGGATTCGGATACGTGATTTCGTGGCTCGTAACGTCCCTTGGGCACCTTCCAAAACTATCCTTGATTGTGTGAGTATGCTTCCTATGAGCTTTTCCCAAAATTTTGAATCGGTGTTTAATCTTTTTCTGCGATGTTCGGACGGCACGAGATTCTTCTCTCGGAAGGGCTATGAAGACAAGCGGACAGGTACAAAGATATACTAATCTACATATCAGCCTTTATAGATCTTTCTATACTTACTCGAATACCAAATGAGATGACTCCACCATAGAATCTTACACTTTTGCAACTGATCAACTGGCTGGATGATGTATGAGTTGGAATTAATTCTCATCTCTATACCCAGGCAAGCGCCTATCGCCGTTTAGTTGAAGGAGCGGAGAGCGTAGCGCGAGTGGGCAGCTTAGGAGTGCTCTAAGACCTCCGCGGTCAATTCACCAAAGACTGCCTCGCATTGGCTTCTGGCTGTGTAAAATGTGGGGTTGCAATTATAAATCGGGGTTCTTCATGGTATAGTAGATCCGCATACGCGGCACTGACGCCTCCATGTTTTGCGGGTAATGAGCCTCATAAGGAGAGAAAACATCATGAAAAAGGCTAGGGTTCTGGCCTTCCCATCTCAGGACCCTCGTGGTGTCCTCCATGTCGCAGACCTCACGGGAGGGCAGGTAAATGGTGGGATATGGAAACAAAGACGGAGCTTTTTAACCTCTTTCTACCCATGTGGACCCGATCTCGAGATGAGGAAGAAGTGTCTCGGGATCAGGGTCGCGTAGAAAGCAGTATCTCTCGATTGCACTGACATCCAACCTTCGTAGACTTTGGTATGAAAATACGAAACCGCTCCGTGGCTCGCTTTCGGAGACTATAGATGTGCGACATGCGCAAGGTACGAACCTAGTCTATGCGGCCCTTCGCATGTTTCAGACTTGTGCTAGATTGAGTATATAATGGATTTAATGAAGCATACCCTAGAAAATATCTAGGAGTAGGAGAAACCGCGATGAAGATGGAGGCCAATTCCGCCAAGCCATAGAATCTACACTAGCGCCAAATGGTTCTAGAAGAATTGATAGATCTCCATGCTACACAATTGCGTGTCAATTTGTTGTGCTTCCATAATAATTGATGTCCATAGCGAAATTATCAAAACCTGCCCAGATACCATTCGGTAGGAACCTAGTAATTGGGAGACCCATCATCCCTTTGAAGGTCTCTTCATCTGCTCTAGATTCATATCCTTCTACATCTATCAAGCATTTGAATCGAACTAATGGAGTCGAAAGTGAGATTGATTGCTACAAGTGCCGTTGATTTAGAAGATGCCCAAGGGAGGAGCCCGCGGCAGCAACTCCAAGAAACCCGCTGTTCCTGCATGCTCGAACGAAGAGGACAGCAATGTAGTCTTTGGGGATGCCAAATCGTTGGCGAAGAAGGCGAAGAATAGTGATGCAGCAGAGGGAGATTCATCTACAAGGGGCGCCAGCAATACTCGAACATCCGGTTCAGATGCACCGAAGAAGCCAGACGCGAGAACATTGATTGGAGGTGCATCATGGACTGGGAAGTTGCCTGTCAATATGCTATCAGAACATTGTCAGAAGCAAAGATGGGCCAAGCCGGAATACACTATGAGTAAGGGACCCGAAGGCTTCTCGTCGATGGTCATACTCAAGGCTACGAACGCAAAGACCAAAGAGACCGTCGCGCTTCCACCCTTCAAGCTTCCACCGTCCCACAAACACCTTGCTGTTCAAGATACTGCTGTCGAGGCCCGTCACTTCGCTGCTACATACGCTCTATTCCGGGTCTGCAGTATGCGAAATATACACATGATGATGCCGCCCGTCCATAGGGACCTTTGGAAGAATGAGTTTCAGGTTTGGAAATCGGAGGATGCCAAAGATGGAAGGAGCTGGATGTATGAAGCAGACCCATTTGCTGCTAAACAAGAACGTGAAGAGGCCCAGGCGTTGATGGCAAAGAAGAGGGACGAGCGAGAGAAGCAGAAGGCCAAACAAGCAGCACAGCCTGCAAATATACTGGCTGCAGCTGGCACGAATGGGGCTGAGCCTTCCCGAAATATCATGAGAGGATGGACAAGGGTACCTAAGATTGACATGGGTAGGCGTACTCGAGCCCAAGTGGAGGAAATTGTGCGCCGAGAAGCTGTTTGGAACAGCAATAGTATCCGCATCTCTCAAAATCAAGCGTGTAACATAGTCAATGAGTTCACGGAACTTGGGTTCAGAGGGAGCCACATAGAAGAGGCTATTGACGAATGCAAAGATCGTGAAGAAACGCTTGAATGGCTCTTGATCCATGTCCCAGAAGGTGATCTGCCCAGCTGGAGTCTCCCTGAAGGCTACACAGCTGGGGTGAGTATGGCCAGTGGCAATATGAAAAGGGAGGCATCCATCAAAAGGCTTACTGAAGCAGGCTACTCGAACGAGCTTTGCGCTCAATTTCTGGATAATTGTGTTGGGAATGAAAACGAGGCGGCCGAAGCTCTGCAGAATGCGCTCGTCAATACACAGCATGTTCAGAACGACACCAATTCCAATCTGACGTCGCTGAGCTTGGGACCGAATGGGGAAGACGATCATTCGTGGGCTGAGGAGCGGGAGACATTGAGCTCCATATTCGGTGATCGCTTGAGCCAAGTCGCCCCTGACTTGTACAATATACGGTTACAAGTCCCGCAATGGACAGCGACGATCACTCTAGCGATCAGGAAGTCTAAGCTGTACCCACAACGACCTCCGGTAATATCAATAATCTCACCCGGACTTCCTGCCTACATTCGCTTGAGCATCGTTAGGAGATCAGTTCAGTACGTCATTCTGGGCCTCTTAGAACAGCCCATGATCTTCAACTTGGTGGACTGGCTCGAGACCGAAATTCCCAGCATTGTGAAAAACCCTGGCAGATTGCGCGATGTCTCCACAGCAACGTCTGGCCATCATGAGGTACAGAGGAAGACCCTGATAAGCAAATCACAAGCTCGAAGGAGACCTATAAGAGTCGTTGTGGCACCAGGAAACCCGCAGAACGTTGACATGCTCAAGCGCTGGCAATCCAAACAAGGGACGCCACAGCAAATGAAGATGCTAGCCGCTAGGAGATCTCTTCCTGCCTGGAAATTGCAAGACGACATTGTCAATGCAGTCAATGAGCATCAAGTTACCATCATCTCAGGTGAAACGGGATCGGGAAAGTCGACACAGTCTGTCCAATTTGTCTTGGATGACATGATCAAGCGACAAATTGGAGCTTCTGCTAACATCATTTGCACGCAACCACGAAGAATATCAGCCCTAGGTCTCGCTGATCGAGTCAGTGACGAGCGTTGCTCTACCGTTGGCGATGAGGTAGGTTATGCTATACGAGGTGAATCGAAACAGAAAGCCGGCACCACCAAGATCACCTTCGTAACAACGGGTGTACTTCTTCGACGATTGCAGACATCAGGTGGTAGCGAAGAAGACGTCGTGGCCGCGTTGGCGGACGTGAGCCACGTTGTCGTTGATGAAGTGCATGAACGCAGTCTTGACACCGACTTCTTACTCGTCTTGCTGAGGAATGTGTTGGCTCAACGCAGAGACCTCAAAGTCATATTGATGAGCGCTACCCTCGATGCTGGTGTATTCGAGAAGTACTTCGAAACGGTCTGTGCGGTAGCGAAGATCGAGATTCAAGGCCGTACATTTCCCGTGGAAGATTATTACCTTGATGATGTGATCCGTTTGACAGGCTTCAGTCCGGCTTCCCGTAGTGGTAATGTCGATGACGGCGAAGCAGAAGGTGAGGCTTCGTCCATTGCAGGTGCCATTCAAGGGATTGGAATGCGCATCAATTACGATATTATTGCCGCAACTGTGCGAGCTATCGACTCACAGTTGGGTCCTCAAGAGGGTGGCATTCTCATCTTTCTACCCGGGGCACTGGAGATTAGTCGTACCATTGACGTTGTTCGAAGGATTCCAAACATTCATCCTTTACCGCTGCATGCTTCCTTGATGCCCCTAGAGCAACGGCGTGTGTTTCCACCGGCTCCTACCGGAAAACGGAAAGTAATCGCTGCTACCAATGTTGCAGAAACCTCTATCACCATCGAGGACATTGTCGCGGTCATAGACTGTGGGAAAGTCAAAGAGACTAGCTTTGATCCACAGAATAACATGGTCAAGCTCGAGGAAGTTTGGGCATCACGAGCGGCTTGTAAGCAACGCAGAGGTCGTGCAGGGCGAGTGCAAGCTGGGATATGCTACAAAATGTACACACGTAACGCTGAAGCCAAGATGGCAGAAAGACCGGAGCCTGAGATCAGGCGGGTCCCACTCGAACAACTTTGTCTCTCAGTCCGGGCCATGGGCGTTACTGACATCGCGGCCTTCCTTGCGAGTGCTCTGACTCCTCCAGAGACTCTGGCCGTCCGTGGAGCTGTAGACCTCCTAAACCGAATGGGCGCTCTTGATGGGGATGAGTTAACGGCCCTTGGAAGGCATTTGTCAATGATCCCAGCTGATCTACGCTGCGGTAAGCTCATGGTCTATGGAGCAACTTTCGGTTGCCTCCAAGCATGTCTCACAATCGCTGCTATCCTCACCGTCAAAAGTCCGTTCATATCTCCCCAAGCCAAAAGGGAGGAGTCCAAAGCCGTTAGATCATCATTCGGGGCCGGTCAAGGTGATCTCATCTGTGACCTGCGTGCTTACGAGGACTGGTCGGAGAGGAAGGCCACCTCAGGCTACCGCGAGACAAAAGCGTGGTGTGATGAACACTACCTATCCAATCAAACATTGAACGATATCTCCTCGAACCGCTCCCAGTATCTGGCCTCTCTCAAGGAGGCCGGCTTTCTTCCATCTGGGTATAAGGAGAATATGCGGAACTCACTCAATGCTCACAACACGAATTATGCTCTTCTTCGCGCTCTCATGGCCGGGGCATTCAATCCCCAGCTTGCCCGTATCGATTTACCAGATAGGAAATTCGCGCCTTCCATGTCAGGAGCTGTGGAACTTGACCCCGAGGCTCGCACCATCAAATTCTACAATCAGGACAACGGACGTGTGTTTGTCCATCCCAGCTCAACGTTATTCGACGCCCAAGGCTTTCCCAGTGGATCTGTCTACCTGAGTTATTTCAACCAAATGGCAACAAGCAAGGTGTTTGTCAGGGAGTTGACGCCGTTCAACGCTTACAGTCTTTTACTGTTCTCTGGTCCGATCATACTTGATACCCTCGGTCGCGGCTTGGTTGTGGATGGTTGGTTACGATTACGGGGCTGGGCGAGAATAGGTGTCCTTGTTAGCCGGCTGAGAATGATGCTTGATGAAGTTCTGGCGAAGAAGATAGATGACCCATCAATGGATTTGGGTGAAGATGAGGTTGTTGGCGTCGTGCGGAAGTTGGTGGAGCTCGACGGGATGGATCGATGAAAGCGATACTTCATGATCCCTTGCGGGAGATTCCCTCGACTGCGGAATATGTACGCTCGACTATAAAATAGACCAACTGCATTAACAAAAAGATATCGACCATAATTTAACAGTCCCCCACTTTCCCCGAATCTTGTCTGATAATGCCTGTCTCTCCACGCCATCAAATTCAATGTTTTCATGTTCAGTTCCTATTTCAGAGATTTGACAGTATGACTCTTAGACCAACACGAATACATACCCATCGTACCCTGCAAAATACCCATCGAGCGCAACCCCTTTGGCATTATACTAAGACGCTCTTCGTGGCAGCTGCTCTACAACATAGATGGCTTGACCCTCACTGCTCACCATAAACCCAAAAGCTATTTTCTTGATTTCAAAGTTGTATATGCTAACGTCGAAGCTTTCCTGAAACTCTGTTCCCAGCATTACGGATTCAGACAATTGCACGTGGGTATATGGGAAAGATGTTTACGAGGTGTGGGAGCAGGGATTCTTGGAAACGCATATGGCATGGTTTGATTTCAGCTTGAATTCATTCGAAGTAGAGATGTATAGACTTAAGTGACTGTCAGCCAAGTCGCTCTGACCCTTCGATACATGGTACCGGTATTCGTCATTGCATAACAGGTTTCGCTCGGATCACATCGTGCCATGGAAGTACGGTTTTCCTTTCTGGACTGTAGTGCCACAAGCCTTGATCAGATTTCATCAAGGGTCAATGTCACAACGTAGATACGGTACGGGCTAGTAGAGACATCAGCTTTCCATACAGGATGCTATAGTCGCAGAGATTTGGTTAGCAGCGGCGAACTGAAGCTCCATGACCCTAAGTTCGGCCCCACTCAGGTATTTCTCGATGGGCTAACATCGCGCCCATGGCCGAGCGACCCATCAGCAATGACGCAGCGTTCGAGTAGTCCAGCAGCTGCATTGCTTCGGCTCCCATTCACTCTAATACGGTGCTATAGCACTAGTTCTTCGGAACCAAAGTCATAAGCGTGCGATACCGTGACAATATTGAGAACCAGCTTATAAATTGGCTCTCTCCCTCTTGAGAATTTTTCTCAGACCATGCCGGATATCATCGGGCATGCCACTGGCAGCTGGTCTGCCTTTCTCTCTTCGAACGAAAACGTGTGTAAACCCTCCAACCGCTCGTACATCATCGTGCCCATGTTCGAAGACACCAACCTCGTAGGTAACGCTTGACTTGCCCAGGCTGTTGACACGCAAGCCGAGATCGACGACTGCTGGGAAGGCAACGGGTTTAAAGAAAGAACACTGAGATTGGACTACGAGGCCAATCTGAGAAGAGACTGGAGGACGAAGGCCGCAATGTTCGATCAAATATCCATTTATGATAGAGTCAAACCTGGGAAAAAGGTCAGAGCGAAACTTTGAAGAGGGTGGAAATGTGGAGATGTACAGGAAGGAGTAGACACTGTTATTCATATGGTCTAATGACCGAAATGAGCTGCTGGCCCTTCTTCAACAATTTCCGATGTCTCTTACTGTACATATCATTGTCTGACCTGCCAAAGATTAGAAGACTGTAGAAGCGTTGCAGCCTCAGCAGTGCATACCATCTGCTCCTATGCTCCTGGAAGAATTCATAATCATTCCTCTGCCGTTGCCTCAACTTGGCCGAGGACATGGTCTATCTCACAGTGAATTGTTGGACATTGGCAACATGACTCCAGATTCAGACTTAGCGTGTGCAAGACCGTTGTATTTTACGGCAATTTATCCGTCGAATACAACTGCGACTAAGATTAATTTCCCAAATCGCCATTCGTAACAGCTGTAAATTAGTATTCTAAGGAGTATTATTTAGTAGGATCACCCTCGCGTGGCGGTCACCCTCCACTCAATGGTGTGTGTGTGTGGACTCCTTGTTTATACTAGGGTACGCCGGGACGTATACTCTTTCCATATAAAGTAGTCATCACAGAGATACGTTACCGTGCGCACTTTCAAGTAGAGAAAGGGGGAAATTTTGCGTTTTTACTGCCAAGCTTTCTCAACGGTCATGCACACGCTAGAATAAACGTAGACCTTGGCTCTAAAGCCGAACCTTATCTCCACCAGACATGTGGGTGAACGTTTTCAACGTTCACAACATATCGTCTGGGTAGACTGAAGCTCAGCTGGCGCCATCTCCTCGAATCACCGCGTTCCTCGCGCGGAAGCATCTTTTGACTCCAAGGAGCATGGCACTGACCCTTACGGAACCGCTACAAGCACTTGGAGACCAAAGAAACAAACGAGTAAAAGACTCAGAAGCACTCAGACCTCCGCCAAACGTTGTCACGACTCCCTGTGACCCTTGGCCTCGGCCGTATTACCTGGAAGACAACCTGCGAAAGGTTCACCCGTACCACTTCACGTACAATACATACTGTAAAGAGCGATGGCGTGGGAGAGAGTTGCTTGATATTTTTGCTACCGAGTTTCGCGATAGACCGCAGGCTTACTACGTACGCATTAACTCTCAATTCGTTGCAATAAGGGAAACTGATACGATCCAGAAAGATGCCATAGAGCGAGGCAGTGTTGTCGTCAATGCAAAGCGAGTGCCAACTGTCAAGCACATCGTACAGAACGGCGATGTGATATCTCATACCCTACATCGTCATGAGCCCCCCGTGACCGCAACACCTATTGGAATAGTCCACGAAGATAATGATATGATCGTCATCAACAAGCCTGCAGGTGTACCAGTACATCCTGCTGGTCGCTACAATTTCAATTCTCTCATCGAAATCATGCGTGCAGAACGTGGTCATGCATGGAATCCGCTACCATGTAATAGATTGGATAGACTCACAAGTGGCGTCATGTTCATTGGCAAGCATGCAAAAGCGGCTGAGCGAATTAGCGTGCAGATCCAAGAAAGGAGTGTGAAAAAGGAGTATGTAGCAAGAGTCATTGGCGAATTCCCTGAAGGCGATGTTGTTTGCGAGCAACCTGTCATGCAGATAAGTCCAAAGCTTGGTCTGAATAGAGCAAGAGCTAGTGGGAAACCAGCAAGGACAGTCTTCAAGCGCCTGGCTTACTATCCCCCAGTGCGAGGGACAAGTGGCAAGAGTGAGGCGATTGAGGACACTAGAAGCGAGAGGGAGAAAGTCCGAGATTCAAAAATGGAGTGGAAAGCCAAGGAAGGTCACTCGATTGTTCGATGTCTTCCAGTCACTGGCCGCACGCATCAGCTTCGAGTGCACCTGCAATTTCTAGGGCACCCTATCGCCAACGACCCGATTTACTGCAATCAGAGAGTCTTTGGCCCAGATCTTGCGGCTGGCGATGCTTTGTCGGACCATGACGAGGATATAATATCACGGCTTTCTAAGATGGGTAAGTCAGAAGCCGCGGAAGCCATGGCGTACCACGATGAGATGATGGAAGAGTACAACAAACAAAAGGCAGAAAAAATGACAGGCGGGCTTTGCGAGGTTTGTGATACCCCCTTGTATAGCGATCCTGGCGTCCATGAGCTGGGAATATATCTGCATGCCAAGAGATATGCCTGTGATCAAGGACGGTGGACATATGAAACTCCTTTACCAGACTGGGCTCTTCCGCCCCTAGGAACAGCAGGGCCAGCAGAGGTCACAACAGAAACAGAGCCAACCGACCCTTGCGGAGAACTTGAGAAAAGTGGAATTGACTGTTAGCGAAGGAGAAGGCCACTGTTGTGGACGGCAACGGTTCACAGGGCCGTCGAAGTCTTGTGAAATGTACCCAGATAGTTGAGATTAACAGTTTGTCCTAAGGCTTCCAGCTATGAACCACCTTGAAAGAGCGGATCAGTAGTACAGCGTATCCAATACTATGCTATGAAACTAGTACATAACCCTAAGGTATTCGTAATGTAAGCCGGTCTACTATCTGCGGAAGATGCGATAACCCAATCCTTCCATATCCTACAAATTCTGGAGCTTATAATTCTCGAAACTTCATTTGCATCAGCTTACTGTCGCTCTTCTGTTCGTCCAACCGATTCTTATCAGCTGCAGAAATGGAAAGACTCGTCGAAGTGATCCAGACCTGCCCTATTATCGACCACCATGCTCACAATCTCCTAATCCCATCCGAAATTGGAGCTCACGATCTGTTGTCGATCACTAGCGAAGCGAATGGGCCAGCCTTGAAGCAAGGAGCCCCGTCTACTTTGGCACATCTACGTGCAGTCCATCAATTAGCCAAGGTCCTCGGATGTGAACCGACCTGGAGCGCTGTCCAGGCCGCAATTCAGCGAAAAGGAAATGAGCCCGACGATGCATGGGCCCGACAATGCTTCCATGGCCTCGAGACAGTCCTTATCGATGATGGTTTGGACCCCGCAAATGTTCATCCGTATGAATGGCATGACCGTCTAACACGCTCGAAATGCAAAAGAATCGTGAGGATCGAGAGGGTGGCAGAGAAACTTATGACTGACGCCTACGAGGAGCTTGGCCAAATGACGGCTGAGCAGCGAAAGTCTCACAGCCATGGAGTGATTGCCAAATTCATTGAGTATATCCAGGAGGCCTTGTCTGATCCCAATGTCGCCGGTTTCAAATCTGTCATATGTTACAGAGTAGGGCTAGCGATCCCCGAATTTGATCCTCGTGGATCAGAGCCGATTGATGTAATGCTGAAGGAAGGAGACCTGAAAGGTCTCTCGCGTCTTGAGCATGACCGCTTAAGCCCATACTTTGTTCATCTGACCGCGAGACTGATAGAACGTAGCCAATCGAGAAAACCCATCCAATTTCATACAGGGTTGGGAGACAATGACATCGACCTTCGACTATCGAACCCGTCTCATCTACAAAACTTCATAAAACAATATCCCGAGGTACCGATTGTACTTCTCCACGCAAGTTATCCTTTTACTACCGAAGCGGGCTATCTCGCCAGCGTTTATAGCAATTGCTGGTTCGACATCGGTGAAGTCTTCCCATTCTTGAGTCAAGATGGACAAGAAAGGGTCATCCGGGAAGCGTTGGATTTGTGTCCTTCCAAGAAGTTGACATGGAGTACAGGTAGGGTCGCTGTATCCTTTTCCCCAATAGATGTCTAACCAATAGCATACAGACGGGCATTGGTTTCCTGAAACCTACCTCCTGGCTATTCAGCAAGTTCGAGAGGCGATGCAGCAAGTCCTGTGCGAGTACGTGGAGCGTAAGGCTTTGACTGTTACGGAAGCAATCTCAGTCGTCCAGGATATTCTTTTCAACACATCCAACACACTATACAATCTAGGATTGCACTTGGATCCAATCGGCATGGCTAGCTCACGGAATATGTTACCCATAGCGTCCGATAAAGATTGGGCTGCCAATCTAACCCTGCTCAAGAACTTTCTGAACAAACAGCCATCGACCCGCTACCTACGTCTTCAATGGCTAGACTATACAGCAACCTTGCGAGTACGAGTCTTGCCTACTAAACAAGCGCTAAAGCTGTTCGATAATGGCGCATATGTTACCGTTATAAACGTCGTTCTCGGACTTTTACAGGACGACTATCTCTGCCCTGGGTTGGCACAAAACACCGTCTACGATCTCTACCCTCGCTTTGAAAGTCTTCGGCTTGGGAGTCGCGCGGGGTACGCGACTTTACAGTGTGAATTCCGGGAGAAGGATGGCACTGATGTACCCACATGTCCTCGTATATGCCTGCGAAAACAGGTCGAAAAAGCTGGTGTTCATGGTATGGGCTTCCTGGTAGGATTTGAGATAGAGGTTGTCTTTATGAGCAAAGAGGTTGTAGACGGCGAAATCCACTATGGCGGCACACCGATCAATGATGGCGGTCATGCCTGGTCAACCGCACGAGCGCTTCAACCCGACGGTGTCGTGGATCTCTTAGAGGTCATCCATTTTAGTCTAGAGAGAGCGGGTATCGAGCTCCAACAGTTCCATCCTGAGAGCAGCCCGGGGCAATATGAGTTCATTCTCGACCCGCTACCACCGCTCGCAGCTGTGGACACCCTTTTGGCAGCTCGCGAAATCATCTCGAGTGTGGCTGCGAATGCGGATCTGCGTGCCACTCTTTACCCGAAGCCGTTCCCAGCCCACGGTGGCACAGGCGCCCACGTCCATATGTCCTTCACTCCAGCCGATGCATGGCAGGAATTCTACGCCGGTGTCCTGAAACACCTTCAGGCTATCGCGGCCTTCACATACTCCAACGATGCGAGCTATGAGAGGGTGGTTGACAGCGGGTGGGCTGGAAGCACGTGGATTGCATGGGGAACTCAGAACCGTGAAACTCCAGTCCGGAGGATTGAGGGGTCGCACTTCGAGATGAAATGTATGGATGGCCTCAGCAACCCCTATCTGGCTCTGGCCGCCATCATCGGGGCTGGAGTGCAGGGTGTGCTGGGCAAGGAGCCCCTGACGATGGAAGATTGTGCGGTCGACCCGGCAAAGTTGTCAGAGACGGAGAAAAGGAGTCTTGGCATCACGAAGCAATTTCCGAAAAGCATAGACGAGGCCCTGTCTCGGTTGGAAGAGGACGAGGGAATGTGCGAAATCTTGGGAAAACCGGTCGTTGATCAATATAGACTGGTCAAGCGAACAGAGAATGAGAAGCTGAAACAGATGACGCCTAAGAAGAGAAGGACTTGGCTAATGGAAAGGTATTGATGTTGTTGGCTTGGCCCATGTGCGCAACCTTCATCACCATCCGTTATATATATCCGCAATCGCACATTATCCTTCCATACCTTGTTCGCTCCATGTCTCACTCCACGTTGTCAATCTCACCATTCGATCATGTCCAAGATACAGGCCACCCGCGACTGTGAGAAAAAGTAGGTGCTTGCCGTGGTCCTGTATCGAAAATCCATGACGTTCCCTGCGCCTAGTGTCCCCAAAGAAAGCGTCCGTACACATCCATTCCTACCTCTATCTCTATCTAGACCTGTACCATATCTCCCGATACTGTATAACCTAAATTCAACAAATATCAGACTTTTAAAAAGGCGAGAGGAGAAGCTGAGCTGAGCTGAGAAAATAGTAGCATATACAACACAGATAAGGCCAATCTCCGAAGCATCGTTCCTGGTCTGGTACAGTCATCAGATATCCCTCGTAAGCATGGTATTCTATTGATGATTCTTTGCTGCCGGATGTATATCGTGACTCTGTACAGCATATCGGCACTTGAGCAGGAAGTACAACATATTGAATAATTCGGCCTGGTCATATCGTCGATATGCTGGGAGAGTACAGTCCGTACTATTTGCATAACCTAGCGGCTAGGTAGGACAAAGACCCGCCGCTCAATCCAAAGACAATGAAATAGTTGAACAACCAATCATTCACCGTGAGCGCCACCCCATCCGAATTCCATCGCGCCCATAGGGTCCAAGACATGTGAGGAATCCTACTGACTGAATGGTAGGTAAGATAGGATATTCAGAGCGTGGTGATGAAAGCCCTTGTGATTAGTCTATGCGCTTTACCCGTGTATCTACAATACACCGTGAGTATGTTGTACCGTTCGGTCCACACTGCTTTCAAAGAGAGGCGCATGCCGAAAATCTTAGGAAGACACACGTTTGATCTGGAGTCTGGGATAGCGGGGAGCTGGTGGATTGGGAGGTCCGCTTAGAGATTAGGTGGGTAGTTTGTTCGTACATATTTCTGCGGTATGTATGAGAATTGCAGATGTATGCAATATACTCTATTGAAGAAGAAAATCGAACGTGCAAGTCGAGCAGATGGGATTCTTGACTGTTGTATACCTCGTCAACCACATTCTCTCTATAGGGGTATCAAATATGAATACAACCTCCCCCAAAATCATAAGTCATCCCAGGCAAGGAACCATCTCGCACATATCGCCGTCGCTATGCATGTATATCCCATCAACATCAACAGAACTCTGAACACCCTGTCTTACAGGCTACGATCCGTCAAGACTCTGTCTTGCGGTCTTGATGACCCACCAGCTTATTTACCTTTCCCATTTCATTCGTCCAACGTTTGCCCGTTACTTGGTGCATCAACTTCTGCCGACTGTCGGTGGGCAGTCAAAGGATCGATCCCTGCCTCGTCACCAGTGGGCAGAGCCAGCCACCACCACTGATCCAGTACGTACCCACTTCCCACTCTTGTCCCCGCCTTCGCTTCCACTAGCCAGCCCAAAACAATGTCGATTTCCCAAGCGTCCATCGCCGGCTTCGTCACCTTCTCAATCTCCTCGGCATCTACGCCTGGCCTCATGGCCAGAACAGTCATAACAGCTGCGAGCGCCATAGCCCACATTCTCAACGCAAGTTCGCCGTTGATGCCGTACCACAGCGGAATTTTCGCCATTGGATCTTGCAGATGCTGACTAGGTGGTGGCGGAATCGGCTCTAGCGGGTTCCCTCCAACGTAAGATGGGAGGGGGTGCATGTCGATCTGGAAGTTTAGGCGGTTCTTGTCCATGAGTCTGGTCTCGTAGCCGCCATCCACCTGACCCCACTTGTTGAGCGGTAGATTTCTCGGCACCAATTTGATACACTTGTGGGCGAGGAGGTTCGTCACCGCTAGAACATCGCCATCGTCTGCTGTGTAGGGGAACAGCACCGACCCTTTCGCCGCGAAGCCTTCGTCAACACTATGTTTGAACTCTACCGCACGGTGAAAGTGTGCGGGCAGCAAATTCCTGCTTAGGCGCGAAATGAAGTGATCGCTAATATGGTAATTGCGACCTGGAATGAGGCGGCCTTTATTCTCTTGTGATAAGACCCGGTCCGAGAGGAGCTGTCGGAGAGCGTTATCTATGATCTCTTCCGGAAAGGTGCCAAGTTTGACCCTGGCGTCGTCTGGCTTGTAGAGGCTTGCGGGAGTAACGAAGTTGGCACGGACCCAGGATATGGCAATCGCAAGCTGATGTTTGTCTTGAGATACTTTCTCTGCGCCCTCAGTCTCCATCGGGTATACATAAGAACTGCTGGTTATAACGCTTTCTCGCTTCGCTGCGGTATGCTTTGCTGCACCATTGATCTCGTAGTAGTCGTTGATATCAATCTCAGAAGTGTCTTTCAACGTGTATAGGTCATTGAATTCGGCACGTTCTGCTGGGAGATCCGGCTGTAAGTGGCCCCATGTGCCTAAATGTTCCAGTGTCCACTCTGCGAGCCACTTCCAGTCATAGTCTTCGAGATTGTCGAAGTCAAGTGCTGGTATAGAGCCTTCTTCGTAAGCTTTGGCAAACATCTCTTGGAAGTCAACTTCCATCTGTGGCAACACTAGCTTGAACTTGTTTCGTATGTATGGCCAGCGTGCGACAACGAATTTCTGCTCGTAGGTATTATCGAATACTCTGGCTATTAATGCCCAATCGATTAGCTGGTCGAGCCCCCCTGCTAATGTCCGGACAATCATGACGGCAATTAGTAGGCGTCTCTCGTCATCTCCGTGCAAGAGTCTAATTTCGCGAGGGCCGCGGATTCTACGAAGCTTGGATCTTCTGCTATGTCCATCCAATTCCGCGATCGTTGAAGACTCCCCTTGGGGCATGCCTTCCACTAACGTTGTTAGACGACGACGCTTCAAAATTGCCCGCGATTCGGTTCCTTTCCTGGCCTCAGGTGCTGTCGTAGAAGTATCGCTGGTCACACACTTGGGTACGCTGTCACCTGGTCTTGGTCTGATTGTATTGACATTTGCTAGCCTCCTGCTGATGACCCGTTTACCGTCAGAGGATAGAATGAATCCTTTCAATTGATCCATGTTGGCATCTACAGCCTCAACGGTGATGTGGACATGAGAGAAAACATGGTTGATAAATGTTGGTTGCCCGAATCTAGCGTGCTCTAAGCCTTTTGTTTCAAGCTCCCATCTTAATTGGCTGTCAACTTCCTTTTCGAACTCGGTGTCTTCAGCCTCTAAGGATCGCTTCGGCAAGAAGCTGCGAGGACCTCTGTGGGGAGGAAAATTACGATGGATGGTGCGCGAACCATACGAGTAAGGCTTTGAACATGTACCGACATCTTTACTGATTGGTCTTGGAGCCGCAAAGCCCAAGAACCCTACCGAGAAGGTACCGGAACTCTGATGGAAGTAGTGGAGGGCATCCATGAAATTGACAATCAGTTCCTTCGGACGTGGCCGGAAATTATGCGTTTGCTCAACGGGTAGCCAGGTGAGTACCGACCGGATTGCAGGTGGGTCTCGAGATGAAGGCTGTGATTTACCTGCATAGCCTAGATTGCCTGCACTGGAAGTATCTAGTGCTGGAAGAACAGGGCCACATTCCGAAGCAGGCTGATTGTTTCCTATTTTCGCCACGGATAGTGCTAAGTTTTGTTCGCTGTCGCCTGCGGTATGCGGTGAATTACACGAAGAGTATCCAAGGTGACTTGCCGCCGGTCTTACATATGGGGTTTGTGATTGTAAAGCACTCGATGGAGTAGCGTAACGAGCTGATCCGTATGGTGAACTGTAGAAAGAGTGGCCAAGCTGACTTGCTGCGGGCCTAGAATATGGGCTCTGTGATTGCAAAGCGTTTAACGGAGAAGTAGATTGCGTTAAGGCGAGCTGAGATGATGGATAGCCGGAGCGAAAATCGCTGTAGGGAAGCGAAGGTCTCTTACCGTTGGCCATGGCTTGATCTTGCTCTATTGAGGCCACAGATAGTGCCGACCCGTTATTGGCTGATATCCTGAGAGCCTTTCGTCTTATTCTTTTAGGCGGATCCAATTGCATTCCATATCGGGTATGACGACGATGGCGATAGTCTCTGATTGTGGGCTCTAGCACGGTCGGTCTCTCTTCCTCGTAATTGAATTCCGAGAACGCATATTGCTCCGGCAGCCATAGCAAATCATTGAAAATGTTCGCTGAGGTGCTTACAGGTCGTGGGAGCGGTGACTGGACTAATGCCGCGAGCGGAGATGTCCCCACAGTCGAAGAATTTCTCAAGGCAGCAATTCTCACTACTCTGCGCGCTCTTCCACTTCCTCTGAGTCTTAATCCATCTGGGCGTATCGCACGGCTCTGGGATATCTGGGAGATATGTGGTACTTCCAAGATTTGTTCAGAATCCACGCAAGCAGTATGAGTTGAAGATTCTTCTATTGTTCCATTCCGGCTGCGGCGCTCAAGTTCTGCGAGCTGTTCCTTCGCTTTCAAGGCCATGTATCTCGCGTCTTGGACCCTCCCCTTTCCGTCCATCATCCTTTGGGTTTTGGCAGAATATTCGTCTGGAGGAACCACAGCACTTGGCCAGAAGTAGCGCGGATGATGAGCTATCACGCGCCTTTGAACATCTTTCACTCTGGGATCCATAACGTCAAAGCTAGGATACACAAGCATATCCTTCGTCACCTTCATACCTTTCTGGTCTTTGAAGCAGAATTTGATCTGTTGAAGCTTGCCCTCGTTGCATAGCGCATTGACCGTAGTCTGCATCGTTTTGTCTTCAGGTGTTCCCCCGTCCAAGCCCCTTTTTTCCCATTCAATTACGAAAGCCTTGATCAATTCTTTATGGCCCGGATACACCCCTCCACACTTATCAATAATATCCATGACTACCACCTTGCGCAACATGGCGACTGAACCTCCTTGTCGATTCATTTTGCCAAAGAACTTTCGACCCGTCATTGGCTTTGGCTTTGTAACAGGAGATTCACGATCTACCGGATTTTGAAGTGAATTAAGCCCGGTACCTGAATGCTGTGTTTCGACTACACTCGGGGGTATTGAGGTCACGGCGGTTGCATGTGACCCTGGAGATTTGTTGAGGCTGTTCCCGCCACCAGTGTTCTGCTCTATGATCTTGGTAGAGGTATCTGAAATCGGCGCACTATTAATCGGTCTAGGAGCTTGAGCGAGGATCGGTCCATCATCGTGTTGGTTGAAGTCGTCGGTCTTAGGATCCTGAACCGAACGGGCCATGTTCTTGCCTACGATCTCGTCTTTGTCTAAAAGAGGAGGAGTCGTGGCTCTGACGACAGAGGGTTCAGTAGCTTCTGACCGACCTAGTATTATCCTTGTCCTGTCAAGCCAAGCGGTCCTTGGTTCCTCTATCCCATCGATGATCGATGGTGCCCCTAACATTGTCTCTTCAATGGTGGCAAAGAACTCTTCGGCATCAGGACGGGTTTGCCTATCTAGAACATCAGTCTCTTTGATGAGAGGAACTATCTCCTTCTCCATTCTTTTTGATGTGATCGTGTTGATGTTAGGATGATCACTTGCTCTTTGAACGATGGGATCTTCAGCGATAGGAGAGGACGCGACTTCGACCGGAAAATATCCTCGTTCAAAACCAGAAGGAATATTTTCAGCTTCATGGCTGGTGTTCATAGTATCAAGACACGAAGTGTCAGCGATTGACGCGTTTGCGTTCTCCATGTTAGGTGGATTATTTTTGGGGGAAGGAGAATCTTCCTGGATAACACGAGTCGCTTTATTTTCCGGTAATTGCGTGGTATGCGTTGGATATCCATAGTCTCTATACGATTTCATGGAAAAACGGCGCGACGGAGGTCGATCTCGATGGGGCTGGTAGGACTCCTCACGTTTCCTCTTTATCCCGCTCTGCTCGTTATACGGAGCAGAGGATACTGATGGGGGCTGGCCGTCCACTTGTTTGACAGGTGATGGACGTGAGTATGGAGTATGAGATGCGCTAGAACCATTGCCAGACTTCCAACAAGGTGACGTTTTCCAAAGGTGAGAGGATGCATCATAGGCTGGCAATAACGAGCTTTGGTCGCGTAGAATGCGTGGACTAGACATCAGCATCTGAGAGGAGGGTATTACCGCTGGCGGTCCATCGCTTTGCTCTGAGCTGGGTCGTAGAAAAGGTTGCTTTTGAGGATCAATGAAGCCTTGCCCATTGGTGAGACCAGAAGACGCTCGCGGCGACGCATCTACATTCTCGATGAACCAAGCCATTCCGAGCAGCCGTGCAGATTTGAAGACCATGAGCTTATAAAACTGCGGCCGGAAGCCTACAGGCTCCGTTTTCCTCTTCCTTCGACGAGTTGTTTTTCCAAGATAGATACCATCTCTTTGTCTTGCTAATTTTTCCAGATCCCGCTCGTAGTATCTGGACATGTACTTGACCCAGTCAGGATAGGAATCTTCCGGGTTAGAACCAACATGAAGACCCATGGGGATCTGTGATACCTCCCGCACTGGGGATGTGAGCGGTCCTTGTGTAGCCGTAGTCTGGCTTGCCGGTGTTGCTGGCAATTCGTCGTGTTGCGGAGCCTCTCGCTGTGCATGCTTCGATATTGTGGCCTGGATGGAGGGCTGTACGGACGTTGGCAGGCACGACGGCGATTGGATTGCCATGGATGGAAGATAGTTAGTATGTGTCCTATACGAAGGACTAGCTGGGTTCATGTTTGGTGAGACATGGTGCGCATGCGCTTTGGATAATCCGCTTCTCTTTGGAGATTGGGCTATCGGGGGAGATTTTGCCGAGAGTAAAGAGCCTGAATGAGCAAACATAGAGGGAAGATAACAGATATGAAGATCAATGGACTTGTTCCCTTTTGGCCGAGGACCCATAGGTTTCATTACCTTTCGGGGCCGGCCTCGCTTACCTTTCACAATTTCATGTGAGGCTCCCTCGCTCAACGAACGCAGCAGGATATGGGACCCTGTGTGCGCAGCGATAGACGGCCGATAAGTCACTACAGCAGTACTTTCGATAACGGCTTCGTGTAAACTTTTCTTTCTGGCTGGGAGGGTGTCTGCTTCAATCTCTTGCTCCGGAAGACGGGTAGGAGGACGCTGTATTTCTTTGAGAGAACTGTCTACTCTTCTCCCTAGCTTCCGAGAGTCACTAGAGCCCGGTAGGAGTATCCTCCCAGGATCCGGGACAAAAATAGTGTGTGCAGCCATTGAAGGCCGGTACGGAGCTTCTCTAGGTCGTCTGTGCTGAGACCGTTTATGTTTGAGCGGAGGTGGCTCTGGTCCCCCAGCGAATTTGTGAAGTATCATAACTGTGGTATAATCAGAGAGCGGCTCCTGTCCCACCCCTTTGCGATAGAACTCCGTCTCCTCTAATACGCCGTTGGTAACCAGCACTGCATTCCCTCCCTCCGCAATACGACAAGTAATTTCTTTCTCTATCTTCTTTCTTGCATACTGTTCAGCTAATTCCTGTGAGCGATTAAATTTCTTGATGGTATGAATGTCCATCTTGTCGACGTTAATGGAAGTGTCAGCCGTGGGATATTTTGGTGGCCTGCCTCTCCGTTTGACACCGACCCCTAGATGTTGAGACAGGCCAGATTTTTGCGGCTTCCCAACCGGGAAGATCCTATTGAGCGCAGGAACCTTCGGCTTCCTCGATGCTGCATTAGGGTGAACACTTTGCTTACCTTGAACCCAGTCAGCACATGAAGCAAGACCACCAGCTTGAGAATATTACCATTTGTGCCATCAGAGTGTCTCTGGAGGACTGGACTGTTGCTTTGAATATGAAAGACATCTGCGTTGAGTACCGAAGCGCACTCTTCGGGATTTGCATTGTTATCAGGCCCAAGGAAGAGGTCGGGGTCAATCATAGGAAAGCCAAAATCATCCAATTCTGGCACCTCATCCAAAGACGCTGCGAAAGTCCGTCCAGTTGTCTGATCGTCCGGGACGGTCACCACAGCCTCCCAAAACCCAACGCCTCTCTCAACAAGCTTCTTGAAGCTCTCATACGAGTAGTAGTTAAAGATGCTACCCTTGCCTTTCAAGATCGTGTCTCGTATGATTGAAAGATGACGTAGGTGCAAGGGTTGTGACATTTGCCAACACTCAGTGAGTCGTGTGACATATTCTGCGGCAGGCCTACGAACAAATTCACCAAACAGATTGTCCCGTATGTCCTGGGAACAGGATCAGCCGCCCATCGTCCATAGATTGAAATACAGATACTGTACTCACGTTCATGCTCATACCTTGTGTGCCAGACTGATCAACTAGGTAGAAGATCTGGTTGCTAAGAGACGTGTCTGGGATCCATTGAGGAACAGGCCGTTCGAACTTACTGACTCCGCTGCGCTGGAGGGTTGCCTGTCGCGATAGCTCAACTTTTGGATTTTCATCAAGATCCTGACTCTCTCCGGTCTCTTCCTCTACGAAAGCGCCAGGTGTATTGAAATTTTCTTGATGCACACTTTGGTTCGTAATCTCTTTAGCGAAGCGTTTCAATATTAAGTGACTTGTATGCAGCAGTCTTTTAGCATTTCGGAGCTGGACACACACACGCTCCTTCTGAATATACCCATCTTCAAACAAGCGCTCTGTCCGCGTAGGAAGAGACCTCTTGTCTTGTCCACTTTTCCTAACGAGGTCGTTTTGGTAAATACCTTTAGAACCGGAAGCTCCTATCAATGAAAGACAAGCAAAATCTAGCAGCCTGATTTTGTTTAAATCTGGTCCATGCCCTGTGAGGGCTTGCCACATGCGGTTTTCACTTGCATAAAGTCGAATTCTAGGATCGTGGGTTGTAATGTCCTTGGCTACGGTGGGCTCCTCAGAAGGAGTATGTCGCGCATTAGCCGCATCCTTTTGTGAGTTCTGATTAGATTGAGACTCTGCCGGAGCGGTTATGGAGTCTTGGGCAGTCTCGAAGGCTGTTTCGACTCTTGCTGCTGTGTCAGCCACCTCGAAATGTTCTAAATGTCGAGACGTAAGTCCATGGTGGATAGATGCCACAGAGGTGGACCCTTGAAAAGCTACATCAATGCCGCCAGGGTGGGAAAGCTGGGGAATCAGCTCAGAACTTCTTTGTGATTGTTCAATAGCAGCATTGTGTGCTTCTACATCGGACAATGTCAGTCTCTTATGATCAGTACGATGTCCCAATGTGATTTCAGGATGTCCGATGAGCCATTTCCACACCTGCTGTAGGAATGGTCTATCAATATTAGGAACTTTGCCTGAGGTGGCGACCTTGTCCCCGAATCCGACAACAGCCTCTTCAGTAAGATCATAATAGATCTTGACATAAGCAATGTAATCGGATGGTGATGCTCCTATGAAAGAGACATTAGCCAACCGACCCTGTCTGTTGACATAAACGATTCCCCCAAAGCTCGCACAGTTCGGTATAGAAATTGCATTAGATTGCGAACAGCAGTATCTGAAATGGAAAGTGCTGATGTTGTCCAGCTTTTCGACTCAGAGAATGATTGGGGTGAATGAGATACGGAATGATGTTCCTCCATGCAGTTAGGCGAGATAGGCCAAACTGAACATGGCATTAAATAGCACAAAGAGCTTCGAGACGTGGCTCCTCGCATGACATACCAAGCTCTCCGCAAAGGGCGATGCGGTCCAAAAGGTGTTGGATCAGTCCATCCAAACTTTTTGCCATATCAATTGTGACATTGTGACCCCTGCAAGCAGGGTCGTTGGAGTGGTAGATTTCAGGCCATGGTTAGCAAGGAAATTTTCCTGCGGCAGGACTCGAACGGTGATCTCTGAATTTCAAGCATCGATGGTTGGATGGTAAGATGGTTGACTGCTTCACCTACCTTATTTTGTGCGGACTCACTTGCTCCGTATTAGTGCGGGGTCCAATACCATAATACCGTATCGAATAAGGTAAGCTCGTAAGGTACCATAAGGCTGGATTAGTGGCTCGGTAAGGTAAATGATACCGAGCCTAAGGAGAATGGCACTCTAAAGATCGTTATGCAGGCCCAATTACACTCCTGAATTGAAGCACATCAGTGTAATGTATGACTTCCGTAAACGAGGAGTGGCGCATTAGCATTCTATCCAATTTGGGACAATTTTATTGACAACCAATAGTATGTCCCTTTGAAAGCTTTCTCTATGTAGCAAAGACATTGTGTACCTCAACCCGAGTCCAATTATCGTAATAGATACAGAAACATATGCAGGTTACCACAACGCACGTTCCCATGCTTCTTGTGGACTTCAGGGAGTCCCATTAACATGGCTTCCAACAGACTCAGCGACAATATCATCCCCGTTGTATGAGCTTTCTTCCATTCAGTCCTACCGTTGATAATTCTTGCTCCAATCACTTCTAATTGCTCCTTTGAGATCATCAACATTCAGTAAGTCCACGCCTTCCTTCACCAGGATATCCCAAACATGATTCCTCAGGCTGATCGGCCAGGAAGGCAGGTCCCAGTATCTGGCCTTCAGGCCCCTCCTATGTGCTCCTCGGATCTGTTTTCGAAGCACGTCCATCTGATGAATGGAGAATTGTCCGTCCGATAATTTTCCAATGGCTTCGCCGAAACTCACGCTGGCGTAGAACGAATTGCTTGGATTGAAATTGTATGGGTCAGTTCCATCGGTACCGGACTTTCCTTGGCCCTCTACATCTGATCGCTTCTTAGAACCATCGATTGTCGCTTTTTCCGTCATAGTACTGTTTTCTTCCGAGGCTGGCTGGAGCTGCTGCTTCATCTCAAGCGGCAATGTAGTAGATTTCGAGGCAGCCGGAGTGGTTTCGCCATCAAAACTTTGAGGCAACATGGTAAGCGGCGCGTCGAAAAAGATATCATGGTGTGGATTGGATTTGTTCGACCCGACAAGATCAAACGGTGTATTGCCCGTGCCTACGACGGTGATTGGACCAGGAACGATATCGGTGCCGTTGGAGCGAGTCAGATAATTTCGGATTCTCAAAGGCTCAAGGGCAGACTGAACATATGGCCAGAGAGCATCGCCCGCGGTCTTGAAGTCAATGAGCAGAATGAGTGACTGTTCGGGGGTGGTATCGAATACACCGTTCAATCGTGGTGTTCGTTGCTGAAGGAGTGTACGCTTGGGATTTTGCTTCGACAATATATCGAGGAGAGGGTTGATATAGAGGCTTTCTATTGTCCGGTTGGGCGTTAGACTCTCAACGGAGTGTCCGACACGTAGTTGCTCGTCAGATAACCAGATATCAGCTTCGACTCCTATACATCCGACTTCAATGGCCGAATATAAAGGCACGGTCCGCCAGTAGTCGTTGTGCGAATGACATGGTACCGGAAGGATATCACGAGAGAAATCCGTAGGCCATGACGATAGCCAGGCTCCAAGATGTCCAGGACGGCCCCAAGACTTTACAATACGGTGAACATCATTGGGTAGAACAAAGATAATCAAGCTACCAATAAGACTAAACAGCTGTATCACTCCACTATCGAATGAAATCAGCGTCTGTGGAATTCGAATAGACGCGAGTTCACGAACAGCAGTAACAAAAAAGCGCCCCCCAGCTTCAAACAGAGTCGAGAACGTTTCCGCCTTCCTGGCAGCATCTTTTTACCAGTGTCACTGTTAGCCCCTGAACTTCTGCGGCCCAGTCCGGTTAAGGACTCTGACGAGGATTTCGCCTCCCACTTGAACTTCCCGGGATTAATGGAATTTGACAAGTCTTCGTCAAGGAGAGGCACGGAGGAAGAGATGTGAGAGGCGCCATGAGAGGTGAATACATCCGCGTAGGGAGGCCTAGCAGCAAGTCCAATGGATTGTCCGTCGGGCGTAATCATGATGCTTCGACAAGCAGAGAGTCCCTAGAAGTGTTCCTTCGCGCAGTCGTCACTGTTCAACAGTCACTAAGATATTACCACAGTAAAGCCACTTGTAGTCATAGAGAACATTGAAGAGGAGTGAGCGGCGTGACAACAATGTGATTAGGTTGCGCCTGGAGCCATGGCTGTGCGTATCATTTCTTGGTGGAATACCAAAGAACAATCACTCATCATGATACCTGTCTTATCAATTCCTTGACAGAGAGTACACCCCGTCTCATCCAGCATCAAGTCTACATAGTAGGATCGTCGTCGGAGCTCGTTCTAATGCCTTTCTGGGTTAGGGTCTGAGCCCTAGGTAGTTCTAGATTAGTTCGCAGTCTTGGGCGAGATCTCATATGCTAAGATGGGGGATCCTCTTAAGAGAAGAATAACTCGAAAACTATTAGCGAATCTCGTTATCCTGCCTGGAAGTTCGGTGATACGAGAGTAGATATTTGAAAAGCGAATTGCTTGATCGAAGGCCTAAAGATATCCTACCTTGATCGAAGCAATTTCTGGACTCGACGATATTCTATGCCTCACAAACACAAAGCCAAGGTTGATGCTTCCTATTACAATCTCCCGCCTCCGAAAGCCGCCCAGTCCCTCTCCGTGAAGGAAAATGCTACACCAAAGACCACCAAGCCGCAGACTAAATCACTCAAGCGAAAGCATGCGCGCCTCGACGATGACACACCTCGAGCCTTCACACGCCTCCAATCCGTCTATCGACCCCCTCGCTCGGGTTTGGACGATGGCACGCGGCCATCAAAACAGCACAAAAGCTCCAAAGCCACTGTCGCACCTCTCCCTCTCCCTACGCCCAAGATTCAACCACATGAACCACTGTCATCGTTCAACGCACGCGTAGACGCTGCGCTACCATTTTCGGGCTTATCGAAGAGGAGTCACGGTGGGAAAGAGGCCGAGAAGGGCCGACAGACGAAGACCGAGAGGAAGATGCAGAAGATGCAGAAAGAATGGCGAGAGGAAGAGCAGAGAAGAAGAGAGAGACTCTGGGAGAAAGAAGACGAGACGGGGATAGTCGGAGGAGAGATGAGTGACCTATTGAAAGTTGCAAAGAAAGGCAAGCTGAAGGGCGGGAAGACAAAGAATACTGGTACCGAGAACAGTGCACATAGGGATGACGACGACGACGATCCTTGGGCACATATAAAGGCGGTTCGCATACAGGGCGATAACGAAAAGGCTACGAATAGATCAAGAGGTGGTCTTGTTGGGCTACACGACGTGGTTCTTGCTCTCCCTAAATGGTCAAATGTGACCAAGGGGAAAAAGAATTTCAATAATGGCAAGGACAACGGCGGTATGAAGAGGCAGGTGGATTTGGCAGAGGAAAGAAAGAACATTGTTGAAGGTTACCGGCAGATGATGAGAGACAAGCGTGGGGATGACGGATAAGGATGTGAACAGATTTCGAATGTGATACGTTCCTAATCCCAAAACACCATTCCGATCGCCACAAGTATGCCAGGCTCGACCAGATCAAAGTCCACGGAGAACGTTAGGGTGCAGCGTTCTCTCTGCTACCAAGCCCCGATGCCCTCATTCCTCTCCAGGCTTACAATCCAATGATAGTTCTAGCTCGAAGGAAAACGAAGCTTTCTCACTGGGCATGAGATTCCCAGCCAAGCGCAACTTGGAGGAAGGTCCAAATTCTGATCATCCCACAAGCGAATAGATACTAGGAGTCTCACATGAGGATAGGCTCCAATACACACTATTCAACCATGAACCGGCGGAATTCTTGATGGACGTTTGCTATGTTTGGTGGCCTATGAGAAGTGGTTCATAGCGCGGCAACCTGTGCACTCGTCTCTGCAAGGCTTATGTAGATACCCTGGGACAAGTGCCATGCTAGGACATTGGATGGGTTAGTTCATCCGCATTCGCACGTATCGCTCAAGTCTTATGTGTGACTCAACCAGGATGTTGCAATTGTTAGTGGAGATCCGATGATCATTGTCTAGTCTGAGATGAGCACTCAGAGTACTAAAGTAATTTATATGCAGGTACCATTCTGAGGTAGATGAGTTCCGAGCTGTTGATGCAATATATGTTTTTACGCCCCTTGCCAATCTCCGTTCTCGTGCAAGCTACTCGCCACAAACCATCGGGCTTCTACGTAACTCGCCACAACCTGATCTATTCCTTTCGTCATAATCCATCGTTCCCCTTACAGCAGTCACTGCGCAAGGGAAGTCATTGAAAGCCATCAGCGTTGTTGAGCTGTCCATGCTGGTCACTGTAAACAATCTTTGTCCCCAGACATTCCTCGATTATGCGCCTTTCTCGGTGGAAAAATTACAATACTGTTGTATATCCACCCGAGACATCACCCTGATATCGCTTATACATCATCGATAGTGTCTCGGTAGAAACAAAATCGAGCACAACGTTCGCATACTGCTGGACCAAGATTGTTGTTGCCTTTCCAAAGTCAGACAAGGACATCTCGGGGTTCTTCTTACCCTTCTTTTCATTCCCCTAATCCTAACAACCAAATCCCATACCACTCAACTCGTCTTCCAGCACAGCACCTCCAAAAAGCCTTTGCCCCCAACTGTCCTCAACGACCACCACGTCTTGCCCCTATCCCATCTCCAAGGCCTAGATACACGTAGCGCAGATCATGCCAATCCCGCCGAGCAATGGGTGCCAGGAAGTTGTTTCTCGGTGTTGGTACAACATAACAACTAGGCGACGCCCTGGACAGAAGCACTCATGATGAACCACAATTCAGGTGATGTAGGCATGATAGGAAATCTTGAGTGGATCAGGGGTGTGCATAACATATCAAACACTGGCATTGCGGAGCCTGATGGAATATCTTCGTTTAATTGTCAATACCATCTTAGCACCAATCCAAGTAGTAAGTTATAGCACAATTATCCAATCATTTACCATTCGACGCCTTTCATCTATGCGCACAAACCTAAATGCAACAAGCGGGTATCAGACTTTGTAGACCCAAACAAGACATGTCAAAGTACAATCTTCTTGACCACCATTACAGCCAATGCTGCCACAAGTCCGGTGATAGCTTTGTCAACCCACGGAGGAACGCCGTTCGATGGTGTAGCTGCTGGTATTGAGTGTGATACACGTGGCGGACCTATCGTTGGCTGGGGGGGCACCGGATTGATGTACGGCGATTGTAAGGGAGTCTCGGCAGGGTTAATGGGAGCTTCTGATGCTACGGTACCACTCGATGATGCTGCCTGCCCGGCAGCTGGTGTATCCACAGGCTGTGACGGCTCTCGCTCCGTATTGGCAGTCTTTCCATGCTCGGAACTGCCCATGAGATCGCGAAACCCGAATTTCAGATCCTCAGGCACGGGGGGCTCAATCGATTTATCCTCCCCAGCTTCACCGCCCTCTTCCGTCAGTATGTCTTCATTACTCCTTCCTCCACACCCCTGGCATTTCCATGCACGACTTTCACTAGCCAACCGTTCCCTCTCCTTCTGATCCATCTCCATCCCACCCACCTGCCCCTTAGCATCACCCTCCATGAACGCCCGCAAAGCCCACAGTGCCGTCCTTATGCCCCACGCAGGTTGCCATGTTTCTTCATGGTGACCACTTATGCTGAGGCAGATCTCGCGATTAACCTCGAATCTTCCCGAAGGTGTGAGAAAACGAAATGATGGTGGACGTAATGGGTAAGTGGGAGGGAGGACGATACGGCCATGGTATGCACCTTTACTATAGGGAGTAGCTGGAGGGCCAGCTATTGTGAAGTGCCATTCGAAAAGGTTCGATTCGAGAGGGGCGGCGTGCAAGGTTGGGTCAGGATGGGTAGAAAGCTCGGTGGCTTCTTTGAGGATGCGCTTAATGGTGGGGGACTTGGTATTGAAAGTGGGGAGGGCCATCGAGGGCGATGTTACGATAGAGGGCACCTAGTCTCTCTCAAGTCGACTACACCCGTGGAGTTGTAGGTGGTGAAGACAGCCGGTCGATCAAGAGGATGCATACATAGATCGACTGTGTCCCAATGCATAAGTAACGTGGCACCAACTACCTTACATACCAACAATCAATCAGGGCTATTTGATACAGGCCCTAATCCAATCCACCAACATGACACTAGAATAAGCACTAAGGTGTGTGAGTGTGAGATGTAGAAGGCCGTCCAGTGTAAGGTACCTGGATGTCGAAGTTGACATTCATCTTTCAGGCGGAGTCTGAGGGGTATTAGCAAAAGGTAAGGCTATCATATTGTTGATATTCTGTTCGTCCATACCAACTCATAGCTCAGAACTCCGTAGAATTAGTCCCCAGTCTTGAAGATCCTGCCGGATTTGTCCCGCTCCAACATCCTACTGTGCCTATTCTACATTACGTACTAGCTGAATGCTCCATAAACTTCAACATCACTTAGGTACTGGTATTCCCGGTCTTCCATCTGAAAGAAGATTCTCCATCTGTGATGTAAGCCATCGGGAAGCCGGCGCAGATTTGATTCGCCTGGTCGTGTGCCCCTTATCTCCCCAGTTTGAGCTGAGGTTACCTTATCTTTCCCTCCTTCCCACCGCTACGTAACCACTACAGAGGATGGACCACTCCGTTACTAGAACTGTGGGCACGGGCCAGTACTGCTGACATCACACATCCACATCCACGTCGACATCTACCTTCGCCCTCTTCTCTTTTCTTTTCTTTTCTTTCCTTTCTCAACAGGCACAACAAGCAGCTAGCATATACAGTATAGTACCCCTTCGAATCCGCATCATCCGCCACGGAAATAACAATCATCTTGTGCTCAGATGCATTCCATGCAGTCTCCTCTCCTCTTCAGGAGCACTCGGTGACAATACTGGCTCCACATCCTGCAGAATGCTCTAAAGTCGTCTCAAAGTCGGCAGTGCTCCTTCGCTTTCCCTCAAGGTCGATCGCGGCGGGCTATACAGGCTAGTCGTCAGCGAAGTAAGGACTGCTACTATCATGATGGTTCCTCGATCATACACATATTCCTCTACCCAACCCGCTCAATCTACGAGAACCGACAGGAAAGATCTGGTCACGGTCCCGGTGGATGGGTGCAAAGCAGAAAAGAACGCAAGTGGGAAAGGAAAGGCCAGAACAACCATAACGCCTCCATTGCTGTTAGCAGCATCGCCTGCAAGTCCCTCAAAGCCGGTAGTAATTCCTACAAGGACTCAAAATGGCACTGGTGGCGGGCGAAGGAAGAGCAGAGATTCAGCATTCAAAGATCGCAGGCGTATCGCAGGGGGAGTCCATGACACATTTTCGACACCCTCGTCAGTGACAACGCTACCGGCGATGACTTCATCGTTCAGTACGGGATCTAGCCCTCAAGCAGAGGCTCGAGGAGAATCATTGTCGTCAGCTCATCTGAAAATGCAAGAATCTAAATACAGGAGAACATCACGGCGTTCAATCTCCTCTTGCAGCCCTCAATCCTGGGGCGTTCTCCTCAGTCCACCGGAAGAGTCTGACCCTGAAGTTGGTAGCTTTGATAGCGACACCACCCTGGGTCCGTTATCGTCTGTTCGGTCTCTGTCCATCGAGTCAATGCCGTCACTGGAAACCGATACTGAGTCCGTGAGCTCGACTAGTAACCCGGCGACTCCGGGGTTATCAAACAACAGCCGCAAGAACAGTGATAGGAGGCAGAAAAGTCTGTCCACATCCATTGGGGAGGACTGCATCACGGATCATCCTCTGCTGCTGTCAATATCGCAAGCGCCTGAACTCGAGGACGATCCGCCTGACGACGGACCTAGCCTGCTACCTCCAACGCCTTCGCCCTTGGCTAGATCAAGGTCGTATTTCAAGTCCAACCTCACAGCATCTTTCCGCAAAATCCGCTTCGCAGCCCAATCGTTCTCCGCGTTCACTGCACCTCCGGCCCAGCGGGATGATTACCTCGCCCGGACTTTGCTCTCACCAGAGGCCCAATTTACAGATGAAAGAAGGCCACTGCCATCCATCGAGCCTCCAGACCCGGCATTACGCAGATATTTGAACCCTGTCACTTTCTCTCCCTCGGAGTTTCATTTCCATTCCGAGGAGAGTCCGCAAGTCACGCTTTCAAGTTGCACTGCGTCGATACAATTACAGACCTATCAGCGCAGGACGTGCGGATCGGACAAGGCTTCAACGCCACCTATCTTCACCTCCGCGCAGCAGAAAACGCTGGATGCTATGGACGGCCTATCAAGCGGATCTGTGCCCCGCCAACGAGAACCGCGCGAGAACTGCGATTTCTTGCGCGTTGTCGTCCTAGAGATGGATATGCGACAGAAAGGCAAGCTAAGCGATAACAGCCCGGGGAGAGCAAGACTCTGGTTGCCGGCCAGGCAGGCTGCGAGACCGATCGAGGAGGGTACGCAGGGGATGGAAGTTGAGGATGGACAGCGGCCGAAGATACCAGCTCGATGGGTGGGAGTTACAGCATGACACGGCTGCCATGTTTGCAATATTGCCTTTTGCTATAATAGCGTTTCAGCGAGCATATATACCCAACGGAGGCAGTGCGGATAGAGGATAGAGAATAGACGATTGAACGATTATAGTCATCTGGTGGATGATAGGTTCTTCTTGACAACCTTCTATTCGTTTCCGGTACTGTTCATAGTCCGTTCCAGGCCCAACCATGCAAGGTTGTGCAAGGCACCAGAATAAGAAACGGCAGTGCACCCAGTTACCCAATGCCCGGGAGATGAGGCAAGGTAGCTAACCGGGTTTCGCAGTGACGGCCTTCCACATCGGGATAACCTCCAGATCGCGCTTATTCATCGATCGACCATGCTAGAGCAATATTCTTTCCCCTGCTGCTTCGATTCCTCCTGTAAGGTAGCTTCCAACTGACACTTGAGAGTGTAAGCCTGATGGATACCTTCTAGTTTGAGCATTGGTGGCCGTCAACGAAGAGGCTCAGAGCACACCGCATTGACGGACATGGACATCGATGTGCGAAGTCGCATGATATGTTTCGTGCAATCGTAGCTCGTGACATTCATACCTCGTCAACTCATTGCTCCCCCAGCTACCTACGGAAACCTTCACCCCTCATCACACCGGCACGAACCTCTCCTCATCCAGCAACGTTCCCCCCTCCCAACTCCGCTCTACCCACTCCATCGTGACAAGCCGCGGCAAGCGCTGAAATTCCGATACCTTCTTCCTCAAAACCTTGCTTCGGCTTCTATAATCCTCTCCTCCTCCAAGAACAACGTGCGTGACACCCTGCTCGAGTTCATTTGCCATACGTGCTCCGGCGAATCTGGCCGTGGTGCATGCTTGTGTCATCCTGAAGTCTGGGGACTCGTGCATCGGGAGGGGCGGTTCTGTATCGTGATCCGGAACGTCCGCGTACATTAGTACGCCCTCGAAGATCCAAGCAGGCAGCTGTCCGAGTCCGTGGTCGTGTGCGCTGAGCTCGTTCCTAAATTCAGAGGCGTCGAAAGCGTGCTCGGATTTGATGGGCATTGATTCGAAGATGGTGTTTAGTTCGTCGACAGTAACATCCCTGGCAAAGCTGTCTCCATATTCATCCGTAGCAGACTCGATCCGCGACTCCGTTTCCGGTTTCGTGAAGAACATGTGTTTCCGTTCTAATGGCAAGATGAGTGATGGTCTGTCGGCGTCCGCTTGACTTTGCGTAATGTTATCAAAAATCCATGAAGGTCGGATGATATCGATGTTCGCCCTCTTGATGGACGCGGCTACATGTACCGTTCTCTGATCCCCGATGCAAATACTCTCGAGCTTAGTATCATTCTGAACAATCTTTCCGCCGTAGGACTTGACCAATGCTTCCAACTCTGCTTTGGACTTCTTGGTAGGCTTCTGTGATCCGGTCATGATATAGAAGCTTAGACCGTTGAATATCTTGGTAGTCATGATATCGTTAGGTGAATGCTGCACCACTTCGCTACCGGCTACCGTGATGGGCTTCTTGCGTCCAACACGGGCTCTCTTCCTCCGATTATCATCAACTTTGAATTGCTTCTCCTTTCCTTCTTTCTCGACGTTATTCTTCAGCGTCATGAAGCCTAATACCGAAAGCGCGCTTTGCCAATCACGATCGGTACGAATCCTTTTGAACCTCGGAAAGCGAAGGGTAAACCCCATCTTGAACTGGTCAGTCGCTGATATGGAAGCAGCCTTAATCTCGACCACAAGAGAGTCACTTGGCAGGATCCATTCATCTGGTCTCTCATATTGCAATGCTCCGCCGGCAAGCTCGACATATTGGGTAGGCGGATCATTGGGATCCCATATCTTCCATTTGCCATCCGTCTTATGCCTTATTGCTGCGTAATCCGCTGAAGTAAAGCCACCACCAACCTTGAAAAACGAGAAGAACTTCATAGGATCTGCTCCCTGCCGCACCTGATTTTCATCGACTCTCAGCCCGCACAGGAAGCTTGACAGTTTGCCGCCTCGATGGCCGGATCCATAATAACCACCAATGATAACGCAGTCGAGATTCTCTCCAAACTCGGTCATGTATTCCGGTTTCACTTTGATCCAGTCATCGTTACGTTCGTTGAGCCGGTATGAAGAGCGAGGATTCTTCAGTACTAAACCTTCGGACGCCTCTGCGACCACTTTGCGCAGACAGGGCTCGATTTCCGCTGCACTTGTAGCCTCTCTATATTCATGGATTTCCAGCCTACGAGGAACGTTCTTGACAGCCTGTGACAACGCCTGTCGGCGGTCGCGAAGCGTATAATTCGTGAGCGCGCGGCCATTTAGATAGAGACAGTCAAACACTTTGTAGAGCGGCCGCATGCCTTTGGAAAACTCATTCTTCTGCTGTTCAAGGGCAGCAGTCTTGAGAGTTCCGAAGGGTACCATTGCGTCTTGCTCCAGATCCCAAGTAATCATCTCCCCGTCGAGAATAATGTTGTCCACACCCTCGTCAAAGGCCTCCTTGAGGTGACGGGTCAGTGCTGAATTCCGATCCAGGAAACCGTTCCCATAGAGATATGTGTAGTCCTTGGCCTTTCGCGACCAAAAGCCAAATTGCTTCCCACCAGGCACATCATCATTGCTGACCATGTGAAGCTGCATTCTCTCTCCATCGAGCTTTTCTTCAATGAAAAAAAGGGGATCGGTTTCAATGGGTCTCAGCTTTTGAATCAACTTTTCAAACGAATGCATCTGGAATTGCGCCAGTTGAGGTTGGAAACACTGCATTAAATTGATACCTCGATCATCACCCTCCAAGCGAACGCTAGAATCGTACAGCTCCCAACAGACACGCCGGAGGTTTGATGACACATTGAACAAGCTATCTGCATCCGGGTGCCAAATATTGAAGAATGTCTTCTCTGTTGCGCCTACCTTCATCTGGCGAAGTATGATTCGAATCAGCCACATCAGCTCATCTGCATTCATTCTCGTGTAGAACTCGGTGAAAATGGGCGTCTGCTGATCCTCCTTTGGCGCAGCAGAGAGCTTATCAAGGAGATCGTTGACCTCGCCGATGGTCATGTCACCAACTTTGGTCCTGATAGGTCTTTTGGAGATCACCTCATAGCACCGTCCAGCGAAGTCTCCTGCCATCCTGCTCACCGTACTTTGTCCGGGTTGCTTCCAATTGAGAAGGTTGAAGCCGTCTTCCGAATCCTTGTTGATTTTCATTACCCTGATCAGTAGCTTCCCAATGGTCTTCTCCTTGAGGCCATACATGCCCCGTTCCCTGTCCTTTTCCGGTATGATAAGGCGGAAGGCTGGATGAATGTCGTCCCCAACTTCTTTCCTCCATCTCGCAATGAAGCGTTCAATGATGTTTTGTCGAACCTCATGCGGATTTCGGCTCGGTCCTCCATGGGGACCTAATTTCCTTCTAGCTGCAACGGGACCCGTCGGTTTCTTCTTGTTATCGTTTAAAGGGTCAAAGAGAGTGAGGTATAGATCATGGAAAGGGAGTGTGGGTGAATGATTTCGGGGCCGATTCGGATACCTAGACCTTTCGTCAGCGCTGTAGTGATCAACAGGCGATATCAATGGCGCTCTACTTTTCGTCAAGTTCTTCGTCTCTCAACGATCGCGCTTGGCTATGACCACTTCCGACACCATTGGTAGCAACTGGTTGAGAGTCCATCCCAGCAGATTGCTGAGGTGGGAATTCGTCGATACAACCTTCTGAAGCCCATCTACAATGGTTTGCCGCCACACAAGATGCTGTTACCCCTGTCGAAGATAAGGTGGGGAAGCAAATCAAATCCCGGTAACCAAGTCCATAAGGTAGGGTCTCAAAGCAGGCACGGTAGGCTGCAGCCCCGTCGAGATAGAGCTAGAGTAGTACCTTAGAACTAGGTACCTTACTTTAGGTACTTAAGGTAAAGTAACCTTACCTTACCTTAGACCTTAGACGCGTCGAGGGCAAACCCCCCTTCCCTTATCCCTTATCTGGCACGATATCTCCACAGTATTATCTAGCGGACGGTCTTCCGTATCCCGTGCATTCCGTCACACTTGGTGCGAAATCTACCTTACACAGTAAATACTTATTACACATTAGATTTGCCACTGCTTCCCGTCAAAAGTGCCCGTCAACCATGGTAACAGGTAAGGTAGGTAATGTTGCAGTGCCCAGGCCACAGTATCTATGTTGTAATGAAGTGGAATATTTGCTTATCGTCGTCCCTTCCTCGCAAAGTGTTTCATATCTTGTCCTATTCTACTCCGTACTGCTTTCCGAACCCGCATTCCCTCTTCCCTCTTCCCTCTGCGATAAGTAAAAGTAGATAAAACACAGCCTCACCTCACCGCCTGCTTTGCTCTCTACAAACTCCCTGCACTCCTGCACTCCTGACTTAGCTTATTCTCTCATCCTCAAATCGCGCATCTTTTGTTGTCCTCTTCCAGGAACAGCTGTCCTTTTCCCCCCACACAACTACCGACTGTGATACTTTGTCTGAAAGTCCCCGTCAGAGCACCTCGCGTTTGGCTATCCTCATACTGAAAAAATCCTCCCATCGTCACCCATCTGACTCACCAAAGAGCTAGTAGACCGCCAAATTTATGCCCCGGATCAGCCTCTTCGTGGGGCTGGTGTACGTTTCTTGTGTTGCACTCGCTGCTGGTCTGCGCACCGCAGGCGACCATCTTACTTACCAATCTTCAGGGAATCCGCTTCACTCTGGCCTACCCAGCCTAGATGAAGCCGGCATTGACGAACTCAACGCCCTCCAAAGCAGCGGCTCTGTGACCTGTGTGGACCTTGTGCATGCATGCTCCTTCCTTCCCATTCCCTAGGGGCTTCCGTACTGATGTTCCAAGGCGTATATCAAGAGAATCAACGAAATCAACCCGCTCCTTCGCGCCGTTGGTGAAATCAACCCAGATGCCTTATCCATTGCGACATCTTTGGATGCGGAGCGCGCTGCTGGTCACGTACGGGGGTAGGCGAAACCTCACTGCATCATGGTGAATTGTGTTGATAGATCTATAGGCCACTACATGGAATCCCGATCTTGATCAAGGTACAAACTCTGCCTCTAGGTCTCCGAAGATGGGTGCTGATTGAAAGCAGGACAACATCGCCACAAAGGATCGAATGAACAACACAGGTGACGCAAAGCCTACTTTGTATCAACAGCAATTGGCTAACGTGAATAGCCGGCTCCTTTGCACTCGTTGGCGCTACAGTCTCCCGTGAATCAACTGTCGTTGCACAGCTACGAGATGCGGGAGCAGTCATTTTGGGCAAAGCTACGATGGGTGAATGGGCCCAGATGAGATCACGCAGATCAAGCTCGTCCGCTGGTTGGAGTGCCTATGGCGGTCAAGTGCTCGGAGCCTATTACCCCCGGCAAGATCCGGGTGGAAGCTCCAGTGGTAGTGCTGTGGCACCTTCTGTGGGAATGGCGCTTGGAGCACTTGGGACCGAGACAAGTGGTAGTATCGTCCTCCCAGCTGAGAAGAGCAACATCGTGGGCATCAAGCCGACCGTTGGCCTGACGTCCCGAAGCATGGTCATTCCGATTAGCTTACGTCAAGATACTGTAGGACCCATGGCGCGGACTGTGAAAGATGCAGCCTACATGCTCGCTGCGATCTCTGGAAAAGACAGGTACGATAATTGGACCTCTGCTCAGCCGTTCGATCAGGTGCCAGATTACGTCAAAGCTTGCAACTACTCCGCCTTCAAAGGAACCCATTTAGGTGTTCCGCGCAACGGTATCAACCCCTTTCTCGGCAGCTCCACTGAGCCAGTCATGGCTGCTTTCGAAGAGGCTCTTAGATTGATCACCGGCGCAGGAGCCAAGGTGGTCGATGATGCAGATTTTGAGTCCTTTGACCCTCCTGCGTTTCACCGTAACAGCAGCATTGTGCTCGACACCGACTTCGTTGCTGGCGTCTCTGATTATCTTGCCCTACTCGACGAGAACCCTAATAAGGTCCACAATTTACGTGACCTTGCTCAGTTCACTAGGAACGACCCTCGAGAGGAATATCCTGATCGTGATGTAAGTACTACCCTCCAAATCCGAGAGGGCTAGATGTCTAGATATATGGTACTTCTTGTCAAGATCTCGTCGGTACTGAATATCACCGCTGCCCAACGACATTTCCTAATGTAGGAAACCTCTTGAGTGGCTTGTATGCGACTCCCGGGGAAGCCGAGCTTTCATAGCGTCCAAACTGCCACTTCTTTCAATAGTCAGAATACTGTTTTGTAGTCAGCTCTGAAGCTAACTTTGGCCAGACCTACGTTTGGGAGCGAGAGTTACATCTCAACATCACGAACGAGTCTCCAGAATCCTACAATGCCTATCGGGCCAACCTTCGCATGGCCGAAGAGCATGGCGTCGTGGGTGCACTTGACAGATACAGACTTGACGCACTGGTGATGCCGACATTCGCGTCCTTCCAGCTCCCTGCTATCGCAGGACTGCCGATTGTCACCGTGCCATTAGGATTCTACCCTGCTGATACGCCCCTGGTTATGAACCCCAAGGGTACCACAGTCAGCGTAGCGCCTAACATGCCTTTTGGAATTGCATTCATTGGCCGTAGATGGAGTGAGGAATTGTTGATTTCGTTAGCGTATGCATTTGAGCAACGAACCATGACACGCCAGAAGATGAGCCCATACATCAGTCCTACTTTCGAGCTTGGCGACCAAAGGTCGGATGTCTTTGAGGCTCAATCCTTGAATTCTGACTCCGCTTGGATTTCACTCAAGACTATGCGAGCTATCGTCAAACGCACCATGGCTGGCTTGTTATCTAGGCAAGAATGGGTATGGGCAGTGCTTGGAATATTTGAGACCCTGGAGTAGACTGGTTGACTCATTGTTAATGGTTAGCGGGATTGGCTGTCAACACGGTGCTATGGCGTCGTCGCTCTCACATGGCCGCATCCTCTTCAAGCGAAGCGAATATCGATACCCACTGCACACTAGAATATGAATTACATCATGCATTTCCACATTTATCATGAGGGGACAAGCTCTATTGATACGCCTTTTGGTTTGTGTATATCTACGGTAGAATATTCCATGCGCAGAATTGTATCAGTGCTCCGCCTTGCTTCTTGGCGTGGCCCCCAGCACGCCTTCCAGCCTCACAATCCGTCAGTCATAAGCCGCCTTTCGCCGATTAATGACCGGCTCATGAAGAGGATGGACCGGTCAATTCGCTTTCCACAGCTCATAGCTCCATGACCTCGAACGCTCTGGGGGAACACTCGCCATACAGCTACTCAACCCCCATCGATGTGAAGCACCGAGCAACGGCGTTCCGAGGGGCTTCCCATGCATTCTCAAAAGCACCCATACCGACAGAAGCCTTGCCCAATACTTACAGTGGCACTGATGGAGCTCGTGCTGCAGCCTCGAGCGCTGAAACTCGAAGACGGAGGGAGACAAGGTCACCCGATGAGGCTTCTTTGGATAGGCCACAGGCGGACAGGCCATTGACTCAGATGGGCAAGACCACCAGAACCGCGGATACACAGGTCTCTGTCCGTCAAACCTCTCAGTCCAGAGAACAATCACCCTCTCATGTTGCTGCTCTACTCGCTACTTCAAGGGCTACTCCAACCCTTTACCGGTCAACCTCGTCCAAACCCATTCCACAACGGCCATCCCCACTTCAAAGCATGGAAGACTTGATGGGCTCTAGTCCCACTAACCCAGCAGGTTCTACAGATACAAGCACTTTGGTAAAGCTTTTTGAATCCAAGCAGCACCAGGGGGCACCCATCACGCATTCCGTTCGGTATGTCAACAAGGCGCCCCCAATCGCACCTCCTACGCCCATCAGACCTCCGAAGAGATCAACAAGCTCCAATGCAGCTTTACTGCGTACATTTCCAGCTGCACAACGGCGAGAAGAGGGTAATATGACCTCTGGCGCCCCATCCCATACTGGAGCTGCCGCTGCAGCAGCGGGATTATCAGGTCCATCGGCTCCTATTGGAACATCAACAAAGACACGGGTGCCAGTGGAAATGATACCACGCTCTAGACCCGAACCCCCAGCCCCTCGACTCATTGGAAAAGGGCCATCGCTGGAAGGTTCACCTAACAATGCTGAAGCCTCAACTAAAAATCCGAAGGAGGCATCCTTGGATAAGGTTGCTATAGACCTGCGTTCAAGATCGGGGAGATCCCCAGGTCGCCCTGCTTTACCAACACGACGCTCGCAACCTGTGGCAGTGCCTCTAATTCTATCGTCCACCTCCGTACGGCCATCGCCGCCATTGCCCCCAACGCTCGACAAGGAGATGTCAGACCCTGTGCCCTTAGGTAGACAAATCACTCGATCATCAGATAGCTATGTACCTCAACTCACTGTCGATTCCCTCGCCAACGCCATGGTGGCCTCTTCGCTGGCTTCGTCCCGAGCTCCCTCGCCAACAAAACCCCCACCGCTACCTCCACCACGCAACCATCATAAGCACTCCCTGTTCCACCACCGCAGCCAGGAAGGATCGCGAGCACCGAGTCCCGCGAAAGGAATGCGGCAAACCATGCGCGAACCACTGAAATCAGATGATGAAGACGACATCAGGAAGTACCGCAATCATCGTGTTAGAAAGCACCCTAACAAACATCACGAAGGGGACCGCAAACGTTATAGGAACGAAGTTACCGAGAGGGAGCGAAAGCGCTATGAGGGTGTATGGGCGGCGAACAAAGGTCTCTTGTGCGCCGACTCACCGAATGCAGTCATCAACATCGTTGTCCGCGACATCTGGAAGCGGAGTCATTTGTCAGACGATGTGCTCGAAGAGGTGTGGGATCTGGTCGACACACAGCGCCTCGGTAAGCTCGAAAGGGAGGAATTTGTGGTGGGCTTGTTCTTGATCGACCAAAGGTTGAAGGGCAATAAATTACCGTTCAAGGTCTCCGGTAGCATTTGGTCTAGCGTGAGGCGTTTGAGTGGTATCAACGGTCCGAGGGATAGGCGCTGACGGATGGATGGATGGTGATTTGAGCGGCATTTCAGGGTCTTGCATGGTTGGAATTTCTCGGAGATACCCCTATAGACGCAGTCCATAGTGTCTGTGATGGCCCATTGCGTTCCCTTCTTCGTTAAAGTAAGTATTATTGCAGCGCCGAGGAGAAACCTGATTTGACTTGAAGTGCTTCGTATTGGGCTAGTTTACAACTCTCTACCTGTCTTTCGTTGCATGTACATCCATCTTCTTGTTCGCCGGGCTGAAATGCATGGACATGGATGCGAAAGGCATATAGAGCCACTGGACTCTGCTAACGCAAGCAGTCGATCTTTGACGTCACAATAAACATGACACGAAGCAAAGGACAAGGTACAAGAAAACAATGCTTCGAAGGAATGACCACCCATCTGAAGGATGGCCGTACCGGTCATCGTCTCCACAAATCCGAAATATTCGCACGAAAAGAAATTCATGTCCATAAGTCAAAGAAGAACCGCATTCATGAGATCGTGACCTTCAAGTCAGAAGGCATCTTCATCGGTCCAAGCTGATTCACTGCCAGTGACAAGCCGTCTTCCGCCGTCCGCCTCGACGACCGTCTGCTGATGATGACCACCAGCACCATATATGCCCTTGAACTTTTTACCCGGGCCGCCACGAGGAGGAGTGTATCCGCCCTCGGGCTTGAAACGCTTGCCGGTGTTCGCTGCTCGTAGTTTGGCATAGTATGCGTCGCTAGCATCAACCTCAGGCTCTGATGCATCATCAAAGGTCTCCCAATTCTCCGAGCCCGAGACGGCCGTGTTCGAGGTTGATGTTGTTGATATTTGACGGCTGTCCGCTGTGGGAATGTATTGGCCTTGCTGCTGGTACCATTTGTCGTACCGCATCGAGGCCTGTGCATCACGGTAGTTCTGTGGGGTGTTGCGCTCAGAGCTCGTTATGGAGCTCGGTACGTAAGACGGGCGCTCTCGGTCATCATACACATCTTCTGGAGTTATCCTCCGGACGCTGCCAGAAGCGCTTGAGGATGCCGCACTCTCGCAACGCAAGTTCTCGGATTTATATGTACCAACAGGTGTCGTGCTCGGCTGCTCAAAGATCTCTCTCATCTTCGGAGGTGGTGCTCGAGCGGGTGGGTCCATTTTCCGCATGGTGTTGGTATCATATGAATGTTCTGGCCGAGCACTGCGGCGCTCTGGTGAGTTGCCGCCGTGTTGCATGTTGCCCAGAGGTACGCGAGCTGGGATTCTCGATGGTGTTCTAGCTCCTGTAGTGGACACTGATTCCCCCATTGGATTACGTCGAATCGTACCAGTACCAGCAGGTGTTGCAGCACCAGCCCGCGAGGGCGCACTGCCTCGTATTACGCTGCCAGCACGTGAAGATGAAGGTGCAGGAGCAGATTTGAGCGGCACCTTTTGTGTTGGTGGTGCTGGGCCAGACGGTGTCTTTGACCTTGGAGGTAGGCTCTTTGCAGCAGCTGTTGCGAGCTCATCAAGGTATCGCACTCCATGAATAAGGAAAGGCCGACCATAGTCATCTTCCCACCGCTCTAACGTCTTCCTAAGCTCCACTTCGATTCGTGGAAGATCCTTTGCAATTCTCTTCCTCATCTTTTCTTCTCTCAGCAGTCGAGTTGGGTCACGCTTTTCTCCTTTAGTGTTCTTCGCTAACAAACGAGAAGCATCCTGACTCGCAGCTGTCAAATCTTCGCGGTCCTTGATCAACGATCTATGCTTGTCGATCAAATCTAAGGCAGGTGCGCGTTGTTCTTTCAGGGTCTCCAGCCTCGAGATTTCTGCTTCATGTGCGGATAAGAGAGCATCACTGTAGACATCGGAGAAAGCTGGGGCGAATTGGAGCATATCCTCCTCAGAGTAGTACAGACCATCCCATAACTCTTGGAGCTTGTATCTCGCGTCTTCGACAAAGAGATGAAGATTCTGTCTCTTCAGTTCGATCAGTCTATCCAACTCGGCTTCAAATTCATTGATGGCCCTGAGCCCACATCCTCTGTTGCCTGCGAGGAATCTCTTACGATCAGCCTCGTCCACACTGAGCCGGTCCCACAGGCTTTCAACAGTGGCCTTCAGCTCTTTCAGCTTCCGCTCTCGGCCCCGCTTTTCCTCGATCAGCCTATCTCGCTTCGCTTGCAAGCGGTTTATGTCATCGGAATGGAGTCCCAGCTGTTCCGGAGCATTTTGATAGTACTTCACTATCGAGCTCTCTGTTTGCGCTTGTGGTGTGCCTAGCTCTGCCCATAGATTCACTGTGTCCTCTGCCAATGCTCTGACAGAGGCCACACGTTTAGTGAACTCTTCGTAGACTCGAGAGAATTCATCGTCGAGGGACGTGACAAATGATGGTGAAAGGTCGAAGGTTGGAGGCAAAGAAGCGTTGTTGGACGTGGGTGGTAATTGAATTTTGACGAAGGATGGCTCGAGGTGGGAAGAGTATGACTCAAGGGCTTGAACAAGTTCTACATCTCCTTAGCGCTGATGTCTTCACTGTGAAAGGCAAGTCTGACTCTTGACCTGCTCGAACCTCTCGCGATGGATTTTAGCGACCGTGTTGTGCCTTTCTTTCAGATTTTGTAAACAGTTTGTGAGAGGAGCTGCTATCTTAAACTCTGGTTTATCGGGCTGGTAGTCGGTGTCCGACGAGGGATCTTCAAGGGATGCTTCCATTTGCTTGATGGTTTTGATGATCCGATTCGCTTCCTCTATAAGTTCACTCTTCTCACTGTATTAGGGTCAGCGCGAGGCAGCCATTGTTAAGAAATGTGGTGGCATACGCGGTCACTAGGCGTAGTTGGTTATGAAGTGTCTCTGAAAGGGCAGTAAAGAGCTACAACTTGTGTCAGCCATTGTACACCGCCGCAAATCTTGGAAGATGTACCTCTGACTCCCTAGATTCTCTCTCATTTTTAGATACCCCAATATCATCGAAAAGACTATGAAGCTGGCCGATGATGGTAGACACTTGGGTGGTGAGGTAGCTAGTATCCATGGCTCGTTGACATCCAGAGCCGGAGGCCGGTCAAAATTACGTCCCTAACCTTGGATCAAAGACCCTTGAGATACGCACAGTATGTTGCGCAGACAATATCGAGCACAAGAAGACGACTAGCATCTGTGGATGTACCAATGTGTGCAAGATTCAACGTTTCGAAGTGTTTATTGGTAACCCTAACCCTGGCTGTCGGCATGGCAACGCAAGCGGCAGGCGGCTAATCTAAGGTTATCATACGTAGGCGCGTGCACTTAGAATACGCGCTGCTTAGCCTACAGCAATCTGTAGATTCGACCTTCCATGGTTCGCTCTCACTATGGACACTGCACGGAAAGCCTGGGGTAAGTTCATTCAGCGATCGTCGCTGCCCAACACTAACAGATACTAGAGCTTGAAAACGCCGTGAAATTGGTGGATCCTCACCGCGATGCCCTCTATGGATACGACGAGGCAGAACAGAAAGCCATCGCGAACGAACAGCCATGGCGGAAAGATCCGCGTCACTTCAAGAGGGTCCGCATATCCGCCGTCGCCCTTCTCAAAATGGTCATGCATGCCCGCTCTGGAGGCTCGATAGAAGTAATGGGCCTGATGCAGGGTAAGATAATAGGTGATACTTTCATCGTCACAGACGCTTTTCGATTACCTGTCGAAGGCACGGAGACGAGGGTCAATGCATCAGAAGCAGCGAATGAATACATCGTGCAATATCTACAGTCATGTCGAGACAACAAACGACCAGAAAATGCGCTGGGTTGGTACCATAGCCATCCAGGCTACGGGTGTTGGCTATCCGGTATTGATGTTGATACCGAAATGAACAACCAGCAATTTCAGGATCCGTGGGTTGCAGTGGTCATTGATCCTGACCGTACGATTTCGGCAGGCAAGGTGGAAATTGGAGCTTTCAGGACATTCCCGAAGGATTATAAACCCACACAGAGTGAAGACGATGGCTATCAGACAATCCCACTATCAAAGATTGAGGACTTTGGCGCCCATGCTAGCAGATACTACTCGCTGGAGATATCCCATTTCAAGAGCACACTAGACACGCATCTACTCGAGCTGCTATGGAACAAATACTGGGTGTCGACTCTCAGCCAGAGTCCCCTCTTCACCAACCGCGACTATAGCAGTAAGCAGATGCTAGACTTGGGCGAGAAAATCAAGCAGACAGAGAGAGCTATCAAGGCAAATTCAAGGGGTGGACAGCATAGCGCACGATCTACTGGAAAGGATACCCAGCTGGACAAGGTCATTCAAGACAGCAACAAGATTGCTAGCGAGGAAGTGACAGGGCTGCTGGCGAGTGAGGTGAAAGCCAAGTTGTTCAACGGTGTCGGGACTATCGTTCATCAGGAAGATGTTACATCGAAGGCATGAAGGGTATCGGCCATGATTGTAAACTGGCGCATCGGAGTCTTTGATGCATTAGTATATTTGGCGGCAGTCAAGCATCTATGAAGCTACGAAATCAACAGAGATTCTAGAAATCATCCTGAATAACCAATCAGGCCAGATCGGAAGATAATACGGGCAAGGTCGATCCTAGGTACTTAAGAAGGAAACTGCGGCGTCTTCGATTCTGCGTATAGCCTCGTCTCGGCCAAGTAGAGCCATTATAGACATCACTGTGAGACCAGAGCGCCCACCCGTCAACGCCCACCGCAAGAAGCGATTCACTGCATTTCTGCAGTCTTTCACAGCAACTTTACTGTCGTACTTTTCCCAATCAGCGTGCAGAATCTCAACCAGATGCTCAGACGCTTGCGTGAGGTTTTCTTCCTTCCATTCCTCAGAGGTGATGGCGGAAAAGCCACCTTCAAACTGGTCCACGCTATGTTTCAACAATGAATCGTGTGGGCGCGAGCTGTACTCTTTCCGGGCTTCGGAACAGAAGAAATGGGAGTTACGTTCAAAGAATTCTTTTGGTACGGTATAATTCGCTGCATCAAGGCGCAGCAAAGCAGCTACCCTTCCCCTCAGCTCGCTTTTTGGGCAGAGCTCGGTCCTAATGCACTTGTAAGCGAGGTTTATAAAGAGACCGGAAGGCTTCATTGTACTCTGGATGGTCTTCGAGGTGCTGCTGTGCAGATGCAGCAACCCCATCGATCATCGCATTGTATTCTTCGCCCTCCTCACTGGCATATTTCTGAGCGTACCGCTTCTGTAGATGAATTAGTTTTGTTGGGGTGGCTATAGTGTTGCCCTTCGTGAATTTCAGATCGAACTATTGCCAGTCAATTCTGAAGCGTCAACAAGAAATGCAGTATAGAGCTAACGTTTTTCACCAAGTCTTGTAAAGTCAAGAAATCATCACCCAATCTATGCGACCAGCCATATAGAGCGACGTAGTTGACCAGAGCTTCTGGGAACATGCCATCTTTCCGAAAGGAGCCAACATCCTGGGCCAGATCCCGCTTACTGAACTTTTGCCGGGAAGAATCTTGCAATAAGCCCACGTGGGCAAACGTTGGTGGCTTCCAACCAAATGCATTATACATGAACATGTGCTTTGAAGTTGATGCCATCCATTCCTAATAAGATCGTTAATGTCACGTTTCATGAGATGGATCCCCAGTCGCGCGCTCACAGCTGCACGAATGACATGTGTAATCTCCATGTGGTGATCATCGACGACATTCGCAAGGTGGTACGTAGGGAGGCCATTAGACTTGATGAGAACCGGGTCCTCGTAACTAGGCTTCGCATACTGTGACCGGGATTTTCCTGCTTTCCTCCCCTGACCAACGATGCCATAAACGAGATCTGTGTACGGAGGTGGTAGATCTGGCACCTTCAATCGGATGATGTGTGGCTTGCCCTTGGATGCGCTATCATCAGACTCTTCTTTAGGTATGCCGGCACATGCTCGATCGTAGTCTATGGAAAGGCCAAGCGCATGTCGTTCCGTGGCAAGGATATTTAAGCGTTCTGTAGAACAAAAACACCGATACGCATGCCCACAGTCAATCAATTCAGTTGCGTGCTTCTGGTATAACGCAGTCCTCTCCGACTGGACAAGGATCAGGATAGGTACTAAATCAAAGGATGATGAGGAGTTGCCTGCTTATATGGACCATAGGGACCTCCAACGTCTGGGCCTAGATCAAATTAGAACACGTGCCATGCCTTAAAACAGCCGTATGCTGTGTACCCTCATCCCATTGCAAGCCAGCCCACCGTAAATCCTCATATAGTCGTCTTTCTGCGTCTGCTACAGTCCTTCTCTTTGACAATCAGCCTCCTCAAAGCTCCCATGTTCGGATCCTCTAGCAAACCCACCTTGTCCGTATCTTCAATACGTAATATGAACTGACCTCCAGTAGCTTTGGCAGTAAGGTAATTGAACAAAGCTGTCCGCAGCGATCCTAGATGGAGGTATCCTGTAGGGGAAGGTGCGAAGCGTGTTCTTGCTGCGGTCGTTGGTAGTCTCTGCGATGGTCGTCTCTCCGCCGCATCATGCTTTGAAGCTGTGGAAAGGCTTCGGCATCTGCGAAATATCCAGGCTCCACTCCTAACAATTGCTTGTCTTTTGACTATCATACCACACTAGCCCTCGCGAGTGTGGGCGCCTATTTGCCCTTGTTACGGGCGTGTTGATCAGAGTTATCGAGAGAAGTTCCTGGAAATACTACTAGAATATTCCTTTGTTGTCGATTATTGACGCCAAGCCCGCCTTTCCTGCCGCAATATGAAGTCAGGGAGTACAAATCTTTCAAGGCTAGCATAGCTAGCCATTTGATTGCCAGACCGCACGAAGCTGTACAATTAGACATTCCGCTGTCAATGCTATGCGGTACGTAAAATGATAGTAATACGATCTACCCTTAACCGCATCTCAAGAGTAAGTGCACTCTCAATGTGGATAAGCGTAAATTAACAATGCATAGTGGACAGTCCAGGGGAAGACATAGACTTGTATGGTTAGCTGATCGTCGATTTCTACGGCGTAATCTGGACTCATTCGATGGCAGAGATCCTAGAAATCCACCGTGGTGCAAGCAAGTCAGACATCAAGAAAGCCTATCATAAGGTAATACTCTCGAAGATTCTTATATCCCACATTGATCATGTTAAATCACGCTAGGCAGCGCTGTCAAGTCACCCAGACAAATTTCCCGAATCTGAACGATCTGCGGCGGAGATCAAGTTCAAGTCTGTCAGCAAAGCGTACGAAATCCTCTACGATGACAATAAACGACATATCTACAACACTCATGGCATGTCAGCTTTTGACGGCAGCCGTGGTCACAGTGCAGCTGGTGGGCCCGACATGGATGATATACTAGCGCAAGTGTTCGGCATGGGAGGTGGCATACCCCCTGGTTTCGGAGGATCAAGAGGGCCTCAGAAGCCTCAGAAGGGCGCTGATGAGGCGCGTCCGTACCAAGTTACCCTAGAGGATCTATACAGGGGAAAGACAGCCAAGTTTGCGAGCACGAAAGACATCATATGTAGCCTCTGCAAAGGAAGTGGCGGCAGAGATAAGGCTAAGGCGAAACAGTGCGCTTCGTGTCAAGGCAAAGGTGCATGCTGCTATCGCATTACTGAGATTCATGCAAGGCTAATGAGCTGTCACAGGCTTCAAAGAAGGATTTCGATCTGTTGGGCCAGGTATGGTCACTCGCGAGAGAACTATTTGCAGCTCTTGTAAAGGAGTTGGAAGTGTGTACAACCCTAAAGATCGGTGCAAGAAGTGCAAGGGTGAACGTGTCACCGAAGAACGAAAGGTGTTGGAAATCTACATTCCACGAGGCTCAAGGTAAGGCCAATGATGCCCAACGTCCGGAATCTCGACTAAGACATGGTAGAGAGGGAGACCAAATAGTACTAGAAGGCGAAGCCGACCAGGTACCCGATCAAGAACCTGGCGATATTGTCTTCAGCCTTGAACAGTCGGAGCATGAGACCTTTCGAAGACAAGGCACCGATCTGTTAGCCGAACTCGAAGTCACCTTAGCAGAAGCTCTCTGTGGCTTCTCGCGAGTGGTCATCAAGCACTTGGATGGCAGGGGCATTTACATGCAGCACTCGGAGCCAACAGCCCATGTTCTGGAACCTGGACAAGTCATAAAGATTCCGCATGAAGGTATGCCACATAAGAAAAGCGACCTAAAAGGAGATTTGTACTTGGTAGTCAAGGTCATTTTTCCCCAACGTGCATGGCTTGCCGAAAATCAAGCGATCGGGAAGCTGCGAGAGCTCCTACCAGGACCTGGAAATGCGATTCAGGCTGATGACGTTGACGACGTGGCATACGATGTTACAGCCAGCTGTAAGTCATATTCACGATTCCAGTTCTTCCACAATTGTGGGCTCACGGTATATCGCGGGATATGTCCGATTAATATGTACTCCTGGGCGTTGTTTCATGAGTCGACATTTCGCCTTGGTGAGCAAATGCTGACTGAAATTTTCTTAGTGGATGATTTCGGTCAAGGAGAGGAGGGCGGGGTAACGTGGGTAGATGAAAGCGAAGAAGATGGTCAACCGCAGTGTGCTCAGCAATAAGTGCTTCAGGTCATCGTCATATGGAGTCCAGCATTGCAGGGAGTCGGTCATGGAATAGAAGCAGAGTATGCATGTTTGGAATTGCGCTTGTATGCGGCCGTGCACAACAAGATGCCTGGCTGCGGTACTATTACCATAGAATAAACACATCTTTCATGATTGTTTTTTCGAACTACTCGGAACGTCGTCGTCCTAAAGTAGACACTGGCAAAGGCTCGGTCGCTTAAGATTAGCAGATTAGCGCGGCAACCGCCGTAGCCCACAAGACTCACGAACATTCGACTGAAAAATAGTCTTCTTTGATATTTCGGTCAACGTACATCAAGGTAGGTACTAAGAGGGTATGAGCTCTGAGGCTCAATTTACAGCTGATGACATTCTATAGATGGTTGCCGCTAAGAAGCACGTCAAGATCGTGAAGAAGCGTATGTCGAGCCCTTTACAGCCCTTCAAACGCCCCTCCACCTCTAAGGAGTGGGATTCCAATGACAACTTTCCGTTCTGTCGGACCCAGCGGCAGAACTTTAGTATCTTGAAAGAAGTTCTATACTGATAACCATATAGGTACCAAGAGGTTTAATCGTCATCAAAGCGCAAGTCCAACCATCATATCATCTCATATCCAAGCTGACCAGATCAGGACACCTATAAATGCGTCGACGCCAACTGGCGGAAGCCCAAAGGAATCGATAATCGAGTTCGGAGACGATTCAAGGGCCAAGCTGCTATGCCTTCGGTACGTTAAGCACCCACATACATCCCTATTACCTCAACTCGTCTATTCGCCATAGCTACTGTGAGCCATGCAGCGTAACAGTGTATACAAGCTTAGAACTGGAGATCGCAAGGGAGTCAATGTTTCACAAAAGCTGGAAGTGCCGAACACAGCTAATTACTCTGTGGATTACCAGATCGGATACGGTTCAAACAGGAAAACACGCCACCTGATGCCATCTGGCCACAAGGCCTTTGTTGTCCACAACCCGGACGACGTCGACCTCCTTCTAATGCACAACAAAACCTTTGCAGCAGAGTATGTTTTTGCTCCACAGAATCATTTGGCATTGGATCGAACGATGGAAGATACTAATAGCGATCAGGATTTCACACGCAGTCTCGTCAAGGAAGAGAGTGGATATCGTGGCGAAGGCAAAACAGCTGGGGGTAAAGGTCACAAATGCGAAGGCAAGGGTTACAACAGAATCATAGATGCAATATTGAATCATGTAATTCATACCAATCGAGAATTAACAGCATAGGGTATGCACTGCTAGGAGCTTACTCTTGCGATCATGACAGGACTAGAGTTATCCTATGCATTTGCTCGGCTGCTCTGCCACTTGTGCCTATCCATCAACAAATCGCTGAACGCTCATTGTGCCTATAAGAACATTACTGGATTGTCCTACTCCGTGGGATTTAGGTCTACGCAGCATGAGACGTGCGCGTTCAACTTAGCTTTCTCACAGAAGAGTTTCTTGGGGCTCCGGTCACGGTCCACAAATTACATACGTCGCTCCACAGGAAATTGCGAATACAATCTTTGAGGCTATATCTTGTAATACTGCTTTGGCCATCCAATACCGTTTCAAATATCAGCGATGGGCAAGGCTCGAAGGTTGCATTATCTCGGTATGCTGCTGTTCTTCATTCGTTCATCATGGGGCCCGGGCCGTATCAGCACTGTTCCTTCCGGATCAAACACCCAATTCAACCATTAGATACAGCTCGTGCTGGTCAAAAGCTCTCCCTCCCAATTTACATTACTCTTTCTATTCCAGGTGACTCTATCCGAACGAGCATGTTATGCTTCGATGCCACCCCAACGCATTTGGAAATCTCAATTGATGGCTGACGTTCAGCATTGTGACGTCTACGCGAATTTTCCCATGGACGTCTTGCGCAAGTCTTCCACGAAAGACGTTACCCCAACAAGACGTTGCCGCCTCTGCATATGTTCCATAGTGAGCACAGCTAAAGAATTCCAGGCACGGTTGCCTCCTGGCTCCAACCATGTTGAAGAACACGATTATCTGGCAATGTCTATCTTACAAAGTCAGCTTTTTGTTATTCGCCAAGGTCACCGGTATAGGTACATTCCAATGAAAGTCCGGTCTGGCTCAAGTAGAACAGCTCGAAGAACAGCCTGGCTCTACTGTGTGGCGGGATGCGCCTTTTCATATGGATCGTATTGGATGGATCAACATTTCAAACTAGGTTCCATAGTGGAGGTAGAATGTGTCTCTTTGTGCTGGGGCCTCGTTTTTGTCAGACACGTCAACATCCAATTAGAGGGTGAGTCTCATATTACCATCTTCCCCAGAATTTCAACGTCTCTTCATGGATGGCGTCAATTACTATTATGACCCTAAAAGGCTTCGGCCGTATCTCCTTCAAGTCACATACAAAACGAAGGAAGCTTACTGGTAGTATTATAATATGTTTGTCTGATCACACAACCCTGAGGCCTATCGTCGCAGACGTGAGAGCTGCACCGAGTTGCTTGGCCATCGACCTAGCAAACCGGCATATATGAATCCTAATACACATGGAACTCCTCGAGCAGTCTCAGACTTCAGTACATGATTTGACGTGGACGAGCGAAACGAAATGGTGGTCATCCCTCAAGACTTGGATCCCAGGCAGCTAATGCTCAAGCCGAAGACCTGATAGCTTATGCTGGAATGACCGGGAGAGTAATACGATAAGGTGTGCTCTCAATTTTGGCTTTTGACCCTATATTAGATTATCGCGTCACATGAGATATATTGCACGAGCATCTACTCCCAAGCTACGTCTCGTGATTCGAACATCCCTCGGTGAGGGAACGCTGATTCTGAAGTCGTCTATTGAGGCTTTTCAGTGGAATGTGGACGGAATCGAGATGAAGCTCTCAATCCGAGCGAACGAACGGGAAGACGCTCGCAAAGACGCCAGTAATCGCGACGTTAACATGGCGGTCAATATCGAGTGGCGGCTTTTCTACCGGAGTCAAGATGCTCCTTTGGAGGGCACTGTAAAGGTTCTCTTCGGTGCAGATCTCATTGTTTCTCAGGACGAGCAACCCAAGAGCTTTTCTCATATTCAGAACTCTCCTAGATCACCTACTAGAACCATTGGGACTAGATATCGACCTCGACGAAAAAATGAAAGATACAAGTGACAAAGGTGGCGGGCGAATAATTCATGCCATACAGATATTGGGATATGACACTGACCCCACACCAAAGCGCTCTTGACGATTCGATCAATAAGTTAGATATGAGCCGAACGTGATAAGATTGAATGGACAATTTTGGGAACGAAGGTATACAGAGCCATTGAGTTGACGCTTGATGTCGAACTAGTGGAGGGTGTAGATACTGATCCTGCAAGAGAGATGATAGTAAGTAATGAAAATCCAAACCTCGTTCCTTGCATGAGTTCGAATGCAGAAACAGCCTGCACATGTTCTCCGCTTGCACACCGCGCTTGTTGCCCATGAAAAGAGAATATTGACTTCAGGGACTACACCGTCTGACGCAATGTTCTCTTTGTAGACGTGGAATAGTATTTCTTGACAAGTAAGGAATCGTGTCTTCACAATATAAAGCTGGTCTTCGTCAAGCGTCTGCTACGCCACGATCGATTGTCAGCCAGCCTAAAGTGACATAGATTAGGAGAGGCCCGTGGCTGGTTGGCGGAAATGTGGCGATAACCCACCTCTAGAGCCGCACAAAGCGCTTACGGCGATTTTCCTCAATCAATTAATGATCAACCAAGAGCCTCGCTACTATTCAAATATGAATGATAATTGACTATAGCTGCCAAATCGCACTCAAAGTATACGGACACTTCCATACACTTTCTCTGTCTCTCAGCAATGGAAACGGCGTGTCTCTCGTGCCTCACCAGAAGCATGTTGCGTTCATTGTCAAAGTCTTGGGATGTGCCAGTCCGTAGACTTAAGTCAGCCAAGTTCTGAAAGGAGTAAGGGTGGACACCAGCAAAATATGTTCACTCCCTAGGTATTCGCTATGTTATGCCTTACCAGCCAAAGATTGTCAATAAACAAAAGGATTTCGTTGACTACACTGATTCGCTAGCCCCGTCATTCCCTGCCTTTATGGCAGCTTCCATCTCATCAAGTCTCGCGGACATCTCGTCCACTACAGCTGTTAGCCACTGTATCTAACAGCCATCGGTTAGGTACCAATTCACTCACTCTTGGCAAAAAGTTCGGCAGAAACTTTCGAGAATTTCGGGCCAAGATTGTTGATGAGTTGGTCAACAGCTTTTACCAAGTCGTTCTGAGCTTGGCCTTCGCTTGTGTTCTGGGTGAGAAGGCGTATCAGTGAGAATCCAGGCACCAGGACCATTGTTCGTACGGATCGCAAGGAGCTTGTCTCGGCTGCATTACCAGACATAGCACGTGATCTCTTTTTGGATAATGCTGATACTGGGGGTCGAGGATGGGGACCTGAGGATTTGGGCGAGTCGGGATACAACAGCTAGATACTTAGAATATCACAGCCTGAATAGATTCATAGTAGGAGACCTTGAAGTTGGTGTACCTTTTCGCAGCATTCTCGTTCGTTCTATTGGAAGTTGTTAAGGTTGCCCAGGCGCTTCACCTTATTGACGCTTAGCTCTTTATCGGACCACACTCTGTGTCTTCGTACCAAATCAGTGGGGAGAAAAGTCGTTGAAGTTCAGATCTCGTGTTGAAGTCTTTAAACTTGTTCTGCAATGGCAAAGAGCAAATTACTCCAGGCTCTGGACGCCCATAAGGGCCGGGACTACAAGATCGAGAAACAAAAGAAGCAGCAGAAGCAAGCTGCTCGGATAAAGAAATCGAGACCATCCAGTGTCACAGCGCAAAATGTTCAAGCGCATTCCATCAGCACTACTGCTCAGCAGCAAGCTGAGAACGAGCAATTGGAGAGTGATGAGAGCGAGGAAGCGGAGCCCACAGTTGTATGTCGAGAGTCCCGAAAACCGCCCGTTGCTAATATTGTGTAAAGTTTGATCCATCTCGGCTCCTCGATAGCGAAAGTGACAGTGAAAGCAGTTTAGGCTCTCAAGAAGCTGCAGAAACCGAGCCTGGAGAGTTGGAAGATCAAGATGAAGAAATACCGTTCTCGGACATGGAGTCCCTCGCCACTGATGAAAAGGCCGACATTGTTCCCCACCAACGCCTCACTATCAATAATACATCTGCTCTTCAGAAAGCACATAAATCAATAGCCCTCTCGCATTCTACCTTGGCCTTTGCAGCTCATCAAACACTTACTACGACCGACCCCGTGACTGTCGCGGACATTAACGATGACTTGACCCGTGAGCTCGCATTCTACAAGCAATGTCTCGACGCCGCCAACCAAGGCCGAACACTGCTCGACAAGGAAGGTGTGCCTTTCTCGCGACCGAATGATTACTTCGCGGAAATGGTGAAGAGTGATGAGCATATGGGAAAGATAAAGGCGAATATGACAGATCAGGCGGCTTCCAAGAAGGCGGCGGCAGATGCAAGGAAGCAAAGGGATTTGAAGCGATTTGGGAAGCAGGTGCAGATTGCGAAATTGCAGGAGAGGGACAAGGCAAAGAGAGAGACCTTAGATAAGATCAAATTGTTGAAGCGAAGTATGCTTCCCTTTTCTTGAATTGCTAACATAATAGATATAGTGCTGATTTCGTAATCTAGAGCGAGCGAACACAGATGGTGGTGCTGCGGACGAGGATGACCTTTTCGATGTAGCACTTGACGACGCAGTGAAAGAAGACCGGTCGTCGAGGTCTACAAAGGATGGTCTTGGCCGAAAAGGGCCAAACAAGAGACAGAAGAAAGATGAGAAGTTTGGCTTTGGTGGAAAGAAGCGGTTCTCGAAAAGTACGGATGCTGCTTCGACGGCTGATATGAAAGGGTTTTCGTCAAGAAAGATGAAGGAAAAGAAAGGACAACCAAGGTTGGGAAAGAGTAGGAGAGCTATGCAATGAAGTCTCCAAAACCCTTCGGGAGTTGATGTCGATCCATGAACGAGACATCGCTTGGTTTTTTGGGGAGTCTGGCAGCATATAGGATACCCACTACGTTCAGTCGATGCATATTGGTTAATATTCCGTCTATGTAGAATTGGTCGACGTTAAGGAGTTCTACTAGTTCTGTACGCCAACTTCATTGCATGCGATGACCTACTATGCGCCCAGATTACATTACCTCCTTCGGTTCAAACTCAAGTCACTAGTGGGTATCATACCTCAAACGCTGGAAGCACAGAACTATAACTCAATACCGCCTGCGAATCGGGGGCGAAAATTTTCTCTCAAGACTGTCAGGACCGAGCACTGTCCCAGGCTCAGGAGCAAAGGCTTGGAGCCGGCGCATGAGGTTACTTGATAGCGTCAGCAACTATGGTTCAAAGGAGGTAAGATTGTAGCTGAATCAAGACTCACTTGACGGGAAGATATGGTCGGCTCTCGTTTAGTACTAGATCGATCTTCTCTTGAGCTTGAGCGGCATGTGTTTTAAAGTGCGCTTTCACCTTCACTTTACCGTCCGACGACGAAGCCTCGTGCACACGATGAAAGCAGCCATCGAATGTGCATGTCCAGAGATCGCCGGGTCCTTGCGGCTCCGTCGATGGTAGGTCATATTCCACTACTTTTAGTTCTAGGTATCTCCGTGGTAGGAACTTCGGTCTTGGGGTAGCCTCTGGCGATAAGCGATCCGCCGATGGATTCGTCATAAGCTCTAGGTCTTTGGCGTTATGCATCGTCGTGATTGGAGAACCCTCAGACCGTGCTCGTTCATTATTGTCACCGTTATCCGAACTTTCCCCTAATTCCTGCGTAGCACGCAACCCCTTTCTGCGGGCTGCTGCCTTTTTCGAGTATTTGCCTCCGCTGGGCTGAAGTACCGATTTGTGCTTCCGGCCGACAACATTGATGTTGTTGTTGTCTTCTTCATCTGAAGAAGCGTCGACAGCTTGATCCACTGGCGGCGTTTTTACGACAAGCCCTTTGGGGAGTAGTTGTATTCGTGATTCCGCTTGCAGTGCGGCCTTACGTTTGTGTTTCTTACTCTGCAAATGAATTTCATCGTGTGGCGATTGTGATTTTCTTTTCTTTGAGCTTTCTCTGCTATTCTTGCTGTCCTTTGAGGCTGCTTCTGACTTGGCTTGTGCAGCCGGAAGAGGTCGTAAGACTCTGGCTGCAATGATTTCGTATTCGTCCTGAGATACAATCAGGCGGCTCCCTGAGTCTAATTGATGAACGTACCGCAAATTGTGACTTGAAGTATCCGAGTATGGGCGCTTGGGTCCAGTCTAGTCCATCTTGACCTTCAAGCATCGAAGTCATGAGGAATTCCCTATGCTCGTGGAAGATGGCTTGAGCTTCCTCAACGTCGGCGGGATAGGTAGGGTCTTTTCGTTGCTCAAAGTACTGCACCTTTTAGTAAACGCTGTCTTCACATGCATTACCCGGGCAAGACTCAGCTCACATTCCGAAATACCATCTTAGCGGTTGAGCCGAAGTCTTTGGCTTTGTAGCCTGGTCTCTTACGTTGATGTTTTCGCAATCTATCTGCAAGCATGTAGAATATGGTCGCCGCCTCATTCATCTTGCCATATGTAGTTTTGTATGAGGCTGCTGGGCTCTGAACCTCAAACCAGCCCGCTTTGCCGGCCGCCCAGAATCCGCACGTGCCATCATCGTATTGAGCGAATGCATAGGTTGAGACATTGTCTATTTCGATGACTTTATCTTGGTATTTCTTGTCTCGTACTAGAGCCAGTCATTTGGGGTTTCATGAATATCGGAAGACTCGTGGTATTACCAAGATGGATTAAGTCATTTTCAACCCTTTCCAGCTTTCCAGAGACCTTGACAGGGTTGTGTTGGTGGGCCGATAATAAGCTGATGTTACCGCCAGTCTTCTGTGAGGTGACCTTGACTCTGTCGATGTTAAATTGCGCCCAATTGTCTGGATTCACGTTGGCGGCGTTCCGGGGCTGGAGTACACTATCTTCACGGACATTCACGTTCATAGTGCTTCGTGAGGAGAGAGGATGTTCCGATCGCGTATTTGTAGATGGCACACGGTTCATCGTAGTTCTACGGAGTAGATGAGCTGACGAGCCGCTATACGCGTCCAGCTTCGCGGTGTGGCGATAGCAGAACGGCCACTTGCCGTGAGCCCGCCGGGAACTTAGCTAGCGGCAGTGGCGCCGTGCCGCCTCTTGGGCCTCAAGCCCTCGCCTCGTGGTGCGTGGTAGTGATCGACGGCTAAGTCCAAGCATCTGTTGACCGTTATGCGTTGCTCCTTCCCCCTACGGAGTACCTGCACCCTCTTACCTTATAGTACGTACCATACCCTTCAAAGAGTCATCTACTGGCCTATGGGTCCAATGTCATCCTGAGTTCTTGAGTGGTCTGTAATCGGAGAATTTTGATGTCCACTCCCACCTTTGTTCTCAAAAGCATCATGGCCAAACCCAAAGGCAAGCTCGTTGAAGGAGTCTTCGGTACAACATTCTCGACCTGCTCAAAATCCTCCATACTCATGTAATATACTAGCGATCAACAAACCTTCTGGGATATCCTCTGCACAGGTAATCCGCAACCTCCAGCACCACTTCAACCCGTCCGCTCTCTTCGCGCCTTGGCTTGCCACGGAACGCGCGTTCCGCAATGAAGAACAGAGCTATCAGCGCAACCGTCGCAAGGACAAGAGAGTCCAAGTCAAGATAGGCCATGGTGGAACCCTTGACCCAATGGCCACTGGTGTTCTCATCATGGGCGTTGGAAAAGGCACAAAGCAATTACAAGGATTCCTCGAATGCAGCAAGACATACGAGGCTACGATGCTGTTTGGCGCAGCGACGGATACGTATGATGTACTCGGCAAAGTGTTGAAGAAGGCTGAGTATGCCCACGTGACCAGGGAAAGTGTGGAGAGTGCATTGGAGCGCTTTAGGGGCAACATCATGCAGAGACCACCACTATATTCGGCGTTGAGAATAGAGGGCAAGAGGTTATATGAGTATGCGAGAGAGGGAAAAGAGGTACCGAAAGAGATTGAGGAAAGACCTGTAGAGGTGAAGGAGCTGGAGATTGTGGAATGGCTGGATGGAGGAAACCACAGTTATACGTGCCCAAAGGAAGAAGCTGATGAGGGGCGAAAGGCTTTTGCGAGAATTTTCCATGAAGCTGTCGCTACCTCCGAGAATGGAGAGGGCGTATCAACAACGAATGGAGCGAAGAGGAAACGAACATCAGGGGACGATGAAGACGATTCCGCGCTCAGAAAGAAGCCAGCCTTGACAAAGGAGGTGGGCTTAGAAGCGCTTATAGATGAAGGTCTTCCAAGTCCAAGTCAACCAGCAGTAGACCCTCCAAAGCCCATAGATTCTGATGACCAGCTGTCCTCCGTTCAAACATCGCCATCCTCAAAGAGAGGCCCACCAGCCGTCAAGCTACGTATGACGGTCACATCAGGCTTCTACGTTCGTTCACTCTGCCATGAGCTTGGCGAAGCGGTGGGCTCACTGGCTTGCATGAGCGAGCTGGTGCGGACAAGGCAAGAGAAATTCGAGTTGGGAAAGAACGTACTAGAGTATGCGGTATTGGAAAAGGGTGAAGAAGCTTGGGCTCCGCAAGTGGAACAATTGCTGGATAAATCGGACGGGAGTGGGTGACAATTCCAGTACATCGTAGAAGCATTAACAACAGCAGTGAGATGTGATTCTAAATAAGATGTTGGAATCACCAGGCCATTGATTGCCTTAGTAAATTCAACCAGCGCTTGTTTCATTTGATACCCAACAATTCAGACGCCGTCCCATGTTACCCCTCGCTATGCATGTCCTCACTTCAATAGCCTGTTCACCAGCACGGTTCCGTACGAGGTAGACTATCATTGCCAGTGCCTCTTGACCCAGCTCCTCGTCTTTTGTAGTACGGATCTTGAATCTCTTTCTCCCCCAACATTTTCAGTCTCATTCATATGGCCACTCTCATGATTGATGAAAACGAAAGATAACAAGACAATGCAAGCTCCCATCCAGTATGATACACTTGATGTCTGCGAGTACTCGATCATTTGACCGATGAGCGAAAGCGGTATGGTGAGGCTTAGTCCCACGGTGGTTACCAAGGGTGATGTGAGCAGCATGGAGTAAGCCCAGCAGAGATCAGACACTAAGGACGTAACAGAATTGATCTAGATCAGGATTTTAGAAAAGGTCATAGATGGCATCATTCATCACCTACCAACACTATGGCCAGTATCCGTCTCGTAGGGGGAAGCTCAAATGTTTCTATGCCGGTATAGTGAAGGACAAGGAAGCCTGGGAGCAGCGTAATTAGATTGAACAGACCAACGAACCCAAAGAACAGTGGCATGTCCACCCGTGACTCGTCTCCTATGCGCTTCTTCATGAGAGTGGTGTAGATGCCGTACATGACAGCGCTGGTAAAGGCCAGTATGTCACCAATGGCAATTTCTCTATGTGACTTGTGAGGAAATGATCCTCGATTCTTATCCTGATTACTGGATATATCAATGCTCGATATCAGTATGATTCCAGCAAGCGAAGCCAGGACGCCAACGAGTTTTCTGATCGTGAATCTTTCGACGTTGAGTAAAGACCCAAAGACCAAGGTCCAGACACCTAGTACTGTGAGCAGAGTAACGGTAGGGCAGGGCTTGTGTAGGGTATCTCACTGCTTGTCGATGTCAGTATTGTTGAGCTCGCTACAGTAGTATATTCAAGACATGCGGCGACGAAGTAATTCGCCTGTGATCTTTGTAAACGCCCATCCTTTACGAGTGGCAGTATTACACGTACTAGAAACTACCAAATGTTAGCTTGGATTGTACTGCTTCATGATTTGGAGCTCCATACCCAGAGAATGCAAAACTCAAAGCTCAACCAAGCAGTCTCGCCGACAGATAAACGTCCCCTAACAGTCCCATCGGCTATACCCGGAGTTTTCAAAGGCTCTTCTATCAGTAATCGGCTTCGTGGTGATCGACTTGAAGCCCCGATTCGTTCCTCACTATCGGGCTTCAAGGGTACTTGCTCCTCCTCATCGTCGGAGACAGGCGCGTAAAGAGCTGAATGACCTTGCCCTCGAATTGCTCCTTGAATAGAACCACCACTGGCCCACAACCTTCTTATACCCACCCAAAGGAGCAAGACCGAAAAGAACGAAGAGTTGACATATGTGACAAAATACGGCTTAGAATAGCTATCATCTGCGAAGATGGTCTGTAGTACTCACATTAGCCGGATCGAGGCCCCCTGACAGTCTCGATTTCACTCACGCTCGCCAAAAAATTGGATGCTGTCCATAAAATGACCGTGGCCAAGAGAAGCGTTATCCCAATCGTATGCCGCCAAACGCCTCGAAGCCCTGTCTTTCCATCTGTAGGCGTTTGCTCGGACCGTTCTTGTGATCTGGACGAGTCTGTAGATTTCCTGTTCACCGCCACCGTCTCCGCCTGTGATCTGGGTGCTGGAAGGATGAAGTCGTCTGCTGGGACTGGAGGTACTGGCCCATTCATAATTGCTGACGGCTTCCCCGAGATCGATAATATCCGAAAAGATTATGCATTGGGAACCTCGAATTGTCCACTCTTATACTTAGCGTATGCTCAGCTTTCGACGACGTAGATGTGAGAGGACAGAACATGTACAATCGCTTGAAGGATGGTCAAATGCAGCGGCCAAATTCCAACATCTCTTCGCATGGCTCTACGAAGGTGAATCATATCTAGTTTGGTTGACTATGATAGGTCGATATATCTGTAGCTTAGCCGATGATCAACCATCACCCAACCGCAAAGCGGTCAGCCCTGGGTTCCCATAAGGTAAGTCAATAGTGTCGGAGCCTGCTTCTAACGTCTCTTCCGTTAGGTAGTACGTCAGACAACTTCCGAGAAAGCCAACCCCAGATGGTGTGACGCTCAGCGCTACCCTCCCGGGGGCAGACTCACGCAGAATAGGGAGGCGGGTGGTTTCACTACAAAGATGGGATTTACCCTTGTAAGGCAGTACGACCACAACGTTTCTCCTGAACAGTTGTTCGTTGTATCCGACATCATCATCTATTCTGGTGCTACAATGTCCAAGCATAATGTTCGGCGGGATTCTACCAACTGCCCTAGTAGCATGTGACTTGTTCTCCGCTTTTCGTCCTTTAGTTATATATTAATGAATCGATTGTCGGACCACTAATGGGTTTCTTCGACACCATCCAGAAGCCGGGCTTTAAGGCGGCGAAGGGTAAGAACTCCCATATTGAGCAGCAAGTAGTCAAAGTCACTGCTCCTCCGAGACCTTCAATTCCTCTCTCCCAACGCTTGAACAATCGCCAGTTGCCGAAGAAGCCAAATTCTGCTCAAAAAGCTGAGCCCACGAAGTCAGGAAGTCATCAGCGAAAGCGCCAAGCTGTTGCTACACCTCAGCCTTTAGAGTCAGACAGCGATGACGATGTCTGTAATCAAACACTTGAAGGTGCTAAGAAACGACTTAGGAGGGCAAGTGATATTGAACCAGACCCCAATCGCCGAATTCGCAGTGAGACGGCTTTCAGCGAAGAGGACGACGGAGAATTCTCCATGGTCCATGCTGCAGATATCGCCTCTCTGAGCAAGCCCACGCAGTTTACCATCGCGTTCCCAGAAGATCCACAGGCCACCAAGATCTATCTACAATATCCGTCAAAATCACAAAGAGAGAAGTAGGTCTTTCAATCGCGATCGAAAAGTACAAAGCTAAGGACTTCAGTTATGAACTTGTTGTGCCAATTCAGGATGACGACTTCAAGGCGCTCGAAGACATCAGGGAGGTCATGGAAACTATCATCAACAACTATTTACCTAGCATGGATGCAAACAGGATGCACAACGACAGCACAGGTTTGATACGGCGACTGAAAAGAGTAGTAGAGAGATGTGCAGGAAATGAATACATCGACCATATCCAAGAATGGAACGATAAAATGTTGGAGTTCAGAGAGAATGGAACTATCGCTAGAACCATCGATCATTGGAATTATATCGATCTGAAATTACTTGAGCGAATTCTTACGCAAACGTACTCGCGGACGGTCTCGCCCCGGGTACACATGTTACGACACTACGAAAATGGTACCGACAACGTCTACGGCGAACTGCTCCCCAAATTCATTTCGCTGATCCTCAAGAAGGATGTTAAAATGAAGTCGGATCAGATATTCGTGGATCTTGGATCTGGAGTTGGCAACTGTGTGCTGCAAGCTGCTCTGGAGGTAGGCTGCGAGAGCTGGGGCTGCGAGATGATGGAAAACGCTTGTGATCTTGCTCAGCTTCAGGAGAAAGAGTTCAATGCTCGCTGTCGCCTATGGGGTCTCTCAGTTGGTCGGATTCATTTGGAGCGGGGCAACTTCCTCGAAAACAATAGTATTCTCAAGATACTTCACAGAGCGGATGTTATACTTGTCAATAACCAGGCATTTACACCGAGTCTAAACGAGAATCTGACGAACCTGTTTTTGGACCTTCGAGAAGGTGCCAAAATTGTCTCACTCAAATCATTCGTGCCACATGGCCATAAAATTTCGCACAAGAACCTATCGGCGGCTTGCAACCATCTGGATGTGGTCGAGAAGACGTACTATTCCTCCTGTGTAAGCTGGACGGACGCCCCTGGTACCTACTACATCTCAACCAAGAATAGTGCGAGGGTCCAGGCATACGCTGAGAAGAATCTTTAACAGTCGTGATGTATGCATGTCCAGTCCGTTATTCGCATAGCCTGGATAAAATGAGATCTTGGGATTCCCTGTCTGCATACATCTAGCGTTCTATGTTTTACAGCGATACCCACAAGGAGACCATGGGAATTGGATGAAAATTATTGCATTTCCAGATACCGTAGTGATCTCATGCAAATGATGTGTATGATAAAGATGGTTCGTAGAGATTATATGCTATTAAGAGAATCTGGACTTTGCATTCATAGCATCTGCCTCCTGGCCCATGCGTTTCATCCACCGATCTACCAACTCCTTGTTTTCCCGCCGCAATGTCAGGGACTGTTCTTCAGCCATATTGAGTTGAAGGGTCAATGCCACAGTCTCATCATGTATATCCTATCCACATATCAGCGACATGCTCATTAGTACTTTATGTGGCCTAACCTCAAGCAGCTTAGTTTTGCCTCGAATCTCTTCATCTCGATCTCTTATCCCCGTAGTCAGTGTCAGATTTTCTTTGGCCAGATCACTGTTACGCTTGCTATCGAGTGAAGACTGTATTTTCAACAAATTAAGCTCTTCTACGACGCTCTGAAGCCTGGTCTCCATGAAGCCTCTGCTCCGCTGAGCTTCGCCTAGATCCTTTCGAACTTTTGTGACTGCATCTCCGCGAGTGGGGCTGCTATGTGCCCCTTGTTCTTGACTTGCCTTGCGGTTCTCGGGTTTGGGTGCCGTTGTCGAGCCATCATACAGCGTAGCAGATTTCGCCAAACCCGCTCGTTGAAGGGCAGCAGTACGATCAGCAAGCTTCGTATCTGATACGATTCAGTAAGAAGATCGGAACCGTGTTTATTACCTCCATACAGATTTCGTAGACTGCGGCATTTGCCTTTTCTTTCTTATCCCTCTCCTTCAGAGCTGATACATAATTATCCTGCCAAGAAGGCATGTTCGGCTTTCAGATATGCCACATCATAGCATAACATCAACGGAAGAGAGTAACATTATTGGATGATCCTCTTCTTGTCTACAAATCCTTATCATCGTCAGAGCATGATAGTCCCATGCACGTTCGCGCCCAGACACAATACCAAACTAGGTGAAGTGAATGTAAGATACATACGATACATACGATACATACGATACAAGGCTGAACGACAACTGCCGGCTTGGCATCAGCGTTTGTGGCAATGACGGAGTTCAACTCCATATGCTTTGTACGCAAACTTTGCACGATCTCTCTGCCCTACAAACTCGAAAGAGTCGAACGAGGCAAGAATCTCTGTGTCCTGACTCGCTGCACCGATTGGCCAATCGAGACGAAAAAGGAAGGTTTATCTGAGGAACGACATTGGGAAAAGCCTAGTACAGGCTAAAGACTGTGTGTACCTTTCGCAGCAAAAAGCGACGTCCCGTATGTGGCCTGACCTTCGATCGTCGTCCTAGCAAACTTTGAACCATATGGCGTCAAGAAAGAAAGTTCTCCTCAAGGTGTGCTCACCCCTATACCCAACAAATGGCGAGGACGTACCAACATCTGATCCACAAGGTGATAATCCTGGGGGACAGTGGGGTCGGGAAGACGAGCTTGATGAATCAATTCGTACGCCCTGCGTGAAAAACCTTTGAACCAGTGGCATCTCTATGATAACAAGTTTTAGGTCAACAAAAAGTTCAGTGCAAGTTACAAAGCTACCATTGGGGCGGATTTCCTTACGAAAGAAGTCCTCGTGGATGACCGATTAGTCACAATGCAGGTAGATACAGGCATTCCCCTACCTACAACGCGACAACATCAGCTAATCAGCCTCCAGCTTTGGGACACCGCCGGTCAAGAACGGTTTCAGTCGTTAGGCGTCGCATTCTATCGGGGAGCAGACTGTTGCGTACTTGTTTACGACGTCAACAATTCAAAGAGTTTCGAGACCCTCGACAGCTGGAGGGACGAGTTCCTAATACAAGCCAGCCCTCGAGACCCTGAAAACTTTCCTTTTGTAAGTGTTCAGCTGTCGTGGGTTTGTAGAAGTATCTTGACGTGATATTAGGTGGTCCTTGGCAACAAGATCGACGTGGAGGAGAACAAGCGCATGATCTCGTCAAAACGGGCCATGGCTTTCTGCGGATCGAAGGGCGGCATCCCATACTTCGAAACCAGTGCCAAAGAGGCTGTTAATATTGAGTCAGCATTTGAAGGTACGTCTGTCCATACCAATGACCAGCTCTAGAGAACATGCATTATTGATAGCATCCCCCCTTTAGTCATCGCGAGGAACGCATTAGCGCAGGAAGAATCGGAGGAGTTCAGCGGCGATTTCTCGGATCCCATTGACATCCACTTGGATCGCGACAACGACGGCTGCGCATGCTAATAGTATTTCTCGCGAAGAATTCTGCCCTTTCGTCGCCCTTTTAACTCCATGCATATCATTAGCCCTCCGTATTTTGGGGTCAAGGCGTTGGCAAATCGCGGCATATGTGGTAGCAGAGATGACAGATCTGCTTACCGTGCCTGTGTGATGATCTACTTGGTGAGTGGTCATGGTCATGGGGTATTGCGCATATATCAACCATGCATGTATACCAAACATTCAGTCATACTACAAAGCTTCATATTGCATAACGAACCATCAAGAACGCTTGAAACTGTCTTCACATGTGATGATGATATCTCACTATTCTATACTTATTCACAAAAGTCTATCACGCTATGTGATCAGCCGTCTTTATGCCTATACCAGCCCGGGCCCGGGCCCAGAGGTCTTAACGCCAGGGCCATGCATGGTACACCTCTTTATCTGACAAGTTCTAGCTTCGAGCAACTCCAAGAATTCTCTATAACTTAGACCTCACACCCTCTAGTCGAAACTTGACATCCTTGAGAACCTTGCTGGAGGGTTTCCAATCATCGAATTGCTTGATCAATTCCGTGACTTCGCTATACAATTCCGTCCGCACATAGTCTTCCTCTAACAAGCCTCGCATCGCAAATGGCAATATGTATGGATTCTGCGTAGTGGCTTGGTTGTCATGGTGGGTCCGCAGCGCTGTGCTGCCGAGCGAGGTGGTCTGTAGTGCATGCTCAACAGCGAGATAGTAAACTGCTTCATCGTCATAGATCCGAGAGTGACCTTCTCCGCCATAGAGGCTACCGGCCAGAGGAGTACTCAGTTCGCGGATCAAGCCGTGGTCGGATATTCCAAGATTACGAAGTTTTAACGCGAAGCCCACTAGGTGGGTGAGGAAATCAGGAACATGAACCCGTCCATCAACGAAAACAGCTCTATAGATATATGGATGGCTGACGGTTCCAAAAGCAGACGACTGGATCAGTATGTCAGTGCTATTCGGTCTCACGTATCGAGGGATGCTTACTTCTAAAGACACGAGTTGGTCATCTATACTACCAACATAAACAATCTTGACGCCGAATCGCAGAGCTACGTCAAGAGCCGCCTCGTAATCTTTGGAGACCTGGCTATCAGGCCGCGCGAAGTCAAATAGCTCGCCGGCTGAACCACTGATCCATCGAGATTTGTAGTCCGCGAACGGCCCTAGATTGACGCCAGCCATGGCACAGACACCTATGCGGGCCGTGTTGACACAACCAAACGCTATAAGCTTTGCCACGAGCATCATAGCAACAGGTACACCTTGACTGTGACAAGCGATCATGACGAAGTCGGCTGTCCGGATCTTTCCTATCCAATTGAGCATTAGTTTCCATAGGAGATCGATGCGTTCTGCAATTTTGCCTTCGCCTTCCAAAGCTACCTTTTCGATCTCGCAAGAATAGCCCTGGTCTTGCGTCCACTTCTGGATCGCGCTGGCTGCACTGTTCGCGAAGCGAATAGACGTTCCTGTTGGTTGACCCAAAACCGACCGTATCAAGGGAGCAGGAAAGTAGCCATGAACGCCAATTGCCAGGGCTCTCTTGACCCGTGGTGGGTTTTGCTCAATAGAAACATGTTTCGATTCCGTTGGCTGCCCGAATTGTAAGAATCGGCTCATCTGTTGGAAGAAAGTTGCTCTTCCTATGTGACTATATGTCTGCTTGAACGATGGGAGCACTAGATTCTCGGCCATCTGCTTCGCTCTCATACTCGCCTCCACCGCAGACTTAGTTTTGGTGGCTGCCATCCGGCTTGTGGTATCACGATTTCGGACGTGCTCCGCACTTCTCAATTTTTGGAGATCCTCACTCGTCCCCGATGAACGAGGCCTTTCCCTTTTGCTGACCTTGTCGGCAGCACTTCTTTGTTGGACTACTACGGCACTTTCCGGCTTCGATGCTGTCGTAAAATCAGCTTTAGCCAGCAATTCAACATTGCTACCGGATTTGGTCTTCCCGTCGTCGTCTCTAGTCTCATCCTTCGTCCAAAATGCCCAGCCGTAAGATCTTTGATTCTCTGCAGGCTGAGGCAAGGGATGGGAATTGGCAATTGGTTTAGCATTTGATACGTCTGGGCGTTCAATATTCGGCATCGATTCATTTGGCACTTTTTGTTCAATGGTAGCTACCTCACTGGTACTTGCAGATCCACCGCTTTGAGGTTGTGTGATTGTGGTTCCCCATAAGCCAAGCCAAGAGCGTGGAGGTGGTCGTTGCTGCACCTTTGACGATAGACAACTGGAGTCCGATTTTCTGCGTTGCGCGGGTGACGGATGTGTATCTTCTGGAGCTTCTACAGTTGTACCTTCTGGCGGCTCTTTACTCACGTTACTCTTCCGCTCACTGCTCGCACCCGAACTTCCAGTGACAGGTTTGCCATCTCGTGGGTCCTCAACTTTCGAGAACCAGTTTAACCAGCTTATGGAGTCCCTATTGCCCTTAATTCCGTCTGATGACTTATTCCTTTGTACGGCTACCGAGTCCCTCTTACGAGGCTCGGTAGTTTCAGGATTTGGGCCATCAGCTTGCTCCTCCGCCAAGCTTGTCTTCCTAGTTGCTTCAGTATTTCGCTCTTGCGAGTTGCATCTGAATTTTGCAGCTTGTCCATTTTGCGTAGCGTCGTCTGCAGAACTGACCATATTCGAAGTAACGTTCTGTCTCGTCGTAGTCGCAGCTAAAGGCAAAGCTCTGCTCGAGCTGGCTATGTTTAATGACAAATAAACTGCAGGTAATTTATAAGTAGTGGTTGGAAGGTGTGAAGGATTAGAGCCTGCTGATACAACGTTGTCCGTGGCAGCCCCACCTGCCGCTGATATCGTCGTTTTTGCTACCTGAATTGTTGGTGTCACCTTGTTCCCACGTGGCCAGGTACTCCCATACCAGGTCTTACTCGACTGAGATAGCAATAGTCAGTAGAGTGCTCCAAGCGCTCATCCAATCCTTGCAAACGCTTACAGTGCTATTCGATCCATCATTAGCGCTTCCAGGTTTTACCACTTCCGAATTCGTATGATCTAAAACCAAAGTGTCTGCAGCTGGCGAAGGAGATGGTCTTCGTATTTGTGGCTCTTGCTTCTGAGGTTCGGACGAACTTTTTGACTCTGCTTCTGCCTTGGGGTTCGGCTTCGTCCGTTTTCGAGGTCCCATTGATCGAGGTCTGATGCAGAGCTGCGAGGAGGACCTAGACTCTTACTGCCAATTTAGTCCAAGACAGGTGAGAACCGACGCAATGATAGATCTGTTTAAGTCCTTAGTCTACGCGAGCTGATATGTGCATGTGATTGTACGTGAATCGTAATTTTCACATTCTTTTGGAAGTCGGATGGTTGAGCAGATGGGTAGGTAGGCACGTTGATTAGTTGGCCTGCAGCTTGTAATTCCTCCACAACAGTCTGTTCCTTGTCTCATTGCGAGTCCACTCTTACCCAAGCTGACCTTTCCAAAGCGTCCTGGAGGGGGGTGTTTAAAGTTCAGTGCCAAGCTTTCTTAAGACGCCCAATTGGCAGATCTCTTCCCGTTCCTCGTGGGGACACAAATGTTCGTCTGTTATCGTCAAATCTTGAGCAAACAATTTTCAGCACTCGACTAGCGACCGGGCCGATGGGTATACAGAAGAAGCATGGGAAGGGAAGATTAGATAAGTGGTACAAACTCGCAAAAGAGAAGGGATATAGAGCCCGAGCGGCGTTCAAGCTTATTCAACTCAATCGCAAATATGGCTTTCTCGAGAAGAGTAAAGTGCTGTTGGATCTTTGCGCCGCACCAGGATCATGGTGTCAAGTCGCTGCGGAAACCATGCCTCAAGGTAGTATGATCGTTGGAGTGGACCTGGCCCCAATCAAGCCTATACCGAAAACAATAACATTCCAGAGCGACATCACCACAGACAAATGTCGCGCGACGATCAGACAACATTTCAAGACTTGGAAGGCGGACACCGTTTTACATGATGGGGCTCCGAACGTGGGCACGGCATGGGTTCAGGATGCCTTTTCACAAGCGGAACTGACTCTACAATCTTTGAAGCTCGCCACGGAGTTCTTGAATGTTGGCGGAACATTTGTCACCAAGGTCTTTCGATCTAAGGATTACAACGCCTTGCTCTGGGTTTTCAATCAGCTTTTCACTAAGGTTGAAGCTACGAAACCTCCCTCTTCAAGGAACGTTTCAGCGGAGATCTTTGTTGTATGTCGGGGCTTCAAGGCTCCTAACAAGATAGATCCCAAGTTCCTCGACCCTCGATCTGTCTTCGCAGAGCTCTCGGCCCCCACTCCGAATAATGAGGCAAAGGTCTTTAATCCCGAGAAGAAAAAGCGGAAGCGCGAGGGCTACGAAGAGGGAGACTACATACAGTTCAAAGCAGCACCCGCAAGCCAGTTCATCCAGACGACTGATCCGATAGCCATTCTTGGAAGCCTGAATGAGCTGACATTTCATCAAGAAGGGAACGGAAATATTGCCCTTGCTGCGCTAGAGCGACTACCAGAGACCACTGACGAGATCAGGCTATGTTGCAAGGACCTGAAGGTCTTAGGGCGCAAAGAATTCCGCATGCTGTTGAGATGGCGACTCATTGCGCGTGAAATATTCGGATTCCCGTCAACGAAGCCGCGGGATGACGGTGATTCCAATGGCGAGGTCGCGGAAGTGGCGCCGATGGACGAGGAGCTTCAGATACGCGAGGATCTGCAAAGGCTTCATGAGGATGAGAACTCGCGGAAGAAACGAGAGAGACGACGTGAGAACGAAAGAAAGCGGAAAGAAATTGTGCGCATGCAAATGCATATGACCACCCCAATGGAGATAGGATTGGAGCAAAAAGGTTCGAACGGTGAAGACTCCATGTTTGCACTTGCAACCGCCGACAGAGCTGGGCCGCTCGAAAATGTTGTAAGAAGTAGGGTAGGCCTGCAGCTTCACGCCGAAGAAGTCTCGGATCATGGGAGCGATGACGAAGAAAGCGATGATCGAGAGGATAAACTAGATGTAGAGCTAGACGCCCTGTATTCTCAATATCAAGACCGCAAGTCTAACGCAGATGCGAGATTCCGAGCCAAAAAGGCGCGGAATGAACACACCGATGGCGATTGGGAGGGTTTTCCGGACCATGAGAGGAGCAGTGGGGACGATTTGGAACAGAATCATAGCAGTGACGAATCATCAGCTGAAGAAGACGAGGGCGGACGTAGGGATCCACTCCTTTGTGCTCGACGTAGCTACGCCAAGAGTCAAGATGGTGTCACACAACGAGCGGCGATATTTTTCGAACAAGAAATTTTCAAGGACATCGTTGGGATCCAAACTAATGAAGACAATGATAGCGCCGTACACTTGGAAGACGACATTGCGGACGGCGCGGAGCCCACTGGTATTGCGTCAAACTTGGTCTTAGCAGGAGCACGGCAGATGGCCGAGTCTCCATCTGCTACGCAGACTCCCAGGATGGAAATCATTCCAAGACCTGGAGAAGACGTAGAAAGCGACCACGAGGTTCAAGTACGACAAGAGAGCGAGAGCAGTGGTGATGACGCCGAACCAAAGTTTGAGGTTGTCAAAGCGGGAAACACAAATTGGGATGCACATGATGAACCACGAAAAGATGGACGCCTGGACATTGACATCATCACCGCAGAAGCCATGACACTAGCTCAAGAGATGGCTTTGGGCCATAAGTCCACTCACGACATAATGGATGATGGCTTCAATAAATATAGCTTTCGAGATACAGGCGGCCTTCCAGAGTGGTTTCTTGACGATGAAGGCAAACACAGCAAGCCTCATCGTCCCATAAGTGCAGCAGGCGCTGCAGCGATCAAGGAGAAACTTCAAGCTCTTAACGCTCGCCCGATAAAGAAGGTTCGGGAGGCGAAGGATCGTAAGAAGTTCAAGGCGGCTCAAAGATTGGAGAAGCTTCGGAAGAAGTCAGCTTTGGTGGCGGATGACGAGGCCATTTCCGAGAAAGACAAGGCTCAAAACATAGCAAAGCTGATGAGCAAGGCCACCAAGAAAAAGCCAAAGCAGCAGGTGAAGGTCGTCGTGGCTAAAGGCGGTAACAGAGGTATTTCTGGTCGACCGAGGGGTGTGAAGGGCAAATATAAAATCGTTGATGCTCGACTAAAGAAGGATGTTAGAGCGGAGAAGAGACTTGCAAAGAAGAAAAGGTAGTGCTTGCCTGTGCAAGAGTTGAATATCCAAGCTATCAACCACATTCCCACAAGAGTCTCCTAGCAACTTGAGATTAGATACAACTACTAAGGTCCTCCCGCGCCGGTTGCAGCCCATGCCATGTTCCGGATAAATGCGTTCGTTGCACTGAATCCCCCCTCAAAGTCCATGTCATACCCTTACACAACGTTAGTCCCTTGATGAGGTATCTTATACTCAATTGCCAACCTACAGTAGTTGACACTGCAGCAAATACCGTCTTGTGTGCTATCCTGCGAGACTTTGTGGTACCTTATTCCATTAATGGACGTCTTCATACGCAGAACACACAATGTATATCACCAGGTAGCAGGCAAATAAAAAAGATCCCCAGGGTTAAGTTTCACACGAAGTGGCCTAGCGAGGTGCGAGAACTTGGTGGTATTTTCGGTAGGTCTATCGGGATCCCACAGAGCGCAGGGCACTTGAGCCGGAGGATCATCGGGGATGATGTCCATGGAGCTACTATACGTAGCACCAGGTATGAACTTCTCATTAACGCAGGCTGTCTCGAGTGGAGACAATAGAACGAAGTCTTTTGAACCTACTATCTGGCAATAGATGTTCTCATAATCGTCTCTATGTAAGGCTGTGGTACTATTACTATCTCCAATCCAAAGGTTGATAGCGTCAGGTCCTTTCTGTCCTAGTGCAATAGACGCCCAACGGATGTCTTTATCGACGTCTTCGTAGAGTTGTGTATACTCCCCTCGAAGGTTGTCATTCTCTGCGGTCCTGAACTTCAGTCCAGCCAACATGCGATGACACTGGGATAGCCTTACGAGCTTGTGAGTACTTGATTACACCATTGTTCTGATAGACAGTCTGATGATTCAGATGATCGAGGAACACGTTGAATTGATTGATCTGATCGAAAGGCTTCACAAAGTATGTCTGACCATTCTCTGGGTGTTTGACCCTTGAGTCGGCATTGCTTTAGCGATGATCAGCGTCTAGTCGTTGGCACCGCCCCAGTGATCAGCTTATACTGACCCATGAGGTGTGACGGCGACTGTGATATAGGCATCTCCGACGAGTCCCCTCAAATAAGGTGTAGTCCATTTCCGTACTGCTGACCACTCAGAGCAGCCCCCACGTATGACAAAGGGACGGTTCTTATGGACATATCGCATGAAAGCGAGAGGTGAAATGTTTGTTTCGTGTAGCTCATCAATGACATCGCCATTTAGCTCTTGATAGGAAGTGATTGAACTCCTGATTACTTCTTCCATTCTACCGCTTTGACTTGATGTAAGAATTCTACGGAGTAAGGGGGACTTGACGTATGTAGATTACTTGCGAGTACTTGGAGCGGACAAAAGCGCATTTCAACACAATAAGGACATGGGATAGATACTAAACCTTGGTGATAGTTTTCACTACCTTAGTCCTATAAAGCTTGCATATTGTTTATACTATTAGCCCTAGTTGCACAACGGAAATCGCCCGCCCGCGATTTGACTGGAACTGTGGGGAACTGCGGGACTGTCCGCACCTAAGACGAAGGTCGGAACCTCAGGGTCTCGGGGTCTGATTGCCCGCTGCTAAAATAATCTGACGGCCAGCTAATGGTAATTCTCAATACGGAGTACCTTTCGAAGACAACATATCCATCATGACTTGAGGTCTAGTGATATGGACCTTTCTCCTTGATCAGTCGTCTGCGCTGAGATTGAGAGTCTTATGTCACACTATGGGTGGTAAGTCGAGCTCTTAAGGACTAAACCCTATTCAAGCAAAGTCAGCTAATGCCTTCCATGAAGTCCCAGCGTTCGAGCGATGGGTCTTGTCAAGCCAGGTCGCAAAGCAATTCGACATCAAGTTTCTGAGGGACTGTACCATTGGTGTCGAGGCTATCGAATTTCTACGACGCCTGCCAGAGGACGCTCTTCTTTCCGCCCTGGGGGGAGCTCCTCTAGCTTTAGAGTCAAGTGTTAAACATGCAACGACAGAACTGCGCAATTCTGGTCTTAAGCTACACTTCGTTTTTGATGGGCTGGACTCGAGTGTACATGGATATTCGCTCTTAAGATCCGTCAACGCTGCACACCTGATTAGTGAGGCTTTCAGTCTCTACGAGAACGCGCAAGTTGCCGACGCTTACGATAGTTTTCGGAAGTCTGGCTTGTCTGGTATGCTCCTTTTGCAGTGCCCATTCCGATATTGACCCCTAATTATTCCAGGTATCTCAGATATCAGCATAGTAACAGAGGCATTGAAGAAATCACTTCACGAGAATGAGATTCCCTTTACTGTTGCACCCTACAGCGCATTGGCCCAGGTATACACCAAAGAGCACTTTCTACCTACCCACTAACGCACTGTAGCTTGTCTATTATGAGAGACATCCCAGTCAATTTATTGACGCGGTGTTTGGTTCCTCGGAGTTATTCTGCTTCGGTATTGACAAGATCATCACCAAGCTCGAACCAGAGAGTTCGTCTTTCTGGTGGATCGATAAACGAGACTGTCTAAAAGGGCTTGGCAATATATCATCCCAGGTCTTTGTAGACGCGCTTATGTTGGCCGATTCTACCCTTCTACCAATATTTCCGCCACTTCAAGATTCCACAATTTATCGCAAGACCTTCACGTTCCGGTCTGTCATCGACCTAATTGCTTCCAGTGGCGGTAGTGTGGTGCGACTTTGCGCACAGTATCCTGCGCATCCCTCAATCAAAGGCGTCTACCTTGATCAATATAAGCAGGCTGCTACAAACATCAAACACCACGTCGTTATGAATGCAGATGGTGACGTCGAAATCCTAGATAAGGCACATGCTCCTGACGATGCCCATGATTGTATAGGGTTGCGGTTGCCCGAAGAGCTTTACATGTACCTCTCACGGGGCATGCTTCGACCACGGGTGCTTAGTTGGCTGACTTCGGGCAATATTTCAATCACGCAACCTTTGGCTGGTGGAGACGGTCGAGCATACAAAGATCTGGTAAAAGTCCACCTAGATCCATTGAGGAGACAAGCGCTGAAGTTGTTGACCGAACCGATACATCGATATTACCAGTCGCGGGACATGGTAACGAAATTTTGGTTCGATACTAGTTACGAGGGAAAGTTCAACATGAAGGAGGTGCCTTCAACTCGTGACACACTATCAAAGTGGCACGTTAGAAACGATCTGATGGGAGGGCTCTCTGAATATTTTACCCCGGGTACTCTTCAATTTGCTGTTCTTACCTTAGAAAACCCCGACCTTGCCGCGCGAACCATTACGCCGAAGCCCAAAGCTGGACAGGACCCCCTTCAGCATCGTAACGAGATTCTAGCCAATGCAGTGTGGCGTTTCCTTCAGCTCCGTGGTTATGTTAACGAGAAGCACCAGCTGACTGATTGGGGAGAGATACTCAGAACCGCGTTGGACGCTTCAGGCTCAAGGAAAGATCAGGAAGAGGCTGTGTTCATTGCTGTAGAGTTATTGCGCCTCGGGCTCGTTACTCCTGACACAATGTTCCTCGGTTACGCTGGCGCTCCAGAAAAAGGATCGGACATAGATAAGCGTAACTGTATGCTGATATCTCGCCTCGCGTGCCTCGGAAAGATTCACCATAGTCCGAAAGGCTGGAGTGGCCCGTTGAGCCGGCATCTCTTAGCCTATCAGTCAATAATATCGAATGTGCACGGAAGCCTTCGTGACTTGATAGAAATGATCCTGGCTGCAATGTTTCTCGAAGGACTTGTGGATAGAGATCGCAGGGACTGGATTGATATTTCACTGGGACTACCCTTCTACGAGGAGCACTCCTGCGCGCTTGGTGTAGTGACTATGCAGTATCTTGATGAACTCTGTTCATATCCTATCCCAGTATCGGTCGACAACCGGACTCAGGTCAGAATGAAAGTTCAAGAACGGCTTCAGCATAGCGATATTCAGAGCAGCTTGGACGACGCTTTTAAGATATGGGATGCGGTAAGTGGTTCCACAGAGCATACAACGCGTAAAATATGATGTTAATTTACATTAGCTCTACAAAGGAGTGTTGGTAGCAGGAGATAAATTCAAAGATGAGAAGATGTGGAACGAAGTCAATATATGGTTGTCAGCAAGGAGATGAGAACTTGAGTGCTGCCTCTGTTTCGCTTGCATGGACGGAGTCAGAACGGTAGCTCGAGTAGAGGTACGCATTTGTTCGGCGTCCTGTTCTTCGTCATTTGGGAGGCTAATTCATAAATTGTCAGGTTGGTTGGAGATGGTACCAGCAAGCTGATGTTCTGGCATACTTGGCTTCGAAACTATGGCGAAGCCTTGCTGTTCTAGATGCTAAATTCGGGCTCTGATATGGCCATTTTCAGTGAGACGCAATTCGTCCGTCTGTCCTGTAACAGTGGCGCACTCAATATAAAGTATGAGAGTTAGCCACAAGTAGTCAAAGGGAAGCGTGTGGCGGATTGGCAATTTCTGTAACAGACTAATTCTAGGCTAAATTACCCGTTTCGACTACTGTGTCCTCATCCACGATCTCTTATATTCTCCAACGTCGACATCAGTCCGTTCCTAGGTACTTCTCTGTCATACCCTACTACACCATTAGTGTCACCATAGGTAAATTGTGCAAGCACGCGTCGCATTCTCAAATCTTACAAAGATGGCACGCCTTTCCTACTTTCTACTGTCCGCCCTTGCTGCACTCGGCGCCAGTGCGGCGTCCTCAGTCCTTGACCTCGTCCCCCAAAACTTTGACAAAATTGTCCTGAAGTCAAACAAGCCAGCTTTAGTGGAGTTCTTCGCTCCTTGGTGCGGCCATTGCAAGACTTTAGCACCAATCTACGAAGAGCTAGCCCAGAAATTTGACTTCGCTAAAGACAAAGTATCTGTTGCGAAGGTAGACGCCGACGCAGAAAAGGAGCTTGGACGGAGATTCGGCGTACAAGGCTTTCCAACGCTCAAATGGTTCGATGGGAAAAGCGAAGCGCCTGAAGACTACAACGGTGGAAGAGACCTGGAGAGCCTTTCAGAATTCATTATCCAGAAAACCGGCATTCGAGTGAAGACCAAGAAGGCAGCTCCCAGCGCAGTAGAGGTTCTTAACGATAAGACCTTTCAAGCTGAGATTGGTGGTGATAAAAATGTCTTGGTCGCTTTCACTGCCCCTTGGTGTGGACGTAAGCCAATATTAAGCTCAAAATTTCCTACGCCGTTTGTGCTAATGCCTCGTCAGATTGCAAGAGCTTGGCTCCGATTTGGGAGTCTGTTGCTCAAGATTTTTCCGCCGAGACCAACGTCCTCATTGCCAAAGTGGATGCGGAAGCCGAAAATGCAAAAAGTATTGCTCAAGAGCTAGGTGTCAAGTCATATCCTACAATCAAATATTATTCCAAAGGCTCAACTGCCCCCGAAGCTTATGAGGGTGGTCGTACCGAGGAAGACCTTCTGGACTTCATGAATGGGAAGGCGGGTACACATCGTATGGCTGGCGGCAAATTGAGCGAACTCGGCGGCACTATTCCTAGTCTAGACTCCATCATCGGGAGATTGGCTGGTGGCGGCACTGTTGCCAGTTTGTTGGAAGAGCTGGAAGGAGCGGCGAATGGCTTGAAGGACAAGTACGCAACTTACTACGTGAAGGTGGCAGATAAGCTCAACAAAAACCAAGGTTATGCTGAGAAGGAACTAAGTAGATTGCGAGGCCTTCTCGACAAGGGCGGTCTGGCCCCAGAAAAGGTTGACGATTTGATGTCAAGATCAAACATACTAGTCCGTTTCACGAGTAAGGATCGAGTCCAGGATCTTGTTAAGGACGTTAGAGATGAATTATAGGTAGCTATAAATCTATCTATTTGAAATTTAACTAGGAGGCTAATTCCTAAGGACTTGAATAGATAGTATAGATTACTAACAATTTTAGGATATTCAAATATACATAAGTAGTATACTTATAAGATATTGATATAGTAGCGGTATAAATTATGCAAGATAGCTTTTCAGATATCTTTATGCCTAGGTTTATAAAAGGTTAGCTAGTCTTTCAGTAAGATATTAAGTAGTCCTCCATGCCATGAGGTTTGAGCAAGAATAAGAGGCTCCATGCATCTCTTGAGTGTCGACACGGTATCTGGCCCAAACACGAGATAGGGATGTGAAGAAGCTAGAAAGGACGAGGATTGAGATGAAGATGGTCTCCGGCGCTTGACAGCAACATGGGAATTTTAACAAGATGACGCAGTTCACTAAAGAGCTTCTGTGACAGCATGAGGTGATAGCATGACAGGTAATCTCGAAAGTTGTTTAACCCACTTCTCCTTTCGAATAATGTGCTCAGCGGTCATGGTGCCTCATGTTTGCACACAGATTTTCCGGCTGTCTTTCAAAGGCGAAAAATCGCTGGACGTGCATTCGAGCATGTTTCGATATATGAGACGCACTGGCACTGTATCTATGACGAGGATGTTTCAATTATACCCTGATCAAGATTAAGGTGCCGTAATGGCTCCTATATAAGTCTCTAGAGAGGAAGGAGAGAGAATCAGCCGTCCAATACCGCGTCATTCGTCCATGTCACCGAGTGACTACATCGAAATCCATTGTGCGATGAATTATCATCTGTTTACTACCAGAACTCGGCATACTGCCCCTGCCGTGGTCGTCCTGCCTTTCTGCCCATGCGTGAGTCGAGTGGTGTGTGCTATTCGGTTGCAACATTGCCGATATTTAATCCTTTGCTCGTCTGACTTTGCCAAGCTTTGATCCATCCATCGATGATAGCGCATAGCTCTGACCACGCGGTGTAGATTTTGACCGTGATACCCATTCTCTTGGAACGTCTGATTCCATTATTTCACTTTCAGCCAGCCTGGTCAGATCACCCGTCCGGAAGCGTCCGAGGAAACTCTTGAGGCCAGGAATGGTCGCCGCCATCAGACTATAGGCTATTAAGGTCTGTTGTAATACCAGGGAGTCAACCGCATCGATGCTAGGTCTGCCGTGCTTACGAAAGGATGTGTACAATATCAAATAGGCGATAAACAAGGCAGGAACACTAATATGGTTCAGAAACACTAATTAAATTGTGTTTGAGGACATTCATGATCACGGTGAGCTTTGTCCGAACCCTCATTTGAAGTGTCAAAAACAAATGGGCAGCTAGTAGGACCATGGCTAGCTCTAGGAAGACATCGATTGCTGTCACTGTAGTCGATGCTGTACCTCGCTCGTGCATCGGGAGGTCTTTCCTGAACCAAGTGCATCTTTCGGTGAGCAGCCGACGCTTATTATCAGCGTTGATGCAACAGTCCAACAGCCGAAGGCAACGACTAATGCGTTGCATAGTCGCCAGGCTCTCTTGTTCTCTCTTGTAAACACAAGTCGCAGGAGCAAAACTGTACTGCATTTCGTGAGACCGAGCGATAGCATCGTCAACCATGTGGAAGCGAATACAAGCTACAGATACGATATCAATGTGGCTTCGGACGCGTCTTGATGTCGACACTATACCTTCCCCGGAGTCCCGAGTGAATCAGACTGTAAACTGCTCGTGATCCTACCAGCACCTCTATCAAGTGCGGTACAGATCATGGCCCATTGAGCAAGGCTAATAAGCTGGTAGAATGTCAGTGTCTCCTGCTCGTGGGCAGAGGCTAAATCAACATAAGCAGCGCCCAGAACAACATCATCCAGGGCCCAACGCCCATATTTGACGACTAGTCGCACGCAAAGGAACGAACAGGAGTATATCAGGGACAGAGAAGTCATTATCCACAGCGGTGCTCGGTGATCTGTCGATGTCCATTCCGAGAAGCGTGGATCCTCAGCTGGTGAGGACGACATTGTCATATGGCGAGTGGGCACAAGGCGAGGTTCTCATCCGAGGATGGGATATCTGAGTAGGACATCTCGTTCAAGTTCAGCGGCACAGCCCAGTACGATAGCTCGATAGTAAGTTAACGTCTCGTCACAACTACTTTAGTCGAAATATTGCCTATTTCTAAGAAATTTCGATGTAATAAAATGTAATAAAATGGTCCCTGATAACTTCTCCCTAGCGGCCAAATTGAATATTGGGTATCTCTATCTGATCCGTTTCAAGCTTCAACCGTACACCCTATCCTGTGCCTGGACCATTGCATGGAATTTCTGATGTAGAGAACGGAATATGCCGGTAGAATACTATTTCCGCTTGTTCTACTCAGTGACATTGATGCCAAAATGACAACCATGACCAAAAAGACACTAAAATAGCTTCCAGTGTACCTAGCTAGCAAGGGCTAAACTGTTAGCTTGAACCTAGCGCTGTGCTGTAGTCTGTGTGGGGGTGCAGATTGACTCCGCACAAAGCTTTCGCTTCCCCGGTTCCCCGGTCGTGGTAGTCGTCGAGCTTCCTTTAGCGTGGCAGCGGCCGCTCTGACATGTATAAAGTATGCTGGACACCATAGTAGAGGTAGTTTACTCTTCAGTAATAAGACCGGAACCCTGCTTTAATGTGCAAAGGTTTCCGGTCATGGAATCTTGTCTCGCCCTTCTCTCCACTTCGCCTCTCTCCCCTCTCCTTTCTCCTTTCGGAAGAATCCATCATCATTTGCAGCCGCTTTCAAGCTCCTTTACCCCCACCACGACGGAGAGGCTTCACACTAAAACGCACTGCTGCCACCGTGGGCGAGCCCACCGTCTCTGCTGTGGACCATTGCACCGTACCAAGTCAGCTCATGACCATATCGCAACGCAATTTCGCCAAACCCTAGACCTCACCAGACTCAAGGATGGACACCTTGAAGAGTGAGAATGGCTGGCCTGGAATGGAGCTCGACGTGCGCCAAGTTGTCGATGTTACAGAAGGAGATAATGACGAGAAGCTGGGCACGGAGCACGACCAACGCGGTATGACACGTATGGGAAAGAGGCAAGAGCTGCGTCGCGAGTTCCAGTTCTTCAGCATTTGGGGGTTTGCCGTCCTGCTAGGATGTTCATGGGAATACGTCCTCATGTCAGTTGCAGTCTTGGTTGGGTTTTGCCAAGTCTAGATTCGTACTGACAAGACTTCGGCAGAAATGGCGTCCTGTCGCTACCCAATGGAGGCACTGCAGGGAGCGTGTGGATGTTCCTCATCACCTGTTGCGGCATGTTCTTCGTGGTGCTCTGTGAGTGCGCTTATCGTGTTCCTCGGACGAGACACTAATTGACGTTGCAAGCGATGGCTGAAATGGCCAGCATTGCTCCCACAGCGTAGGAGATCAGGCATCGAGTCAGGATTGCAGTAGTTGCTGACGCGATGGACAGAGGAGGGCAATATCACTGGTGCTCGGAGTGTACGGCCACTCGGAAATTTCAACGAGCAATCGCTGACAAGAGACGTAGTTGCACCGCCGAAACACCAAAAGTTCCTGTCATATACTGTTGGGTATCTCTGCGTATTAGGCTGGCACGCCTCTTTGGCAGGCACTTGCTATGCTGCCGGCCAACAAGTCGAGGCTATTATCGTCCTTGCGAACCCCAACTACAACATCCATACCTGGCAGACTGCCTTACTCGCGTGGGCCGTCGTCATAATATCCATCTTTTTCAATACCGTGTTGTTCCGGAAATTGCCTACGTTGGAGGGTATCGTCATGTTTGTTCATGTTTTCGGATTTTGTGCATTCATTGTCGTTCTCTGGTACGTACGATGCGTGAAGGTTTACATGATCTTAGCCATAAGTGGACATTGGCTGACTCTCGTCCTGCTAGGGTAATGGCTCCGAGGAGCGACTCATCTGCATTAACAACATTTTCATCCAACGGCTGGTCCAGTCCCGGTGTTGCTTCCCTCGTTGGCATAAGCGCGGCAGTCGGTGATATTATCGGTGCCGATTCAAGTGTCCACTTAGCAGAGGAGCTGAAGAATGCTTCTTGGATCCTGCCTCGCTCAATGATAGCGACGGCCGTGATGAATTATGTGCTTGGCTTTATCACTATCAGTATGGCAGTTTAAGCCAACTTCAAAAATCAAGGTTGACTGACTCACGTATAGTTACACTGGTGTTATGTCTCGGCAACCTGGACAACGCAATCAACTCCCCAACTGGTCAACCATACGTCGAAGTTGTCCTCAATGCTACGCGATCACGCGGCGCTACAATCGCTTTGACCACTGTAATACTCGTCCTACTGATCTCCTGCGCCGTAAACACTGTTACAACCAGTTCAAGGCAGCTGTGGTCCTTCGCTCGGGACGGTGGACCCCCATTTAGCGTGTGGCTTGCGCGCGTACGACCAGCCTGGGACATGTGAGTCTCTCTGCTTACGCTGTTTCTTGCAAATCGCACCATGCCCGCTAATGGTGCTCCAAGTCCGATGAATGCAATGACAGTTTCTTTGGGCTTCACGGTCATCCTCGCTTGTATCGTGATTGGAAGTACCACTGCATACGGTGTATTCGTAACTTTAGTCAACTCCGGTCTCTTGAGCAGCTATATGATCTGCATAGCATGTAAGTTAGCATGACGGCAAAGGTACACACAACTATCCTAAAGAGTGAACAGGCATCCTTCAGAAGCGTATTCGCGGTGAATCTTTCCCTCCATCTCGATTCAGCCTTGGAAAAGCCGGCAATGTCATCAATATCATAGCCATATCGTTTCTACTTGTCGCCTGGATTTTCCAATTCTTCCCAAGTGCACCGAATCCAACTGGGACATCCATGAATTGGTAAGCTACCGGCCAAAACAATATCAGTTTGTGATCTGTATTAATCATGCCCTTCTGCTCTTAGGTCGATTGTAATCTTCGGCGCAATCGTCACCTTTTTCACAATCTACTACATGATTGTCGCGCGGCACAGATACGCAGGACCAGTTGTATATGTCAAGAGGGATTTGTGAGAGAAGCAGAGAAACTTTGTACATACAACCATGGGGAAAGAGTTGGGGTGATCTTTATGACGGTTCGACTGGCATGGACTCGGTCGGAGAATCGAAGAAGTGGCACTTTGATATGGCGATCTAGCATGTCCTCACGAACTGAGGCATATCTTCTACAGTCGTAAGCTCTATGTAATCAAGGCAATAGATGACCTGGGACAAGATTCGAGTCAACCTTTGGAAGGGTTTGTTGAAAAGTGACTACGTCGTCGAAAACAAGTCCGGATACTAGGCCAATGATATAGAAATTAATAAATATACTTATTAATAAAGTAGTAATATTAAATAGAAGACTTTATAATACTATATAATTATATTAAACTACTTAATAGATTAAAGCTACTCTTATAATACTATTAGTAGTTAGTTATTCTATATAAATAAAGATCCCTTATTAAGTAATAAATCCCTTAATAAGTAGGTAGACTAACCGCGTCGAGTCGGTACTTCAAACTTAAGTCGGGTACCCGACTTAAGTCTTAGTAATTTAATATTAAAATCTAGTACTAAGTATCTTAAGTTAATACCTATATAAGTACTAAGTATCTTAAGTTAGTACCTAAGTAGGTATTAAGTATTAGTATTAAAGTATTAACTTAAATTACTAAGACTTTAATTTTAATAAGGGTATTTTATTAGATTATAATATTAAGAATACTTTATAATAATATAAAAGGGTAATATAATTATTTAATAATTATTAATAGATAGCTTATTTATTTAGTTAGATATCTTTATAATCTTATATTTATAATCCTTTTATTTATTACTATCCTCCTTACTATTATTATACTTACTATTATTATCCTTACTACTACCATTAATCTTACTAGTATCTTTTAGTTTATATTCCCTATCCTCTTTAATAGTATACTTAATTTCTTTCTTATTAGTACTAACTTTAATTAAGATACCCTCCTTATCTTAATTCCTCTTTATAAGGTTAGGTATAATATAATCCTTTATATTAAACGCGTTAATATACTTTTATATAAACTTAATATAAGTATTTATAATATTAGGGTCTTATATATCTTTTAACTCCTCTAGACCCTTATAATATATAATCCTTTACTTAATAATTTATATAATTAATAAATTAAATCTAGTAAATTCTAGCTTAATAGTATTTATATCTTCCTTAGAAGTATTTTAAAAGTTAAGTTAATTAGAAGATAGGATTAAAGATTAATTATATATTTACCTCTTTTATAGAATTAGTTATACTATTTATATTTTATATATAATTTACTAGTTTATCTAGCTTAGTTTATTCCTTAATAGCCTCTTTATTATCTTTAAGGCGTAACTCTATCTTAAAATATTCTATTATATAATATTAGCTATTTAGGAAGTATTATATTACTTAATTATATTATTATAAATTCCTCTTTTATATCTTTCTTCCTTTATAATATCCTTTACCCTAATTACTAGCTTTATATAATCCTCTTTAATAGCTATCTTTTATATATTTAATTCCTTTAACTTTTTAATCCTTTTTAATACTATTATATAGTTATTAGATACTTTTATATATAATAGCTTCTTATTATTATTCTAGTCTTTTACGCGCTCTCTACTTATAATTAATTTAAGATTCTAGTTATAAAGACTTAATATTACTATAATATTATATTAGCTTATCTATTTAATAATATATTTAAGTAATATAATTAGTAATAAATACTTATTATATATTAATAACCTATCTTATTATAATATCTTAAGTATATAGAAGTAGGAGGAGTTATAAAGAAGATTTTAAGGGGTAATTCTACTTATAATTATACTTATAATTATATAGAATATTCTACCTAATATTACTTTACCTTATATTAAAACTTTTAAACCTTATATTCCTTCTTTTATCTACTATTATATATATTTAATAACTTTAATAATAGCTTATATTAAGTAGACTAATAATATTATTTTATAATATATTTCTTACTCTATATATTAATAGGTAGATAGTATAATTAGGTAATAAAATACTAAAATTACTAGCTACTAGAGGGGGTAAACCTTTATAAGGTAGGAGAGTAAATAAGCTATTATATAGGAAGAGGAAGGGAAAGGTAATATAAATAGGTAATATATTAAAATATAATTAACTAATCCTTTATAAATAGTAGTACTAAAACTAATAATATAAAGATAAAAGTATAAAGTTAACTTAAGTCTTAAAGCTTTAAGGGAGATAAGATAATATTAAAAATCTATTAATAACTTTATCTTAAAGCTACTATTTAGTTATATTATAAGGGAGGTTATAATAGATATTATAAGAGTTAGTATAAACTTATATTAAATTTAAAGTTTAGCTTTAAAAGTATTATAAGATATTATAAAAGTATT